>ERZ1034952.7-NODE-7-length-190091-cov-13.420494_pt1 | contig 190091 bp, 163 predicted proteins | sample MGYA00520625_ERZ1034952 | MGnify/ENA primary metagenome ERZ1034952 (study PRJEB33766, sample SAMN09781773) | gut metagenome | biome: gut microbiome | host: Homo sapiens | place: Madagascar | study: EMG produced TPA metagenomics assembly of the PRJNA485056 data set...
CGGCATAACAGAACCGAATCCGGTTTTGGTACGTCTTAGAAATATAGCGTCGATTAACAAGAGCACACACGTCGGACAGCCAGTCTTTTCGGTGCTTTTTGTCCTTTTCTCCTTGGCGGGCGACAGCCCGCCTGCGTCCAAAAGAACAAAAATCCCTCGAAAATCCAAGGCTGTCCGATGCGAAGCAGTTCTGCCGGAGCAGAAATGCTCGCAGACAAGGAAAAGACCGCAGAGAATACTTTGTGTATTCTCAAGGGCTTTGACGCAGTATGAGCGCATTTCCGCCCGGCAGAACCGCGTGTGCCCTTGCCAATCGACGCTACTATCCGGAAAAATCAAAGGACGATAGGAGACCAAACGTATGGATGAAAAGAAGGTAACGTCCGCCCCGGAGCAGTCCGGGGATCGGGACCAGGCGCTGTTCGCCTCGATCCGGCGCGAAAAGCAGCGCAAAAAGCGCCGCCGCATCATTGTGACGGTGTCGATCGTTGTGGTGCTCGCGCTCGCCATTTTCTTCGGCGTGCGCGCGGCAAAGAAAAAGGTCCGTGAGGCCGTCGGCAGCATGAAGGCCCCGACCGTGAGCGAGGCGATCGTCACGACCGGCAGCATCAGCACGACCGTTTCCGGCTCGGGCATGCTCACCGACGCGGACACGCAGCAGATCGTCCTGCCCAAGGGCGTGAAGCTCGAAAAGATCCTCGTCAAAGCGGGCGAGACCGTGAAGAAGGGCGACGCGCTCGCCACGGTGGAGCTCTCCTCCGTTATGGGCGCGATGAGCACTGTGCAGGCGGAGCTCAACAAGCTCGACGAGCAGCTGCGCGCCGCGACCGGCGAAACGGTGCAGCCGTACATAACGACCGGCGTGAACGGCCGCGTGAAGATCGTCTACGCGCAGAAGGATGACGACGTCTCTGCCTGCATGATGGAGCACGGCGCTCTCGCGGTGCTCTCGCTTGACGGGTACATGGCCGTGGATATCGACGCCGGCTCTCTCGCCGCGGGCGACAAGGTCAGCGTGACCGTGGACGAAAAGACGTACCCCGGCACGGTGGACAAACTCCAGAGCGGCAAGGCGACCGTCCTCCTCACCGACAACGGCCCGGCGGTCGATGCTGCGGCCAGCGTGCAGGATGCGGACGGCAATACTCTCGGCGAAGGCGCGCTCTATATCCACAACCCGCTGCGCATCACCGGCTATGCGGGCGTCGTTTCCTACGTCAACACCGCCGAGAACCGGCAGGTGTACGCGGGCAACTCCCTCTTCACGCTGCGCGACACGGCCTACAGCGCGAACTACGAATCCGTCCTCAAGAACCGCCGCGAGAAGGAAGAGGATCTCATGGCGCTGCTCGGCATGTACAGCGCCGGAGCGGTGACAGCGCCGTTTGACGGCTCCGTCTCCTCCATTGACTACAGCGACAAAACGACCTCTTCCTCCGATAATACAGACTCCCCCGCCGGCGGCGGAGGCATGGTGTATGGCGGCATGATGAATGCCTACACTTCCTACGGCTCAGACGGCTCGGATTCCTCCGGAGACGGCTCGTCCTCTTCCGGCAGCACGGCGGCAAGCGGCGAAACGAAGCTCCTCACGCTCTCGTCGGATACGAGCATGAAGCTCACCGTGAGCGTGGACGAGACGGATATTCTCTCTGTGCAGAATGGGCAGAAGGCGCAGATCACCGTTAGCACGATCGGCGACGAGGTGTTCTCCGGCGTTGTAACGGCGGTGGAGCGCTCGGCAAAGAGCAGCTACGGCATCACGAGCTACAGCGTGGAGATCACGCTCGACAAAGACCCCCGCATGCTCCCCGGCATGACCGCCAAGGCGCTCATCCGCATTGAGGGCGTGGATAACGCTCTGCTCATCCCCGAAAAGGCGCTGCGCCAGACGCGCGACAGCTCGTTCGTCTATACGACGTATGACCCCGCCACCGGCACGCTCGGCGGTGAAACGGCGGTCATTCCCGGTCTTACCGGCGGCGGGATGGTGGAGATCACCGAGGGCCTCACCGAGGGACAGACCGTGTACTATCAGGAGGCCTACGACCCCTACGCCTATTATTACGGCACGGGCGGCGATGCGAGCGGCGGCGACGCGTGGATCGAGGACGCGAGCGGCGGCGACGCCGCTATCGCCGAGGACGACGGCGCCTACGCGGACAGCGAGCCGCTGGAAGGATAACGCTATGATCGATTTACATGACGTTTCCAAGGTCTACCAGATCGGCGAGGAGCGCGTCCACGCGCTCGACCATGTGACGCTGCACATTTTCCCGAAGGAGTTCGTGAGCGTCATCGGCCCCTCCGGCAGCGGCAAGTCCACGCTGATGAACATCATCGGCTGTCTGGACGTGGCGGACGCCGGGACCTACCGGCTCGACGGCATCCCCATCGAGGACTACAGCGAAAAGCAGCTCGCCCGCGTCCGCAATCAGAAGATCGGCTTCATTTTTCAGAACTTCAATCTGATCGCCAAGCTCTCCGCGGAGGAAAACGTGGAGCTTCCGCTCGTCTACCGCGGCGTAAGGCCGGCAGAACGCGCCAGGCGCGTCGCCGCGGCGCTCGAGCGCGTGGGTCTCTCCAACCGCGCCAAGCACCTGCCGACGGAGCTCTCCGGCGGCCAGCAGCAGCGCGTGGCCATCGCCCGCGCGCTCGTAACGGAGCCCTCGCTCCTGCTCGCGGACGAACCGACCGGCAACCTTGACTCCAAAACCAGCCGCGAGATCATGGACATTCTCCATGAGCTGCACGAGCAGGGAAACACCGTCGTGCTCATCACGCACGACAACGACATTGCCCGTCAGGCCAAGCGCAGCATCCACATTCTCGACGGGCGCGTCACGGAGGTGCAGCTATGATATCATCCTTTAAAATGGCGCTGCGCAGCATCGGCTCAAATAAGATGCGCGCCGCGCTCACGATGCTCGGCATCATCATCGGCGTCATGGCGCTCGTCGTGCTCGTAAGTCTTGTTAACGGCGCCACGAACACCGTGACGGACGAGGTATCCAGCCTCGGCAGCAACTATGTGGACGCCTACGTCTGGCGGCAGGAGGTCGGAAGCTCGCTCACCATAAACGATCTCAGGAAATGGGCGCAGGAGAACGAGTATGTCGAGGCCGTCGCGCCGGTCAACACCGGCGAGGCCAAGGGAAAGGCCGGCTCCTCAAGCGACAGCATCAGTCTTTACGGCACGATGCCGGCGTATGCCGACATCAACGGTCTCACGATCGAATACGGCCGTTTCCTCAAGAATACGGACGTGGATAACTCGAGCCGCGTATGCGTCCTCTCGAAGCAGGCTGCCGAGCAGATCGTCGGCTATGCCGACTGTGTGGGCGAGGATTTCTCCATCGACGGCATGCGCTATACGATCGTCGGCGTGCTCGGCGAGCGCACCTCGCTCGTCTACGGCGGCAGCCGCGTTCCCAGAGTCTATATTCCCTTTACCTCATTCACGCGGCAGTACCCCCAGAACGGCAGCGCGATTTCCGAATTTTACGTCACCGCGCCGGAGGGCACGAAAATGGCCGACGCCGAGGCAGCCGTCAAAGAGTTCCTCTATGACTTTTTCGGCAACGGCGACAGCTTCTACGTCTATTCCATGAGTGTCATGGAGGACACGATGGGGTCCGTGACGAACATTCTCAAGATCCTGCTCGGCGGCATCGCAAGCATATCGCTCATCGTCGGCGGCATCGGCATTATGAACATCATGCTCGTCACCGTCACGGAGCGCACGCGCGAGATCGGCATCCGCAAGGCCATCGGCGCGGACCGCGGCACCATTCTGCTGCAATTTCTGATGGAAGCGGTCGTTCTCTGCATGCTCGGGTGCGTCATCGGAATTTTTCTTTCGTGGTGCATCCTGCGGCTTGCCTCGACCATCGCGGCGGACGCCGGCATGCAGTTTGCGCTCAGCGGCAGCGTTGTTGCGCTCGCGGCGATCTTCTGCTTTGCCATCGGCATGATCTTCGGGCTGTATCCGGCAAACAAGGCCGCGAAGATGAAGCCCATCGACGCACTGCATTACGGAGGCTGACATGGAAGCAAAACGGAAAAGAACAAAAAATATCATCATCGCCGCGGTGCTCGTGGCCGTCGCCATTTTGATGGCGACGCTTCCGGCGATGCTTTCCTCCGGTCAGAAGGAGGAGAACACGGGCACGGCAAAATCCGTCGCCGTGCAGCGCGGCGACATTGACTCCACCGTCGCGGGCGCGGGCACGCTCTCCGGCGGGGACGGCGTGAAGATCACTGTGCCGCACGGCGTGGAGATCACGGAATATCTCGTGGCAAACGGCGATGTCGTCGCCGAAGGGCAGGCGCTCGCCGCCGTGGACAAGACCTCGGTCATGAACACGATCGCCACGGTGCAGAACAATCTCGAATACCTCGCCGGCCAGGTCCGCACCGCGGCCTCCGGCGCGACGAACGCCTATCTCGCCGCGCCCGCCGCGGGCCGCGTCAAGGCGATCTACGCCAATGCCGGCGACGACGTGCAGTCCGTCATCCGCGAGCACGGCGCTCTCATGGTCGTCTCGCTCGACGGGCGCATGGCCGTGGACGCGGAAACGGCGTCCGACGCCGCGACGCCCGGCAAGAGCGTCACCGTCCGCTGCGAGGACGGCACGGAATATGCGGGCCGCATCGAGATCCGCCGCGGCAATACCCTCACCGTAACGCTCACGGATAACGGCCCCGTGCTCGGCGCGAAGGCGGACATTCTGCTCGACGGTGAGACCGTCGGCACCGGCACGCTCTATGCGCACAGCGCCTGGAACGTGACCGCCGCCGCGGGCACGGTCGCGGGGGTCAACACCGCCGTGGAACGGCAGATCACGCAGGGCGCGACGGTGCTCACGCTGCGCGATGTGGACGCCGAGGGCGAATACCGCCGTCTCTCCCAGCTCCACCGCGACTATGAGGACACGATGCTCAAGCTCTTCCGGCTCTACCAGACCGGAACCGTCACGGCGTCCGCCGCCGGGCGCGTGTCCGATCTTGATACGGCGCATCTCGGCGTCATGCGGAATACCGGCTCCTATACGGCGGCTCTGCTCGCCAGCCCCTCCGAGGGCGTTCCGGAGGAATACACCGTCCGTCCGGCGCTTCTCTCCGAGGTCACGTTCGGCAGCATGACGTTCCTCGCCGCGCCCGCCGCGGCAGACGTCGATCTCACGGCGGAGCCCGTTGTGGATACGGAGAGTGCAGAGTCCATCCCCGTGACGAGCTTTGACGGCGTTTCCGTCTACGACTGGGACGCGGACGCCTCCGACTGGGCCGCATCGAATCCCAACCGGCTTGCCAAGGGCGATCTCGTCTATCTTGTGTATGACGAAAACGGTGTGCTGCTCTGGGTCGTGCGCCCGCAGAAGCCGGAGGAGCCGGAATTTCCGGACGACTCGATCATCTGGGGCGGCGGCGGAGGCGGCGGTGAAGCGCCCGCCTTTGAGATGTACGACCGCACCGAGACCGAGCTGATGCGTATCTCTCCCATGGACACGGTGAGCGTGCAGATGCTGGTGGACGAAATGGACATTCTCTCCGTCCACACCGGACAGGAGGCGGAGATCACCGTTGATGCGCTGCCGGGGCGCGCTTTCACCGGCACCGTGACCGCCATCGACCCGAACGGGAAAAATAACGGCGGCAACAGCAAATACACCGTCACCATCACCATGCAGCGCGCAGAGAACATGCTCGACGGCATGAACGCCATGGCGGTGCTCACCGTCGGCACGACGGAAAACGTCCTCTGGCTCCCCGCCGAGGCGCTCGCGGAGCAGGGCTTTAAAACGGTCGTATACACCGGCTTCGACGCCAAGACCGGCGAGCTGACCGGCCCCGTGGAGGTCGTGACCGGCGTATCGGACGGCGACAAGGTCGAGATCGTCTCCGGTCTCGAGGAAGGCCAGACCGTCTGGTACATCGCCTATGAGAGCGCGGAAGCCGCGCTCTTCGCCAGCACCGCTGCGCCGGAGAATGCATAATTTCCCTTAGACCACCCTCGGGCGGAGCAAAGCTCCGCCCCCGCAAACCTTTTTGACTTATCCCCGTAGGGGAGGGGCTCTGCTCCTCCCCTTTAACATTCTATAAAGTCTTAACGATTTTCTCTCGTCTCTCCCTTGCAATCGTCCGTCTTCGCGGATACAATAGAAATACCCTCTCCGGAAAGGAATGACTTCATGCAGCCGAACGAACAAAGCAAACCGAAAAAAAATACCGCCCGTCCGCTGGGACGGCTGGGCGCGTTTCTCCTTGTTACGCTCGCGCTGCTGCTTATCACGCTTCTCGGCGTGATCTGGGTGCTGGAAAAGGGCCCCTCCCCGACCATAACGGAGAAATTCTGCCGCTCCATGCGCGAAACGAGCGCGATCCGGTGGATCCCGAACATCTTTCTCTCGCAGGAGGAGGTAGACGCCTTCAAGAGCGAGAGCACCGAAAACGACGAGACCGAAACGGTAAACACCTCTCTCATCCACATCGCCCCCGCCGCGGAGAGCGGGACGGAAACGGCGGACGACGGCGTGGAGCTCATCGCCATCACGCGCGGCACAGCCAAGGGCAAGCTGCTCATCGTGCGCGACCCTTCGCGCGTCATTCTCGGCGTTTCGAGTGAGGAATTCAATGCGAAGACCCCCGGCTTGCAGCTCACGGAGCTTGTGGCCAAGTATAGCGGCGTTGCCGGAACGAACGCGGGCGGCTTCAACGACGAAAACGGCCGCGGCAACGGCGGCGTGCCGCAGGGACTCGTGATCTCCGGCGGAGCGCTGCTCCACACCGCGCGCGAGAACGAGCGCTACAACGTCGTCGGCTTTGACGCCGACCACATCCTCCACGTCGGCACCATGACGGCGGACGAGGCTCTCGCGCAGGGACTCACCGACGCGGTGAGCTTCCGCACGCACGACGGGCTCGCCTCCTCGCTCATCATCAACGGCGAGGTACAGTCCAAAAACCTCGGCGGCGGCGTCAACCCGCGCACCGCCATTGGCCAGTGCGCCGATGGGAGCGTTCTCCTGCTCGTGCTCGACGGCCGCTCGATCAACACCCTCGGCGCCACGATGCAGGACGTGGCGGACATCATGCTCGAATACGGCGCGGTGAATGCCGGCAATCTTGACGGCGGTTCCTCGAGCGTCATGGTGTACGACGGCGAGATCATCAACAACTGCGCCTCCGTCACGGGACCGCGCAATATTCCCACGGCGTTTATCGTCCTGCCGGAGGGGGATTGAATATGGAAGAAAAGAAAACGCAAGTCCCGTCCGGCACGCCGGAGAGCATCGCCGCGCCGGACGACGCGGTAAAGCGCTCCAGGCGGCGCTGGCGGCGGTTCCTTGTCCTGTACGCCGTGGTGTGGCTGCTGTTCGCCTCGCTCGGGTGCGCGGCGTTTTATAAATACCTGCGCGTGTACGAGCAGGCGCTGCCGGAGCATGTGATGGACTCTCTCATGGAGACCACCGCGCCGGAAACGTGGCTTGGCTATGTGAAAGCCTCGATCGAGAGCGAGTCCGGTGAATTTGACGACGCCGCGGCGCTCTATGAGGAGTACGAGAGCGTTCTGCTCGCCGGGAAGAGCTTTTCTTACCGCCGCGCGCCGGATAGCCGCGCGGATGCGCCCAAATTCATTGTCCGCTGCGGCGGTGTGGACGTGTGTACCGTGTCGCTCACCGAAAAGCCGGACAGCGATCTCGGCTTCGGCAGGCATCTCTGGCAGGTCGGCGATATCGCGCCGTGCGAAGCGCTCGGCAATCTCCGCAGCACCGCCGTAGAGATCACGGCGCTCGCGGGCGAGGCGGTATATATCAACGGCATCCCGCTCACGGACGCGCAGATCGCCGAGACGGGTCTTGCGCTCCCGGATATGCCGGCAATCGAGAGCCGCTTCACGGCCGTCCCCACTCTCACGCGCTACCGCGTGGAAAAAATGTACGGTTCGATCACCGTCACGGACGCCTCCGGCGCGGAGATCGCGCCCGAAGCGGATGCGGGCGACGGCGTCACGCGCTACGCGCTTCCCCTGCCGCGCTACAGCGTTTCGATCACCGCCCCGTCGGACGTCACGGTGACGCTCTGCGGCGCGGTTCTCACGCTTGACGACGCCGAAAGCTCCGACCGCGGCATATTGCGCGGGCTCGAGAGCTACACCGGCGATCAGGCGTTCGACACCGTACGCTGGTCGTTTGACGGTCTCTACTCTCTGCCGGACGTGCAGGCCACCGCCGCCGACGGCACGGCGCTCTCCCCGCTCGTCGGGAAAAACGGGCAGCTCATGTTCTTCCATCCGAACAACGCCTCGCTGCAAAGCGCCGTGGAAGACCGCGTGCGGTACTTCTTCAACCGATACATCGATTACAGCTCACGGTCGTTCCAGGGCAATCTCGCCCTGACGCGCGAGGATGTGGAAAACGACGAGATCGAGATGAACCCCGCAACGCGCGCCTCCATGCGGCGCTACTACAGCCTGCTCGACTGCATTATGTGGACGACCGATCTGTACCGCTACATTCAGGAATCGACCGACGCGATGATCTGGGCCTCCGCGACGAGCGTGAGCTATGACGAGCTCACCTTCACGGACTTCTCGTTCGTCGGCGCGAACTGCTTTGTCTGCACCGTGCGCTACAAGGCGGACTTCACCGCAAACTCGTGGCAGGAGCAGAAAAACTACAACATGCAGAACGCCTACGAACTGGCGTTCGTCTGTCCGAACGGCGGCGCGTGGTACGCCGCGGCGATGGACGCCGTGACCGAATAAATTGTAAAACCGGAGCCGATGCGATATGCGCATCGACTCCGGTTTTTCGTATCGTTTTTCGGTTCATTCCGCCGGTTCAACGGCGACCTTGAGCACGACCTTCCGCACCGGCCGGCACTCGCCCGCGGCGATGCACGGCGCGTGCGCGTCCTGCGGAAAGAGGATCGCAAACCGCCCGCTGCCGAGCGGCAGCTTTGCCGTTTCGCCCTCATAGAACCATATGTCGCGCTCCGGCGCAGCCTCGGCCACCCGCTCCATCGAGGCGAGCGGCGCAACGCCGATCAGCTCCTCGCCCTCGATGAGGTACTGGATGTCGATATACTTCCGGTGCGCCTCGGGCCGGTCGTTTTCCGGCTTTGTTTCATAGCTCTGGAAGAGCGCGAACACCCGCTCGCCGTCGATCTCCACACGTCCGGCCTCCACCGTTTCCAGCTCCGTGCCGGTGAGATAATCGAGCGCCTTTGCGAGATTTCCGCTCAGTTTGCGGTACTGCCCCGCGTGGTCCAACGTATCGTATATCATGGAAACACCCCTTTCGTTTTCTGCATTATAGTTCATAAAAATATCCCGCGCAACCGCGCGCAGAAAGCGCCGGCGGCGATCATTGCGCCATACAGAACAAGCTTACGGATTTTTTGGATATTGTACACAGGAACGCGTATTTTCCCATGTTATTTTTGTAGAAAATCAACTTACTTATTGCATGTTTTTTCGCCTGACGCTATAATTGTATCGTAATCAGAAATTCTGTTCTCTATCAGAGAACAATGTAAAATTCAACCGACAGAAGGAAAATCATGAGTGAACCGATCGTCAGTTCCCTTGCCAAAGCGCTCCGCGTTCTGGAATGCTTCACGGTCAGCGAGCCGGAGCTCGGCGTCACCGAGATCTCCAAAAAGCTCGGGATCGGCAAGTCCAACGCGCACAATATCATATCGACATACTGCCAGATGGGCTATCTGCAGCAGCTTCCCAACCGGAAATACACGCTCGGCTACAAGCTGCTCGAGCACGCGTTCATCATCAACCAGCATCTCGGCTATCCGCACGCGGTGTACGATCTCCTGCTTGAGGCCGCCGAACGCACCGGGCAGGTCGTCTACTTCGGCATCCCGTACGAAACGGACGTTCTGTATCTGTATGTCGCCCATCCGATCGCGCGGATGAAGGAGCTGCCGTACCGCGAGATCTGCGGCGAGCACGCTCCGCTGTGTACCACGGGCATCGGCAAGGCGATCCTCGCCAATCTCCCGCCGGAGGAATGGCTCTCCCGTCTGCCCGAGATCATTCCCGCGCACACACCGCAGACGATCACCGATAAGGACAAGATCCTGCAGGAGCTGCAGAGCACCCGCGAGCGCGGCTTCGCCATCGACAACTGCGAGCACGAGCTGAATGTCCGCTGCGTCGGCGTGCCGGTCTATAACGCGAGAGGCGCTCTTGTCGCCGGCATCAGCTCCTCCGGCGCGGTGCAGGTCATGACCGACCGGAAGGTCATGGAATGCGCCGACATCCTGATGGGCATCACGCAGCGCATCAAGGAAAGGCTGTACGCCTGACACCCCAACGGGCACATCTGCGGGCGGAAAACCCCGCAGCTGCCATACACAAACCGTCTGTACAAATCAAAAGGAGGAAAAGAAATGAAGAAACTCATCGCCATGCTCCTCGCACTCGTCATGCTGCTTGCGCTCTGCGCCTGCGGCCAGACCGCCGCTCCGGCCGAGCAGCCCACCGCCGCTCCCGCCGAGGAACCCGCGGCCGAGCCCGTCGAAGAACCGACCGATGACGTCGGCGAGCCGGTCAACCTCATTTTCTCCATCGCTGCCGTCCCCACCGACGCCCACGGCGCTGCTCAGAAGGTCTTCAAGGAGACCCTCGAGTCCATCTCCGGCGGCAACATGACCGTTGAGTGCTACGATTCCGGCACGCTGTACGGTCAGGACACCGAGCACGACGCGCTCAAGAACGGCGACGTCGACATGATCTACTCCTCCGCCTCCTGGCTGACCGACGGCTCCCCCTGGATCTCCATGTTCACCGCCGGCTACGTTTTCCAGAGCTATGACCACATGACCAAGGTCCTCAACGGCGACATCGGCAAGGATATGTTCCAGAAAGTCGCCGAAGAGCAGGGCATCCTCCCGCTCGGCGCGTTCTATCTCGGCACCCGCCAGATCTCCCTCTCTCAGGACAAGCAGATCAAGACCCCCGAGGATCTCAAGGGCATCAACCTCCGCATGCCGAACTCCGACGCGTGGGTGTTCCTCGGCAAGGCCATGGGCGCGAACCCGACCGCCGTTGGCTTCAACGATCTGTATCTCGCTCTCCAGACCGGCACCGTTGACGGCCAGGATAATCCCCTGCCCACCGTCAAGTCCGCCAAGTTCTACGAAGTGCAGAAATCCATCTCCCTGACCAACCACCTCGTTGACTCCGTGTGGCCGACCATCAACCTCAACACCTGGAACAAGCTGACCGACACCCAGAAGGGCTGGGTCATGGAAGCCGTTGAGGCCGCCCGCGTCGCCTGCGACGAGCAGAATATCAAGACCGAGAGCGAAGTTCAGGACTTCCTGCGTGAGCAGGGTCTGACGATCTACGAGGCCGACGTCGCTGCGTTCGCCGACCACGTTCTCGAAACCTACCTCGCCGATCCCATCTCCGACACATGGGATAAGGATCTCCTTGCGCAGATCCAGGCGATGGCGTAACCCCTTTGACCCCAACCGGGGAGCCGAGGCAACCCGACTCCCCGGGTTTTTTATTTCCGCACGCGAAAGGAGAGATCTGCATTGGCTGGTAAAAAAGCGTTCGGCTTTGTCCGCGACTGCGTGGAGAAGTACATCCCGTCCATTGCGCTCGCGGCGCTGTTCATCATTTTCTGCTATCAGGTCTTTATGCGCTATGTTCTCCGCCAGCCGCAGGCCTGGGCGGGCGAAGTGGAGCAGAGCTGCTTTTTGTGGCTCGTTCTGCTCGGCGCCTGCTATGCGCAGCGCATGAAGGCACACGTTACATTCACGCTTCTGTACGATAAGCTCAGCATCAAGGGCAAAGCCGTCGTTGCCATGCTTGGTGACATCATCATTGCGTTCACGGCATTCTGCAACATTCTGCCCTCGCTCCATTACGTTCTGGGTCTGGCGGCGCGCCATCAGGTGACCACCATTCTCAAATGGCCCAAAACGATCGTGTATTTCCCGTACGTCGTCATGATCGCGATCCTCATGCTGTATGCGCTCGTGGAGATATATGAGTACATCATGGTCCTTTGCGGCAATGCGTACTATATCGAAAAAATGAAAAACGAAGACAAGAGCGAGGCGGAGCACGCCATTGAAGAATCCCTCGCTCAGGAGAACATAGATCTTACAAGCATCGATTTCAGCTCCGGCCACGGCGGAAGCGCCCCCGCTCCGGATGACGGAAAGAACGATGTCAGCAAGACGGACGGCGCCGGAAAGGAGGACAAGTAAATGCTGGAGCATCTGCCTCTTATCGTGTTTCTGGTCACATTCGTGCTCATATTCGTGCTGCGTATGCCGATCCCCGCGGGCATGATCGCCGCATGTACGCTGTACTTCCTGACCGACGGTCTTATCAAGGGCGTAGGCTTCGGCGCGCTCATCACCGGCGCGGGCGGCAGCCTGCATCTTGTGGCGCAGAAGACCATCGAAGCGATATTTACCAACGGCACCATCGTCGCGGTACCATTGTTTATCTTTGCCGCGAACGTAATGAACGCCGGTAAGATCACCGAGTACGTTTTCGGCACCTGCATGGGTCTCGTCGGCCGCTTCCGCGGCGGTCTGGCGCACGTCAACGTCCTCGCCTCTCTCGTTTTCTCCGGCATGACCGGCTCCGCCATCGCCGACGCCTCCGGTCTCGGCAAGCTCGAGATCGACGCCATGCGCAAAGAGGGCTACGATGACGGCTTCTCCTGCGCCATCACGGCGGCCAGTGCCACCATCGGCCCGATCTTCCCGCCGTCCATCCCCATGGTCGTTTACGCGATGCTCACCGGCGCCTCCGTCGGCGCGCTGTTCATGGCGGGCATGGTGCCCGGTGTGCTGCTCGCCGTCGCGCTGTGCGTTTATGTGTACTTCATCGCCAAAAAGAGAAACTACCCCCGCACCGCGCCCCCGAAGCTGCGCGACTATCTCCTGTATCTGATGAAGTCCATCTGGGCGATGCTCACCCCGGTCATCCTGCTCGTCGGCATCTATACCGGCATCATGACCCCGACCGAGGCCGGCGCCATCGCCGGGCTGTACGCGCTTCTCGTCTCCTTCCTGATCTACCGGCTCATGTCCTGGAGAACGCTCAAGCAGGTCCTCGTGGACACAATGAAGGGTACCGGCTCCGTTTCCATCATGATCGGCGCCGCCTCGGCCATTTCCTTCATCTTTGCCAAAGAGCAGATCGGCACGATCCTCGGCAACTGGCTGCTCAGCGTCACGGCCAACAAGTACGTCTTCCTGTTTGCCGTCAACATCATCATCCTGATCCTCGGCTGCCTGGTCGATACCTCGGTCATCCAGCTTGTCATGATCCCGATCCTATGGCCGGTCGCGGAGGCGATGGGCATCAACATCATCCATTTCGGCCTCATCATCTGCTTCAACATGATGGTCGGTCTGTCCACGCCGCCGTTCGGCATGTGCCTGTTCATCACCTCGGGCATATCCGGCACGCCGCTCAAGGATATCATTCGGGAGATCTGGTGGCCGATCATCGTCATGCTGATCGTGCTCGCCGTGATCACCTACATCCCCGACGTGGTGCTGTTCCTGCCAAAGCTCACCGGTATGATGGCCTGATATAAAAAGGAGGTCCAAACATGACTTTTGCGATCCATGAAGGCGTATGGCCGGTAATGATCACCCCGTGGAAAGAGGACAATACGCCGGACTTCAAAGCGCTCGAGGCGCTGACGAACTGGTATGTGGAAAAGGGCTGCGACGGCATCTTCGCCGTCTGCCAGTCGAGCGAGATGCATTATCTTTCGGCGCAGGAAAAGCTGGACATCGCGCGCTGCGTATCGGAAGCCGCCGCGGGCCGGCTGCAGATCGTCGCCTCCGGCAACACCGAATGCAGCCGCACCGAGCAGTACCGCCAGATCGAGGACATGATGAAGATCCCCGGCATCGGCGCGTATGTGCTCGTGTCCAACCGGATGGACATCAAAAACGAGGGCGAGGAAGCCTTCCGGAAGAACGTGGACGACGTGCTCGCCGCGTTCCCCGAGATCTCGTTCGGCATTTATGAATGCCCGATGCCGTGGAAGCGTCTCCTTACGCTGGACTTCATCCGCGACTACGCCCCCGGCGGCCGTCTCGTGTTCATCAAGGACACCTGCTGCGACTATGAGCTGATCCGCCGGCGGCTCGAAGCCGCCAAAGGCACGCCCATGAAGCTCTTCAACGCCAACTGCCAGTCGTGGTACGACAGCTACTGCCACGGCGCCGGCGGCTACAGCGGTATCATGGCAAACTTCCACCCCGACATTTACAAGTACTGCGTCACGCACAAGGACACCGACCCCGAAAAGGTGCAGCACGCGAACGATTTTCTGACTCTCGCGGGCATGATCGAGCGCACCTGCTACCCGGTGAGCTGCAAATACTATCATCAGCTCGTCGGCGTCCCCATGTCCACCTACTGCCGCAGCGCCGATCCGCACCGGCTGGACAACGCCGCGAAGGAAGAGGTCGAGGCGCTGATCCGCATGGAAAACCACATCCGCGAAGAGCTCGGCATCGGCTGAGCGCGCAAAAACCGCATAAAAGCAGCCTCGGCCATAAGGCCGAGGCTGGTTTTTGTTTCATGGGGTATTCAAATGGCCGGAAACGGGTTTCCCCCGCCGTGGTTTTGCATCACCATTGCCGCAGAGAGACGAAGCGTTTTATCCTCGGACAGATCGGCAACGCTTTTCAGCACCGCCCACGCTTTTTCCGTAAGAACGCCTTCCTGCAGGCAGAAATTTCCGGCATTGATCTTCACGCGGTCATCTTCATGGTCGAGCAGGCGATCCAGAATGTCGATGCATTCGCCTCGGGTTTTGTCGCGGCTCAGGTCTTTTCGCATTTCTTTTTCGATGCCCTGCAGCGTCTTGGCCGCGCGATTGCTCAGTTTGACTTTTTTCTTGTCCCCGTAGTCATCCTGCGTCAGCTGGATTTTGGAAAGCTCCGTGATCATAAGATAATAATTTGCTATCATTTCAAGCCTCCTAATAACGCTATGCAAATAACGTTAGTGTAAATGCAGCGCCTTAATTGGGGGATATGGCAAGCACCCCACCATTGCTTCCGCTTCATATATTCACTCAAATTGCAAAGGACATTTGCGATGTCCTCTTTGTAACCGGCATTCTGAACAGCAGCCCTAATCAGATCACCGGTACTCATGGATTTCTTCAAAAGACAGCAATGCTTATATTTCTTTCCGCTACCACATGGGCATGGGTCATTTCGTCCGATTTTCATTCGTGATCACTCAACATTCTTCTTCAGCTGTTCAAATGCAGCTTTAATTTTTGCCGCCATCAGCTTTCTGCGCTCAATCAGGAAGTCCTCATAAGGCATATTCTCCCAACCGTACGGAAGTGCGTTTTCTTCTTCCATACGCTGGATTTCTTCAGGGCTGCAGCCCTCACAAACAACAGGATAATAAATCGAGGGAGCCTCATCGAGTATCTCCATATTATCCTTCCAATCGATGAAGGCGTAGTTAGCCATCTGGTTGATCTTAGCGTCGTTATATCCCAGCGTCTTCAGATAAGCCTTCGGGAAAAGGTGATGCTTCTCCAGTGACTTTCTCTTACCGTCGGTACCGGGCTCGAATAGTTTGCTGACGAGCAGATTACTCTTCGAGAACAGGATTTTAGCATTCAGAATGTTTAAGGCGGCTACATAAGCGTTCCAAGCATTATTGCCTCGGCCCGATACTGCCAAGCCCTCGGAACCGATAAGAGTAATATCGAAGTAGTCGTTTGTAAGCCGCTCCTCAACCCTCGACAAAATGAACCGCTTGTATTCTTCCAGCGATGTTAGTTCCTTGATAGAGTTCAGGTGATTTTCGACTGTGGATTCAAATGATCCAGTATAGAGCGAGACAAGAGACGCATAGAAAAACCACAGCGATGTCAAATGCAAATTCTCGTTGTACGACGCATTAAACCTATACTTTGCGATGAGGTAGAATGCATAGGTGTAGTAGATTGCGTTTCCCGAAAGAATCAGATCACTGGACAGATAACCGGCATTCATGATAGATTTCAAGAACTCGTGCCAGTTGTGGACGTTTAGAACGTCTGGGAGCTTTGCCTTAAGCACATCGAAACGCTGATCACGTAGAGTTTCATCTACAGCACCTTTTTTGTCGAAGTCAGCTCCACGAAGCAGTTTATACCCATATTTCAAACGAGCTCGGTCAAAAGCATACGCCATAACCACACGAATGACATCCTGAGCTGTGACCTCGGTAAGCTGGTTGTACGATGTGATTTTGTCCTTGGAAGGGTATGTTGACTCCATGCTGAACTGCTCGATCTCTTTTCGCCCCTCATCCCAATAGAGTGAAAGAAGGGTCAGAATAAAGTCGTTCTGCTTCAATGCCACACCGCCGGAATTAACACGAACAAAGATTTCAGAGACATCCTCTTCTTCAGCATTCGCCTTGATATCAAACACCGGGAGCGTGTGCTGCTTCAAATTAGAAAGCGCAGTTATGCTTTCAGAGATAAGATCCTGTTCCTCGTCGCTCAAAGCTTCACCCTTAGAGGTCCGGTACTCGGCCAGCTTTTTAGTGAAATTGATGATCAGCTTCGTAATGTTAGTTGTGGTAAAGACCTCACTTATGTTGTAAATCCACTCTGGGTCTTTTTTCGTAGCCTGATAACCAACCTCGAACTTGTTCTTCAACGGGCAATAGGAAATAACAATGGCCTTCTCATCATATTTTGAGTTGATAACCTTTTTCCCTTTCATAACGGCATACAGGGAAGTCAATCTCTGTTGCCCATCAATGATTACCTGTTTCGGAGATTCATAGTTGTGAGTGTCTGTTCCGATGGTTTTCTTCTTCTCAAGCGTAGGGCACTCCCACAGCATCAAATAACCGATGGGGTACCCGCACATCATGGAATCGAACAAATCACGCACCTTTGAATCCTTCCAGACGAACGGCCTCTGAAGTTCCGGAAGGCCAAGTTCTCCTGTATCGATCTTTTCAATCAGCTGATTGACTGTTAAAGTCGTGTTGCTAAATATCTGTTGCATCTACCGTTCCTCCTGCTTAATCAATCTCGGTGTTTTTATATCCGAATATGCCGGCGCGGCCTTTGTCAGCGGATAAACGCAAAATAGCTTTGACGTAATTCAAGTTATTTATGGCGGCAACCGTATTACTCAAATGCATATCGATAAAACCTCCGGAGTATGTCGGCCGCAATGTCGTTATTCACAGCGTTTGATACCGCGAGGTTTCACCGCGCTGCGGCGCTTATTCAAACTCGCGCAAAACCTGAAGCCAGATATCCTTTTTCAAAGCAATCGCTTCACGAATGCACTCATTCAGCATAGACCGAAACAATCTATCTTCGTGATACCGTTTCAGCCGCCGGTAAATGCATTCCGCTCCCGGCCAGTTCATATCTTCCAGCCAATGAAACAGCTGATCCAGATATGGGCGAAGCTCCTCATCAGAGCGTTCCGATAAAATCAACGCGCAATTATCCCAGACATTTTTGTTGTATTTTCTGTCGCACGGCTGGATAAACACGTTGATGCAGGAAACCTCTCGTGCGAGAATCCGGCCTTCCTCCTGCATATTTTCGGGATTGTTCCAATCGAGAAGGCCCATTATGTAGTCGATATTTACCATGCAGTTCCCCCTATCCGTTAAGGTTTTTGCAGAGGCGCAGATCAGCGCAGTTTTCCGCATCGAAGACGGCCCCACATATACCAGAAAGCACCGCTTTAATTCAGTTCCATCCAGGAATTGGACGCGACCAGATGGGGAACATTCGTGTCGGCAGCGAGGAATCTCCACGATTCTTCGCCGTTTTCATACGTTGTCCATACGATGCGGCAGTCGCCCATGTCCAGCCACAAATCGTTCTTTTCGCTTAGCCCCAATTCCATTATTTCCCGACCGATCAAGTGCCGGATTTTCATAGAAAACTCTTCACTGGGTGTATTTTCGCAGTATTCCTCCGCTCCGCGTTCACTATTTTCCCAAAGTATTTTGAACCTGCACAGAGCATGTATCGAATAGGTGCCGATTCTCCTTCGTATGCCAAGGCGAGTCACCTCCACCGGTTTTCCGAAGCCGAAATCATACAGTTCCGTATCCGGCGATTTTAATGCATAGCGCAAAGGCTGTCCAACAAGAGGCCGCAGAAATTCTTCTGCCTCCTGTCGATTTACTATTTTTTCCATTTTCTCTTCCCTAACGCGTTTATGAATCTTCTTTGAAGCGAAGTACAAAAAGGAACAGTAAATACTTCGCAGCGTTCATAATATCATGAAAGCCCAGTCCTGAACCAGATATCTCATTGTGTACCGCGCGCTGTTGATCTTTATTCAAGCCTTTCGTTGCACAGGTCTCCCAGCGCAGCAAATCACATCGTCCGCTCTTACCCGCTTCTTGTTAATCGACGCTAATTAACTTTATGCCACTTTTGAATATCCAGCAACTTGATTGTCTGATTGTCGTATGGCAGGACGATTTGCTTCGCCATATCGTAATGTTGAAGAAATCTCACTTTGGCAATTCCGTATGTTTCCTGATATTCAAAGGGACTATTTGATATTGCGATAAACTCTTTGCCGTGGGCCGAGCCTTCCGGCGAGGTGAAAATCGCATAGTAAACCGCATCTGTTGTTGAAATGGTGCATAATATTTGAGAAGTTGGCAAAAAAGACTGTATATGGCTCTCTTCAATAACGGCATATGTGCAAAGCCTTCTTGAGAAAATCACAAGGCACGCCGCAACTAAAACAAACCATGCTGCGCAAATACACATGATATAGTCTTCTTTGCTGCTGCTCCAAATACAGAACACTGCAGTGCCAACAGAAATTACAGCTATAAGACATAACAGGAACAATCTGCTCTGCTGCCATTTTTTTGATAAATCAATTCTCATTTTTTCTATAGCAGGTCGATTATGCTTTGTAAGATAGATAGAGATCCACCCGTTACAAAGTTAGCAAATACTTGTGCCGTTCTATAAAACTAAAATGACACGGCGATGCAGACAGTAAAAAACACACATTTTCATCCATCTTCCATTCGCCGTGTCTGGGTTAATTATATATGTTCAGATTTTCTTATGCAAGTAAAATGTTTATCATCGGGGTCTCCGGTCAAAAAGAGGAATACCCTCTTACGATCTTATCATAACGCCAAAAGCGGAACGACGTATAACGCCGTTCCGCTTTTGTCATCCGATTTGCCGCCGGGAGAGAGGACCGGCTGCGGGCTGGACGATCGCCCAAGAAAGGGGAGAAATGAGAGGGAAAGAAATAATTGGAGGTTTTGTCTGTCTTGCTTCGTCCGACTGTCTGTATATTACCGGAATTCCGCGCTGTTTTCCTGAACAGACCGTGTTATTTCTGAAAACAAACTGTGAATAACGCGTCCTGTGCATGAAGCAGCTCTTGCCGCCGAAGCGGTTTATTGGAATATGCAAAAAGCCTCGCAGAGTTTGCGCCCGCAGGCGCAAAGAAAGTTTAGAGCATTTTTTCCGATGACATGTGCATCGGAAAAAATACTTCTCGGCTCGCAAACGTGCGAGCGTAAGCGAGTGCGCTGCGGCGAGCCGCTATCCCCCCCTCAAACAAACCCCTCAACGGAGTGGGGTTTGTTTGAATCAGCAAAAAGCGGAACGACGTAACGCCGTTCCGCTTTTGCCGTCCGATTCGCAGCCGGGAGAGAGAACGGCTGCGGGCTGGAGGATCGCCCGAAAGGGGAGAAATGAGAGGGAAAGAAATAATTGGAGGGATTCATCTGTCTTGCTTCGTCCGACTGTCTGTATATTACCGGAAATCCCCCGAAGTTTCCTAAACAGACTGTGTTATTTCTGAAAACAAAATGTGAACGACGCGGAGGGCGTGTATAAATTCTTTTCGTACCGGTAAAAATACCCTCGAATCCCAAATCGAGGAGGTTAACCATGGAGGAAAAGAAAGGCTTCAGCAAAAAGCTGAATGCGTTCTTTGCCGGGAAGGGCTTCTACATAGTCCTTCTTCTGTGCGCCGTACTGGTCGGGGCTTCGTTCTGGCTGGTTGGACGCGGAAGCGGGGCTGATGTAGAGCGCGATCCGGTCAAGGAAACGAACATCACGGCTTCGGCGCAGGAGACCGCGCCGCCGCAGGGCAGCATCCCCGTTATGAACACGGAGGAGGACGAGCGTCTCCCGCTCGGCACGGGCGTCCTGCCCGCCGCGGAGGGCGAGGAGGTGCCGGAGGCGCAGGCCCCCGCCGTGCAGGAGGAGCTGCCGGATGTTCCGGTATCGGTGAACGAGAGCGCTCCGCAGTTCATCCGTCCGGTAAACGGCGTGCTGCTTCGCGGCTTCAGCGCGGAGGTACTCTCCTATGACCGCACGATGGCCGACTGGCGCGTCCACCGCGGCTGGGACATCGCATGCGCCGCGGGCGAGCCGGTGCTAGCCGTATCCGGCGGCACGGTGACGGCGGTGTATGAGGACGATCTTCTCGGCACCGTTGTGGAGATCGACCACGGGAACGATGTCGTGAGCGTGTACGCCAATCTCGACGTCTCCCCCGCCGTCGGCGTCGGGCAGAGGGTCGCCTGCGGCGACACGGTCGGCGCCGTCGGCACAACGGCGCTCGCCGAATCCGGCGAGGAGGCGCATCTCCACTTCGCCATGCGGCGCGGCGGCAGCACCGTTGACCCCGCCGAATATGTGCCGGAGACCTGAGGCGGAACTTTTTTCGGGCGGCTGCGTCTTAGTATAAGATGCAGCCGCTTACTTTTTTCCGCCGATTGACGAGCGGCGGCAAAACGGCTATACTTATGATTTGATATATTGCTGTACCGGGAGGACGCCATGCATCCGATCACAAAGAAACAGAAAATACAGTACATACTCGCCGCCGCGGGCTTTGTCCTGCTGGCGCTGGCGCTGCTGTTTCTGCTTTTGCAGGGTCCGTCCGGCGGGAAATCCGACGCGGACGCGGCACCGACGCCCGAAGTGACCGCCGCGCCCAGTGCCTCCGCCGGTCTCACCATCGCCGGAGTGGATGTCGATCCCGCGGCGGACAGCTTTGAGCTTGCCGGAAAGATGCTCTCCGCCGGGGACTGCGCCTCCATCGCCTCGCTCGGGAATCTCACGACGCTCTCGCTTACGAACTGCAATATTTCGGACGTGCATTTTCTTGCAGGACTTACGCAGCTGCGCACACTCATTCTCTCCGATAATGCCATGGCGGACGCTTCGCCGCTCGCCTCGCTCTCGCAGCTTCGCACGCTGTATCTCGACCGGAATCCGGTCGCCGACCTTTCCGTCCTCTCGCCGCTCTCTGCGCTCACGACGCTCTCCATTCAGGGCGTGGAGATCGCGGACTATGTGCTCGAAGACCTGCAAAAAGCGCTGCCCGGCTGCCGCATATTCAGCGACAGCGTCGTGAAGGGCTCGCGTCCGGTGTCTCTCGGCGGGCTGGACTTCACCGAATCGGTCGAATCGCTCGACCTTTCGGGCCGCGGCATCACGGACATTTCCGCGCTCTCCGGCTGCTCGGAGCTGCGCGAGCTCAATCTCTCGAACAACCCGATCGCCGATATCTCCACGCTCGCCCTGCTGCCGAAGCTCACCTCGCTCGATCTGAGCGCCACGGGACGGAGCGATCTCGATAATGAGCTTCTCTCGTCGCTGCGCTCGCTCTCGTACCTGAAGCTTGAAAACAACGACGGCGTCACCGCCGAGGGCATCGACGCGCTGCAATCGGCGCTGCCGAGCTGCCAGATCGTCCATGAGCCGAAGTACTACACCGTCGTTTTCGGTGACCAGTCCTTCTCGTCAGATGCCTCCGATGTGACGGTGGATGCACTGGGGCTCACAACGCTCTCCGGCATTGAGAAATTTCACCAGCTGCGGCGGCTGAGCGCCTACGGCAACACGCTCACCGACCTCGCGCCGCTCGCGGAGCTGTTCTCCGTGGAAGAGCTGCAATTGGGCTATAACAACCTCTGCGATCTCTCCGCTCTCACCGGCCACACGGCGCTGCGGCGGCTCATTCTCGACCACAACGCCCTGCGCGACATCACCGCGCTCTCCGGCTGCACCGCGCTCGAGGAGCTCGATCTCAGCTATAACGACCTGAACTCCCTTGCGGCGCTCCGCTCGCTCACGCAGCTTCGCACGCTGAACATCACCGGAAACCCGGCTCTCACCGCCGATATGGTGCGCTCGCTGCAGGAGGCTCTCCCCGCCTGCCAGATCATCACGGACATCGACCTCTCCATGCCGGAGCCGACGCCCGAGCCGCCCGCGGAAACACCGCAGCCCTGACCGTATCGGTTTAAAAAGCACAAAAACCGCCCATACTATGTGTATAACCTACATAGAAGGGCGGTTCTTTTTATGCATAAAAACGACAGGCTGCGGCCATGGGAAACGGCGCTGCTTGCGGCGGTGTGCGTAACGCTGCTCACCGGCGTGTGGGCGCAGGGGCGGCAGAGCGCGCTTGCGGACAAGGTCGTGCGGCTGCACGTGATCGCCGCGTCCGACAGCGCGGAGGATCAGCGCGTGAAGCTCGAGGTGCGGGATGCGCTGCTCGCGTATCTCACGCCGCGGCTGGAAGCCGCGTCCGGCGCGCAGGATGCCGCGGCGGTGATCGCCGCGGCGTCGGGGGAGCTTCAGCGTATCGCGGAGACCGCAAGCGGCGGCAGCGCCCGCGTGGAGCTCGGGCGTGAAACGTACCCCACGCGGGAATACGAAACATTCTCGCTCCCGGCGGGCGTGTATACGTCGCTTCGCATAACGCTCGGCGCGGGCAGCGGGCGAAACTGGTGGTGCGTGGTGTATCCTCCGCTCTGTACATCGGGCGTGGAGACCGCGCAGGAAGCCGCCGTGCTCTCCGATGACGACGTAAAGCTCATCACCGAAGACGGCGAGGGCTACGTCCTCCGCTTCCGTCTTCTCGAATGGTGGGGCTCGCTCACCGGCAAGTGATCTCGGAATACCATTTGGCACGAGCGTCCGGAAGGAATCGCAGTCGCGGATGATGCGCGCAGCGCGCGCTGCGGCGAGCCGCAGCCTTTTCAACCGAGAGCCCAGCGCAGTGGGTCTCATTTGAGAGCGTGTCAAAAAACCTTTTTGACGCACGCAAAAGGCACTCTCTTACGAGAGTGCCTTTTCGCATAATCAATACTGGTAATGGTGCGCGTCCTGCAAGACCATTTCCTTCACCTTCATGAGGCGTACCTTTGTGGAGTTTTCGTTCTCCTCGAGCTTCATGGAGATGTATTTGATGTTCTTCTGCAGATCGGGGATCATGACGTACTCGAGCGCGTTCACGCGGCGGCGCGTCTTTTCGATCTCCTGCGCGAGAAGCTGCATCGTTTTTTCGACCTGTGCAAGCTCCAGCATGTCCTCAAACACGCCCGAGAGAGCGGTCATGGCGTCGTCCAGCTCGCCGGAGGTCTGCGCGAGACCGTAGGGGAAGATGTCCCCTTCCTCGGCGGTCTTGGTCTGGAAATCGTAGACCGGGACGTTGACGCTCATGATGTTCTTGAAGCTCACATCGAGCGCCACGCTCTGCCGCGGATAGAGCAGCGCCTGCTCGAGCATTTCCGGCGACATGACCGCGCTCGCCACGCTCAGCGCGCCGAACGCTTCGGTCAGTCCCTGCTCGACCTTCGTGCGCAGCTCCTTATTGCGGCGGACAACGTCCATAAACTGACGCATCAGCTCATCGCGCTTGTCCTTGAGCAGCTTATGGCCGCGGGAGGCGGTTTTCAGTCGGCCCTTCATCTGGTTGAGCACCATTCGGGTCGGTGTTATGGTTGCCATGGGATCACCTCTTCCTTTCCGCGAAGCGCATTACTGCTGCTTCTTGGGAAGATACTTCGCAATGAACTCCGGCTTGATGCGCTTGAGCTCGCGCTCGGGCAGGATGGAGAGCAGCTCCCAGCCAATGGTGAGCGTCTCTTCAATGGAGCGGTTGGTCTCATTGCCCTGGGAGACATAGCGCTTTTCAAACTCTTCGGCGAACTTCGCGTAGAGCTTGTCGTCGTCGCTCAGCGCCGCTTCGCCCAGGATCGTCATAAGTTCCTTGGCTTCCTTGCCGCGGGCGTAGGCCGCGAACAGCTGGTTCATCGTACCGGCGTGGTCGGCGCGGGTCTTGCCCTCGCCGATGCCCTTATCCTTGAGTCGGGAGAGGCTCGGCAGCACGTCCACCGGGGGAACGACGCCCTTGCGGTACAGATCGCGGCTGAGGATGATCTGGCCCTCGGTGATATAGCCGGTAAGGTCGGGGATCGGGTGGGTCTTGTCGTCTTCCGGCATGGTCAGGATGGGGATCATCGTGATCGAGCCGGCGCGGCCCACACGGCGGCCGGCGCGCTCGTACATCGTCGCAAGGTCGGTGTACAGATAGCCGGGATAGCCGCGGCGGCCGGGGACTTCCTTCTTTGCGGCGGAGATCTCGCGCAGCGCTTCGGCGTAGTTCGTGATATCCGTGAGGATGACGAGGACGTGCATATCCTTCTCAAACGCCAGATACTCCGCGGCGGTCAGCGCCATACGCGGTGTGGCGATACGCTCGACGGCGGGGTCGTTTGCAAGGTTGGAGAATACGACCGTGCGGTCGATGGCGCCGGTGCGGCGGAATTCCTGAATGAAGTATTCGGATTCCTCGAACGTGATGCCGATGGCGGCGAACACAACGGCGAAGTTCTCACCGTCGCCGAGCACCTTCGCCTGACGCGCGATCTGCGCGGCGAGCGCCGCGTGGGGCAGGCCGGAGCAGGAGAAGATGGGCAGCTTCTGGCCGCGGACGAGGGTGTTCAGTCCGTCAATGGTGGAAACGCCGGTCTGGATGAACTCGGCGGGGTAAGCGCGGGCGGCGGGGTTCATGGGAAGACCGTTGATGTCGCGGTGCTCCTCGGCGATGATGGCCGGGCCTCCGTCGATCGGCTCGCCCATGCCGTTGAAGACACGGCCGAGCATATCCTCGCTCACGCCAAGCTCGAGCGGATGGCCGAGGAAGCGGACCTTGCTCTCGGCAAGGTTGATGCCCTGCGCCGACTCGAAAAGCTGCACGACCGCGCGGTCGCCCTCAACTTCGAGCACCTTGCAGCGCCGGACGCTGCCGTTCGGCAGCTCGATCTCTGCCAGCTCGTCGTAGGTGACGCCATCGACGTGCTCCACGATCATCAGAGGGCTGGCGATCTCCTTAATTGTCTTATATTCGCGGATCACTGCTCCTCACCTCCTTGGACAACTTCGTCGATCTCGGACTGCATCTCGTCGAGAATGCCGTCGTAAACCTTCTCATATTCTTCCTGCGGTGCCATTTTCGCGCGGCCGATGGCCTCGCGCGCGCCGATGTTGAAGAGACCGTTGAGCTCGGCGCCCTTGCCGAGCGCGGCGCGGCACTTCGCGTCGTACTGCAGCACGAGATCAAGCAGGCGGTACTGCTTGCCGTAAGAGGAGTAGGCGTCCTCGGTGATGAAGGCGTTCTGCTGCAGGAAGTCCTCGCGGATCATACGCGCGGTCTCCATCGTCATGCGGTCGGCGGGGCTGAGCGCGTCCTGACCGACGAGACGGACGATCTCCTGAAGCTCTGCCTCTTCCTGCAGAATGCTCATGGCCTTCGTGCGGTTGGCCATATACGTCGCGCCGAATTCCTTATCGTAGAACTCGCGCAGCGAGTCGGTGTACAGCGAGTACGACGTCAGCCAGTTGATCGCCGGGAAGTGGCGGGCGTAGGCCAGAGAGCTGTCAAGCGCCCAGAACACCTTGACGATACGCATCGTCGCCTGCGAGACCGGCTCGGACGTGTCGCCGCCCGGAGGCGAGACGGCGCCGATGGCGGTGACGCTGCCCTGACGCTTGTCGCTGCCGAGGCAGGTGACGCAGCCGGCGCGCTCGTAGAACTGCGCGATACGGCTGGCGAGGTACGCGGGGTAGCCCTCTTCGCCGGGCATCTCTTCCAGACGGCCGGACATTTCGCGCAGCGCCTCGGCCCAGCGGGACGTGGAGTCGGCGAGAACGGCAACGTCATAGCCCATGTCGCGGAAATACTCCGCGATGGTGATGCCGGTGTAGATGGAAGCCTCACGCGCGGCCACGGGCATATCGGAGGTGTTCGCGATAAGCACCGTGCGCTTCATCAGCGGTTCGCCGCTGCGGGGGTCTTTCAGCTCGGGGAACTCGTTGAGAACGTCGGTCATCTCGTTGCCGCGCTCGCCGCAGCCGATGTAGACGACGATATCCACATCCGACCACTTTGCGAGCTGGTGCTGCACGACGGTCTTGCCGCTGCCGAACGGGCCGGGGACGGCTGCCGTGCCGCCCTTGGCGACGGGGAACATGGTGTCGATGATGCGCTGTCCGGAGTTCAGCGGACGGCTGGGGGTGAATTTGCCGGCGTTCGGGCGCTGGATACGCACCGGCCAGCGCTGGATCATATCCAGCTCGATCTCGCTGCCGTCGCCGAGCGTCAGGCAGGCGATCTTTTCCTCGACGGTGAATTCGCCGCCGCGGATCCACTTCACGGTGCCCTTCTTGATCGTCGGGGGAACCATGATCTTGTGGAGGATGGCGGTCGTCTCCTGCACGGTACCGAGCACGTCGCCGGCGACAAGCTCGTCGCCCTCCTTCGCCGCGGGGACGAAGTTCCAGATCTTCTTGCGGTTGAGCGCCGGAACGCTCACGCCGCGGGCGATCGTTTCGCCGGTGAGATCGCGGATCTCCGGCAGGGGACGCTGGATGCCGTCATAGATGTTTTCGAGCATGCCGGGCCCGAGCTCCACGCTCAGCGGCATACCGGTCGTCACGACCTCGGCGCCGGGGCCAAGGCCGGAGGTCTCTTCGTAGACCTGAATGGAGGCGCTGCCTCCGGTCATATTCAGTATCTCGCCGATCAGGTGCTGTTCGCCGACACGGACAACGTCCGATACGTTGGCGTCCTCCAGACCGTCGGCCACCACCAGCGGTCCGGATACTTTAATCACTTTTCCGCTCAATGTTCTACCTTCTTTCCGTTAAGGTTCCGGCGCGGCGCTGCCGCCGCCCGGCGCGCCGCATGCGGCGCAAAAGGGTCGTCTTTATAATAACTTACAGGATATTGCTGCCGACGGCGCGTTCCACCGCCGAGCGCAGCGCGCTCTGGCCGAGGCCGAGCGTCCCGTCCCGTCCGGGGATGAGGATGATCGCCGGGGTGGGGCTGTCCTTGAAGCGGTCGATCTCATGCGAGAGCTCCGCGGCAAGGTTCTCCTCCAGATAGAGGATGGCGTATTCGCTCTCGCCGGAGGTGATCCGGCGGAGAGTGTGCCGCGCCTCGTCCGCGCTGTCCACGGGGAACACGTCCAGCCCGAGCGCTTTAAAGCCCATAACGGTCTCTCTGCCGCCCATGACGCCGATCTTATACATAGCTCTCACGCAGCCTTTCTTTCAGTCGCTCCGGGTCGATGCCGGCCAGAAGCCCGGTGAGCACCATGCGGACCGCCATGGTGTTGCCCTCCTCCGCCGTCAGATAGCCGACGACCTGTTCGGGGCCGAAGCTCTTAAGATGCGCGCCGGTCATGTAGCGGTTGACGGCGTTGTCGCACTCGCGCTCAAACTCCGTCATCGTGCCGCCCTCGATCGCGGCCGCGCCGAGCGCGGCGGCATCGCTGAACGGCGTCGAAGCGAACGCCGCGGCGATCCCCTCGCCGGAGAACACCGCCTGCACAAGCCGCTGCACCGGAACATTGCCGCCCGCGACGAGCGCGCCGCGGAGGAACTCCGCGTCCTTGCCCATGCGCACGCAGCGCACCGCGGCGCGGAGGTTCGCGCTGTCGATGAGCGTTGTGACATAGCCCTTCACGAAGGGGCTCGACACCGCGTCGGCCAGCGCCTTGAGATCCTCATAGTACGCCTTGTCGAGCGCGAAGTCCGCCAGCTGCGGATTGCCGGTGCGGGCAAGAATGCCCTTGGCCTCCGCCATGGCGGGGCCGAGCTTTCCGGGGATGAACTGGAAGCTGTCCTCGCGGAACGCCGCTTCGAGCTTTTCCGGCTCGACCTGTCCGGCGCCGGAGAGAAGGTACGCCGCGTCAACGCCCGCGCCCTCGCCCTTGACGATGGTTTTGGCGTTGTGGTAGTCGTACTTCAGCCGGAAGATGCCCACCAGCTCCTTTTCCGGAACGAAGCGGGTGATCTCCGCATAGATCTCCGCCTGACGTTTGGCAAGCGCCTCGCTCACCGCCGCGCTGCCCTTGCCGGAAAGATCGGGCCAGCCGATCTCGGCGAGGAGCCTTGCGGCTTCCTCAAAGCTGCCGGAGGAGAGCATCTGCTCGAGCCGGTCGCGGCGGAGCATGCGGTTCTCCCGTGCCTTGAGCATCGAGGAGATGAACAGATAATCTTTGTCCGAAACTTTTTTGTTTGCCATTTTCTTCCCGCCTTCCAACCGGATCAGTCAAAGAGGATGGCGGCGATCTCCGCATCCAGACTGTTCCGGCTCAGCGCAAGAAGCGTGTCAACGGTGCAGTTGACTTCCACGCTGCCCTCGCGGAGCTTGAGACCGCCGGAGAAGTCGCCGCTCTCGTCCGAGAGCGCGAGCCCGGCGGGGAGTCCCCGCTCGGTCAGGATCGCGTTCGCGCCGCGGACGATCGCCTCGCCCATGGAGCGGTCCTGGCTGTTGATGACGATGCGTTCATGCCCGGTGACGGCGGCATGGCCCGCCTGGGACGCGAGGAACGCCGTATATTTTTCCTCCGGCAGGGCGAGGAGTTTTTCCTTTGCTCTGCCGTAGGCGCGCTCGAGAATGCTCTGCTTGAGCGCGAGCGTATCCTTGCGGCTCTGGAGCTTTGCGGCGCGCTGTACGCGCTCGGCACCGAGGCGGACCTCGGTGTTGCCCTCGTTCATGCGCGCTTCATACGCCTCGTCCGCTTTTTTCTGGTAGGCGGCGCGGATCTCTCCCGCCGTCTTTTCGGCCTCGGCGATCACGGCGGCGGCGGCTTCGTCCGCCTCTGCCGTGATACGGGCCGTGATTTTTTCAATTCCGTTCATGGCGATACCGGTCCTTTCCGGATCAGGCGCCGATGTGCAGGTTCAGCAGCATCAGGAAGGAGGCGAGCAGCGAGAGGATGGCGTAAAACTCGACCGTGATGCAGAGGATGATGCCCTTCGCCCAGTCGTCCGGACGCTTGGCCATCAGGTTAACGGCGGTAGCGGCCACGCGGCCCTGCGCCGGAGCGGAGATAGCGGCGCCGGTCGCCATCGGGAGACAAGCGCACGCAACGCGCAGACCGTCAACGACGGTGAGGCTGGTCGGATCGACGTTGCCGCCGAACACGCCCATCTGAAGCAGCGCAAAGAACCAGACGACGAGGCCGTACAGACCCTGGGTGCCGGGGATGACCTGAAGGATCAGGACTTTGCCGAAGTAAGAGGGATCTTCGCTGAGAAGGCCGGTGCCGGCCTCACCGGCAAGGCCGCAGCCCTTGGCAGAACCGGCGCAGCAGAGACCGCACGCGAGGGACGCCCCCAGGAAACCGATGGCGAGACCGCCGAAGCTCTCAAAGAATGCAGTGATCATTGTTTTACTCCTCCTTGATATCTACATATTTCGTTTGAATTTTCAAAGGACGGAAAGCCTTGCCGCCGTCCCGGTACCACTTGCCGAAGAACTCGAGGAACTGCAGTCGCAGCGTGTGCACGAAGCAGCCGATCAGGTTCAGCGCAAAGTTCAGCGCATGGCCGATGCAGAACACGAGCACGAAGAGGATCGTGCCGCCCACGGTCATGCCGTTGGCGTTGCCGAGCGAACCGAGCTGGTTGAATACGCTCGCAATAACGCTGCCGGCAAGCATCAGCGCCATCAGACGCGAGTAAGAGAGCAGATCGCCCAGATACCCGGTCGCGCCGTTGTACACCGCGCCGAAAATGCCGGTGATCTTTCCGAAGCCCTTGCCGGTGATGAGCTGTCCGAGCACGAGCATGCCGATGCCGACGAAGAGAACGATCTTCGTTCCGCCGGTCACCATGACGAGAATGCCCGCGATCATCACCCACCAGCACAGATCGTTGAGCAGAGCGTCCGCCCACTCGCCGTCCTTGAGCTTGAGATAGATGCCGATGCCCGTGCCGAGCGCCAGATGGATCGCGCCGAGGCAGATCGCCGCGATGAGGACATACAGCGGGTTGTTGCCCTCGAGCAGGTTGAGCGGCAGATCGATCGCAATGCTGCCGATATGGATCGTGCCGAGGTGCGGTACGATCGACCAGTCCCTGCCGAACCAACCGCCGATGACGGAGACAACGTCGCCGAAGAAGCCGCCGGTCAGGAAGCCTATGATGAATGTGGAAATGCCGCATTCGATCAGCAGCCCCGCGGCGTTTTTCATGCTTCCCTTCGGCTTTGCCTTCCAGAGAAAGAGCAGTCCCGCGATCAGCAATATCAGGCCGTACGCCATATCCGCGAACATGATGCCGAAGAACAGCGCGAAAAACGGCATGATAAAGGGGTTGGGATCAAGTCCGTTGTACGCCGGGAGAGAATACATCTCCGTGACGATGTTGTACGGACGGGTCAGCGCGTTATTGCGCAGCTGGATGGGGACCTCCTCCGGGTGCTCCGGATCGGGCTCCTCCGTTTCCCAGGCGCAGCAGTATTTTGAGAGAGTCTCGCCGAGCTTTTTCTCCTCCGGCGCGGTGAGCCAGCCTTCAAAATAGAAGGTGCTGTCCGACTGCAGGAGCTTTTCGGCCGTCTCCTCGCGCGCAATGCGCGTCGAGAGCGTGTCCGCGCCGAGCTGCAGCGCGTCGCGGTGCGGCGCGTAGGAGGCAAGCTCTTCGATCTTTTGGGCCGCCTGTGCCGTCAGCTCCTCGCTGCGGCGGAGCGCGTCGTTATAGACCTGCTCCGGCGTTCCGGTGCCCTCCGGCAGAGAAATGGCCGAAAAGCCGAGCGGCCGCAGCGCCGCGGCGATCGCTTCGCGATCCTCCCGGCGGAAGAGCAGCGATACATACCGGCTGGTTTTGTCCTCGGAAACGAGATCAAAGCTGACCTCCAGCTCCGAGAGCGCGGCGTTTACTTCCTCCATGGGGACAGCGGCGGGAAGTGTGCCGAGCTGCATTTCGCAGCTTTGCGTCTCCATGCGCTCAAGCGGGACGTTCAGCGCCGTCCACGGAGTCATGGCCTCCGCCGAGGCGCGTTCCCGGCTTGCGCGGGTGAGAAGGCTGCGCGCCTCCGCATCCAGCGAGAGGATCTCTCCCGCCAGAGCGAGATCGGCGGCCAAAGCGCTCTCGTCGAGCAGCTTGGCGCATTCGACCTCCGGCTTCGGCGTAAGCAGGCCCTTTTTGGCAGGGGCGTGCTTGTCCAGCAGCCGCAGTGCGTTGACGATTGTTGTCTGTTCCGAGCGCTTCTGCCAGACCTTTCCGCCGTCCGGACGCCGGAAGGCCGCCAGCTCCTCCCGGTCCGGCCGGCCGACCGGATCCGACACCTCCACGCAGCCGAGAAGCAGCAGCTCACGCAGCAGTTCTTCCTTCTGGGAATGAACGCCGATGAGCCGGAGCTTTTTCATGGCTACAATGCTCATTTATCCGTTCACGATCCTTTCCACGATCCGGTCTGCCGCCTCTTCCAGACGGTCCTCCGCGTGACTGCGCAGAGAATCCATCTCCTCGCGCGCCGCTTCCCGGATCTTTTCACTTTCCGCAGCGCTCTTTTCCTCTGCGCTCTTCGCGAGAGTCCAGAGCTCTGCCGCAGCTCTTTCTGCGGCTTCCTTCACAGCTGCGGTCCCCTCTCTGTCGGCTTTCGCGGCAATTTCCTTTGCTTTCTGCGCCGCTTCCGCCTTTTTTCGGGCCGCATCCTGTTCCGCCTGCTCTACGGCAAGAATTGCTTCCAGTGCCATTTTTTGAAACACCTCCCGTCAAAGCCTAATTTTCTGACATCGTAAATGTACACTCTTTTTTCATCAAATTCAAGTGATAATGTTGTTAAATTGTCACCCAAAAAGTCTTGTGAGCAGCATTTTTTCCGTTTTAACCAAATGAAGACCGCCGTGTTTGGGCAAGTTGCATTTTATGCTTGCAAAATTGAGAAGAAACTATATAATATTATATAATAAACAAATTGTGCCCATCGAACGGGCACAAAAAAGCCCCATTCTGCACCCATAAAAGGAGACTCTTTCATGGCAGAGCGATACACCCGACATATGAACGACCGGCGGGAGGGCCGCCAGCTCTATACGCTTCCCGCCTACGCCCGCATCCAGCCGTACATCCTCCGCCGCCGGAGCGACGCCGCCTGCTTCCTCTCGGACAGCGTGGAAGTCACGGGCGTGGAGAAATGGCTGCGGGAAAAGCGCGCCGGCGGCTGGGCGAACCTTGGCTTTCTGCATCTGATCATCGCGGCTTACGTCCGCACGGTGTCCATGCGTCCGGGCATCAACCGGTTCGTATCCGGACGGCGCATCTATGCCCGCAACGAGATTGAAGTCGTTCTCCCCGTCAAGCGCAGCGCCTCCGTCACCGCGACGGAGACGAGCATCAAGGTCCGCTTCGCGCCGACCGACACGGTGTTCGACGTTTACCGCAAGCTCACCGAGGCCACGGACGAGGTCCGCGCCGACATTTCCCTGAGCGCCCCGGAAAAGCTCGCCAACACGCTCATGCGCTTCCCCCGCGTTCTGCTGCGCATGGCGATGAGCATTTTCCGTCTGATGGATTATTTTGACTGGCTGCCGCGCACCTGGCTGGATGTCAGCCCGTTCCACGGCAGCGTAACGATGCTTGATCTCGGCAGCTTCGGCGTCCCGCCCGCGGATCCGCACCTTGCCGATTTCGGCAACATGCCCTGCGCCGTTTCGTTCGGCGCGCGGCGCAAGGTGAACGAGGCGGACGGCACCGCCTCCGGCGTCGAGCGGCACTATGTCGATCTGCGCATCGCCTGCGACGAGCGCATCGCCGACAGCTATTACTTTGCCAGTGCTCTCAAATGCCTGAAATATTTTCTGCGCAACCCCCACCTTCTGGAGCTGGCTCCGGAGTCTGTGGAGGAGGACGTGAACTGATTTTTTTCACGGGCGGAAGCTTTTTCCGCCCGATTTCCCTCCGCTGCCGGATTTTTCCGCGAAAAATGCTGCGGCGGGGGCTTGCAATTTTCCCGTCTTGTGGCATAATATTATGTTAACAGGTCTATCTGTATTTATAAGGTACATACCGGGAGATACTCCATGAAACGAAAGATCCTTTCTCTGATCCTCTGCTGCGCGCTGCTTTTCTCTCTCGCCGCCTGCGGCAAGACCGAAGCGCCGCAGCCGACGGCAAGCGCCGAAACGGAGACCGCTCCGAACAGCGAAAACCCCGCCGCGGCGGAGGGCATTTCCTATGCCGATGCCTACGCGCAGTACACCGCGATCTACGGCGCGCTGCTCAACGCCGTGCAGCAGCGGCTCGACACGCACGACGCCAGACTCCAGGCCGCGTATCCGGACAGCTACTACATGAACTCCGATTACCTTCTGCTCGTGTACGTTCCGTTCACGACGGCGTATCCGTCGCTCGGGCGCGAGCTGCGCGCCGACAATCTGGACGCAGCGCAGACGTCGCTCCGCGAAACGTTCCCCGACGCCGTGCTCACGATGACCGCGCCGGGACGCTTCGAGGCAGTATACACCTATGTGGACAAGACCTCCGGCACGGAGGTGCAGCGCGAGGGCAAATGTCAGTGGGACTGCGACGGGCTGACCGGCGCGATCCGCGTCCGCGCGTACATTGACGGCGAGCTGACTGAGTTCACCGAGTTTGTCCCCCTCGGCGGCAGCCGGTACCTGCTCTACACCGCGACCGACAAGGCGATCGTCGAGTACATCGAGGGCGAGATCACCGCGCTCTGGCACGCCCACCGCATCAGCGAGCCGGCGCAGGGCCTGTTCCCCGGCGACATGCGGCTTATGAGTCTTGCCGAGCAGGACTTCTTCCCCGGTGAGGGCGCTTCCTTCTCCGGCACGGACTGGATCACCGGCGATGCCGACGCGCAGTATGTCATCACGCTGCAAAACGGCGAAATGCTTTATACCGGCAAGATCTCGCAGGATCTCGTTGATCAGGACGGCAACCGCACCGGCATCGTCTGGCAGGACATCGCGCCGATCACGCTCCTTGCGTGAACGGATCGCCCCGTCCATGCGTCATTATTATAGGTAAACCGATACGAACGATTTTCCAAACTACGCGACCCCCGCGCGGGGTCAACGGAGGGAGAAAACTGATATGAAAAAACGCCTTCTTTCCCTGCTGCTGACCGTATGTCTCGTTGCAGCGCTCTTCACCGGTCTCACCGGCACGGCGAATGCCGCCGACGACAAGGTCGTGGGCTATCTTACGAGCTATACTCTCAAAGCGGGCGACACGATCTACGGTGTGTGTGAAGCGAAAAAGATCGACTTCAACGCCAACCTCGCCATGATCGGCAAGATCAACGGCATCACGAACTACAACTACATGATGCCCGGCAAGGTCCTCTGGCTGCCGACGAAGACGGCCACGACTTCGGAGTCGTATTATTCTCTCCTCTCGCACACGCTCGTCGCCGGGGAGACGCCTGCCGCGCTCTGCCAGAGCTACGGCATTGACTACAACGCCAACTACAAGCTGCTCGCCGCGCTCAACAACAATCTCAACGTGTTCATGGCAGGCCAGCAGTTCATTCTGCCTCTGTACGTAACGCCTGCCGGCGCCGCGACGCCGACTCCGGCGCCGACCTCCGGCACCTCCGCCGCGCCGACCGCCACGCCCAAGCCCGGCACGACGCCCGCCCCGACGGCGAACGTTCCTTCCGGCGACACGGTGAGCTATTACCTCGCGCAGCACACGCTGCAGTACGGCGAGACCGTTTCCGGCGTCTGCGCCGCGCTCGGCGTGGACTTCTCCTCGAACGATGCGACGATCCGCAAGATCAACAACATCACCAACTACAACTATATGATGCCCGGAAAGGTCATCCTCATCCCGACGAAAACGGTCCCGGGTTCCGGTTCTTACTACAAGATCATGGCGCACAAGATCGTCTCCGGCGACACGCTCTACGCGCTCTGCGCTTCCTACGGTCTGGATTACTACGCCTATTCCAAGCTGATCTCCCTGCTCAACCCCAACGCGGCCTATTATAACCTGCTCCCCGGCAATATCCTTTATATGCCGCAGTATGTCGCCGCCTCTACAACGGTGAAGCCCGCCGCAACGCCCGCGCCGGCCGCCTCTGCCGGTACGACGGCCGCCCCGGCTGCGACGCCTGCTCCGAGCGCGTCTGCCGGCACAACGGCTTCCGCTGCGCCGAGCGCCACAGCCGCCGCTTCCGCCAAGCCCACTACGACGCCCAACATCCCCGCCGAGGATACGCTCAGCTATCTCATCATCCCGCACAAGATCCAGGCCGGCGACACCGTCATGAGTATCTGCGATAAATACAAAGTGGACTTCGCTGCGAACGACGCCGCGATCCAGCGCCTGAACCCGAGCGTGAGCTACAGCTACCTGCTCCCCGGCAACATTATCCTCATCCCCTCGACCACGTACCCCTCCTCCGGTCCGTATTACAAGATCATGGCGCACAAGCTCGTCGCAGGTGACACGGTCTACGGTCTCTGCCTCACCTACGGCCTGAGCTATGAGAACAACATCACCTTCCTGCAGCGGCTGAACAACCGCGACAATCTCGCCACGTACTACGTCGGCCAGACGCTCTACATGCCGCTCTACGTTGCCGGCTGAGTCTCCAATATCCGACAAGCAAATGCCAAATCGCTGCGTCGGTGCATCAAGCAAATACCAAAAACCGCTGCGTCGGCGCATCTCTTCGGAATGCGTCGGCGCGGTTTTTTTCTTCCGGTCTGGAAGGAATGCATAAAGGACCCCGAGCGAAACTAGCAGAATAATACAAAGAAAGCGAGGTAGGACAGAGTAACCTTCACCCGAGGGGAGGGTTTTTTATTCGTGCAATCTTGACAAAAGACTTTCTTTCTGGCTTACTGATTATAGTGAAGCTGACCATTCTAGATAAGCAGCTGAGAAACCCAAAAGGAGAACGGCGCAGGAAGGAAATCTGCACGGCCATTTCCTGCCGGATGGCGGAAGCGGCTCGTCAGCAGACAGTGCTCCGGAGCATATGACGATATCCTCCGGAGACTGGATCATTACAAGGTTCCACCCCCCCAGCAGCGCACCCCCTTTCTTTCCCGATATTCGGGCGCACAACAAAGCACATCTCCGCATCCTGCTGCACAGCGAGTCCGTTATTCAAGGCGGCCGGCGGCTCGGAAAACGGGCAGCCGGCACAGACCACGCGCAACTTCAGGAGAACCATGTGTTTCAAGCAACGCAAAAAAGAAGGAGGCATTCTAACATGGGTAAAGGCAAATACACTCTGAGAAGTATCATCGTCCGCTGCGTTGTCATTATGGTCGGCGTCTTCATCACTGCCTACGGCGCCGAAGCGTTTGTTCTGGCCAATCTGGGTTCTGACCCGGTCACAGCGTTTGTACAGGGACTCAGCAAGGTGCTGCCCTTCGTGCATGGCGACTTTGGCATGGCCATGAACGTATTCAACGTCCTCTGCTTCGTCGTCATCCTGATCGTGTACCGGAAGGGCATCGGTGTTGCCACGGTCCTGTACACCTTCACACTGGGCACCTTCTGCTCCATGATGGAGCCCTGGATCATCGCTCTCATCGGCCCCACTCCCTCTATGGTCACCCGCGTCATTCTGGTCATCACCGGCACGCTGGCTCTGGGCGTCGGCCTTGGCAGCTATCAGGCCGCCGGCTACGGCGCAGGCCCCTCTGACGGCTTCAACCAGTTCATGGCCAAGACCCTGAAGATGAAGCTGAAGTGGTGGCGTATGATCTTCGACGCCATCATGGTGGTGGGCGCTTTGATCATGGGCGGCGTCATCCATGTGGCCACGCTGGTGGGTATGTTCTGCGTCGGCCCCGTTTTGGGTCCCGTGCTGAACAAGCTCTCGCCTCTGGTCAACAAGTGGGCAGGCAACGAAGACCTGACCTACGAAGAAATCTGATATTCCCTGTCGGATCCAACCACAGCCCGGAGCGGCTGTCCGCTCCGGAGAAAAAATTTGCCCCTGCAAAAAAATCGAAAAGTTTTAGAAAGGCGGTAATTTACTATGGCTGAAACCATGAAGGGTTATGTGTTTAAAGACGTTAACGATCTTCGTCTGGAGGATCGTCCCATTCCTACCATTCAGGATCCACGGGACGCCATCGTAAGGGTCGCTCTGTCCTCCATCTGCGCCAGTGACTTCCATATCAAAGTGGGCGCCGTGCCCTCCGCCAACAAGGACATCATTCTGGGTCATGAGTTTGCCGGTGAAGTGGTTGCCGTGGGCGATGCCTGCAAGAAAATCAAGGTGGGCGACCGCGTCGTCGCCAACGTGGAGACCTTCTGCGGCGAGTGCTTCTTCTGTGAACGCGGCTATGTTAACAACTGCGTAGAGGGCGGCTGGTATCTGGGCCACAAGATCGACGGCTGCCAGACGGAGTATGTCCGCGTTCCCATCGCCGACAACGGTCTGGAGCTGATCCCCGACAATCTGACATACAAAGACGTTCTTGCCGTCAGCTGCGTGCTGCCCTCCGGCTATTTTGGCGCGGAGCTGGCTGAGATCAAGGAAGGGGACACCGTGGTGGTTCTCGGCTGCGGCCCCTGCGGCTATACTTCCATGATGAGCGCCCGGCTGTTCAAGCCCGCCCGCATCATCGCGGTGGACCGCCATGACGAGCGCGGCCAGTTCGCGCTGGATCACGGCTGGGCCGATGTGTTCATCAACTCCAAAAAGGAGGACGTAGAGGCCCGCGTCAAGGAGCTGACCGAAGGCCGCGGCGCCGACGCCGTTATCGAGGCCGCCGGTAAGGACGGCACCTTCCAGCTGGCCTGGAAGATCGCCCGTCCCAATGCGGTCATCTCCCTCCTTGCCATGTACGAGGAAGATCAGGTTCTGCCCCTGCCCAGCATGTATGGCAAGAACCTCACCTGGAAATCCGGCGGCGTAGACGCCTGCAAGGATGCTTATCTGGTGCAGCTGATCTCCGAAGGAAAGCTGGATCCCACGCCGTTGTTCAATAAGGAATACACCCTCAATGAAATCGCCCAGGTCTATGAGGACTTTGCGGTCAAACGCGATGGTTTGATCAAGCCGGTCATCAAGCCCTACGAGTACTGATCTTCTTTTCTCTCCCCTTTCCCAGTTCTCCAAATACCCCCGCGGGGGCTCGCTGCAAAGCGAGCTTCCGCGGGGGTGTCTTTTACGCGTTTCTCCGGTTTTTTATGATTTTGTATCCGCCGTTATCGCGCACGGCCTTTGCGTCCGCACCGCTGCCTGCTTTTCTCCGCCGCCTGTCGGCCGATTTCGACCGTCTGTCGCAAAATAGTGGACGTTTTTTCTCCGCTCCCTTATTATATGGCCATGGAAGGAAGGGGATCGGATGAAGATCGAAATCCAAATCGACGAGCGCTGCGACGAGCCGAAGATCGTCGTTATGACACGCAGGGTGACCGAGGAAATCCGTGAAATCCTGAAAAAGCTTTCGGAAGATCCGTCCGAAATGCTGGCAGGCTTCCGGGACGAGCGGGCAAGCGTACTTGAGCCCAACCAGATTTATCGGGTGTATGCCTCGGGCGGCAAGGTTTATGCCGAAGCGGATGGCGGCCCCTATCTTCTCCGGATGCGGCTGTATGAAGCGGAGCAGCGCCTTGCAGGCCGTTCCTTCGTGCGAATATCAAACGGCGAGATCGTCAATCTGAAAAAGGTTCGGGGGTTTGATCTGAGCTTTGCGGGAACCATCTGTGTTTCTCTCGCAAACGGAACGGTTTCTTATGTTTCCAGGCGGTACGTTTCAAAAATCAAACAACTATTGGGATTGTGAGGCGGTAAAAGTGAAAAAGAAAACTATACGGCGCGGGCTGTTCGGATTACCCATAGGAATTACCATTGGATTTGTAATAACGCTGATTATTTCTGCCTGCGTTGGGGACGGATCTTTTTATCCTGTCACGCCGGAGCTCATCGGCGCAATGGGAAACGAGCTGAATGCGGTCATCTTGCAGACCGTACTGTGCGCAATTATGGGTGCAGGCTTTGCGGCGGCGTCGGTTATCTGGGAGCTTGATTCCTGGAGCCTTGCAAAGCAGAGCGGCATATACTTTCTGACCATCAGCATCATCATGCTGCCGGTCGCCTACTTTGCGAACTGGATGAAACACTCGCTTGCCGGTGTCCTCTCCTATGTGGGGATCTTCACGGCGATCTTTGTTGTTGTCTGGATCTTCCAGTACCTTCTCTGGAAGCGGAATATAAAGAGGATGAACGCCTTCGTCAGCGAGGAGGCCAAGCATCGCCGGAAATGAGCGCCTCCGCAAAAAGCAGCCGGCAAGCGTTCGGCCGGATCGCGGAAAACGGTCTCTTTTGCCAAACGTCCGCCGGAGAAAAGCGATCACAAAAAGCTGTGGGAAGCCATCCCTTCACGGATGAGCCTCCCACAGCTTTCTATTGGAATCGATATTAAGCAAAGGTCATTCGCCGTTGCCGCGCACGGCCTTGAGCGCCTGCGCGAGCTGGTCCGGGCAGGACGTCGGCTTCATGCCGCAGCGGATGCCCTCGAGCCGGTCGATGACTTCGTTCACATCCATGCCCTCGCAGAGCTTCGCAACGCCCTGCGTGTTGCCGCTGCAGCCGTTGATGAACTGCACGTTGTGCACCTTTCCGTCTTCCACCTCGAAGAGGATCTTGCGAGAGCAGGTGCCCCGCGTCGTATATTCGTGTGTCATGTCCTTATCTCCTTATCGAAAAACTAATATGCCTCGCAGAGTTTGTGCCCGCAGGCACAAATGAGTTCCCAATCATTTTCTCCGGCGGCGTGTACGTCGGAGAAAATTCCTCTCGGCTCGCAAACGTGCGAGCGTAAGCGAGTGCGCTGCGGCGAGCCGCAGCCTTTTCAAACGAACCCCTCAACGAAGTGGGGTTCGTTTGAGAGCGAAGCTCAAAGCAAGGTGCTGCCGTTGTAGCTGACGATGTTGACATCGGAAACGCCTTCGTTATCGAGCAGCGCTTCGAGCGAATCCATCTGCTTCTGGCTGAGCTTCGCCTCCACGACGAGCTCGGTCTCGGCGAGATTCATCGTGCGGCTCTTGAGCTTATATTTGCCGAGCGTGCCGAGCTTGGAGCGCACCGCGCTCTCCCCCTCCGGCGTATAGCGCATAACGACAAGATACGAGTTGGTGTGCAGCTTCCCGGAGAGCAGATTGAGCGCCAGGAACAGCGTGCCGAGCAGCAGCGCCGCGAGAATGGCAACCGTGATGTACCCCGCGCCGGTGATGATGCCGATAACGATGCTCCAGAACATGAACACCGTGTCCATCGGGTCCTTGATCGCCGTGCGGAAGCGGACGATGGAGAGCGCGCCGACCATGCCGAGCGAGAGCACGACGTTGGAGCGCACCGTCAAAATGGCGAGCGCCGTGACCATCGAGAGCATCACGAGCGAGAGCGCAAAGCTCTTGCTGAAGCTGACGCCGCCGTAGGTCACGCGGTAAATCACCAGCACGAACAGCCCCAGTGCAAAGCTCAGCAGGAGCGTCGTGAGCAGCGTGCCGACGGAGATCGCGGTGAATTCCTCAACGAATTTGTTTTTGATGAGATCGGAAATGCTCATTGGTTTTTACCCCTCTTTATTCCAGAATGTCTAAGCATTTGGTGTACTTGGAAACGGCGCAGCGCTGCTTTGTCACGCCCTCGAGCAGCGCGCGGACCGGCGCGGGGAGGAACGCGTCGTACTTGACCTCCAGCACCGCCTCGCCCTCATCGAGCACCGGCACAGTGAGCGCGCGGTCGTCGAAAAGGTTGGTTTTGAACGGCGCGGTGCGAAGCTCCGTGTCGATCGTGACGCGAACGTTGCCCGTCGGATAGACGAACGGATACCGGACGTAATCGACCAGCACTGCGGGCTTCCAGCCGTTCTGCCGCAGCCGGGCAAGCTCTCGTGCGAGCTCTTCGGTATCGCGCAGCGCCTCGCCGCCGGTAAGGAACGCCTCCGTAAGCTCGCGGGAGATACGCACCGATTCCTTGCCGGAGAAGTCGCCGTCCTTGCTCTTCTTTTCGAGCGTGATGCGCGAATCGTCCATGTTGTAAAACCGGATGCGGTACTTGGTGCGTTCCTTCACGCCCGCGATCTTCTCGTGATAGGCGCGGTAGTCGGTATCGTCAAAATAGAGACTGCGGATAAAGTAGCTGCCGTCGGTTCGGGCATGCGGGTCGGGTCGGAGCAGGGCGCGCAGCCGGTATTTCAAAAGCTCCGCCTCCCGCAGGGAGATGATGTATTTGATCTCGTGGCGTTTGATCTCTGCCATAGCTCTCCCCCCTTACCCGTTGGCCTTCCCCGGCGTGGGGGAAGCGCATTCGCGCCAGTCGGAGCCGATGCGCGCGAGTGAGGCGTCCGGCTCGGTCTGCGTGAGCTCCACGCGGTCGGCGGTGCTGCCGATCGGCGTTGTCAAAATCACGCTCTCGCCCGCGGAGAGGGCAAAGTCCGTGTGCAGCTCGCCCTGCGTCCGGTTTTTGCCGGAGGCGAAAATGATGTAATACTCGCCCGGCGCGAGCGTAATGTCCGGAATCCGCCAGCGTGCCGGCTCCTCCGGATCGTCGGAGAGATACCAGCCGTCGAGCGATACGCTCTCCGTTCCGGCGTTGTAAAGCTCGATCCAGTCCGGCGAATCGCCGTCGGCGTCCCGCAGACCGGCTTCGCTGCGAAGGCAGACCTCGGTGATCTGCACCGCAACGTCCCCGAAGCCGCGCGAGGCGGCAAAGGCGGCGTAGCCCTCTTCGGTGTTCGCAAAGCCCGGCGTCGGCCGGTTCGTGACGCACCACTCGCCCGAAACGCGGGCATACGACGTGTCGTCCGCGAGGAACGGCGTCTGGATGCGGTCAAGCGCATTGCCGTCGGCGTCGGTCAGAATGACGCTCTCTCCGGCTTTGGCAAGGCGGATGGCGGCGTAGTCCGCGCCCTCCGTCCCGTCGCCGGAGCACCATACGACCGTGAACGCGCCCGGCGCGAGCAGCGTTCCCTCCGGGAACGTGTAGCGCGCCTCGCCCGCCTTGTCGGTAAGGTGCATACCGGAGAGATCGGCGGTCTCGGAGCCGGTATTTTCGATCTCGACCCAGTCGCAGAGCGCGCCGTTCGGCGCGGTGAAGAGCGTTTCCGCGGCCATGATCTCGCTCAGCCGCAGCGCGCCCGTGCCCTGTCCGGAGGCGGCCAGATACGCGGTGTATCCCTCGTCGGTGTTCGCATAGCCCGGCGTCGGCGCGGCGGAGACGGTAAAGCTGCCGTCGGTCTCCCGCACAATGGACGTGTTCTTCCGGCAGCGGAGCGTTTCGATCTCGTCGAGCACCGTGTTGGCGCTGTTCATCAGCAGAAGCGTTTCCCCGCCGAGCCGCCGCAGCGAAAACGGCGCGTACAGCCCGCCGGATGTCTCCGGGTCGCAGTAGACGACGATGTACCCGTCCGCGGGGATCACCGTCCCGACCGGGAAGGCGTATTTGGCCTGCGTCACGTCGTCCGAAAGGCGGTAGCCGGAAACGTTGAATGGCTTATCGGACGTATTGTGTATCTCGATCCAGTCGCAGATGCGCCCGTCAGCGTTCGGATACGCCGTGTTCGCGCTCATATATTCACTGATGCGCAGCGGGTGCTCCCCGCTCTGCACGCGGTCGCTGCCCGCGCCGCGCGAGAGCAGCAGCGCCGCAGCCAGCACCAGCGCGAACACCGCGAGCGAGGCGATGAGGATCGCGATCTTTGTTTTCTTTTTCACCGGAACCATAGCCGTGCTCCATTCAAAGAAAGAACTGTCATTCAAGTTGGATTTTACCCTATTTCTCCGCCGTTTTCAACCCCTCGGCGTTTATACGATCTGGAAGAGATAGAATTTCAGATAATCCGTCTCCGGCACGCCCCAGAGGATCGGGTGGTCGGGACTCTGCTGCCGCGCCTCGATCTGGCGGAGCTGTACGCTCGCGTCGCGCGCCGCGTCCGCAAGCATGGCGCGGAAAAGCGTGTCGGTCATAAAGTGCGAGCACGAGCACGTTGCCAGATACCCGCCCCGCGGCAATATCTGCATGGCGCGGCGGTTGATCTCCCGGTAGCCGCGCCGCGCGTTTTCTACCGTCGCGCCGCTTTTCGTAAAGGCGGGCGGGTCCAGAATGATGTAATCCCACGGCTTTTCGCCGCTCTTTCCGAGCTCCGTGAGCAGTTCAAACACGTCCGTCTGCCGGAACTCCATGCGCCCTTCGAGCCCGTTTCTCTCGGCGTTGCGCCGCGCCTGTTCGAGCGCGGACGCGGACACGTCCACCGCCGTGACGCTCTCCGCGCCGCCGGCCGCGCAGTGGAGCGCAAATGCGCCGGTGTGCGTGAAGCAGTCGAGCACGCGCCGCCCATGGGCCAGCCGTCCCGCCGCCGCGCGGTTATATTTCTGGTCGAGGAAATAGCCGGTCTTCTGGCCGTTTATGTAGTCCACGTCGAAATAGATGCCGTTTTCGCAGATCTCCGCGTGGCCGGAGGGGTTTGTCTCCAGACCGGGCGCGGCATACGGCCCCTTGCCGCAGGTCATGCCCTCCTTTTCGCGGATGAGCGATTCGTTGCGCTCATAGATGCACGATACGTTCACGCCGAGCGCCGCAAGCTCCTCGCGCAGCAGCGCATAGAGCATCGCGCGCCGCCGCTCGATGCCGAGCGAGAGCACCTCGCTCACGAGCACGTCGCCGTAGCGGTCCACCGTCCAGCCGGGGAAGCCGTCCGCCTCGCCGAAGATGAGGCGGCAGGCGGCAAAGTCCTCGCCCATGACCTGCTGCCGGTAGGCGAGCGCATACCGGATACGGCGGCGGAAAAACGCCTCGTCCATTTTATCGTTCGTGTTGCGCGAGAGAATGCGCACGCGGATGAGCGAGCGGCCGTTATAGAACCCCGCTCCCTGCCAGCGGCCCTTTTCGGTATATACGTCCACGATCTCCCCGTCCGGGCAGGGGCTTTCTTTCGTGAGCACCTCCCCGGCGAACACCCAGGGATGCCCGCCGCGCAGAGCGCGCGCGGCCTTTTCCGTGACGGTAACGCTTGCAAACGGTCTTTCCATCGTCTGTCCTCCTGTGTGGTAACGGGTCATTATACAATATAATTCCTCGTTTGGCGAGAGAAAGTTGCGGCGTATGAAAGAATAAGCCGCTGGACATCGATCCGATATCCAACGGCTTATCCTTTGTAAAAAAGAGGAGAAAGAGAAGAAGAAAAAGAGAAACATGAAACAGGCGGTTTCTTGCGAAGTTTCCACCAGAGCATTTGTAATTGAACACAATCCCCATTATGTTCTAATAACAAACACATTTTTATTGGTTCGCCCTTTTCGGTTCATATACTACCACGTTTCGTCAAATAACGCAACCATTTCTTTATTAATGTTTTGTGAACTTTCCCACCGTGCGCCGGAGCTTGACAGCGTTTTTTCCGCGCTTTATTATTATAGTGTATCTTCTCCCCGAAAGGCAGGGCAAAGCATGACGAACATTCTCGTCGTTGAAGACAATGCCGGGCTGCGGCGGCTGATCGGCATCCATCTCCGCCGCGCCGGATATGAGGTATCGGAGGCCGCCGACGGGCAGGCGGCGCTCGATCTTTTGGAGCACAGCCGCGTGCATCTCATCATCACCGACGTGATGATGCCCCGGCTCGACGGCTACGGGCTCATCCGCGAGCTGCGCGAAGCGGGCGACACGACGCCGGTGCTGATGGTAACGGTAAAGGACTCCTTTGACGATATGCGCACCGGCTTTCACGCCGGGGCGGACGACTATCTCACAAAGCCAGTGAATTTTGAGGAGCTGCTGCTGCGCGTGGGGGCGCTGCTGCGCCGCTGCGGCATCCAGCACTCCGGCGAGATCGCCGTGGGCGGGTGCACGCTGCACGCCGACACGCTGCTCGTCACCGGCGAGGGGTACTCCTACGAACTGCGCCCGCGGGAGTTTGCGCTGCTGCAAACGCTGCTCGCCGCGCCCACGAAGATCTTCACGCGCCAGATGCTCATGGATGAGCTCTGGGGGTACGACAGCGAGTCTGACCCGCGCACCGTGGACACACACATCCGGCGTCTGCGTGAAAAGCTCGCCGGCGTGCCGGATTTTGAGATCCAGACCGTCCGCGGTCTCGGCTACCGGGCGGTGATCCGATGAGGCGCGTCCGCTCGCGGCTGACGATCCTCCTGCTGATCCTCGTGATCGTCACGTCGCTTTTCTCTCTCACCTTCGGCGCGCTCGTGCGAAACGGCATCATCTTCCAGCAGCGCGACAACATACGCTATCTTGTTTTCGGCTACGCCGCCAAGGACATACTGCTTCTGCTCATCGCGGTGGCGGCCGTCGCGGTGCTCATCACGGTCACATCCCGCTCGACGACGAATCCCATCCGCGAGCTCTCCCGCGCCGCGCGCGAGATCGCCGGTGGCAATTACGACGTCACCGTGCCGGAGCGCGACCGCGTGGAGGAATTCGGCGAGCTTGAGCGCAACTTCAATCTTATGACGGCGGAGCTCCGCTCCAACGAATATCTGCGCAAGGACTTCATTTCGAGCGTATCCCACCAGCTCAAAACGCCGCTCTCCATTCTCAACGGCTATGCCCAGCTTCTCGCCGAAGGCGGTCTTTCCGAGACCGAGGAGCACGAGTACAGCCAGTACATCGCGCAGGAGTCCGACCGGCTCGTCGGGCTCATCGATGACATGCTGCGCCTCTCGCGCATCGACCACCGGGAGATCCATCGAAAGGCGGAGATCTTCCCGCTCGGCGAGCAGCTCCGGCGCGCCGTACTGCAGCTCGAGCCGCGCTGGACGGAGGCCGGGCTCTCCGTCTCCGCCGACATCCCGGATCTCGACTACGTCGGCGACAGCGAGCTTCTCTATCAGGTGTGGGTGAATCTGCTGGAAAACGCCGTGAAGTTCACGCCCCCCGGCGGGCGCATCGGCATCTGTCTTGCCGCCGCAGCGGATACCGTCACCGTGACGGTGTGGGACACCGGCTGCGGCATGGACGCGGAAACGCTCCCGCGCATTTTTGAGCAGTTCTATCAGGGCGACACCGACCGCCGCGCCGACGGCTGCGGGCTGGGTCTCACGCTCTGCAAGCGCATCGTGGAGCAGCACGGCGGAACGATCTCCGCGGAGAGCCGTCCCGGAGAGGGCAGCCGCTTCAGCGTCGCACTGCCGGCGAAGACTGCAAAATCCATGTAAAGAGACTCCATAGCAGGGGAATGTTTAACGTTAAGTTCACATTCCCCTGCTATGTTAATATCCAGATTTTTATATGTTAGCGAGGCAACACCGTGAAAGCTATCAATCCCGGACACTTTCTTCTGACCTGCCGGCTGGACAACTGGGTGCATCTGCTGGAAGAGAACCACTTCCATATCGCCCGCGACCGGCTGCCGCAGGCGCTGTACATTTCCGCAACGGCGCTCGCGCTCGCGCCCGCGGCGGCGGCGGAATCGCTCATTTACCGCAAGCGCATCCGTGAAACGAAGATCGAAAAGGACCCGATCTTCATTCTCGGCCACTGGCGCAGCGGCACAACGTATCTGCAGAACGTCCTCTCGCGCGACGAGCAGTTCGGCTGGTTCGATCCCGTGAACACGATCGGCCTGCCCTACTCGCTGCTGCTCGGCCGGCTCATCCAGCCGCCGATCGAAAAGGGCATCCGGAACGGCCGCCCGCAGGATAACGTGCAGTACTCGCTCGATCTACCGATGGAGGAGACGTTCGGCGTGCTGACGATCTCGCCGTATTCGATCATCCACATGATCGCGTTCCCGGAAAATTATAAAAAGTACATCGAAGGCGCGTTCGTGAGCGACCTTCCCGTGGAGGAACTGCGCAAATGGGAGCGCAGCTACGATTACGCCGTCCGCAAGCTCACCTACATCAAAAAGGGCAAGCAGCTCATTCTCAAAAGCCCGGACAACACCGCGCGCATCCGCGAGCTGTGGGGCATGTATCCGGACGCGCGGTTCATCAACATCCACCGCGACCCCTACAAGACCGTCCGCTCCACGATCCACATGTTCCGCACCGAGATGGACTCGCTCCGGCTGACCGAAGAGCCGGATAACATCGACGAGCTCATCGAAAACACGGTCATCGATATTTTCGAGCGCATGTACCGCGAGCTTTTCGAGCTTGAGGGCTTTTTCCCGAAGAACCGGTACGTGGACATCGCGTACACCGATTTCTGCCGCGCCCCGGTCGATACGCTGCGGGATATTTACCGGCGTCTGGAGCTCTCCGGCTTTGAGGCAGCCGCGCCGCGCTTTCAGGCGTATGTCGATTCGCAACGCGGATACCAGAAGAATAAATTTGACATTTCGCCCCGGCTCGTGCGCAAGATCAACGCGAAGCTGGGCTTCTACATGGAACACTACGGCTACGAAATGCGGGAGGTTGAGGAAGAATGAGAGATCATCTCGATAAACTGGAAAGCAAAAGCGTGCACATTCTGCGCGAGGCCTACGCCGCGTTCGGCAATCTCTGCATGCTCTGGAGCATCGGCAAGGACTCTACGGTCCTTCTCTGGCTCGCGCGCAAGGCGTTTTACGGCCACGTCCCCTTCCCGCTCGTCCACATCGACACACATTATAAAATTCCCGAAATGATCGAGTACCGCGACAAGCTCGCCATGGAGTACGGTCTTTACATGGTCTACGGTGAGAACCGCGAAGCGCTTGAAAACCACGAAACGTTCCCGGACGGGAAGTGCTCTCGCGTCGAGTGCTGCCGCCGGCTCAAAACCGAGGCGCTCACCCACACGCTCGACGGCACCTGGCCGCGCTACCGGCTCAATCTTCAGACCGGGAAATACGAGCGCGACACGAACACCGACGCCTACACCGGCGTCATCGTCGGCGCGCGCGCCGATGAAGAGGGCTCGCGCAGCAAGGAGCGCTATTTCTCCCCGCGCGACAAGCACAACGACTGGGATCTGGACGACCAGCCGCCCGAGTTCTGGAACCAGTTCAAAACCGACTTTGCCCCCGGCACGCATGTGCGCATCCATCCCCTGCTCGACTGGACGGAGCTGAATGTCTGGGAATACATTGAGCGCGAACACATCCCCACCGTGTCGCTCTACTATAACCAGGGCGACGGCACGCGCTACCGCTCGCTCGGCTGCGCGCCGTGCACAAAGCCGATCCGGTCCGAGAGCCGGAACGTTCATGAGATCATTGAGGAGCTGCGCACCGGCGCTCTTTCCAACATTGCCGAGCGCAGCGGCCGCGCCCAGGACGCTGAGGACGGCGGCGGGCTCGAAACGCTTCGCCGGGGAGGGTACATGTAATGGAAGAAACAAGAAACGTCTGGGAAAACGAGGAGCTTTTGAATATCGTCACCGTCGGCCACGTCGATCACGGCAAATCTACCGTGATCGGCCGTCTCCTCGCCGACGCCGGAGCGCTGCCGAAGGGCAAGCTCGAATCCATCCGGGAAAACTGCCGCCGCAACTCGAAGCCGTTCGAGTACGCCTTCCTGCTCGACGCGCTGCACAACGAGCAGGATCAGGGCATCACGATCGACACGGCGCGCTGCTTCTTCAAGTCTGACAAGCGCCGGTACATCATCATCGACGCGCCCGGCCACATTGAATTTCTCAAAAACATGGTCACCGGCGCTTCCCGCGCCGAGGCCGCGCTCATGGTGATCGACGCCGCGCGCGGCGTGGAGGAAAACACCCGCCGTCACGGGTACTTTCTCTCCATGCTCGGCATCCGCCAGGTGGCGGTGCTCGTGAACAAAATGGATCTCGTCGGCTATTCCGAGGAGGTCTACCGCTCCATCGTCACGGAATTCACCGAATTTCTCGCCAAAATCAACATCTCGCCCGCGGCGTTCATCCCCGTGAGCGGCATGGAGGGCGACAACATCGCCATCCGCAGCGATCGCACGCCGTGGTACTTCGGCCCCACGGTGCTCGAGCAGATGGACGCCTTCGTCCCCGTGCCGAGCCCGGAAAACCGCCCGCTGCGCATGCCGGTGCAGGGCGTTTATAAATTCACCGAGGGCGGCGACGAGCGCCGCATCGTGGCCGGAACGCTCGAGGCCGGAAGTCTCCGCGCGGGCGATAAGATCGTATTCTACCCCTCCGGGAAGAAAACGACGGTCGCCTCGCTCGAGGTATTTTCCGCGCCCACGCCGGAGAAGTTCATCGCCGGGGACGCCGCCGGCTTTACGATGACCGAGCAGATCTTCGTCCGCCGCGGCGAGATCGCGTGCTTGGAGAGCGAAGAAGCCCCCTTCGTCGGTGTGCGGCTGCGCGCGAACGTGTTCTGGCTCGGCAAGGAGCCGCTGCGCCCCGGCAAGCGCTATTTCTTCAAGTGCGGCACCGCCAAGGTGGAGGCAAAGCTCGAGAGCATCCTCCGCGTCGTGGACGCCTCGGAGCTGGACAGTCTGGAGCGCAGCGAGGTGCAGAAAAACGAAGTCGCCGAGGTGATCCTCCGGCTCGACCGCCCGACGGCGTTCGACACCGCCGACTCCGGCTGCGACGGCACGCGCCGGTTCGTTATCGTGGACGATTACGAGATCGCGGGCGGCGGCATCGTCACTGAGGCGCTGCTCTCCGAGGATTACGATAAGCGCAACATCCGCTGGTCGGCCGAGGCCATGACCGGTGCCGAGCGCGAGCAGCTCACCGGGCGGCGCGGGCTCGTCGTATGGATGACCGGGCTTTCCGGCTCCGGCAAAACGACGATCGCGCAGGAGGTCGAGCGGCGGCTCTGCGAAAAGGGCGTTGCCGCCTACATGCTCGACGGCGACAAGCTGCGCCGCGGTCTCTGCGGTGATCTCGGCTTCTCGGACGACGACCGGATCGAAAACATCCGCCGCGCCGCCGAGGTCGCGGGGCTCTTCCGCGACGCGGGGCTCGTGACGCTCTGCACGTTCATCTCCCCGTTCGCCGCCGGGCGCGCCGAGGCGCGCCGCATCGCCGACGGGCGCTTTCTCGAAGTCTGGGTGCGGGCCGGTCTGGAGACCTGCAAGGCGCGCGACCCGAAAAAGCTCTATCAGAAAGCTCTCGAGGGAAAGATCCGCTCGTTCACGGGCATAGACTCTCCGTATGAGGAGCCGACCGACGCCGAGCTTGTGCTGGATACCGAGGTCCTCAGCGAGGAGGAATGCGTCAACCGGCTCACCGACGCCATTTTTGACTATCTGGAAGGCGGAGACGCACTGTGAACTGGGGCAAATTTCTTCTTTTCATCCTCATCGGCTTTGCCGCGCAGATCATTGACGGTACGCTCGGCATGGCCTACGGCGTGAGCTGCCGGACGTTTCTCAAAACCGTGGCAGGTCTTCCCTCCGCGCTCGCGAGTGCGGTCGTCCATGTGGCGGAGGTCCCGACGACGCTCGCGTCCGGTCTCTCCCATATCAAGCTCAAGAACGTGGATAAGTCGCTCTTTTTCCATCTGGCCATCCCCGGCGTGATCGGCGGCGTGGCGGGCGCGTGGTTCCTCTCGAGCGCCGGCGACGCGCTCGAGCCGTTCATCGACGCCTATCTCATTATCATGGGCGTCGTTATTCTGCGCAAGGCGTTTCTGAAAAACCAGAAGGAGCGCCACATCGGAAAGGGCATTTACCCGCTCGGTCTCGCCGGAGGCTTTCTCGACGCCACCGGCGGCGGAGGCTGGGGCCCGGTCGTAACATCTACGATGCTCGCCGTCGGCCACGACGTGAAAAAGACGATCGGCACGGTGAATACCGCCGAATTTCTCGTAACGCTCGCGGAGACGACCACGTTCGTCGTTCTCATCCGCGATTTTACGTCCTACTGGCAGACGATCCTCGGTCTCATCATCGGCGGGGTGTGCGCAGCTCCCCTCGCGGCGTGGATCTGCAAGAAGATCCCCGTCCGCCCGCTGCTTGCCGTCGTCGGCATCCTCATCATCGTGCTCAATCTTTACAGTCTCCTTCACTATCTGGCTGTATTTTAAAAAGGCGGTATCACCATGACACAGATGTCCGCGCAGCAGCGCTTCGCCTCCGTCCGCGCCCGGCTCATGGAGCTGGAGCTTTGGGACGCTGATTCGCTCGTGATGACCGCGCCCGGCGCCGTATGCAGCGCCGCCGGAGAGCCGGTCGAAGCGGCGCTGTTCTCCGCCGTTTCCGCGCCCATGGCGGTTTTGACCGCCGGGCGGTACGCCCGCGAATTTGCCAAAGCTCCTCACGCGCTTTGCGCCGAGACCGACGACGCCGCGCAGATGTTCGGCGTGTGCGTGCCGGTAAGAAGTGCGCCGCGGCGCGGCGATACCGCGTGCATCGTTCCGAACCGCGGCTTTGTCGTGACGGCGCGGTTTGAAAATGAGCTCATCGCCGCGTGTATCCTGCTCGAAAAGCTGTGCATGACGGCGCGGCTCTCCTCTCGCATCGGGACGCCGAAGCCGCTCGCCGCGCCGCTCTGCCTTATAGAGCACGCGGTCTATACGAAAAAATACTCCCGTCCGTCGCTCGCCGCGGCGCAGGGGGAAGAAGCCGCGCCGGAAACGCAGGACGTTTCCGATCTCGCGCTGCGCGAGTCGGTCATTGCCTACGGGAAAAAGCTCGTGGAAAACCGCCTCATTCAGGCGACGTGGGGGAACGTCTCGGCGCGTATCGATGCCGATCGCTTTCTCATCACGCCGTCCGGCGTGGACTATGACCGCATCCGTCCGGAGGACATTGTGGAGATCCGCATTTCCGACGGCAGCTTCGCCGCCGGGCAGCGCCCTTCCAGCGAGCGGGAGATGCACCGGCGCATCTATGCCGCGCGCGGCGACGTGCGCGCCGTGATCCACACGCACTCCGCGGCGCTGCAAACGTTCGCCGCGTGCCGGGAGGGTCTGCGCACGCCGGAGATCGTCGCCCCCTGCGCCGCCTACGGCGTAAGCGGCTCGAAGAAGCTCGCGGAGAGCGCGTCCGGGGTGCTGCGCTCTCACGATCTCTGCATCATGGCAAATCACGGCTTTACCGCGGTAGCAGCGGATCTTGAAACGGCGCTCTCTCGCGCCGTAGCCGCCGAAGAGGCCGCAAAGCGGATATTGGAATCGGAATAAAAATTGGCAGCGCTGCATTCTGCGGCGCTGCCGAAAATATAGGAGGGCGGACTATGGGAGAACATTTTGCGCGGGGCCGATCGGCGGAGATATTCCGCACGGAGGACGGGAAGATCTTAAAGCTATTTTTCCCCGACTATCCGAGGGAGTATGCCGAAAAGGAATACAAAAACACGAAGATCGCCGCATCTCTCGGCTGCACGGGGATGCAGGTCTACGATATGGTCGAGCGCGGCGGACGCTTCGGCTTCGTGATGGACTGCATCGACGGCGTTTCGCAAAACGACATGCCGGGGAAAAAGCCGGCGTATCTTTTTGCGGCCGGCAAAGACCTTGCCCGCTGTCACGTCCGCGTGCAGAAGGCGCACACGCGCGAGCTTGACGACGTGCGCGAGGTATGTCTCGGTATTCTCGGCGAGGACTGTATGGCGTTTCTGACGCCGGAGGAAAAATCGCGCGCCGCCGGATATCTTCGCTCTCTCCCGGACGACGACACGGTGCTCCATCTCGACTTTCACACCGGCAATGTCCTCGTGGACAAGTCCGGCGAGTGCAAGATCATCGACTGGATGACCGCCGCGCGCGGCAATCGCGCCGTGGAAGAAGCGCTCATGGAGTTCTTCTTCTCGGAGGCCGAGCTGTTCCCGGAGGCGAGCAAAGCAAAAATCGCCCTCTTTTCCGCCATCCGCGGCTCCATCGGGAAGAGCTTTTTCAAGGAGTACCAGAAGCTCTCGCCGCTTTCCGCGGAGGAGATCGACCGTTACCGTCTCGCGGCGCTCATCCTGCGCCGTCACTGGAACATCGCGTTTGAAGAGCCGTATCTCACAAAAACCATCCGCGCGCTGATCGAAAAATACGGCGCGGAAGAAAAGGAGACGATCAAATGAAAGTCGTATGCATCTGTGACGCCGGTGTGCCGGAAATGCTCATGCAGCACATGAAAAAGCTCCCCGGGTGCGACGTGACGCTCTATACCGAAAAAACGCTCACGGACATCAAGTCCCTCACGACGTGCGAGCGTACCGCCGAGCTTCACGGCGCGGAGGCGTGCCCTGTGAGCGCGGAAATGCTGGAAGCCGTGCGCGAGGCGGAGATCCTTGTAACGCACGTTGCGCCCGTGAACCGTGCGGTGCTCGACGCCGCGCCGAACGTAAAGATCGTCGGCGTGCTGCGCACCGGCACGGAAAATGTCAATCTCGACCTCTGCCGCGAGCGCGGCATCGCCGTATACAACGCCGAGGGGCGCAACTCCACCGCCGTCGCCGATCTCGTCGTGGCGCTCATGCTCTGCGAAATGCGCAACATTGCCCGCGCCCACGGCGCGCTCGTGCAGGGCAAATGGGTCAAAATGTTCCCGAATATCATGATGAACCGCGATATGTGCCGCTGCACCGTCGGCATCATCGGCGTCGGCAAGATCGGCACGATGGTCGCCGCGCGGCTCAAGGGCTTCGGCTGCCGCATTCTCGGCTGCGATATTTTCCTCTCCCCCGAGGAGATCGAAAAGCGCGGCTGCGAGCCGGTATCAAAGGAAGAGCTGCTGCGGCAGTCCGACTTCGTCACCATCCACATGCGCCACGAGGCCGGGCAGAGCGCCCTCATCGGCGCGGACGAGCTTGCCATGATGAAGAAGAACGCCATTCTCGTCAACTGCGCCCGCGCAGGGCTCGTGGACACGGCGGCGCTCGTCGAGGCGCTGCGCGCCCACCGTATCGGCGGCGCGGCGATCGACGTGTTCGACGAAGAGCCGCTCTCGCCGGACTCTCCCCTGCTCACGCTCGACAACGTCACGCTCACGCCGCACATTGCCGGCACGACCGTAGACGCCTTTGCCAATTCCGTGGAGATCATGCTCCGCCAGTTCTCACTCATTCTCGCCGGCAAGGACGCGCCCAACCGCGTCGTCTGACCGCCGCCCATACGCAAAACCGCCGAAGGAAAAATCCTTCGGCGGTTTTGCGTATGCGGTTTTCAGCTGTTTATGATCCGCTCCGTGGCGGCGCGGGCATGGGCGACGATGTCCTCCGGCGATTCGCCGACGTGGTAAACGCCGTTCTCATAGAGGATCTTGCCGTTTACCATCGTGAGGAGCACGTTCGAGTTCGAGCCGCTGTAAACAAGGTTTTTTACGGTGTTGTGCTCGGGCTGCATGTTTGCCTGGTGCAGGTCGATCACGACGAGATCGGCGAGCTTGCCGGGGGCGATGCAGTCGGCGTCGATGCGCATGGCGCGCGCGCCCGTGGAGCACGCGGCGCGGAGAATTTCGCGCGCGTCGCACGAGGCGGCGTCCTCCTCCCGGAGCTTCTGCAGCACCGCGGCGAGGTACATTTCGCGGAACATGTTGAGCGCGTTGTTGCTCGCCGGGCCGTCCGTGCCGATGGCAAGAGGGATCTTCCGGCGGAGAAATTCGCTCACCGGCGCAATCCCGCTCGCGAGCTTCGCGTTCGAGGCCGGGCACGTCACGGCGTACAGACCGCGGCGGGCGAAAATGTCCATGTCGGTCTCATCGAGCCACACGCAGTGGAAGCCGCCGCCGCCATGCTCGAAGAGGCCGTTTTCCTCGAAAAGCTGCGTCGGCGTGAGGCCGTGGCGCTCGATGCACTCTTCTACCTCGCGCTTCGTCTCCGAATTGTGGGTGAAAAACGGCATCTTGTACTCGTCCAGGAGCATTTTCATAAACATGAGCAGATCGAGATTGGCCGTATACTCGGCGTGGATGCCGGGGATGTAGGAGATGAGCGGGTGGAGATTGTTGAACTTGATCGTGTCCATCTCGCCGACCGTCCAGTCGTCCCCCGCGGCGAGCGCGCCGCAGAGCACCATGCGGAAGCCGCAGTCGATGGCAGCCTGCGCGAAAGCGTCGCGCTTATAGTACATGTCGAACGCGCTCGTGATGCCGCCCTTGAGATATTCGAGAATCGCGAGCTTCGTGAGAGCGTAAATATCGTCCGGCGTGAGCTTGGCCTCCAGCGGGAACACCTTGTCGAAAAGCCAGCTCTGCAGCGGCAGATCGTCGGCGTAGGAGCGCAGGAACGTCATCGCGCTGTGCGCGTGGGCGTTCTTGAAGCCGGGCATCAGGAGGTTTCCCTTGAGGTCGATCTCGCGCTCAAACGGCGGGTGCGCGCCGATGGCAGGCCCGACATAGAGGATCATCGTTTCCTCGACCCAGACCTCCCAGTCGGAGATCTCAAATCCGCCGCTGAGCGAAAGGAGCTTGCCGTTATAAAAGCGGATCATGCCTTCTCCTCCGCATGCATGGCGGCGATGGAATCCCACATGAGCTTTTTGAACTTCGGCGCGGCGGCGTTGGCCGCTTCGATGACCTCGTCGCCGTCAAGCGGGCGGTCGGAGAGACCGGCGGCGAGATTTGCCACGCACGAAACGCCGCACACGCGCATACCGGCGTGGTTGGCCGCGATGACCTCCACGACCGTGGACATGCCCACGGCGTCCGCGCCCATCGCGCGGGAGGCGCGGATATCGGCGGGCGACTCGTAGCTCGGGCCGGTGAACTGGATATACACGCCCTCCTTGAGATCGATGCCGTCCTTCTTCGCCGTTTCGCGCAGAATGGCGCGCAGGCCCTTATCGTAGGCGTTCGACATATCCGGGAAGCGGACGCCGAGCTCGTCGATGTTCGCGCCGATGAGCGGGTTGGGGATGAGCGCGCTGATGTGATCGGTGATGCTCATAAGCGTTCCGGCGGTGAGATCGCCGCGGATGCCGCCCGAGGCGTTCGTGACGAAGAGGATCTTCGCACCCATGGCCTTCATAAGACGCACGGGCAGCACAACGTCGTGCGGCGTGTAGCCTTCGTAGAGGTGCACGCGTCCCTGCATGACGACGACGGGCGTTTCCTCCACATAGCCGAACACGAACCGTCCGGCGTGGCCGGGCGCGGTGGACACCGGGAAGCCGGGGATCTCACTGTACGGCACAACGGCGGTCTGCTTCACCATGTCGGCAAAGCCGCCGAGACCGGAGCCGAGCACGACGGCGACCTCCGGGACAAAGTCGGTGTGGCGCCGCACCGCGGCGAGACAGTTCTGGATGCGTTCCATTTCGGGATGCATAAAAGAGCCTCCTTATGTTGTTATTCTCTGTTGTTTATTCTTCGGTGAGATCGGCGAACTGCGCGCCGATATAGCCTGCCAGAGCTTCGGGATCGATCCCGATCTGCGCGCCGAGCCGTCCGGCGCTGCAGAAAAAGGCGTCCGTCAAAAGCGCCGTTTCGTCGATCCAGGTGGGAAACGGTTTTTTCATCCCCACCGGGGAGCAGCCGCCGTGGACATAGCCGGTGAGCGGCAGCAGCTTTTTCTGCGGCAGCATGGCGATGCTCTTCACGCCCGCCGCCTTCGCCGCCTTTTTGAGCGAAAGCGTTTCCGGCGCGGGGATGACGAACACGAAGTGTTCGCCGGTATTTGCCTCCGCCACAAGCGTTTTGAAAACGCACTCCGCGCTCTGGCCGAGCGCGGCGGCCACCTCCGTGCCGGAGGCGAGCGAGGCGTCGTAATAACGCGGCGTATACGCAATGCCCGCCTGATCGAGCAGGCGCATCACGTTCGTTTTTTCGTTTGCCTTATCCGATTTTGCCATGAAAGTATTCCTCGATTTGTTCACGGGAAGCAAAAAGGCTCCCCTGGATCATGCCCGACGCGCCGCCGCCCCGTCCGGAGAGCGCGGCGTTGATGCTTCGCGCCGCGGCGCGAAGGTCGACCGTTTCCGACGCCATCACGTACCGGTATCCCCCGTCCTCCGCGCAGAGCGCGGCGCAGATGCCCGTGCAGCGCGTCTTTCCCCCCTCGGCAAGGGCGCGCAGCGCGGCGGGCGAAAGGCTCTCTTCAAAAAAGAGCAGATTTCCCTCGCACGGTTCCATTGCGGCGAGCCGCGCCTCGACATACCGCCGCTCCGCGGCGGCACGGGCGTACTTCTCCGCTTCCAGCTCGCCGAGCACGCGCTCGGCGGCGGCGCAAAGGGCGTTCTGCGGCGCGGAAAAGAGACGGGAGAGCGCTTCGGTCTCGGCGGCGCAGAGCGCGGCGTCCTCATAGGCCGCGCGCCCGGCGAGCATCGTAAAACGCACGCCGCCGCGGTGACGCATCCGGTCTTTTAATCGGATGAGACCGATCTCGCCGGTGAAGCTCACATGCGGCGCGCAGCACGCGCAAAGATCCACGCCCGGCACCTCCACGATGCGCACCGGCATCGCGAGCGCCTTTTTCTGCCGGAACGGCATCGCCGCAAGCTCTTCCTCCGTTGGCCAGAGGATGTTTATCGGAAGGTTTTTCCACACGTCCTCGTTTGCAAGACGCTCGAGCCGCAAAAGCTGCTCCGCGTCAATCTCGCGGTCAAAGTCGATCGTCGCGCCGTGCTCGTCCATGTGGAAGCCGATGTTCTCGCAGCCCCAGAGCGTGTGCGCATGGCCGGACACCAGATGCTCGGCCGAGTGGATCTGCATGCGCGCAAAGCGCGTTTCCCCGTCAAGCTCGCCCGTCACTTCCGCGCCGGGGACGAGCGGAGCGTCGCAGAAATGGACGATCTCGCCCTTTTCCTCGCGCGTATCCGTCACGCGCACGCCGCCGAGCGCGCCGGTATCGCCGCCCTGTCCGCCGCCCTCAGGGAAGAAGGCGGTGCGGTCGAGCGTTACGGCAAAGCGGCCGCCGCGCTCTTCGCACGAGAGGACGCGCGCGGTGAATTTTCGCATATGCGCGTCGGCGTAAAACAGTTTTTCGGTCATGGGATCAGAACTTGAAGAGATTCAGCCCGGTCACACCGTCCTTGAAGCGGTCCACCGCGCCGTCGATCACGCGGATGACCATCTCGCACGTCGCGCTCACGCGCGCGGCGTTGAGATGCCCGCCGACGACCGCGCCGGACTCGTTCGCGGCGCTCATGTGCAGATGGCTGTAGTATTCGCCATTCATCGTGTTCACCGTGCCGGTCAGCGACACGATCTCGTGCGCGCCGGTGAACGTGAGCGCGTGGTACTGATGCTCGTCCACGTTGTACACGCCGACAGTGAACTCGTCCGTCGCGCCGAGCGCCTCAACGCTCGCCAGACGGATATTTTCCTTTTCGCACAGCGCGCGAAGCTGCGCCGTGATCTCCTCGCCGCGGTCGAAGCGCGCAATGATCGTATTTCCAAAACGCCGGTAGTCCATAGTTTGTATCTCCTTTGCATGGGATGTATCTGTATTATAGCCGCTCGGCGAGCGTAAATCAAGGTTGTCAAGGCCCGGTCCATCGCGTATAATATCCGGAGAAACGAAAGGATCGGCCTATGGAAAACTTTTCCCGTCCGCTGGTGGACTGGTACAAAAAAGAGGCGCGCCCTCTCCCCTGGCGGGAGGAGCCGACGCCGTACCGCGTGTGGGTCTCGGAGATCATGCTGCAGCAGACGCGCATCGAGGCCGCGCGGGAATACTTCAACCGCTTCACGCGCGCGTTCCCGACCGTGGAAGCGCTCGCCGCGGCGGAGCTTGACGATGTGCTCAAGCTCTGGGAAGGGCTGGGGTACTATTCCCGCGCACGGAATCTCCACAAATGCGCCAAAGCCGTGTGCGAGACTTACGGCGGCGTATTTCCCCCGGACGCCGCGGCGCTGCGCGCGCTGCCCGGCATCGGGGACTATACCGCCGGGGCGATCGCCTCGATCGCCTACGGACTGCCGGAGCCGGCGGTGGACGGAAACGTGCTGCGCGTGCTCGCGCGCATGGAGTGCTTCGGCGAGAGCATCGGCAGCGACAAGGTGAAAAAGCGCTTCCGCGAAGCGCTCCGGGATATCTATCCAACGGGCGAATGCGGCGCTTTTACGAGCGCGCTCATGGAGCTGGGCGAGACGGTCTGCACCGTCGGAACGCCAAGCTGCGCGCGCTGCCCGGTCGCGGCGTACTGCGCGGCGCACCGCTGCGGCGAGGAAGCGCTCTACCCCGTGCTGCCGGAGAAAAAACCGCGCCGGATCGAAAACCGGCGGGTGCTGCTTTTGCTCTGCGGCGATACGTGCGCCGTGCAGCGGCGTGCGGATACGGGGCTTCTCGCCTCGATGTGGGAGCTGCCGAACGACCTTTTGCCGGACGCGCCGGAAACCGGCGAGCCCTGCGGCGAGGCGGTGCACATTTTCAGCCATGTAGAATGGCATATGCGCGGGTACATCGTCCGCTGCAGGGAGAAGCTTCCGGGCTATGTCTGGGTGACGCGAGCCGAGCGCGAAGCGCTCGCCATGCCCACGGCGTTCCGGTATTACCGAAAAAAACTGGAGGAGATGGGATATTGAATATCTGTGTATTCGGCGCGGCGCGCGATGAGATCGGCGAGAACTTTATGGCTCTCGGCACGGCGCTCGGCCGCGAGCTCGCGGCGCGCGGGCATACGCTCGTGTTCGGCGCAGGCGGCCACGGCATGATGGGCGCCGCGGCGCGCGGGGCCTACGAAATGGGCGGGAAGATCATCGGCGTCGTGCCGTACTTTTTCAACACTCCCGGCATTCTCTTTGAGCACTGCACGGAGCTTATCCGCATGGAAACGATGGCGGAGCGCAAAACGATCATGGAAGAGCGCTCGGACGCTTTCATCGCCCTGCCCGGCGGCATCGGCACGATGGAGGAAATTTTTGAGGTCATCACGCTCTCATCCCTTGGGCGGATGCAGAAAAAGAGCGCGTTTCTCGATGCGGAAAGCTATTGGGAACCCGCGGTCGAGCTGCTGCGCGGCGCGGTGGAAAAGGGCTTTGCGGGCAGAGAGCTGAATGAGCACTATGCGCGCTTCACGGATGTGGAAGCGTGCCTGGATTATCTGGAAAAATAATACAGTAAAAACGCCGTCAGCGCGTACGCGGAGAGGCATCCGAAGTGAAGTGGAAATTTCTCGGCGTGCTGACGTTCCTCGTGCCGGTCATCCTTATGACGTACCGCGTCGTGATCGGCGGCCGGATCACAAAATACGCCGTTGTATACCTCACCGGTCAGGCCGCTGGCATCATGGCGTAACCCCCCTGAAAAATCAAAGGAAAAGGCCCTGCATCCGCGGATGCAGGGCCTTTCTGCCGGAAAAACCGCTCTGCGGAGGAAACAAACGAGAGCGGGGACGGTGCCGGTCAGCTCACCGTCCGGATCACTGCCGCGCCGTAAGGCGGCAGCGTATCGGTAAACTCACAGTTTTGGAGAACGATCTCGCCGCAAAGCTCGGGTGCGGCGCATTTCGCGCGGCTCAGATTGCAGACGACCGTATACGTTTCTCCCTCCCCGCTGCGCTCGTAGGCGAACAGCTGCTTATGTTTCGGATAAAGCATGGTGAAGCTGCCGCCGCGGAGCGCCGGGGCGGAATTCCGCAGGCGGATAAGTCCTCTGTAGAAATGGAGCACGGAGTTTTCGTCCCGGCTCTCTGCTTCGGCGTTGATCTCCGGGTAATTGGGATTGACGGCGATCCACGGCTCGGCAGAGCTGAACCCGGCGTTTTTCCCTGCGCTCCACTGCATCGGTGTGCGGGCGTTGTCCCGTCCCTTCGTCTGAATACCGTGCCATGCCCACGCCTTATCCGTGCTCTGGTGCAGCAGGTTGAGACTTTCCACGTCGCGCAGCTGCTCCTCTCTTTCGAACGGGAAGTTCGTCATCCCCAGCTCCTCGCCCTGATAGATAAACGGCGTACCGCGGAGCAGATACATAGCCGCGGCAAGGCACTTGCTGCTCCGGACGCGCAGTTCTTCATTCTCCGTACAGCCGAAGCGCGAAACGGCGCGCGGCTGGTCATGGTTGCCCCAGAAGAGCGTGTTCCAGTCGAGCGTCTTCTGCCATCGGGCAACGATCTCCTTGAATTTTATAAGGTCGAACGCCCGGAGATCCCATTTGCTTTCACCGCCGTCCACGTCCATCAGGTCAAACTGGAAGATCATATCGAGTTCCTGCCCGTCGCCGACGAGGGAGGCGGCGTTTTCCGCCGTTGCGAACGTCGCCTCGCCGACGCACATGCAATCGCGGTCTGCAAAGCAGGCCTTTCTCATCTCGCGGAGATGCTCGTGGAGCCGCGGCTGCATGGCGAAGTATTCCGGGCTGAAGGCATAGGGTCTGCCCGTGCCGTCCGGAAGCATCGGGTCTTTTGCAAGGCAGGTGATCACGTCCATACGGAACCCGTCGACGCCCTTATCGAGCCAACGGTTGATCATGCCGTAAATTTCGCGGCGCAGCTCCGGATTTTCCCAGTTGAGATCGGGCTGCTTTTCGGAGAACAGATGCAGATACCACTGCCCGCTCTCCGCATCGAAGCTCCACGCAGACGGTGTAAAGAAGCTCGCCCAGTTATTGGGCTCCCGCCCGTTTTTTCCGTCGCGCCAGAGATAATAATCCCGGTATGGGCTTTCCTTTCCCTTTCGGGATTCGATGAACCACGTGTGCTCATCGGAGGTATGGTTTACCACGAGATCCATGATGAGCTTAATGTCGCGCCGGTGCATCTCTTCGAGCAGCCGGTCAAAGTCCGCCATCGTGCCGAATTCCGCCATGATCTTCCCGTAATCGCGGATATCGTAGCCCATATCGGCGTTCGGAGAATCGTACACGGGGCAAAGCCACACCGCGCCGATCCCCAGCTCCTTCAGATAGTCGAGACGTGAAAGGATGCCGGGGATATCGCCGATGCCATCGCCGTTGGAGTCCTGAAAACTGCGCGGGTAGATCTGGTAAAATACCCGCTCCTTCCACCACTGCATAGAACCTCCCTCATTTCCTTTCAAAGAGCGCATATCCTCGTGAAAGCTGTGCATCGCCGAAGCGAAGGTGCATGCCGTCCGGGACGGCAAAGCATTTTTTCCCGCCGGGCTCTGCTATAAACGCCATATAATCCCCACCGGAGAACGTGAGACGGAGAACTCCGTCCTGCACGCGCATTTCCGTGACGTTCATTTCTCCCCGATGCTCCTCTTTGAAGCGGATCATGGAAATGTACAGAGGTTTTATCCCATCGCTCTGCTCTCCCCACGCCATCGCGCCGCGGTTTGCCGGATCCTCGCCGCCGGACATGCCGAGCTCATCGCCATAATATATGCTCACCGCGCCGCCGAGGAGCATCTGCAAAAAGAGCGCGGCCGCAAGCCGGTCCGTATCCCCGCCGCAGACGGTGAGCGGCCGCGGAATATCGTGGTTGCCGCAGAACGCAAGCTGTCTCGGTCGGACACAGTCCGGGGCGGAGAGAAAGACATCCTTTATTCTTTCGGCGAAGGTCTCCACGCCGTCAGTGCGCTTCATGGCAAAATCGCGGATCGCAAAATACAGCGGATAGTCCATCGCACCGTCAAACACCCCGGCGCGGAGCCACGCCGTACTCTTCTGCCATATTTCACCGATGATGTATGCCTCCGGATTTGTCTCGCGGATATGCTTTTTGAAATGCTCCAGAAAACGGAAGCTGACCTCGTCCGGCACATCCAGCCGCCAAGCGTCAACACCGTATTTCCGTGTCCATTCCGCGGCGGTTCCGATGAGATAATCCTGCACCGCGGGGTTTTCGGTGTTCCACTTCGGCATATCCGCGGCGAAGGCAAAGCTCTCAAAGGGCTTTTCTCCGCGCATAACGTCCGCCGTCAGCTCCTTTGATGTTTTGCCGCGCAGCACCTCCATGCTGACACCGCAGAACCAGTCAAAGTATGCGGATTTCTCTCCGTTTTTCAAAACGTCCTGCCAGAACGGATGCCGCCAGGAAGCGTGATTGTAAACGCCGTCGAGCATGACGCGCATACCGTTTTCGTGCAGTGCGCCCACGAGCGAGGCAAAATTCTCTTCCGTACCGAGCTCGGGGTCGATGCGCGCATAGTTTGCGGTATCGTACCGGTGATTGGACGGGCTTTGAAAGATCGGATTCAAATAAACGCCCTGCACGCCGAGTGATTTGAGATACGGGATATGCTTTTCGATCCCCCGGAGCGTCCCGCCGAAGCGGTTTTTTCGCGTCGGGACGAACTCCTCCGTGCTTTCATTGTCCCGGCTGAACCGGTCGGGAAATATCTGATACCACACGGTATTGCGCGCCCAGGCGGGCGCGGCGTAGTGCTCCGCCGGGTACACATACGGCACCTGAAACGCTCGAAGGAACTCTTCTGAAAGCGGCTCCGTGACCCCCGTTTCGGAGAGAAACACCGTTTCTCCGTTTTCCAGAACGATCTCGAAATGATACCGGAGCTTTCGCGTCTCCATTTCAAGCGTGACCGAATAGAACGTGTCGCCCAAAAATGTCTTTTTGTCCTCGACCGGCAGCGTGTGGAGGTTGGGCCGCCGTCTGTCCCCATGCAAAAACCAGAACGGGTCGCCGAACACAACGTTTATCGACCGTACCGGCTCGTTGCAGCGAAGGCGGAGTGTGCAGGTGCTCCCGGTAACGAACTGCCACGGGTAGTCCGCGCGATGCTCCATGGAATAGTGTAAGAGCCGCATAGCTTTATCCTTTTACCATGCCGTCCATGGCCCCGCCATGGATGAGCTTTTTCTGCAATACGATGTAAATGAGCAGGATCGGCAGCACCGCAATGAGCGACGCCGCGAAGATCAGCCCCCAGTTATTCAGATTCTGCCCCTGAAAGAGCTTAAGTGCGATGGGAAGCGTGCGCTTGTCGGGCGTTTTGATCATTGTGAGCGCGATGAGAAACTCGTCCCACACGTTGGAATACGCGAGAATGGCGAACGTTCCGAGCGCGGGCTTGGAAAGCGGCAGGACGATCCTCCAGTAGATCTGCCAATGATTTCCGCCGTCCACAATGACGGCCTCCTCCATCTCCCGTGGGAGGCTGAGAAAGAAATTGCGGAGAAAGAACGTATTGCTTGGCACACCGATCCCGATGTAGATTAAAAGGAGGCCGAGATAGCTGTCCACCAGCTTCAGTTCCTTCATCAAAAGGAACTGCGGGATCAGGTTCGTGACTGTCGGCACCATCATCGTAAAAAGATAAAGATAGAAAACGAACTCCCGCCCGGGGAAGGAAATGCGCGCGAACGCATATGCCCCGGCGGAGGATACGAGCATGATGATCACCGTCGCTGCCGCGGCGACGAGCAGGCTGTTGAGAAAATACCGACTGAAATGGTTGGCGTTCCACGCCTCAACGAAGTTGCCGAAGTAGGCCGATTGGGGAAACAGGATCGGCGGATACGGCATGGAATAGCTCTGCGGCGTCATGGCCGTCGCAAGCATGTACTGAAATGGGATCAGCGCGGCCACGGCGAAAACAATGAGTCCGATGTACGTCGGGAGCTTGGCGAGTTTTTTCATTCCGGGGCTCCTTTCAGTTGATCTGGTCTTTGGACACGCGGCGCTGGATCATCGTCAGCACCAGCACGATCACGCCCATGAGCACCGACTGCGCCGCCGCGGAGCCTATGTTGTAGGTGGAAAACGCGGTGTTGTACATATAGTTCATCAGTTCGTTCGTGCTGCCGAGAGGCGCGCCCTCGGTGATCATCATAACGTGGATGTAAGCGCCGAACGCGCCGATCGTAAGTACGGTCAGAAGATAGTTCGTAGTGTTGCGCACCATGGGCAGCGTCATGGAGAAAAAGCGGCGGACGCGCCCGGCGCCGTCAATCTCTGCGGCCTCGTAAACGGACGTCGGCACGCCCTGCAGCGCCGCGAGATAGATGACCATGACCCAGCCCACACCCTTCCAGATGCCGAAAAGCCAGAGCACGAGATTGGCCGTCCACTCTCCCTGCAGCCACGCCACGGGCTTTGAGATGATGTGCAGCTTCATCAGGAAGTAGTTTACAAGTCCGCCGCTGCCGGACATGAAGAGATACTTGAATACGAGCGACACGACGACCCACGACGTGATCACCGGCAAATAGCATATGACCTTAAACGCCGTCTGTCCGCGGCGCACGGAATTGATGAGACTTGCGAGAACGAGACCGAGGAACATCTGCCCCGGCACCGTGACGAGCGTATAAAGAAGCGTATTGCGGAACGCCGTAAGATAGTGCCGGTCTTTCATTGCATCCACATAGTTCTGCACACCGACAAAGCGCACGACTTCGTTTTTGATGACATTGAACTCGGTAAAGCTGATCCATACGTTGCGCAGCAGCGGATAGAGAATAAAAAGTGCCATCAGCACGAAGCCCGGAAGAATGAACGGCAAGGCTTTCCCCCATTGCCGCCCTCTCCGGCGGAGCTGGTCGATTCGGCGGTCCATCGGATCACTCTCCCCTGATCTGCCGCGGTTCGCCGGACGTTGTCCGGCGAACCGCGGACATATTTCTTGCTTATCTATTCGGCCTTATTCGGCTGCAAGCAGCTCGTCGATCTGCGCGGCGGCATCGTCCAGTGCCTCCTGCGAGGTCCTCTGGCCGCGGAGCACGCTTTCAAATACGGTGTTCAAAATCGTTTCGATCGTCGGCCAGCTTGAGCAGGGGATGCGCGCTTCCGCCGTTTTGAGCTGTTCCATGTAAACGGCGACATAGGGGTTGGCGGATGTGTCGACCTTCTCCATGGCCGTTTCGGTCACAGGGATCATGCCTGCCGCCGCCATTGCCACCTGCTGCTCATCCTCGAGCATGAAGCGGATGAACGTCCACGCGGCATCCTTCTTGGAGCTGGTGGCGGTCATAACGATGTCCTCGCCGCCGACAATGGAAACGCTGCGTCCCTCCACAGCGGGGATGAGCGCCGGGGTATAGGTGTCCATCTTATCTGCGGAGCTGAAAAACCAGGGGCCTTCCACGAACATGGTGTAGTTGCCCGCTTCAATGCCGCCCCAGCCGTCCGGCTGCTCGCCGAGGATCGCGGGGCCGATGGTCTTGTCGTTATACCATCCGGCGATCGTGTCCAGCGCCTTTACGGTTGCCTCGGAGTTCAGATAGCCGGACGCTTTGGTGTAGGCGTCATTGGTGACGCTGCCGCCGAGCGTCCAGATAAAGGGCAGCATCGCCCAGTTATAGGAACCGGAAACGCAGAAGAGGTATTTGTCGTTCGCCGGGTCGGTTTTGTCGCGCGCCGCGAGCAGCTCGTCCATCGTCGCCGGAGGTGCGTCAAAGCCGTATTCCGTGAGCACGGCGTTGTTGTAAACGGCAACCGTGGTGTTCGCGTTGAGCGGGAGACCGTAGTTTTTGCCGTTATAAAGTGTGGTGTTCAGCGAGCCTTCGAGCGCGTTCGCCGCGATCTCGCCGAAGCCATCGTAGCCGTTCAGACACTCAAGAGCGCCGAGCTTCGCCATCTGCGATACCCAGGTGAGATCCATGCGCATGACGTCGGGCGCAACGTCGCCGCTGACCGCGGTGACGAGCTGCTCGTCCATACCCTCATACGGCATACGGATCGCATTTACCTTGATGTTGGAGTACTTTTCCGCAAAGGCGGTAAGCACCGTTTCGGTGAAGATCTTTTCCTCGCCCTCGCTGTAGGAATGCCAGAAGGTGATCTCTACGGGCTTTTCACCCGGCGTCTCCGCCGGCGTTTTTGCCGGAGCTTCCGTCGCGGGTGCGGCGGTGGGCGCCTCCCCCTTCGCGGGAGCACTGCCGCAGGCTGCGAAGGAAAAAGCCATGGTTAAAACGAGCGCAATGGTCAGCAGACGTTTCATCATACGTTATTCTCCTTTTGTTTTTTGCAGCAAGGTATCGGATCGCACGAATCGGCGGAGCTCATATTGTAAACGGTTACAATTCGAGGCAACAAAATAACTCGGCATATAGCCCAGTTATTTTGTCGAAGCCCTATGGATGATCCTTGCAGGCAAAAGATTCTGTCCCGGACACAGATCTTCTGCCTGAAGCTGTGCAATGAGAAGCCTTGCTGCGGATTTTCCCAGATTTGTTACGTCTATTTCAACGACCGTCATCGCGGGGTCTGCAGCCGCCGCAAGGACGCTGTCGTCAAAACCGATGACCTGTACCTCTTCCGGAACGCGGACGCCGCGCCGGGAGAGCTCACGCAGGAAGTAGAATCCGATCGTACTGTCAGACACAACATACGCATCGCAGAGGTCGGAAAAATGCTGCCGGACAAAGGCGGATATGCTCGCGGCGTCCGTCAGCCCATCGCTCACAAGAGCGCGGTTTTCTTCGATCCCAGCCGCGGCAAGCGCATGACGGTAGCCAGAAAAGCGCTCGGAAACGAATGTTTTATCGAAGCTGTTTGCGAGAAAGCCGACCGCCGCGGGCTTCGTTTCCAGGAGCCTTTGCGCGGCAAGCTCTCCGGCGGAGATGTTGTCGATATCGACCCAGACTGCGTCGGGATCGTCGCTCCGTCCGGCGATCACGCACGGGATCCGGCTCTCGTTCACAATGCTCATAACCTCTTCCCTTGCAAGCGCGCTGAGCAGCACGAGACCGTCGATCCTGTTTTCGTTGATGAGCGAGCGAAGCGTCAGCGCGCCGTCCGCACCGCCGATATGGCAGATCATCAGGTAATATCCGTTTTTGCTCAGCTCATGCTCGAGTCCGTACTGGATGCGCAGGAAGTAGTCGTTGCCGTAGGTCTCGGAATCACTGTAATCCACGGCGAGAGCCACGGTCTTGCTGTTTCCGTGCAGAAGCCCGCGAGCCATCATGCTGGGCTGATAATCCAGCGCCTCGATCGCGCCGCGCACCTTCTCTACAGACGCCTCGGCGATCAGCGGGCTTTTATTCAGATAGCGGGACACGGTCGCCACGGATACCCCGGCATACCGCGCCACATCCTTAATGGTTGCCTTCATTTATCTCTCCTGTAGGGTCGATTAACAAGGGCGCGGGCTCCTGCCAATCGACGCTATTGTAACCGATTACAATCACAATTTGATTATAGGTTTCCCCTGCCTTTCTGTCAATAGCGGATTTCATTTTTTTCTGAATCCGCAGCAAAAAGACGGCTGCGCTATACCGGCAGCCGTCTTTCTTACATTTTATCGGTTTATCTGTGAACTGTCGTGCGGCGGGATTTGGCGAAAAGCGTCGTCAGCACTGCGAGCCAGAGGAATGCCAGCGCCGCTGCTGCGGCGGTAATATAGGAAACGGTTCTCACCGTTTTCCCCTCCTGCGCGCTGAACACCGCGCCCGCCTCCACGCTCTCCCCGTTCGAGAGCGTCACGGTGAGCATGCCGTTTTCCCCCACCTGCACGGAGGAAATGCCGACGCCGGGTGCGCCGTCCTCTCCTGTGATCTTGCCAAGATTCGTTTCCGTTCCGTCCGTGAGGGCGACGATCAGCTCCCCGGAGTCGTTCAGCGATACCTCCCGGATGCCGACGCCGTCTTTGCCGTCTTTGCCGTCCGTGCCGTTTCGTCCGGCGGCGCCGGGCGCGCCTGTGGCTCCGGTCGCACCCGCAGCGCCCGTGGCTCCGGTCATTCCGGCGGCCCGCACACCGGTGTCCGTATTGCCCAGCCACCAGTTGCCGTTGCCGCCGATGGAGGGCGTCAGGCCGGGCGCGCCCTGCGCGCCGTCCGTGCCGTCTTTTCCGTCAACGCCATCCTTGCCGTCGATGCCGTCTTTTCCGTTTGCTCCGTCCTTCCCATCGACACCGTCTTTACCGTCAGCGCCGTCTCTGCCGTCCGCAGCGGCGGCTTTTACGCCGGTGTCCGTGTCACCGATCCACCAGTTCCCGTTTTCGCCGATGGTCGGCGTCAAGCCGTCCGTGCCATCCTTGCCGTCCGCACCTCCGGCCTTTACGCCGGTGTCGGTATCACCGATCCACCAGTTCCCATTCTCGCCGATGGCGGGCGTCAGACCGTCCGCGCCATTCTTACCGTCGACGCCGTCCCGTCCGTCCGTCCCTTCGGCTTTCACGCCGGTGTCCATAATGCCGATCCACCAGTTGCCGTTCGGACCGACGGAGGGCGTCCGGCCGTCCCGCCCGTCCTTTCCGTCCTCTCCGGTGGCTTTCACACCGAGAGATTTCCATGTGATCCCGCTGTCGTAGGATACCTCCCACTCGTTCGTAGCGGGATTGACGCGCAGCTTCGAGCGGAATGGGTCGTCCATCTGGACAAGGCTCAGCGGCATTCCGCCCGGATAGGGACACGTCTCAAAGATAGACGGCATATAATCCCTGCTGAGATCTGTTTTCCAGCGGTAGAACTCCGCGCCGATATACAGCCCCATCTGGCCGCCAAAATGCTGATTGGCAGTAAAGCACCCGCCGTTAAAATAAAGCCCTTTTCCCTCCGCAGAGGTGCTTGACGGCCGGAGATCGTCGGTGATGAACGTTCCGCTTTCCATCGTCAATCTGGTGATGTTCGCTGTTCCGCCAACCAACGTGAGTGAACCGCTGCCTCGAATGGTAATGTTCTGAGCGATGATCGGATAGTATGAGGTGTTCACGCTGAAGCGGTTTTCTCCCGTCAGATCTATAACAAGTGGGATAAAGACCGAGAGTAAAGCGGAGCCCATCGGCTGATTCCCCGTTCCCTTAAGATCGGCGTTTCGCAAAAACAGCGTCGTGCCGTCAAAACGGAAATTGTAATCATCCGCCGTTGCTTCGGAAAAGCCGCGGTTATCCGACGGATCGTTTTTATAGTAGGTACCAGCTTCGAGGAACACGCCGTTGATCTTCGGATCGTTCCAGTTCGCCCGAACACTCGGAACGTTCGCCGCTTCCAGCGGCTGTTCCTCCGACTCTTCCACAATTGGCGCAGGCGTTGCTTCCACCGGCGCGGGCGTTGCTTCCACCGGCGCAGGCGTTGCTTCCACGGGTACGGGTGTTTCCGCTTCCGTATCGTCGGCCAGCGCCGGAATACAGAGGCTCGTCAGCGCAAGGCAGACGCAGATCATGGCGGCAAGAATACGATGCTTCATGGTTTTGTTCCTCCCTGTTTCTGTCTCTCGGGCGGGTCTCCCTATATCGGGCGGTTCTCCCTGTATTTACTTTGTATTATGCAGGAACAGCGCACGCTTTGCAAGATATTTTGGCTCGTATGCCGAAACAGGTAAAAATCGGCTGTTTTTCTTCGGAACAGCCGATTTTCGCGCTTATTCGATTTCCGCCGGAGGCAGCAGGCGCGTCATGCTCCGGAGACTCACGGTGAGCGTATACGCATTGTGCAGCAGCGCCGAGGTCGCCGGGGGCAGGATGCCCGCCACGCCGAGACAGATCAGCATAAAGTTGAAGCCGATGATGTTTCGGTAATTCGTGTGGATCCGGTCCATGAGCGCGCAGCTGAGCCGCCGCAGTGTCAAAAGCGAATAGAGGTCGTTCGCGCCGATGGTGATGTCCGCCACCTCGCGGGCGATGGCTGCGCCGTCGCGGATGGCGATGCCGGCGTCCGCCTCGGAGAGCGCCGGGGAGTCGTTCACGCCGTCGCCGAGCATGATTACGCGCCGTCCGGCCTCGTGCTCGCGGCGGATAAAGTTGGCCTTATCCTCCGGAAGGACCTCGGAGTAGTACTCGTCCACGCCGACCGCCGCCGCTACGGACTTCGCCGTGCGGTCGCTGTCGCCGGTCATCATAACAAGCTTCGTAAAGCCGAGAGCGCGCAGTCCGCGGACAACGTCGGCAGCTTCCGCACGCAGCGGGTCCTCAATGCAGATGACCGCCGCGAGCACGCCGCCCGCGGCGAGATAGAGATGCGAATACTCCGCCGGGAGTGACTCGAACTTCTCCTCCTCGCCCGTGGGGATGACGCACTTCTCGTCCTCAAACACGAAGTGGTGGCTGCCGATGATGACCTTTTCGCCGTCCACGCTGCTCGCGATGCCGTGCGCGACGATATAGCTCACGCTCGAATGGCGTTCCTCATGGGAGATGTGGCGTTTTTCCGCCTCGGCCACGACGGCCTTGGCCATGGAGTGCGGGTAATGCTCCTCGAGACACGCAGCGAGCGCGAGCATGTCGTTTTCTTCCTTGCCGCCGAACGGCACGACCGCCGCCACGCGCGGCGCGGCATGGGTCAGCGTGCCGGTCTTGTCAAAAACAATGGTATCCGCCTGCGCCACCGCCTCCATGAAGCGGCCGCCTTTGACGGAGATATGATGGATGCCGGCTTCCTTCATGCCGGAGAGCACCGCGATCGGCATGGAGAGCTTGAGCGCGCACGAGAAATCGACCATCAGCACGGCGAGCGCGCGGTTGACGTTGCGCGTCAGCAGCCAGATAAGCCCCGTCGCGCCGAGACTGTACGGCACGAGCCTGTCCGCCAGATGCGAGGCCTGCGCCTCGGTGTCGGACTTGAGCTTTTCGGATTCCTCGATCATATGGACGATGCGGTCGTAGCGTCCCGAGCCCATGCTCTTATCGACGCGGATCGTGCATTCGCCCTCTTCCACGACCGTCCCGGCATAGACGTAGCTGCCCGCCGTGCGACGCACGGCCAGCCCCTCGCCGGTGATGGACGCCTGATTCACCATCGCTTCCCCCGCGACGACATGGCCGTCGAGCGGGATCATGCCGCCGGTACGGACGATGATCCGGTCGCCGGGGCGCACGTCGCCGACCGGCACGGCCACGCTGCCGTCCGTCGTTTCGAGCCAGACCTTGTCCACCTGCAGCGCCATCGTCCCGGCAAGGTCGGTGACGGACTTTTTGTGCGTCCATTCGTCGAGCAGCTCGCCGATGCCGAGCAGGAAGATGACCGAACCCGCCGTTTCAAAGTCTCCGCGCAGGATCGATACGGCAATGGCTGTCGCGTCGAGCACCGGCACTTCGATCTTCCCGTGCAGTAGACAGCGGATGCCGTCGCGCAGGAAACGGAGCGAGCGGATCACGGTACGGATCGCGCGCAATGGCGCGGGCAGGATGAGCTTCAATGTATACCGGCGGACGATGCGGAAAATGAGCTTTCCCTCGTACTCGCGGTTGAGCACGCGGACGCTGTGCTCCGGCGCGAGCGCCGCCGACTTCTCATAGGAAAACGCGGCGAGCGCCGCGACGATGGGCGCGCGCTGACCGGTATAAAGAATCGTAGCGTTGCCGGTGCGGTCGTGGACCGTCACATCGGCAACGCCGGGAGTATTTCGCAGATACGCCTCCAGAATGTCCGCTTGGAGCAGCGACATGCGCGGCTGCTCCAGATGGACACGGATGCGTCCCGCCGTATCGTGCAGGATCGTGCATTTCATGGCGAATTACTCCGCGGCGTCCTCAATCGTCTCGGGCGCGTCCTCCGCGGCATACTTCTCGTTGAGCGCCTTCGCGTCGGCGAGAATGTCGTCCGCGCCCTCGCGGATATTCGTCGCGGTTGTCATGACGGCTTCCTTGGCGCGCAGCGCCGCCGCGGTCGTGAAAGCGTAGACCTTCTTCGCGTCGCGGCTGGTGAGGATCTTGATGCCTGCCGTGCCGAACAGCACGCCGCCCGCGAAAAGACCAACTTTACCCCAATTCATGAAAGTATCCTCCTTATCTTTTTGGGATTTCGCCCGCATTTTATCTTTATGTTCCGGCATTGTCAATAGATTTTCTGTTAATATTTGCATTTTTCAGCAAAATATTAGCACAGGCTTCCTTTAGTTAGCCATAATTAACTCATTGACTTTGGAATGGCGGACTGCTATCATGCATCGCGGAGGCGATACTATGAAAACGTTACTCAAGGAATTCAAGGAATTTGCCGTAAAGGGGAACGTGGTCGATATGGCGGTCGGCGTCATTGTCGGCGGCGCGTTCGGGAAGATCGTCACATCGCTCGTCAACGACGTCATCATGCCGCTCGTCGGCGTGCTGACCGGCGGGATCGACTTCAGCAATCTTTTTCTCCCGCTCGACGGGAATACCTACGCCACGCTCGCCGAAGCGGAGGCCGCGGGCGCGGCGGTGCTCAAGTACGGCTCGTTCCTCTCGCAGGTGCTCGATTTTCTGATCGTGTCGTTTGTGATCTTCCTCTTTGTAAAGAAGATCATGACGCTTGGCCGGAAAAAGGAAGCGCCCGCTCCGGAAGCGCCGAAAACGAAGGTCTGCCCCTACTGCAAGAGTGAGATCGCCATCGATGCCACGCGCTGCCCGCACTGCACCTCGGAGCTCTGATAAGCGGCGTACCACGAGCCAACCGTAACTTTGGAGGTGACCCATGCAAGCCTTTGAGACCGAACACTATATTTTTCACTATGGCGCCGGTACGGCGGCGGAGCGCGATATTGAGAAGATCGCCGCGCTGCAGGAGGGCTGCTTCTCCCACATCTGCGCGGTGCTGGGTCTTACGCCGGACTTCAAGATCGAGTACTTCCTCTGCGATTCGCCGGAGGAGGTAGGACGCATCTGCGGCGACGACGAGCCCTGCAACGGCTTTGCCGACCTGCCGAGCCGCATCTACGCCGTGTATAACGAGACCGTCCAATGCGTCGGCTTCCACGAGGATGCGCACCTCATCAGCTTTGTCCGGAACCGTCCGATCTGTCCCGCCGTGACGGAGGGGCTTGCCATGTACTTTGACCGCAAATGGTGGGGCATCCAGAATCTGGACTGGACGGGCTATTATCTCAAGACCGGGCGGTATCTGCCGATGGACAGGCTGCTGGAGCGGGAGTTTTTCTTTGAGCACGACTGTGCCTTCACCTATCCCATTGTGGGCACGTTCACCGACTGGCTGCTCACGGTCTACACCAGAGAGCGGTACAGGGAAATGTACTCCCAGCCAAACCCCGCCGCCGTCATGGAGCAGGTATACGGGAAATCCCCGGCGGAGCTGAACGCCGAGTTTGAAGCATACGTCCGCCTCTTCCGCACCGACGAAGCGCTGGAAGCGCGGATGGAAGAGCTGCTGCGGCAGGAGGGCGTTGAAGCCTGACCAAGCAAAATTCTTTGGCTTACAAAAATGGCCGGATGCGTCTGCATCCGGCCATTTTATTGCTCTTTATTTCTTTTTCGCCGCCCTGCCGAAGCGGCGTTTGACAGCGCCGGAAAGCGTGTAGACGCCCGCCGTAGCGGCCGCACCGCCGGCGGCCCAGAACAGCCCGCTTCCCGCGCCGGACGCCTTGGCCGCAAGGTCCGGCGCCGGCGTTGGAGCCGGTGTCAGGGTGGGGGCAGGCGTTGGTGCGGCTGTCGGCGTCGGGGAAGCCGACGGAGACGGCGTACTGTCCGCCTGTCCGCTCCCCGCGAAGGCATGCCCCTCCCGCTCCTCGCCGTCCAGACTCGGCGGACAACACACCTTGCAGGCGCGGTAGCCGCGCGCGACGGCGTCCGCAAGCGTTATTTCGATCTTGCTTTTTTTGAGATACCGGCAGGAGCCGGTATGATAGCACTCGCCGGTGCGGGTGATGTAAACGACCGTATTGCCGCCCGCCGCCAGCGCCGGAGAAACCAGGATAAAGACCGCGAGGAAGAAGCCGAGAAGCTTTTTCATAGTTCTTTCACCGCCGGATCCAATATAGCAAAGCCAACGGAATAAAGCAAGCAGCCGCCTGCCGCTAAACCGGATACAGAAAATCGCAGCCTGACGGCGCACTTTTTTCATTTAAATTGACAATTGACTGGTTCGTGAAGTGCGGCTATAATGACGCCAACAAGAAAATACCAGCGAAACCTTTGAGAAAGAAGAGTACCCTTGCAAAACCGGGCCTTCAGAGAGCTGCCGATGGTGTGAGTGCAGCGGAACGGCGTAAGGGGAATGGCCTTTTGAGGGCGGTCTGAACGCATTCGTATGGATGCAAATAGGAACCGACGGGTGCCCACCCGTTATCCACCGGGATGCGTATGATGGTGCGCATGAGCGAGCGGACGCGAAAGCGTCAATTTGGGTGGTATCGCAGGAGTACAGCTCTTGTCCCATAGTGGGATAAGGGGCTGTTTTTTTATACTCCAAATTCAGCCGTTGGCAGCGGCTCCTCCATCCGCCACCCGAAAATACCATGGCAAAATGCCAAAAATGGAGGAAATCACCATGAAAAACCTGAACCTGAAAAACCTTGCCGTCCTCGTCCTGGTCTTCGCCCTGCTGCTGATGACAACGGCTTGCGGCGCCGGGCAAACCGTATCGGACGCCTCGTCCGATACACAGCCTGCACAGACTGCGGACGGTGCCTCCGGACCGGCGGCGGAGCCGCAGTCCTTCCGCATCGGTATCTGCAGCTATGTAGACGATGCCTCCCTGAATCAGATCGTGGAAAACATTCAGGCGCGGCTGGAGGAGATCAGTGCGGAGAAGGGCGTGCAGTTTGTGATCGACTATGACAACTGCAACGCGGACGCCACCGTGATGGAGCAGATCATCGCAAACTTCCAGAGCAGCGGCGCCGATCTTCTCGTCGGCGTTGCCACGCCTGTCGCCATGCGCATGCAGACGGCCACGGAGGATAGCCAAACGCCCGTTGTTTTCGCCGCCGTTTCCGACCCGATCGGCGCGGGTCTTGTGGAGTCACTGGATGCGCCGGGCAGCAACGTGACCGGGACATCGGACTATCTGGACACTGCCGCCGTCATGAAACTGATCTTCGCGGCTGACCCGGATGCATCGAAAATCGGCCTTTTGTATGATGCGGGACAGGATTCCTCGACGGCTGCCATTGCCAGCGCCAAGGCCTATCTGGACGAGAACGGGATCGAATATGTTGAACACACCGGCAGCACGGCGGACGAAGTCATGCTGGCTGCGCAGGCCATGGTTGCCGACGGCGTTGACGCCATATTTACCCCGACCGACAACTCCATCATGAAAGCCGAGCTTGCCATTTACGAGACGTTCATCGATGCGGGCATCCCGCAGTACACCGGCGCCGACTCCTTCGCGCTCAACGGCGCGTTCCTCGGTTATGGTGTGGACTACGCAAACCTCGGCCGCGAGACGGCGGACATGATCGCGGACATTCTTTTGAACAGCGCAGATCCTTCCTCCACGCCGGTACGGACCTTTGATAATGGCACCGCCACCATCAACACGGAAACCTGCGCCGGGCTGGGTCTTGACTTTGACGCGCTCTCCCAGGCGTTTGCGCCGTACTGCACCAAGATCGCCACGCTGACGACGGCGGAGAGCTTCTCGTGATCCTGATCTGAAGCCGGATCCGGCAAAACAAACCGATCGCCCGGAGCCGGTCGTATATCCGGCTCCGGGCAAATTTCAAAAAAGCAGAAAGAGGAAAACCACCATGGATCTATCGAGTGTTTTCGGTCTGATACAGACGGCGCTGGAGCTGGGGCTGATCTCCTCCGTGACCGTATTGGCGCTGTATCTGAGCTATTCGATGCTGAACGTCTGTGATCTTTCCACGGACGGCTGCTTCACGCTGGGAGCGGTGACCGGCGCTGTCACCGCGATGGCCGGGCATCCGATACTGGCGATTTTCGCGGCAATGGCCGCGGGGCTGCTGTCCGGGCTGATCGTTTCCGTTTTGCAGACGCGCATGGGCATCAACAGCCTGTTGGCCGGCATCATCGTAAATGCGGCGCTGTATTCCATCAACATTGCCATTATGGGCGGCGCGTCGCTGCTGAGTCTCAACAAAACGCAGACGGTGTTCTCTCTGATGAAATCCGCGCTGGCCGGCACTCCGCTGGCCGGGCAGTATAAGCTTCTGACCGCTCTCGCTGCGGCGGCGCTAATCGTCCTGTTTCTGACGCTGTTCCTCCGCACCCGAATGGGGCTTGCGATCCGCGCTACCGGCAACAATCCGGACATGGTGCGCTCGTCGTCCATCAACCCGGCGATAACCACAACGGTCGGTCTGTGCATCGCGGGCAGTTTCACGGCTTTGTCCGGCTGCCTGCTCGCGCAGTATCAAAAGGCGGCGGATATCAACATCGGGCAGGGCATGGTGACCATTGCGCTGGCCTCGCTCCTGATCGGCAGCACCGTCCTCGGCCGCGGCGGGATCTTCCTGCGCGCGGTGGGCGCGGTTCTGGGCGCGATAATTTTCCGGCTGGTCTATACCATTGCGCTGCGGCTGGATATGCCGGCATTCATGCTGAAGCTCGTTTCGGCTGTCATCGTCGTGCTCGCCATTTCCGTTCCCTATCTTAAAACGCAGCTGCCGGTCATCCGGCGCCGGATACAGAGAAAGGCGGACTGAGACGCATGCTGGAGCTGAAGAGTATTTCCAAAACTTTCAATCCCGGAACGGTCAATGAGAAATGCGCTCTGCACGATCTGTCGCTCAGCGTGCCGGACAGAGATTTTGTCACCATCATCGGCGCGAACGGCGCCGGAAAGTCCACGCTGTTCGGAGCGATCGGCGGAAACTTTCTGACGGACAGCGGAAAGATCCTGCTCGACGGCCAAAACGTAACGTTCTGGCCGGAGCACCGGCGCTCCAAAGTCATCGGCCGTCTGTTTCAGAATCCGATGCGCGGCAGCGCGCCGGGCATGGCGATCGAAGAAAATCTGGCGCTTGCCGCCGGACGCGGCGGCTGGCTGGGGCAGATTCGCCGCCGTGACCGCGAATATTTCCGCGAACAGCTGCGTGAGCTGGATATGGGGCTGGAAGACCGTCTGCGGCAGCCGGTGGGGCTTCTGTCCGGCGGTCAGCGCCAGGCGCTGACGCTCCTGATGGCGACGATAGCAAAGCCCAAGCTCCTTCTGCTCGACGAGCACACGGCAGCGCTCGATCCGGGTGCGGCAGAGAAAATTCTGGCCATGACTACGCGCATCGCGGCCGAGCAGAAGCTGACATGCCTGATGGTAACGCATAATATGCGCGCCGCGCTCGCTCTCGGCAATCGGACGCTGATGATGAATAACGGCCAAATCGTTCTGGATGTCAGCGGGGCGGAGCGCGCTCATATGGAGGTAAACGATCTGCTCGATCGCTTCAAATCCGGCACGGGCGCCGCGCTCGATAACGACCGCATCCTTCTTTCCTGATGATGACATTCTCTTTGCCGCGAAAAAACCATAGAAAGAAATAAACCCGCATCTTACGATGCGGGTTTATTTCTTGGTGGGGGCGGGTGGATTCGCCCGCACGGCGGTGCGGGCCGCCTCGCGGCTCTGGAGCGCCCCCGGCGCTCCATTCACTCCCGCTCGGATCGAATCCCCCGCCGGGACAATACTAGAAAAAGCCCGCATCTAGCGATGCGGGCTTTTGGTGGGGGCGGGTGGATTCGAACCACCGTAGGCATTGCCAGCAGATTTACAGTCTGTCCCCTTTGGCCACTCGGGAACACCCCCATATGCACTTGACCCACCGAGAAAAAGTGGAGCTGGTAGACGGATTCGAACCCCCGACCTGCTGATTACAAATCAGCTGCTCTACCGGCTGAGCTATACCAGCAGGAAATCCAGCGAAGGATATAATAGCAAATCCGAGCGCATTTGTCAACACGAAAATAAAAGTTTTCCGGCGGCAGAGAATTCTCTGCCGCCGGAAGCGTTTTTACTCTTCGGTGTGCTCTTCCGGCTGCTCTTCCACAGTCTCCGCAGCGGGCGCTTCGGGCTCTTCCTCGACGGTGATCTCGACGGTAATGTCCTCGTCGCCGTCGTTTTCGTCCTGTGCGACGACGTTCTCAAAGCTTGCGTCCTCGCTCACGTGGAACGAGCCCTTGAGCGCGTCGATCTCCGCCTGCATCTCTTCGATGCGCGCGTTGACCGCATCCACTTCCTCAACGAGCTGCGCATACAGGCCCTCGGCATCGTTGTGATGCTCTTCGTAGTACGCTTTGCCGAGCTCAATGTACGCCTTCTTCAGCGCGTCCTTCTCCCCCGTCAGCGAAACGGTGAGCTTGGCGAGACGGGCGGCGTCTTTCGTTTTGTCCATGGCAGCGTTAGCGTATTCCGCGCCGCGCTCGCGCAGGTTGGAAATGGTGTCCATAAGAGAATCGAAATTGAAGTTCATATTCTGTTTCCTCCTTCAAGATTTGTTTTCCGGTTATCAGACGGTTTTATCCTCCGATCCGTTCGGTGTTTTTTCCTTTTCTTCCGCCGCGGCGCTCTGCGCGCGGACGCGGTTCACATAGAGATCCTCCGGTCTGTGCGCTCTCCGGCTCTGCACAACAAGGATCACGAGCGCGACGAGGCACATGCCGCCGCCGATCACCTGCGAGGCACGCAGCGCCGTGCCGGGAATGAGCAGGGGCGAGGTGCGCAGCGGCTCGAGCAGGAAGCGGATGAGGCCGTACCAGACAAAGTACAGAAGCGTCGCCTGACCGTCGTACTGCCGTTTTCCCTTCCGCGTCCATATGGCAAGGAAAATAAAGCCCACGAGATTCCAGAGCGATTCATACAGGAACAGCGGGTGGACATAGTACGTCGTGCCGCCGGTCGTGAGTCCCATGCGGCAGAAGACGTCCGTCACCTCGCCGATGTACTCGCGGTTCATAAAGTTGGACCAGCGCCCGATGATCTGCCCGATGAGCAGTCCGAGCACGACGCAGTCCATGATCGCGCCGAAGGGGATCTTCTTTTTTCGCGCGTACAGCCACACGCAGAACGTTGCGAGCAGCAGTCCGCCGGGGATGGCCGTGCCGCCCTCCCAGATCTTGCACCAGTTCCAGAGCGTCTGCCATACGGTGTCGCCGACATAGTTCGACCAGTGGCAGAAAACGTAATACAGCCGCGCGCCGATGATCGCCGTGGGAAGGCCGATGAGCACAACGTCGGTCAGCGTGTCCTTGGAAATGCCGAAATCCTTCGGCGCGCGCCGCATGCAGTAGAGCGCGGCGAGGATAAAGCCGAGACCGATGATCGCGCCGTACCAGTAAAACGTATGGCCGAAGAGCGTGTATGTACCGCTCGGGTTGAGAGAAAAGCTCTCACCGAGCATGGGAAACGTGATGATCGCGCCGGGAAATGCTTCGGGCATGGGAAAAACTCCTTTCGCTGCGGGAAAATCAGGCGTTGGGACGGATCACGGAGAGCGCCAGACGCTCACGCGTGAGATTTTCGCAGAGGAACGCCTCGCACTCCGCGAGAGTGATGGATTCAAGCACGGCGAACGCGTCGGGCGCATCCCAGCCGTCGAGCTTGCTCTCGGCGAGCGAGACGGCATAGTCAGCGAAGGAATCGAGCGAGCCGAGAAGCTGGCCGTACTTCGCGCGGCGGCAGCGTTCGAGCGCTTCCTTATCCAGTCCGCGCATCGCAACGCCGGACACGGCCGCGTGCACCGCCTCCGCCACGGCGTCCGGATCGCGGCCCTGCGCGCCGAGGACCAGCATGGCTGTCCCGGCGGAGGAATCGTATTCAACAGTGCAGTCGCCGTTCAGAAGTCCGCCGGCATACAGATCGTTGAAAAAGGCCGAGGCCTTGCCGAACAGGCACTCGCCGGCAAGCTCCGCAAGAAGCTTCTGCCGCGCTCTCGCCGCGCCGGTCGCGGGATACGGCAGCTTCACGCCGAGCAGAAACTGCGGCGCGGAAACGCTCATCGTTTTCTCCGCGCGCATCCGGGCGGGCAGAAGCGTTTCGGGCGCGCCGTAGTCGCGCTCCGGCTTCTCGCCGGGCGTGTCCGGCAGTATCTCGCGCGCCGCCGCCGCGATCGCCTCGGGGTCTACGTCGCCGACGCAGCAGAGCACCATGTTTGAGGGATGGTAAAAGACGCTGTGGCAGTGGTAGAGCGTTTCGGGCGTGATCTGCGCGATGCTCTCCACGGAACCGGCGATGTTCTCGCGGATGGGGTGGTGGTCGTAGAGCGCGCTCAAAAGCTGGAAATATCCGGCATAGCCGGGGCTGTCCTCGCCCATGCAGATCTCCTGGCCGATGATGCCCTGCTCCTTGGCGACGCTCTCCTCGGTATAGTACGGCGTGGAGACGTAGGTGAGCAGCAACCGGAGATTTTCCATGAAGTTTTCCGAACCCGTGAAATAATACGCCGTGTGGCCGGTGCCGGTGAAGGCGTTGGGGCTCGCGCCGAGCGCGGCGAAGTCCGAAAGGACGTTGCGTCCGTCCGGCATATCAAACATCTTGTGCTCGAGGAAATGGGCTACGCCCGCGGGCGTATCGATCCACTCGCCGTTCACCTTGAAGCGGCGGTCCGCCCCGCCGTAGCGCGTGGCGAAAAAGGCCGCGTTTTTGCGAAAGCCCGGCTTGACCGCGACGAGAACGGAAAGCCCGTTCGGAAGAACTTCCTCATACAGCGTTTCGCCGAGATTGGGATATTCGTGCTTGTTCATTCGGTCTCGGCCTCCTCTCCGCGGAGAAAGTATACGGCGTCCAGCTCCACGCCGCGCGCGATGGCGGCAACATTCTCCGCCGTGACGGTCTCGGCGAGCGCCGCGATATCGTCGGGCGTGGCGTCCGTCCCCTGCACGGTCTCTCGCAGATAGAAGTCCGCGAGATAGTACGGGCTGTCCGCGCCGGTGCGGAGATCGTTCGCCACGCTGCGCCGCGCCGCGGCGAGCTCGGCCTCCGAGATATCGCCCGCGCGCACCGCGTCAAGCTGGGCAAGGATCTCACGGAGCGTCTCGTCGTACTTATCGACCTCGATGCCGGAGAGCACCGCCATGATGCCCTTGAGCGTATCGGTGCTCGAAAAGGCGTAGTAGCAGAGCGAGAGCTTTTCGCGGACATTCTGAAAGAGCTTCGAGGTAACACCCGCGCCGTACACGGCGTTGAACACGGCGAGCTTCGCCGGGTCGGGATCGTCCATGCACTCGCCGAGCCGGAAGCCGACGGCGAGCACGCCCTGCGAGATCTCGTCCTCCTCGGTAAAGTACCGGGGCTTTTCCTCCACGGCGTTCATACGGATATCGGTACCGAGATCCAGGTCGATCTCGCCGCGCGGCAGCAGCGCGAACGCCTCGCGCAGCATCGCCGCCACTTCCTTTCCCGGACGGCTGCCGCAGTAGAAGATCTCCATGGGGGAGACGGCCAGAAGCTCCTTATAGTGCTTCGTGAGCTTCACATAGTGGATGCTCCCGGCCTCGTCCGCGGTGCCGTAAGCGCCGGTCGCATAGTCCTCATAGGCGCACATATTCTCCCGCAGGCGCCGGAAGGCCCAGCTGCGCTTGTCATTTTTCACGCGCTCGATACGCTCGACGAGCTGTTCGCGCTCGGAATCGACGTACGCGGGCAGAAATAGCCCGCCGCGCGTCGCGGGGGATAGCCACAGCTCGCTGAGCAGGGATATGACCTCGCCGAGCACGTCCGTCTCGCCGGGGAGAAAGGCATCCTCGGCAAAGCCCGCATAGAAGCCGACGGCCTGGATCTCGCCGAGCTTCCGCACCGATGGCTCGATCTCCGCGCCGTAAAGTGCGTCGAGCCGCTCGGAAATGCGGCGCATGTCCGGCAGCGACTTTGTGCCGCGGCGCAGCACATACGGCAGCACGGCGTTTTCCGCCGCCGTTTCGCGGTGCAGCTGTGTGAGAAGATAGGCGGTCATACAGCCGGTTTTGAATTTGTCGGTCTGCACCGCCGTCAGCGATACGCAGGGGAACAGCTCTTCGCGGAAGTATTCCATACGGTCACGCCTCTTTTCCTTTGAATATACAAAGATAGTATAGCACGTTTTTCCCCTCGTTCATAGCGCAAATGTGAATTTTTTCCTCAAGGCTCCGTGCCGTACAGCTCACGCAGCAGCCGGAGATACCACCCTGCCGCGCCCGTATACCAGCTCCACCCCGCGCGCCCTTCCTTTCCGGGCGCGTACGCGATATCCGCCGGAAGGACGAACGGCTCCGCGCCGTACTCCGGCGCGGTGAGCGAGAGCGCCATGTCCTCCGCGAGCGCGGCCGCTTCCTCCCGCCGCCCGGCGCGATGCAGCGCCAGCGCGAGCCACACCGCCGCGTGGGTGTACTGCCCGCCGTTTTCCCGAAAGCCCGGCCCGTAGGTCGAAACATACCCCGGCGCGCGCTCCTCCGGCAAAAACGCCGGAGCGTAGATGCGGATAAGCCGTCTCTCCCTGTCCCGGAGCCCGGCGAGCGCCGCGGTGAGCGCCATCTGCACGCGGTCTCTGTCGGCATAGGGTGAAAAGGCGGCGAAGCTCTGCGCCACGGAGTCGATGCGGCACGCCGCCGCGCCGGACGCGCCGAGCGGCGTGCCGTCGGCATAATACCCGCGCAGATAGTGATCGGTGTCCCACGCCTCGTTCGCCGCCGCGCCGAGCGCGGCCGCGGCGGTCTCGTAGCGATCCGCGCCCGATTCTCCAAGTTTCGTGAGCAGAGCGGAAAAATCGTGGAACACGCCGGAGGCGAACCACGTGAGCCACACGCTCTCCGCGCCATCGCCCATGGCGTCAAAGCCGTCGTTCCAGTCGCCGCCGCCCATCCGCAGCAGGCGGTGCTCTCCGATACCGCGCCGGAGCACGAGCGCCGCAGCACGGTGGCAGTGGTCGAGCACCGTGCCGGTCTCGCCGGAGAGCGACGGCGTTTCGTACCGGCTGTGCTCGCCTCGTGCGAGCGGCGGCGAAGTAAGATACGGCACGGTTTCCGCGCAGAGGCTCTCGTCGGCGGTCGCGCGCACATATTCGCACACTGCCCACGGCAGCCAGAGAAGATCGTCGCTGCAGTCGGTGCGCACGCCCTTGTCGATCTCGCCGCCGGTCGGATGGTACCAGTGCTGCACGTCGCCCTCCGCGTACTGGTGGGCGCAGCACGCGAGAATGTGCGCTCTTGCGCCCGCAGCGTCGACGGGCAGGAGATTGATGCGGTCCTGCAGCTGATCCCGGAAGCCGACCGCGCCGCCGCTCTGGTAGAGGCTTCCTCTGCCCAGCACGCGGCAGCAGAGCGCGGCATACGCGCTCCACGGCGCGAGACGGCGCACGCTCTCCGGCATGGCAGCGGAATACTTTTCGCCCCGCACGCGCTGCGCCCACCACGCCTTTGTCTTTGCCAGCGCTTCTCTGGCCCGCGCAATATCGAGCAGCGCGGGGATATCCGCCGTGCCGAGCAGCAGCACCGCCTCTTTTTCCAGCCGGAACGCCCCGGCCAGCGCCGGGAAGCCGCGGCGGAGAGCGCCGGAGTCTTCGCCGCAGAGGAAGCGCGCGTCCGTTCCGGCAGAGACCCACGGCGCGCTGCACCGCAGCGTTACGCGCACATCCTTATACGGGCAGCGCGGGTTTTCCGCGCGAAGAGCGCTCCCGTCGCGCCAAACGGACGCGGAAGCCGCGTCCTCTTTCTCCGGTGCAAGCTGCACAGGTGCAAAATACGCCATATTGCACGGCACGCCGCTCTCGAGCAGGAGCACACGCACCGGCGTATCGGGCACGATAAACGCCGTGACCGAAATGCGGTTCCCGCCGATGGTTCTCTCCCAGCGGGCATAGCCGAAGCCGAACGTTACGCTGCACGCGCCGCCATCCGAAAAGAGGCTTTCTGCGCCGTGCTCCGTTTCGATCCACAGCCGTTCCGCGCCCGCCGCGGCGAGCGCGTCGCCCGACCACGGGACGACGGGGCACTCCCGGGCGTTTTCGTACCAGAGCGCCGCCGGGCCGCAGTCCGCCGCGGCGCAGCCGAGACCGCCGCCATAGAGCATATTTGCCCATGCGCGCGGCGGCAGCGGCGGCGTTTGAAAGCTCACCTCCCCGGTGTCGGTATGGGATACCGGCGGCGTACCGGTCTCTTTTTCCGCCGCCGGGGGAAGGCGGAGAGCACGCGCCCGCCCTGCCGGGAGGGACGTCCCCGCGGCGTCGCCGAAAAGAGCAGCGGCAGCAAGAAGCGCCTCGCGCTCACCGCGAAAGGCGAAGTACACCCCGCCCGGCAGAGAGAGCGTTTCGGAAAGGCGCATTGCCTCAAGCGCCGTTTCGATCGCCGCGCGCTGCTCGTTCCGGTAATCCCCGGCGGGCGCGGTGAGAAACACGAGATCGTACTCCACGCCGCACGCGCCGAGCAGCGCGTGCCGCCGGAGCTCCCGGAGCGCGGCTTCCGTGCCGTTTTCCCCGCCGTCGAACACCATGACGGGGAGATCGCCGGAAATGCCGAGCCGCCAGAGGGCGTCCCGCGTCCCGCCCGGCAGGGCGCGCCCCTCGGCGCAGAGCTGCGGAAAGGTGAGCGCGCGGAGATATTCCATGGCCGCGGCGCTCTCGCCGCTCTCCATGCCCCAGACCGCGGCGGCGGCGTCTGCCATGGCAAAGCCGGAGCTCTCCCGGAGCATCTCCCGCGCGCCGCGCGCGGCGGTGTCCGCGTCTCCGGCGACGCAGAGCGCGAGCGCAATTTCGCACGCGCTCCCTTCCGGAAGCGGCAGGCGCGCGGCGATATACGGCTCATTCTGCCAGCCCGTATTTTCCCGGAACTTCCCCGCGCCGCCGCGGGCGGGAAACTGCCGGAAGTCGGAGGAAAATCCCGCCTCCCCCGAGCAGGCGAGCGCAAGATACTGCGCGCTCTGGTTTCCTCGCGGCGCGCGGTACACGATGAGCACGCCGGAGCGCACCGATGTGCAAAGCCCCAGCCGGGCAAACGCCGGGTGCGCGGCATAGTCCCGCGTATCCAGCAGCACCGGCTCAAAGCCGAAGATGACCGCGTCCGGCGCGGCCTTCCCGGAGCGCAGGCGCAGCCGCCGCAGCTCGCCCGGATACGCGCGCGAAACGGTGCAGCGCATCTCCCAGAGAAGATCCCCGCTCTGTCCCGCGAGGAGCGCTTCCCCGGCGGTGAAGCGCCGGCGCAGCGCGCCCTTCTCCCCCGGCTTTGGCAGCAGCGGCTGCCGGACGTCGCCGCTCTCGGCCCAGAGCGCGATGCCGGGCGCGTCCTCCCACGGCGTGCGGGCGCTCCGGTACGGGATGAGCGTGCCGCACGAGGCGCGGGACATACCGTTCGCCGTCACGAGCAGCCGGTACGCGCCGTTCGAGAGCGCCACGCCGTCCGGGAAGAAGGGGTCCGCCCCCTCGCCGGCCCGGGGCGCGGCGCTCCCGGCACGCTCCGCTCTTCCCGCGCTCCCCGGCACGCGGCGGAAGAGTTTTCCGCCGGCGGGGATCTTCTCCTGCAAAAGCCCCGTGTAGGCGGCCATGGCCGGGTCGCTGAAAAACCACCGGCGCAGCACGCCGCCGCACAGCGCGTTTGCGATCGCGCAAAGGCTCATGCCGAGATGGTGCGCCATCACGCACCGGACGCAGACCGGCCCGCCGCCGGTACGCGAGGAAGTGAAATCGACCGCCTCCCACAGCCCGTAGGGGCCGGAAAGTCCGGTTTCCGCCATGCGCCGGAGGTTTTCCACCGCCGCGTGCGGCGCGGTGCAGAGCGCAAGATAGCTGCTGTAGGGCGAGACGACGCTCTCATCGCCTCGATCGCGGCAGAGCGCGAGAGGGGCGCAGCCGTGCGCCTTGTAGCGGTAATGGTCCGTGGCGTCAAAGGCGTAAAAGGCGCTCTCGGAAATGCCCCAGAGCCTTTTCGCGCCGAACGTGCGCCGCCGCTGGACATATACGGCAAAGCGGGCGCTCTCCCAGAGATGCGAGCCGCGGTACAGCGGCAGGAAAAGCTCCGGCATCAGATATTCAAAAAGGCTGCCCGACCAGCTTACCATGCCGCGCCGCCTCCGATAGCCCACCTGCGCGCGGCTGAGCTGCCGCCAGTGGCGGTGCTCGATCTGCCCGGAGGCGACGGTGAAATACGCCGTCAGGCGCTCTTCGCTCTCTAAAAGATCGTACCAGCTCTGCGCCGGAGCGCTCTCTCCGGGCAGAAGGCCGATGCGGAATAGCCGCCGTTTTTCATCGTAGAGCGCGCGAAAGTCCATCGCCGCAGCGATCTCTCCCGCCCGCTTCGCAAGAGCGGGCGCGCCGTGCGCGGCAAAGCCCGCGGCGCAGGCGGTGAGCGCGGCGGCCAGATTGCCGCTGTCCACGGTCGAAACATACGCCGGATCGAGCGGCGCGAGCGTTTTCGTATCGTACCAGTTATAAAGATGGCCTTTCCACTTGGGAAGACGCCCGACCGTATCGAGGATGTTTCCGCAGAGCGTGAGCGCCTCGGTCTCCGATGCGATGCCGAGCTCGAGCGCCGAGAGAGCGCCCGCGAGCGCCATGGCGATGTTCGTCGGGCTCGTCCGGTCCGCGCCCGACGCCGGGGGCGAGAGCTGTACGTTATCCGGCGGCAGATGGTGCGATGCCGCCGTGCAGTTTTCGCGGAAGTACCGCCAGATCTCCGCGGCGCGCCGCAGAAGAAACTCCCGCTCCCCGCCGTCGAGCGGCTTCTCCTTCTTCTCTCTTTTGAGCCGGTGGGCGATGAGCGGCGTAAAGATCCAGCAGACCGCCGCGGCGCGTCCGGCGAACGTCTGCGAAAAGGCGAGCAGCAGCCCGGAGAAATATACGACCGGCCACATTGCGGCGAACGTTCCGGCGAGATCGGCGCTGCGGCGCTCGCTCTGCTCGGCGGTCTGCCACTGAAGCAGCCGCCGGTGCGAGACCCCCATCCGCCAGAGCGCGAGCACGATTGCGGAAACGCTCGTCCACGCCTCCGCCGCGAGAAAGAGCGCCCGCGCGAAAGCACGCGTCAGCTCGCCGCCGAGACCGTGCAGCGCGGCGCTTTTGTAGCGCACCTCCCGCCCGTCGCGGAAGAGGACGCCGAGGCAGCACCGGAACACCGGCAGGAAGAGGACGAGCAGCGCACAGAGCGCGGGCAGGCGCGTCACGGCGTTCGGAAAGAGGAACCATGCGCTGAGCGATACGAACAGGCCCGCCGGCAGCAGCGCGCGCCGGAGGGAATCGAAAAGCCGCCAGCGCTCGATGGGCGGGAGCGCTTTGCCCCGCCGGAAAAGCCACGGCAGATTCTGCACGTCCCCGCGCATCCAGCGGTGCGCGCGGGCATAATAGCTCACCGCGCCGGAGGGGAAGCCGTCGGTCAGCTCCACGTCGCTCACATATCCGCCGCGGAGAAACGCCCCTTCGAGCGCGTCGTGGCTCAATACGCGCCCTTCGGGAATGCGTTCCCCCAGACACGCGAGATACGCCCCCACATGGATGAGCCCCTTCCCCGCGAAGCCGCCGCTTTGGAAGGCGTCCATATACACCTCCCCGGCGTCCGAGCCGTAGGGATCGCCGCCGGGCGCGGGGGCAAAGAGGCGCGTGAAGTCGTTCCGGTACGCGCTCTCGAGCGACACGGCGATGCGCGGATGCAGCACGCCGTGGCCGCGAAAAACGATCCCGCGTTTGGGATCGACCGCCGGGCGGTTCAGCGGGTGGAGCGCCGCGCCGATGAGCTCTCCGGCGCTCTCCGGCTCAAGACGCGTGTCGGCGTCGAGCGTGAGGATATAGCGCGTGGAGCGCAGCTTCTCCGCGTCTCCGGCGCGGACGCGAAGCGTCGTGTTCTCCCCGGCGAGCAGACGGCAAAGCTCCAGCAGCGCGCCGCGCTTTCGCTCCCAGGGAGCAAATTTTCCGCTGTCCCGGCTGTAGAGCCGGTCGCGGGTGAAAAGATAAAAGCCCCCGCCGCAGCGTGCGTTGAGCGCGTCGGTTTTCGCGGCGGCATGATCGAGCAGAGCGCGGTCGGCGTGCGAGAGCGTTTCGCCGCTCTCCGGAAGATCGCACAAAAGACCGAAGAGAAGGTTTTCCCCGCAGCCGCGGGAGGCCGCGCGAAATTCCTCAAGCCGCCGGAGCGCGCCGTTTGCGGCCTTCTCCCCCGTGAGCAATACCGACAGCACGCAGACCGTCTTCCCCTCGGCCGGGACGCCGTTTTGCAGGGAGAGCCGCGGCAGATGGCGCGGCGGCACAGTGCGGAGCAGCGCGCGGTCCAAAAGTCCCTTTACGAGCTCCGAGACCGGCAGCAGCGCCAGCACGCCCGTGAGGACGCTTTTTGTCCACAGCGCGCTCGCCGCGGAGAGCGCAAGCGTAAAAAGGACGTTTGCGAGAATGTACACCGCGCCGCCTCTCCGCGGCACGCCCGCGCCGAGGGGATTTTCATAGAGCCAGTAGCCGATGTGGCGCCGCCGGACGCCATCGGCGCGCTCGGCAAGGCGCAGCGCCTCCTCCGCGACGCGCGCCTCGCTTTTATTTTTCCGCCGTGAAAGCGTTTCGACGCGCGCGCGGTAGTCCCGGCGGCTGCGCTCGTCCATGCGCTGGTACACCCCCGCCGGGTCGCGCCGGAGGATGTGCTCCACGGCGTCGGCCTCTTCCAGCACCGCGTCCAGATCGAGCGAGGCGATGTGCCGCAGCGCTGTAAAATATACGGCGGCTGCCGCGCCGGAGGGCGTCTCGCCCCGGTAGAGCTGCGCGAGCCGGACGAGGACCGCCGCGCGCAGCGACGCGCCGAGAAGGGCCAGCTCACGCCCGGTGAGCGGCGTTTTCCGCTGAAAGCCTTCCAGAAATACGGCGAGGCGCTCCTCGTCCACGCGCCCGCCGCCGGAGGCGAGCAGCACCCGGCAGAGCGCGGGGACGAGCGCCCCCTCGCACGTGGTGCGAAGCCGTCCGGCGGCATGGAACGCGGCGAGCGCAGAGGCTCCCTCCCGCTCGCACAGCCAGAGATTGTCGAGCAGCCACCGCGCTCCGCCGTCCGGTGCGGACGCATCCAGCCGCCGACGCTTTTCGCGCAGAGCGCGCAGCGCGTGCCGGATCTGATCCTCCGCCACGGCGCGCGGCACCACGCCCGTCACGGGCATCGTGCGCGCCGTACTCTCGGCATAATGCGCCAGCTCTTCGAGCGCTATCACGACCGTTTCCATAGTTTCCGCCTCCAAAGCATGACATTTACGGAACATTTTTCCCCAATGTCCGGCACAATATGCAAAAAGGGAGCCGCAGGCGATCCTGCGGCTCCCGAGCCGGTCGGTTTTTTTGTTTTATTCCACTTCGCGGGCATAGTAAATGCCATTGAAGGGGTGCAGGAGCTTTTCGCCGTTCAGACCGCGGACGACCTCCTCCGCGCCCTTGGTGAGCAGCGCTAGTGAGGCTTCTTCGGAGTACCATGCCGCGTGCGGCGTGAGGATGACGTTGTCCATGCCGATGAGTGGATGGTCGGCGGGGACGGTCTCGCTGCAGAGCACATCGATGCCTGCGCCGGCGATCTCGCCGTCGCGCAGTGCCGCGATCAGCTCATCCTCCTTGACGATGGCGCCGCGGGCGGTGTTGATGAAGAAAGCGTCCTTTTTCATTTTGCGGAAAAAGTCCGCACCGATCATGCCCTCCGTGGATTTGTTGAGATGCAGGTGCAGGGAGATGACGTCGCTTTCCGCGGCGACCTCGTCCATAGACTTGAGCGTGATGCCGAGCGGTGCGACCTGCTCCTGCGTGAGGAACGGGTCATAGGAGATCACGTTCATGCCGAAGGCCTGCGCCTTCTGGATCGTGCTGCGGGCGATAGCGCCGCAGCCGATCGTGCCGAACGTGCGTCCGGCGAGCCGGTGCACGGGCTTGGCCACGGAGAAGTCCCACACGCCGCGCTTGACCGTGTCCATGAGCTTATTGAGCTTTTTGGTCACGGCGAGCATGAGCAAAATGGTGTGTGTCGCCACATCCTCGATGCCGTAGTCCGGCACGTTGCACGCCGGGATGCCAAGATCCCGGGCGGCGTCCACATCGATCGTATCCATGCCGACGCCGCTATGCACGAGCAGACGGCATTTGGGAAGCGCGGCAAGGATATCGCGCGTGATCTCGGCAAAGTGTACCTGGATGGCGTCCGCGTCTTTGCACGCCTCGATAATCTCCTCAGGCGATTTGCACTGGCAGGGGCGGAACTCGAAGTCCGCCGCCTTGTAAACGTCGATGAACGGCTGGATCGTTTCATACGAATAGTCCGTCAGCACGACGAGCGGTCGTTTTTTCGTTACCGGCATAGGAAACCTCCGTCCACAGGGATCGTAGCGCCGCAGATGTAGTTCGACGCCTCCGAGGCTAGGAACACCACGACATCCTTGAACACCTTCGGATCGCCCCACGCTTTGGAGGGGATCCGGTCGATGATCTCCTTGTTGCGCACGGGGTCCTCCATCAGGGGTTTGCCCATATCGGTGGCGATATAGCCCGGCGCGATGGCGTTCACGTTAATACCCTCGGCGGCCCACTCGTTGGTGAGCGCGCGGGTCAGGCCCATAACGGCAGTCTTCGTCGCAGTGTAGGCCGGTACGCGGTAGCCGCCGAAGTAGCTGAGCATGGACGCCACGTTGATGATCTTGCCCTTGTGCTGCGGGATCATCTCGCGCGCGGCGAGTTGGCTCAGGAAGAACACGGCGTTGAGATTGATGTTGACCACATCGTCCCACGCCTGCTCTTCAAAGTCCACGGACGGCATGCGCCGCTGGATGCCAGCGCAGTTGACGAGAATGTCCAGATGGGAGCCAAGAAGCTCCATGCTCTCGGCAAAGGCACGCCGGAGCTGCTCGCGCTCGCCCAGATCGGCGATCACGCCGTGGACGGCGTAGCCCTTTTCCCGAAGATAGTCGCGTACCGTGAACATCCGCTCGGAGCGGTTGATGAGCACGACCTCCGCTCCGGCCTCGCAGAGGCCTTCGGCGAGATAGCGGCCGATGCCCTCCATCGCGCCGACGCCGGTCACGATGGCCTTTTTTCCGGCAAGGTCAAACCTTGCCCGCATTTCCTCTATCATTTGTCCGCGCCTTCCTCAGATATAGTTCTTGTCCTTGTTGTATATACCGTACACGCGGTCCTCCGGCCGCAGCGCCACGAGCGCCCACAGATAGGTGTTGCGCGTGCCGGGCGAGGCGACGGTCGGGTGATAGCCGCACGGGAACACGACCATGTTGCCCGAGCGGACGGGGTGGGCGACGGCGTCGGAGTACAGGCCGTTCTCCTCGAGATAGGTGATCTGATAGCCCATCTTCGGGGCGGGCATGTCAAAGTAGCAGTACGTCTCCTCGAGCATGGCGGCGTGCTCGTGCGGCGGCCAGCTCGTCCAACCGGAATCCGGACCGAAGGTGTAGCCGCAGAGCAGCCGCGATGCCGGCGTCTTGTCGCCAAGCATGATGAATACCTCGCGCTGGAACGTGCCCTCGCCGTGCACCTCGTGCATGGGGCCTAGCGGGGCGTTCGGGTCGAAGCGGATGTGCAGCGTCTCGCCGACGCCCTCATAGAGCGCATAGGCAATATAGAAAACGCAGTTTTCCTCCGCGCGGAGCGTGCAGACGGTGTTTCCGGCGAGATACAGGCCGTCCAGACGGCTCATATCCTCCGCGTCTTTGCCCTCCACAGTGATGACGGCCTTGCCCTCGATGAGAGAGAGGAAGTACTCATATTCGCCCGATTCGACCGTGTAGTTCTCTCCGGCAGGGAGATTCAGACGGTCGATGTGCGTATAGACGCATTCGTGGATATCGGGCGTGATGACGGTGTGGCGTCCGGGCTCTTCGCTGCTTTTGACGTTCCACTTGAGCATATCTTCGCGTTTCAGTTTCATAAGAACAACTCCTTTTCATGATGCCGGTGCGGCTTCGCACCGGCATGGGTTTTTCAGCCTACGACCCACGCGGTGACCGCGGGGACGAAAATAATGAGCAGCACGACGCAGAGATTGGCAATGAAGAACGGCATCTCGCCTTTGGTGATCTCGCCGACGCTCAGACCGGAGATGTTGGCCATGCCGAACAGGTTGACCGCGACAGGCGGCGTGCAGCAGCCGAGCGAGTTGAGGATGCAGAACACGATGCCGAAGTGGATCACGTCGATGCCGAGCTCCTTGGCAACCGGCCAGAGCAACGGCACGAGTAGTACAGCGATGGAGGTGCCGTCCATAAACATGCCGAAGATGACGAGCAGCACAAAGCAGAACAGCAGGAACACCGTCGGGCTCATGTGGCAGCTGAGCACGAACTGCGTCAGGCTTTTGGTGAGACCGGCGTAGGAGAAGAAATAGGAGAACGCCGTCGCGCAGGCAATGATGAACATGATAACGGTGCTCTGCTTGGCCGAATCCACGAGGATCGTCGGCAGATTGTGGAGCGAGATCTCCTTATAGACGAATCGGCCGATCAGATACGCCGCCACGCAGGCAATGCCGGCGGACTCCGTCGGGGTGAAGAAGCCGCTGTAAATGCCGCCGAGGATGATGAGCGGCACGGCCAGCGCGGGCAGCGTGCGGGCGATAACGCCGAGCAGCTCGCGGGCCGTGTGCTTCTGCACGCCGGCCTTCGGCCACTTGTCCTTACGAGAGATGACGAACACGACACCGGCAAGGACGATCACTGTAAAGATGCCCCAGAAGATGCCGGCAGAGAACATGTTCGTAACGGAGCAGCCGACGAGTGTGCTGTAAATGACCATGATGATGCTCGGCGGGATGACGGGGCCGAGACCGCCCGCCACGGCCATGAGACCGGCGGACTGCGCTTCGGGGTATTTTATTTCCTTCATGGAAGGATAGATCATCGCGCCGATGGCGATGGTCGTGGCCGGGCCGCTGCCGGAGAGCGCGGCGAAGATCGCGCAGGCGAGAATGGCCGTATAGGCCAGACCGCCGCGGACGCGGCCAGTGAGAATGTTGGCAAAGTCCACGATTTTGCGGGAGATGCCGCCGGCGGTCATCAGGTTGCCGGCGAGAATGAACAGCGGGATGGCCATGAGCGGGAACGAGTCCATGCCCGTGTACAGGCGCTGTGCGATCGTGACGATGGGAATACCGCAGTAAAAAAAGCTGACTAGCGAGGAGAGCCCGAGCGAGATCGATACGGGCAGCCCCAGCACCAGGAACAGCACAAAAGAGCCGAAGAGGATCAGTGTCGTCATATTCATGCGTTCTTTTCCTCCCCGTTCTCGGATTTTTTCGTGCAAAGCTTCACAATGGTGTTAATGAGAATGATCGTCTGCGTAAGGAAGATCGCGAGGCAGCCTACCGTGACGCAGCCGGCAAAGTAATATTTGGGGATCTGCAGCGCTGGCATAACGCCGCCCACAGTCATCATGGAGCGGATCATCCGGATGGAGGCAAAACCCACCACGCCGGAGAATACGATCACCATCAGAGTGGAGAAATGGTCGAACCAGACCTTGACCTTTGGAGGAACTCGGCGGACAAGAGAGTCCACATTGAGCTGCGAATGGTCGCGAAGGCTGATCTCCGTACCCAGCATCAGCATATAGATCATGCAGCCGCGGGCCAGCTCTTCAAACCAGCTGATGTTGAGCTTGAAAAGATTTCGATTCAATACCTGACCAAACACAGCCAGGACCATAACAGTGAAAAAGATGGTGATGAGCACCCGTTCCACCCGGTCGATCGCTTTGACAATTTTCACAGAAGTCAACCTTTCTTGCTTTCAGGATCGGCCCGGGAAACGGAGGTCATCCGCTTCCCGGGCGCTGAGAAAAGGAGGAAGATGCTTATTTCGCTGCGTTGACCATTTCGACCAGTTCGGTGGGGATGCGGTCGTTGGCGAACTCTTCGTACAGGGGCTTGCAGAGCTCGTACAGAGCGGTACGGTCAATATCGGTAATGGTGGCACCGTTGGCCTTGAGTGTCTCGATGGCGTCCTCGTTGGCCTGAAGCACCATGGCGCTGGCCTGGGCAATGCCATCCTTGCAGGCGGCGAAGAAGGCATCGCGCATGTCGGCAGGGATCTTCTCAATGGCTTCGTTGGAAATGAGGATGATGCAGATGTTGTAGGTGTGGCCGCTGAGCGTCAGGTACGGGGCGACCTCGGAGAAGCCGTCGGAGAGGTAGTTAGCGATGGTGTTCTCACCGCCGTCCACGGTGCCCTGTTGGATCGCGGTGAACAGCTCGCTGTAGGCCATGGGGGTAGCCTGCGCGCCGATGGCGTTGAAGATACCGACGTCGACCGGGTTCTCCATGGTGCGGATCTTCAGGCCCTTGAAATCATCCACGGTGTTGATGGGCTTGGAGGTGAAGCAGTGACGGAAGCCGGTGTACAGATATCCGCAGATGTTCAGGCCCTTTTCGGCGGCCTTGTCCGCGTAGTACTGACCGAGCTCGCCTTCCATGGCCTTCTGGATGTGCTCGTCGCTCTCAAAGAGGAACGGGCCGCCGACCGCGCCGAACTCGGGGATGACCGATCCGATAACGGCGAGGTTGGTAACGGCCATATCCAGCGTGTTCATCTGGATGGCTTCCTGGCTGGCGCCGACGTCGCCGAGCTGGGAGGAGGGGTAGACCTCGATCTCAATGGCGCCGTTGGTGGCTTCCTTGACGACCTCGGCCATTTTCTGGAAGGCGAGGTGGTTGGTGGCGGTGGGGTTGTGGCAGTCGCTGAACTTCAGAACAATGGGCTCGACGGTGCTGTCGGAGCCAGTGGTCGTGCCGGACTCGGTGGGGGTGGTCGCCGGGGCTTCCGTGCTGGCACCGCAGGCAGCCAGACCGAAAACCATGACCAGAGACAGGATGAGAGCAAGGATCTTCTTCATTTCGGTTCCTCCATAATGGTTTTTTATCTTTTATTGTGTAAACAATAAAGAACAAAGTATTTTGTGTGCCGCCCTCCGGCGGCAGAGGGTCATGCTTTGAACTCGCGGAGCAGAGCGGCGCGCAGCGCGCGCATCTCCTCCTCCGGCAGCTCCGTTACCGGCGCGTCCATGCGAAACGGTCCGCCCCAGTCCGGCGCGCCGGGGCGCTTCGGAACAAGGTGGAAGTGGACGTGCGGCATGAGATCACCGTAAATGGCGTAATTGATCTTTTCCGCGCCGACGGCCCGCTGTATCGCCGAGGCGGTGCGCGCCACATCGTCCATGTAGCCTTGCCGCTCTTCCGCCGTGAGTTCAAAAAGCTCGTTTACATGGCGGAGACGGAACGCCACGACGCAGCGGCCGTAATAGGTCTGGCTACGGAAGACGTATACCGTACTGTATGGTAGCGTACAGAGTTCCTCCATGATCGAGCGGCGAAACTCGCTCTCTTCATGGCAGTAGATACATTCCAAGACACAGACCTCCTTTTTTATTCATGGAGCACCCGCTCCAGAAACCGTGCCGCCTGGGCGAACCATCCGGTGCAGCCGTGGGATACATGCTTCTCCTCGCCGACCGTCGCGCGCGTGCCGAGACTCACGCCGTGCACGCCGCTGCCGTAAATATGCAGCTCATAGGGGATCTTTTCTCGCGCGAGTGCCGAAGCAAAGAGCAGCGAGTTTTCCGCGTTAACCATTTCGTCCGTAGCCGTGTGCCAGAGAAAGACCGGCGGGACACACCCGCTCACCTGCGTTTCCAGCGACACGCTCCGGCGCATTTTCGGCGTATCCTGCGCACCGAGAAGGTTATGGATTGACTCCTCGTGCGCCGCCGCGCCGGCGGTGATGACCGGATAACCGAGCACGAGCGCGTTCGGGCGAAGCTCCTCCCTTTCGGCCTCCGCCGCTGCGCTGAGAGCGGGGCGGTCCCACTTGCAGGCGTATTCCGCGGCAAGATGGCCTCCGGCGGAAAATCCGGCGAGGACGATCGCGTCCTTCCGCACATGCCACTCTCCGGCGTTTTGCCGGATGAGCCGCACCGTGCGCGCGAGCTGCTCGAGCGCGGCGGGATAAATACCCTTTTCTGTGCTATAGCGCAAGGAGAAAACGTGATACCCTTCGGCGAGAAAGGCGCAGGCGAGCGGCTCGGATTCGCGGTCATTCGTAAAGCGGTACGCGCCGCCGGGACAGAGGATCACCGCTGGACGGTCCTTCCAGCGGATGCGCTCCGACATATCCAGCACGTAGCATTCAAGCACAGCCGTATGCCTGCCGGAACTCTGAATTGGAAGAGAAAATGTCTTCACGCCGCGGTTTCCTCCTTTCGCTCGCGGTATGTTTACCGGTTTCATCTCAGCCGGTAAAAAAGCAGCGGTGCATACCGCCGTTCGAAAAAAACGGGGATTAGACGCGGATATCGGAAACGGTTTTCAAAGTCTCGCGGCAGATTTCCGTGATGCGTCCGTAGTTCTCTTCGCGGATGAGCTTTTTCGGGCAGAGCCAGCTGCCGCCGCAGGCGAGAACGTTCGGAAGTGCAAGATAGTCGGCCAGATTCTTTTCGCCGATGCCGCCGGTTGGCATGAACTTCACCTGCGAAAACACTGCTCCGAGCGCTTTGAGCATTGGCACGCCGCCGGCCTGCTCGGCGGGGAAAAACTTCACGCAAGTCATGCCGTCGCAGACGGCCTTCTGCAGCTCACTCGCCGTGGCGATGCCGGGGAAAAACGGCAGGCTCTGCGCGCGGCACCATGTGAGCAGTGGCTCGCTGTAGCCGGGGCTTACGATGAACTGCGCTCCGGCGCTCTGCGCGCCCTCGGCGGTCTTCACATCGAGCACCGTTCCAGCGCCGACGCACATCTCCGGCACCGCTTCGGCAATGCGCCGGATGGACTCCTGCGCAGCCGCGGTTCGGTAAGTGACCTCCATGACCGGAACACCGCCTTCAAGAAGCGCTCTGGCCAGCGGTATGGCACGGTCGGCATCGTCCAGCACGACGACCGGCACAACGCCGAGACGTCCGAAAAGTTCGTAAATATCTCTCATTTGTCCCTCCATTCCGGTTCGCCGGCCATGAAGCGCTCGAGTTCCCGCCGGGAGGGAAGGCCGTCGTTGTCGCCCTTGCTCAGAAGCTGGATCGCGCCGATGGCGCAGCCGCGGCGCACCGCCTCGGCAAGAGGCATATCCTCGAGCAGTGCCGTGAGCACTCCGGCGGCAAAGCCGTCGCCCGCACCGACCGTATCCACGATCCTGTCCACATGGAAGCCCGGAACATAGCCGCTCTCCCCACCGGCAGAAGCGTAATACGCGCCCTTCGCGCCGAGCTTTACGACAACAGTCTTCGTTCCGCGGGCGATATACCACGCGGCGATCTTTTCAGGATCGTCCTCGCCCATGAGGATCTTCGCTTCCTTGACGCCGGGGAGAAAAATATCGGCCTGTTCGGCGATGCCGTTAAGGCATTCGGCCATTTTTTCCGTGTCCGGCCAGAGCTGCAGCCGGAGATTCGGATCGAACGACAGCTTCACGCCGCTCCCCCTTGTGCGCGCCGCAAGCGCAAGGACGGCTTCGCGTGCAGAGTCGGAAAGCGCAGGCGTGATGCCCGTCATATGCACCAGCGCGCAGCCGGAAAGGTCGAGCGCAGCGGTGTCCTCCGCCGACAGCGTGGAAGCTGCGCTGCCGCGCCGGAAGTAGAAGATGCTGGGATCGCCCTCGGCCACCATGGATTTGAACATGAAGCCTGTGGGGCGCTCGTCGGAGAAGAGGATGTGTCCGGTAGAAATGCCGATCTCCTCCATCCGGTTGGTAATGCGTTTTCCGAACGGATCGCGGCCGAGCTTCGTCATATACGACACCTCGTGGCCGAGGCGCTTCATGCCGATGGCCACATTCAGCTCCGCGCCGCACGTCGTGAAGGAAAAGTGGTCTACGTCCTCCAGCCGTCCGGTCTCCTCGGCGATGAACAGACCCATCGGTTCACCGACCAGGAGCGTGGTTTTATGATTCATTGCGTATCATCCTTTTTGATTTCACCGGAGAGCCGCGTTGTGGATCGGCGGATGCTCAGCCTGCAGCCGAGCATGAGCTCCGTTGGCTCGGCGTTCTCCGTTTCGATGTTCTCCACGAGCAGACGGGCGGCATGCGTGCCGATGTCTCTCGCAGGAACGTAAATGGTCGTGATGTTTGGCTCCACGAGCGTCGCCCAGCTCATCTCCTGCTGCCAGTTCCAGTCTTCAGGACCGCACAGGCCGATCTCCTCCGGCATGGAGAGACCGCGTGAATGGATCGCCTTATAGGCCTGAACGGTCGTAACGCTGTTGCCGCCGATTATGGCGGGCACATCGCTGGGCCGGAGACGGCAGCAGAGCTTGTCGAGCTGCATGGAGGCGGTGATGCCGAGCTTCGTGCTGACAACGAACACATCGTCGCCCGGGTCGTAGCCGTAGATCTCCTTCACCGCGGCAATGAAAGCGTCCTTGCGGCGCTGACGGGTGGAGTTTTTCTCCCAGCGCTGGGTGAAAAGCACCGGCCGCGTATAGCCCTGCTCTTTGAGATGCGCCACGAGATCGTGGAACGGCTTTTCCTGCTCGATCGTGACGATGTTGAAGCGGTAATTGCTGATATAGCGGTCGCACAGCACAACCGGCAGGCCGCGGCTCGCCACGCCGATAAGATGGTTGTTCTGGCTGGACGTGGTGTTGACCAGCAGCCCCGCAACGCCCTTGGAGATGAGCATGTCGATGAGCTCCTCTTCCTTCTGCAGGCTGTCGTCGCAGTTGGCAAAGATCGGAACATAGCCGCGCTCCGCCAGATAGTCCCCGATGGCGATGATCAGCGCCGATGAGAATGGCGTGGACATATCAGATATGAGAACGCCGATCAGATTTGTTTTCTTGCGCTTGAGATTGCGGGCGATGTCGCTCGGCTGGTAGTTCGTCAGCTCGATGGCGGCACGCACCCGCTCGCGGGTCTTTTCGCTCATCATTTCCCCGTGTCCGTTGATGTAACGGGAAATGGTGGTTTTTGACACGCCTACGGCTCTCGCGATATCATCGATCGTTGTCTTGGACTCTCTGGCCATGGAGCAGACCCCTTTCGCCTTTTTTCTTAATTTTTATGTAAGTATCATAACAGGGAAAGGGGCGTTTGACAATCACACGTCGCAGAGATCGAGACGGCAGGAGTCGAGATTGTAGCGCTCATGTTCGAGATCGCGGCGCTCGATGATGAGCTGGCGTTCCTTCTCCCAGGTCAGATGACGGTAGGGCTCGGCCTTCTCGTCGGTCTTGAGCCAGTTCATGAAGTCCTCAAAAATTTCGGGCTGCCACGGGAACTCATCGATGGCGGTGGCGGAGTAGACGCCCTCGTGAATGCGCTGGAAGCCGAAAATGTCGCGGACATGGATCTTCTCGGCGTCGTCGGCAACTTCCTCTGCCATGTGCGGCGGGATGAAGCACACGCCGCTCTCGCAGGCGTAAACAACGTCGCCGGGGAGGCAGGTGGCGTGGCCGATGCGGCAGGGCGCGTTGTAGCCGACGAGCGTGATATCGCGGATCGGCGAGGGGTGGAAGCCGCGGTAGAAGACGTTGATATCCTCAATCTCGCGGATCTGCTGCAGATCGCGGATGCTGCCCCATACGACGGCGCCGCCGCGCTTCGTCTTCTGGCGGATCACGGTGGCAAGATTGCCGCCGACGAGCGTGCCGTACTCGGTCTTATCGAAAAGGTCGGCGACAAAAACGTCGTCCTCAACCAGGCCGTCCACGACCCACTGGTTGTACATACCCTTCATGCCCTGGCTCTTAGCCTGACGCATCATAGCAAGCTCCAGATCCTCGCGGATGGGAACGAACGTCGCCGTCACGGCGCGGCCGACGGTCGGCTTCTGCGTGTTGTGCGTGCACTTGAACTCACCCTGGAACTGATAGTTGTTCAGCTTCATCCAGGCCAGACGCCAGACTTCCTCGATGCTCATGTTGCGCAGACGCTCGAGAACGCTGTCGGAAACGCGGGGGCGTCCGTCCGGGAAGCGCTCGCCGGTCCAATAAGAAGTCATCTGAATGATGTCATCACGGTTGTTGAACTGCATGGTATATAAGTTCCTTTCTGCTCCGGTCGTTATTTGTTAACCGGTTTCATTCCGCGGGATAAAAGAACGCCCTCGGCGCGATCCGATGGGCTGGTTCTCTTTTCGCCGTCATTCTCTCGCATTTTTCCGCTTTTGTCTACCCCAAAATTGTATTTTCGTACAGCCTAATAAAAAACTCCGCGCCATTTTGGTAACTTAAACGAAAAATTACGAAATCGGTTTCGTAATGGAAACGTTTCTTCGTATTGGAGCAAGTTTTCTCCCCGCTGTCAGTGAAAAAACCTTGACAGGCTCGCTTTGGGCGGGTATAATGTGCCGGTGACAGGGAAAAATCCTTGACAGAGGGAGGCAGAGAGTATGGAAGAAGCGCTCTTTCGCACGATGCTCTTTGACTCTTACGGCGAGCTGCTCACCGAAAAGCAGCGCGAGTACTTTGACCTGCATTACAACGAAGACCTCTCTCTTGCCGAGATCGCGCAGAGCGAGGGCGTTTCCCGGCAGAGCGTGTGGGACATCATCCGCCGCGCCGAGGAGACGATGCGCCGGTTTGAAGAGAAGACCGGGCTGGTCGCGCGCTTCGCCGCCGAGCGGGACATTCTCGCCGCGGCGCAGGAAAAGCTCGCGCGGCTCGAAACCATGACCGATGGCGCCGCGCAGAGCTTAGCGCGCGAGATCGCCGCCGCATTACAGGAGCTGGGACATGGCATTTGAAAATCTTTCCGACAAACTCAATAACGTTTTCAAAAAGCTCCGCGGCAAAGGCCGCCTGTCGGAGTCGGACGTAAAGGAAGCGATGCGCGAGGTGCGTCTCGCGCTGCTCGAGGCCGACGTGAGTTACAAGGTCGTCAAGGACTTTGTCAAATCCGTCAGCGAGCGTGCCGTCGGCACGGACGTGCTCGAGAGCCTCTCCCCCGCGCAGATGGTCATCAAGATCGTCAACGAGGAGCTGTGCGCGCTCATGGGCGGCCAGAGTCAGAAGCTCAACATCGGCTCAAGGTCCCCGAGCGTCGTGATGCTCGTCGGTCTGCAGGGCGCCGGTAAAACCACGAACGGCGCGAAGCTCGCCGCGCTCATGCGCAAGAGCCAAAACAAGCGCCCCCTGCTCGTCGCGTGCGACGTATACCGTCCCGCCGCGATCGATCAGCTCAAGACCGTCGGCAAAAAGCTCGATCTTCCCGTATACGAGGAAGGCCAGGGCGACCCCGTGGAGATCGCAAAACACGCGATCGACCACGCCCGCCGCCACGGAAACGATCTCGTATTCCTCGATACCGCCGGACGGCTCCACATCGACGAGGCGCTCATGGACGAGCTGCGCCGCATCAAGGCCGAGACCGAACCGGCGGAGATTTTGCTCGTCGTGGACGCGATGACCGGCCAGGACGCCGTGAACGCCGCCTCCGCCTTTGACGAAGCGCTCGGCATCACCGGCGTGATGCTCACCAAGCTCGACGGCGACGCCCGCGGCGGCGCCGCGCTCTCCGTCAAGGCCGTGACGGGCAAGCCCATCAAGTTCGCCGGCGTCGGCGAAAAGCTCGACGCCATCGAGGTCTTCCACCCCGACCGCATGGCGAGCCGCATTCTCGGCATGGGCGACGTGCTCACGCTCATCGAAAAGGCGGAGGCCGCCGTCGATGAGAAGAAAGCGCAGGAGCTCGCCGAAAAGCTCAAAAAGAACCGCTTCACGCTGACCGACTATCTCGACCAGCTCAACTCCATGAAGAACATGGGCTCGCTGCAGGAGCTCGCCGGAATGGTGCCGGGGCTGGACGCCAAGGCGCTCGCCGGCGCGAAGATCGACGAGAAAGCCATGGCGCACACCGAGGCGATCATCCTCTCCATGACCCCTGCCGAACGCGAGAACCCCTCGATTTTGAACTCCAGCCGCAAGCGGCGCATCGCCGCGGGTGCGGGCGTCGGCGTGGTGGACATCAACCGTCTGCTCAAGCAGTTTGAAATGATGCAGACGATGGCGCGCCAGCTCTCCGGCAAAAAGATGAAGCGCTTCCAGCGCGGCGGCGGCAAAATGCCGTTCGGCTTCTAACAGCTTTTTGTTGCACAGCAATAAAAATATAAAATTTTAAACATTTTTGGAGGAAACACATCATGGTCAAAATCCGTCTGCGCCGCGCCGGCGCCAAGAAAGCCCCGTTCTACCGCGTCGTCGTGGCCGACAGCCACTTCGCCCGCGACGGCCGCTTCATCGAAGAGATCGGCACCTACGATCCTCTGACCGAGCCTGCCACCATCAAGATCGACATGGAGCGTGCCAAGTACTGGATCTCCAACGGCGCCCAGCCCACCGACACGGTCCGCGGCCTGCTGAAGAAAGCTGAAGCCTGATTCCGAGGGCTGCCGGAATGAAAGAACTGCTGACCTACATCGTGCAAAGTCTCGTGGAGAAATCGGACGAGGTCTCCGTGACAGAGCACGAGACCGGCGGCGAAACCGTTTTTGAAGTGCGGGTCGCCCCCGGCGACATGGGCAAGGTCATCGGCCGTCAGGGCCGCGTGGTCAAGGAGATCCGCGTGCTGATGAAGGCCGTCGCCCAGCGACAGGGAAAAAAGGTCTCGGTCGAGATCCTCGACTGAGTCTCAAACCCAAAACCCAAACCGCAGGGGTGGGGCGCTGCCCCGTCCCTGCGGTTTCCATATCTGGAGGTTTACCTATGGCAAAGGAGCCGTATCTCGAAGCGGGAAAGATCATCAACACGTTCGGCGTGCGCGGCGAGGTCAAGCTCGACCCGTGGTGCGACAGCGCCGAGTTTTTAAAGCCGCTCAAAACGCTCTACATTGACGGCGCGCCGCGCGCCGTCGCCTCGTCGCGCGTCCACAAGGGCATGCTCATCGTCCGCTTTGCGGATGTGGAGGACGTGAACGGCGCGATGCTTCTCAAAAACAAGATCGTGTACTTCGCCCGCAGCGACGTGCGTCTGCCGAAGGGACGGCACTTTGTCGCCGATCTTCTCGGCGCGGCGGTCGTGGACGAGCAGGGCACGGAGATCGGCAAGCTCACCGAGGTGCTCGATATGCCCGCCGGGCAGGTCTACGTCGTGCAGGGCGAGACCGAGCATACGATCCCCGCCGTGCCGGAATTTATTCTTGACATCGACGCGGACGAGAAAACGATCCGCGTTCATCTGATAGAAGGGATGTGACGCCATGCGCATCGACATTCTGACGCTCTTCCCTGACGCGGTGGAGGCGTCGCTCAAGATCAGCATTCTCGGCCGCGCCGAGAAGAAGGGCATTCTGGACATCCACGCCGTCCAGATCCGCGACTATACCGAAAACAAACAGCAGCAGGTGGACGATTACCCCTACGGCGGCGGCTGGGGCTGCGTGATGATGGCGCAGCCGCTCAAGTCGTGCCTTGACGATGTGTGCGCCAAGGCGGGCGAAAAGCGCCGCCGCGTCATTTACATGTCCCCGCAGGGCAAGACGTTCGACCAGAGCTGCGCGCGCCGTCTTGCCGCGGACTACGACCATCTCGTGCTCGTGTGCGGCCACTACGAGGGCGTGGACGAGCGCTTCATCGAAGAGTGCGTAGACGAGGAGATCTCCCTCGGCGACTTTGTTCTGACCGGCGGCGAGATCGCCGCCATGGCGGTGACGGACGCCGTGTGCCGCCTTATCCCCGGCGTACTCGCGGATGAGGAGTGCTTCACCGGCGAGAGCCACTGGGACGGCCTGCTCGAATACCCGCAGTACACCCGCCCGGACGTGTGGGAGGGGCGCGAGGTGCCGCCCATTCTGCGCAGCGGCGTAGACCGCGAGATCGCCCGCTGGCGGCGGAAAAAGATGCTCGAGCGCACGATGGACAAGCGCCCGGAGCTCTTTGCCAAATTCGTACCGCAGACCGACGAAGACAAGGCCCTGCTCGACGAGATCGACGCCGAGCGCCATCCGCGCCCCGTGCCGCCGAAGATCGACTGCCGCCGCGCGGAGGAAGCCGACCTGCCCGCTATTCTCGGCATTGCGGACGAGGCAAAAGCGTTTCTCGCTTCGCAAGGGCTGGACCAGTGGCAGCACGGCTACCCCGCGGAGGAGGACTTCCGGCGGGACATCGAGCGCGGTGACGGCTGGCTCTTCACCGCGGACGGAAATCCGGCCGGTTATCTCTGCATCAGCCGCCGGAGCGAGGCGGCATACACCGCCATTGAGGGCGAATGGCTCTCGTGCGCGGGGCCGTATCTCACGATCCACCGCATCATGGTTTCGGACGCCTACCGCGGAAAAGGCATCGCCTCGGAAATGATCTCGCTCGCGGACGACTTTGCCCACGCCTACTGCTGCGCGGGCGTGCGCATCGACACCGCCCCCGGCAATGAGCCCATGCGCGCCATGCTGCGCAAAAACGGCTTTGATACCTGCGGCACGATCCGACTCGTCGGCGGCGTGGACGACGGCGCGCTGCGCATCGCGCTCGAAAAGCTGGTGGAACGATGAATCTGACCGACTACCGCGACATAACGGCGCTTTTGCAGCGCCACGGCTTCCGCTTTTCCAAATCCATGGGGCAGAACTTTCTGACCGCCGCGTGGGTGCCGCAGCAGATCGCCGCCGAAAGCGGCATCACGGCAGCCGACGGCGCGCTCGAGATCGGTCCCGGCGTCGGCTGTCTCACGGCGGAGCTTGCGAAAACCGCAGGCCGCGTCACGGCCGTTGAGCTGGACGAGCGGCTGCGGGGCGTGCTCGGCGAAACGCTCGCGGATTTTGATAATGTGTCGGTCGTTTTTGCCGACGCGCTCAAGGCGGATCTGCCGGCCATCTGCGCCGAAACGCTCGGCGAAAGACCGTGGAAGGTGTGCGCCAATCTGCCGTACAACGTGACGACGCCGCTCATCACCGCGTTTCTCGAGGCAGGCTGCTTTGAGAGCGTCACCGTGATGATCCAGAAGGAAGTCGCGCAGCGGCTGTGCGCCGCGCCCGGCACGGGCGAGTACGGAGCCTTCTCCGTGCTCGTGCAGTGGTACGCCGAGCCGAAGCTTCTCTTTGACGTGCCGCCGCACTGCTTCGTGCCGCAGCCGAAGGTGACGAGCGCCGTTGTGCGCATGGACCGGCGCGCCGCGCCCCCCGCGAGCGTGGACGACAAAAAGCTCTTCTTCCGCACCGTGCGCGCCGCGTTCGCCCAGCGGCGGAAAACGCTTTCAAACGCACTGCGTTCGGGCTTTTCCGAGCTCGACCGCGCCGCCATTGAGTCCGCCATGGAGGAAACCGGCCTTCCGCCCGCCGTGCGCGGCGAAACGCTCTCCATCGCGCAGTTTGCCGCGCTCTCGAATGCGCTTTTACGCAAGTTTGACAAATGAAAATTGCAAATTTCCTTACTTTTTTCGATATACGCCATTGCCAAACGGAACTTTTCCGTCTATTATGAATAATATAATGTAAAAGCAATGGGAGGCTCCGGGACATGGCATATACGATCAACCATTATATCACCGACTGGGTCGAGGAGAGCCGCGCGCTGATGCAGCCGGACAAGGTCCTCTGGATCGACGGCACGGAGACGCAGCTCGAGGAGCTGCGCCGCGAGGCGTATATCACCGGCGAGCTCATCAAGCTCAACCAGGAAAAGCTGCCGGGCTGCGTATACCACCGCAGCGCGCTCAACGACGTTGCCCGCGTCGAGGGACGCACGTTCATCTGCTGCAAAAAGGAAGAGGACGCCGGCCCCACGAACAACTGGATGGCGCCGGACGAGATGAAGGCGAAGCTGCACGATATCTATGCCGGGTGCATGCGCGGCCGGACAATGTATGTTATTCCCTATTCGATGGGCGCGATCGGCTCGCCGTTTGCCAAGTACGGCATTGAGATCACCGACTCGATCTACGTCGTCTGCTGCATGGCGATCATGACGCGCGTCGGCACGAAGGTCTATGAAGCGCTCGGCGATTCGCCGGACTTTGTCAAGGGTCTCCACTCCAAGGCCGAGCTCAACGCCGACAAGCGCTATATCGCGCACTTCCCGGAGGAAAACCTCATCATGTCCGTCAACTCCGGCTACGGCGGCAACGCGCTGCTCGGCAAGAAGTGCTTCGCGCTGCGCATCGCCTCCACGCTGGGCCGTGAGGAGGGCTGGCTCGCCGAGCACATGCTCATTCTCGGCGTGCAGAACCCCAAGGGCGAGATCCGCTATGTCTGCGGCGCGTTCCCGTCCGCCTGCGGCAAGACCAACCTCGCCATGCTCATTCCCCCGGCGGCGTGGCGTGAGAAGGGCTGGAAGTGCTGGTGCGTCGGCGACGATATCGCCTGGCTGCGCCCCGGCCCGGACGGACGGCTCTGGGCCGTCAACCCGGAAAACGGCTTCTTCGGCGTCGCCCCCGGCACGAGCGAAAAGACGAACCCCAACGCTCTCGCCGCGACGCGCAAGAACACCATCTTCACGAACGTCGTCCTCAAGCCGGACGGCACCGTCTGGTGGGAAGGGCTCGACAAGAACCCGCCGACGGACGCGCTCAACTGGAAGGGCGAGCCGTGGGATCCCGCCTCCGGCGTGCCCGGCGCGCATCCGAACTCCCGCTTCACCTCTCCGGCGATCAACTGTCCGTGCATTTCCAGCGAATTTGAAAATCCGCAGGGCGTGCCCATCTCCGCGATCGTGTTCGGCGGCCGCCGCGCCAAGACCGCGCCGCTCGTCTACCAGAGCCGCGACTGGGGTCACGGCGTATTCGTCGGCAGCATCATGGCCTCCGAAAAGACCGCCGCGGCCGAGGGTAAGGTCGGCGAGACCCGCCGCGACCCGATGGCAATGCTCCCCTTCTGCGGCTACAACATGGGCGACTACTGGCAGCACTGGCTGGACATGGAAAAGCTCGTCACCAAGCCGCCGGTCATCGCAAACGTCAACTGGTTCCGCACCGACGACGAGGGACATTTCCTCTGGCCGGGCTTCGGCGACAACCTGCGCGTGATCGAGTGGGTGCTGCGCCGCGCCTTCGGCGAGGTGGACGCGCGCGAAACCACGCTCGGCTATGAGCCGTACCCCGAGGATATCGATCTCGAGGGCAGCGGCGTGACGAAGGAAACGCTCGCCGATCTTCTCTCCGTCGATCCCGAGCTCTGGAAGGCCGAGTGCAAGGGCATCCATGAGTTTTACGCCAAGTTCGGCGACAAGCTCCCGCAGCGTCTCGCCGATGAGCTCGCCGCTCTCGAAGCGCGGCTCGGATAAGGGAATATACAAGAGCCGGGGCATGACCGCATTACCGCGTGTCATGCCCCGGTTTTTCATTGCTCCGATGTACCGGAGCTTTTTCTATTTCATCGAGCACCCATTGCGCCATCTCACGCACTTCCGGCGATTCATCCCCGCACGCCTTCCGGATGACCGGCAGGTATCGGAGATCGCCGCTGTTCCGCATGGCGTTGAGCGCGTTCGTTTTGTACCGCCACTCCTTCCCCTTGGGGATGTACCACAGCTTCGGCTGCACAGCAGAGCGCAGCCAGTCGTAACCGGCAAGAACGATCTCCTCCAGCGCAGACTGTCCGGCCCACGCCTCCAGCCCCGGAAACTTCTCCGTATCCTTCCACGCATTCGTATTGTGCGGGCAGGCATCCTGACAGACGTCGCAGCCGAATATCCACGGTCCGATCTCGCCGCGCCGCGGCTCTGTCCGCATATCCCAGGCGTCCCACGTCGTCAGGCAGGAAACGCAGGTATTCCGGTTCATCGTATACGGTGCTTCGAGCGAGTGCGTAGGACAGGCGCGTATACACAGATCGCAGGACTCCGCGCAGGGCCGAAGCGTGCTCTCCGCTGTGAGCTGCAGCGGCTCATCGATAAGGAACGCTTCCAGATACTGATACGAGCCCTTTTCCGTATAGAAGAAATTGTTTTTGCGCACGATCCCGATCCCCGCCTGCATTGCCGCCCAGCGCAGCGCGGTAAGCGCAAAATCGCGGTTGAACGCCACGCGCAGCCCGCTGTCCCGAAGATACTTCTCCAATGCCGCGCCGGCTTTGTAGCCCTGCGAGTCTGGGTTTCGTCTCCCGTCCGTCAGATAGTACTTGGCAATATGCCCGCGCACGGCGGCAGGAATGCGGTACTTCCCATACCAGAACGACACAATCACAATGGCTTTTGCCCACGGAAATTCCTTTTCCGGGTATGCAAATTTTCGGAAGCCTTCGTACTTCCTTCTCGTCTCGGGAAAATGCTCCATGCGCTCTTCGAGCTTAGCTTCATACCCGCGCATCATCTCCACGGGAATCATGCCGCATTTGTCATAGCCGAGCTCAATGGCCTTTTCTACGATCTCTGCTGCACTTACCGCCATAAGGACATTCTCCTCCTGCGTTTCGATTCACCGGGCTTTTTCCGGGTAACTATAGCACACTTTACGGCACATCACAAGGAGCCAAGAGCAAACAGAACCTTTTCATAGTCCTTTACATAGTACCGGATGTTTTTTCGGCCTTTGGAGAGGATGGCATGTCCCTCCGCCTCCAGCTTTTCCTTCTGTGACTCGATTCCTCCCGGATATTTTTCGTTGAGTTCCCCGTTCGCCTTCAGCGTCCTCCAATACGGCGTTTCGTCCCCGGAGCGCTGATGGCTCGCCCACGCCGCGATGGAGACAAAGATCCCCGCTGTGATCGGCTCGGTAAAGTCCGCGCCGCTCTGCTTTGCGAAATATTCTCGTATCTCCCCCACGGTGGTCACCCTGCCGTAGGGGACTCTTTTCATCACGCAGTCATAGTCGAGCGGCGGAGCGAAGTACATTTTGTTCCCGCCATATTTCTCAATGCTTTTCCGGTCGGTAATAATTTGTATCTTGGGCATGTCCTTGCTGTCATGCAGCATGGCGTTAAAATTCTTGGTGTCCTCGTTGGCCATTTCGCCACCTCCCGATGCAAGGATATCGTGTTTCGAAGCGCAATGCAATGAGACGGTTTAAAAAGTATTCTTTTTCGACTCCACGGTATTCAGGCACAGCCCCGCATGCAAAGCGCAAAAAGCTGCTGTCGCTATCGCAACAGCAGCTTTTCGGTAACGTATCTTATTTCGCGTAATCGACGGCCTTGGTCTCGCGCAGGACGTGGACCTTGATCTGGCCGGGGTACGTAAGCTCGGCTTCGATCTTCTTGGCGATGTCGCGCGCGAGCAGGACGATCTGATCCTCGCTGACCTCTTCGGGCTTGACCATGACGCGGATCTCGCGGCCGGCCTGAATGGCATAGCAGCTCGCAATGCCGGGGAACGAGCGGGAGACTTCCTCCAGCTTTTCGAGACGCTTGACATAGTTCTCGATGTTCTCGCGGCGCGCGCCGGGACGGGCGGCGGAGATCGTGTCGGCGGCCTGCACGATGCAGGCGATGACCGTGTGCGGCTCCACGTCGCCGTGGTGCGCTTCGATCGCGTGGATGACCTCTTCGGACTCCTTGTACTTGCGGGCAAGGTCTACGCCGATGGTCACATGGCTGCCCTCGACCTCGTGGTCGATGGACTTGCCGAGATCGTGCAGGAGACCGGCGCGCTTGGCCAGGGCAATGTCCACGCCGAGCTCAGCGGCGAGCAGCCCGGAGATCTGGGCGACCTCGATGGAGTGGTTGAGCACGTTCTGACCGTAGCTCGTGCGGTAGCGCTGGCGGCCGAGGAGCTTGACGAGATCGGGGTGCAGGCCGTGGACGTTCGTCTCAAACACGGCGCGCTCGCCCTCTTCCTTGATGGTCTGGTTGACCTCGCGCTGGGCCTTGGCGACCATTTCCTCGATGCGGGCGGGGTGGATGCGGCCGTCCTGAATGAGCTTTTCGAGCGCAAGGCGCGCGACTTCGCGGCGGACGGGATCAAAGCTTGAGACCGTGATGGCCTCCGGCGTATCGTCGATGATGAGATCGCAGCCGGTGAGCGTTTCGATGGAACGGATGTTGCGTCCCTCGCGGCCGATGATGCGGCCCTTCATTTCGTCGTTGGGGAGAGGAACGACGGAAACGGTGATCTCGCTCGTGTGGTCGGCGGCGCAGCGCTGGATGGCCGTGGCGATGACCTCGCGGGCCCTCTGCTCGGCCTCGTCCTTGAACTGGGCTTCAACTTCCTTGACCTTGGCGGCCATTTCGTGCGTGCAGTCGGCCTCAACGCTCTTGATGAGATACTGCTTGGCTTCCTCCACGGAGTAGCCGGAGATCTTTTCGAGCATGTCGAGCTGGCTCTTCTTGATGAGCTTGATCTCCTCCTGCTGGGCGTCGGCTTCCTGGAGCTTGCGGTTGAGAGTCTCGGTCTTCTTTTCGAGCGCTTCGGTCTTGCGGTCGAGATTTTCTTCCTTCTGCTGGAGACGGCGCTCCTGCTTGGAAACTTCGTTGCGGCGCTCTTTTACTTCGCGGTCGCACTCGGTGCGGGTGCGATGGATCTCTTCCTTCGCCTCGAGCAGCGCCTCGCGCTTTTTGTTTTCAGCGGCTTTAATGCCTTCGTTGATGATGCGCTTCGCTTCATCCTCGGCGCTGGCGATCTCGCGCTCGGAAACCTTTTTCCGGTACATGACGCCCAGCACAAAGCCGATCAGCAAAAACACCAGCACGGCAATGATGCTGGCGACGATCATCCATACGGACATTTGCGGCATAAGTCGGTCTACCTCCTTCTTCCTTAGTCTTCTTATGATAAAGGGTCATTTTGAAATTAAAGGAGTTCCCCATCTCTCCCATAATATCATAAGGTACATTTTATCGATTCTTTAACGTTATGTCAAGCGGTTTCTGCTGTGCGGGAAACAAAATATTACAATTTGTAATATGCAGGGCAAAACTGCACGCCGCAGCCTTTCCCATGGGGAAATTTTTGTATGTCAAGACCGAATTTTGCCAAAATTCCCGGCCCGATTTTCTACGCTTTTTCGCATTGACTTTCCATAATTTCCGCCGCCGGAGCCGGCGGAACGTGCCTCTTCCGGGAAAACGCAACCGGGATTTCAAAGAGTTATCAACATTTCCCACAGACTTTTCAACATCGATTTTTTCTTTGTATTTCAATGCTTATCCGGAGAATATCCAGAAAATGTCAATCCCGCAAACGGCATTTTGTTTGTTTCCGGCTGCCGTTATCCGGTTTCCATAACGAACCGTCCCGCGCGATATGCAGGGAAAAATGCACGGCACTGCAAAACCGGCGGAGGCCGAAGCCCCGCCGGTATCAAATCTGAAGTAAGGTCTGTGTGATTTATCGCATAAATCCGCCCTCGCGCATGGAGACGTAGTCGTTTCCGGCGACGATGATGTGGTCGGAAAGCTCCACGCCGAGCAGATCGAGCGCGCGGGCGAGCCGCGCCGTGGAGGTCTCGTCCTCCACGGAAGGCAGCGCCACGCCGCTGCGGTGGTTGTGCGCGAGGATGACGGCGCTCGCGCGGTACTGCAGCGCAAGCTCGGCGAGCCTGCGGGCGTTTACTTCGGCGGCATCCACCGTGCCGCGGCTTATCACCGCGCAGCGGATGGGACGCTTCCGCGCATCGAGCAGCAGCGCATAGACGGTCTCCTCCGTCTCGTACATAAACCGCGGGATGAAATAGTGTCCCGCAGCCTCGGCGGAATCGATCGGCTCGTTCGACGGCGTCTTGTCGAGCAGGTACCGGCGGCTGACCTCCGGGATGAGCCGGAGAAGCGTCACGGCGTTCTCGCCGATGCCCGGCACCGCGAGCAGCTCCTGCTCGTTTGCCTCCAGCACGGCGGAAAACGAGCCGAACCGCTCGAGAAGCGCGTGAGCCATGCCGTTCGTATCGCGCCGGGGCGCGGCATAAAAGAGCAGCAGCTCCAAGGCGTTTATGTCGTTGAAGTTTTCGAGACCGTGGCCGCGGAAGCGTTCCTTCATCCGCGAGCGGTGGCCGTCGTGGACGCCCATTTCCCTCGCCCCTTATTTTTTATCTTATCCTATCTTATCCGATCTGCTTTTCGAGCGGCATCGTTGCGTAGGCGTTGAGCTCCGGCCCGGCGGTATGCCCGGCGAGGAACTCATAATAGCCCTGGCAGCCGATCATCGCGGCGTTGTCGCCGCAGAGACGGAGCGGCGGGACGAAAAGCTGTGCGCCCGACTTTTCCGCAGCGGCGGCAAAGTCGGCGCGGATGCGCGAATTTGCCGCGACGCCGCCCGCCACGGCGATCTTTTTGTACCCGAGCTCCGCGGCCGCCGCCATCGTGCGCGGCACGAGCGATTCGCTCACCGCGCGGCAGAGCGACGCCGCGAGCCCCGCGCGGTCGAGCGCCTCGCCGGTCTTCTCGCAGTGGTGGGCAAGATTGATAACGGCGGTCTTGAGACCGGAAAAGCTCATGTCATAGGGATTCTCGCCGACGAACGGGTGCGGCAGCGTGTAGGCGTCGTCGCGCCCCTCCTTCGCCAGCCGGTCGATCGGCGCGCCGCCGGGATACGGCAGGCCGAGCACACGCGCGGATTTATCAAAGCATTCGCCCGCGGCGTCGTCGCGCGTCTGGCCGAGAATGCGAAGATCGGTATAGTCGCGCACGTCCACGAGCATCGTGTTGCCGCCGGAGATGGCAAGACAGAGGAACGGCGGCTCAAGCTCCGGATAGGCAATGTAGTTTGCGGCGATGTGGCCGCGGATGTGGTGCACCGGAATGAGCGGGATGCCGAGCGCCGCCGCGGCGCTTTTGGCAAAATTCACGCCCACGAGCACCGCGCCGATGAGTCCCGGCGCATACGACACCGCCACGGCGTCAAGCTCGGACTTTTTCACGCCCGCCGCCGCAATCGCGCGGTCAGCCAGCCGCGAGATGACCTCCACATGGCTGCGCGAGGCGATCTCCGGCACGACGCCGCCGTATACGGCGTGCAGGTCGGCCTGTGAGAAGATCTGGTCGGTGAGCACCTTTCGTCCATTTTCGGTCACGGCGACGGCGGTCTCGTCGCACGTGGATTCCACGGATAATATCAGCATTGCGTTACTCCGCCTCTTTTTGGAAGAATTTCGACATCAGAATAGCATCTTCCGCCGGTTTTTCATAGTAGTTTTTTCGTTTTCCCACGATCTCAAAGCCGTTTTTTTCATAGAGCCGCCGCGCGGCGAGATTGCTCTCGCGCACCTCGAGCTGTAAAACGGCGGCGCCGCGCCGCTCGCTTTCGGCAAAAAGCGCTTTCAAAAGCGCCGCGCCGATCCCGCGGCGGCGAGAGTCCGGCGCCACGGCCACGTTGCCGATATCGCCCTCGTCGAGCACGAAGCGCGCCCAGACGTAGCCGAGAAGGTCATTCCCTTCTTCGGCGGCGAGGATGACGCCGCCGTCCGTTTCCCAAAGGCGCGCGAGCATTCCTTCGTCCGCGCCGTCCGGAAATTCGGCGCGCTCGAGCGCGGCAACGGCGGGAATGTCGGAAAGCTCCGCTCTGCGAACGATCATGTTCCGTGCGCCTCCGCCCAGTTTCTGCCCCAGCCGGCGTCCGCGGTGAGCGGCACGGTGTAAGCTGCGGCATGTTCCATTTCCTCGCGCAGCACCTGCACGGCCTTTTCCCGCTCCGCTTCCGGGCATTCGACGATCAGCTCGTCGTGCACCTGCAAGATGAGCTTTGCCTTCATGCCCTCGGCGCGGAGCCGCTTGTCCACATGCACCATGGCGAGCTTTATAACGTCCGCCGCCGTGCCCTGGATGGGCATGTTGAGCGCGACGCGCTCGCCGAACGCGCGCAGCGCCGGAACGTTCAGCTCCGGCAGATAGCGCCGCCGGTGAAAGAGCGTTTCGGCGTAGCCGAGCGCCTTGGCGCGCCGGACGGCTTCCTTCTGGTAATCGCGCACGCCGCGGAAGCGCGCGAAATAGGCGTCCATATACTCCTTCGCCTCGCCGTAGCTGACGCCGATGTCCTGCGCGAGCGAGAAGGCGGAAATGCCGTACACGATGCCGAAGTTCACGGCCTTCGCTCTCCGGCGCTCCTCGGCGGTGACGTCCTCAAGCGGCACGCCGAACACCTGTGAGGCCGTGACGCGGTGGACATCCTCGCCGGAGAGAAACGCCGCGCGCATCGCCTCGTCGCCCGAGATGTGCGCGAGCAGGCGCAGCTCGATCTGCGAATAGTCTGCGTCCACGAGCACGTTGCCGGGCGCGGCGACGAACATTTTGCGCAGTCCCGCCCCCAGCTCGCGCCGGACGGGGATGTTCTGCAAGTTCGGCTCGGTGGACGAAAGACGTCCCGTCGCCGTGACGGTCATCTGGAAATTGGTATGGATGCGTCCGTCCGCGCCGATGACCTTCAAAAGGCCGTCCGCATAGGTGGATTTGAGCTTGGTGAGCTCGCGGTATTCGAGCACGTGGCGCACGATGGGCTCATAGCGGAGCTTGTCGAGCACATCGGCATTGGTGCTCCAGCCGGTCTTGGTCTTTTTCCCGCCGGGGAGACCGAGCTTTTCAAAAAGCACGGCGCCGAGCTGCTTCGGGGACTGGATGTTGAATTCCTCCCCCGCCTCCGCCCAAACCGCTTCGCGCAGCGCGTCGATGCTGCCCGTAAGACTCTCGCCGAAGGCGCGCAGCGCCTCCGCGTCGGCAAGGAAGCCCTCGTTTTCCATTTTGGCAAGCACCGCGCAGAGCGGCAGCTCGATCTTTGTAAAAAGCTCCTCCATCTGCGTCTCGCGCAGCTTCGGGAGCATAACTTCCTCGAGCGCCGCGACGCTCGCCGCGCGCGAGGCCATCTCGCCGAGCCGGTCGGCGAGCGTTTTTCCCTCCCCGCCGGAGAGGTCAAGCATGAGCTGATCGCCGCTGTCCGCCGCGCCGGACGAGGTATGCGGCGTGAAGCCGCAGTAGGCGAGCGTGAGCTTTTCGATCTCATATCCGGCGGCGGTCGCGTCGAGAAGATACCCGGCGAGCGCGCTGTCAAACACCCAGTTTTCGAGCGCGTCCACGCCTCGCGCGAGCAGCGCGCGCTGCAGATTCTTCACGTCGTGCCCCGCCTTGCGGCGCTCGGGCGCAAAGAGCAGCGCGAGCGCCGCGGTATAGCCGTCCCGGTATGCCTCCGGCGTCAGAAATACCGCGAGCGCGTCATTTTCGGAAACGCTGAAATGCGCGAGCGTCTCGCCGCTTTCGGCATCAAACCAGTAATAGGCGACGGCGTCCCCCGCCCGCTCCAGCGCGGCGCGGAGGTCTTTTTCCGTTTGCGGCGTCACGCTCTCGCATGTGCCCTCAAATACGGTCTCTTCCTTTTTCTCCTCCGCGGCCGGCTTCAGGCCCCACTTTTCAATGAACTTCTGGAAGCCGAGACGCTGAAAGATCGCATACGCCGCGCCGCCGTAGTCTGCCGGGCGGCGAAGCTCGTCGGGGGAAATATCGATGGGCGCCTTGCGGTCGATCGTGGCGAGATAGTACGAATCCTCGGCGCTCTCTTTGCCGTTTTCGAGCTTTGTGCGCAGCGAGGCGCGGATGTCGGGATCGCTGATATGCTCGTACACGCCCGCGAGCGAGCCGTATTTCCGCACAAGCTCGAGCGCCGTCTTCTCCCCCACGCCGGGGACGCCGGGGATGTTGTCGCTCGTGTCGCCCATGAGGGCCTTGAGATCGACCATGTGCGGCGCGTCAAAGCCGTATTCCTCGCGGAAGCGCTCGGGCGTATAGTTGACGGTCTCGGTCTGGCCCATGCGCGTTTTGACGTTGAGCACGCGCACATGCTCACCCACGAGCTGCAAAGCGTCCTTATCGCCGGTGACGACGACGCACTCCCAGCCCTGCTCCGCTCCGATGCGGCTCACGGTGCCGAGAAGATCGTCCGCCTCCCAGCCGGAGAGCTCGCGCCGCTCGATGCCGAGCGCGTCGAGCACGTCCTTCAAAACCGGCATCTGCGCGGCGAGATCGTCCGGCATGGGCTTGCGCGTCGCCTTATACGCCTCGCTGTGCTTGTGGCGGAACGTCGGCTCGCGGCGGTCGAACATGACGCAGAGCGCGTCGGGCTTTTCGTCGTCGAGCAGGCGCTGCAATATATTCAGAAAGCCGAAAACGGCGTTCGTCGGCGTGCCGTCGGGCGCGGAGAGCGGGCGCACGCCGTAATACGCGCGGTTCACGAGGCTGTTGCCGTCGATGAGCATCAGTTTTGGCATAGCGTTTCCTCCTTAAGTTCCTTGGCAAGCGGGCGGTACACGGTGAGCATAAGCGTTGTGAACGCCGCGCCCCCGCCGAGCAGATCGCTGATCGGCTCGCTCCAGTACACGCCGTCCGCCCCGAGACCGAATACGCCCGGGAGCAGCAGCATCAGCGGCACGACGAGCACGATCTTGCGCAGCAGCGAAAAGAAGATCGCCTGCCGCGCCTTGCCGAGCGAGCGGAACGAGTTTTGCGCAACGAATTGGAGCGACATGAACACGAACCCGCAGAAATAAATGCGCACGGCGCGCACCGCCACGGCGATGAGCGCCTCATCCGGCGTAAAGATGCGGATGAGCGGTTCGGGGAAGAGCATGAACACCGCCCACACGAGCAGCGAAAACGCCGCCGCGCCGAGCGTGCTGAACCGGATCGTCTCCAGCACGCGCTTTTTCTGCCCCGCGCCGTAGTTAAAAGCGAGCACCGGCTGGATGCCTGAGCCGAAGCCGTGGATGATCTCGGTGAAGATCGTCCGCAGCGAGTTTACGACCGTGATCGCGCCGACATAAAGATCGCCGCCGTACAGCCCAAGCTGGCGGTTCGCCACGGTCTGAATGGCGGAGTTCGTCGCGCCCATCACGAAATCGGCTACGCCGAGAGACATGATGCGTCCCATGATCTTCTTCCGCGGCGCCATCGTGCGCCACGAAAGCTCGAGCGGCGTTTTGCTGCTGCGCAGAAAGAGGAAGCACCACGCGGCGCTCAGCGCCTGTGAGAGCACCGTGGCAGCCGCCGCGCCGCGCACGCCCATGCGGAAAGCAAAAATGAACAGCGGGTCGAGCACGATGTTCGCCGCCGCGCCGAGCAGCACCGTGAGCATGCCGCGCGTGGCGAAGCCCTGGGCGTTGATATACACGTTCATGCCGAGGGATACGAACGAGAACGTCGTCCCGATGAGATACACTGCGAGATACTCGCGCGCATAGGAGCTTGCCTCCTTGCCCGCGGCGAACACCGTTATCACCGGATCGAGAAACGCCCATGTGAGCAGCCCGAGCGCAACGGACGAAACGAGCAGCATGGAAAAGGCGTTGCCCATCACGCGGGAGGCCTCGTCGTTATCCCCGCGGCCGCGCGCCATGGAGCAGAGCGGCGCGCCGCCCTGTCCGAACAGACCTGCGAACGCCGAGAGGATCGAAATGACCGGCAGCGCGATGCCGACGCCCGTGAGCGCCATGCTGCCGACATTGGGAATATGGCCGATGTAGATACGGTCCACCACGTTGTAGAGCACGTTCACGAGCTGCGCGGCGATGAGCGGCAGCGCCATGCGCATGACGACCGCGGGGATATTCCCCTTGGAAAAATCGTTTTGTACGTTCTTTTCCGCCATGGTCACTTCTCCCCGCGCAGCCGGATGATCTGATCGCGCAGCACGGCGGCATATTCGTATTCGAGCATCTGCGCGGCTTTGCGCATTTCTTTTTCCAGCCGGTCGATCTCGGCCTTCCGCTCGCGCTCGGTCATGCGCATGCCGCGCTCGTCCTTCGCCGCGGGGCCGGTGATCTCGAGAAGGTCGCGGATGCTCTTTTTGATGGTTTTCGGCACGATGCCGTGCGCCTCGTTGTACGCCGTCTGGATGGCGCGGCGGCGCTCAGTCTCGTCGATGGCGGCGCGCATGGAGGGCGTGACCGTGTCGGCATACATGATGACGGTGCCCTCGGCGTTTCGCGCCGCGCGGCCGATCGTCTGGATGAGCGATGTTTCGCTCCGGAGAAAACCCTCCTTATCCGCGTCGAGGATCGCAATGAGCGACACCTCAGGAAGGTCAAGGCCCTCGCGCAGAAGGTTGATGCCGACGAGCACGTCAAATTCGCCCCGGCGCAGATCGCGGATGATCTCCATGCGCTCCATGGCGCCGACGTCGTGGTGCATATAGCGCGTTTTGATGCCGGCGTTGCCGAGATACGCCGTTAAGTCCTCCGCCATGCGCTTGGTGAGCGTCGTGACGAGCGTGCGCTCGCCGCGCTCGATGCGCGCGTGGATCTCGGCGATGAGATCGTCGATCTGTCCCTCGATGGGGCGCACGTCGATCTTCGGGTCGGTGAGCCCCGTCGGGCGGATGATCTGCTCGGCGATCTGGCCCGAGCGCGTGCGCTCGTACTCGCCGGGTGTGGCGGAAACGTATATGACCTGATTTACCCGCTGCTGGAATTCCTCAAACTTCAGCGGGCGGTTATCGAACGCCGACGGCAGCCGGAAGCCGTATTCAACGAGCGCCTCCTTGCGCGCGCGGTCGCCGTGGTACATGGCGCGCACCTGCGGCAGCGTGACGTGCGATTCGTCGATGAACAGGAGAAAGTCCTTCGGGAAATAGTCGAGCAGCGTCATCGGCGCGCTCCCGACCGGGCGGCCGGAGATGATGCGCGAATAGTTCTCCACACCGGAGCAGTAGCCAAGCTCCTGGATCATCTCGATATCAAAATTCGTGCGCTGCGCGATGCGCTCGGCCTCGAGCGGCTTTTCGTGGTCTTTGAAAAACTTCACCCGCTCGTCGCACTCGCGGCGGATCTCCTGCACGGCGCGCGCCATTTTCTCCGGCGGCGTCACGTAGTGGCTCGCGGGGTAAATGGCCGTGTGGCTGAGCGTGTGCACCGCAGCGCCCGTGAGGGGGTTGATCTCGCTGATGCGCTCGATCTCGTCGCCGAAGTATTCCACGCGGATGGCCTTATCGCGCCAGTAGGCCGGGAAGATCTCCACCGTGTCGCCGCGCACGCGGAACATGTTGCGCTCGAAGGCGATGTCGTTTCGCTCATACCGGCAGTCGATGAGTTTTTTTAAAAGTTCCTCCTGCGGCAGACTGCTGCCGGGGCGGAGAGAGATAGCCATGCGTGCAAAATCGTCCGGCTCGCCGAGACCGTAAATGCAGCTTACCGATGCCACGACGATCACGTCCCGCCGCTCCAGCAGCGAAAACGTCGCCGAAAGGCGCAGCCGGTCGATCTCCTCGTTCGTGGAGGCGTCCTTTTCAATGTAGGTATCCGTGTGCGGGATATACGCCTCCGGCTGGTAGTAGTCGTAATACGATACAAAATACTCCACGGCGTTGTCCGGAAAGAACTCCTTGAACTCGCTGCAAAGCTGCGCGGCGAGCGTTTTGTTGTGCGCGAGCACGAGCGTCGGCTTCTGCACGCGCTCGATGACCTTCGCCATCGTGTACGTTTTGCCGGAGCCCGTGACGCCGAGCAGCGTCTGCTCGTCCAGCCCCGCGGCCACGCCCTCGGCGAGCTTTTCGATCGCCTGCGGCTGATCGCCCGCGGGCGAATATTCGCTTACCACATGAAATTCCGGCATAACGCGCTCCTTCTAAAATAATTTCTATAACTGATTTATTATACCACGCCGCGCCGCGCCGCACAAGCAATTCGCCCGCCCCGTGCGTAAAAACTCCCTGCCCGGTGGATTTCCGCCGCGGGATATGCTATACTGACAATATAATGATTTGAAGGGGGTGCTTCCCTATGAATAAAATTCTGATCGCGTATTTCTCCGCCAGCGGCGAAACGGCAAAGCTTGCCAAAACGCTCTCCGCCGTGACCGGCGGCGACCTTTTTGAGATCCGTCCCGAGACGGCGTACACCTCCGCCGATCTCAACTGGATGGACAAGAAAAGCCGCAGCACGATCGAGATGAAGGACGAGCACAGCCGCCCGGCCATTGCGGGCCGCGTGGAGGATATGGCGCAGTACGGCACCGTGTTCGTCGGCTTCCCGATCTGGTGGTATCAGGCGCCGCGCATCATCGAAACGTTTCTTGAAAGCTACGATTTCACCGGCAAGACCGTGATCCCGTTCGCCACCTCCGGCGGCAGCGACATGGGAAAGACGGCCGATATTCTGCGCGCTGTCTGCCCCGCGGCCGACATTCTGCCCGGCAAGCGCCTGAGCGCGAGGGAGAGCGCCGAGGCCGTGCGCGCGTGGCTCGAAACGTTCGGCAAATAAGAGAAAAAGTGGGGAGGATCATCCCATGGGAAGAAAAGAAGCGCCGCGCCGTGTCGCCGTGATCGGCGGCGGCGCGGGCGGGCTCTGCGCGGCGATCGCCGCCGGGCAAGCCGGAGCGGACGTTCAGATTTTTGAACAGGCGAACCGCGTCGGCAAAAAACTGCTCAAAACCGGCAACGGGCGGTGCAATCTCTCGAATACGCACGTTTCGCCGGAGCACTATAACCGGCCGGATTTCGTCGCGCCCGTTCTTGCGGACATGCCGTGCGATGCGCTGTGCTCTTTCTTTGGCTCGCTCGGGCTCTGGACGGTCACGGATGAAGAAGGCCGCGTCTATCCGCGCAGCGACACCGCCGCCTCCGTGCTCGACGTACTGCGTCTCGGCTGCGAGGCGCTGGGCGTTGCGGAGCGCTGCTCGGCGGAGATCGCCGCCATCGCCCCGCAGGGCCGCGGCTTTACCCTCACCGCCCGCACGGGCGAGAAGTTTTTTGCCGACCGCATGATCGTTGCGGCCGGCGGCGGAACGAGCCTTCTCCGTCCGCTGGGACACAAGATGATCCCCTTCTCTCCCGTTCTCTGCCCGCTCAAGACCGACACGGAATCCATCCGCGGTCTCACGGGGCTGCGCTGCGCCTGCCGCGCGGAGCTTATCCGCCGCGGGAAGAGTGTTTACACCGAAGAGGGCGAAATTCTCTTCCGGGATTTCGGCGTGAGCGGCATTCTCGCGCTGAATCTCTCGCGGCACGCCCTTCCGGGCGACACGCTCTCGCTTGATCTGCTGCCGGAGCTTTCTTTGGAAGCGCTCACCGCGAAGCTCTCGGCGCAGAAGGCGCTGCGCGGAGCTGACGCCGATCTCTTTACCGGCATTTTCCACCGGCGGCTCGGCGAGGCGGTAGCGCGCCGCGCCAAAAGCGGCGAGATATCCGAGCTTGCCCGCATTATCAAAAATTACCGTCTTTCGGTCCTCGGTCCGGGCGACACGCAGCACGCGCAGGTGACGCGCGGCGGCGCGGACGTCTCCGAATTTGACAGCGAAACGATGGAGAGCCGCCGCGTGCCGGGGCTTTATGCCGTGGGCGAGGCGCTCGACATTGACGGCGCGTGCGGCGGGTACAACCTGCACTGGGCGTTTGCCTCCGGGCTGCATGCGGGAAGGAGCGCCGCGCGTGATTGAGGTTCGTGATGTAAAGCTCGCTCTTGACGGCGATCTCAAGACCGCGTGCGCCAAAAAGCTGCGCGTTCCGGTTGGCGACGTACTGGAAGCAGCGCTCCTGCGCCGCAGCGTGGACGCGCGGCGCAAGGACGACGTGCATTTCACCGTGACCGCCGCGGTATCGCTCCGGCGGGGCGAGGAAAAGTTTTTGCCCTATACGCCGTGGACACCGCCGCGCATCGAAGTTTTGAAAAAGAAGCCCGCCCTTCGTCCTGTCGTGTGCGGGGCAGGCCCGGCGGGGCTTTTCGCCGCGCTCACGCTCGCGCGCGCGGGCGCGGAGCCGATATTGTTCGAGCGCGGCAGCGCCGTGGACGAGCGGAAGGCCGACGTGGAAAAATTCTATCAGACCCGCGCGCTGGACACCGAATCGAACATCCAGTTCGGCGAGGGCGGCGCAGGCGCGTTCTCGGACGGCAAGCTCAACACCGGCACGCACGATAAGCGCGGCCGGCAGGTGCTGCACGATCTCGTACAGGCCGGAGCGCCGGACGAAATTCTCTGGCAGGCCAAGCCGCACATCGGCACCGACCGTCTGCCGGACGCCGTGAAGGGGCTTCGTGAAATGATCCTCGCCCACGGCGGCGAGGTGCGCTTCCGCACAAAGCTCACGGATATCGAGCTTTCCGGTGAGGCGCTGCGCGCGGTGCGTCTCGCGCTCGGCGGCGCGGAGGAAGCGCTTGAGGCCGATTCGCTCATCCTTGCCGCGGGTCACAGCGCCCGCGAGCTGTTCGCGCTCTTGAAAGAGCGCGGCGCGCAGCTCGAACAGAAGGCGTTTTCCATGGGCGTCCGGTGCGAGCACCCGCAGGAGGTCATCTCCCGCGCGCAGTACGGCGCTTTTGCCGCTCACCCGGCGCTGGGCGCTGCCGACTACCGGCTGGCGGTGCATCTGCCGGACGGGCGGGGCGTATATACGTTCTGCATGTGTCCGGGCGGGTACGTCGTCGGCGCGGCGAGTGAAGAGGGCCTTCTCTGCGTGAACGGCATGAGCCCCTTCGCGCGCGACGGACAGAACGCCAACGCCGCCGTGCTCTGTGAGGTGCGTCCCTCAGACTTTGGCTCCGCCGACCCGCTCGCCGGTGTGGAGCTGCAAAGAAGATGGGAGCGCGCCGCGTTCCTCGCCGGAGGCGGCGATTACCGCGCCCCGGCGCAGCGGCTCGGCGATTTTCTCGCGGGAAAGCCGTCGGAGAGCGCGGGCAGCGTCGCGCCGACGTATCCGCTCGGCGTGCGCTTCGGCACGCTCGACGGCTGTTTGCCGGAGTTCGTGCTCGCCGCGCTGCGCGAGGCGTTCCCGCTCTTTGACAAAAAGCTGCGCGGCTACGCCATGCCGGACGCGGTGCTCACGGGCGTGGAGACGCGCTCGTCCTCGCCGGTGCGCATCGTGCGCGGCGAAACGGGGCAGTCGAATCTCCGCGGGGTCTATCCCTGCGGCGAGGGCGCGGGCTACGCCGGCGGCATTCTCTCCGCCGCCGTGGACGGCATCCGTCAGGCGGAAAACTGGCTTTCGCAGCACATGGAATAAAATAACAGACACCGCCGCGCATACGAGGCTTTTGATAAGCCAAGCTATGCGCGGCGGAACCTTTTCCGGCAGAGCCGGAATCGGCTCTGCTTCAATATAGATGGGCGGGACGGCGATAGCCGTCCTGCTTCCTCTTTTCAGGGCCGATCCTTCATTCTCGTTTTCATGGCAAAAAGCCCCGCGGCGGCAAGGAAACACGGAACGCCAAAGATCAGCAGCAGCCTTACGGCGGAATCAAACACTGGCATTTTATAGATCGCAACGTCCTCCGGCTCTTCCATGCGAACTATGCACGGCCGCAGAAACCGGTTTTTCATCCGGTACGCCGTGCCGTCCGCCGAAACATACTCATACAGCACCGACACGCTCAATCCGTCGCCGTGGATCTCTCTGCTTTCTATCCGCGCACCGAACCGATCCGTCCGGTATAAATACCCGCCGGTGTCGATCCAAAGCGTTTGATCCGCATCCATCGTGAATCGGTAGCCTCTGGAGGTGCAGGGGTCGATCCGCCGCAGCACATCGCCATTCGGTTTCAGGACCTCGATCACCTGAGTCTTCCCTATATACAGATTCCCGTCGCCGTCCACGGCAAACCCTTGATAGATTGCGCAGGCTTTGCCCGTGATCACCGAGAAGACAGAAAATACCACTGCACTCCCTGCGATCACCATGCACAGGATCATCCATCGGAATTTTTCTTTATGTATCATTACCGTTCGACCTCAGGCTTTATTCTGCATGAATGGCTCGTTCTCGTTGGTCTCATTATATTTTCCGCAACGGGAGATTGCAATACCGTACCTGCGCAAAAAGCCGTTTCTCTCCCGAATGGGAAAGAAGCGGCTTTTTGCTTATGCCTCCCTCAAAGAGGGAGCCCTATATCAGAACTTGACGCGCTCGGCGATGTAGCTCTTCACTTCCGCGATGGGGATGCGGACCTGCTCCATGCTGTCACGCTCGCGTACCGTGACGCAGCCGTCGGCGGGCGTTTTCTCGTCGCCCACGGTCTGAAAGTCCACGGTGATGCAGTAGGGCGTGCCGATCTCGTCCTCACGGCGGTAGCGCTTGCCGATGGAACCGGCGTCGTCATAGTCCACCATGAATTCCTTCTGCAGCTCGTGGTAAAGCTCGGTCGCAGCGGGGGCGAGCTTCTTCGAGAGCGGCAGCACCGCGCACTTGAACGGCGCGAGCGCCGGGTGCAGGTGCAGAACGGTACGCACGTCGTTTTTCGCCTCGTCCACGACCTCTTCGTCGTAAGCGTCGCAGAGGAACGCGAGCGCCACGCGGTCGCAGCCGAGCGACGGCTCGATGACGTACGGCACATAGTGCTCGTTCGCTTCCTGGTCGAAGTACGTAAGATCCTTGCCGGACGCCTCCTGATGGCGCTTGAGATCGTAGTCCGTGCGGTCGGCAATGCCCCACAGCTCGCCCCAGTCGGTGAACGGGAAGGCATATTCAATGTCGGTCGTGGCGCGGGAGTAGAACGCAAGCTCCGCCGGCTCGTGGTCGCGCAGCCGAAGATGCTCTTCCTTGATGCCGAGACTCAGCAGCCAGTTTTTGCAGTAGTCTTTCCAGTAGGCAAACCATTCGAGGTCCGTGCCGGGCTTGCAGAAGAATTCGCACTCCATCTGCTCAAACTCGCGCGTGCGGAACGTGAAGTTGCCCGGCGTGATCTCGTTGCGGAACGCCTTGCCGACCTGGCAGACGCCGAACGGGAGCTTCCGGCGCGTCGTGCGCTGAATGTTCGAGAAGTTGACGAAAATGCCCTGCGCGGTCTCCGGGCGGAGATAGCAGGTCGAGGAGGAGTCCTCGGTAACGCCGATGGCGGTTTTGAACATGAGGTTGAACTTGCGGATGGGCGTAAAGTTGTGCTTGCCGCACACGGGGCAGACGATGTCCTCGTGCTCGGCGATAAAAGCGTCCATCTCCTCAAACGTCATGGCGTCCACGTTGACCTCGTGGTGCTCCTCGCCGATGAGCTTGTCGGCGCGGTGACGCGCGCGGCAGGACTTGCAGTCGAGCAGAGGGTCGGAAAAGCTCGAAACGTGGCCGGTCGTGACCCACGTCTGCGGGTTCATGATGATGGCGGCGTCGAGACCGACGTTGTACGAGCTCTCCTGCACGAACTTCTTGAGCCACGCCTTCTTGACGTTGTTCTTGAACTCCACGCCGAGCGGACCGTAGTCCCAGGAGTTGGCAAGGCCGCCGTAAATTTCGCTTCCGGCGTAGACAAAGCCGCGGTTCTTGCAGAACGCTACGATCTTGTCCATGGTTTTCTCGTTATGATCCATTTTTCTTTCCTTTCTCCCGCGGCCGGCTGCCGCAGGATAAAAATTATAGCCCAGATAGTGTACCACGCCGCGGCCCGATGTACAAGCCGCGGCGTGGATTTTTCTTTATCGGATAAACCGGTCGTTGCGCGAAACGATCTTCACGCGGCGGCTCGCCGCAATGAATACGATGACAATGAACACGATGAAGATGAGACCGCTGTAGTCAAAGTCGAGCGAGGCGAGAAAGTCGTACATGCCGTGGATCAGCACGGGCAGCCACAGCGCCCGGCGGCAGCACACGCGCTCGCCGATAAAATCGCCCTCGTTCGCGTAGCGCCGCGCCGCGCCGTACCAGATGCCCATGAAAACGCCGAAGCAGGCGTGGCCCGGCACCGCCGTCACCGCGCGCACGAGCGCCGTGCCGAAGCCGTACATGGCAACATACCCGATATTTTCCCACAGCGCGAAGCCGAGCGAGACGAACACCGCGTACACCACGCCGTCAAACTGGCAGTTGAAATTCGGGCTGCGCCACGTGCGCCAGCGGAGCAGCAGCAGCTTGAAGCCCTCCTCCGAGAGCGCCACAACGATAAAGTTCGATAGGATCAGATAGCCGAGGTCGGTCTCGTCAAAGAACGAGAGCAGGATGTTCTCGCCGATCGTCTCTGTCACGATGGCGAGCGCCGTGGCGATCACGCCGAAAACGAGCAGCGAGATCAAAAGCCCCGTCGGTTCCTTTTCCAGCCGGTCGGCACGGTAGACCTGGAGCAGCAATATCACCGCCGGGATCACCGCCGCGGCGATCAGCACGGGATCCATTTCGCTTATGGTAGACAGCATAGCGTTTCCCTCTCTCTTACTTCCTGCTTTTTCTTTTTTACTCTTTTTCATTTTTATAGCATACGCCGGGGCGGATTGCAAGACGGGCGGCATCGGTGCTATAATAAAAATATATCTTACATTTCAAAGGAGGGAGCGCCATGCTGCGGCTGATTTTGGGCCGTGCCGGAACGGGCAAAACCGCGCTTCTGTTTTCCGAGATCGCGGCGCGCTGCGCCCGGAGGCAGTCCGGCAGCTTTCTCATCGTACCCGAGCAGTACAGCCACGAGGCCGAGCGCGAGCTCGCGCAGCGCTGCGGCGATACGGCGAGCCTCTATGCCGAGGTGCTTTCGTTCTCGCGCCTTGCCCACCGCGTCGCCATCGGCTGCGGCGGCAGCGCCCGCGTTTACATCGATAAGCCCGGACGGTTTCTGCAGCTCTCGCTCGCGCTCGAGCAGGTGGGCGGCGCGCTCAGCGTATACGGCGGCAGCGCCCGCTCGCCCGAGCGCATGGTACAGCTCCTCTCGGCGCTCGATGAGCTTCGCTTCGGCTGCGCCGTGCCCGACGCGCTGCGCAAAGCCGCCGAAAGCGCCACGCCCTCGCTCGCGGGCAAGCTGCGCGATCTCGCGCTTTTGCAGGAGGCGCTCGACGCGCTCTCCGCGCAGTCCGGCGCCGATCCCGCCGGGCGGCTCGACGTGCTGGCCGAGCAGCTTCCCGGCTGCGCATGGCTCCGCAGCGCAAAGTTTTATATCGACGGCTTCACAGACTTCACCGCGCAGGAGCGCCGCGTCATCCGCGCGCTGCTGCCGCTCGCGGACGTGACGGTCTGCCTCACCTGCGACGATCTTGCCTCCGGCAGCGAGGTGTTCTCCCTCGCCCGCCGCACGATGCGCGCGCTGCGCGACGCCGCCGAGGAGGACGGCGTGGCCGTAGAGATCGTCTCCGTGCCGCGCGGCGAAGATCGCACGCCCTTTGCGTTTCTTGAGGAGAATCTCTTCGGCTGGACGGACGAGACGCGCGACGCCGCAGGGAGCATCCGGCTCGTGCGCGCACCCGGTGTCGCGGCGGAGTGCGAGCTGGCCGCGGCGGAGATGCGGCGGCTCGTGCGCGAAACGTCCTGCCGCTGGCGGGACATTGCCGTTGCGGTGCGCGGCTTCGGGGATTACCGCGCCGCGCTCGAGGAGGCGTGCCGCCGCGCCGGTGTGCCGCTCTACGCGAGCGAACGAACCGATATTTTCACCCGTCCCCTTCCGGCGCTCATCGCCGCGGCATTTGATATTCTTGCCGACGGCTGGAGCTACGAGAGCGTTTTTACCTATCTGAAAACCGGTCTGACCGGCATTTCCCGCGCCGATTGCGACGCGCTGGAAAACTACGTCCTGCTCTGGTCGCTGCGCGGCACGGCATGGACGCGCGCCGAGCCATGGCGGCAGCACCCGGACGGTTTCGGCGGCAAGATCACGCCGGAGAGCGACGCGCTCCTTGCAAAGATCGACACGCTGCGCCGGAGCGTCGCCGCGCCGCTCGCGGCGTTCGAGCGCCGCGGAAAGGAAGCGACCGACGCGCGCGGACAGTGCGCCGCGCTCGCGGCGTTCTGGGAGGACATTTTCCTGCCGGAGCATCTGGAGGAGCGCTCTCTCGCGCTCGAGGAGGCCGGAGAGCTTCAGGCCGCGGCGGAATACCGTCAGCTCTGGGAGCTGATCGTTTCCGCGCTCGAGCAGTGCGAGGCCATTCTCGGCGACATGCCGCTCTCGCAGGAGGATTTCGGGCGGCTCTTCCGCCGGATGCTCTCGCAGTATGACGTCGGCACGATCCCCGTGGCGCTCGACCGCGTGACCGCCGGAGACTTTGACCGCATGCGGCGGCGCAGCATCCGCCATCTGCTCGTGCTGGGCGCGTCCGACGAGCGTCTGCCGCGCGTTTCCGACGGGGGCGGCGTGTTTACCGACACCGAGCGCAGCGAGCTGCGCGCGCTCGACATCGAGCTCTCCGGCGGCGACGACGAGCTCGACCGCGAATTCAATCTCATTTATAACGTATTCACGCTTCCCAAATCGTCGCTCTACGTCAGCCGCAGCGCGTTTGCCTCCGGCGAGAGCGAGACGCGCCCCTCCTTCGTCACCGACCGGATCGCAAAGCTGTTCGCGCTTTGCGAGGAGAACGGCGACGTGCATGCCGCGAGAGCACAGTCGCTCTCCGGCGCGCTGGAGCTGGCCTGCGCCGGAGACGCCGCGGCCCGCGAGTTTTTCGCCGCGCGCGGCGAGAGCGGGCGCATCGCCGCCATCGAAAAGGCCGCCGCGGAGGAACGCGGGCGGCTCTCCCGCGAGGGCGTGCGCGCGATCTACGGGCAGAAGCTCTATCTCACGGCCTCGCGCATCGATAACTTTGCCTCCTGCCGGTTCCAGTTCTTCCTGCGTTACGGTCTGTGCGCCAAGCCGCGCCAGAGCGCGCAGTTCGCCCCGCCGGAGCGCGGAACGTTTCTGCACTTCCTATTGGAAAACGTGGCGCGCGAGGTGTCGGAGCGCGGCGGCTTTGCCGAAACGGACGACAAGACCGTCGCCGCGCTGACGGACAAATACGTCCGCGAATATGTGCGCACGCAGCTGGAGGATTTTCGGGAAAAGAGCCCCCGGTTCGTCTATCTCTTCCGCCGTCTGGCGGAGACATCGCGGCGCATCGTGCTCGACACGGCGCAGGAGCTGCGCCGCTCCGACTTCCGCCCGCTCGACTTTGAGCTGAATTTCTCCAACAAGGACGACGCCGATCTGCCGCCGGTCAGCGTCGGCAGCGGCGAGGACGAATTTGTTCTCACCGGCACGGCCGACCGTGTGGACGGCTGGGAGCATGGCGGCAAGCTCTACATCCGGATCGTGGACTACAAGTCCGGAAAGAAAAAATTCGCGCTCTCCGATGTGTGGCAGGGCATGGGGCTGCAGATGCTGCTCTATCTCTTCACGCTGGAGAAGCATGGCGCCGAGCGCTACGGCAAAGAGATCGTCCCCGCGGGCGTGCTGTATGTACCGGCGCACGATATCCTTGTGCGCGCGGACAAGCGCCTCTCGGACGAGGAGATCGTGGCGGAGAAGGCCAGAAAGCTGCACCGCAGCGGTCTGATCCTGTCGGAAACCGAGGTCGTCGAGGCCATGGAGCACGGCGAAGCGCTGCAGTTCCTTCCGCTGTACCGCGGCAAGCTCGCCGCGGAAGCGCTCGCCACGGCCGAGCAGCTCGGCAAGCTCTCGCGGTTTCTCGAGGAGACGCTCTCGAACATGGCCGGAGAGCTCCGCGGCGGCAGCATCGCCGCCGACCCGTGGTATGAAAACGACAGAGCCAACACCTGCCGTACCTGCGATTACTGCGACGCCTGCCGCTTCAGCGAAACGGCCGACGGCTGGCGGTTCAAAACAAAATTCAAAGCGCCCGAATTCTGGGAAAAGCTCGAAAACGGAGAGGAGGAGACAGCATGCCCCTGACCGACCATCAGGAACTCGCCGCCGAAAGCCGCGGCGGAGCGCGGCTCGTTTCCGCCGCTGCGGGCTCCGGCAAAACAAAGGTCCTCGTCGAGCGGCTCATGCGCTATGTAGACCGCGGCGCGGACATCGATCAGTTTCTTGTCATCACCTATACGCGCGCCGCGGCCGCCGAGCTGCGCAGCCGCATTCTCTCCGCGCTCGGCGAGCGCATCGCCGCCGACCCGATGAACCGCCGTCTCCGGCGGCAGACGGAGCTGTGCTGCCGCGCCTCCATCGGCACGATCGACAGCATCTGCGGTCGTTTTCTGCGCGAGAACACACACCTCGCCGGCATCTCGCCGGACTACCGTGTCATCGAGCCGGACCGCTCCGACGAGATCTGCGCCCGCGTGCTCGACAAGCTCCTCGAAGAGCTGTATGAGACCATCGAAGAGGATGCGGGCGTACGCGCGCTCGTGGATTCGTTCGGCTCGGGAGATAACGACGATAAGCTCTCGGCGCTTGTTTTGCGGCTGTACAAATCGCTGCAGAGCCACGCCGAACCCGATGCGTGGCTCGCCGAGCAGCGCGAACGGCTCACCGACGCGTGGAACGACGCCGGCGATACGCCGTGGGGGCAGTATCTTCTCTCCCGCACGCGCTCCCAGGCGCAGTACTGGGCGGAGCGGATCGAGGAGCTCCGTCTCCGGCTGGACGAGCCGGATCGGGACGCGAAGATCAAAAAGGCGTACACCAATAATCTTGATTTCGCCGGTGACGCCGCGCGGGACATGGCGCGCGCCGCCGCGCTCGGCTGGGATAAGGCGCGTCTCGCCTGCCCCGGTCCTTTCCCTCGCCGCGGTATCTATAAGGGCGACGACCCGCTCGCGCAGCGGATCATCGCCGTTTGGACCGGCTTCAAGGACACCGCCGCAAAATGGCAGGAGCTTTTCGCCAACGATTCCGACGCGCTCCTGCGCGATCTGGCCGTCAACACGCCCGCCGTTGACGCGCTGCTCGCGCTGACGCAAAAGCTCGGCGCGGCCTTCGCCGCCGAGAAAAAACGGCAGGGCGTGTGCGACTTCTCCGACCAGGAGCATCTGGTGCTCAAGCTGCTCACGGACTCGTCCAACGGCCTCGCCGCCGCGCTTTCGAGCCGCTATACGGAGGTGCTCGTCGATGAGTATCAGGACGTGAACGCCTGTCAGGACGCGCTCTTCCGGCTGCTTTCCGACAACGGGCGCAAGCTCTTCATGGTCGGCGACGTGAAGCAGTCGATCTACCGCTTCCGTCTGGCCGACCCGACGATCTTCCTGAAAAAATACGAGACCTGGCCGGACATCGAAACGGCGGAGCCATGCGAAGAGCCGGGGCGCATCCTGCTGCGGGAAAATTTCCGCTCGCGTCCCGAGGTGCTCGAGAGCGCGAACCATGTTTTCCGCAACATCATGTCCCGCGAACTCGGCGAGCTCGAATACGACGAGGCGGCGGCGCTCCGGCCCGGCCCGGGGCGGGATTTCCCGGAGGGCGGCGGTGCGCCGACGGAGTTCTGCATTCTCACGCCGCCGGACGGCGGTGACGACGAGGATGAAGCCGAGAACGACGAGCGCCCCGATAAGGTGCTGCATGAGGCGCGGTACATCGCCTCGCGCATCCGGCGCATGGTGGACGAGCGAACCCCCGTCACCGAGGATAAGACGCTGCGGCCGTGCACCTACGGCGATTTTGCCATCCTTCTCCGCTCGAACAAGGCGGTTACGCCGCGCTACCGTGCCGCGCTCGCCGAACAGGGCATCCCGTCCGTGTCCCAGCAGGGCGGCGGGTTTTTCCGCTCCACGGAGATCACCTCGCTTCTCGCTCTGCTCGGCGTGATCGACAATCCCCATCAGGACGTGCCGCTCATCGCGGTGCTGCGCTCGCCTCTTTTCGGCTTCACGCCGGACGAGCTTTCCGCCATCCGCGCCGCGGACCGAAACAGCGACTATTACACCGCGCTCTGTCTCCGCGCAAAAGAGGATGAACACTGCGCGGCCTTCCTCGCGGAGCTGGAGAGCTACCGTGAGATCGCGCCGGACCTTTCCATTGAGGCGCTGCTCGCGCGCATCTGCGACAAGGCCGGTGTCTTCGCCCTGCTCGCAGCGATGCCCGACGGCGCGGCGCGGCGCGAGAACGTCTGCCAGCTCATCGAGTTTGCCCGCCAGTTTGAGCAGGACGGCTATCGCGGCGTGTTCCGCTTCATCCGCTGGATGAAGCAGCTGGATGAGCACGGCAAAGAGCCGCGCACCGGTGCGCTGGAAAGCCGCAACGCCGTGCAGATCATCAGCATCCACCACTCGAAGGGGCTGGAGTACCCGATCGTATTTCTCGCCGACACCGCCCACAAGATCAACCTGCAGGACAGGAACAGCGATGTTCTCATCCACCCGTCGCTCGGCATCGGCGGCCGCGTCATCGACAGTTCACGCGGCATATCGTATCCCACGATCGCACTGCGCGCGATCTCGGCCAAGCTCACACAGGAATCGCTGTCCGAGGAGATGCGCGTGCTCTATGTCGCCATGACGCGCCCCAAGGACCGGCTCATCATCACGGCGACATGGAAAACTCCCGAAAAGACGCTCGACGCGCTGCGCGACGATCTCACCGCCCCCATCGCGCCGCAGCTTCTCGAAAAGAGCGCCTCGCTTTCGCGCTGGATCGCGCTCGCGGCGCTTCTGCCGGACAGCCCGATCAAAATGCGCATCATTCCCGCCTTCGGAGAGAGCGCGTCCGAAACCGCGCCGCCCGAGATCGAACCGGCTGAGCCGGGCGAGAGCGCGGCGCTCTCCGAGGCGCTGACGTGGGAATACCCGTACCGCTGGGCGGAGGAGCTGCCGTCGAAGATCACCGCGAGTGCGCTCGAGGGCTCCGACGCCGACCCGGACGCGCAGAGCATCGCGCCGGAAGCACAGCGCCGGCGGCTCTTCCGCCGTCCGGTCTTTGGCGCGAAGGACGCCCCGCTCACCGGCACCGCGCGCGGCATCGCCGTACACACGGTTCTGCAGTTTATCGACTATTCGTGCGTATCCACGCCGGAGCAGGTGCGCGGCGAAATCGAACGGCTGAAAAACGCCGAACACATCACCCCCGCGCAGGCCGCCGCAGTGGAGCCAAAGGACATCTGCAAGCTGTTCGCCTCCTCCATCGGGCAGAGGATCCTGCACGCGGACGAGGTCTGGCGCGAGCTGCGCTTCTCGCTGCTCACCGGCGCGGAGACCGTGTTCGACGCGCCCGCCGGCGAGGAGGTGCTGCTGCAGGGCGTCGCCGACTGCTGCATCCGCGAGGGGGATGCGCTCACCGTCGTGGATTATAAAACGGACTATGTGACGGCGGAAACGCTCGCGGCGCGTGCCTCGGAATACGCGCCGCAAGTCCGTGCCTACGCCGCCGCGCTCACGCGGCTGCTCGGAAAGCCGGTGCGGGAGGGCGTTTTGTTCTTCCTGCGCACCGGGGAGAGCGTCTCCATCGACTGCCGCGCGAAAAAATAAAAGAAATTCAAAGAAAACTTGCCGATTCCGCTTGACATTCGCCGGAAATTGGGTATAATAACCCTTGCGTTTGCGATATAGCGGGATTGTGTAAAGGTAGCACAGCGGACTCTGACTCCGTATGTGAGGGTTCGAATCCTTCTCCCGCTGCCAGCGAGTAAAAGCTCAAAATCCTTTATTTTCAAGGGGTTTTGAGCTTTTTTCTTTGTCTCGCCGCCCCCTTTTTCGATAGCCGCCGATTTCAAATCTTTCAAATATTTCAAATCTTACATTAAAAATCACATTAAAAATTTTTGCGTTGATCGCAGAAAAAGAAGGGCGATTTTCGCCCTCCTCTATCTTAAAAATCTCTCGATTGTCTTTCTGGCGCGCCCAAGTTCCTGCGAAACGTACTGCGGCGTACATCCAAGCGCGTCGCCAATATCATAAACAGACAGCTCGGCGCTGCGCATAGTAACCATAAGCCTTTGTGTAGGCGTAAGCCGCTTCATCATGTCTTCAAGCGCTGGGTGCTCGTCCTCCTTCCCGACAGTTTCCTCGACAAGTAATCGGCTATTCGGCGAAACGAAATCATCTAACGGCAGTGCCGCGATCTGCGGCTTGCAGCAATCTCGAATATATCGGCACACCGCCATGAAAATGCCCTTGACCGCAAATGTTGAGAATTTAGCTCCTTTTTCCGGATAGTATTCCGCACACGCCTGCTATAGCCCTATCCTGCACACTTGTAGAACATCTTCGTCAACTTTAAGACTCGGGAAATACTTTTTCAAGGTAAACCAAACAAGCGACTGATTTTCTTCATACAGTTCCTCTGGCGTCATGTTTGAAGAGCCTCCACAAAACAATAGCTCTGCGGCGGGTGCTTGATACGGTGACGCCCTCCGCTCCACTCGTTCCAGAAGGACCAGATGCTTATCATTACTGATTTACTCATCGGTTCTCCTTTCTCCGTAGCTGCAAAAGTCATCCGGGCCGACAATTCCCATTCGTGCAGCTCCGCATTCTCCGTAACAGTCACTGAACATGACGTGTTTGCAGTCCTTGCAATGTACGACCGGCTCATACCCCAGCTGCACCGCCATGCGCTTAAACTGGCTGCGGGTGGGGTGGTCAATATCACCCGTTGGAGCGTCTGCAAGAATCATTTGGATTTTCTTGTGGACGACCTCGTTCACGAGCCTTGTTGCCATGTCCGTGATCTTCACTTGGGTGGAGATGAATGCGGCGGTTTCATCTTCCGCCATTAAATCGGCGTCAATCAGTCTTGCCATTCCGAACGCCCCCCATTCCCCCGCCCCATACAGCGAGGAACGGCGGAGAGCTGCCAGCGAAACGGTGAAAGCTGCTGCGAGCAACTGGACAAAAGGTATAGAAATTGTTTAGATAGTTTCAGAATATATGGTAGATTTATTTATACGTTCTTGATATAATTATTCCTAATGAGATGGAGTTGAAGCAAAATACATTGGACAGAAGGGAGATGCAAAAAAATGTTATCTTTTTATCTGAAAGAATCTTTGGACATTACAAAGATTAAAGACCCTGAACATTCTAAAGAGTCCGAAGTCGACTTTTCTGGTAATTTAGGTCGAGGAGTATTTTTGTTGTCCATCCTTTTTGTGATTGTATATGCAATTCTACTGGTCAAATTTCGTAGATATATAGGAGCCTTTGAAGCATCTTTAACACCAATGATAATTGGGTTGATTAGCTCAATTTTAATATTGCCACTTCATGAATTGCTCCATGCCATTTGTATTTCTTCAAAAAATAATGTTCAAATTTACAGGGTCAAATCCGGTCTTATGACGTGGTTTACTGCACCTATAACTAAGAGAAGATATTTAGGAATGCTGTTGGTTCCCGTGTTACTGTTGGGATTTATTCCTTCAATATGCACTTTTGTCATCCCGGAAACAATGCCAGGGTTTATCACCTTTGTATTGATTTTTTCACTTGGCAATATTGGAATGTCGTGTGGAGATTTGACAAATTTTATAATAACAGCGATTAAAGTAAAGAAGGGGAATAAAGTCCTTCCGTGTAAAAACGGGATTTTCAAAGTTCAGTAATCGCGGAGTTGCTCAAAATGCTGTTTGCCACCAGCAAGTTTTGAAAAACTGAACACCGATTATCGAAAAGAGTGATAAAACTTATTTATTGGAATGGTTGCGATTTGTCCGTCTGCCTAGCATATATGGTAGAAAGGAAGTGTATAAGATGAATCTGAAAAAACTTCTGGCTGATGCTCTTTTCCTCGATGCGAGAGTATATCACTATCGCTCCTGCGGATACGACGAGGCCTCGGCTTATGCGCTCGCATCACAGGATTTAGCGGAGCAGCAGCGCGCCTCTGCAGCCAGCGCCGCAGCGATGGAACGGCTGGAAAAATCAAGAGAACACTACAGAGAATCGATGGCCGCGCTGGAAGAACGCCGCCGCAAACTGCGCGAGGAAAACCCATGGATATATGAAGAAGCCGAAAAATTCCGTCAGGAAGCCGCCAGAAAGCGCGAAGAAGCAAGAAAGAAGAACCGTTAACCTGCCTCGCCTCCGTTGGTATGCATATTTATCCCCCTTACGGTTTTGGGCTATTCTGCTCCCATCGAATCTACTCACATCGAATCAAAAGAAGTCCGGTCCGAAAAGGCCGGTTTCTTTGGACAAGGCAGCCCAGCAAAAACGGGAGGACGATCCGTCCTCCCGTTTTCAGCATATTGAATTGCTTATTTCATCTTATATTTCCCGCGTCCCGCGCTGGAAAGGCCCATCTCCGTGCCGTTCCAGATGCGGACAAAGTTTTCGCGGTGCTTGATGAGTATGGCAAGCGTCGCCACACACAGAATGACGAGCGGCAGCCAGCCGCTGCGGATGGCGGTATAGATCGGGAACGAGACAACGCTCGTCACGGTGCCGACGACGATGTAATCTGTCAGCACAGTGAGGATAACGACCGCCGCGAGAATGCACAGCGCAACCTTCCAGTTGATGGCGAGGATCATACCGAGATACGAGGCAAAGCCCTTGCCGCCCTTGAATTTGAGATAGAACGGGAACATATGCCCCAGCACGCACGCCACGCCCGCAATGAAGCCGAGCAGCGGCACCGCCGGGAAGATCCACTTGGAGAGCTCGACCGCGAGCACGGCCTTGCCGATGTCATGGACGGCGACAAGCAGTCCCGCCTTCCATCCCATGAGCGCAAAAGCGTTGGAAGCGCCGAGATTTTTCGACCCGCCGGCGCGAAGGTTCACACCCTTCCACCGGGAGAGATACAGTGCCATGTTGGAACAGCCGATGAGGTATGCGCCGAGAATGGTGACGATGTAGGGAAGCATAGCCGCCCCCTTTCTGCGGAAGACCCGCGGGAAAATTTGGTTTTTCTATCGAATCAAGAAATCCTTAACTATTTCTTTATATTACGCGCAAGCGGCGCAGGTGTCAAGCGTTGGTTTCCCGCCGGACCTCCTGCGCCGCGTGCGCGTAATATTCTATTCTCCCGGAAATGTTCAGATCACGCGAAAATCGCTTTGCATCGCCGGGATATTGCCCTTAAATTCTTTAAAACAATCCAAGATCAGATCCGCCATCTCCGTGCCGATCTCGCGCACGACAGGGCAGCCGACATAAAAGTCGTACCCGCCCGTGCCGCTGGCGCGGTAGCTGTTGAGGCAGATGGTAAAGGTGTCCTCTTCGCGCACGTCCTGTCCGTTCACGCGCATGGACGTCACCCGCTCGCCCACAGGCCGGGAGATATCGTACACATACGAGACGCCGGCATAGTAGTCGTAATTATAATGCTCCACCTTCGGCCGGAGGAAAACGTCCGAAACGCAGAGCCTCCCGTCCTCGCCGCGGGAGAAATACTCCGCGCTGCGCTCGAGCGCCGCTTTGAGAACCTTTCCGCTGATCTCCAGCACCGCAAGCGTGTTCGTGTACGGATACGCGATGAGAAGATCGCGGCGGCGCACGGTCTTGGGCAGTCCCGCCACATCGTTTGCAAGGCTCGTCGCCGAGAGCTGCGCTCCGCTCGCCCAGAGCTGCACCGCATTGAAGAGATCGGCGAGCGCATTTCCCTCCGACGCCATACGCAGCGGCGTGTCCGGCGTGAGAGCGTGCGGCAGCGTGCCGATCACTTCATCGAGCCAGTTCTGCGCGCCGTGCTCCATCTCGGAAAACTCCTCGAGCCATTCGCGGCGGCACGTGCCGTGCGCGGGGACGGTCTCGCTCGTGATGCGCTTTTCTTCCCCGGAGAGCACCGCTTCGACGCGGATGAACTCCTGTCCGCGGTCGGACGGCTGCACGACAAACGTGCCGAAAAGCGTCTGCCCCGGCACGGACATGTGCTGGTGGCCGGTCAGCAGGATATCAAAATCCAGTTCCTGACAGATGCGGTAGGCGACATTTTCGTGCGTGGCGGAGAGGACGCGCCCCGTGGCAAGATCGCGCTCAAAGCCGCCGTGGTAGACGCAGAGCGTAACGTCCGAAATGCTTTTGAGCTTTTCGAGCGCCGCAGCCGCCGCCGGGATCGGGTCGGAAATGCGGATGGAGGCGATATGCTCCGGCCGCTCCCAGATGTTCACATAGTCCGTCACGATGCCGACGATACCGACGCGAAGGCCGTTTTCGAGCGTGTGGACGCGCGCCGGGTAGAGCGGCGCACAGCCGTTTTTCGCGCTCACATTTTCGCACACGCACCGCGCGTTCAGATTTCCGAGATACGAGCCGAGATAGTCCGTGCCGAAGTTGAAATCGTGGTTGCCGAGCGTCACATAGTCGTAGCCGCAGCGGTTCATGATCTCGGCAAAGGCGCGGCCGTCGCCGATCGTGTCGTGGCAGAAGGCGCCCAGCGGCGAGCCCTGCAGCAGATCGCCGCCGTCGATGACGAGCGTATTCCCGTCCTTTTCAAAGCGGCTCGCGCATTTGAAAAGGCCGATGTCCCGCTCGTCGCGGCTGCGGTAGTCCGTGGGGTAAATGTATCCGTGCAGGTCGGAAGTGAAGTAAACAGTCAGCTTCTTATCTGCCATAGTGTCTTATCCCCTTGCAAGTTTCGTGCGGATCTTCGCGGAGATCCACTCGATGATGAGCACGAGCACGATGAGTCCGAGCAGTATCGCGCCCACCTCGTTCCAGCGGTAGGAGCTCATCGCAAAGATGAGCGGCGCGCCGATGCCGCCCGCGCCGACGAGACCGAGAACGGTAGCGTCGCGCAGGTTCATGTCAAAGCGGTAGATGATCGTGGAGGTGAAGTCCGCGGTGAGCTGCGGCAGGATACCGTAGCGGATCTTCTGGAACGTGGTGCATCCGGCGGCGTCGAGCGATTCGAGAATGCGCTTGTCGAGATCCTCGATGCTCTCGATGAACATCTTCGTCACCATGCCGATCGAGCAGAGCGACATCGTGAGAAGCCCCGCGAACGGCCCGGGGCCGGTGACGCGGATAAACATAAGGCCATACACAAACGCCGGGATCGTGCGGATGGCGGCGATCACGGTGCGCCCGATGAGCGCGATCGGCTTCGGCACAAGATTGCTCGCTGAAAGGAACGCCAGCGGCAGCGAGATGACCGCGCCGACGATCGTGCCGAGAAACGCGATGCAGAACGTCTCCAGCAGCAGATACGGCACGCCGTTCGTGCCGAGCGTGAAAAGGAGCTTTCCCGACGGGTGGAAAATGCCGGAGAGGATGTTCCCCGCCACGGCGAGGCCGTTGCCGGTGGGGTTGCTCACGCGCACGGCGCTGCCCGACCACGCGAGCAGGCACGCGACGACGAACGCCGCAAGGAGCTGCCGGATCCACGTTTTCGGCGCGGATTCGTAGGCCCTGAGAATTTTCTTGTCCATAGCTTCCCCCCTCAGGTCAGGCGCTTACGCAGCCAGTGGCTGAGCGCCTCGATGACGATGACGGTCACGAAAAGAACGATGAGGATCATGCCGAGACTGTCGTACTCGCGCCAGCCGATCTTCTCATTCATAATGAGACCGAGACCGCCCGCGCCCACGTAGCCGAGGATGGACGCATAGCGCACGTTGCCCTCCAGACAGAAGAGCGAAACGGAAAGATACGTCGGCAGCACCTGCGGGAACACGGCAGTCGTGAAGGCCTGCAGGCGCGTTGCGCCGAGCGCCTCCATCGCCTCATACGGCCCCATATCGACCGTTTCGATGATCTCAAAAAGCTGCTTGCCGACATAGGCGAACGTGAAAACGGCGATGGCGCACGTACCTGCCATCGTGCCGAGACCGAAGATGTAGGTAGCGATCAGCGCGCACACGAGCGTCGGCAGCGTGCGCACGAGGCTCAGAAAGAGCCGCACAATGAATACGACGACGCGATTTGTAACGATATTGCTTGCCGCGGCGATAGCGAACGGGATGGCCAGCACCGCGCCGATGAACGAGCCGAGAAACGACATTTTGATCGTGTCCCACAGCGGCGTCCAGATTTTGGAGAGATAGGCGGTGTTCGGTGGGAACATGGCCTTGAGAATGTCGAAAAACTTGCTGCCGCGCTTTACGAGCACGGCGAAATCAAACCCCGTCACGCGCACGGAGACCGCCGCGAGCGCCACCACGATGAGAATAATGATCGGCGCGCGGCTGCGTTTTTCCTTCACGACCGTTCCGTCAGAGAGCGTGTAGGTGCGGGGCTTGAACACGCGGTCGTAGAGACTCATGCGGGTCCCTCCGTTTCATCCTCGCCGTAGATCGCGGCGAGAACGTCCTTATCAACGTTGGCGGACGGCCCGTCATAGACGATCTTTCCCGCGCGGATGCCGATGATGCGGTCGGCATATTCCAGCGCCAGCTCGACATGGTGAATGTTCAGAAGGATCGTGATGCCCATGTCCTTGTTGATATGCACGAAGTCCTGCATGACCTGTTTGGCCGTGACAGGGTCGAGCGCCGCGACCGGCTCGTCGGCAAGGATGATCTTCGGGTCCTGCGTGAGCGTGCGCGCGAGCGCCACGCGCTGCTGCTGGCCGCCGGAGAGCTGGTCGGCGCGCATATACGCCTTATCGAGAATGCCGACCTTGTCGAGCGATTCGAGCGCCTTGATCTTGTCCGATTTCCGGAACGCGCCGAGCAGCACGCGCCAGAACGGCATATCCGGCACGCACGCGGCCAGAACGTTCTGGATAACGCTCGTGCGCGTCACGAGATTGAACGACTGGAACACCATGCCGATGCCGCGGCGGAAACGCCGCAGGCTCTTGCCGGAGAGCGAGCTCACATCCGTGCCGTTCACCGTCAGCGTGCCGGAGGTGATCCGGTGCATCCGGTTCACCGAACGCAGCAGCGTGGACTTGCCCGCACCGGAGCGGCCGATGATCGCAGCGAATTCGCCGTCGGCGATCGTGAGATCTACATCGTCCAGCCCGACCGTGCCGTTGGGATATACCTTGGAAACGTGGTCAAATACAATCATACGGACTCCTCTTTCTTATATAGCGCGCGGGGAGGGCGGCACAGCGGAAGGTTTGATGCTGTACCGTCCTCCCCGCAGTTGGGAAAGTGTCTCAGTTGGCGGCGGAGAGCTCCTGGATGAGCTTCTGCGCGGCGCGCTCGTTGTCATAGTCGGAGGACTGCGCGATCTGGTAGCCGTTGTGGCTGTAGATGGCGATGACCTGCTTGCCGGCATCGGTATTGCCGATGTTGATGAACGCCTGCTGCAGCGCGGCGATCAGATCGGCATCCATGATGGGCGAGTTCTTGCTCACGGAGATGGTGTCGTTGTAGATGGGCGCGGTGACGCCGATGACGCCGGTCTCCTCCCAGATGGAGCCTTCACGGCCGAACTCGCTGTTCCAGCGCTCGGCATAGTCGCGGCGGGCGTCGGCATAGGTCACGAGAACGTCGACCTGGCCGGAGGCGAGACGCGCGAACGCGCTGGCGTAGGAGTCAGACTGCACGGCGCTGGAGAGATCCGAGATGCCCTTGCCGTAGTGATCCTGCAGCCAGAGAGCGGGGTAAATGTAGCCCGCAGGAGAGGAAGTGCCCATGACGCTCCAGTTGGCGCCGTCGAGGTCTTCCCAGGTGAGCTCTTCTCCGGCGTTGACCTTGTCCTGCAGCTCCTTGCCCTTTTCGGACGGGCCGGCGATGAACAGAGCGCGGTAGGAAACCGCCTGACGGTCGGAAGCCTCGGTGGGCTGGCCGTCGTTCCAGTCCTTCGCGTTGTCGGAATCCTTGCTCAGACCGTCGCGGGTGGCGGTGAGAATGACCTCGGCGCCGTCGTCATAGAGAACGTAGGTGCCGCCGGGGATGAGGCCGACGTCGATTGTGCCGGCTTCAAGACCTTCGCCGACCGCTTCATACGTCGTGCCGACGGTAATCTCCACCTCGCCGACTTCGTAGCCGAGAGCGGCAAGCTCGTTCTTGAGCATCTCCTTGAGAGGCTCGGTGACGGTGATGATCTCCTGCGGCTCGCGGGACGGGACGAACGCGACCTTCAGGGTGTCGATCTTCTTCGCGGTGGGTTCGGCGGCGGGCTCTTCCGCAGCGGGAGCCTCGGTAGCCGGGGCTTCGGTGTCCGGGGTCTCGGCGGCGGTGCCGCAGCCGGCCAGCAGGCCGAGCGTCATGACGACCGCGAGCAGGAGCGCAAAAATCTTTTTCATCCTTTTTCCTCCGATAATACTCTTCTTATTTTTTTCCGGCGCATACGAAAAAAGCAAGGTGCGCCGTTCCTCAAAGCGAGTATAGCACACCCCGATAAAGAAAAAATTTCCGATTCAGTAAAAATGTTAGTTCTTTGTGTCCCGCTCGAAATAGTAGGCCACGAGCTCTTCAAACGCAAGGATCACATGGCCGAAAAAGGGGTTCGGCAGGCTCCCGGCGAGCGTCTGCTTCGAGCCGTCCACCACGATGACGAGATCCGAGAGCCGCGCGAGCGCGGAATCTGCGCGCTTGGTGAACGTCACAATCTTGTGGCCGTTTTGGCGGGCGTGGCGCACGTCGTTGAGCACCGGCTCGGTCTCCCCGCTCTGGCTCACGGCGAACATGACGCTCGGTGCGGCCTCCTCGTCGGTGAGATCGTGCGCCGAGCAGAAGAGCATGTGGTCATAGAAATGGACGTTATTATAGACCATGAAGCCGCAGATGGAGAGCCGCTGCGCGATATACTCGCCCACGATGCTGGAAAAGCCCTCGCCGGTCGTGAACATCTTCGCCTGGCGCGAAGCGTCGAGCAGCGCGCAGAAGCCGTTCACCAGCTCGTCCGAATAGTTGTCCACGAGCGTTTTGAGATTTTCCGCGCTGCGCTCGCCGCGCCGGTCCATCTGGCGGCTGAGATAGTAATAGAGCTCGCTGTAGCCGTCAAAGCCGAGACGCTTGCACATTTTCACGATCGACGCGGCGGAGAGGAAATTCTCGCTCGCGATCTGCTGGATGCCGACGCGCTTCTCGCCGCGCTCGATGTGCGCGGCAATGCCCGTGATGACGCGTTTTTCGTCCTCGGACAGGAGGTTGGTCAAAAGAAAATAACTGCCGTTCATAGCGTATCAAGAAATCCTTCCCCACACCGTTTTATCCACTATACCAGACCAGCCGCCAAAGCGCAACGCCCCTCTTCGTAGAGCGAAACGGCCCTCTCGCGAAAGTCTCTCTATGCCGGCAGGGAGGGGCGCTGCCCCTCCCCTGCTTTTTATCTGCCGCTCTTCACTGCCTCGCGGATCTCGCCCATGAGATAGAGCGAGCCGCAGGCGACGACGGGCGTTTCCCCGCCGCTTTCCTCCAGCGCGCGGCGCACGCCCTCCGCTGCCGTATCGCACGAAACCGCGGGCGCGCCCTTCGCGCGAAGATACGCGCAAAGCTCGTCCGCACCGAGCGCGCGGGGCGAATCCGGCGTCAGGCAGATAAACTCCTTCCCGTACGGCAGCAGCCGGGCAAGCATCGTCTCATAGTCCTTGTCCGCGAGCACGCCGAGCAGAAAGACGACCTTCTGCCCCGGCAGATACACGTCCAGACTGCGCGCGAGCGCTTCAACACACTGCGGGTTGTGCGCGCCGTCGGCGATGACGGGCGGATCGGAGCGCAGCAGCTCGAACCGCGCTTCCCAGCGCGCCGCGGAAAGTCCCTCGCGCAGCGCGCTCTCCGGGATGCTCCACCCCTTTTCGCGCAGCACGTTCACCGTTTCGATGGCGAGCGCCGCGTTGCGGAGCTGATGCTCTCCGAGCAGATGCAGCGTCAGGTCTTTTTCGTCCTTATAGTCGAACCGCTGCCCGGCGAGCGAGTGGGCGCGCTCCTGCAGCGTGTCAAACGCCGCGCCGCGCCACACCGCGCCGCGTTCGGCGCATATCTCCCGGTACACCGCGTCCACGGCGGCGTTTACCGGGTACGTCACGGCCGTCGTGCCGGGCTTGATGATCCCGGCCTTCTCGCGCGCGATCTCCGGAAGCGTATGGCCGAGAATGGCGGTGTGCTCGAGCCCGATGTTCGTAATAACGGCGGCCTCGGGCGAGGGTATCACGTTCGTTGCGTCGAGCCGCCCGCCGAGACCGACCTCGAGCACCACGGCATCGCATTTCTCCGCCGCGAAATACCGGAAGCCCATCGCGGTGAGGATCTCAAACTCCGTGGGAGCGTCGGACATGCCATCGGCGGCCTCCTTCACGGCTTCGGCGGCGCGGCAGAGCGCCGCGTCGGGGATGTCCGCGCCGTTGATGCGGAACCGCTCGTTCACGCGCACAAGGTGCGGGGAGGTGTAAAGCCCCGTCTTATACCCCGCCGCCGTCAGGATCGAGGCAAGCATCGTGCTCGTCGAGCCCTTGCCGTTCGTCCCGGCGACGTGGATAAATTTCAGGCTGTCCTGCGGGTTCCCCAGCCGGTGCATCAACTCGCGCATCCGCTCCAGACCGAGGCGGCTTCCCTTCCAGTCGGTGGCGTGGATAAAAGCGAGCGCTTCGTTAAGCTCCATGTGTTTTCCCTCCCTCTCCGGGCAGCGCGCGGCGCACGCGCGCGCACAGCTTCGGCAGTACAAGGCCGAACACAACGGCTTTCACAACGCACACCGCGCCGCGCGGCAGCAGCATGGCCGAGATGAAGCCCGGAAACCAGTAGCCGTAGAGCTTTGCGTCGATGTACATGACGAGCGTGTTGAGCGCCGTGACGAGCACCTCGGCGGCCACAACGATGCCAACCGTCTGTCCGGTCGTGAGCGAAAAGCCGCGGCGCTTGGCGTAAAAGCCGGTCACGAGCCCCGCAAGCGCGTAGGGCAGGATCCAGAGCAGCGTCGTGGCCGAAACGCCGTAGCGCAGAAGCTGGTACAAAAGCGTCCCCACGAACCCGACGGCAAGGCCGTCCAGCGGGCCGAAGAGCAGCGCGCCGAGCAGGACGGGGAAGCTTTCAAAGGTGATCTTGATGCTGTTGAGATCGAGCGCGAGTGCGCCGAGCGCGGCGCACATTGCCGCCAGCACGGCGTTCAGGGCGAGTTTTCTTGTTTTCATGGCGTAAAAAGACTCCTTTCGTGACAGTTGCCACGGAAGGAGCGGTATCCTCGGGTGGCAGCGGATGCGGAGCAAAACCGCGCGGCTCTCGCCGCTTCGTCCACGGACAACATCCCATCCCGCGGCACTTTACGCTTTGCACCTACTCTGTCATGTGTTTTCTGAATTGAATTTATTTTATCCGGCGCGCCGCGGCTTTTGCCGTGTGCGCGGCCAGTACCGCCGTGGTGAGCGCGCCGACGCCGCCCGGGACGGGCGTAACGGCGCGAACGACGCCATCCGCTTCGGCGAGAGCAACGTCGCCGCAGAGCTTCTGCGTCTCTTCGTTATAGTGTATGCCGACGTCGATGACCGTCTGTCCGGCGCGGAAATACGCCGCGCCGACGCTCTCGCGCCGCCCGGCCGCGGCGATGAGGATGTCCGCTTCGCGCGCAAGGCCCGCCGCGTTTTCGGTCTTTGAGTGGCAGAGCGTCACCGTTGCGCCGCGGTGCAGCAGCAGCATTGCCGCCGGACGTCCGACGACGAGGCTCCGCCCGAGCACGACGGCGCGCTTCCCCTCGATGGGGATTTCATAATAGTCCAGCAGCTCCAGCACCGCCTGCGCCGTGCAGGGGGCAAAGCCCTCGTCCGTCCCGGCGTACACCGCGGCGAGAGAGCCCTCCGCCGCGCCGTCCACGTCCTTTTCCGGCGCGATGGCGCGCAGTATGCGCGCCTCGTCCAGCGCCGCAGGCAGCGGGCGCAGCAGCAGTATGCCGTGTACCGATGCATCGGCGCTCAGGGAGCGCAGCGTTTCTTCGAGCGCTTCGCCGGAAGCATTCTCCGGCAGAGAGACGCACCGCGTTTCGATGCCCACGGCGGCGCAGCGCTTCACCGCCGCCCGCTCGTAGGAGAGATCGTCCTCGCGCGCTCCAAGGCGCACGATGGCGAGCGTCGGGACGACGCCCTTTTCGCGCAGGCCGGATACGAGCTGCGCCGTTTTTTCGTTGAGCGCGGCAGCAGCGGGCGCGCCGCGGAGAAGCATGCTCATCGCGCGAGCCTCCCGTATACATCGTTATAGATCTTTTCGGCCTGCCGCGCGTACTTATCCACGAGCGCGTGAGCCTTCGCGTCGAGCGCGGCGGCGCGCTCCCGATCCTGCATCAGCCGCGTATTGACGCGCACGTTGATCTCCGCGCCGCGAAGCGCCGCGAGAGCGAGAGCCGCGCCGACCGCGGCGTCCGAGACCGCGATGGGGCTTCCCATGTCGGCAAAGCCGCGCAGCAGCTCCACCGTCCGCCCGGTAAGCTCCAGCACCTCCATCGGCGGCGCGGCGGCGGCGGTGAGACACGCCTCAAGCGTTTCGGCCCGCTGCGGATCGTCCTTCGGTATCGCATAGGCCTTTGCGAGCGGCGCGAGCGCCGCGGCGTCCTTTTCCACGCAGTCCAGAAGCCGGCCCCGGAGTGTTTCCGCCTCGTCGAGCAGTTCGCACAGTATCGGCTCGACGGCGGCGTATTTTTCCTTTCCGACGGTGAGCTCCCCCACCATGCCGCCGAGCGCGGCGGCGAGCGATCCGGCGAGCGCGCTTGCGCTGCCGCCGCCCGGCACAGACGCCCGGGAAGCGAGCGCGGCGGTAAAGTCGTTCACGCTTTTATGGAGCATTTCCATTCTTAAAACATCCCCGTAATGACGCCGTTTTCGTCCACGTCGATCCGCTCGGCGGCAGGTGACTTCGGCAGGCCCGGCATCGTCATAATATTGCCCGTGAGCGCGACGAGAAAGCCCGCGCCCGCCGAGACGCGGATCTCCCCCACCGTCACGGTGAAGCCCTCCGGCGCGCCGCGTTTTGCCGCGTCGTCCGAAAAGCTGTACTGCGTTTTGGCAACGCACACCGGCAGAGCCCCGAAGCCGAGCGCCGTGAGCCGCGCGGCCTGCTTTTTTGCCTCCGGCGTGAGAACAGCGCCTTCCGCGCGGTACACGTTCCGGCAGAGAGCGTCCAGCCGCTCCTCGATCGTGCCGTCAAGATCATAGGCAAAGCGGAACTCGTTTTTCTCCTCGCAGAGCCGCACGACCTCGGCCGCGAGCGCTTCGCCGCCCGCGCCGCCGCGCGCCCACACGTCGCTCCGCACGGCTTTGACGCCGAGCGCGGCGCATTTCTCCGCCACGAGCGCAAGCTCCGCTTCCGTGTCCGTCGGGAAGGCGTTTACCGCCACGACGCACGGAAGACCGAATACATTCTTGATATTGTCCGCATGGCGCAGAAGGTTCGGAAGGCCCTTTTCAAGCGCTTCGAGATTTTCCGCGCCGAGCGCGTCCTTCTCCACGCCGCCGTGGTATTTGAGCGCGCGCACCGTCGCCACGATCACGACGGCGTGGGGGCGCAGATCTGCCAGACGGCACTTGATGTCAAAGAACTTTTCCGCGCCGAGATCGGCGGCGAAGCCCGCCTCGGTGACGGTATAGTCCGCGAGCTTTTGCGCCATGCGCGTGGCGAGCACGCTGTTGCAGCCGTGGGCGATATTCGCAAACGGGCCGCCGTGGACGAGCACGGGCGTACCCTCGAGCGTCTGGACAAGATTGGGGCAGAGCGCGTCGCGCAGCAGCGCGGTCATTGCGCCCTCGGCTCTGAGATCGTGCGCCGTAACGGGCGCGCCGTCATAGGTATACCCCACGATGATGCGGCCGAGCCGCGCCCTGAGATCCGAAAGGCTCTCCGCGAGACAGAACACCGCCATGATCTCGCTTGCCACGGTGATGTCGAACCCGTCCTCGCGCGGGCAGCCGTTCGCTCTGCCGCCGAGCCCGTCCACAACGTGCCGCAGCTGCCGGTCGTTCATGTCGACGCAGCGCTTCCACGTGATCTGCTTCGGGTCGATCCCGAGGGCGTTGCCCTGCTGGATGTGGTTATCGAGCAGCGCCGCGAGCAGGTTGTTGGCAGCGCCGATGGCGTGAAAATCGCCGGTAAAATGAAGGTTTATGTCCTCCATCGGGACGATCTGGGCATAGCCGCCGCCGGTCGCGCCGCCCTTGATGCCGAACACCGGCCCCAGCGACGGCTCGCGCAGCGCGGCGAGCGCGTTTTTTCCGCAGCGGCGGAGCGCATCGGTAAGGCCGATGGAGGTCGTAGTCTTTCCCTCGCCCGCGGGTGTCGGCGTGATGGCCGTGACGAGAATGAGCTTTCCGTCCGGCGCGGCGGCCTTTTCGCGCAGCAGGTCGAGAGAAATTTTCGCCTTGTGTCTGCCGTAAGGCTCAACGTATGCTTCGCCGATGCCCGCAGCCGCGGCGATCTCGGAAATATTTTTCAGCGCGCACTTGTGCGCGATCTCGATATCGGTCATCCGGATCCCTCCCCATATACAAACAGAGTCAGTATACAGTATTCCCGTCCTTTTTTCAAATGTTTTCCGCGCAGGAGGCGGGGCTGTCATGCATTTGCATCCGGCAAAAAATCTGTTATAATGCCGTCGGGTGATAGTATGGACACAAAGGCAAAGAATAAGAAGCCATCAGCCATTCAGCCGGGGATGATCCTCTCGCTCGTTCTCTGCGTGGGGCTCGGCGCGGGCGTCGGCTATGCGCTTCCCGAAAATGAGAGCTTTTTCGCCGTGTTCCTCTTCGTATTTCTCGGGTTCTGCGTCTCCTTCGCCTTGCAGACCATCCTGCACGAGACCGGCCATCTGATCGGCGGGCTGCTGACAGGGTATAAATTCTGCTCGTTCCGCATCGGGAATCTCCAATTGCAGCGCGAAAACGGTGCGCTTTGCTTCCGCCGCCTGAAGCTCGCCGGGACGGGCGGGCAGTGCCTGATGACGCCGCCGGAGCCCGTGGACGGGAAAATTCCGGTGATGCTTTATAATCTCGCGGGGCCGCTTATGAATCTGCTCGCCGCGCTTCTCGCCCTCGGCGGGTACTTCCTCTCCGGCGGCGGCAGCGTGGGCGCGTCTCTGCTCTTTCTATTTGCGTTCGTGGGGCTTTATCTCGCGCTCACGAACGGCATCCCGCTCCGGCTCGGGCCGATCGACAACGACGGCAAAAACGCCTTCTCCCTGCGCCGCGATCCGGAGGCCATGCGCGCCTTTTATCTGCAAATGGCCGTAAACAGCCGCCAGACGGAGGGCGAGCGCCTGCGCGATATGCCGGACGAATGGTTTGTCATGCCGTCGGACGAGGCAATGCAAAACGCCCTCGTCGCCGCGACCGGCGTTTTCTGCTGCAGCCGCCTTATGGACGAGCACCACTTCGCCGAGGCGCACGAGGCGATGTCGCGCCTGCTCTCCGGCGGGGCGAACCTCGTCGGGCTCTACCGCGCACTTTTGCTGTGCGACGAGATGTATCTGGAGCTCCTCGGCGAAAACCGCCGCGGCACGGTCGATGCGATGCTCACAAAGCCGCAGCGCCGCTTCATGCGCCAGATGAAGGATTTCCCGAGCGTGCTGCGCACGGAATACGCCCTCGCCCTGCTGCACGACGGCGACAAAGAGCGCGCCGCCCTGCTGCGCGGCCGGTTTGAAAAGATCGCTGCGGCCTACCCGTATCAGGGTGATATCGAGCAGGAACGCTCGCTTCTCGCGCTCGCGGACGGGAAAACTCAAAATATCGGATAAGGAGAACGCCATGTCACAGGTAACAAAGCGGGCGCTCGAGCAGTCGCTCAAAAATCTGCTGCTCAAAAAGCCGCTCACGAAGATCACCATCAACGACATTGCCGAGGACTGCGGCATCAACCGCATGACGTTTTACTACCACTTCAAGGACATTTACGATCTCGTGGAGTGGTCATGTCTGGAAGACGCGCGCCGCGCGCTCGAGGAGAAGAAAACGCACGACACCTGGCAGCAGGGCCTCCTGCAGATCTTCGAGGCCGTGCGGCAGAATAAGCCGTTCATTCTGAACGTCTACCACTGTGTGGACCGCGAGCAGGTCGAGCGGTATCTCCGCCCGCTCGTGGACCATCTCATTCTCGGCGTGATCGACGAGCAGTCCGCCGCCATGCCCGTCCGCGATGAGGACAAGGCGTTCATCGCGCAGGTCTACGGCTACATTTTCATCGGCATCATGCTCGACTGGATCCGCGACGGCATGACCGAGGAGCCGGAGAAGATCGTTGACCGGCTCGCGCTTCTCATCCACGATTCGATCCGCGAAGCGCTCGCGCGCTTCAAGATTTAAGCAAATTCTCCGGTTTGATGAAAAACTTTACACTTTGCGCCCCCGTGATAAAACCCTTATCACGGGGGCGCTTCTGTTTATGGAAAAAAGTATTTCCGGGGGATACTATAGGGCCATCAAAAGAAAAACAAATCTCACAGGAGGTCAATATTATGTATTACTCTGCCGGAACGTATGAATCCTTCGCTCACCCCGAAAAGCCGGAGGGCGTCGACAGCAAATCCGCCTATATCATCGGCACCGGTCTCGCCGGTCTGACCGCGGCCTTCTATCTCGTCCGCGACGGCCAGATGAAGGGCGAGCACATCCATCTTCTTGAAAAGCACGAGCTTGCCGGCGGCAGCTGCGACGGCTACCGCGACATCACCAAGGGCTTTTACATGCGCGGCGGCCGCGAGATGGACAACCATTTCGAGGTCATGTGGGACGTGTTCCGCGATGTGCCGAGCATCGAGACGCCGAACGTAACGGTGCTCGACGAATACTACTGGCTCAACAAGCACGACCCCAACTACTCGCTCTGCCGCGCGAGCGTCAACCGCGGCGAGGACGCCCACACCGACAAGAAATTCGCTCTCGACAAAGCTTCCGCCATGGCGCTCTCCAAGCTCTTTCTGACACCGGAGAAGGATCTCGAGGACAAGAAGATCTCCGAGGTCCTGCCCGAGAGCTTCTGGAGCACGAACTTCTGGCTGTACTGGCAGACGATGTTCGCCTTCCAGCGCTGGTCGAGCGCGCTGGAGATGAAGCGCTATCTCTGCCGCTACGTCCACCACATCGACGGTCTGCCTGACTTCAGCGCGCTGCGCTTCACGAAGTACAATCAGTACGAGAGCATGATCCTCCCGCTCGTGAAGTATCTTGAATCCCACGGCGTGCGCATCGAGTACGGCATGGACGTGAAGAACGTCGTCATCGAAAAGCACGGCGATAAGAGAGTCGCCAAGGCCATCGTTTATGTGAAGGACGGCCAGGAGCAGACGCTCGATCTCATTGAGGACGATCTCGTGTTCATCACGAACGGCTGCTGCACCGATACCTCCTGCTACGGCGACCAGACCCACGCGCCCGACCTTTCCGGCATCGAGAACGGCAAGGGCGAGAGCTGGGATATGTGGAAGAACATCGCTGCGCAGGCCGAGAACGGCGAATACGGCAACCCGGACAAGTTCTGCTCCGACGTGAACGCCACCAACTGGATGAGCGCGACCGTCGCCACGGCGAACGAGGAGATCATCCGGCACATCATCAACGTCTGCCACCGCGACCCGCGCGAGGGCAAGGTCACGACCGGCGGCATCGTCACGGTCAAGGACAGCACCGAGAACTGGTACCTTTCCTGGACGATCAACCGTCAGCCGCAGTTCAAGGCGCAGAATAAGGACACGGTGCTCGTGTGGCTGTACGCGCTCAACACCGACCGCCCGGGCAACTACGTCCGCAAGCCCATGCGCGAGTGCACCGGCGAAGAGATCTGCCGCGAGTGGCTCTATCATATCGGCGTGCCCATCGACCGGATCGACACGCTCGCGAGCGCAGCGTGCAACACGACGACGTGCTTCATGCCGTATATCAACGCTTTCTTCCAGCCGAGAAAGGAATCCGACCGGCCGCGCGTCGTGCCGGAGGGCGCGGTAAACTTTGCCTTCATCGGCCAGTTTGCCGAAACGCCGCGCGACACCATCTTCACCACCGAGTATTCGATGCGCACCGGCATGGAGTCAGTGTACACGCTGCTGAACGTAGACCGCGGCGTGCCCGAGGTCTGGGGCAGCAAGTACGACGTGCGCGAGCTGCTGCGCGCGTGCTACTACGCCATCGATAAAAAGCCTCTCTCCGAGGCCGAGCTGAACTTCGGCGAGCGCGAGCTGATGAAGATCGTGCTCAAGAAGATCCGCGGCACGGACGTCGAGCTGCTGCTCAAGGAAAGCGGCCTCATCGAATAATTCCGAAAAAATCCGCAAAACAGCTGCCGCCGGTCAGAAAATCTGACCGGCGGCTTTTTGCCTTGACACAGGCGTTTGCCGTGTGTTATATAGAAAGTATATCTGATTTTAAAAGGAGGGACTACCATGGACAGCGGCAGTAACGGACGAATATGGGGCATGGCGAGACGCATCCCAGGGACTTCGTATGGCCGCGCAGGCCGGTGAAGTCTCTCTTTTCCGCTGCTCACCATTGCCCGGATCGACGTGCGCCGCACGCCGGGCAGCGGTGATATTTTTTTGCCCTGCTCCGGCGCGGTTATCAAAAAATCGTTGAAACGGAGGGCAGAAACATGGAAAACAAAACCGAACTCATGCAGCTCCGCCACCCGGATTACGACCGGGAGCTGACGGAGCTCGTCCGCAGCAATCTCTCGCCGAAGGCGTTCCGCGAGAAGCTGCTCGACTATCACGAAAACGACATTGCCGCCGCACTCGAGGCGCTCACGCTCTCTGAGCGGCAGCGGATCTATCACGCGCTTGACGCCGCGGAGCTCTCGGCCGTGCTCAAATACGCCGAGCCGATGACGGCGTATCTCAATGAATTGAGCCTCCGGCGGCGGGTGAACGTGCTCTCGCGCATGGACGCCGACGCTGCGGTAGACTATCTCAAAACACTCGAAAGCGGCGAGAAAAACACGCTCGTCGAGCTCATGGACGAGCCGAAGCGCCGCGAGATCGCGCGGCTCTGGGTCTACGGCGAGGACGAGATCGGCAGCATTATGACGACGAACTGCATCGTCATCCCCGAGGGTCTGAGCGTCAAGGCCGCAATGCACCAGCTCGTCGAGCAGGCCGCCGAGCACGACAACATCTCCACAATCTATGTTGTGGATGCCGACAACGCTTTTTACGGCGCGATCGATCTCAAAGACCTCATCATCGCGCGCGAGGGCGACCCGCTCGCGGAGCTGATCGCGACCTCCTACCCCTACGTTTACGCGCACGAGCGCATTGAAGACGCGCTGCCGCGCATCCAGGACTATTCCGAGGACTCCATTCCCGTGCTGGACGAGGAAAACCGGATGCTCGGCGTCGTAACGGCGCAAAGCCTCATCCAGACGGTGGACGACGCGCTGAGCGAGGACTACGCCCGGCTCGCCGGTCTCTCCGCGGAGGAGGATCTCAGCGAAACGCTCGTGCAGAGCGTGCGCAAGCGTCTGCCGTGGCTGCTCGTGCTGCTGGGGCTCGGGATGGTCGTGTCGAGCGTCGTCGGCCTTTTCGAGAGCGTCGTGGCGCAGCTCACGCTCATCGTGTGCTTCCAGTCGCTCGTGCTGGACATGGCGGGCAACGTCGGCACGCAGTCGCTTGCCGTCACGATCCGCGTGCTCATGGACAGCGAAACGACCGGCGCACAGAAGCGGAAGCTTGTCTGGAAGGAGGCGCGCGTCGGACTTATGAACGGCGCGATCCTCGGCGCGGCCTCGTTCGCGCTCATCGGGGCATATCTTCTGCTGCGCGGCGAAGCGGCGCTCATGGCGTTCGGCGTTTCGGGCTGCATCGGCATCGCGCTCATCGCGGCGATGCTGCTCTCGAGCATTTCCGGCACGGTGATCCCGATCTTCTTCAAAAAGATCGGTGTCGATCCCGCCGTCGCCTCCGGCCCGCTCATCACGACCGTCAACGACCTCGTCGCAGTCGTATCGTACTACGGCCTCACCTGGCTGCTGCTCATCGAGTGGCTCCATCTGGCATAAAAAACGCTTCCTGCCCGGCTCCGGTGAGCATTCACCGGAGCCGGGCAGGAAGCGTTCGTTATTTAAAGCCATTTATTTTGCGGAGAGAAGTGCATGTATATTTTTCCCGCGGTGAACCGGTCTGCGGTCGATCCGCTGCAGATGCCGTCCGGTTTTCCGGGAGGATTTCGTATTTTTTATTTGCCGATCTGCTGCAGAACAAGCTCGGCGATCGTGGCGATGAATTCGCCGTTTGTGGGCCTGCCCGTGCTGCCGGAGAAGGCACCGCAGAAGATCTTTTCCTGCACGTCCTCGTCGCCGCGGTTCCATGCAATGTCGATCGCATGGCGCATCGAGCGTTCTACGCAGGACGGCGTGGAGGAGAACTTTTTCGCCACCGTCGGATAAAGCACTTTCGTTATCCCGGCGGTGGAGTCCGCGTCGCGGATCGTGAAGAGGATCCCTTCACGCAAATATTGATAACCCTTGACATGCGCCGGTACGCCGATCTCGTGGAGAACGTCGGTGACGGCGCTTTCCAGATGTGCGGGCACCGGAGCCGGCGCGGCGACAGCCGCGGGAGATTTTCCGCCCGCTTTTGCGCACTGCCGCAGGCACTGCATGAGCGCCGCGGTGTCGCAGGGCTTGGGGATAAAATATGCCGCGCCGAGCTTTGCGCACTCGGCAACGACGGCGGCATTGACAAATCCGGTGAGAACGAGCACCGGCGGCGCATCCTCCCGTCCGGCAAGCCGGCGGAGAATACCGAGCCCATCAAGCCGCTGCTGGATGAGGTCCAGCAGCACAACATCCGGGCGTGCCGTCTGGATCAGGGAAAGGGTCTCCAACCCGTCAGATGAAACACCGGCCGCTTCCATGTCCCCCTCCCGAGAAAGCGCCTGCGTCATTGTTCGTTGGAAATCCGGGTCTGCGTCGGCGATCAGCACTTGAAGTTTCATAATATCGCCTCCATATCGATTTTTTCTTCAGCTGATCAATTACCCGATAAAAATAGCACATTTTCTGTCCTGTTTCAACAAAACTGCCATAAAAATGCCGTTAATTCGTTCGACAGAATTCGACAGAGTAAGCGAAGCCGGAACCAAACCGAGGGTGAATCCCCGTCCTGGATCTCAAATGAAGCTGTCGGGATCCGTCAGACGTCGGACAGTGAATACTTGAAAATCAGCTTGTCTTTCGTCTTATTCGATCTCCCACACTACGGTGACGGTATCAGAAACATCGATATCGTCAGGCTCAATATCCAGATCATAGGCTTTTTCGGTCATCGGCAGTTCACAGCAGTCCATCATCAAGTCGTCCATCGGTTTGTACTCAAAATTGATCTCGCCCCAGGAGTAGTCGATGCTCTGGATATCTTTCAGCTTGACGCCGCCGGCCTGGGTCAGAACCGCAGCCTTTTTCTTGGCATCGGTGACGGCCTTCCCGAGCAGCAGGTTCTTTGCGGCTTCCGGGTCTTTCACAGTATAGCTGATACGAAACTCCGGCCGGACTTTGCCGTTGGCAAGGGCATACAGGATCTTGCCCAGACGGTCGTTGTCGGACTCGAACTCGACCTTCAGGGCGTGGTTGAACCGGTATCCGACGAAACGCCGCTTGTAGTCGTTGTTCTTGTCCCGGTAGCTCTCATACTCCGTGTCCACATGGAAGCTGAGCGTTTTCAAATCAGGCCGCTCAAACCCGAAGGCAGAAAGGACGTCCTTCAGCGCCTCCGTATCCTCCGATGAGTGGCGCAGAGTCTCGCCGTACTCCTTGAAAACACCGGTGAGGGTCATGGTGATACGGGTGATGTCGGGCTTGACTTTGATCTGCCCCTTGCCGGTTACACGAATCGTTCTCATTGTGCTTGACCTCCTTTGTCAGCGTTCAAAATCATATTGATCCGGTCTTTTGTCAACAGGAAGGACTGTCCCCGGGGATCAATAATGATCCCTCCAGGCATCTCCGAGCATTCCATCGGAAACGCCAATCCGATTCTCTTTGCTGCCGGTCTGGCAGCCGCGGTCGATCGCCTCATCGATGATACCGCTGCCTGAGAGGGTATCGCCGGGAAAATCGTCGTGACCGTGTTTCCGGGAAATATCAAAGCGGCCGAGAATATACGCCATATCCTCCGGGAGCCGGCGCCTGCACTCTGCCTTCAGGATGGCGGGCACGCCGTAAAAGGCCTCCGCGATGCTCCCTGCGATGGAGGTCAGTGTATCACAATCACCGCCGAGGGAAACGGCAGTCCGGATGACATCTTCGAAATCCGTCCCCTCCAGAAAGGCAGTGATCGCTTCCGGCACCGTCTTCTGGCAGCTCTCATTGTGATAATAGCTCGGCCGGATCTGGTCACAGGTGCGGGAGAGGTCATAACCGAACTCCTGCACAATGTAATCCCGGATCTCACCCTTGCTGCGGCCGGTCCTGGCGAGGAAGATCGCGCCGGAAGTTGCCTCCGCGCCCTTGATCCCCTCGGGATGATCATGCGTGACCTCAGCCGTCAGCCTGGCCTTTTCCCGCGTCTCTTCGAGCGTATCGAACAGCCAGCCTGCCGCGGAAACGCGCATGGCCGAGCCGTTGCCGCAGCTGCCGTAGGGCTTTGGATCTTTCTCCCTGAGCCAACAGAGGAACTTCCTGCCGTAGCCGGCATCAGGATACTTTTTGCCCCATTTCCGCATCGACTTGATCAGCGCAGCCCGGATGCTGTCATCGTCCAAAAACCGGCTGTCCAGCAGGGCCTCCGCCACCGCTATCGTCATGACGGAATCATCCGTGAAACGGGAATTCTCGCAAAAGAGCGGAAATTCCTTGCTCTTGTTCCCCCTGTCAAATTCGTAGGGCGCTCCGATCATGTCGCCCAGAAGTGCTCCGTACATTTCCTCTCCTCCTTCTCATGCAGAAAGCACGTCAACAAGCTTTTCGTTTTTGTGACGCGCCCCCATATCCGGTTCTATTCAGCCAAGCAAGTTTATTATAGTACTTTTGGCCTTTTCCCGCAAATTATATCAGCCGTGGTGTCCAATAAAACGGACTCTATCTTGAGATACCTTCTGTCAAGTGAAAAAGCTATTCCCCACGACCGGAAAACCTCCGGTGGCGGGGAATAGCAAAAAGCTGGTGGGAGAAGTTGGATTTGAACCAACGCAGCCGTTCGGCAACGGATTTACAGTCCGCCCCATTTGACCAGACTCTGGCATTCTCCCTTATTTGGTGGACTCTCCAGGAATCGAACCTGGGACGCGCAGATCTTCAGTCTGCCGCTCTGCCAACTGAGCTAAGAGTCCATGTGGGGTGTGAGAGCGGACTCGAACCGCCGACATCCGGTGCCACAAACCGGCGCTCTGACCAACTGAGCTACTCACACTATGAATGGCAAACCTACCGCTCGTGGATACAATGCACCATGTTTTGACGGCATGGTGCATTATTTTATTGGTTCCATTTTGATTCGCAGGGACGATGGGGACAGAAAGGACAAAATGTGGAGTGCTTCCCAGGAGCCTTCTTTCTGCCGCACCTTTTTCCGTCAGCCAGAGGCAGCCCTTCAGCAGATTCTATCCTGGATATCTCTTGAAAATACGAAAAAGAAACGCACAAAAACGCACGCACGCGTTTATTGCAACAGAAAACGCACGAATTATGCTGCGTTTATTTTGAGTGCTCCTATTGTTTATGCCATGCTAAGCGCAAAAATCAAACCACGCTATTGTTTGCTTCCGCAGCATCTGGGTTTTTCGTGCATTCCCCAGCAAATACTTCTTCGAAGCGCTGCCCGCAAAATCAATCTTTGTCAAGAAATATCGATAGTATACTGTGAATATTTTCGGAGAAATATTGATTTATAGCTCTGCTGCGCACCCAATCATCTGCGGTGCCTAAGTGCGGCCATAGTTCTTGAAGATGATAACTTTCTGATAACTCTGCCCGTTGACCGTTGACGATCCCGGAACCGGCAATATACTGTCGTTTCTGAAGGAGGTGTCACGATGACCCAATCAGAATGCACATCGGAAGTAAACTTCCGACTCTGTAAGAGCGTATTTGCTACGCTGGCGGCTCAGGGTATCATTTCGCAGGAAGATATCCAGCGCCTGACCAGAGCGGCAGCAGAACAATATCACGCCCCTATCGGGGAACTGGAGGTGAACAGCATTGCCGTCGAAAAGAATTACACGGATTGAGTTCCCGGTGAAATTGCCTGCCCCGGCACAGCCGCAGCCAAGGAAGAGAGTCGCCGCCTAATGCCCGAGTGTCCACCATGAAAGATGCACAGGAGAACAGTCTTCAGTCTCAGCAGGACTATTTTGCGGAGTATATTCGACACCACCCGGACTGGGTTTTCGCCGGGATATACACGGATGACGGTATTTCCGGGTTGTCCATCCGTAGAAGGGACGGCTTTAATCGCATGGTGAACGATGCGCTGGACGGAAAAATCGACCTGATCCTTGCCAAGTCCCTGTCCCGGTTTGCTCGGAACACCGTAGATGCCCTTACTACCATTCGCACCCTGAAAGCTGCCGGAGCGGCGGTATACTTCCAGAAGGAAAATATCAACACGTCAGACAGCACGGGCGAATTTCTCATCACTCTGATGAGTTCCTTCGCTGAAGAGGAAAGTCGATCCATTTCCGAGAATGTGACTTGGGCCGTCCGCCACCGATACGCCCAAGGAATCTATTATCTGTCCGGGCGGCTATTGGGATATACGCACAACCGGGGCGGCGAGATCCAAGTCGATGAAGTTGGGGCGAAAGTCGTGCGGTTCATCTATCTGCTGGCTCTGTCCGGAAAAAGCAGCACTGATATTTGTCGGATTCTGATGGACTATGGCGTGTCCTCTCCGGGGCAACGTCAGTGGTGGGAACCGGCTACCGTCCGCAGCATTCTCACGAATGAAAAATATGTGGGCGATGCCATCCTTCAAAAACGGGTTACGACGGACTTTTTGACAAAAACCACGAAAATCAACGAGGGCGAAGCCCCGCAATACTATGTGGAGAACGGGCACCCACCCATTGTCAGCAGATCCGTCTGGCAAGAGGTGCAAGCCGCATGGACGGATGCAGGCCGCAGAAACTACACACTTTCGCCGTTTTCGAATTTGATCATATGCGGCGATTGTGGCGGTCGGTACGGACGAAAAACCTGGCATTCTACCACCTATAATGATACGGTCTGGGAGTGCAATAACAGGAAAAACGGCCGCACAAAATGTAGATGCCGCCATATTTACGCCGAAGAATTGGATGCTGCCGTCCAAAGGGGCATGCGCCATCTGATGAAAGTGCATGCGGACATCTTGGATATGTGCAGCAATCTACTGGAGCATACTTTAGGCGGTATCACGCCGGATATCCGGTCTGCTTTGGACGATATCGCCCGTTGCAAACCGGATATCCACATTGATGGATTGATGATTCGTATTCTGATTCGCAAAATGGTGGTTACGTCGAAGCAAACACTGGTGATTCACTTCCTGGACGGCAGCGTCTATCGCCACTGCCTGGGCGCTACTCCCCGAGGGAAACGACTTTACAATGCGCAGCGGGATCACAGCCGGATACTGGCCTTGCACGCTGTTGGATGCTCCGCTAAGGAAATATCGCAGCAACTGGGAATCAGTGTGAATACGGTTCGGTCGTTTTTGCGGAGGAATCTGAAGAGGATTCCGGTTACAGAAAAAACGGAGCAAGATGCTATCTTATAAAAATGGTATCCTGATGATACTCCAAATTCAGCAGCAAGGTGGGCGTTATTTTGATATCAAATTGCATTCCTGGATGTATGTACAGCCGCTCTGCATTTTTTGAACCCAATTGCGAAGAAATCCGTAATTTCCCTTTTGAAGAAAAGGTTATCAGCCCAATATCAAATAATCGATCATACGCAGGGCTAAGGCACAATCCGTTTTCGGTATTTAGCCGCTCCGTATTTGTTGATACCGCCCATGGTTTAATGTGACTCGCCATCAGTAACCTTGGATTGTCAATTCCGGTGATAATGCAACGATTCTCATACTTTTGCAAGACTCTCTTCCGAAACTGCCCTTGCCCAACTCTTGCATTAATCAGTTCCTGCCGCTCCGTTTCGGAAATATTTTCCTTTTGAAGTGCGGCTTTGGCCTCTTCTATATCGGCAACGGTCTCATCCTGCTTGAAGGCCCGATATTGCTTTAATGCATTACTATACATTGTATTCCCTGTGGTATTCTTCTTGATAAAGTGTTGGTCATGAAGAATGACTGCCATAGCGATATCAATTTCAATCTCCGTCATCTCCGTAAACGGTTTGTCAATCACCCCCAAATCCAACATTTCTTTCATGACCGTGTTGGCTGCATGACTGTACTTGTATATCGAAGAATCTGACAGGGTTGTGTTATTTTTTAGCCACGTAGAAAAATCATTCATATTTTGTCACCCGTTGAAACTCAGTCAATATTTGCCCAAAACCCGATTCCTGGGTTTTCATATGTTCCAACAATGACACCTCGATCCAGGAATGCATTTCTCTCTTCGCAACAGGTTTCGGGGAGCAACCCGCAAGCATGACATGCAGCCAAATTCAGAGAGTCGCGACCTTGCCCTCGGCTCATTATGCATACCGGGTCATTTGAGCAAGTCTTGGCGTTTGCAATTGCTTTTCTAAGAATACCAGGGAACGCATCTGGTCTTCCTTGGCGAACCAGTCCCCCCAATGTTCCCTCTGCGTCGCCACTGGCCGTATAGATGAAAATACCCGCCATATTTTTCCCGTCGGATTCCTCCGCACAGTATAAGCGCTCACTTAGGGAAGCAATGCTATACCCGCATTCAAAACTCAGCTGAGAAATGAGCAAGTGGGATAGCGTGTGCAGCATAAGAAATTTGGGTGTTATCGTTCGAGGATGATTTTTCCCGATGAACGATGTTGCATAATTGCGGTTTAGTATGGCGACTCTTTCGTTGACCGCCGGATGGGTTTCAACCCAGTTGTCGATGTCTTCTTGGTTAAACTCTATAAAGATGCCCTCGCCGCGCACTTCATAAGCGGGATACCACCGGGTGTCGGGGTCCTTAACATCCACAAAGCCTACATCATTGCGGGTCATTGCCGGCTGAATTCTGGAGAAACCAATCAATGCATTTACCACACGCACTTTGTCTATGAGGGAAATGGCTTTAATATGAGGGAGACCATACTCGGAGATATCCATTTCCTCACGGGAAAAGTCACCCAACCCGGAACCGACTGCGCCTACTTCGCCGGACAGCGCCGTATATTCCTCCACACGATACTGAATCCCGGTCACGTCTACGCCTTCCGGCACCGGATCCAACCATTTTTGAGTCAGAATTTTTTCAACTTCTGCGTGGGGTGCACCGATCTCCAGTGCAATTTTATCTACCCATTTCGGCAATCGCCGGGTGATTGTTGCGATCTTTTCTTCGGGGTCCTCATCGCTGATGATAGTCATACAATCATCATAAGCTTTGCTTTGCTCTATTTTTGCATTCAACTTATCCGCATACGGAGGAATGACCAATGAACTATGCACTACAGGAAAGTAAACGGACGATGCGCCTCTCTGCACGGTTTTGGGGTAGCAAACGCACTTTTCTTTGGTGTGCCGAAACGGATGATTTCCGTCACATCTGAACTGATTGGTTCCCAAATCTTCATCCAGTTTTTGAAAGCAATCCTTATCGAATGCACCTCTTAATGTCGCAACGGCACCACAGGAGCAGCTAACGCTCAATCCTTCAAGCCCTTCCGTTCCGGATGCGCCCGTCTTAAATTTCAGCTCCGGATTTCCACAGATCGGTTTCTTCGCCTTTGCATGAACCCATTTTACCCAGGGGAAATCATTCAAATGACCACTTTCACACACCGTGACAATACGCGCTACAACCAAATCCTGTCGGCACCGGGGGCATTGCATATGCTCAACCATATACTCATCCCGTTCAAGCATTTTTGGCTTGGCTGTTTTTCTGTATTCGGACACCCAGTTTTTTAACGGCTGAAATCTTCGACACTTCGGACAGAAATACCATTCGGGAAAACGTGCGTACGCAATGTTGGTGGGTAAAGCAAAGTAGTCCACCCCAAGAGCTTTGGCAAAGCGATCATCATAGATTCTGCTTGTCCCACTCCAGTACTCCGGTGCAGCCGTAACCAATGTCTGATCCGGGAAGTCCACCATAGCTCCTACACCATACTGCAAAACCGCCTGAGCGGCACGAACGGAGTGGGTAACCTTATTCAGTTCCACCTTCGCCTTCACCTGTTCAGACATTGTTATCCCCCCAAACTATAATACTGCCCGATACCGGGGTATCCACATTTCGCATTGAGGTCAAAGTTTCAACGGCACTATCCTTACCTGAGGAATTGTATTGTTTAAGCAGCCGACGTGCATCTCCTGCGGGAGGATTAACCATGAATCGACGGCCAAAATACAACGGAACGGATGGGTGTTCTCCGTTACATTCATCCACATAGGATTGCCAAAGATCGAAGAACTCCTCAATCTCCGTCCGGATTTCGTTTACATCGTCTTTTGCCTGTCCCTCGGAGCGCTCGTTAATCCCTGTCACCCTATCTGTGACGAATGTTTCGATTTGTTTTATTGTGTCTGCAAAGTACTCCTTGTCAAAGTTGATGGCATCCTTGTCTTCGCTCATTCCGGTCATTTGACGCATCATTGAAACGAGGACGGCGTGCAGAGCTCGCTCACGCGCCGGGCGGGAAAACGGAGTTGCTCCGGTTGGCTCGACAAAACGATAAAATGATTCATGATAAGAGCGGAATCGCTCATAGTGGGAGCGGTCGCGGCTCTTTGTTGCATCGTACTGCACAAAGACAACACCGGGGAAGGAACGTCCCACACGGCTGGATGCCTGAATATATTCACTGGTAAGTTTAGGTTGCCCAATCATCAACATGACATTCAATCGCGCCACGTCAATGCCAACGGAGATCATGTTCGTGGCAAGCAGCACATTGGAAGCATACCGCTTGGCCGCCTCATTCTCTTTGGAGTACTCAATCTTTTCCAATTTGTCCAAAGTTTCATTTAATGCCGTAGTGGAAACGCGACTGGTAAGCTCGTCCGCACTGACGATGAGCCGTCTCCCCGTAAACATACGATTTGCCGTGCGAACAATAAAATCCTTTACGTCATCGTCCACCAACGTTGAAGCCTTACCCAGGTCCTTCAGACTGTTAAAGTATACCGTCAACGTCCACAGCTTATCTTTAACCTCTTCCGAAAGGTCCATGGTATAAATCTTCTGCATGAGCGCAGCCATAGTGCGAATTTCCATCATGGCTTTGGTTTTGCCGGAAGGCATAATACCAACATACTTGCGCCCGTAATCACCTTTTTCATAATCAACGGCAGACTTTTTTGCAAAAAAGGAGTCCTCCGCATCCAATCCGGGAGCCGGGAATTGCACCACCTCGCGGTTATACAGCACGGAGCACTGCTCTTTTGCCCTCCGTATCGTAGCGGTAGATGCAATCACTTTGGGATATACACCCTTTTGACCACAAATTGCGTCCACTGCAGTTTCATAAAGTCCAACAACCGTACCCAATGCGCCCGAAATCAAGTGTAATTCGTCCTGGATAATAAGTTCCGGAGTGCGATTGTCTTTCCCGATTCCGAAAAATGCACCGATTCGTCCGTCCCAAGGAAGCATGGCAAATTTATCCACCGTGCCAAACAATAATGTAGGAGGTGCTTCGTAGAGTTCGTCATCGATAATCTGAATAGGAAGTCTTTTGGTAAATGCGCAATCTTCGTGCGGACAGAACATATAAAAATGTTTACCGCCGCTCATGTTATATCCCCATTCTCCAACCAGACGGCCGTTTTTATCATCCTTAACCATCTTTGTTCCACACCAGGGACACTTCAACACCTGGAACTTATTATGACGTTCCTTTTCGTTACGAACATAATATGGGCTGCTCACACTCTGCAGCTTACCCAAATGGTATTCCGCACTATTGGAACGCTCTCCGGTTCCGACATTTTTATTTGGAATATGAGATCCGCCAATCCAGAGTCCGATGGTAATCGGCTCTTTCCCCAGCGGATAGGAGGGATACTTATGTCTCTTTTGAGCGCAATCCTGCCTAATGTCCTCGCAAGCGCAAATGAGTGTAGCGGCGCGGGTAAACTGCTGCGCCGCCAAAAGGCGGAGCGTGTAGCGCATAATAACAGCCGTGCCATTGGAGTTTTTGGGATGTGCCAGCTTACGATAGAAAATTGTAAATGCGGTCAGCCCGAGGTATGCCTCGGTTTTGCCACCGCCGGTGGGGAACCATATCAGATCGACGATGCTCCTCTCCGGGGACTCGTCATCAATTATGGAGTTGATATCCATCAGCAAAAACGCTATCTGGAAAGGTCTCCATCTGCATTTATCGTCACTCTCCCGGCCGTAATCCATGCCATGAAGTCGATCGGCTATTTCTTCGTCCCCAGGGTAACGGTCGGCGTTTGTTTTGGACATACTTCCTTGCATTGCGATATGGATTCTCTGCATAAACATCGCACGATTTGCCAGCAAAAAGGCTGTGTATGCTTCGTCGTTTTGTTCCAGAGAATCAATACCGGCGTACATTCGCTTATATGCCCGCCGGCATTCGCCGATGTTATTGGCGGCAGCGGATTCGTATCTGGAATCGAGTGTTGCGGCTACTCTTTCCAGATCGTCCACCCAATTTCTATACAGGTCGACCAAACTCCGCATGGATGCAAGTTTGGTGGATCTGTCGGTTGGATCAAGGTCAGATAAATACTTCATGGACAATTCTTCGTCTTTGATAAGCCCGTTCTGAGGCAGAGAGAAACTCATTGACGGAATTTCAACGGTCGGGAAGAAATCGCTCCATATGCTCCCGATTCCGGATGCATTAATGTCCCAACTCACGGATGTTCCCAGGCCGGTTCCGTATATTTTTTTGTGGCGGTACAACAAATCCAAAGATTGTTCTTCCGAATCCATTGCGGTTGTATCTGCATGGGGATTGCTTTCTGCAAAAACGAAATCATTGTTCTCGGACGATACTTTCAATTTTGCCTGAAAAATACAGCGATTTGCTTTTACGGGAGATTCTTTCAGACCGTTTACCAGCATAACGGTAACTGACCACAAATCGGCACCGATTCTCCTTCTCAATGCCACCAGCTTAGCGTCTGTATCATCCAGGCTGCGGTTGCGTTCATCATCGACATAATCTCCATGACTAAAGTCAAGCACGAATTCCGGAATTTCATGCGGAACTCGCACATACCCCATAGCACAGTAGTCGACAAACCGATAGATTATTTTCTTGAGAATATTGAACTCGTTTTCCGGAATCGTATCGCGCTCAAATATACTCCGGGCTTCCTTAGCGGTAACGGATGAAATCAGCCGCAGCGCATGAACTTCCTTATCGTACGCCACAATATGAGCCAATTCGGGAGGAACCGTATAGGTGTTGGGGTCATCAGGCCAATAGGGAATCATACAATCCGGGATCTTCGCGTTTCTGTACGTGGCAAATGTCAGACTCCCTCTGACGATGTTCGTATTTCCGCTTGCGATGAATGTAATACCCATAGACGAGGGCATATACTGGGTAGCCATTCCGATTTCTTCATCCAAGTTTTCATCGGCGGTTTCATCGAATGCATAGGTACTCTGTTTCTTCTGTTGAACGGGATCGGCAATCGGCTCTTCGGCAGAAGCCGAATCGGTGATCTCAGCCGAATTGTCGGCTTCCTCTAATTCCACCGTCTCATCGTTATCCTGATTAACTTCGTTCCCCTGCGGAAACAGAATGCCAACGGAATAACGGCTTGTCGGAGTACTGGAAATCAACTCGTGTTCCGCATCCGGCAAAGAGAACTCGGATCCCGGTCCGAGCAGTTCGGATTTGATTATGTTGATATACTCTTCTCGGGCGGAAATCATTGACCGCTTAATTTCGTTATCCGTCACATCAATACCTCCGTTTCCGTAATGGGTGTGTTCACAAGGCCGACACCGATATTAACGCTTTCACTTAGTTCCGATATATTATCCAATTCCATAGTTTCGGAAAGGCTGTCCACGTTATCATAAACAACACTAAGGACACTGCCCTCCGGCGGCAGATTGCCGCTTAGCTTGTCGCCGATAGCCTTTGCTATCAAATCCAGTATTTTTCGCCGGTCATGTCGAACCTCGGCACACGAGGTAAAAAAGCCGTGGGCATCTGCCAAGAGGTATGGGTCTTGGGTCAGGGCTGCTATGTATTCCAGCGTTTGCTCGTTTCTCGGCCCGACGATGTGGCTATCTTCAACCAGCCACTGCCTGATCGTTACCTCTTGCATTTTGCTTCCGACCTTACGCAATTTTTGCGCTACACATCTGTAGGTAAGCCCGTTAGTTTCTTTATATTCTCGCAGCGCTTCTTTCCAGTATTGAGATTTTTCGAATGCATTTACCGCATCTTGCCCCAGCTTACCATCATGAAGAAGCCTCTCATATATGAAGTCAACTATGTTCTTTGTGTAATCGTCTCGTTTTACAAATACCAACACATCTCCCGGACGCAGCTGTTCCGGAGATTTCTCCGTTACGCTTTCGGAAGCGGCATCAAAAACTGCGGCAGCATAGTACTTCGAGAATAGAATTTGTTCTCCGGTAACAAATGAGCCGACAAACTTTACCTCTGCCACCGGGACATGTCCACCGTCGGTTGTGTATGTGTGGGCAATTTTACGGATATCAAAAGCACCAAAACTGTCAATGTACTCATCCAATGCGGAAAATTGCCGCAAATCAGATGCCAGGCTCTTTTCTTCCGGAGTATCACTGTCTTCCGGTTCACTGCTACTTTCGGTAAATCCTATTCTTCGATTCAGATTTCGCACGAGCTTTTTCTGTTTTTTCCTTCGGTAGGAGAATACTTTTTCCTCGCAATCATAAAGAAGAACATCTATATTACGCACGCTTGAGCATTGCAGCGGATCAAAGCGCCTGCTATTAATCTCGCCTACGCAAAGAATCGCATCATATTCTCCGTGAAAATCAAAGCGGTTAGCGGTCACGCAAATGACATGATCGTCTCGGAAATAATCAGGGTGGATAAAACGCAAAATATCCGAATAGTATGCTTTAGGAACAACAATTGCTATTTTGTCATTCCCGTGAGCTTTAATATACTTATCGACAAAATCTGCCTTAGGAGATTCGATTAATCGCTCCCTATACTTTTGCTCCAGAGCATCAGCCACTGTAATGCATAGATCCTGCAGGGAACCCGCTCGTTCGGCAATGTCCCACAATCTTGCAATTCGTTCCTGTGGCGGCAATACGGCCTGATGAATCCGACGTTCATCTATCGCTTTCTCCATTTCTTCCATAGAGAAAAGAGCGGTATTCATGAGATTAAGAAGCCCATATGCCGTTATCACAAAGTCATCTTTTTCGGAATCTTGCCAGTTTGATTGCCTAATTGTCAGAATGGCGCTTTTTATGCGGCGGTACTCGGTCCACTCCCATCCTCCCGAAACCACAATCGGAGTGACGGTGTTGTGGATTACATTCATAATCTGCCTGTGAAGTTCCATGGTAAGCGGATTCTCGCTTCGAATCATTTGACTGTTTTGCGAAAGCAGTTCTTTTGTGCAGGCAAACACGGATGCTTCGTCATATATCTCCAGAATACGTTCGCCGATATCGGCTTTCAAAGGGGAGATAACATGAACAAACCGAAGGAGCTTTCTCCTAAGTAAATCGGCGAGTTCCGAGTTATTTTCCGAAAGGGAGATGCCGCCCGTAACCAGCAACCCAACAACCTTGTTCCCGTGGTTGTCTAACACCAAGTCTCGTGCGGTTGATATTTTGCCGGTTACTTTCAAAACGGGTTCGGCTTTGGTCGGATTAAGACCGTACTGATACTCATCACCACTGCCTGTGTAATATGCTGCCGGAATGATATCCAACAGGCTGACGGCCTTTCCGTCCCCATATGCAATCCTAACCTGTTTACAAATTTCGCCGAAAGAATTTCGTTCCGCAACGACAACAACGGAAACATCGATCTGAGTAGGGATCTCGACCACATCCACATCAAAGATATACGAGAGAAAGTCCTCGCGATTTGTGCTGCGTTTTTTTACGCCGCGGCCGTCCGTCACCTGAGAGTCCCCATAGTATGGCTTGATAAGATGTTTATTTCGATCCAACGGAAGATAGCTGGTAGTCTTTCCGTTTTTCCCCTTTCCATCCTGCTGAAGTATCATGCACAGGCTGCCATATTCAAATCCGGTACCTTTCCAACGATATCGTTGCCCCTTGAAGAGAACCATATCGTTAGGCTGAAGCGAAGATATAATGTCATCATTTGTTGACAAATTATAAGATAAGCAACCCAGCGCAACGGCCACAACGGAAATAACATCGAAGCAGACAGACCCTGTGTGCAATGCAAAATTTATCGTGCGTTCCTTTGATACTAATGATTTCGCAAAGAACGCAAGATATTTCTCGATTATAGCTTCTTTTGAAATGAGTGCTCCACCGTAATAAATATCGCACTTATTCAAAATCGCATCAGCGAGTTTGTCTGCGGTCATGGACTTGCACCTCCGTTTATTGCTCTCCCCGTAATACCTCTAAGCACTTAAGTATGAAGTTTGCCATTTCTTCAATCACCGGAATGGTAACAGAGTTTCCGAACTGTTTATACCGTTGCACATTTGGAATTTCTTCCGGAAAAGAGAATCCGTCTCTCCCGTTTTCGTCAACAAATCCGTAATTAATAAAACCTTGCAATTTGCCCCACTCTGATGGTGTCATTACGCGGATTCCTTTGTCGTTGAGCGGAGTTTTCTTCCCCTTAATTATTTGTCCGGCGATGCCGGCTTGGGGATCATAAATCAAATTGCGTTCTCGCCCGGAACCGCCCGTTGCCAGTAATGTGTTGGCGATTGGCCTTTCAATTCCTTCCGCATTAACTATTCGATATCCGAAGCCGTATCCTTTTCCTTCCTGCCTGGCTCTGTGCCGAATAAGCGTGTCCAGATAGCCTGACGCCATATAATACTTTGCCGGGACATTGTGCTCCAGAACATCATTTAAGTCGTGGTATATTTCATTGGCGCGATTCAAAGGCAGCTCATGGGGCAGTCTGGCCAATTCTTCAGGGGAAAACCGTTCCGTATCAAAGCCGATGATATATGTACGAGGACGATTTTGCGGCACACCAAAATCGCGTGAATTTCTTATGAATGCTTTCGGCGTATATTGTAAGCCTCCGTCTTCCCGTTGTTCCACACCTATAATGTGATAACCGAGTCTTCTGACTAACGTGTCGATAATCGTCCGGAATGTTCGCCCTTCGTCATGTGTCACCAAACGGTCAACATTTTCAAGAAAAATCACAAATGGGCGGGTTTTCTGAATGATTTCGGAAATATGAAAGAAAATCTTCCCCTTTTCTTCGTCATCGAATCCTTCCTGCAAGCCGACACGGCTAAATGTCTGACACGGGAATCCGGCAAGCAAAACATCATAAGGCGTTTCAGAAACCAGGTTCTTGAATTCGTCGCTTGTAAGATCGTGGTAAGGATCATCGCCAAATAGGTGTTGATATGTTTTGCATGCGTATTTATCTATTTCTGAGGACAGCACATTTCGAAATCGGCCGGTCAGTTCAAATCCTCTTCGGATGCCTCCGATTCCGGCACACAAATCAATTGTTCTGTATGGTGGGCGCGGCAGATTTCGAAGTTCGTCCAGTATGGTGGATATGCAGAAATCCATTTCTTTGAGTATTTCATGCCCCCAAAATCTGAATACTGTCCACCCCTGCTCTTGTAGACGGGTTGTAACTTCCAGATCCCGATGCATATTTCGTTCTATTTTGGATATCCAAAAATCTCGATTACTTTTTATCTCGTTCTGGGCATTCGCCCAATCGTACCCATGCCAAAAGTCTCCGTCACAAAAAACGGCAATTTTTCTGGCAATAAACGCAATGTCAGGTTTCCCGAAAATCGTTTTGTTATTTCTTGTATAGGTCGTTACTCCGTTGCGTGTTAATTCCTCGCAAAGTAACTTTTCGAGAGCGGTATCACGATTACGCACTCGGCTCATGTTATAGTGTATTTGCTCCTCGCTCTTTTTTCGAGCCATTGCTTCTCTCACTCCAAATTTGAAACTTGCGGCCGAGTAATTGATTCGGTAAAGATGTATTATTCACAAGCGAAACAGTGTCCACACATTCCGATTCCGGCCAAATAAACGGGAAACTATTTCTCTTTTACATATTCCACAATGTCCCCGAAATCCGTATCCAGTGTACCGCAGATTTTTTCCAGCACGCCCATTGTGACCGGTTCGTCACGCCGCAGCTTGGTCATTGTGTTCGGAGCCAACCCGGCAGCTTTGCGCAAATCCGCTTTACTCATTTTCTTATCAATCAACAGCTTCCAAAGCCGGTTATAGGAAACGGCCATTCTGTGTCCTCCTAAATTTAGCGCAATCTATATTGGAAATTATATCATGTTGCGTCACATTTTGCAAGAGAGTGTCGCACGGTTGTGCGAAAGTCGTTCAAGAAAGAGTCATTGGAGCAATCATTATATGCAGGGATCTGGAGCCGGACGGATTCCGTGCGTTTAGTCCAGCCGTGTATCCGCCTGCTTCTTTCGGTAGTAATAATCGCTTGCCTTGCGGCTGTTGCGGATACTTTGACATTGGACGGTCCCACAGTATTTTTGGCGGTTTCCGTGCTTGATGAACGCTCTGCCGCAGGCAGCGCAAAAGGCAATGTTTGTTTTGCCGCCATAGTCTTCGATGGCACCGGCATTGACGGCCGCAAAACGTCCCAATGCGTAATAGGCGGCGTCTACGACGGAGCGCACCACTGGCTGCAGCGTGATCTGCCGACTGCTTTTGTCAAATTCCAAGCCGAGCGCAAGTTTCGGCAGTTTTTCCGCAAAGCGTTCTATGACACACATACGACTTTCTGTACCGGCCCGATACCACTGCCGCATGATATCATCTTCTTCCACCACTTTAAGATTTTCGCAGAAGCGCTGTGCCTGTGAGACGTTGCCATCCAACAGGCTTCGGATTGCAAAGACCGTCATGGTGTTGGTGTAGAGTTGCTTCAAGTCGGTCACTGCGTCCTCGACACAAACCTGGTAAAACTCCAACGCATTTACCATCACATCCCAGAACGAATCCGTATCATGACCGCTAATTTGACGGTTATCCACATCGCTTCCATATAAATAGTACATATGGATATTTTCCATACTCCACCGAATCAAAATCTGCGCACATTCCTCCAATGGTTTCTCTCGCAGTTCCTGGTAAAGATTGCACAGGTCAATCAGCAGTTCTTGCCCGGAGGGGTAGCCGTCAAACACTTTTGGCGGGCAACCCATCTCGTATTCCGCATAAATCATAAGTTTCCCGCCCTCTGTTCCGATCCTGTATGAACGGAACCGAAGGGTGTGTTTTTTTATGTCCCCGATACCGCCGATCTCATAATCCGTCAGCTCCTGTTTCAAATCCATATCACAACACTCCCATATTACCGAAAGTCTTACCGTTAGAACATCGCACGCTGCCGCTATTCTTACCGATAGAATGAAGAATTACGGTTCTATTATATGCGATAATACAGCCAAACACAAGAGAAAGGAGCGAAATACATGAAGACGAGTTCCAATAAGTCCGTATTCAACCTCCAAGAGGCTGCGGCTTACCTGGGGATCAGCGTCCCAACCTTGGTGCGGCTGCTGGGGAGCGGGGTCATCCCATACCGCCGTGTGGGGCAGCGGTGGCTGATTGCCCGGGCTGCACTGGATGATTGGCTGAACAAGACGAACTGAGAGAGGAGTGATCGCCATGACCGAAATAAAGTCAATCGTCGTATATACGGCAGACTGCATCGGCAATGCAGCCAACTGCCGATATCCCAACGAAGTTAAAATCACGGACGAAGTCTCCGCAAGGCAGGCTTTTGCCACGGATATGGTCTGCGCACGGTACAAAAAACACTACCGCAGCACCGCAAATTTTGAGGTTGCCAATGCGCTGCCCGGAGACTGTGACAATGACCACTCAGAGATAGCGGCAGAGTGGATCACCCCGGAGGACATTGCGGATCTCTTTGCCGATGTTCCCTATGTGCTGCACTACAGTCGCCACCACATGAAGATCAAAGGCGAAAAAAGTGCCCGGCCACGCTTTCATGTCGTTTTTCTTATCGCCCCCGAACGGGATATGGAGCGTTATGCGGCGCTAAAGCAGCGTCTGCTGGAAGCATTTCCTTTTTTCGATGCCAACGCCATGGATGTCGCCCGGTTTCTGTTCGGCACGGAGGATCCGCAGGTCATCTATCATCCCGGTGTGGCCCCGCTGAATGAATTTTTGGATGACCTGGAGAACGAACAGGCCTTTGCAGGCATGGGACACACCATCCCCGAGGGTAGCCGCAACAGCACCCTGTCCCGGATCGGAGCAAAGATCATAAAACGGTATGGGGATACGGCGAAATCAAAGGAACTGTTTTTGCAGGCCGCCGAGCAATGCGTTCCGCCTCTGGAGGATCGGGAGCTGGAGAACATCTGGGCCGGAAAACAGCGGCTCTATGTCAAGATGCGTAAGCAGCCCGGGTACATCCCGCCGGACGCCTATAACGGCACCGTCTCCGTCGTCTGGGAAACGCCCCTTCCGTTTGATGAATACGACCTTCCTGTATTTCCCGTGGACGCATTGCCGGAAACCGTTCGCCGCTATGTGCTGGCGGTGGCGGAATCCACGCAGACTTCCGTGGATATGGCGGCGGTGGAAGCGCTTGGTGTGGGGGCCCTGTGCAGCCAGGGAAAATACTTCATCCAGGGCAATGCGGACTGGGTGGAACCCCTCAATATCTACACGGTCGTCATCCTTCCTCCTGCAGAGCGGAAATCCTCGGTGCTGTCCATGATGATCCGCCCGGTGGAGGAATATGAAAAAGGGGAAAATTCCCGCCGCAATGCCGGAATCATCGAAAGTCAGATTGTTCTGAGCCGACTGGAAAAGGAAAAACGCAGTTTGGTGGAGCGGGCATCCAAGGGCAAAGCCACCGAGGAAGAGGTTCGCGCCAAGGCTGCGGAAATCGCCAAATACGAGCCGGTCAAGCCTCTGCGGTTATTCGTGGACGATGTGACATCAGAAAAGTTGACCTCCGTTCTGGCCGAGAACAAGGGCCGTGCAGCGGTGGTTTCCGCTGAGGGCGGTATCTTCGATATCATCAGCGGCCTGTACAGCCGCAATGTGAATATCGACGTATTCCTCAAAGGCCACAGCGGCGATACCATCCGGGTCGACAGAATCGGCAGGGCCAGCGAGAGCATTATCCACCCGGCATTGACCATGGTACTGGCGGTACAGCCCGAGGTGCTGAACGGGCTGATGAGCAACAACACCTTCCGTGGTCGCGGCCTTACGGCACGGTTCCTGTATGCCATGCCCAAATCCACCGTTGGCAGTCGTTCTTTCTCCACGAAGCCGATCCCGGAAGGAGTCAGAGCCAGATATCAGGCGCTGATTGAAACCATCCTGTCCGGTGACAATGAACAGGAGCCGATCAGTCTTGATGACGGTGCCCGGGAAGTGCTGGAAGACTTGTTCAACGAGATAGAAGGCCGGTTGAAAGGAGACTTGGCGGAGATCTCCGACTGGGCAGGTAAGTTTGTAGGCGCCGTCCTGCGCATCAGCGGCATTCTGCACGTCATGAAATACCCCAAGGATTCCATGTTTGACTCTGTCGACAGAGAGACCATGGAGAATGCCGTTGCCATTGGCAGATACTTTCTGGCACACGCCAAAGCCGCCTATTCTCTCATGGGAGCCGATACGGTAAACAAAGACGCCCAGTACTTGCTGTCCTTTATCAAGCGGGAACGGCTTACGGAGTTCTCCCGCCGGGATGCCATGCGGCTCTGCCGCAGTTTCAAGACCGCAGATTCTCTGCAGCCCGTGCTGAACCGGCTATGCGAGTATGGCTACATTGCCGTCAAGCCCCAGGAACCGGTTTCTGGCATTGGCCGCCGTCCGTCAGAGGTCTATGTAACAAATCCTGCCGTACTGAATACGTGACCCGTCCGTTTCGTCCGTTGCGCCCGAGGGGGAAGGGGCGGTCGCAATCTCTACGCCTTTTCTCTCCGGGCAACGGCCCGGGGTCTTACGCACAAAAACAGCGAAATCAAAAGGGGAATTACCCCGGAATCAAACAAGGAGATTACAAAGTGACTAAACATGAAATTGAGATTCTGAACATCATGCGCAGCCGGGGCAAAACAGCCACGGATATTGCGCTTGCCCTTCAAGTCTCCGTCAATACCGTTCGCTCTTACATCCGCCGCCACCCGCCGGAAGATGCGGTTCGGATCGGATGCCGCCGGTGCGGGAAACCGATACTCCAAGTGAAGGGCAGAAAGGCCAAATACTTTTGTTCCGACCGATGCCGAAATGCATGGTGGAACGCCCATCCGGAACAGGTGCGGCGGAAAGCCTATTACCGTCTGACCTGTGAATACTGCGGAAAGGAGTTTGTCAGCTATGGAAACCGGAACCGCAAATATTGCTCCCGCCTCTGTTACGCCGACGCAAGAAGAACTCATTCGGTATCGAATCCTCTGCGCAATGCTGGATCACCTCGGCCGAGCGGGGGAACTGGACGCCCAAACCCGTGAACGGGCAAATGCCGTTCTCGCCATGAAAACAGGCCTGAAACGGGACAGCATTTTCCTTTAAATTCGTCATGATATGGACTTGCTATATCCTCCGAAACGAGCAATATATGTAGCTGACGATACTTGATACGAAGGAGAAGACCATGCCGAGAACCGTAGAACAAATCCAATTTACTCCCCACATGCCGAAAGCCCTTCGGGTGGCGGCGTATGCCAGAGTATCCTGTGGCAAAGATGCCATGCTTCACTCTTTGGCGGCACAGGTGGATCATTACAGCACCTACATCCGTCACCACCCGGGTTGGGAGTATGTGGGCGTTTATGCAGACGAAGCCAAGACTGGCACCAGAGACAGCCGGGAGAACTTTCAGCGGATGCTCACCGACTGTCGTATGGGGAAGATCGATCACATCATCACCAAGTCCATATCCCGCTTTTCCAGAAACACCGTGACCCTTCTGGAAACGGTGCGGGAACTGAAGGGTCTGGGCATCAGCGTTTATTTTGAAGAGCAGTCCATCGACACCGCCACCGCTGACGGAGAGTTGATGCTTTCCATTCTGGCAAGCTATGCCCAAGAGGAAAGTCTCTCCGCCAGCGAAAACCAGAAATGGCGGGTGAAACGAAATTTTGAAGAAGGCATTCCCTGGAGATTCTTCATGCTGGGATACCGTCGTGAAAACGGCAGGCTGGCCGTCATCCCGGAAGAAGCGGAAATCGTCAGAAGTATTTTCGACGACTATCTGTCGGGAAAGGGCGTTACCGCCATTACCAAACGGCTAAACGAAAGCGGTTCTACCACCCAGAGCGGCGGCGTGTTTCACAAGAGTGCCGTGGAGCGGATCCTCCGCAATTATGCCTACACCGGAAATCTTCTGCTGCAGACCAAGTTCCGGGAAAACCATCTGACAAAGGTCACCCGGAAGAATCAGGGTGAGCTGCCCCGGCATCATGCGGCGAACACCCACGAAGCCATCATTTCACAGGAAACATTCGATGTGGTCCAAGCGGAGATCCTGCGCAGAAAGCGGAAGTATGCGCCGACCAAGCCGCAGCAACCATCCCCCTTCACGGGACTCATCACCTGCGGCCTCTGCGGCAAGCATTACCGCCGTAAAACTACCGCTACGGGACCGGTTTGGATCTGCGCTACCTACAATTCTTATGGGAAGTCCTACTGCCCCTCAAAAGCCATCCCGGAGGAAACACTGATGCAGGCTGCCGCCCAGGTCGGGCACACGGGCAAAATAACGGCGATTACGGCCCACAACGACAATCTCCTGGAGTTCACCCTCGAGGACGGAACCGGTGTCGTAAAACGGTGGCAGGACCGCTCCCGTGCCGAGAACTGGACGGCGGAAATGCGCAAATCTGCCGGAGAAAAAACACGGGAAAGGAATAAACGCCATGCCGAAAGCTAAAAATGTCACCGTCATCCCCGCCACGCTGAATATCCATACCAAAACACCTACCACGGAACGGGTACGCCGCCGGGTAGCGGCTTATGCCCGTGTTTCCACGGACAGCGAAGAACAGCTCACTTCCTATGAAGCCCAAGTAGACTATTACACCAAGTTCATCCGGGAAAATCCGGATTGGGACTTCGTGGAGGTCTATACCGACGAGGGTATCAGTGCTGTCAACACCAAACACCGTGACGGCTTTAACCGGATGATCCGGGATGCCCTTGCCGGAAAGATCGACCTTATCGTCACCAAGTCCGTCAGCCGCTTTGCCCGTAACACCGTGGACAGCCTGACCACCATCCGCAGACTGAAAGAAGCCGGCTGCGACTGCTTCTTCCAGAAAGAAAATATCATGACCTTCGACTCCAAAGGGGAACTGCTCATCACCATCATGTCGAGCCTTGCGCAGGAAGAGAGCCGCAGTATCTCCGAAAACGTTACCTGGGGGCAGCGAAAGCGCTTCGCCGACGGGAAAGTCAGCATTCCTTACGGCCAATTTCTGGGCTATCGCAAAGGTGCGGATGGACTGCCGGAGATCGTGCCGGAGGAAGCGGAGGTCGTCCGGCGCATCTACCGGGAGCTGCTCCAAGGAAAATCCACCAACGCCATTGCCGCCATGCTGACGGAGGAGAGAATCCCGACTCCCGGCAAGAGGACCGTTTGGCAGAGAGCCACCGTGGAGAGCATCCTGCGGAACGAGAAATATAAAGGCTCCGCACTGCTTCGGAAATCCTTTACGGTGGATTTCCTCACCAAGAAAACCAAGGTCAACGAAGGCGAGGTTCCGCAGTATTATGTGGAGGACAGCCATCCTGCCATCATCGAGCCTTGGGAATGGGAACACGTCCAGGCAGAGTTGGAGCAGCGTAAAAGCCGCCGCAGTCGGCACCGTCAGACCAGCCCCTTCTCCGGGAAGATCCTTTGTGCCGACTGCGGCGGGATTTTCGGCGCCAAGACCTGGCACTCCACCGACCGTTACCGCCGGGTCATTTGGCAGTGTAACGACAAATTTAAAGGGGAACACAAATGCGAAACTCCCCATCTGACCGAGGAACGGTTGAAAGAACTGTTTCTGTCGGCCCTTGGGGCATATCTTTCCGACCGGGAGACCGTCATTACCCGGCTGCGCGATACCCAGCGGGTGCTTACGGACGCGGATTTCATTGACGCAGACATTCAGGCATTGGAGGAGGAACTGACCGGCGTCACCGGGATGCTGCGGCTGTGCATTGAGGAAAACGCCGCCAACACCACGACGGAAGAAACCTACCGCACCGCTCACGCCGATCTGTGCCGCCGCTTTGAGGAAACCGAAGCCAAGCTGGCAGCACTGCAACGGCAGCGGGAGAAGATGAAAGCGGATGCCATAGCCATCGGCGGCATGATGTTCGAGTTGGGAGAACTGACCGCCCTGCCGCTGACCTTCGACGAAAAGCTCTGGAACGGCACCGTTGACCATGTCACCGTCCACGCCAATGAGCGGGTGGTGTTTCGGTTCAAGGATGGGAAGGAAATCACAACAAGGCTATGAAACATTACAGAAACAGACCCAGGCTGGCAGGGACAATCCTGCTGACCTGGGTCTGTTTTTTCAAAAGAACCTTTGACTGTACCGTATCTCTTGCTCAACCTATTCCGATAAATACGGTTTCAATGCTTCAACCAACTCATATACCTTCGTGCCGGGGGCTGACTGAGAAGGCAGTTTATCCTTGTTTCCGGTGTCCAGCCGCTTGGCATTTGCAATTGCATAATCCATCATTGGATGAAGGATTTCATACATATCCTGTCGATTTTTACTATACTCGCCCTTCCCCAGGGAGCACAGGTATGCAGAAAGCTTTGGCCAGTATTCGCTGCGGTGCAAATCGGAATGCATATAGCTAAAATGCAGTAAGAACCACAATTCAATACACTGGTTTGACCAAATCGCATGATAAGTGATATCTTCAGTACTCCATGTTTCGCACAGCTGAGCGGTCTGATCGATATGTTCTGCCGGGAAGTCATCAGTATCGTAGACGACCCAAACGTGTCCATAGCCATTAGGGTTTGCAAACGCACGATTGCGTGCCTTGTTCAGCAAACTCAGTGTATTATCGCCCTCTCCGTGTATCTCAAGCTGGACCCGCCCTTGGTAGCGAGCGTTGATCCTATCACGGATTGCGCCAAAATAGGCTGGCTCTGTGTCCGTCCCCTCTGTCACGATCAAGTGGTACTCAGGCTGTAGTTTTTTCGCTTTATCCCGTCTGGGCTGCATCCACGCTTTGTTACGGTCTGACTTTTTAGGCGGTTTGAGGCTCATTTCCACTCGCCTCCTGTCAACATATTCTGCAGATATGGATCAGCGCCATATCTGCCTTCCAAATACTGCTTATCATAGGCAGCAGTATTATTGACTCGCTCATTATCCTCCTTTCGAATCTCATACAAGGAGTAGATCTCGCTGGAATGCGTATCATTGAGAGCGGCAAACCATATCTCGTCCCTACGGAAAACGGTATTCTTCAGCGTAGTCATATCGTGGGAGGTAAAAATCAGCTGTGCACCCTTCTGGTTGACCTGCTTGTTCTTAAAGAGGGAAATAATATAGCGCAATAGCTTCGGATGGAGCTTCGCATCCAGTTCATCAATAATAACCGGGCGGCCCTCCAGTAATGCAACCAGAATCACTGGCAGTGCTGCGATCAGCTTCTTTGTTCCCTCAGATTCTTCAGAAAATGGCAATTCGAAATTTTCCCCGTGGATGTTGCGAATAATATAAAGTTGCTCGTCCTCCTCGTCATAGCGATAACCTGAAATATCGATATCCATATCATTCAGAAATCTAAGGATCCGCTTCTGAATATCAGCATCTTCGCTAAGCATGATCTGATGCTCGGCGTGGGGATTTGCATAATTGCGAACAATCACAGACTCAAACCACTTCTGAACTTCAGCAATTACCGGAATATCATAATTGATTGCCAAAAAAGAAAGATACGGCATCTTTCCGTTGACAGCAGTGTTGATGGATCGCTTGTTAATGCTGGAACCCAGCTTGATGGCACCGTTGTCCCTCTCAAAAATCAGAGCGGGCTTCTTGCTGCCCAGCCCCTTCCGGGTCAGAGACTCAGACACGATCTCATCTCCAGCTATGGACAGATAGTAACGGAACTCGTTTGCCTCTGTGCGGAAATAAATCAGGAACTCCGTGGGTTCCTCTTTTGAAGTATGGTCGAGCAAATAGGGGACGGCATCTACGCTCTGATGCAAAATGATAGCGGTGCGAGTTGTCTTCAGATTTACAACAGGACGAACCACTGTAGAAATCAGGCAAGCCAGTGCCTGCAGGAGATTGGTCTTGCCGCCTCCGTTGGGGCCATAGATAACACTAACAGGCAAGAGATCGCTTGCCTTGGGGTTTTCAATCAAGGTGTCTGCAAATTCCGGCAGTGCTGTGGCCTGGAGATCAAACACCGTTTCATCCCGGTAGGACTTGAAATTCTTAAAGGAAAACTGACAAATCATATCCATTCCTCCTTCCGTAGCTTCATTATACCGGTATGATTTCCAAAAATCAATTGTTTTATGCGAATTTGCAAAAATATTTTTAGAAAATCAAATATAAAAACTGTTTTGCAGTGGTTATAACATGCTTTTGCTATTCACCTCATTTGAAAAAGTCAATGAAAAAAACATCGACTTAATGCATGATATCTTTCGACATCTACAAAACAACATCATGTTTTATGTTCTTAACTGTTTTGTTTGTTGATAACTCCCTATCATAGTTCCTACTTTAAGCCCCTCGACAAATCCGGCCTTCTCATGCTCCCGGCAGAGAGCGCAGACGGCATCCACGATCCGATCCATCTCCCGGAGGGGCATACCGTGCATCCGCTGGTACAGATCCTAAAAGGCAGCTTTCACGGCATCGGTGTCTGTGTTATTGCACTCACGGTAATAGGTAAAGAGCATCTCCAGGATGGAATTGGCATCACTGCCGTAGTTGGGTGGGTTCTCTGCCACATGACGAGTCAGGATCTCAACATACTCATTCACCACCGATACCGCCCCTCATTACTTCCAGCATCATTCTGCCGCCCAGGCGAAAGCTGTTCTGGAACAGTAGACACTCGGCCATAACCTGGTATTCCCTGACGCAATCCGCATACTTGGTAAACAGTTCCTTCTGCTCATCGGTCATGGTGGCCAGCAGTTTGTCCTCGTTCCGGCTGATCAGCTGGAGCAGTTCCTTGTGCTCCTTACCGACCGAAGTGTCATATTCCGCAGGTTCGATGTTGCCATACCAGAATTCTTCCAAAATGTTCATAACATCACCCTCCACAAAAGCGTGTGATGTTAACTCTGGCGGCAGCAGATTACAAGTAGGAGATCTGCCCGAATTTTGACTGTCCTTTTTGTCCTTTCTGTCCCATGGGTATCACTAAAAAACCGTCCGCAGCCAGGGGTACTCCCAGCCATGGACGGTTCTATGTATATAGAAAGTAATCATTTATCGTTTATATCTTATAACGATTGCAATTACCACCAAGCCGTGATTTCAGGGCAGGTAGCTGCGGCAAATGGGGCGGTCAGTTAGTTTTCAGCCGGAAATGTTCGAAAAACACCCATTTTTATGCGATAAGCGCCTAAAAGCACCGGAAAATAAAAAATTACCGTTGTTGAAATTGTATCAACAACGGTAACTGATTTGGTTGTAGGGGCGGGAGTCGAACCCGCTTGGGGCAGCTTATGAAGATCCGCTATTTCCCGGCCTCCGATGTAATACTAACGCACAAGGTGTCCAATAAAACGGACTCTGTTCGATATATCCCCGCATAACGAAGGAGAGCAGGCGAAATGCCTGCTCTCCAAAAGAAGCATAAAAAATCGAGTGTTCATAACATCAAATCCGTTATGAACACTCGAAATGGTTGCGGGGAATGGACTTGAACCAATGACCTCCGGGTTATGAGCCCGACGAGCTACCAACTGCTCTACCCCGCGATATTGCAAGAGTTATATTACCACAGTTTGTGCCGCCCGTCAACACCCAAACGAAAAAATATTTTGACGGTCTTCGCCGTCAGCCCTCCATCTGCCGCCCGAGGAATCCCGCCACCGTCTGCGCGAGCTTGAATTCCAGATCCGTCGCTGCCGGAGAGCCGGGGTGCGAGAGGAACATCACACAGCCAAGCACGTCGCCCTCGGCCAGGATCGGCGCGGCCACCGCGATGGCGTGATCCTCCGCCGACTCGACCGGCCGGGGCGCGCGGCTGCCCGAATCCGTGCGCACGGCGCGGCGGTTTTCCATGATCTCCTCCAGCGCTTTGCTGACAGGTTTTTCCAGCAGCTCCTTTTTCCCGCCGCCGGATACGGCGATCATGCTGTCGCGGTCACATACGGCGACCGTCCCGCCCGTGGACTTGTAGAGTGATTCGCAGATCTCTGCGGCATAGCTGCTCAGCTCGCCCATGGGCGAGTATTTTTTGAAAATGACCTCGCCGTCCTTCTCCGTGTAGATCTCCAGCGGGTCACCCTCGCGGATGCGCAGGGTGCGGCGGATCTCCTTGGGGATGACGACGCGGCCGAGATCGTCGATGCGGCGAACAATTCCGGTTGCTTTCATATTTATCTTCTCCCTTGTGTTTTTAGTCCGGCAAACCTATTGTTTACCAACCGCGGGAGATTATGCGCATTTCGCGCCGCCGTGACGAATTCTGACGAGCGAGGGAAAAACAAACCAATTGTTTATTTGCGTTCCTGTGTGAATCAAAGTATAATATAGCCGCATATATCGCCTGATACTTGACAATACAGAACACAAGGGAGAAAAAGAAATGATCACCGGTGAGCTGAAAAACAAAATCGACAGTCTTTGGGACATTTTCGCGGCGGGCGGCCTTGTCACCCCGTTGGATGTGATCGAGCAGATCACCTATCTGATGTTCATTCACGACCTTGACGATTCCGACAACCGCCGGGCAAAGGAGGCGGCCATGCTGGGTCTGCCGTATCAGAGCATCTTCGCCGATGAGGTACAGATCGGTGAGCGCACCGTGGATGGCCGCCAGCTCAAGTGGAGCGTGTTCCACGACTTCCCTGCCGCGCAAATGTATACCGTTGTGCAGGAATCGGTATTCCCCTTCATCAAGAATCTGCACGGCGATAAAAACAGCGCCTATTCCAAGTACATGGACGATGCCATTTTCAAGCTGCCGACGCCGCTGCTGCTCTCCAAGGTCGTGGACGCGCTGGACGAAATTTACCGTCTGATGAGCGGATCGCAGGCGGCGGACGTGCGTGGCGATACCTACGAATATCTGCTCAGCAAGATCAGCCAGTCCGGCCTCAACGGTCAGTTCCGTACCCCGCGCCATATTATCCGCATGATGGTGGAGCTGATGGACCCAAAAGCGGACGATGTGATCTGCGACCCGGCCTGCGGCACCTCCGGCTTCCTTGTTTCGGCGGGCGAATATCTGAAAGAGCGCCGCAAGGAAGAGATCTTCTTTAATCGCCAGAAAAAGGATCATTATATGAACCACATGTTCTTCGGCTACGACATGGACCGGACCATGCTCCGTATCGGCGCGATGAACATGATGACCCACGGCATCGGCAACCCGTTTATCGAGTACCGCGACAGTCTCAGCGATCAGAACCCGGACAAGGGCAAGTATTCCCTGATCCTCGCCAACCCGCCGTTCAAGGGCAGTCTGGACGCGGATACCGTGTCCACGGACCTGCTGAAAGTCTGCAAAACGAAGAAAACGGAGCTTCTGTTTCTCGCGCTCTTCCTGCGGATGCTTCGCATCGGCGGGCGCTGCGCGTGCATCGTGCCGGACGGCGTGCTGTTCGGCTCCTCCGCGGCACACAAGGCCATCCGGCAGGAGCTGGTGGACGGCAACCGGCTGGAGGCCGTGATCTCCATGCCCTCCGGCGTGTTCAAGCCGTATGCGGGCGTATCCACTGCCGTGCTGATTTTCACCAAAACCGGGCACGGCGGCACGGACAACGTATGGTTCTACGACATGACTGCCGACGGCTTCTCGCTGGACGATAAGCGCAGCCCTGTGGCGGAGAACGATATTCCGGATATCGTTGCAAGATTCCATAATCCGGAAGAGGAAAAAGACCGCCCGCGCACGGAAAAATCGTTCCTTGTGCCAAAGGCGGAGATCGTGGAAAACGGGTACGACCTGTCCATCAACAAGTACAAGAAAACCGAATATAAGCCCGTGGAGTATCCGCCGACGAGCGAGATCATGGCAGAGCTGCGGGAGCTGGAAATGCAGATCGGCGAGGAAATGCGCAAGCTCGAAGAGCTGCTGGGGCTGTAAAGAAATCGGATTTGAGAGGATGAATGAATGCAAAAGAGCTTTGACGAAGTGTTCGAGGATGTTACAAAACTCGGAACAAAAATTAAAACGGATGAATATCATCCGTTGGGAAAATATCAGATAATAGACCAAGGTCAAGAAAAATTGCCGGATATACAGACTTAAAAGATGGATTGTTTGAAAATGTGCCTGCCGTCATATTTGGAGATCATACGCGAGTTATCAAGTATGTGGACAAACCGTTCTTTCTTGGGGCAGACGGCGTTAAGGTTTTGCGCAGTCGATTAGAAAATGCAAATTATCGATACTTATATTATGCTCTCAAAAATGTGAAAATTCCCAACACCGGATACAATCGACATTTCAAGTGGCTAAAAGAAGCACAAATCAACTACCCGAGCGTGGAAACACAATTTGAAATCGTTTCGACCTTGGATGGTGTCACATCGATTATTGAGCACCGCCAGCAGCAGCTTCAAAAGCTGGACGAGCTTGTCAAAGCCCGATTTGTCGAGATGTTTGGTGATTCGGAATTCAATACGATGCAATGGCCGACAAAAAAATTATCGGAGTTATGTGCTGTTAGTTCAAGTAAGCGAATATACCAAAATGAGCAATGCACAGAAGGCGTTCCGTTCTTGCGGATTTCGGATTTGAATGAGCGTATCGACAATGTAAAAAACGCGCCCGAATTGTTCATTCCAATCAATAAGTATAATGAACTAAAAGAGAATGGTTTAGTTCCGACAGAAGGTGATATTCTTGTAACTTCGAGAGGGACGCTTGGCAGATGTTACATCGTTAGACCAGAAGATGAATTCTATTTTCAGGATGGAATGATAAGCTGGCTCTCTGATTTGAACAGTCAAATTACGAGTGTATATTTATCTCAGTTGTTTGCAATGTCAGGAATTCAGAAGCAAATTGCAAGTTTGCAGGCGGGGTCAACGGTGGCCTACTTATCAATAGCAATGTTGAAAAAACTTAATATTATGTTACCGCCGCTTGACCTCCAGGAGCAATTCGCGGCCTTCGTTGAACAGACCGACAAATCAAAAGCTGCTATACAAAAGGCGCTGGATGAAGCTCAGCTGTTGTTTGACAGCCTGATGCAGAAATATTTCGGATAAAGAATGTACAAATATTACGATGAAATACATTTCTCTTATATAACTATCTGTTTCTTTTTTACAGAAACGCTTATATAATTGCATATAAAGAAATTGAAAAAAGAGAAAAACTAGCAAGGAGAAAATGTTATGTATTTCAACGACAGATTTTGCAATCCGCAGTATGTAAATCCGTTGTATTACGTGCAGCAGCAGGAGCGTATCCGGCAAATGAAGCAGGATGACGAAGTGAGAAAAGCCGCCAACGCAGCGAGAGACTTATGCAAAGCCGTTAAAAACATGGACGAAGAGCACCAGCAACAAGCATTTTGGGCTTGCCTTTGCGTTGTTGCTGAGGAATACGGATGGAGTATGTCTGCTGTTTGACAGCCAGATATCCGTAGTGTTCCATCGAGAGTTATGGCGCGTAAATTCTATTTTTAATTTGTTAAACAGAGGAGAAACCAATGGACGGCACGCCAAACTATACAACCTGCTACATCGCTTTTTTAGATTTACTTGGATTTAAGAAAATAATAGAATCGAAACAATGTGAAGAGATTGTGCAAATCTTTTCTGAAATTAAGAAGCAAAAGATTAATAAAATCTATATTAAAGTATCCGGGCAATGGAAAACGTTTATCGATCAGGATTTAATACAAGAAGTTAAGTTAAAAATCATGTCGGATAGCATATGTTTTTTGGTCAATGCATCGATACCACACGCGTTCTTTCTGCTTCTTGCAATTTGCGACATGTTCCAGTTCGTTATGGCCAAAAGAGACGAGCCCATTTTAATGCGCGGAGGAATTGTGCAAGGCCAAATATATGCAGAAGGAGATATCACATTCGGTCCAGGATTAACTGATGCCTATTTGTTGGAAGAAAAAAGCGCTAAATACCCGAGGATTATTATTTCAAAGGAAACTCTTGAAGAAGCAAAGAGCCAGATTGACAATGGATTCCTTGGTTATATAGATGGAGTCACTCAGTTGGATGAAGATGGATATTATATCATTGACTATCTTTCTTCTTTCTTCCGAAATCCAGAAAAACCGAACGCGGCCGTGGATTTTTACAAACATATTATCGCAGTTTTAGACCGAGAAACAGATCCATCAATTATAGGAAAGTACTTATATTTGAAAAAACGTATTGAGACATTTTTTACTGAATTCTACTATAAAGGCTTCTATGAAAATTAGCTTATCAAAGGAGCGGTTATCATGACCAACTTTGACAAATTCCTCTCCGCCGCGGAATTTGAACCCTTCGCTTCCGTGGCGGTCGCCGCCGAGCGGATCTTACATATCGATCCCTCCGCCTGTGTGCTCAACTGCCGGCGGGCGATGGAATTTGCCGTGAAGTGGATGTACTCCGTGGACAAAGCGCTGGTCATGCCATATCAGGATACGCTCGTCAGCCTTATGAATGCCGAGGATTTCCGCGACATCGTCGGCGCGGATATTTGGCGGCGGATGGACTTTATCCGCCGCGCTGGCAACAACGCCGCCCACACCGGCAAAAAGATCACCGAGGAGCAGGCGGCGCTGTGTCTGGAAAACCTCTATGTGTTTCTGGACTTCGTGGCTTATTGTTACGGCGAAAACTATACCGAGGGCCATTTTGACCGCTCCCTTCTGACGCAGCCCGCCGAGACTCCCGCTGCCCCGGCGCCGGAAGTGCCGGAGGCCGACCTTGCATCGCTCATGGCGGAGAACGCCGCGCTCAAGGAGGAGCTCACCGCCCGCCGCACCGCGCAGCAGCCGACCTATGTGCCGAAGCCGCTCGATCTTTCCGAATACAAGACCCGCAAGCTCTACATCGACACCATGCTCGCCGACGCCGGATGGACAGAGGGGCAGGACTGGCTCAACGAAGTGGAGCTGCCCGGCATGCCGAACAAAAGCGACGTCGGCTATGCGGACTATGTGCTCTACGGCGACGACAGCCGCCCGCTGGCGGTGATCGAAGCGAAACGCACCTGCGTGGATGTGGCGAAAGGCCGTCAACAGGCCAAGCTCTACGCCGACCTGCTGGAAAAGAAATATCATCGCCGCCCGGTCATTTTTCTGACCAACGGCTTTGAAACGCGCATTACGGACAATCTATACCCCGAGCGCCGGTGCGCCGCCATTTACTCCAAGCGCGATCTGGAAAAGCTGTTCAATCTCCAGACCATGCGGACGAGCCTGAAAAACGCCATGGTGGATCGCGCCATTGCCGGACGGTACTATCAGGAGGGCGCGATCAAAGCGGTCTGCGATGCCTTTGCCCGAAACCGCCGCAAGGCTCTTCTGGTCATGGCGACCGGCTCCGGCAAGACGCGGACGGTCATTGCGCTGTGCGATGTGCTGCTCCGGCACGGGTGGGTAAAGAACATTCTGTTTCTCGCCGACCGCAGCAGTCTTGTCACGCAGGCCAAACGCAGCTTTGTAAATCTGCTGCCCAACCTTTCCGTCACAAATCTCTGTGAGGAGAAGGATAACTATACCGCGCACTGCGTCTTTTCTACCTACCAGACCATGTATAACGTCATCGACAGCGCGCAGGACGAGGAGGGAAAGCTCTTTACCTGCGGGCATTTCGATCTCGTGATCTGCGACGAGGCGCACCGCTCGGTCTACAATAAATACCGCGATATTTTCAATTATTTCGATGCGCCGCTGGTGGGTCTGACGGCCACGCCCAAGGACGAGATCGACAAGAATACCTACGAGATCTTTGAGCTGGAAAACGGCGTGCCGACCTACGGCTACGAGCTGGCGCAGGCCGTCCGTGACGGGTATCTGGTGGATTTCCTGTCCGTGGAGACCCGGCTGAAATTCATCGAGCAGGGCATCGTCTACGACGAGCTCTCCGACGCGGACAAGCAGGCCTACGAGGACACCTTTGAGGATGAAAACGGCGAGCTGCCGGAGAGCATCGCATCCTCGGCGCTGAATGAGTGGATCTTCAACGAGGATACGATCCGGCAGGTGCTGCACACCCTGATGACCCACGGGCTGACCATCGACTACGGCAGCAGGCTCGGCAAAACGATCCTCTTTGCAAAGAACCACACCCACGCGGAAAAGATCCTTGCGGTTTTCAACAGGGAGTATCCCCACCTGCCCGGCTTTGCCAAGGTCATCGATAACTACATGACCTATGCCCAGAGCGCCATCGACGAGTTTTCCGACCCGAAGAAGCTGCCGCAGATCGCCATTTCCGTAGACATGCTGGACACCGGCATCGATGTGCCGGAGGTGCTGAATCTGGTGTTTTTCAAGAAGGTCATGAGCAAGGCGAAGTTCTGGCAGATGATCGGGCGCGGCACGCGCCTGTGTCCGGGACTGCTGGACGGCAGGGACAAGGATAAATTTTACATCTTCGACTTCTGCGGAAATTTCGAGTTTTTCCGCATGAGCAAAGGAAAACCTACGGCGAATACGATCGCCCTGCAGGGCGCGATCTTCCATTTGAAAGCGCAGATCGTTTATAAGCTGCAGGATCTGGCGTATCAGACGGAGGAGCTGGTCGCTTTCCGCAAGACGCTTGTGGACGATATGGTGCGGAAAGTCCGGGAGCTGAACCGCGAGAATTTTGCCATCCGGCAGCACTTGAAGTATGTGGAGCTGTATGCCGATCCGAAAAGCTACAACGCCCTGACCTACGAGGATACGCTGCTCATCGGACAGGAGCTCGCACCGCTCATCACGCCGGAGGAGGACGATGCCAAGGCGCTGCGGTTCGATGCACTCTTGTACGGCATTGAGCTGGCGTACCTCGCCGGAAAGACGTATGGAAGAGCGCGGAGCGACCTTTTCAAAAAAGTCTCTGCTGTTGCATCGGTGGCGAATATCCCGGAGATTGCGGCACAGTCTGAGCTGATCGATAAGATCCTGCACACGGACTATGTCGAGCGCGCGGGGATCAACGAGTTTGAGCACATCCGGAAAAGTCTGCGCGATCTCATCAAGTACATTCCCTTTGACGGAGCCATCTATACTACCAACTTCGCTGACGAGATCCTTTCCGTGGACTGGAAGGGATCGGAGCTGGAAAACGACGATCTGAAAAATTACAAGGCAAAAGTCGAGTTTTATATACGGCAGCACGCGAACGACACCGCGATCGCCAAGCTCCGCGGCAACATCCCGCTGACGTCCGGCGATGTGGAGGCGCTTGAGCGAATCCTCTGGAGCGAGGTCGGCACGAAGCAGGACTACGAGGCGGAATACGGGCAGAAGCCGCTGGGCGAATTCGTCCGCGAGATCGTGGGGCTGGACATGAACGCCGCCAAGGAGGCGTTCGCGCGGTATCTGAACGATGCGAGTCTCGACAGCCGCCAGATCTATTTTGTCAATCAGATCGTGGAGTACATCGTCCGCAACGGCATGATGAAGGATCTGTCCGTTTTGCAGGAAGCGCCGTTCACCGACTACGGCAGCATCGTGGAGGTGTTTACGGATCTGTCCGTGTGGGCTGGTATTCGGCAGGCGATAGAAAAGATCAACGCCAACGCCGCGGCGGCGTAAGTGCGCCGGTTCGCGGCTGTCCCCTGCCGAATATTGTCGAACGAATTAACGGCATCTTTATGGGGGATTTGTTGAAATAAGACATAAAATATGCTATTTTATCCGTGTAGTAGATCAGCTGAAGAAAAAAATCGATATGGAGGCGATATTATGAAACTTCGCGTGCTGATCGCCGACCCGGATCCGGATCTCCAACGAACGATAACGGCTGCGCTTTCTCAGGAGAGAGATATGGAAGCGGCAGGCTTTTCGTCCGGCGGGACGGAGACCCTTTCTCAAATCCAGTCGCTGCGGCCGGATGTGGTGCTGCTGGAGCTCGTTCAGCCGCGGCTCGATGGGCTGAGCGTACTGCGCCGGCTTGCCGAAGCGGAGAGCGCGCCGCCGGTAGTCGTTCTCACCGGATTTGTCAACGCCGCCATTGTTGCCGAGTGCGCAAGGCTCGGCGCGGCATATTTTGTCCCCAAGCCCTGCGACCCCGGAGCGCTTCTGCAGTGCCTGCGGCAGTACGCGAAGGCGGAAAAGAGACCGCCCGCCGCCGTCCCCGGACTGGCCCCCGCGCCGAAGGTGCCGGCTCCCGCGCCCGCACATCTGGAAAGCGCCGTCACCAACCTTCTCCACGAGATGGGCGTACCGGCGCATATTAAAGGCTTTCAATACCTGCGTGCAGGGATCCTTTTTACGATCCGCGGTACGGGCTCCGTCGCTGGAATAACGAAGGTGCTGTATCCGGAGATCGCCAAAAGGTTTTCTGCGACGCCTGCCTGCGTAGAGCGGGCAATGCGCCATGCGATCGAGATCGCATGGAACCGCGGCGACTTCGAGATGCAGCAGAAAATCTTCCGCGGCACCATCTCCGGAGCCAAAGGAAAACCGACAAACGGCGAATTCATCGCCCTGCTTGCCGAGCATATAGCGCTTCGTTTTAAGAGCGCAAATCTATAATCCTCCAAAATGCTTCCCGTTCGGTTTCCGGTGGACATGCGCCGGCGTCGGACGGGAGGCTTTTTTATCCTGTTTCTTGCCCGTTCTTACGGAATGTGCTATCATAAAAACCCAAACACAGAAATGGAGCGAAAGACTATGGTATTTATCTGTTACCCCAAGTGTACGACCTGCCAGAAGGCGCGAAAGTGGCTGGACGAGCACAAAATCGCCTACGAGCTCCGCGACATCAAGACGGAGAATCCCGCCTGTGACGAGCTGGCAGCGTGGCACGAGCGCAGCGGCCTGCCGCTGAAGAAATTTTTCAATACCAGCGGTCTGCTCTACAAGTCCATGGAACTCAAGGACAAGCTGCCCGGCATGAGCGAGGAGGAGATGCTGCGGCTTCTTGCTGCGGACGGGATGCTGGTCAAACGCCCGCTTCTGGTCGGGGACGATCTTGTCCTCGTCGGATTTAAAGAGGCCGAGTGGGAGCGTGCGCTGAAAGCGCAGTAAAAAAGCCGAACCCCTGCCCAACCTTTTGCGGTTATTTATAGCACAACAATAGGAAAACCGACACTATTTCATTCCAGAAACGTTCTATATAGTAAGAGAAGCCCCTTGAGATCATGGATCCCAAGGGGCTTTTGGTCCGAGTAGCGCGGCTCGAACGCGCGGTCTCCTGCTCCCAAAGCAGGCGCGATACCATCTTCGCTATACCCGGTCGTAAGCTTTCGCCGTGATATTATACCAAACACAACCGCTCCATGCAAGGTTTTTCGGAT
>ERZ1034952.8-NODE-8-length-186455-cov-10.957693_pt1 | contig 186455 bp, 140 predicted proteins | sample MGYA00520625_ERZ1034952 | MGnify/ENA primary metagenome ERZ1034952 (study PRJEB33766, sample SAMN09781773) | gut metagenome | biome: gut microbiome | host: Homo sapiens | place: Madagascar | study: EMG produced TPA metagenomics assembly of the PRJNA485056 data set...
AGAAACAGCAGGAGCTCCGGATGTTCTGGCGCGAAGCGCAGAAGCAGTGGGAGGATCTGCTCGCCTCCCGCAGAGCTGTTTATGAGAAGCAGCATGTGGAAGCCGGATTCCGGCTGTGGCCGGAAGAAGAGGCGTTCGCGGCTGCGCAGCAAGAGCGCCGCGCCGCCGGGCTGAAACCGGAGGCGATTCCGGCAGAATTGTACAACTGGCGGGAGCGAGCGGTGGAAGAGGTTCAGCAGCTCGTCGAAGCGGCAACGCGTCAGAGGAGGTATGAAGCGGAAGCGCAATGGAAATGGAAGTGGCAGGACTTCGATGAAAAGTGGACTGCATACGTTAAGAACAGGATAAAGCCGTCCACGCTGGAACCGATATTCCAGGAAGAGATTGAGCTGCGGCGCAGTTCCCATAGAGAACCGCCCTCAATTATAGAACTTCCGGATTGGATGAAAATCGAAGAGGTGCTGGATATTCATGAGCGTAACCTGAAAATCGAGGAGATCCGCAGAAAACTCGGCCTCCATCCCGGCGATGAAGGGCAGCCGGTCGATCCCGGCCGGAAGCTGTACTATGAATCGAAACGTGAGGAACTGTTCAGGCGGATTGCCGTCTACGACCAGCGGACGGCTTTTGAGAAACTGCCGGGCTGGATGAAAAAGTGGAATCCGAGCGAAGCACACAAGGCCAAGGTCCGAAATGCCATTTATATGAAATACGACTGTAACGTTGCGGATGAAAAGTCACTGGAGCCTTTGGAATGGCTGGAACTTCAGAACCGCAAAATCAAAGCGAAAGCGGAATACGCCGCCTATGAGCATCGTCTGGAGGTCGGCCCGGCCACGGACCGGCAGATGGATGAATTGAGGTCGTTTGCAGCGGCTGGACTCCTGAAAGAGTGGCCTGCGGAGCCGAACCGGGAAGAAGCTGAAAAACTCCTTGAACAACTCCGGGAACAGGAACGGCTGCAGAAGCTGGCCGAAGAACGCTGCCACAATCCGATGGCGGATTGGCAGAAGCGCACGCTTCGGGAACTTCACGAGGAGGGACGGATCGAAAAGGTTCCGGAGGGAATCAGTTGGCGGGAAGCCTCGGAGCTCATCGACCGGATCACCTTCCACGACCCGGCCAGTTGGATGATGAAGAATACTGTCCGGCGAAACATTGAAAGCGGACTTCTTCCGAGCTCCGCAGGCAGAAATCTCGACAGCATGACTGTCGGAGAGTTTCGGAAACTCCAGAAAGTAATCATGGAAAAGCAACAGGAAATCGACCGCCGACGTGAACAATGGGAGCGAGAGCATCCGCGAGATCGCGGCGGGATCGATCTGTGATAAAAGTTCAACACCAATAATCAATCGAAAGGGGCATAAAAATTATGAAAAAATGGTTTACCGTAAGTATGGGGGAAGCGCTGCTTCCGCGTTTTAAGCTCACCACGGAGAACAGGAACTATCTGCTCTCCTGGGCGATGGTTACGCATATCGAAGCATCAAAGGATTTTCTGTCACTCCAATTTATCTGTGAGATTGGAATGGTACAGCTCGCCTCCGATGAGTCGATGGAAGCGTTGTTCGAAAGCATGGAGGCGGAGCGCATACACTGCATCCGCGGCGAACTGCTCGCGTGCAGGATTATCCCGGTAAAATGACTATTGCAAGGATTCCAGATATGCCTTATGATATTGTCTGAGCGATGGGGCGGAGAGACCCGGAAATTCATCTGTCCGAATGAGGTCATCGGCATTTTTCGGGCGCGGATGGGCTGCGATGAAATCCCGTCTTGCGGCACTTTTCGCCGTTTTCAGTCGAAGCCCTGCCGCAAGATGGTTTTGTAAATATTCGTGATACTCCCGCCCCCAGCGGATCGCGCGCTCATGAGCCTTGCAATGGCGTCTGGAGTGGAACGCCTGGAGCTTTTCGGCATCCTGAAAGATTTTTGACAAACGGATGTAACGTTCTGTCTCCGGAAGATTCTGCAAGACAAGGAGTTTCCGGTGCATTTCAAGGGACAGATTCAGTTTTTCCACGTCGATTTGCATGAAAATACGGGAGCGGGAGTGTTCCCGTTCCCGCGAAAGCATGTGTCAGTTTTCTTCCGTTTTCTTCAAAACTTCCTTAGCCTGAGGCGGAACAGGCTTCTCCGGCTCATCATGTCGTTCCACCGGCGTCTTGCGTTCAAAGATGCGAAGCAATCCGCGTCCGTCCAACGATTCATGGTGCTTGACAAGTTCAAGCCTTACCAGCTCAGGCAGAGCCTTTGCCGCATTGCGGCGGGTAATTCCGCACTGCATGGCGATTTCATCCGTAGTCATAACAACCCTGTCATTCTTGCCGAGCATACAGGCAATACGCCCGTAAACCAGCTTGACATAAAGTGGCAAATCCTGCTGACTCAAAACTTCCAGCGGAATGAATACGGCATTTTTCATATTCCAATCTCCTGTTCCATTTTATTTCTCACGGGCAATAATGCCATTGGTTAAAAGTTCCTGCACGCTTTCCGGGTCAATTCGCACCAGACGGGGACTGATATTGATCGCCCGCAAATAGCCATTCTGAATGTAGCGGTGAACGGAATTGACCGAAACGCCTAGAATTCTGGCGCATTCCGCCCTGGTCAGTTTACGGGATAAATCCAGTTCTCCGGCGTTTTTTTCTTTTGCGGCAAGCGCCGTTTCGAGTTTTTGCGGCGTCAAATCCGGAAGATACGGCTGCAGCAAAAGCGCGGCCGCATTCAGGATTGCGGATGGGATTTTTTCTGACTGCATACTTGAGTTCCTTTCCTGATCTGCTGAAAAACATGGATTGCGTTGTGATCTGTGAGGGAGCGATGGAAGTGGATCAAGCCGAGCATGACAAGGTAACGCAGGGCTTTCCGGGCAAGTCCATGGCGGATTCCGCATTCTCCGGCAAGTTCCCCGGTTGTGAGAACCGCATATCCGCTCCGTCTCAAGATTACGGCAACACGTCCATAGACGAGTTTGACGTAAAGCGGCAGATCTGTCCGTGACAGAATTTCATGTGGGATTACGGCTCCGATTTCACCGTCCGGCGGATGCTGTTTCTGGTTGTTTGTTTCCATTTTGCGTCTCCTTTCCTGGTTGAAGGTTGTTCTTCACTAAACCGGGAACGGCGACATAAACAGCTGTAAAAAAAAGCGAAAAAAGAAACTTTTACGCTCAAAATGGATGGCGACATGTCACGACAGGTGGCATGACAAATTCTGTCGCATAACCATTCAAAATGGAACGGGAGCCGTGATTCAAAGAACCACGACTCCCGTCTGATGAAAAAGGGTTATCCTCAGATGACTTGATGCAGCAGAAGGCTTACCTGCTCCATCGGCAGCGTATATGCCAGTTCCGCGAGACGCCTGCGCTCATCCGCGCAGGGAATCTCGATACTGTCGTTCATCACCAGAAACGCGGGCAGTTTTTCAATGGCTTCCTGTTTTGCCCGAGTTGTCGCGTGAGACATATAATGCTTTGTCATTTCCTGTGTCATGTGTCCGACAATGCTTTGGACGACGGCAAGGGAAATACCGACCTGTCCGGCATAATAGCAAAAGACATGCCGCATGGAATGGAGATCCTTGATGCTGATTGCCTTCCGATTCTCAAACTCCTTGACCGTTTTGATATTCAGTCCTTCGAGGAAACGCTTGATCCGATAGGAAATCAGGGACGCATCCTTGAGATACATTTCTGCATGCAGTGGAAAGACGTATTCACTTTCCCGCGGCAGACTCCGCAGATAATGTTCCAGCGTGGAGAGAATCGGGATTGCCAGATCCGCCTGCGTTTTGCGGCGTTTGCGGAAGATCATCCGTGTTGCCCATGAGATTTCCGACCATTTCAAGGTGCAGATATCCCCTTCGGTCAATCCTGTTACCGCCGCGACCAGAAACAGAGGACGGCAGAATACGGAAAGTTCGTCGGTTCGGTTGATGCCATTGCGGATCAGCATGAGTTCCTGCTCGGAAAAAATTTCCCGATCGGTCTGTTCCCAGCGCGGGGTAATCACCGAATCCCAAGGATTGTAGACGATACCGGCGTCCTCCTGCAATTTCCGGAAAACCTCTTTGCAGACGCGGGCGATTTCATGGATCGTTTTGCCGGACACTTTGTTTTTGAGAGTATATTTTCCCGTATAGGAAACCTTGCCCGATCGGACATGAAATTCCACTTTTTTGTTGAATCGACCGTGATCAATCAGGTAGCGGACGTAAGTTTCGCAATGATTTTTCCGTACTTGCGCAAGTTCCTGGATTTCCGGGAATGTTGCCGCCATGTATGAGACAAAGTCGTTCCAGTAGCGAAGTTTCTGTCTGGCGATATGCTCCGACGGTTCGCGACGGCTCGGCTTTTGCAGTGCAAGCGGATATGCCTCCGCAAGTGTAATGGGCTTGCCGCCTGTCAGCACATAGGAGTAGTTATCCACAAGAGCGCGGATTGTTTTGTTCTGCCGGATTTTTTCCTCTTCTGCGGACAACGTTTCGGCCTCCCGGCGTATTTTTTCCCGAATGGAGCGCTCATATTCTTTTGCGCGCCCTTCCGTCGAACACCCGGAACATACGCCGGAATAGTCTTTGCCTTTGAAAAGAAAGCGGTAGTGATACGATTTCCCTCTGAGATAGACGCTCATCCTGAACCTCCTGAAACCACTTGATTGATTATGGTTGATCGTGAGGTCGATCAGGCTGCTTCTCAGACGTGTCCGCGCAAAATTCTCACAAAATTCTCACAAGTGAGCTGTTTTGACGGATTCAACATCACCGAAAAAGGCGGAGTCATTTGCGGCAACCATTTGATTCTGAGGTGGTTGCTTTAAAATAAAAATGGCTCCGGCAGCTGGATTCGAACCAGCGACCAAGTGGTTAACAGCCACCTACTCTACCGCTGAGCTATGCCGGAGCGTTTCAATGTTTCTTAACATAGTACGATTTGAGGAAAAAGGCAAATTGAAAATCGAAAAAATTTGGACTTTTTTCCTCAAAAACGCGATTTTTCAGGCTTCCGGCAACAGTAGCTGCGGAAATTTTCTTCTGCCTGCAATGCGGTTCCCTTTTTCGGAACGAACAGGCAGGTTCGCTTCGCGCCTTCAAGTTCGAGCAGCCTGATCTTCCGGTCGAGGCCGCCGGCGTAACCAGTCAGGCTGCCGTCAGTTCCAACCACCCGGTGGCAGGGAATGATGATCGAAATGGGATTGTGTCCCACCGCCCCGCCCACCGCCTGGGCGGACATGCTCTTCCGCCCCGTCCGGACTGCCAGCCGTGCGGCGATTGCTCCGTAAGTCGTGAGTTCCCCATACGGAATTTCACGGAGAATATCCCAGACTGCGCGGCGAAACACGCTGCCCCTGGGCGCCAGCGGCAGATCGGCAATCGCCGGATTCTGACCGTGAAAATACTCATCCAGCCAGCTGCTGGCGAGGCGGAACAGCGGCAGATCCGACTTTTCCGTCATCGGCTCCCCGGCCGATGCGGCGAAGTATTTTTGCCCTTCGAACCACAAACCGGTCAGCCGGTCCCCATCACCAGCCAGCAGAATGCGTCCCAGGGGCGTCGGGCGATATGCCGAATAAAGCATGGACTCTCCTTGCGTTTGGTTTGACATCAATAAAGAATTCCGCAGACATACTCCCGGTAATATAGCACGCGAATTTCAGATAACGACTCGGGAAACGGGAAAATATTCCCTTTGTCCATCCTGTCCGCACCATGGAGATTCACGGCGCGGGCAGGGAACCGGGTCATCCCTTCAGGACGGCCAGCGGCGTCAGGCGGACCTGCGGTTCAATCAGATCGAGCTCGGATTCGATCACTTCGTCGATCGCCTTATAGGCCTGAGGCGCTTCGGAGAGGTCAAGACGGCCTTTGGCCTTGCCGTGCTTCCGGTAGGGCTGCCAGCGTCCGCAGGCGATTCCCGCCATCGCCGCGTCGCACTCCTCCACGGTGAGCGTGGAGCAGGCCGCGATCCGGCTCATCCGGCGGCCGGCACCGTGCGAACAGCTCATGAACGACTCCGGATTCCCGAGTCCGCGCACAATATAGCTGGCGGTTCCCATCGAACCGGGGATGATGCCGATTTCGCCGGATTTCGCGCTGGTCGCACCCTTGCGGTGGATGCAGAGCGTTTCGCCGAAATGCTCTTCAAACGCCGCATAGTTATGGTGGATGTTCACTTCGCGGAGGAATTCCGTCTCCGGCACGAATTCGGTCAGCGTCTCCTTGAAAACCGCCATCATCCGGCGGCGGTTCTCCTGCGCATAACGCAGCGCGAAAAGCATGTCGCGGAAATAGTCGTGCCCCTCCTGTTCCCGGATCGGCAGGAACGCCAGGTCGGGGTCGGCAAGCGTCACGCGGTAAAGCGCGTTGAGTCTCTGCGCTTTGCGGTGATACAGCTCTTCGACGCGTTTGCCGAGATTCCGGCTGCCGGAGTGAATCATCAGCCAGATGAAACCGGCGTCGGATTTCTGGATCTCGATGAAATGGTTTCCGCCGCCGAGCGTTCCGAGATTTCTCCGGTCGAGCGCATTGGCGAAATCGGCGACCTGCCCGTTGTTGTCGAGGTAGGATTCGAAGCCTTCCCACTCCTGCTTTTCCCGGTGCGACACGCCTTCGCCGACGGGAATGCGCTCTTTGAGCCGGTCCAGTATACTGCGCCGGAAGCTCATCCCGGCGAGGCGTTCCGCCGGGACGCCGGTCTCCACCGCCACCATGCCGCAGCCGATATCGACGCCGACCGCGCTCGGAATGACTGCGTCGCGGGCCGCGACGACTCCGCCGATCGGCATGCCGTAACCCTGATGACAGTCCGGCATCAGGGCGACATGGTGCGCCAGCACCGGATGGGCGGCGAGGTTGCCGGCCTGTTTCAGCGCGCCCGGTTCGACCTCGGCACACCAGCTTTTGACCGGAATGCGGTACGACTCTTCGTTCTTGATCCATTTCATTGTTTCACCTCAATCCTGTATTGACCGTTCTGTCTGTTTTCCACGGTGATTCCGATTTCCAGAAACTTCCGGATGACTTCGATATTGGTCTGCGTATGTCTGCCGGGCGGGCAGGTCAGGTATGCTCCGCCCGCGCCGATCGCCATCGGCAGCAGCAGCTGGTCGGCGAGGAACCGCCAGACCGGCGCCGAAAGTGCCCGGTACCGGTTGACCATGCCCGCAACCCGTTCGCCGACCGCTTTGCGCGACAGGTCGAAGTCGCCGCAGACACTGAAAAGCTCCGTGACGTGTTCGAACTCCAGCTCCGCGAACATCACGTTGCCGGGGCCGGGGGAATCGACCTCCCGCGATTCCGTTTCGAAGCCGTCCGGCCGATCCAGCGCGGCGAGGCAGAATGCGAGTTCGTCGTCCCGGATTTTCGCATCGATGCCGTGGCTGATCGAGACGAGCCGCGCGGCTTTCGGAACCCCTGTTTCGTCGATGACCAGCGGCTTCCACTCCCGGACTGGAATTACCGACAGCTCGATTTTTCCGCCGCCCGCCGGATAGAAACCGACCCGGTCCAGCACCGCCGTCACCTCCGCTCCCATCCGGCGGAGGCAGGGCAGGTACACCCGTTCGAAGTAGTCGAAGACCGGAGCGTTCGCCGCATGGGTTCCGCCCTCGATCACCACGCGGGAGGCTGCTTCGGCGTGCAGCAGCAGCGGCAGGACCGTCTGCGCGATCAGAACGGCGCTTCCGGCACTGCCGACCGCAAAGCGGTAATCGCCGGCCCGGAGTTTCCCCGGCGAGAACACCAGTTCCTGCGAACTGATTTCGGCGCCGCAGGTCGAACCACCGGAGATTTCGGCGACGGCCTTCACGCAGGTCAGATGCTGCCGCATCAGGCCCGGCTTGCGCCGTTTCGCCCGGATATTCGTAACACGCATCTCCCGGCCGGTCAGGGCCGAAAGGGAGAGAGAGCTGCGCAGGATCTGCCCGCCGCCTTCGCCGCAGCTTCCGTCGATTTCAATCATTTCCGTTTCCCCTTATGTCGTATTCCGTCAAGAAGCCTGCCGATATGACTGCACTTCTTCCTGAAAATCAATTTCGACTCTTCGTTCCTGCAAAGAAAGCTCTGAAAAAAATTTGCGCGGATTACCACACATAAAGCAGGAACACGGCCGACAGTGGCAACCGGCCAGGCGGCCGATCTCTCTGCTGTCCGGCAACTCCCATTCATGCAGATTCTGCCGGTGCATCAGGAGCAGCTCCTTTGCCCTCTTTTTCCATTGTCTGTCCTGAAAACGTCGAAAAGCTTTGGAGCGTCCCATGTGATCCTCCTGTTTTTGTCCTGCCCGGAACGGGTGTTTGCGATATCTTCAGCAAAGAGCGTGCCAACTTCTGATGATGTGCATTCCGCCGCTCAAACATGATTTCCGGTTTGCAAAATGAATTTGATGTGATAGATTATTTTCTATTATTTCAGATAATAACTATAAAATAAGATAGAAAATGAATATTCTGGTCTCGCTTCTCGGCAGTACGCTGGACAATCACGGGCGCGGCGAAGGACGCTGGGGCGTCTGGCGCCCCTCGGTCGCGCTCGCCATGCAGGAGGAACTGCATTTCGACCGCTATTATCTGCTGTATCAGCCGGACTTCCGGGCATTGTGCCGGAGGGTTGAGGAGGATATCCGGACTTGCTCCCCGGATACGGAGGTCATTGCGGAAGCGATTGCGTTCCGCGACCCGTGGGATTTCGGTGAGGTTTACTCGAAGCTTTACGACTTCAGCCGGGAGAAAAACTTTTCCGCCGAGGAGCACGATTATTATATTCACATCACCACCGGCACGCATGTGGCGCAGATCTGCCTGTTCCTGCTGAATGAGTCGCATCATCTGCCGGGAAAGCTCATTCAGACGCAGCCGACCCGGCGGAACTGCGCGCGCGGCTCGTTCACGGTCATCGATCTCGACCTCTCCCGCTACGACCTGCTGGCGCAGCGCTTTGCCGTCGAACGGGACAATGATCTGGATTTCCTGAAATCCGGCATCGCCACGCGGAATGCCCGGTTCAACGGCCTGATCGAAACCATCGAGCGTGTGGCGATCCGTTCGACCGAGCCGATCCTGCTGACCGGGCCGACCGGAGCCGGCAAGTCGCAGCTGGCCCGGCGGATCTATGAACTCAAGAAGATGAACGGCCAGCTCAAGGGGAGCTTTGTGGACGTCAACTGCGCGACCCTGCGCGGAGATCAGGCGATGAGTGCGCTTTTCGGCCATAAGAAGGGGGCGTTCACCGGAGCCGTTTCCGACCGGGCCGGCCTCCTGAAGGCCGCTGACGGCGGCATTCTGTTTCTGGACGAAATCGGTGAGCTCGGGAGCGATGAGCAGGCGATGCTGCTCCGCGCGGTCGAAGAGAAACGGTTCCTGCCGCTCGGCTCGGACCGCGAGGAAGGCAGTTCCTTCCAGCTGATCTGCGGCACCAACCGGGACTTGAATGCGGAGGTTGCGGCCGGGCGATTCCGGAGTGACCTTCTCGCCCGGATCGACCTCTGGAGTTTCGAGCTGCCGGGACTGGCCGAACGCCGGGAGGACATCGAACCGAATCTGGAGTATGAATTAAACCGTTATGCGGAAAAAAGCGGGAAGCGCGTCACCTTCAACCGGGAAGCGCGCAAACGCTTTCTGGAATTCGCGCTCGCGCCGGGGAACGTCTGGCCGGGGAATTTCCGCAACCTGAATGCGATGGTGACTCGGATGGCGACGCTCGCTTCCGGGGGCCGGATCGATCTTGAGACAGTCAACCGGGAGATCGCCCGGGCGTCCGGCCGTCATCCGGACGCAGAGCCGGATGCCGGGCTCGCCTCGCTGCTGGGAGCGGACTATGCCGTCCGGTATGATCTTTTTGACCTGGCGCAGCTGAAGAAGGTTGTCGAGATCTGCCGGCAGTCGAAAACGCTGGCGGAAGCGGGTAAGAAGCTGTTCGCGGTTTCGCGGCGGAACAAGAGCTCTTCGAACGACTCCGACCGGCTGAGCAAGTACCTGGCCCGCTTCGGATTGGATTTCCGAACGCTTTGACGCCTGTAAAGAAGCGCCCCTTTTGCGTGGCGCGGCCTCTCTGCGCTTCGCGCAACGGACCGTGCGGATTTTTCGTCCGAATCGCGGAAAACCTCATTCGTCTTTTCCTGTGAAATTCGCGTTGACGCTCTTTCTCTCTGCCGCCTTGTCCAGGACGAGCCGATCCGCCAGCGAAACCTGGCCGGCCACTCTTCCGTCGTCGAGCGGATTGTCCACCCGCGCCTTCAAATCCCGGAACAGTTGAAGCGTATCACGCACGCCGCCCCAGGTGAACCATACCGTCGTGATGATGCCGCTGACGGCCGGAACCAGCAGAATCGTGATGTAAAAGTATATGCTCCAGTATTCGAGCGGCCACGGCGCGAACAGATTCCGGATGACGACCCCCGCGAATGCAATCCCCAGCTGATAGACAATGGAATAGAAAAATACGCTCCACGCAATGATCCGGTCGCCGCGGGTGTATTCCGGCGTAATGCCGATCAGCTTGCTCATGATATTCCGCCAGGTCCAGGCGGAATGGAGCTTTTTTTCGCCGTCGGTGCTGTAAATGCCGCGATGCAGCAGGCGTTCCAGATTATATGGGCCTCTGTAAGTGACCAGCGAGCCGGCCGTATAAGCAATGATGCCGGAGATCATTGCAATCATGAAAATTTCATAGGAATTGATCGGAAACTTTTCCAGAGATATTTCCCAGACGATGTACGGATTGAACGGCCTGCTGGCCGCCGCCAGAAAGCTGCCGACGCTTTCATCCCATCCCCGGTCCTGCAGAAAGGGATAGATATGCCGTGCCCATTTCTGCTGCAGAATAATGCCGCTGACGGAGATTCCGGAACCGGCGAAAACCGAGGCGAATGCGCCGGTTGTATTGCCGAAGCGGCTGTAAAGCCCCCCGATCATCACCGGGCCGGCTCCGCCGAGCCAGATGGATGTCATGATCACCATGAACATATTGAGATAATCCAGCTGAACGAACCACAAGCTGAAGGTCAGAAAAAATCCCGCGACTCCGACGGAACAGAGCCGCAGCCGCAGCAGATGCTGCCGGGGCGTGAAAGGCTTCTTGCGAAGCGGCATGATGACGTCCTGCAGAATGGTCGCGGAAGCATTGAATATCCGCGAATCGTCGGTCGAAAGCACCAGCATGATCATCAGCAGCGAAAGCAGCCCGAGCAGGCCGGTCGGCAACGTTTCCCGGAGAACCACCGGCAGCATCATCTGCTGGTAGAGAGTGCGGAATCTCTGGAGTTTGAAATTGCCGTCGCCGTCCTGTCCGACGACGTCCCGGACTTTCCGGAATACGTTGGTATCAAGGTTGGCTTTGCGGGACAGCGGCTGATCCTCGCCGATGATATGCCGCTGCTCGGGCATGGCCGTGATCGCGTCGATGACTTGCCGGCGTTCCGCATCGGATTCGATGGTTTCGGCGGCTGCCTGCGCGGAAAGGGCGTCGCGGATCACTTTGGCCTGCGGCGCGTAGTTCCGGTGGTTCATGATGGTTATGACCATGATGGCGAGCGTAATCAGCATGACAGTGGAGAAACCGCTCCGCCAGGAGCCGAGAATTCCCGCCATTTTCTGTTCATGCGGCGTCTTCGCCGAACCGGAAGTGTCGTTGCCGTACCAGCTGGCACGGTTGAGCAGGGTGGAGAAAAGCCAGACGACGAGCGAAAAGATATTGAAATCCCGCAGCCGGCTCACATCATAAGGATTGAGGAAACTTTCTCCGGGTACCCGGTCCATCATGGTGGGGGCGATTTCCGCCCCCCATGAGATATTGAGCAGAACATATCCGGTGATGATCACGAAGACCGGATAGGCCAGCAGTCCCTGAAACGTGTCCGTCAGCAGCAGGGAGACCCGTCCGCCCGGCCAGATGCAGATCAACGCCAGGATGATCAGGGTGACCAGAATAAAGGAAAATGTGGTAATCTCGACGCCGCAGACCGTGAACGTGTGCGGCAGTTTCAGAAAATAGATGAAGAAATTCACCGCGATCGCCGGGCTGAGCGCGTTGGCGATCATTTCCGAGGCGGTGCGCAGGGCGGCGGCGAATATGCGGAACGGCCGGTTGTAACGCATTTCCAGAAACTGCCCGAACGACAGTGCCTTCGTTTCGCGCCAGCGGTAGGTGCAGTAACCGGTGAGCGAAAAGATGATGCCTGCCGGCACGATGATTTTTGCCCAGAAGTCGATGCCGTAACCGATCTGGTATTTCTGCTCGCACATCGCCACCAGAAGCATGACGCTCAGCCCGGAAGCCATGTCGCCCACGGAAATCACATAGCGCCCCGCGACGCGCCCCGCCGCGAGAAAGTCCACAACTCCCCGGATGTAACGTCCGGAATAGACAGCCAGCCCCAAAATGGCAATCAGGGGGATTATTGCAATACACCAATCGATCCAATGCACTTCAGTTATCCTTACATTATTCGGTTGAGCACACATGCCGTATGCGTTTCTTCTGCCGTTTTCATAGCTTCACATTGCCGGTCATCTTGGCCCGGAACTGTCGGCGTGGAGTTCGAAAAGCACTGTGTCCGGCGTGTCGAACGGGTATGCCAGACAGTGATTCCTCAGCTCGAATCTCCGCCCGGAGAACAGTTCGGTAACGGCAGCCACCTCCGCGGGAAACATCAGGCTGCGTTCTCCTCCCCGGGCGGTATGAAATGCGGCGAGGCGGGCATTGGCAAATACCGGGGCCTCTTCTTCCGTCCAGATATGGACTCCGGCATCGCGGACCGCCTGCCGCAGCAGCGGCACGGTCAGCTCCTCCGGGCGGCAGAGGTAGAGCGTCCGGTGGCTGTCATATTCGGTCAGGGAGAGACCGGGAGTGCCGAACGGAACTCCGGCAAGCTCCCGGTTGCGTTCGAGTTGGATCTGTATGCCGTCGCTGATTCCGGCGGCATAGAGCCGGAGGATCGTGCGTCCGCCGCCGGCAATCCGTTCCCGGTATCGGCGAAGCCGTTCTTCACTCAGTTCGAAGATGGAGGCGAATACCAGAAATTTGTATTTTTCCGCCGCGCCTGGTTCAAGCAGGTCGTCGAAGCTGACTGCCTCGAACGGCGCGCCGACCCGGTTGAGCAGATGGCAGAGGTCGCGGTGGAAACGGTCCGCCCCCGCCGCTTCATCGTTGACCAGCGCGGCCCCGTCGGGATCGACCACCAGGGCGATCTCGGCGCGCCCGGGGGAATCGTCGCCGGAATAGCGGTCCCAGAGCTCCTTCATCCGGGCGAGATTGTCGAAGACCGCCGGCGACTGATAGTAGCCGCCCCACATGTCGAACCACCAGAGCGAGGTGTGGTGTATCAGGGACAGCGCCATTTCCCGGCGCATCCCGGCGATATCTTCCGCTTCGTCCTGCCAGTGCTGGAATTCAAGCCTGACGGCCCGGGAAAGGTTCGGATTGAAGCAGTGGGTGCGCTGGTCGCATTCATGCAGGTAGTTCCGCCCGAAACGGCGCACCGTTCCCATCGGAACCATGAATCCGCCTCCGTCGCCGATCTTCCGGTGCTCATAGGTGCCGGGACTGATCAGGAAATCGATGCTGCCGGAAGCAAGCAGTTCCTGATAGGCGAGGTGACCTTTCTTGACCCAGTCGCCGCCGAGTTCGAGGATGTAGCCGTAGAAGACGCCGAGTTCGATTTCGCGGCCGCAGCGTTTGCGGACGCGATCCGCGAATTCCCGGATTGTATCGCAGACCAGGCTGGAGGTGAAACGCCAGTAGCGGATGCTTTCGGCATCGGTCGCCGGGTCGCGCAGCACATTTTCAAATCCGAACCTGCCGCGCCGGGAACGCGCGGGGACGTCGTCCGGAACCGGCAGGCCCTTTTCCCGGCACCAGGCCCGATAGCGTTCCGATTTATATTTTCCGGCGCCGCCGTCACAGAGATCCATCCATTCGTCGGTACTTCCGCAGGCGGGGATATAGGCGCGGATTCTCCGGGCGACGGTTTCAAGCGGTTCCGGCCAGCGTTCATTCCGGTCGACCCAGTCGCCCATGAAGGTCTGGTAGCCGTTGTCGATCTGGACCACCCGGGCCGGATAACTCTCCCTGTGGAGCTGCAGCGCATTCAGATTTTCCTGAAAATCCTGTGCGGAGACTGCCGTATAGTAATAATACCAGGTGCAGTAGCCGGTCAGGTTCTCCGCAGGTTTCATGGGTTTGACGCCCGCTTTATCCGCCACGGCCTCCGCATACTGCACCAGCAGTTCCCGCCAGTCGCTGCCGGTCAGGATCAGGATTTCCTCCGGCGGCTCCTCCGGCTTGATCGAAGGCTGGAGGACCCGGATTTTGACCAACCGCCGGGCTTCACGGACCGCCGTGAAGAATGTGAAGGAACGATTTGCCGTCACCGCGCCGGCCAGCAGAAACTTCGAGTGTACGGGATCGCCGACGATAATCACGTCTTCGCTGGGGAATTCGCTTTCGAATGCGGTGATGCTCTGGAGCGAAGGCAGTTCGCGCGAAATGGCCATGTTGTTGACGGTGGAGTAGAGAAACACGGTCGGCGTGAGGATATCGACTTTGATTTCCGCACGGTAGCAGGGAGTTTCCGGGCACAAGGCAGGCGTGTTCATGGAAAAAGGGTACTTTCTTTTGAGCGATGATGGAATTATGAAAATCCTGCCGCCGGGAGGAACGGCAGGATAGGAAGGGGGAGTTGTTTCAGCGCGACAGGTGGTAGGCGAGAACGCCGCCGGGGAAGGCCGTCGTGTCGGCGGTGAAGCGGAAAACTCCGTTTTTCAGGCTGCCCGGGACTTCGCCGGTTTCGGAGCCGTCGAGCGCGAGTGCAGCCACCCGCCACGGCGTCCCCGGACATTCAAGTTCCAGTGTCGCCGTGCAGCGTTCGACCAGAAGTTCCGGTGAATTCCCCCAGGCGCGAAGCAGGGTGGAGCTGCCGTAACCGGCTCCGCTCTGGCTGATGTTGCTGAGATGGATGACGAGGAGGCTGCCGCTTTCGGTCAAAGGCCTGCCGTCCAGCGAGATTGCCGCCGCCGTCATGAATTTGGAGGCGTCTTTGACCCGCAGCTTCTTTACGGCGAGGTCTCCCGCCGGCAGCGTCGCCGTCTCCGTCAGCGGTGTTGAAACCGCCAGCGTTCCGGCCTTCCGGTCCAGTCTGATCCGGGGGGACTCCTGCGTTTTCATGCCGGGACGCCAGCACACGACTCCGGCGGGGAGTTTCCGTTCCGCCGCGTGGGAGCCGATCTGGGCGTCCAGCCCGAGATTGGCAAAACCGCCGGGATAAGACATCGCCGGATTATTTTGGGAAAAAGGCGCCACGGGATAAGAGATTTTCGTTTTTGACGGCGCGAGGTCTCCCCGCAGGAACAGCGCCAGAATGATGCGGTCGCTGAGCTGCTGCATCGGGTCGTTGGACGCATCGAAGGAGTTCTGGCCGGGATTGCGGATGATTCCGGCATCGGAGTGGCTCCAGCAGAATCTCCATAACCCGCCCCAATTCTGCAGCGCCGCGTAAGCGCCCATCAGCGGGCCGCCCTCGGCCCGGAACCGGTTCGGGTTGCAGAAGTTGAATTCGGTGACCGTGAAGGGCTTGCCGAAAATCCGGGTCGGCATCATTTCGCGGGGCAGGCTCGCGCCGCGCCGGATGGATGAGCCCTGATCGACTCCGATCGGCATCTGCCAGGCTTTTTCCGGAAAGGTCGGGTGGGAGAAATACTGGTGCATATCCACCAGGTCGAGTTTCTCGCGCAGCCGGGTCAGCGGGGCATCCGTGATCCAGTTCAGACTGGTGATCATCGTTTTGAGGCCGAGTTCATTTTTGACGAAATCGATCTGCCGGTCCAGCACGTTTCCCTGCAATTCGAACAGGAATTCCCGGAACAGCGTCTGGTCGTCGCCCTCCCGCCCTTTCTTCCACTCCGTGAATTTGCTGCGGTAGAGGGCCGCGACCTTCGGATTCGCGCTCCAATTGGCGCTGAGCGTGTCTTCATTGACCAGGCACAGCGAGATCAGCGCGGGATCTTCCCCCCAGGTGAGTCCGGTATACGGGTTCCGGTGCGTCATCCAGCTGCGCACGAAATCCTTCCAGCTTTCCATCGCATGTTCATCGACGGGCAGTTGCGCTTTCAGTCCGTAGCAGCCGGTGGCGGGGCTTTTGAAGTTCCGGTTGACGTAGAGGTCGGTGGTCACGTAGAGGCCGTGCTTTTTGCATTGGGCGAAAAGGTAGTCGAGCCTGTCCAGCGTTTCCGGATTCAGTTTCACGGAATCCGAAACGGCGGGATCGACCAGCCGCCCGTCGTGATGGTGAAAGCGGATGGCGTTGTAGCCCATGCGGACCAGATACTCCACCAGCTTGTCGGCGACTGCCTTGTCGAGAAAGTTGGCGGTGAAGCAGAGGCTGGCGCCGTAGAAACGGATCTTCTTCCCCGGCGCATTTCCAAAAACGAATTCACCCTGATCGTTGGAACGGACGAAACCGTATTTGCCGGCCGGTGCATCCTGCGGCACAACGGCGGAGAAATCCAGCGGACTGCCCGGCAGGATCCGGCGCCTGAGTTCCAGCTTTTTCCAATCGGGCCCCTCTTTGATGGTGAACGGACCTTCTTTTCCCTGCGGAAAAACGAGCGGCCGGTTCCGGCCCCCCGCGTTTCATGTTAATATTTTACCTGAAACGAATGGAAATCACAATAGGAGGCAGGAGAAATTTGAGCCATGAAAAATGAATAAAGGTTCGGAATCGTGCGAGCCGATTTTTCGGCGGTCACCTGCCGGGACGGCGTTTCCGGCAATCGAGCGGGGATTTGCCGTAGAACAGGCGGAATTCCGCGGAAAATGTTTTGACGTTGCGATAGCCGACTGCGGCCGAAGTCTCCTTCACGAGCATTCCGGCCCGCAGCATTTCGGCTGCTTTCCGCAAGCGGAACCGTTTCAGGTATTGATAAGGCGTCACCCCGAACGCATCCTGAAAATCCCGGTTCATATCGTGAATGTCGATCTTGAACCTTCCGGCGACCTCCGGCATGGAGATTTTTTCTTTGATCCGCTGCTCCAGAAAGTCACGGATTTCGGCGACATACGACGAGCGGGCCTGGATTTGAACGGCGGATGAAATTCTCTGCAGGAGCTCGAAGGCGACTCCGGTCAGCTCGGGGAAGATGGCGGAAAGCGGCTTCACATCCGTCAGGTTCTTCATCCGTTCGAAAAGCTTCCGGAAAAACTTCTCATCGTTCAATTTCAGGCCGAACACCTGTTCCAGATCATAAATCCGGAGAAACTCGTCCAGCATATTGCCGGTCAGGATAAACTCATAATAGGAGCATTGCCTTTCATCTGCATACAGGAAGTCATTTCTGCAATGCGGCTTGAGCAGCACGCAGTCGCCCGGTTCAGCCAACAGAACGCTGCTGTTGCTTTGAAAATACATCCTGCCGGAGCTGATGCAGAAAAACGATACCTTCTGCGTTTGCCTGGTGCGATGCTGGTAATATCTGTTCTGCATGGTTGCGTGAAGCATGACCTCCATCCGGCAGGGGATGCTTGTGTCCGACGGGCGGCCCGTGAAATTGAGAAGTTCGACCTGTTCCGGATATCCGGCTCCATATCCGACAAAGGTGGGGTCGCTGCGCCAGCAGGTCCCCTTTTCCGAGTCAAAGATCGATGAGTCGCGGAGGATCTTCATAAATTCATCTTTCACTGCCGCTCCGGAAGCGGTGTTTTTCTCTTTGCGCGATGATTTCCGGCAGCCTGGCGAATCAGGTGCGGCAGGACAAAATATCACCAGATCGGGAAATTGCAATCTTCACTCATCGGAAATCGGCGGATTCAGCACCGGCCGGCCGTCTTTCCCGCAAAGGCATGGCTATGCCGTGCGGAGGTCGGGAGCCGGAACTCCTGCTGATGAGGATGCCCTTTCGGGGAGGCCGGATTCGATTTTCTTCTTTCTCCGGTTTGACTTTCCGGTCTTGGGCGCTAGATTAATTCTTGTTTTTGTGTGTAATATTTTAATAATTATGCGGTTATGTGATTTTATGATCCTCGTTTCGACTGTGTTTTATGCCCGGTTTACCATGACCGGAAATTGAAATATTGCCGATTTGCGGAACCGGAAGCGCGTCGATTTGACTTTTATTGATTTGTATGAAGTTTATGGTTAATCAAGTGAAGCGCGTGAAAAAATTCACGCTGATTGAGCTGCTGACCGTGGTTGCGAGCGTGACGGTTCTGGCCGGCATGCTGATTCCCGCTCTTTTCGATGCGAGGATCAGCGCCCGGCGTCTCAAGTGCACCGGCAATTTGAAAAGCTTCACTCAGGCCGGCGTGCTGTATGCCGGGAGCTTCTCGGATTACTGGATTCCCCCGGCGAATCCGGCATGGTACGACCGGATCGAGTTCCGGCGTCTGGTCGGAGCGCCGGTCCGGCCGAAGAACGGCCTGGAGAATGCCGAGTCGGCGTTTCCCCCGGACCTGCTCTGCCCCGCATCTTCCGCCGTGCGGCTCAACCGTCCGTTAGCCTGTTTCTCGTACGGCATGACGCGGGACAACCTCTCCCGGGACGGCTATCGCCGGTACGCCTTCCGGCTGCCGCGTATCCTGAAGCCGTCCGGTTCGGCGGCATGGTTCGATACGCTTGGCGCTTATGCGCAGAATAATCCGGATTGTTTCCCCGAAAGCGAGGAGGGGAATCCGAACGGGAGGCTTGTCTACCGTCACCGCAGAATGGTGAACGTCGGCTTCTTCGACGGCCACGTCGCGCCGATGTCCCCGGCGGCCGTGGCGTGTCGCTGGGGCAGCCGGGAGGCGCGGTTCAACCGTTATTTCTGCGGAGACGATTGAGCCCCGGCGCCGGAAAATCCGCCGTATTATTTCCGGTTTTTTTTCCTTCGGCTCTTGACATCGCAAAACGTCTGTGGTATAATTAATGTAGAACGATCTACAACAATATGGCAAGGACCTTAGGATGCCGGAACGACAAAAACGGGTTACGCTCAAAGATGTGGCGGACTACTGCGGACTTTCACGAAGCCTGGTCGCTTTCATCATCAGCAATTCCGGTTATCGCAACAGCACGCCGGAGAACCGCCGCAAGGTGGCCGAAGCGGTCAAGGCGCTGAACTACCGGCCGAATACGGCGGCACGGGAGCTGCGGGCGCGGAAGTCCTCGACCATCGGCGTGGCGATGCCGATGTCCGGTACCGGAATCTACGGCAATATGGCGCTCGAATTGCAGCGTGAAATCAAAAAGCGCGGTTTTACGAGCCTGTTCTCCTTCTGGGGCGGCGATGATTCGCAGGAGCTGCACGCGCAGACGCTTCAGACTTTTTTTGAACGCAGCATCAGCGGGGTGATCAGCTGGGATGCCTCACCCTGTTTCCGGGAGGAGAAAATTCCGGCGGTGGTGTACGGATACCGGAACGAATTCTATGATTATGTCATTCTGGATGAAGAACAGATGATCATCCGGGCGCTGGAGCACCTGAAAAAGTTCGGCCATCGCCGGATCGGCATATTGAGCGTGGGGGAACGCAACCGGTTTTTCCGGGAGCATGTGGGCCGCTGCGGGCTGGAATCGAAACCCGAGTGGATTTTCGAACTGACTTTCTGGAGCCGCCGCCCGCTGGATGCGTTCGGCAAATTTTACCGGGAGTGCGGCGGCGCCATTCCGGATGCGCTGATCTGTCATAGCGATACGGAGGCGATTGCGGCGCTTTCCAGCGCTGCGAAGCTCGGAATCCGGGTGCCGGACGATCTATCGGTGATCGCGCTTGACAGTTCGTTCATGACTGCATTCCTGTCTCCCGCACTGGACTCCTTCGATCTGGACTTTTCGGAGATTACGGAGCAGCTGGTGAAGCTGCTGCTGGCCAGGATCGATGAGCCTGACGCTCCGCTGCGTTCCGTCATGATTTCTCCGCAGCTTGTTCATCGGGAATCGGTTATCGAGTGTCCGAAATGAGGAGTTCCGCGGCCTGAACTGCGACTGCCGGCACGTCTTCAAATAAATATGCCGTGCCGGCCCGGTATTGCCTGAAAAGCCTGCGGACCGGTTCGGGGAGTGGGAACGGAACGGGCTGCCCCCGCTTCGGCGGAGGATTCGTATCGTATTCCGGCGGAAGCGGTTGCTTTCGCCCGGAGTTTTATCTTGCCGGAAATGCTTCCATTGACGATCGGAGTGGGAGACGGTTCAAACACAAAGGAGAGATGTGAGACATGGGTAAGTATCGGAGACTGACGCTGCCGGTGTGCGCGGCGCTGCTGGTGTGCGCGGCGCTTCAGGCAGCGGCGGAGATCGTTTATCACGAAGATTTTGAGGGGGACCCCGCGGCATGGCCCATTACGGTTTTTTACCGGGGGCAGGAACCCCGGCCCTGGATACATGTGCCGTCGAAGGAGGCGGCTTTCGGCAGGCAGGCGCTTTACCTGGAGTCGTCCGACGAGGCGCAGTGGATGTTCCTGATGGTCGATATCCCGGCGGAGCGGCTCCGCGGCAGGAAGATGCGTCTTACCGCCTGGTGCAAGAGCGACTTCGCCGGAAAGGCCGAAGCCGGTCTGGTCGACGGCCACTCCTACTGCGACGGAGTTATGGGCCGGGTGGGGGTGGCGACCACCCGAGGACATGGCTGGGAACGGCTTGTGGTGGAGGGCGAACATACGCCGGGAAGCATGGCGAGTCTTGCCGTCGGCATCGGCTACGGAGCCACCGGCGCCGGCATGCTGATCGACGAAGTGACGCTCGAATGCGCCGATGAACTGCCGCCGCTGCCGGAGTTGAAAGCTCCTGGCACTGATTCGGTGGAAATGCGCAGGATGCAGTCCCAGCGCAAACGGTTCGACGCCCTGGCGGACAGTTACAAACGCGACGCCGCCCTCGGACTGCCGGTTGACAAACAGCTGCTGAAGCAGCTGGTGACGGCGCAGGACAATTTCAGGAACGACCGCCTCACCCCGGCGGATGCCGCGGTGATCGCCTCCTGCCGGCAGTATGCACTGGAAGCCCGGCTCGTCAACCCGTCGGCCGAGTTCGACGTCGATACGCCGATAGCCCCGGAGACGGAGCCGGAAGTGGATGTGCTGATGCCGGTGAACGGCTATGAGGCGAAAATCCTGCTTATCCGCAACCATTCCGGACGCACCCAGTACTTCCGGCCCCGCTGGGAAGCGAAGGACGTCCCGGCTCCGCAGCTGCGGCGCATGATTCCGGTCGGCGGATTCTTCGATGCGATGCCCCCTCTGCCGTTCGACGGCGTGTTTGAAGTGGCGGACGGCGAGACCAGGGGAATCTGGATCGATCTCCGCAGCCGCGACTGGAAGCCGGGCGTCTACCGGGGCACTCTGGTTTTCACCCCGCTGGACCCGGCCGCCGCGGCGGAGCTTCGGGTGCCGGTCCGTCAGACTGTGGCGGCGATCGAATCCCCGAAGGAGCTGCCGGTGGCGGTTTTCAACTGGGACTACGGCGTGACGAAGGATCAGGCGGATTATGAGTTCCTTCGCAACGCCCGCGTCAATGTCTTCCATATCGATGGCGGATACGACGCGAAGGAAGCCGTCAACTGGGAAAAGAGCAACCTGAAGCAGGTTCTGGACCGGGTCGATGCCAACGGCGACCGCGGCAAGGTTACCTTTTTCCTGGAAAACTGGTTCACCGGGGCAGCCGACAGGTGGAACGCGGACCTGGACAATTACTACCTGCAGCTTGCCGCCTATATGAAGTCCCGCGGCTATCGCTACGACCAGTGGATCGTTCACTGCTTCGACGAGGTGTTGAACGACAAATTCCTGAACGGCGCGAAAAATATCAAGCGGCTGGACCCGCAGATCCGCATCTTCTCCGACCCGCCCCCGGCGACTGCGGAACAGCTGCGTCCGTTCCTTCCCTATCTGGACTGTTTCTGCCTGGGATCATGGTTCCTGCAGGAAGACGCGAACAACGGGAACAAGGCCGTCGAGCTGCTGAGAAGCACCGGGAAGCCGCTCTGGATCTACGAGTGCGATTCGCAGCCGCGGCATCCGTTGAACAACTACCGGCGCATGGCGCTGAATTCCGTGCAGCGCGGGTGGGACGGTTTCACGTTCTGGAGCCTGACCGGCCTGCAGTTCCGGCACGCTTCGATCACGCCGCCGGAGGGCGTCGTCAATTACGGCATGACCTATCTGGATGAAAACAGCGTGCGCTATCCGTCCCGCCGCTGGGCGCTGTGGGAGCTGGGAATCGATGATTACGCATTGGTCGCCGCTCTCCGGCAGAAGGGCATCGACGTCAGCGGCGAAATCCGGACGATGTGCGGCACGAAGGACGCTGCTGCTCTGGACGAGGCAATGGAAGCATTCAAAAAAGAGAAATTGAAGGCTTTCATTCCCGGGGAGAAGTAAACAGGTGTGAACGGGCCGCATCCGCTTCGCCTTGCCGGGAGCGGATGCGCCTTAACCAATAAAATCAGGAGTAAATATATGTGCAGGTACGGTCGGAAGGGGAACACGCGCAAAGCGGTGTCCGGTTTTACACTTATCGAACTTTTAGTCGTGATTGCGATCATCGCCATCCTGGCGGCGCTTCTGATGCCCGCCCTGAATCGCTCCCGCGCGACAGCTCACAGCGTCAAGTGCAAGGGAAATCTCAAGCAGGTGGGGACTTTTTACGCGATCTACTCCGACGATCACGCGGGGCATCTCCTGCCGAACAGCATGAAGACCGACATTCATCCTCAGCTGCCGTGGTGGGAGCTTCTGGTGAAGCTGTATATCGGCCACTATGGCGAAGAGACCACGGCCCGGACCGTGCTCAGCTGCCCGGCCGACTCCGGACACGACGCCTGGCAGGTGACCCGGCTGCCCCTGAGTTACGGTTACAACGAATTTGTGGGGGACAACCCCTGGGGGCCGGCTCCCAGGGAATGGTTCCTCTTCACCCGGAGCGATCTTGACCGGAGAAATCCGTCCCGGGTCATCTGCATCGGCGACTCTTGGAAACGCTTCTGGCTGGAGAATCCGGATGCCGCATGGTTTTCCGAATTCTACCTGTGGCGCACGGCGGCTCTTTCCGTCGGCCCCTTTGCGGCCCATCCCGGCGGCATGAATATCTTTTACGGCGACGGCCATGTCGCGGATTTCGACAAGCCCGGCTACAAGATTCTGGACGATTGGCTGGAGATTACCGGCAGATAACCGTTTTCCGGAAAACACCGGGATTTTCCCGGGAATCGCTCTACAACATGCGGAAAGCCGCTCCTCCAACGGCGGCTTTCTCTTCCGTCGCGCCCGCGCAAGGCAGGATGGCGCGAAAATACAGATAGTAAGGTTGCGGATCAATGACTCTTCTTGACTGGCTGATTGTGACAGTTCCCGTGCTCTTTGTGATGGGAATGGGATTTTATTCCCGCAAATACGTGAAAAGCGTGGCCGATTTCCTGGTCGCGGGGCGGTTGTGCGGGCGGTATGTGATCAGCGTCGGCGACGTGGCCAACGCGCTGGCCATCATCGGGCTGGTCGCCTATGTGGAAGCGCAGTACAAAACCGGCTTTGCCCTGAGCTTCTGGAACGGCTTTGCGATGCCGCTGAGCATCGTGATCGCCCTGACCGGATACTGCACTTACCGCTTCCGCGAAACCCGGGCGATGTCGCTGGGCCAGTTCCTCGAAATGCGCTACAGCCGCCCGCTGCGCATTTTCGCCGCGACGCTGCGGTCGCTCTCGGAAATGCTGGCCAATATGATCATGCCCGCGGTGGCGGCGCGTTTTTTCATCTACTTCTTCGATCTGCCTGAACGCATCGGGTTTTTCGGCTGCGAGCTGCCGACCTTCATGCTTCTGGTGGTTCTGGTGCTGGTGATGGCGATCACCCTGATCTGCTGCGGGGGAACCCTGACGCTGGTGATCACCGATGCGATTCAGGGCATGTTCTGCTATCCGCTGCTGGTGGTGATGATCGTGTTCGTGCTGTACAGATTTTCATGGAGCACTGAAATCGTGCCGGTCATGATGGACCGCGTGGCCGGCGAAAGCTTTCTGAACCCCTTCGACGTCGATGAGATGCGCGATTTCAACGTGTTCATGCTGGTCGTCACCTTTACCACGATGATCGTGCATCAGGCCAGCTGGATCGGGGCGGGAATCACCTCTGCCGCGAAATCTCCGCACGAACAGAAGATGGCCGGCCTGCTCGGCACCTGGCGCAATATGCTCGGGGTGATCTTTTATCTGCTGGTCGCGGTGGCGGTGATCGTCGTGCTCAACCACGGCAGTTTCTCCCATGAGGCCCGGGAGATCCGCACCCGGCTCTCGACCCGCATCGCGGACGGACTTGTCCCGGATGACGGGATGCGTTCGAAGCTGGTCGCCGGCCTCCGCGATATTCCGGAGCAGAAGCATGTGATCGGCCGCGACGCTCCGCTTGCCGACCGGAACAACCTGGATACCGCATATCTTGAAACGGTCCACCGGACTTTGCAGGAGACCGGGAACGGCAATGCCGTTTTCCAGGAGTTTCGCACCCTCTATTATCAGCTGATGCTGCCGGTCGCCATGCGCGAGCTTCTGCCGCCGGTGATCCTCGGGCTTTTCGCGCTGCTGCTGGTGCTGGCCATGCTCTCCACCGACGACACGCGCATTTACAGCGCTTCGCTGACGATTACGCAGGACGTGATCGTTCCGCTGTGCGGAAAACCGCTCAGGCCGGAGTCGCATATCCGGGTGATCCGGCTGGTGTCGATCGGCGTCGGCGTCTTTTTCTTCTGCGGCTCGTACTTCATGTCGCAGCTGGACTACATCAACCTGTTCGTGACGCTGATGACCTCCATCTGGCTGGGCGGCTGCGCTCCCGTGATGATTTTCGGTCTTTACAGCCGGTTCGGCACCACGGCGGGGGCTTTCACCTCGCTGATCACCGGAATGGTCATGGCGGTCGGCGGAGTTCTGATCCAGCGGAACTGGGCCGATACGATCTATCCGTTTCTGGACGGCAACGGGCTGGCGGTCGCGGTGGGGAATGCGCTCGAGACGCTCTCCGGACCCTTCCAACCCTGGATCGTCTGGAAGATGGATGCGGTCAAATGTCCGGTCAACTCCTACGAATTTTATTTCCTCACCATGATCGTGACCTTCGTGCTTTATTGCCTGGTTTCGTATGCGACCTGCCGGGAGCCGTTCAACCTCGACCGCATGCTCCACCGCGGAAAATATGCGATCGACGGGACGAAGCGGTTCAAACTCCACTGGTCGCCGCGCGAATTTTTCGCGAATGTGATCGGCATAACGCCGGAGTACACCCGCGGCGACCGGGTCATCGCGTGGGGATTGTTCGGCTACAGCTTCGTCTACTCCTTCTGCCTGGCATTTCTGGGGGTGCTGCTCTGGAATTTGTTTTCGCCGTGGCCGCTGGAGTGGTGGGGACACTACTTCTTCGTGGTTCAGCTGGCGATCCCGCTGGTACTGGCGGCGGTAACCACCGTCTGGTTCGGCATCGGGGGAGTCCGGGACCTTTTCCGGCTGTTCCGGGACCTCGAAAGCCGCACCGCCGTCAACGACCTCGACAACGGCGTCGTGGAGGGGCACATGTCTCTCGCCGACAAAGCCGAGCTGGAATCCGTCGACAGGGGCGGACGGCGGGATGCCGAATAGCCTTTGCAGATCAGCTGTTTGTTTATTCAACCCAATACAGGAAAGATTCAGTATGAATTCACCGTTTCATCAATCGGAAGTTTTCAACCTCGGCATCTGCGGAGCCAGGACCGGCGACATCATCCGCCGGGAATTACCGGAGGCGCTGTCTCTGGGAGGAGAGGTTTTCCTCCTGCTGGCCGGAACCAACGATATGCTCGGGGATGCCGGTCACGGAGTTTCTCCGGAGGAGTACGAGAGCAACATGAGATATCTGATTTCCGCACTCTCGGCGGCGGGCAGGGTGATGGTGTTGACCATCCCGCCCGTGGCGGAGGAGCGGGAGTACCAGCTCCAGCCTGCGGAGAAATGGACGGAAACGCCGACGGAGCGCATTGCACTCGGCAATGCGGTCATCGAACGTCTGGAGAAGGAGTTGCAGCTTCCTGTGTGCGATATTCACCGGATTTTCTCGCGTTTCGACCTGGACAGCTTCGACTCCCCGCTGCGCAATCCGGCCAACAGCGGAGCGGTTGACAGCGTGCATCCGACCGCCGAAGGATACCGGATGATGGCCCGGGCGCTGTACCGGAGGTTTCAGGAGTTTGACTGGCATCCGCGCCGGGTGGTCTGTCTGGGGGACAGCATCACCTGCGGCGCCTATATGGAAGGGCAGGGGAGTGCGACAGGCGAAACCTATCCGGCTTTTCTGAAGCAGCTGCTGGATGGAGATGCGCCGGCCGCCGTTCATTTTGCATCACAGGATTAGAGGATTGAATGAAAATCGCGTGTTTGATTGGAGAGATCGAGCTGACCGGGGAGCTCGGCCGCTGGCGGCCGGCTGCCGCCCGGGAGACTGTCGAACCTGGGTTGGAACTGATCCGGCTTGACCTGGAGTGTCCGGAACCGGAAACGCCGCCCCGGCTGACTGTCGAATGGCGCATGCCGCTCGTGGACATGCACTTCCTCTGGCAGCCGAACGGGGCTTTCGTCCGAAAAATTCCGGCCGACTGGTGTGCGCCGCTGAATTCCGACCTGGCGACCTCCGCGCCGGTGCTGCTGCTCGGCAGCCAGTCAGGGGAAAACCGTCTGCTGTTCGCCGTTTCCGAGGCCATGCGTCCCGTGCGGTTCAAAGCCGGAGTGCACGAGGAAAGCTGTGAAGTCATTTGCTCGGTCGAACTCTTTTCCCGTCCGGAAGCGCCGATTTCGTCGTATCATGCGGAGCTGCGGCTCGATTTCCGGCCGCTCTTCTATGCCGACGCGATCCGCGACGCCTTCGCCTGGTTTGCCGCCTTTCCGGAATATGTGGCCGCCGCCGTTCCGCCGGCCGCTTACGAGCCGTTCTACTCCTCCTGGTACAGCTACCACCAGGAGCTCTTCGCGCCGGAGCTGGAGCGTGAATGCGCGCTTGCCGCGCAGTACGGCATGAAAGGGCTGATCGTCGACGACGGCTGGCAGACCGATGACAACCGGCGCGGGTATGCGTATTGCGGCGACTGGGAGATTTCGAAGAGGCGCTTCCCCGACATGCGGGCGCATGTGGAACGGATTCACCGGCTCGGGATGAAATATCTGGTCTGGTTCTCCGTTCCGTTCGTGGGCGACAGGAGCCGGAACCGGGAGCGTTTCCGGGATAAAGTGCTTTACCGGATTCCGGCTTTGGAGACGGCGGTGCTCGACCCGCGCTTTCCGGAGGTGAGGGAGTTTCTGATCTCCACGTATGTGAAAACCTTGCGGGAGTGGGATATCGACGGCTTCAAGCTCGATTTCATCGACAGCTTCCGCTTCGAGGGGGAGGACCCCGCCATCCGGGAAAATTACGCCGGGCGGGACTTCAAATCGCTGCCGGAGGCGGTCAACCGCCTGCTTTCGGAAACCCGTTCGCGCCTGGAACGGATCAGGCCGGGAATCCTGATCGAGTTCCGCCAGAGCTATATCGGTCCGGCGGTGCGCAAATACGGCAATTTGTTCCGGGCCGGAGACTGCCCCGGCGATATTCTGTCCAATCGCCTGAGCACGATCGATCTGCGGCTGAGCTCCGGCAATACCGCGGTTCACTCCGACATGCTGGAGTGGAGTGCGCGGGATACAGCGGAAAACGCCGCGCTGCAGCTGCTGAATGTCATTTTCAGCGTGCCGCAGATCTCCGTCCGGCTGGCCGCCATTCCGGAGGAGCATCGGAACATGCTGAAGTTCTGGCTTGGTTTCATGCGCGTCCACCGGGAGGTCCTGCTGTTCGGGAAACTGACTCCGTACCACCCGGAACTCAATTATCCGCTGGTGGTTGCGGAGACGGACGCGGAAACGGTGATTGCCGTTTACGGCGCCGGGACGGAGGTACGGGTCCCCGGCAGGCCGGGAACGTGCTGCTGGATCGTCAACGGCAGCGGTGCGGATCAGCTGCTGCTGGACCTGCCGCTGCCGGCCCGGGAGGCCGTCCGGTTTGACGCGACCGGCCGGAGGATTTCCGGAGCGCCGCTCGCCGCCGGGCTTTCCCGGATACCGTTCTCGAAGTCCGGACTTCTGGAACTCCGGTTCTGATGTTTTCCGGCGGACAGGAACTGACAGTTTGAAACGGAGGATTTTCCGATGAGTATCAAAGGTGTCCCGGAGGAGTTGCGCTTCTCTTCCGGCGTGACCGGCGCGGGAGCCGGCAATCCGGAGTATTTATTGTGGGAGTTGCCCGCTCCTTTCTCACGGGACGGGGATTGTGTTGTCACGGAACGTTTTCTGGCGTCGGAGGACGGGATCGACCGGCTGACGGACGTCGTCCGGCCGACGCTGACCTTCTTCCCGGCCAGCGGCCGGGGACCGCACCCGGCGGTGCTGGTCTGTCCGGGCGGCGGCTATGAGATTCTGGCCTGGAACCATGAAGGCCGCGATATCTGCGGCTGGCTTAATTCGATCGGTTTTTCCGCTTTTCTGCTGAAATACCGCTGCCCGGATCGCCGGGAGGCCGCGCACGCCGACGCCGCGAGAGCGATGCGTTTCATCCGCTTCCATGCGGAATCGTTTCATATCCAGCCGGATCGGACGGGTTGTCTCGGCTTCTCGGCGGGAGCGCACCTGACGGCGTCGATTGCCGCCCCCGCGGAGCCGGTGCCGTATGCGCCGGTTGACGATGCGGACCGGCTGCCGTTCCGGCCGGATTTCACCGCATTGATTTATCCGGCCTATCTCTGCGACGACGATCTTGCGCCGGCGCCGGAATTCCGTATCGACTCCGGAACTCCTCCGGCTTTCATGGTTCAGGCGGAGGATGACCAGGTCCGCGTAGAGAATTCACTCGGCTGGTTCCGCGCCCTGAAACGGGCATCGGTTCAGGCGGAGCTTCATATTTTTGCCGAAGGCGGGCATGGTTACGGCATTCTCCGCAGCGGCAGGCCGGTAGCGGATTGGCCTTTGCTTGCCGCCGGCTGGCTGAGGCGGCAGGCGGACATGCCCTGACCGCAGGAATTTGGGAATCTTCAATCTTCACGTACAGAAAAGGATTTTCGATTATGACACAACAGAGGCGTTATCCCGCTGTTCCGCTGGTCGTCCATGACCCCTTTTTCAGCGTCTGGAGCTTTTCCGACCGGCTGACCGAAAGCTGGAGCTGCCACTGGGGAGGAGCCGACAGCAGGCTCTCCGGCATTCTGCGGATCGACGGCCGGAGTTTGCGTTTCTCCGGTCCCGACGGCGGCGAGGCGATGGAGCAGACCGGCTGCGAAGTTCTGCCGACCCGGACGATCTACACCTTTTCGGCAGGCGGCGTCGAGCTGAAATTCACTTTCCTTTCGCCGCTGCTGCCGGATGATCCGGAACTTCTCAGCCGCCCGCTCTGCTATCTGGTTCCGGAGGTCCGCGCCATCGACGGCCGCGAACACGACGTGCAGTTCTACCTGGATTGCGGCGCCGACTGGACCGTCAACGGCGCCGGGCGTCAGGTGGCCGGCGGCCGCGGCGAAGCGGCCGGGCTGAAGCTGGCGTTTGCCGGCGGCCTGAACGACCATCCGCTCCGCGAATGCGGCGATATCGTCAAGATCGACTGGGGGCGGCTCTATCTGGCCGCTCCGGCCGATCCGGCAACCGTGCTGCGGTATCAGAAAGCCGAAATACTGCGCGGGAGTTTCTGCCGGGACGGTTCCATCGACGGCTGCGACGATCTGCTTGACCCGATGACCACCCTGCTTTTCAACTGGCCGGTCTGCGCGGCGTCACATGATTTCGGCAGAGTCGGCGCCGACCCGGAGACGCTGCGGCTGGCGGTGGCCTGCGACGATATTTTCGCGATTGAGTTCCTGAATGAGAAGCTGGTCGATTACTGGCGCAAAGACGGAGAAAGTTTCGCCGCCATGCTGGGCAGGGCTTTTGCCGACTACCCCGGAATCGAGCGCCGTGCGGCGGAATTCGATGACCGGCTGCTTGCCGACTGCCGGAAACTCGGGGGCGAAAACTATGCCGTGCTCTGCGCCGGCGCTTACCGGCAGGCAGTCGCCGCCCATAAGCTGGCCGCCGACCGGCGGGGCAGGGCGCTGTTCTTCTCAAAGGAGAACCATTCCAACGGCTGCATTGCGACGGTCGACGTGACTTATCCTTCGGCGCCGCTGTTTCTGCTCGTCGCGCCGGAGTTGCTCGAAGCCATGCTGGTCCCGATATTTGAGTTTCTCGAATCGCGGCGCTGGAAATGTGATTTCGCCCCGCATGATCTCGGCACTTATCCGCTGGCCAACGGCCAGTACGACTGCAACCCGGAAACGCAGATGCCGGTCGAAGAATGCGGCAACATGCTGCTTCTGGCCGGAGCTCTGCTCAAATTCGGCGACCGCCGTGAATTCGTCGGCCGCCACTACGGACAGCTCAGAAAGTGGGCGGTTTACCTGGTCGGCAACGGCATGGACCCGGCTTCCCAGCTCTGTACCGACGATTTCGCCGGGCATCTGGCGCACAACGCCAATCTGGCGCTGAAGGCGATCCTCGGGCTGGGCGCTTTCGCGCAGGCGGCCGGAATCCTGGGAGAAACGGACGATGCGGAATATTTCCGCGCCGTTGCCGAGAAGTTCGCCGCTGAATGGCTGAAGGCCGCCGACGGCGGCGAATGCACCCGTCTGGCCTTCGATCAGGCGGGTTCCTGGAGCCAGAAATACAATCTGGTTTATGACCGGCTGCTCGAACTGAAGCTTTTTCCCGCGTCGCTGGCGGAGCGCGAGGTCGCCTTCTACCGGGCGCACCAGAACCGCTACGGACTGCCGCTCGACAGCCGGGCGGATTACACCAAGCTGGACTGGCTTCTCTACTGCGCCTGCCTGACCGGAAAAGATGACGATTTCCAGGCCCTGCTGTCTCCGGTGATCGATTTCCTGAAGGAGTCGCCCAGCCGGGTGCCGATGACCGACTGGTATGATACCGGAAGCGGGGCGCAGGTCGGCTTTCAGGCCCGTTCCGTGGTCGGCGGCCTTTTCATCCGGCTTCTCTACGATCCCGAAACCGTCGCGTCCTGGCGCCGCGGCCGCTGATTCCGGAAGCGCCGGAGCGGACGCGCCCTGCCGGATGCGTTCGCTCCCGTCGGTTACAGAAGCCCCGCCGGCACCAGCTGCGGCTCTCCGGTCTCGTACTTCCGGAACTCGAACGGCCCGGTCCAGACCGGCCACTTGTCCTTCAGGTAGAACGGGCCGTGGGAGTTGCGGCGGTGACCGAGGATGGTGACCTCCACCCGGTCGCCGCGGCCGGTCAGCCCCGTCAGTACCGTGCGGGACGGCGGCCAGGCGGCCATCGCCGCCTTTCCGCCGTTGACGGATACCAGCACTGCGGTTCCACGCCAGGGGCCGAGCTCCAGAACCGTTCCATCCGCCGTGCCGTCGGGCAGGTCGAACCGGTAAGTCAGGTTGCCGGAATAGTACGGCAGTCCCTGCTTCGTCCAGTCCCCGCGGACCAGCGTCTGCGGCGGAGCGGTCAGAACGGCGTTCTCCCCGACCGCGAACTCGCCGAGCAAATAACAGTATTCCAGCCCCGGCATTCCGGCATGATAGGCGGTTCTGAGCGTAATCCGGTTCCGGCCCTGTACGAAAAGCGCACGGGGGAGCGCCAGCAGCCGCAGGGAACGGTCCACCCACCACGCATCCGGCAGCGGCGCGATGGGAACTCCGTTGAATTCGGCCTCGTACAGTTCCGGCCTCTCCAGCGCCAGACGGCACTCTTCCGGCGGAGTATCCCGGCAGTCGAACTCATATTTCAGCTCCAGCGCCAGTTTGCGTTCCGGTTCCTGCCGGGGGGCGAGCCACGGCTGGATCATTTCGCCGCCGCGCGGCCGGGCTCCGAGCCGTTCCCGGAGACGGTCGTCCAGCTTCAGAACCGGTTCCGACGCCTGCCAGCCGCCGCCGTCGATCCGGTATTCCGGCTCCGCCAGCAGCAGCACGTTCGGCTCGCTGCGCCGGACGGGGAGCGGAACGCCCGCCGGAATTTCCAGCCGCGGGGCGCCCGGCGCGGCGTCCCGGCGTTTACGGCAGGCCGGAATCTCCTGCGCAGCAATGAAAAGCCGGGATTGCAGCGCGGCGAAGGAGGTGTCCGCCGCCCGGCAGCCGTTTTCATAAAAGCCGTCGACCGGAAAAATCTCCCCGGAGGATGGGTCGATTTCATAGATCCGGTAAGCGGCCGGCAGCTTCCAGGCGATCCGGACTGCGGGATATTCCAGATTGCGGTCGCGCACCAGCGGCATCTCCATCTGACGGTCGCGCATTTCCACTCCGGTGTTGCAGCAGAAGAGAACTTCGCAATCGTCATGGCGGCGCAACTGGCAGAGAATGCTTTCCGCCTCCGTTCCGGCGGCGGCAATGGAGAGATGACGCACCGCCGGGCCGAGTGCCGTTGCGAGCTCGTGCTCCGCCGCCTTCCGGAAATTCCGGTAAGCCTCCGCAGCCGCCCCGGAAATTGCGCCGTCTGTCCGTTCCGGCGGCGCGCCGAGGAAACAGACCGTTCCGCCGTTGCGGCGGAACGCAGTCAGCAGTTCGAGCGTGCTCCTGCGGATGGTGCGCATTTCCGGCAGCAGCACGGCCTGATAAACTGCCTGGCCGATGCGGAGTCCGGCCTCTTCCGCCGCGCCGTGCCGGGCCATGATCTCTTCGTCGCCGAAATCGAAATCCAGATGCTGCCCGAGCAGGAAGTTGGTCAGATGGACCAGCCGGTTTTCTTCCGCTGTGTTCCACTCCGGCTCCGCACTGTCGCGCCCTTCGTAGAAGACGCCCCAGGTCGATTCGATCGGATGCACGACCAGCAGATCGCGCACCTCGGCGCCGCCGGAGAGGGCCAGGTTGATCCGGGCGAAATAATCCGTGATCCGGTGATAGGATTCGAACCACGGCGACTGGCTGGAGATGCCGGCCGGATAATCCCGCTTGCCTTCCCCCTCCATCGTGTACCAGGCCAGGTGGGGACAGAAGAAGTTGATTCCCAGCGCGGTCTGCCAGTCGCCCAGCGCCTTGTGCCCGGCGAAGGAAAAATCCCAGCCGGTGCAGCCGTAGGTTTCGCTGAGCCGGAGAGACCGCCCGAACTGGCGGGCGGCCGAAACGCACTGCTTGGCCGCCAGGAAAATATTCCAATGCTCGGTCAGGAGATCGATTCCGGGACTCTGCATATATTCATAGAAACGCATGGCGCTGCCGACGAAACTGCTCTGGCTGACGACGTTGTCTTCGAGAAGGACGTGGCCGGTGAAAAGCAGGTTGTTCTTTTCGCACCACGCGCCGATCCGGCGGCTGAAGGCATTGACGAAGAGATGCGTCAGGGTGTTGTAGTAGTGCATGCGCACCGGCGAAAAATCTTCGTCTCCCACCTTGAAAAACAGCTCCGGCAGCCGGTCGGACAGCTTCATGCCGCCGCTCAATTCTGCAAAGGTCTGCGGCAGGGATTCCGTCCACGGCATGCTCATGCTGCCCGGCAGGAACCCGGTCCGGAAATTCGGTTCGTCGGAGAAGATTCCCGGGACCGTGCCGCCGAATTCCGAACCCAGTTCAGCCCGGTATCTCTCATGGGTGACGCGGATGAATTCCTCCACAGCTTTTTCATTCAGCACATCCAGATAGGCTTCGCCGTTGAACCAGGAGCTGTCGGGGGCGACGGACAGCCGGAAGCGCAGCAGCGTTTCATTTTCGGCCAGCGGTTCACCGGCGCTTTCCAGGCGGCGGAAGGAGGAGCAGCGGCGCGCGTTCAGGTCGGCCGCGGCGAAACAGCCGAGCGTCCGGCACCCGTCCTCCGCCCGGGCTTCGTCCCCGGAAATGCACTGGATGAAACGGCTGCGGTATTCCGGATTGCGGGTGACGAGCCCGCCCGCCGCGCCGGAGGGCCAGCGGTCCTCGTCGTAGAGCCAGGCGTCCATGCCGCATTTTTTCGCTTCGTCGATGCAGGCCCGGACGCACTCGAACCACTCCCGTCCGAGATACTCCGTGTTGAGGCCGACGCGCGAATGCATGAAAAATCCGCCGAAGCCCATTTCCCGGAAATCGTTGATTTGCCGCCGCAGCTCCTGCGGTTCGAGTTTGCCGTTCCACGCCCAGAAGGGAGCGCCGCGAAATTCTTTGCCGGGGGCCGGCAGACGGGAGAGAATAGAGTCAAGCATTTTATTCCGGTTCAGGTTTGATGTCAATATGGTTGTCGGCGGGTGAAAAAGGGACGATTGTGTCTCGCCGTCCTTCTCCGGCCGGCGAAACACGATGGTCCCGGTCTTTTGGTCCGGGTTATTTCCTGCGCCCGGAACGCAGCTGCACAAGGCCGAACTTGCCGGTGTCCTTGTGGCCGTCCAGCCCGTCGAAGAACAGCATCGTGCGCGAGCGGATGCCGCCGTCGCTGTCGTTGATCAGCAGGGCGATGCGGAATTGCGTGCCGTCCTTCAGCTCGAAGCCGAGCCGCTCCGGCGGAATCGTGAAGCTGTATTCGGTCAGGTTGCCCCTGCGGGTGACGGAACAGGCTCCGTCGAATTTTCCGGATTTGAATCCTTCCGGCGGATTATGGTTCCAGGCGGCCGCGCCGTCGCCGGTGAGCGAGAAGGTGTATTCGCTCCAGTTCCTGCCGTTCATCGGGTCGAGGCCGAACTGGATGCTGTCGTTTTTCCAGATATGGGGGCCGGTGTGGTCGCCGTTGTGCTCCTGGTCGGTCACGCGGCATCTGACATGCAGCCCTTCCCCGGACCAGCTGAAGGAGAGCGTCGCGGAGAGATCCTCTTTGCCGCTCCAGCGCGGGATGGTCGGCACGAACACCAGTTCGCGCAGCGCGGCGGGAGAATCCAGCACGACCGTCTTTTCCGGAGCGCCTTTCTCCGGGATTTCGACGCAGCAGACATAAGGAATCGGCAGCGAATCCTCGAACACCTTTCCGTTTCTGTCCGAAAGGATCAGTTCGGCGGGAATCACGCTTTCGCCGTGGAGCTGCTCCGCCGGGATCGTGACATTCACCGGAATTTCTCTGCTTTCTTCCCGCTTGAGCTCACCCGAAAAAGAGCGTCCGCCGAGCTTCAGCCGGTAGCGCAGCGCCTGGGGCAGGGGATTGACGAGGGTCACAACCGTCTTTACACGTTCTCCCGGCACCGCCGCCAAACCGTCCCGGAAGGAAAGGAGCCGGGGCTGTGCCTGGAGTTTTCCCTTCGGTGCTTTCAGGTAGAAGGGCAGACTTGCGCTTTCCACTGTGACCAGGCCGCTCTGCGGCTTCAGTGTCCGGGTGTTGCCGTAAATGTCGGTACGGAGGACCGGAACGTCGGAACGGAGGACGAATTTCAGCCCATCCGCCCGGCGTTTTTCCCATACGACGGTCACTTCGTCTGTTTCTCCGGTGAAGCGGAAGGCTTCCAGCAGCGGATCGAGCTCCGCCATGCCGCTGAAATCACGGTTGGAGAGCTGCCGGATCAGTTCCGCGTAAGCCAGGAAGGAGGGTTTCGGCTGGTTGTAGACCGTCACCAGGCTGAAGGTGTCGTCGGCGCCGATGCCTTTGTCCCAGTAATCCTGCATCATGAACCAGTTGTAATATTCCATGCCGACCGCCTTGCTGTAGGTGATCTTCCTGACCAGCTGGTCGGCCTGGGCGTAGAATTCCCGGGGGGCGGCCATGAAGGAACGGGTGGCGGCCTCCGTATTGATGATCGGCTTGTGGCCGGGACCCGCGATTTTCTTCACGATGTCGAACGTGAAGCGGTAGTGCGGATAATTGCCGTGCTCATGGTAGGCGATGACGTCGAAGATCTCCGGGCGGGCCAGCAGGCGCTCGATGAACTGCGGCTGCGAGCCGGGGATCGCCGGGCAGAAGCCGCCGGTGGTGATCTTTACATGCGGAGCATGTTTTTTGAAGATCGGATACAGGCGGCTCAGGGCGGTCAGATAATCATCCGTCATCGTCCGGGAGTGGTTGAGATTCGGTTCATTGATGAACTCGAAATACCGCGCTTCCGGCATGGCGCCGAAGAATTTGGCGAATTCGGTCATCAGCGCGTCGAATTCCTCCCAGCGGCAGTCGAGCGGCGAAGTCGGGTTCGGCCTGATCACCCACGGCGGCATATACCCGGCATAATCGATCAGCAGTTTGACGCCGGCCTCGATCGGAGGCGTCCAGAGTTTGCGCAGCGCTTCGGCGCGCAATTTGCCTTTGGCCATCTGGGCGTTGCCCATCAGGCCGGCGCGGATCATGTCGACGCCGAGCAGCGGCAGCCAGGAGGCGTGCAGCACTCCCTCTTCGTAACAGTTGTTCAGCTCCTGGTCCTCGACGGAAAACCACATCGGCCGCTTGTTGACCGGGCCGCTGTTCGGTTCGAAAACCGAGATCCAGCCGAGATGCAGCGGCTCGCCGCCGAACGCGACGGCGACCGGATGGGGCTCCTGCGTGTCGAAACTGCCGAAATCGAATTGCTGATAGCAGAGCCCGTAGGGAGGAAGTTCGATCTTCCGGGTGAATTCCTTCCCGGCTCCCTTTACCGTGATTTCGCCGGAGAACGGCGTGGAAAGTCGGTTGCGGAACAGATATTCCGGCGTCACCTGTTCGCCGGGGCGCCAGCCGAGCTTGCGGTAAACCGGTTCGGCGGTGAGCGGAGCGAGATCTTCCGGCAGTTTTTTGAAATCCACCTCGACATCGTCGAAGAAGATCTCCCCTCTGGCCGGGCCGGAGAACCACACCACCAGCCGGTAAACGGAGAAGGGATGGCGTCCGGCGATCTTCTCTTTCGGAAAGGGGATGAAGATTTCGCGCCAGCCGTCGCCGGAGGCGGGTACATAAGCAGTACGGATCAACTCTCCGTCGCTCAACTTGAGATCAGCCGTAAAGCGGGTGTTGAAACCGCATGGATTGACTTGCAGGCGAATGCCTTCCGCATTTTCGTCCAGCTTCTGGAGAAAGACGCGGTTGTTGCCCATGCCGAACTCGGCTTCCCGTCCCGCGGCGTCGAAGGTGAGCTTTGCGCAATATCCGTCGGGACGCGAAGCGTCCGGAAAGCTGCCGCAGCGGCTCCAGTAGATGTTTTCTTCAGGATTCTCGGTGCCTCCCATGTTCTGCCAGGTCGTGATGGTCGTAAAATCGTCCAACATCACCCGGGCCGGCGGCTGCGCGGTTGCGGTGGCCGCCGTCAGGCAGCAGAACAGCAACCCCTTGAGTTTGAGAAATTTTAAATTCATGAGAATGTCTTCAGGTAAATTAACGTTGAAAAGTGTGACGAGTTTCATCAGGATGTGTCTGCTGTCCCGACTATTCGTATGCTCCGCCGGCAAGGCGCGTCGTATCACGCCACCAACGGAATTCATTGCTCCAGCTCGCATCCGTCAAACGCGGCCGGGCAGAAGAAACATGACCATCTGTACAAAGAAGATTGATGCTGTCCCCGTGGGATTTCACCAAACTTTCAAAGGCGTAATCCAACGGGATTTCTGGAGCGGCATAAATGAATTTTGCCGTAGTTCCGGTACCGGCATAGTCTGTGGCATATACCTGACGCGAGGGAGCTTTCAGGCTGACGATTTTTACGGCAGGCCAGGTCAGCCAGTTGTCGCTTGCAACGTTCGGCTGGGAAAACGAACCGGCGATATTACCATTCACGCCATAGGAGTTATAACGGGAAATTTCCTGATCGTTCTGATCATAAAAATAGAAAACTTCGTGTTCCAGCGGCAATCGACTTGAATCGGCCGGACACTGGAAGACCTTGGCGTTGCCGATCACTCCGTAGAGCAGCTGCGTCCAGATGCGGGAGTGGTGATCCCAGGAGCTTGACCAGTGGCCGTAAGGCACATAACTGTCGTAGCTGTCGGCATAAAGCGCAATGCCGGTGCCCATGGTTTTCAAATTGGTCGCGCAGGATATCTTGTGCGCCCGCGCCCGCGCCTTGTTCAGCGCCGGCAGGAGCATGGCTGCGAGAATCGCGATGATCGCGATCACGACCAGAAGTTCGATGAGTGTAAATCCGAAGCTGTTTCTCCCGCTTCCGGACGGCCGTTTGCTGCTCTGTTTCATTCCTATTCCTTTCATGTTGGGTGGATCGGCGCCGCCGGTGGCAGGCGGCGCCGGCCGCGTTATGGAAAAATCATTGTTCCGAACTCAGTTGCATGACTCCGTACAGCCGGGTATTCTTTTCGCCGTCGATTCCGGCAAAGTAATTCATGGTGCGGAGACGTACGCCGGAATCGTTGTCGCAAACCAGCAGCGCCATCCGGAAAGCCGTTCCGGGCCGGAGCGGAAAACCCAGTTGATTACCGGGAATGGTGATTCGGTACCGGGTCAGATTACCCTCGCGCACGATGGAAAAGCCGCCCTGAAAAGGCCCCGCTTCCATGCCCGGCGGAGGAATATGGCAGTAGCCTTCCGGCCCGGCGGAGGTGAGGGAAAATGCATACTCCCTCATCTCTCCCTCCATCGGGGCAATGCCGATCTGGACGCAGTCGTTCCGCCAGAGGTAAATGCCGTTCTCATTTCCGCAATGCTCCTGATCCGTGACCTTGAAATCGAAGGAAAGCCCCGCTTCGGAATACCATACCGCAATTTCGGCGGAAAGGTCCTCCGGCCCCTGCCAGGCGGGCAGCCGGGGATCGAACACCAGCTCCTGCAGCGACGATGCGGAATCAAGAATGATCGGCTGCGCCTTCCGGCTGGTTTCGGCGATTTTTCCGCAGCAGAAATAGTTCAGCGAAATTCCACCCTGATAGACCGGCTTTTCCTGCTTCCCCTGCAGCGTGAGCGGCAGGGTCAGGGTGCGCATTCCCGACTGCGCATGCGGGGGGACCGCCACCGTCACCGGTACAGTCCGCTGTTCTCCCGGTCCGATCCGTCCGGATCGGCGAATTCCGCCCACTGCCAGCGACCAGGCGAGCTCCTCTCCGTACGGATTGTTCAGCAGCAGAACCGCGGGAACCTTATCGCCGGGCATCCCGCATACGGGAGACCGGAACGAGAGCAGCGGTTCAATCGCCGTCAGCGCCTTTTTCGGCGTCCGCAGGTAGAACGGCAGTTCCGAAGCACTGAGCATGACGATGCCGTTCCGGGGCGGCAGCATTTCGCTGTTGCCGTAAATGTCGCGGTATTCAACCGGAACGTCGGAGCGGACCATGAAGTCGAAGGTCTCGTTTTCCCGCCGGGGCCAAAGCACGAACACTTCGTCCGTCTCCCCCTCGAAGCGGCAGCCGTCAAGCCGCCGGTCGAGCTCTGCCGCTTCTCCGGGCGTGCGGTTGGCCAGTTGCCGGATCAGTTCGGCGTAAGCGGCAAAGGAGGGCTTCGGCTGATTGTGGATCGTAACCAGACCGAAGGTGTCGTCCCGTTCGGCATTCCGCCCCTTGTCCCAGAAGTCCTGAACCATGAACCAGTTGTATCCTTCCATCCCGGCGGCTTTGCTGTAAGCGATCTTTTTGACCAGTTGGGCGGCCTGGCGGTAAAACTGATCCGGCTCCGTGTAACGCGACCGGAAGCCCGCTTCGGTATTGAACACCGGCTTGCGGATCTCCCCCATGAGCCGCCGCATGGTGCCGAAGGTATCGGCATAACGGGGATATTCCGAATGTTCGTGGTAGGCGACCGCGTCGAAGGTTTCCGGCTGCGCCATCAGCCGTTCGATGAATCCGGGCTGCGAATACGGGACATCCGGGCAGACGCCGCCGGTCATCACCTGAATTTCCGGCGCATGTTTTTTGAAAATCGGATACATCCGCCGGATGGCGGCCATGTAGTGATCGGTCATCCTGCTGCCCGGTGTGGTCACGTCGTGCAAGTTCGGTTCGTTGATGAACTCGAAGTAACGCGCGCCGGGAAGGGTATGGAAGAATTTCGCCAGATGCTCCATGAACAGATCGAATTCCGCCCAGTTGCAATCCATCGGCGAGGTCTGGGGGCGGGCGGCCACCCAGGGGGGGAAATATCCGGCGTAATCGATCTGCAGCATCACGCCGGCCCTGATATGCGGCTGCCACAGTTTACGCAGCGCCTCCGCCTTGAAGCGTCCTTTGGTCATCTCGACATTCCCCATCACTCCGGCGCGGATCATGTCGACGCCGAGCAGCGGCAGCCAGGAAGCGTGCAGCGCGTTCTCGGCCGGAGCGTTGTTCAGCTCCTGGTCCTCGACGGAGAACCACATCGGGCGTCGGTTGAGGCGGCCGCGGTTCGGCTCGAAGACCGTAACCCACCCCCGGTGAAGCAGTTTTCCTTCCCATGTCAGCTCGAGCGGCAGTGCGGTCTTCCGGTCGAATACGCCGAAATCAAATGCAATCACCTTTGCGCCGTAAGGCGGCAGGTCGACTTCACGGCTGACCTCGCGCTCGCCGACGCGCATTTTCACGATGCCGCGGAAAGGCTTCCCGAGACGGTTGCGGAAACGGTATTCCGGCACGGCCGGCTCTCCGGGACGCCAGCCGAGCTGCCGGTAAACCGGCAGCGCTCCGAGCGGTGCAGACTCTTCCGGCAGCGTGGAATATTCCACCTGGAGATCGTCGATCAGCATTTCGCCTTTGCCTGCCTTGTCGGCCGTGAAGATCAGGTTGTGAATGACGAACGGAGCCTTCCCCTCCAGCGCCGGTTCGAACGGAATGAAGATCTCCCGCCAACCGCTGCCGGAGACGGCAGCCGGAACGGTGCGGACCTTTTTCCTGTCGCTCCGTTCCAGATCCAGACTGATGCGGCCGGAAAATCCCTGCGGATTCACCCACAACCGGAGTCCGACGGCGTTCCGATCCAGAAACGTTTTGTAAATCTCGTTCTTATAGGCGTAGCCTTCGCCGTTGTCCAGCAGGAAATCGAATTCAAGGCGTCCGCACCAGCCGTCGTCGCGGGAAGAGTCCTCCGCACTGCCGAGCGGGCACCAGTAACGCTCCGCGTCCGGATTGGAGCCGGGGCCGTCATCCCAGTAGTAGGAGCTGATCGTGGAAAAATCGTCCAGAATCACCCGCGCCGGGGCATCCGCGGCGCAGAGCACCCGGCAGGCCGGCAGGATGAAGAGCAGTATTGTCCGGAATAAATTCATCTGATTCCTTTCGTTTATGGCTTTTCACGGTCGTCCTGCGGCGTTCCGTCTTCCGCAAAGGAGATTTTCAACTGAGAACTCTTCCGTCCCCGCATTTCGGCATGGCCGTCGAACATCAGCACGGTCCCTTTCCCCGCGTGCCGGCGGATAAAGCCGATATTGCCGTTTTCCTGCAGCGCGTCTCCGGTGAAATACCAGGCTCCGGCCCGGTGCGCCTTATGGTATGAGTCCCCGTAAAGAATGGTTCGACCGGGTTTTAAGGAACTGAACAGCCGGATATGGCAAAAGCCGTCGTCGTCATTCATGCGGTAGACCAGTTCGCCCGGGAAATCCCGGCCGTTCCTGTTTGTCTTCCGCTGTTTTTCCCAGTAACCGGCATCGCGGCGATAGTTGTAAAGACCGTTCATCCCCACCCAGATTCCATCGGTTGTCCTGTTTTCATCATCGGGACAGCTCCCGATTCCATACTCCGCATAGCCGAGGCTTCGCGGATCGTCCGGGCGTTTGAAAACAACCCTTGTCCACGGGATGACCCCGTCTTTTTCCGTCCAGTTCATGAAGATCAGAAGTCCTTCAAAATCATTTGCATATGTATGGAACGCCATTCCCATGCGGCGGCAATTGTCCGCACAGCCGGCCGCCTTTGAACTTCCCTGAGCCGAACCGGCTGCCGCCGCTGCCAGAGAAAAGAGCAGCATAATAATTACTATTGTCAATAATAATTCGGACAGCGTGAAACGGGCCGCTTCTCTCATGGACACTTCCTTTCCGGGGCCGGACACAAAACGCCCCTGCCGCGGCTGGAAAACGAGTTTCCGCACGGATTGCTGTTATATGAAATCAGCCGGTGCTTTACTGACCGGAAACGCCGGCCGGAGGAGAGCCGGCAGACGGCTGAAACGATTCCCGCAGAATCAGCGTCTCATCGATAAAAGTTTTCTCCACATGCGGTTCCCCGTTCAGATTCCGGAGAATGATGCCGGCCGCCCGCCTGCCGATCTCCTCCACGGGGATGGAGATGATCGAAATGGACGGCGTCATGTAAGAGAGGAAATATTTGTTGCTCCAGGCGATCAGGGACAGATCTTCCGGAATCCGGACATGGTGGGTAAACAGCACCCGCAGCAGCATGCAGATCAGATGGGTGTCGCAGAACACCAGGGGGAACTCCCCGACCCGCGGCAGAAATACTTTTTCCACTTCCTCACAGGTGGTTTCCTTCACATAAAGGACTTCCCCGGTGCAATCCTCTTCCGCGACAGCCTGTTTGAAACCGCGAATCCATTCCCGGCCTCCGACGCAGTCGGGGGGGATCGACAGGAAAGCGATTTTACGGTAGCCTTGTTCGATGCAGACCTTTGTGGAACGGTATGCCGCCAGATGATCGTTGCCTTTGACGAAGGAGAGTTCCGGCTCCTCCGTCTCTTCCAGCAGAACGACGGGGATGGAGTTCCGGACCATGTCCATGAAATGTTTTTTTTCATCCGAAGCGGGCTGGACGATGACGCCGTCCACATTCCGCTGCATCAGGTTGAAGAAGATTTTCTTCTCCTTTTCCGGATTCCCCTCCGTATTGCAGAGCAGCACATTATACTCTTCGCCGAGCGCGTCCTCCACCGCTTTCACGAAGCCGCACCAGAAATCGTTGTCGATATTGTACACGACGATTGCGATGTTGAAGGTGCGCTTCAGCCGGAAATTCCTGGCCTGTTCGCTGCGCCGGAAACCGTTGTGCATTGCGAACTCGGTGACCCGCGCCCGGGTTTTGGCGGCGACGCGGGTGTTGCCGTTCAAGGCCTGAGACACCGTTGTCGGCGAGACGCCCAGTTCTTTTGCGATATCGTAGATTGTCATGGCTCAATAACCTTTTCACATCGATTTGAAAGCTATTAATATTATATTCAAATCGATGTGAAAAGTCAAGAGCAAAAAAATTTTTTTTGCATTTTTATTCGATGCCCCGTCCCCCGGAGGGGCATGGCGGACGATAAGATAGGTTTTCCTGTACGGCAGGGAGATTGCCGGTTGTTTCCGGTTCGGGTCGTGAACTCCCGTTCCGTGTGCGGCCGGCATCCGTCGGGCAGCTTCGTGCAAAGCACCATGTTTCCGCAATGTTCGCCGCTGTGCGGCAGATGCCGTCAGGAGCTCCTGACGCATTTTCACCTGCTGCTCCGTAAAAAATCCCGGCATGCCGCCGCAATCCTCCGTCGTCGGACAAGGCGGGAAATATACTTCCGAATCCGCATGTTTCAAACGGGATGCTTGGCCGCCTTTGCGCCCACAGACGTGCTGCTGACCGGCTTCGCCGCCCCGGGGTCAGCGGAAGATATCCGCGTCGATTGCGTTTTCGTAGCTGTCCGAGACGACGTCGAGGTATTCGGTATACGGAGCGGACCCGGGATTGTCGATCAGCTTCCGGGCGAATTCGGCCGACCGTACGCCGATGTCGAATAAATCCCTGATGTGCAGCTGGAGGGTCCGGAACGGCTGCCGGCTGCCGTTTTCTCCGGTCGCGGCCGGCAGCAGCCACTGAAACAGGGATTGCGTTTCGGTCGAGCAGAGCGCGTCGACGTTGATCGCCTCCGCCTTGCAGAGTTTCGACAGTGCGGGCAGGCAGCCGGGCAGGGTGATGAGGTAACTGCAGAGGAGTCCGTCGGCTCCGGCCAGCGGCGCAAGGTTTTTTTCGTGGCCGGGCGTGTACAGGAGCACTTCGCAGACCTCCTCAGCCGGGACTCCGTGGAGCAGGAGGGTTTCGCGGTAGCCGCGTGCAGTCTCCCGGTTGCTGAGCGTGGTGATGATGGTGTCGATGATCCCGAAACGGCTGCTGCCTTCAGCCAGCTGGCGCAGCGCGGCGCGGCTGCCGATCTCGTAATCCCGGAAGCGGAGCTGGTGGAACGCGGCGATTTCGCTGCCGGAATAGAGCGTGATGACCGGCGGAAGCTGCGAATGCCGGTCGAGCTGCCCGCGGATATGGTCGGCGTCGTATCGGTTGAACGGCTGCAGGCACGGCAGGTAGATGATCGCGTCGACGCCGCAGTAAAGCTGCGTATCGAACGCCTCCGCCTCAAGGTCGCGCTGGTTGCGGCAGGGGTAGATGGAGAGATTTTTACCGAGCGGCGTCAGCACCGAGGAGATTCCTTCCAGAAGGGTTCCGACCGCAAAGGACATCTTGTAGCCCGCGATGAAGCCGATGCAGCCGGACTGGCGGCCGAGCATGGCTTTGGCATGAAAATTCGGCCGGAAGCCGACCTCCGCCGCCTTGCCGCGGATCCGGTCATAGAGGGCACGGCTCAGCTCCGACTTCTCCCACGGACGGCCGAGCGCCCGTGAAACGGTGGAAGGCGAAACGTCGCAGAGTTTGGCGAATTCCCGGATATTCATACGTGACATTCATGCCTGGGGTTCAGGGTTGAGTCATTAATCTAGCCTGCGGCGGTTCCGATGTCAACCCGGTTTTGGAAAAATTTATGATTTTAATGATCGTCCGGATCGTTTGAACACTTGACAAAACGGTCCGGATGCAATATAATAATAAACATGAAAAATTGTGTCGATCGCAGGGACCGACCGGGGGAATATCTGCCGATGCAGATTTATGATAAGCATTTTAATTATGTGAATACAGCAAACAACCGCAGCAGAAGAAGCTCCGCAACATGTTTCGGAGCTTCTTTTTTGCATATTTATCTGCAGATTTATGATTTTATGCGCGAAATGTTTTTCCTCTCGATTGCCGCCTGCGGCGGTTTCCGCGTCATCCTGCTGCTCTCGGTCCTTGCCGCGGGCAGCCGGCTGTGCGGCGGCGACGCGAACCGGGAGGTGAAGCGCATCCTCATGATCGATTCCCATTCGTCGGCGGACGTCTGGACGGAGGAGCTCGGCCGCGGCTTCCGGTCGAGCCTGAACCGGACCCGGCTGAAGGTCAATTACGAGAAGTACGAGCTCGGGGTCCGCTACCAGCCGGGCATCGCGCCGGCCGGAGCCGATGTCGATGCGCTGCGGCGCAAGCTCGCGGCGACCCGCTACGACCTGGTGGTGACGACCAACAACGCGGCGGCGAATCTGTTTTTCGACGGAATTCTCACGCTGCCGCCCGGGACGCCGCTCCTCGCCTCCTCCTACCACGGGGAACTGACGCCGGAGCTGCAGAAGAAATTCAACATGACCGGCGTGGAGACGAAGCGGAATCTGCTCGACAATCTCCGCTACGGCCTCCGTCTGCTGCCTGCGGGTGTGCCGGTCGTCATTGTCGTGGACGCTTCGGCGGACGGGGACAATCTGCCGATGGATTTTGTGAAGCGGAGTTTCCCCCCGGACGCGCAGGCGCGGATTCGCGTGCTGCGGGGCGACAGCCTGTCCACGGAGGAGATGCTCCGGGAGCTGGCGGCGTGGCCGAAAGAGTCGCTGATGCTGTTCCACTCCTGGAGCTCCGCGAAGGAGGAGTACCCGGAGAACGGTTACACGATTCTGCCGCGCATCCGCCGGATTTTCCCGGGAGTGGTCTTCGGCAAGTTCGACAGCTATATCGGGCACGGCGCCGCAGGCGGCATCGTGGTCTGCGGGCTGGAGCAGGGCGGTCAGGCCGGCGACCTCGCCGTCCGGATACTGAACGGAGTTCCGGCCGGAAGCATCCCGGTGCTGAGGAGCGGCGACAAGGCGCTGTTCGATTATGCCGCGCTGCGGGAGAGCGGACTGGACCCCGCCGCTCTCCCGGCCGGGACCGAATTTGTGAATGAACCTCCGGACTTTATTTCGGCCCATCGCACGGAACTGGTTTCCGGCATGGCGCTTCTGGTCGCGGTCCTGCTGTTCTATATCGCGGCGCTTCATTACCGGAAGCTGACCCAGCGCAAGCTTGAGGTGATGTTCAGCAACCTGCCGCAGCGGATTCTGGTGGTCGATACGGCCGGGAATGTCCTGTACAGCCATGTGCCGGACAACCGCGAGCCGTCGATGCCGACCCGGTTCCGGAAAATCGGCGAACTGCCGGAGCAGGTCCGGGATGTTTTCGTTTCCGCTGTGGATGAGGCGTTCCGCGGCGGCAGGAAGATCGAGATCGATTACCAGCTTTCGGACCGCTGTCGTCATGCCGAATTCATCCCGATGCCGGAGAGCAATCCGTTCCGCACCCGGGTGGTCATGGTGATCTCCGGCGATGTGACCGAACTGCACAACAGCCGTCTGGCCGTGGAACAGCTGGCGGAGCGGTTCCGGCTTACGCTCGAATCGATCGGCGACGGCGTCATCGCCACCGACAATGAGGAGCGGATCACGCTGATCAACCCGGTGGCCGCCGGGCTGACCGGATTCACGGACCGGGACGCCGTCGGCCGGAAGCTGGACGAAGTGTTCCGCATTGCAGGATCATCCGACGGCGCTCCGGTGGAGTCGCCGCTGCGGAAGGCGCTGGAAACCGGCGCCTTCGTGCAGCTGGCCAATCATACCGACCTCATTTCCCGGACCGGGGAGCGGCGGAACATCGCCGACAGCGCGGCGCCGATCCGGAACCCGGAGGACGGCAGCATCGCCGGCGGCGTGCTCGTGTTCCGCGACGTCACCGAAGATTACCGCACGCTGGACCGGCTCCGGGCCAATTCCGTGATTCTGAAGAGCGTGGCGAAGATTGCGAAGATCCTCTATTTCCGGCACGGGGAGAACGGAGTGCTGGAGGCTTCCGGGGACCCGGAACAGTTCTGGCCGTTCCGCGACGGCCGCCCGCTGCCGCCCGGAGAGTGGATCTCGCCCGGGGACCTGCCCGAATTCCTCGAGGCGTGGAGGAGACTCAAATCCGGCGAATCGTCCGAGCTGCAATTGGTTTACTCCGCCGGCACGGGTAAAAAACGCCGTTATTTTGAAATGCTCGCGGAGGAGTCCGTCAATCCGCTCAACAGCCGCCGCGAATTCTGCGGCGTGATTCAGGACATCACCCATGCGCGGGAGAACGAAATGCGCTACCGCGACAACCTGAAACTGCTTGAGACGATCATGGACAACCTGCCCGGATATGTCTTCGTCAAGAACGCGGACGACAATTTCCGCTATATTCTGGGAAACCGCATCTTCGCCGGAATGCTCGGCGTCGATTCGAAGGAGATTCCGGGCCGTTTCGATCATGAGATCTTTCCGATGGACCGTGCGGCGGCGAAGAAATTCCGGGAGGACGATGCGCGGCTGGTCGCCTCCGGCGAACAGTTCGACTGCCAGGAGGTCTTCCGCAATGTCCGGGGGCGCGAATTCATCGTCCGCACCATCAAGAATGCGATCGTCCGCTCCGACGGAACCCGGCTGCTGATCGGCATGGGGATCGACGTTTCGCGCCAGTATGAGCTCGAGCAGGAGCAGACGCGCACGATCGATACGCTGAACAATTACATCAACTGCGAACGGATCATCAACCGCTCGCTGGCGAAGATCACGCTGGAGAACGATTTTGACGCGGCGGTGCAGAGCATGCTCGACATCATCGGGGAGCAGAGCGGCGCCGACCGCTGTTACGTGTTCCGGTATGCGGACGGTTCGTATGAATATTCCGACAACATCTACGAGTGGGTCCGCGACGGAATCGAACCGCAGATCGCCAATCTGCAGCACAGCGATATGACCGACACGCGGGGATGGACGTGGCTGCTGCAGAACCGGGAGGAGATCGTCATCTCCGATCTGGATCATCCGCCTGCCGGACTTGAATCCGAGGCGGCCTTCCTGAAGCGGCAGCAGATCCGCTCTCTGCTGGTCAGCGGAATCTGGATCGACAATAAGCTGTGGGGCTTTGTCGGGCTCGATTTCGTCCGGAGCCGGAAAGATTTTTCGGACTGCGACATCCATACCGTCCGCAGCATCGTCAACCTTTTTCTGCTCACGCGCGAGCGCTTCCAGCAGCTCGAGCGGATCGCCGACAGCGTGTCGCTGCAGCGGCAGATCGTCGACAACATCGCCATCCCGATCGTGATTCTGAATCTCGACTGCACGATTGTGACTGCGAATCCGAGCATCCAGGATCTGACGGAGCTGTCGCCGGAGCAGCTCGTCGGCCGGAAGTGCCACGATGTGATCTGCCGGAACCCGGAGCCGCCGCCGTGGTGCCCGATGCGGGAGACGCTGAAGGACGGCCGCATGCACCATGTCGAGGCCGAATACAATCACCGCCGCTTCGACGTGACCTCGCAGCCGATTTTCGACCGGCACGGGAAGATGATTTATGTCCTGAAGTCCGAAGTGGACATCACGGATCTGGTTTTGCAGAAGCAGGAACTCCAGGCCGCCATGGAGCAGGCGCAGGCTGCGAACCGGGCGAAGAGTTTCTTCCTCGCCACGGTCAGCCACGAACTGCGTACGCCGCTCAATGCCGTGATCGGGTTTTCCGAGCTTCTCCAGACCGGCAGTGTCGAGCCCGCGGAGCAGAGGGAGTACCTGCGTTCGATCAATTTCGCCGGAACCGCGCTTCTGAACCTGATCAACGACGTCCTGGACCTTTCGAAGCTCGAGGCGGAACAGATGAACATGCTGGAGGCGCGGACCGACGTCGCCTCGCTGGTCGCCGAAACGACGTCGGTCTTCCGCCTGAAGGCGCAGGAGAAGGACCTCTTTTTAAAGGTTGACTGTTCACACGTGAGATACCTGCTCAGCCTCGACCGGCAGAGACTGCGCCAGGTGATTTTGAACCTGGTCGGGAATGCGATCAAGTTCACGTCGGAGGGAGGCGTGTCGGTCCATGCCGAATTCGTTCCGGACGGGACAGCCGGAACCGGCACCCTGCTGATCCGGGTGGCCGACACCGGGATCGGCATCTCCCCGGAAAATATCGGCAAGGTGTTCGACCCCTTCGTGCAGGACGATACGACCCGCGGCGCCCGGATTTACGAGGGGTCCGGGCTCGGACTGGCGATTTCGAGGCGGCTGGTGGACAAGATGGGCGGCCGGATCGAACTGTCCAGCGTCCCCGGAGCCGGCACCACCTTCACGGTGCGGATCGACAATCTGAAATATGAGCTTCCGGCGGCGGACACGGCGGAACCGCCTTCCGCCGCGCCGGCGGCCTTGTCCGCGGCGGTCTGCCGCCGCGTACTGCTGGTGGACGACGTCGCCCTGAATCTGAAGGTTCTCGAAGCCATGCTGAAGAAACTTGACATCTCCGTGGTCTGCGCCGGTTCCGGCGAGGAGGCGCTGCGGGTGCTGCGCGACGTGCCGCGGTTCGATGCGGTGCTGACTGATTTGTGGATGCCCGGCATGAACGGGTTTGAGTTGGCGCGGCGGATTGCCGAGTCCGCCGACTGGAGGAGCATTCCGGTCGTCGCCGTTACCGCCGATACGCAGGTGCTGGCCGGGAAGACCGGGGTATTCCGCGATATTCTGCTCAAGCCGATCACCCGGGAGTCGTTGCATAAAATGTTCGAACACATTCTGACCGGACGGGAGATGAGCAGATGACAGGCGAAATGGTTTTATCGGCGTCGGCGCTGCTCGGCGGCTGTCTGACCGGATTCGTTCCCGCGGCCGGATGGCCGGGAATCGTGTTTGCCGCCTGTGCCGGCGCCGTCGCCGGCGGAGTTGCGGTCGTTTTCGCAATGCGCGTTTCCGCCGGGCGGAAATATCCGCCGGCCGTTTTCTCCGAGGGCGGGCAGAGCAGGAGCCGGATTCTGCAGGATACCTGCGATGCGGTCGGCATTGTGCCGTTCCGCTGCGACTCCGGCGGCCGTGCGTTCGAAGCGTCTGGCGCCGAGGGGTTCTGGCCGTTCCGGGACGGTTCTCCGGTTCCGGTCGAAGAGTGGCTCATTCCCGAAGATGTCGCTCCGTTCCTGGCCGGATGGGCGGAGCTGCTCGGCGGAAAAAGAAAGGAAATTCTTCTCGAATACCGCTCCGACCGTTCCGGCAGCCGCAGATATTTTGAGATGCGGGTCCGGCGCGCGGCGGACCGGGACGGCGGCTGCACCGGCATCATCCGCGATGTGACCGACATCAAGGCCGGCAGGGCGGAAGTCGAGAATACGAACTTCATGTTCCGGAATATTCTCGACAATCTGCCCGGCTATGTTTTCGTGAAGGATGCCGATGACGATTTCCGCTACGTGCAGGTCAACCGGAAGCATCATCCGCTTCTCGGCTGGCATTCCGAAGCGAGTCTCGGCATGACCGATGCGGAGCTGTTTCCGCCGGACGAGGCCGCGCGCTACCGCAGGCAGGATGAGGAAATTGTGCGGACAGGCAGGGAATTCTGCGGAGTCAGCGTTTTCCGGGACGGGCAGAGCGTCTGTTACCTGAAGATTTTCAAGCAGCTGCTGGTCCGGGCGGACGGCGCGCGGCTGATCGTCGGCATCGGCATCGATGTCACGCATGAGCACGAGCTTGAGCTTGAACTCGAGAAGAATATCGAGAAGCTGAACGGGCACGTCCGCGATGAGCAGAGCATGAACCGCTGCCTCGGCTTCGTCTCCGGCAGCGGGGATTTCGACACCGTGGTGACTTCGTTCCTGCAGGAGCTCTGCGGCAGGTCGGAGGCGGCGCGCTGTTTTATTTTTCTTTACGATGAACCGAGCGGCACGTTTCTGAATTCGCACGAGTGGAGCCGCACGGAGGCGCTTTCCCTGAAGGGGCGGCTTGACAGGCTTGATCCGCGGGAACTCGGCTCTTTTTGCGATATATTGAACGCGCATGAAGAGGTTGTGATTCAGGATGCGCTCTGCCCGCCGCCCGGGCTCGAGGCGCTGGCGGACAAAGCCGTGTCGTATGGAATCCGGTCGCTCCTGATAGCGGGAATCTGGCGTGAAGGGCGTCTGATCGGCTTTGCCGGCATCGATTTCGTCAGCTCCGCTCACTGCTTCACGGCGGAGGAGTCCGGCAGCGTCGGCAATGCGTGCAGCCTCTTTCTGCTCGCGTATGAGCGCGAACGCCGCCTGCGGGAGATCGAGGACAGCGCGGCGATTCACCGCCAGATGATCGACAATATCCCGACCCCGGTGATTCTGTTCGATCCGGATTTCAACATCCTGAGCGTGAATCGGAACACCTGCGAATCCACCGGGCTGCGCGAGAGCGAGCTGGTAGGCTCCAAGTGCTATCATGTGCTCTGCAACAGCGATTCACCGCCGGAGTGGTGCCCGATGCGGGAGACCGTAAAGACCCGCCGGAGCGCAAGGGTCGAATTCGCCGGGCACGGCCGCGAGTATATCGTCTACACCCAGCCGGTGTTCGACCGCGCCGGCGATATGATCCATGTGCTGGAGACCGCGCTGGATGTGTCGGAGCAGCAGGAGCAGGCCCGCCGGCTGTCGATGCAGAATCTGCTGCTCAACAACGCGGCGGCGGTTGCGAAGATCACTTATTTCACCGGCAATGCGGAAGGCGATGCCAGGATCATCGGCGGCAGTACCGGGACCGGGCTGCCGGTGGAACACAGCCGGTCGTTCCGTTTTGAGGACTGGCTGATTCCGGAGGACCGCGGGGAGTTTTCGCAGCTGCGGACCGGGATTGTCTCCGGGGAGCACGACACGCTTGAGATGGTCTGCCGTTCGGACGCGGCCGGCGACCGGCGCAGCTACCGGCTGGTGGTGACGCGCGACCGGAACGACCGGAAGCTGTTTATCGGCGTCCTGCTCGATATTTCCGCCGACATCGCCATGGCGGCGGAACGTCAGGAGCTGATCAAGTCGCTGAACAATTACGTCGAGAACGAGCGGATCGTGAATGCCGGGCTCTCCCAGATCGTGCTGGAGGAGGATTTCGACCGGAACGTCGAGGAGATTCTGCGGATCATCGCCACGCAGCTCGACAGCGACCGGGCTTATTTCGGAGTGTTCGAGCGCGACGGTGCGGAATTCCGTTTCTGCCATGAGTGGTTGAACGACGGTGTGACTTCGCTGAAGAATATCCGAGACTGCCGTTTTTACGCCCAGTTCCCGAAATGGTACGGCAGATTCCGCGACAACGAGCTGCTGATGATTCCGGACATCCACCATTCGGAGTATGCGGATATTCTGCGCGAACCCGGCTGCCGGACGCTGATTTGCGCCCCGATCTGGGTGGACCGCGAGCTGTGCGGCATTCTCGGGGTCGGCTTTATCCGGGAGTGCCGGGAGATCTCCGAACTGGACCAGAATATCATGCGGTCCGCCGCGAAACTGATCGCCATTTCGCGCGAGCATCAGATCCAGCGCGAGTCGTTCGATGCGCTGGACCGCCAGAACCGGATGATCATCGGCTCGATTCAGGTGCCGATCTGCCTGTTCGACGAGAATGGCGCGCTGATCCGCTGCAACCCGGCTGCGGCGATGCTGGCCGGGGTTTCGGCCGAAGAGCTGTCCGGCCGGCCGTGCAACCGTCATCTGTGCGGACTGGCGGAGGTGCCGGAGTTCTGTCCGGTCAGGAACGTGATTTCCACCGGAGAACCGTTTTCGCACGAGATCAGGATCAACGGGCACGAGTGTCTGGTCAGTGCCGCGCCGATCCGCGACCGTTACGGAAAGATTCTGCACGTGCTCGAAAATATGATCGATATGAGCGAGGTCAACGAAAGCCGCCGCCAGCTCGAAGTCGCCATGCGGGCGGCGCAGGCCGCCGACAAGGCCAAAAGCGCGTTTCTGGCCACGATGAGCCATGAGCTGCGCACGCCGCTCAATGCCGTGATCGGATTTTCCGAGCTTCTGAAGGCGGTGAATCTGCCGTCGGCGGAGCGGGATGAGTATACGCAGTCGATCAACCTGGCCGGAAACGCGCTCCTGAACCTGATCAACGACGTTCTGGACCTTTCGAAGATCGAGGCGGAGCAGATGGTCATCGTTTCGCAGCCGACCGAGATCGAACCGCTGCTGCGCGAGATCATGACGGTATTTCAGTACAAGGTCCAGGAGAAGGGGCTCAGCCTGCGGCTCGTGGTCCCGCCGGATCTGCCGGTGCTGGAGGTCGACAGCCAGCGGCTTCGCCAGATTCTGCTGAATCTGGTCGGCAACGCCGTCAAGTTCACGGCCCGCGGCGGCATCCTTCTGACGGTGGCCTTCACCCGGCGGGATGCCGGAAAGGGGCATTTTTCGATCAGCGTGGCCGATACCGGCATCGGTATCAGGGCGGAGGCGCAGGAGAGGATTTTCCTGCCGTTCGTTCAGCAGGATGCCGCGCGCGACAGCCGGGTGTTCAACGGCACCGGGCTCGGACTGACCATTTCGCAGCGGCTCGCGGTCGGAATGGGCGGAGCGCTGCGCGTGGAAAGCGAGCCGGACAAGGGCAGCAATTTCATTCTCGAACTGCCGGAGGTCGCCTATGCGGAGGCCGTGAAGAAACATGCAGCCGAACCGGAGGAGACGGCGGAGCTTCCGCTCGGGCCGCTCCGCCTCCTGCTGGTCGACGACGTTCCGATGAATCTGCGCGTCTTGCAGGCCATGGTCGGCAAGCTGGGGCTCGAGTGCGTCTGTGCCTCGTCCGGCGCCGAGGCGTTGCGCGTGTTCGGGGCGGGCGGCCCGTTTGCCGCCGTCCTGACTGATTTGTGGATGCCGGAAATGAACGGGACGGAGCTTGCCGAACGGATCGCGGCTTCCGCCCGGCCGGTTCCGGTCATCGCCGTGACGGCGGATACGCAGATCGCCGCCGACCTGCCGGGCGTCTTCAACGGCGTCCTGCTGAAACCCATAACCCCGGATGTGCTGAGGAAAGTGATTCATGGCGTTCTGCAGAACAAATGATTCCGGCATGAGGAGGCGAAGTCCGGCTGCGGCCGCGTTTCTGCTGCTTCTGCTGCTTTGCTGCCTGTTTCCGCGGGAAGCGGGGGCGGCGGAGGAGATCGCCGTCCGGAAGCGGATTCTCTACATCGCTTCCGCCGACGGCTCCGCCCTCTGGACGGAAGAGGTGCTCGACGGGTTTCTCGACGGCATCCGCCGCGGGAACGCCCGGCCGGAGATCGACGTCGCGGAGCTCGGGAGTCTGCGCAATCCGGAGTTTGCCGTGCGGCGGCAGGACAGTGAGTATCTGCTGAAAGCCATGCGGAGACGAAAGTACGATGTCGTCGTCACGGAGGGATACGCGGCGACGGAGCTGGTCATGTCGCGCCATGCGGAGATTCCGCGGCAGACGCAGATCGTTTTCTGCGGCTATATGAATTTCGACCGCACGAAGCGGGTTCAATATCCGAATATGACGGGCGTGGAGCTGCCCGGCAGCCTGATGGACAATGTGCGTTTCGGCCTGTCGCTGCTGCCCCGGACGCAGAAGATCGCGGTCGTCACGGCCGGGTCGCCGCAGGGCGAGGCGCTTTATCGGGAATTCGCCGCGGAGGCGAAGAATTTCAGCGGTCCCGGAATTGTGTTCCTGCACGGCTCGTTCATGGGAACGGAAGAGATGCTCCGGCAGCTCCGGCAGCTGCCGGAGGAGGCCTTCGTGGTCCTGGCCGGCTGGCGGAGCGTCCTGCCGGAGCCGTCCGTTCCGGAAAAGCTCATGCGGGAAAAGATCGTCGCCGCGGCCGGCCGGCCGGTGTTCACTCTGTTCGACACGGGACTCGGCGACGGCGCCGCCGGCGGGATTCTGCTGCGGGGCGGCGCGCACGGCCGGGAGACGGCGGCGCTCGCTTCCCGGATTCTGGGCGGAGAGCGGGCCGGCGAACTCCCGGTTCTCCGGAGCGGTGCGCAGCCGGTCATGGACTGGAACGCCCTGCCGCAACTGGAGCTGTCGCCGGGACAGCTGCCGCCGGAGACCGCGTTCGTCAACCGGCCCGGTCCGGGCTGGAAGGCGTGGTATCAGGAGGGTGCGGCCGGTATCGCGGTTGTGCTGATTGCGCTGACCGCTTATCTGTTTTTCACGGTGCAGCGGGACCGGAGCCGGAAAAAGATGAATGCGCTGTTCGCCGCTTTGCCGATCCATGTCGGCGTGGTGGACGGCAGGGGGCGGATTCTGTTCTACCAGGCCGGGAACCCGGTCTTTTCGACCCGGCGGCCGAAGCGGCTGCCGGAACTGCCGCTCGAGCTTCTGCGGGAGATTGAACGGCCGCTGGCCGAGGTGTTCCGCACCGGTGCGCCGGCCCGGCTCGAATACGGCGTATTCGGCACTTATCTGCAGCTGGAGCTGCTGAGTCTGCCCCGGCAGATTTTCCGGCGCGAGGCGGTCATGTGGATTTCGGCGGATGTGACGCAGCTGCACAAGGCGTATACCGGCATGACCCGGCTTGCCGACAATTTCCGGCTGATCCTCGATTCGATCGGAGATGCCGTGATCGTGACGGATTGCGACGGCGTTATTGTCCGGATGAACCCGATGGCGCGGAAGCTGACGGGGTGGGAGGAGAATACGGCGGTCGGCCGGAAGGTCGATGACGTGTTCGCCGTCGTCCCGGCGGCCGGGGAAAAGGGGGAGGAGACGATCGTGCGCGCCGTGCTCGACCGCGGCGAAGAGGTGCGCTTCGACAATCACACGGAGCTGCTTTCCCGCGACGGCAAACGGTATCACGTTACGGCCAGCGCTTCTCCGATCCGCGAGGCGGACGGCGAAATTTCCGGCGCGGTTCTCTTTTTCCGGGACGTGACGGACGATTTCGAGAAGCGCGCCACGCTCGATGCGCAGAATGCGATTCTGCGCAATGCGACCGAGGTCGCCCGCATCGTCTATTTCCGCTGCGACGAGACCGGCCGGATGACGCCGCTCGGCGATTTCGGTCGTCATTGGGGCTGCCGCGACGGCGGGCCGGTTCCGGCCGAGGAGTGGCTCGACCCGGCCGATCTGGACGGATATCGCCGCGAGCTGACCCGGCTCTTTTCGGGCGCCGCGGACGCGGTCAACTGCTTCTACCGCGCCGGCGGCGAGACTCCGAAGCGCAGCTACGAGATGCGCCTCGTGAAATCCCCGCAAACCGGCGAGAACGGCGCGCGGGTGTTTTACGGCATCATTCAGGATATTACCGAACTGGTCCGCCAGCGCGAGCAGCTCCGCGAGGCGATGGAGTCGGCGCAGGCCGCCAACCGCGACAAAAGCCGTTTTATCGCCGGGGTCAGCCACGAGCTGCGCGCTCCGCTCGATGCCGTGATCGGCTTTTCGGAGCTGCTGCAGATGGACGGCATTCCGCGCGAGGAGGTCCTGCGGGATCTGCAGGCCGTCAACCTGGCCGGGCGCACGCTTCTGGCCATGGTCAACAATGTGTTCGACTTTACGGAGATCGAGACGGACAAGCTTGAGATCCAGCCTTCTCCGATGAATCTGCGGGAGCTGCTTTCGGAGATCTTCATGATTTTCCGGCAGACCGCCGAGGGCCGGAATCTGAAGCTTGAGCTGATTCTGCCTGAGCACATGCCGCGGGTGGTGCTCGATCCGCAGCGGCTGCGGCAGGTCCTGCTGAACCTGGTCGGCCGGGCGGTCAGGTCGGTACGGGACGGGAGCGTGGTCATCTCGGCGAAATTCGCGATGGCTGAAGCCGCTTCCGGTCACGGCGAGCTGGCGGTCCGGATCATCGCGGCCGGCAATGCGGTGGAGTGCGCCCTGGTCACCGGCCGTTTCGGCGGCGCCGGGGAGGCCGGACTCGAATACAAGCTTTCGCAGCGGCTCTGCAGCCGGATGGGCGGCAGCCTCGAATGCACGGGCGGCTCCGGCGGGGGCGGTTCGTTCACCGTCGTTTTCCGGGAGCTGCCGTGCGTGCCGTCCGCACCGGCGGAAACGGTGGAGCCGGCGGAGCCCGGCGGGGAGAGGAACGACCGTGTTCTTCTCGTGGATGATGTTCCGATGAATTTGAAGGTCATGAGCGCGATGTTCAACCGCCTGGAAATTCCGCACACCTGCTGCGCGTCGGCGCGCGAGGCGATCGGCGAGGTCGGCCGGGCGATTCCGGCGGCGGTGTTCACGGACTTGTGGATGCCGGAGATGGGCGGGGACGAACTGGCCGGATTCCTGGCCCGGAATCCGGCAACGGCTTCGGTTCCGGTCATAGTCGTGACGTCGGATCTCGAGATCGGCCGGAATGTCCGCAGCCATTTCCGGGAAGTTCTGCTGAAGCCGCTGACGCTGGAGGCGCTGCAGGAGTGTTTGAAGCATATCCGTTCCGTCGAAAGTCCGGAGCGGCCGGAAGGAGCGCAGATCTGATGGTACGGCGGGAGAGCAGTTTCGAGACGCGGAATACCGGAACCGGGATGCCCGGATGCACCGTTGTGTCCGGTGACGTCCGGGAGCGCTCCGTCCGTGTTTCGCGGCTCAGCTTCTTCCTCGGCAGGTTCGGGTCGAAAACGGCCAATGCCGGCGAACTGCCGGGCCGGACGGACATCGGGGACGACGAAGAGCTCGAACTGCGGAAAAACACGGTCAGGGAGGAGTTTGCCGATTTCGACGAAAACTTTGAACTTCGGGAGCAGATCGCGGACGGCGGACAGGGGCTCATCAGCCGGGCGGTCGATAAGAAGCTCAACCGCATCGTCGCCGTGAAGACCCTGAATGGAACATTGAAGGAGCGCAGCAGCAGCCGGAATGCCTTTGTCGCCGAAGCGAGGGTGACCGGCCGGCTCGACCATCCGGCAGTCGTGCCGGTGCACGGGCTTTATTCGGATTCCGCCGGCAATCTGCATCTGGCGATGAAGCTGGTCCGCGGGGATACGCTGAAGGAGTATCTGGACAAGACCGCGTCTCTGTACCGCAGGATGCCGCGCAGGCAGGTCGAACGCGGCGAACGGAAAATGCTCCAGCAGCGGCTCGAGATCTTTCTGCGGGTCTGTGAAGCGGTCGCGTATGCCCATCACCGGAAGGTGATTCACCGCGACCTGAAACCGGAGAACATCATGATCGGTTCGTTCAGCGAGACTTACGTCATGGACTGGGGAATCGCCGAGCACCAGTCCTGGAAGGATGCCGGGAGCGCGTCCGGCAAATTCTCCGGCACGGTACAGTATGCGGCGCCGGAGATCATCAACAACCAGGCTTACGATTCGCGGTCGGACATCTATTCGCTCGGGCTGATTCTGTTCGAGATGGTCTACCTGAAGCCGGCCTATCCGTCCGGCTCGATGCCGGAGGCGGTCGAAATGGCGCGGAAGGGGCGCATCGCGTTCTGCGATCACCGCTTCCGCTGCCGGGTGGACCGGGATCTGACGATGATCGTCCGCAAGGCGCTCGCTCCCCTGCCGGCGGAGCGTTACCAGAACGTCAAATCGCTGATGAAGGACCTGCGCAGCTATCTGCGGTGCGACGAGGTCTCGGCCAATCCGGACGGCATCCGCGGCCGGCTGTTCCGCAGCTTCCGGCGCAATTACCGGCCGCTGCTCCTGATCTGGGGGATGCTGCTCCTGGGCTGCATGTGTCTGGTTTCGCTGTTTCTTTATCGGGAGATGGAGAAGCAGGCCGTCCGCAGGCAGACGGAGGCGGCGTTTTCGGAGATCTATTCGAAAGGGGTCCATGCGGCGACCCAGTTCGATTTCCGGCTGCACTCCCTCGAGAATTTGCTCAATACGCTCTCCTGGGAGACGTCGCTTCTGCTCGAACGCCCGGCCGCCGGGGGGGAGAAAATGACGTTTTACGGTTTCTCCGGCGCGGCGCGGCCGGAAGGCGAACCGCCCGGCTTCGCCTATTCGCCGGTCTACCGGCGGAAGATCGATCTCGACACTTTCGTTTATCTGGTGCCGCGCGCGGTACGGCCGGAGACGGTGGAACTGCGCGGGACGCTGCTGAAGCTCGACCCGCTCCGCCGCGGATTTTTCCGGCTCGTTTCGCAGAGCCTGGCGGAAGTTTCGCCGGTTCCGGCCGGGGAGGAGAAGCAGAAAGAGATGATCCGCTCTTTTGTGAAGCCGCCGTTTGCGTGGGTCTATGTCGGGCTGAAGTCCGGATTGTATGTCTGCTATCCGTACCACGACGATTGCGATGGGGATTACGACCCGCGGCAGCGGCCGTGGTACCGGCTGGCGGAAGAGGCCGCGGACCGTCAGGCGGTATGGAGTGAGCCGTACGCCGGCCACGGCGCCGCCGGGAAGGCCGGCCGGGGCGAACTCATCGTCACCTGCGCCCGGGCGGTGACGGGGGACGACGGCCGCGTGCTCGGCGTCGCGGCGGCGGATATCACGCTGGCCCGGCTCCGCGAAATGATGCTGCAGAACGTCAATACCTCCCGCGCCGTCACGAACCGTTATCTGGTTGACGAGGGCGGCCGCGTCATCATCGGCAGCGGTTCCGGCCCGGAGGACGAAACCGCGCCGGAGGACGGCGGGTTCCGGCAGTTCCCGAATCCGGAGTTGCTGCGGACGATCCGGGACAGGCGGAACGGGCGGCTGTTCGTCACCGAAGACGGTGTGCGCCGGCTCTATTTCTTCCAGAAGATCGAGACGGTCGGCTGGATGTATATCGAACGGATTGACTTTGCGGAGATGCTCCGCAGCAAACATAAAACAACCAACAAATTATCGGATATCGTATGAGTGATCGCAAATACAACGTACTGGTTCTGGATGATGAAAAGTTCATCCTGCTGACTGTTTCCGCCTGCCTCAAGAACGGCCCCTTTCAGGTGACGACGGCGGACCACGCCGAGCAGGCGCTCGACGCTTTCAAGCAGAAGCGGTTCGACGCCGTGCTCTCCGACATCATGATGGATTCGGTGGACGGGTTCAAGTTCAGGGACATGATCCGCAACTACAACAAGCGGATTCCGATCATCTTCCTGACCTCCCTCATGGACGACATCGACAACTCGCTCATCAACCAGATCATGAAGGACAGTTATTCGTATTACCTGAACAAGAACTTCACGCGCACGAGCCTGCTTGAAAAGCTCGATCAGGTCGTGAGGGCGTATCAGGCGCAGAACGAGATCTCCCAGCTCGAGAAGAAGATCGAGAGCGACCTCGAGCTGGCGACGCAGGTGCAGACCGCCATGCTGCCGCCGTGGATTCGTTTCACGGAGTGTTATGAGTTCAGCTTCATCTACCGGCCGCTCTTCAAGATCAGCGGCGACCTCTTCGAGTGGATTCCGATCGATCCGCAGAGCTGCCTGTGCGTATTCGGCGACATTTCCGGGCACGGCATTCATTCCGCGCTGACCATGACGGCGGTCCAGTCGATTCTGAAGCAGATGATCACGATTCATGCGCCGGACGAGTTGCGGCCGGACCGGATTCTGCGGCAGCTGAACGATTTCTTCTGCGAGAAGCTCAACATGTGCAGTTACATGACCTGCCTGATCGGCATCTGGAATTTCCGGGACAACCGGCTGATTTACCACAATGCCGGCCACCCCGATCTGCTCTGCTTCCACGCCGAAACCGGCGAATGGTTCGACCCGAATCCGCGCAAGCGCGGCAGCCTGCCGGTCGGCATGCTGCGCGAGGCGGATTATCTCGAGTCGAACAATGTGGAGCTGGAATTCGCCGACGATACCGTGTTCCTCGCCCATTCCGACGGATTGTGGGATATCGGAACGCATCCGAACGACCAGGCGGGCGTCGATGTCAAGACCTTCCAGCAGCTCGCTTCGGCGGCGGTGAAGGACAACTATGTCGTGGAGATTCCGTTCCGTCTTTCCGGGGCGCTCGAGCAGATCGGCTACGACACGCCGATGGACGACTATTCGCTCTTCGCGCTGAAGAAGCTCAGTTCGGAGGTCGGCAGAACGATCTTCCTGCGCCAGATTCCGCCCGACATGGCTTCAATCGACCGGGCCACGCAGGAGGCGGCGGAATTCATCGAGAAACAGCTGCACTCCGAAGAACTGGCGGGCAGGGTCGAGATTCTGCTCAGCGAGTTTCTGGTCAACATCTTCAAGCACGGGCTCGGCAACTACAAGAAAGCGACCGACGTGATCGCCGTGCTGATCAAGGGGGTCGAGGAGGGCGTCAACGTCACCGTGCTCGACCGGGGCAGGTTCTGGGAGAACGGCGATGAGGATTCCACCGAGGAGGTCGACCAGCTTCTGGCGGAGCTGAGCCGGAAGAAGGCCGAGAGCGGCCGCGGGATTCCGCTGATCCGCAAGCTTTCGCCGCAGATCTGCCGCAGGCATCTCTGCGGCCTCAACGAAACGATTTTCACCGTCAAATACGAAAACGCCGAAGGCAGAGAGGAGAGAGACAGATGAACGAACAATTCAGAGCGCACCTGGCCGGGACGCTGGGCATCGACGACGCCGAGCTCCAGGATGAACTGATTGCGGAATACAAGCGGACCGTGACCGATTCGATCGCGCAGATGAAAGAGGCCGCCGCTGCGGTCGACTTCGAACGGCTCCGCCGCCTCGGGCATGCGCTGAAAGGGTGTGCGCTCAACATCGGCCACCCCGCGGCGCACGAATGCTCGCTCGGTATCGAGAACGGGGCGAAGGAGTCGGACATCGCGGCGTGCAATGCGCGGATCGCGGAACTGATCCGTCTTGCGGCGGAATTGGAGTGATATTTTGATCAGCCATTCCAAGACAAGCCTGGATCGGGAATTGACCCGCATATCCGGAGAGCTCGCCCGGCGGCGCCGGGACCGCATGAAGCGGACTTTCCATATGCATGTCTGGTATTTCACGGTCGGGACGTCTTACCGCCTCAAGCGCTTTTTCGACATTGTGCTGTCGCTTGCGGCGCTTGCGGCGCTGTCGCCGTTCCTGCTGGCCGTCGCGGTCTGGGTCAAGCTCGACTCGTCCGGACCGGTCATTTACCGGCAGGTGCGGGTCGGCCGGTTCGGACGCCATTTCCGGTTCTACAAGTTCCGCACGATGCGGATCGACGCGGACCGGATCAAGCAGCGGCTCATGGCCGAAAATCAGTCGGCCGACGGAGTGATCTTCAAGATGAAGCGCGATCCGCGGGTGACCCGGATCGGCCGGTATCTGCGCAAGTTCAGCATCGACGAGCTGCCGCAGCTGTTCAACGTGCTGATCGGCGACATGAGCCTGGTCGGGCCGCGGCCGCCGCTGCCCGACGAGGTCCGGCTTTACACGCTTGAGGACCGCAAACGGCTGAACGTGGTTCCGGGACTCACCTGCATCTGGCAGATCTCGGGCCGCAGCGACATTCCGTTTTCGAAGCAGGTCCAGCTTGACAAGGAGTATATCGCTTCGCGCGGTTTCTGGCAGGACTGCCGGATTCTGGTCAAAACGGTTCCGGCGATTTTGACCGGGCGGGGGGCGTATTGATCATGAAGGCGATCATCAACCCGTACAACCATACGCTGAAGTGGTGCGAGGAGTTCTTCCCGGACCGCAGCATCTGTTCGCTGCCGGTCGCCGGCAAGGAGTTCGCGGAGTATCAGATCGATTCCGTTTCGATTCTCGGCGTCGATGAGATTACGCTGCTCGACTACAACTACGATTCGGCGCTGAAGCGGAAGCTCGGGCGCGGGGACCGCTGGTCTCTCGTGCTGCACTATCTCGGCTCCGGCATCCGGCGCGACATTCCGCAGCTGCTGGACGAGCACCGCGGTTTCGCCGGGGAAGGCGAAGTCCTGCTCGTCATGGGACCGGTCCTGCCCGAATTCGAGAGCCGGGAGGCGCTGTTCGGCAATCTGGAGGAAATTCAGCCCGGCGAAAAGCGGCGCGACGGCGTTTATCTGTTCCGGGAGGGGCGGCTGTTCCGCTGTCCGGCTCCGCTGCGCAGCATGCGCACATTGAATCAGTATTTCGAGCTGAACTTCCAGCTCCTGAACACGCCGCGGAACCAGGTGCTGCCCGGGTACCGGGCCGAGAACGGGGTCCACACCGGCATGAACGTCGTCATCATGCCCGGCTGCGAAATCAAACCGCCGGTGGTGCTGGGCGACAACATCTGTCTCGAGCGCGACTGCCGTCTCGAAGGAGGAGTCGTGATCGGGCACGACGTCATCATCGACAGCGGAAATGTGCTGCGGCGCTGCGTCGTGTTCGACCATACCTACATCGGCAAGAACATGGAATTCTCCGACAAGATCGTCGCCTCCGGGCGGATCATCGACCCGGTCAGCGAGGCCTCCGTCGATCTGGAGGAGGCCGGGATATCGTCCGGGCTCGACGGCGGCTGGGGGAAAATCGACTGGACCGGCGCTTTCGAATATCTGTTTTCGCTGTTCCTGGCCGTGCTGTTCCTGATTCCGTATGCCGCGACGCTGCCGGTACGGTTTTTGCTGCGGAGGACGCGCTGGTTCGTCAAGTGCTCCTTCGACCTTTATCCGAAGCTCTGGCTGGTGGTGCGGCACCGCGGCAGCCTGATCCGGCGCTCCGGGCGCAACGAGGATTTCGTATTCTGTTTCTCCGACAGCTTTTCGATGCGGCGCGACGCGCTGCAGCAGAAATTGGACGACCGTTACTATTATCATCACCGCAATCCGCTGCTGATCGTCAGGACGGCGGCCAAGGCGTTCGTGAACAGGATGTTTCTTTCGGATGACATGTTATAGAACACACATCTGCTGCACGGCGAACCGGGAGCCGGAGGTGGAGGCTCTGCTCGAGCGCGTGGTTCCGGCGATCGGCGCCGATGTGCTGGCGCTCGGCATCCCCGAGCTGGCCGGCGTCTGCCTCGGCGGCGGGTACGGCCGCGGCGAGGGCGGCGTCTGCGCCGGGCCGGACGGTGTGCCGCGGCTGTTCAACGACCTGGATTTTTTCGTGTTCTCCTCCGGGGCGGGCCGCCGCCGGAAACGCGAAATCGACCGGGCGGTTGAGCCGGTCGCGCGGCGCTGGACGCGGGCGCTCGGGATCGATGTCGATTTCGGGCCGGTCAAGAATACCGGCGACCTCGGGCGGGTCTCCCATACTCTGATGTTTCAGGAGCTGAAGCACGGATACTGGCAGGTCTGCGGGGAGGCCGATGTGCTGGCCGCGCTGCCGGCGCTGCGGGAATCGGAGCTGCCGCCGCTCGAAGGCGCGCGGCTTCTGCTGAATCGCGGCATGGGGCTCCTGATGGCGGCCGAACGGGTCCGTGACGGAGCGGAGGACGCCGGCTTTGTTCTGCGCAATCTGAACAAGGCCGTTCTCGGCGGGGCGGAAGCGCAGCTGATCTGTGCGCACCGTTACCGCTGGCGGGCGCGGGAACGGCTCGAGGCGTTCGGGGCGCTGGCCGCGGAGCGGGGGCTGGCGCCGGAGCGGGTGCAGGAATATGCCGCGGCGCTCGAATTCAGGCGCACACCGCACGTCCGCCCGCCGGACGACTGGCGGGCGGCCTGGGAACGGGCGCGCGGTTTCTGGTGCGAAAGCGTGGCCGGCGCGGCCGGCTGCGCCGCGGATGCGGAAACGGAAACGGTTCTGCGGCAACTGCATGCCGGTTGCGCCCTGCATGGCCGGAAAGGAATCCGGAATTTGTTGAGATGGGTGGTGAAAACGCATTCGCCCGGTTCCGTATGCGACTGGCTCGATGCGCCGGAACTCAGGATGCTGCGCCGGATTTACCGGCTGCTGGCGGCGGCGGAGCCGGACCGGAATGGGCCCGGAGTGCCGGAAGAGCGTGCGCTTTTATATCGGTTGTGGCGGGTAATCAGTTAAGCGGAAGAGAGTTGTCTTATGAATCGTGACGAAGAATACGACCTGCTGGCGGAAGAGCAGGAACGGATGCGGCAGTTTGAGCTGTACCGGAAGCTGTGCTTTTCGGTGCTGCTCAAGCGCTGGCGCATGATCGTGCTGATTTTTCTGGTTACCCTGATCGGCCTGGCGGCGTTTTTTCAGTTTCGCTTCATGAATTCGCGAGTGCGTTACGAGGCGAGGACCGGGCTTTTCTTCTACCCGAAGCAGACGAAGCGTTACGGAGCGATGGATGCGAAACAGACGCTGGAGCTGTTCTCCCGCCTCGCCATGCGCCGCCAGGTGGCGGACCGGCTGAACCTCGGCGGCATGGATCGTGCGACCCTGAAGAGCCGGCTTGAAATCAACCAGGAGAAGGGGCGCCCGAACCTGATCCGGATCACGGTGAAGGATGCGCAGCCGGAGGCGGCGACCCTGTTTGCAAACACCGTGGCGGAGGTGTGCATCGACGAATACGTCTCCTTCCGCACCGACGATCTGCGGAATCGGCTTAAAACGCTGGAGGGGCGCAAGCGGGAGCTCGAGGAGTCGGTGGCCGGCTGCGAGAAGGAGCAGCGCGAACTGGTCTGGCTCCTGAATTCGATGACGCCGGCGCAGGAGCTCGAACGGCTGCGCGGGGTCATGTCGACCTCTCTGGCGTCGCTTTCGGAGATCAATGTGCAGATTGCGAACGAGGAGGCGAAGAGCAGGAAGTTTCAGGAGCAGCTTTCGCATATCGACGCGACCGCACTGAAGCACGCCGCGCAGTTGAAGGCGTTCCAGGACGAACAGGAGCGGCTGAAACATGAAATAACCCGCCTGCGGCAATTGTATACGGAGAAGAATCCGCGGCTGCTCGCCGCCGTTTCGGAGTATGACGATGCGCTCGCCGCCTACCGGGCGTACCTGAAGGAGAAGAAGATCGAAAATTACGACCCGGACGCTTTGCGGATGGCGGAGTCCCTGCAGCTCCAATTGGCCGACGCGACCGGGAAACTCGAATTTCTGAAGCAGAATAAACACGCATTCGAAACGGAGATCGCGCGGAACCGCAGCGCGGTTCTGGAGCTGACCGGGCTGCTGCCGAAATACAGCGAGCTCGAAACCCGCCGCGAATCGTTCATTGCGATTCTGCGCACGGTGGAGGAGTCGATCAGCGATCTGCAGCTGCTGATCGCCTCGACTCCGAGCGACATTCAGCAGGTGGAGAAGGTCGGTACCGCCGACGCGGAGTCCGCGTTCGGCAAAAAGGTCGTCGCGTTGATTCTGTTTCTTGCGTTTTTCGTGACCGGCTTCTCCGTGCTGCTGCTGCTGGCGCAGCAGATTCTGTTCGGCAGGGTGGAAAGCCTTGAGGAGCTGGCGGCCTGCAACGGCCTGGTTCCGGTCGGTTCGTATCCGGCCTCGCCGGAGCTTTTCCGTTCGACGGCCGAGAAGGAGGCCGTGCTGCATGAAATCTATTACGGATTCCGCGAGGCGCTGAACGGCAGGCACATCCTGTTCGAGGGCGCGCTGGAGGGCGGCGCGATCGTTCCGGATATTCAGGAGTCGCTGAAATGGAATGCCGCGATGACCGGCATGAAGCTGTTTCAGGTCAACATCGTTTCGGCCCGTGACTTTGATTCCCCGGCGGACGGTTCCGGCGGCGAGGCGCTTGTGGCGGTGCAGTGCGTCGGCCAGCAGGGATTCCTGCCGGTCGAAAATCTGCAGGCGCTTTCGCCCGCCGAGCTCGAAATGCTCGGCAGCGACGCGAAGGAGCTGCTGCGGAACTGCGATCTGCTGGTGCTTTCGCGGAAGGAGCCGCTTCGGCAGAACGATCTTTTCTTCCGGCAGATGATGGAATTCAGCGATTGTTCGCTGCTTTGTTTCGGAGCCGGGGCGACATCCCGGCGGCTGCTTCGACATACCGTGGCGCTTCAGCGCGCCTGCGGGCATGTGGCGGCCGTGATTTTAACTGGAGTCAGGAAATGGACTCCGGCAGCTGGTGCGAGGTGAGGTGATATGTTGAAATATGTTTGTATCCTGTCTGCCGCTCTCCTGCTCGGGCTCTGCTCCTGCACGGTATACGACCGCGGAACCGGAAACTATCTGGACTATCCGGAGCTGACCGAGACGAACGCTTCGATCGTGGAGATCGCGACCTTGAGCGAGGAGGAGCGGCGGGTCCGCTTCGAGCGGCTCAAAAAGCTGGCCGAAGAACCGTATCCGCAATATGAGCTCGACGCCGGTGATGTGCTGAACATCAAGGTCTATAATCACCCCGACCTCGAGACGCAGACGCCGGTCACTCCGGACGGCCATGTCGGGATGATGTTCGTCGGCCAGGTCAAGGTAGGCGGCTGTACGCTGCCGGAGGCTTCGAAGAGGATCGAACAGGCGCTGGAGACTTACATCAAGAATCCGGTGGTCGGCATTTCGCCGGTGTCGATCAACTCCCAGAGCGTGACGATCGCCGGAGGCGTGGAACATCCCGGCATGTACAGCGTAAGCAGCGGCCTGCGCCTCTCCGACCTGTTCGCGAAGGCCGGCGGCTCCTCCAGCCGGTTGTTCGACGGGCAGGTCGTCGATGTGGCGGATTTCAAGCACTCGCTGTTCATCCGCGGCGACCGGATCATCGACGTCGATTTCGCCGCCGCGATCGAGAAGGGCGACTACTGGAACAACATCAAGCTGCACCGCGGAGATTATATCTACATCGCGGTCCGCTCCGAAACGATGGTCACGATCCTCGGAGAGGTCCACAATCCGCACCGGCGGATCTGGAACAGAACGCTCGGGCTGCTCGAGCTGATCGCCGACGGCGGCGGGCTCAGGGAGACCTACTGGCAATACGCCGTCATCATGCGCGGCGGCATCGCGGACCCGACCTACTACCGGGTCGACCTCGACGGCGTGCTGCAGGGGAAGAAGCCGAACGTCATGCTCGAACCCGGGGATATCGTCTATATCCCGAGAGACAACATCTCCGAATACAACGTTTTCATCCGCAAGCTGATGCCGACCGGGCAGCTGATCAATCTGTTCCTGACTCCGGCATTCTACTGGACGAGATTCTGACACGGGAGCGAGGCGATGAAGTACATTCTGTTCAGCATTGCGGCGGCGGGCGTGATCCCGGCGGCATTCTTCATGGTTTACGACCGGAGGCTGCTGCGGATCACGGCGTTCCTGATCCCGCTCTGCGCGCTGGCTTTCCAGCAGACCGCGATCAACTTCTTCTCGCATGAGCTGTATCGCGGAACGTCGCGCGGAATGGAGGTGTCGCTCTCCTATCTCTGCGCGCTGGTCATTCTGCTGGCGATCCTGATGCGGCGCGGGAGACTGCGCCTCCTGCCGGGAGCCGGGAGCTGGCTTTACTGCGCCTATTTCCTGAGCTGCCTCGTCTCGACGCTGAATGCCGACAGTCTGCTTTACTCGTTCTTCGAGCTCTGGAAGATGGTCATGATCTACCTCGTGTTTCTGGCGGTCTGGAATTACCTGGAGCTGACGGACGACGTGGAGCTCTTCTGGTATGCGATGGGGACGGTGGTGCTGCTGAATTTCCCGGCGGTCGTCTGGGGGTACTGCAGCGGCGTCTATCAGGCGCACGGCGTGTTTCCGCACCAGAACAGCATGAGCATGTACATGAGCCTGGCCGGGAATCTGTTTCTGGCCCGCTTCTTCAACTGCGGCGGCCGGTTCGGACGCTGGTTTTTCGCGGCCGCGTTCGGTGTTGCGTCCGTCTCGCTGGTTCTGACCTATTCGCGCGGGGCGCTGGCCTGTTATCCGGTCGGCTGCGCGCTGACGGTCATGCTGTCGCTGATCTATTCGTTCGACCGGAGAAAGCTGACTGCGGCGGCTGCGGCCGGCGTGGCTGCGCTGCTCGTATTCGTCGTATTCCTGCCGAGGATCGTCGAACGCTTCGAAACCGCGCCGGAGGCGTCGGGCAATACCCGGCTCAATTTCGCCGTCGCCGCGTTCAATATGATGGACGACAAGCTCCTCGGCGTCGGCGTCAACAACTGGGGGATCAAGATCAATCCGCCGTACACCTACAGCCGGCACCGCGACCCGGCTCTCGGCTATCACGAGGATTACAAGGACGGCATCGTCGAGACGATCTATCTGCTGGTCGGCGCTGAGTGCGGTTACGGCGGACTCGCCGTCCTGCTCGGCTGGTTCGGCTACTACTGGGTGCTGGCGGCCCGGCTGCTGCCGCGGCTTGCCGGGACGGCCCGGTTTTATGTGCCGGCCGGCGTATGCGGCGGCCTTGCGGCAGTCTATATGCAGTCCGTCCTGGAGTGGGTCCTGAAGCAGCAGATCAATTTCATGCAGATCATGATTGTGTTTGCCGTCGTCGGCTATCTGAACGAACTCCGGAAGAGACGGAACCGCGAGGCCCTCTTCCGCAAAAAGGAGGAGACGCCCGCCGCGGCGTGAAACGACTATGAGGAACAATACGGTTGTAACCATCGGGGACCGCAGCTATCTGTGGGGCGTCTTCCTGCTGATCGCCTCCATGCGGAAAAGCGGCATGGAGGAACCGGTGATCGTCTGCGCCGCCGGCTGCGGAGAGCGCGAATCGCGGATTCTCGAAGGGCTCGGCGGCGTGCGGGTGGTTCCGGCCCCGCCGACCGCGCGCACGCTGGCCTGCAGCAAGCCGGATGCGATGCTGCTGGCTGATACGGAGTTTGTGACCTGGGTGGACAGCGACGGTTTCTTTACCGGGAACGTGTCGGAGAAGCTGGTTCCGCTTTCGCCCGGTGAGATCCATATCCGGATGCGCGGCGAAGCGGAGAACGCCCTCGCATTCGCAAGCCACCGCTTCGGCGGCGACGGCCGGGCGATTCCGGCGGAAGTGCTTGAAGCGTGGCGGAAAGATGTACCGGGGGCGGGGGAGGCGGCGCCGGGGATTCCGCGCTGCTGTTCGGACTGCCTGCTTTCGCTGCACCGTTCGCATCGTTCGCTGCTGGAGGCCTGGCGCGACCAGATGGCGCGGGTGCTTCCCTCCGGCAACGTCGGGGTCGTCGACCGGAGGCTCCCGTTCTACCACCAGCTCGATGAATCGGTGCTGAACAGTTTGCTCTGCTTCCTGCCCGGCGCGCCGCGCGTCTCGGACGAATACCGGCTCGACCGGGAGCCGGAGGCGCTCTTCGTCCATTTCGTCTGCCACCCGAAGCCGTGGGTCGGGTGGACGCCGTCGTCGCTGCCGAAGTTCGGGCGTTATCTCGACGTGGTCGACTACGCGGTCGAAGCGGGGCTGGAGCTGCCGGGGCCGCTGCCGTTTTCGCTGCGGCGGGAGAACCGCGCCTGGTGTTCTCTCCTCGCCGGCCCGGTCCTGTACCGGCACAAGTTCAAACGCCTGCTCCGCAGGATGAAAACGCAGGGGAGCGGCAGATGAGAGAAACGCCGTTGTTTTCCGTCATTGCGGTCTGCTGCAACGTCGCGCCATACGCGGAGCGGATGATCGGTTCGATCCGGGCGCAGGGCTATGCCGGGTTCGAATGCCTGGCCGTTGTCGAGGAGTCGGATGACGGCACGGAGCGGGTGATCCGCAAAGCGATCGGAGACGATCCGCGTTTCCGGGTCGTGACGCTGCCGCGCTCCGGCTCGGCCTCGGCCTCCCGCAACTGGGGGATCGACCACGCGCGCGGCGGCTATCTGCTTTTCGTCGATGGAGATGACTGGATCGAACCGGATGCGCTGGAAGGATTTGCAACGCTGCTGGCGGCACATCCGAAGCTCGACCTGATTGCCGGCGGGTCATACGATTACCGGCAGCAGGCGGATGGGGTTCCGGTCCGTTCCGGCGGCCATGTGCAGGGAACGCCGGGAGCGCGGTTCGGATCGGGCGTCGCATTTTTGGAGTCGGTCGATTTCGCAGACCGCTGGATTCCTGCGACCTGGATGAATCTCTATCGCCGGGAGCTGCTGCGCGAAAACGGGCTTTATCAGGCGTCCGGGCGCCTGCATCAGGACGACGAGTGGACCTACCGGGTTTTTCTGAAGGCCGGTGCAGTCGCGGTTGCGCCGTTCCGGCATTACGACTACCGGATTCACGCCGCTTCGGTGACGCATGCGCCGGGGCCGAAGACCATGTACGACCGGGCCGAAAACGTGAAATCGGCCTGCCGGTTTTTCGAGGCGGGGGAGTATCCGGCTTCGTTCCGGCGGACGCTGGCGCGTCATTTCTGCCGTCATTTTCTGCATGCGCCGTTCCTGCTGCGGAACTATTCGGGGAAGCAGCTCCGGAGGCTCGTCCCGCGGGAGGATTGCCGCCGGGCGCTGCTGGCCTGCCTCGGCACGAGGGAGCAGTTCCGTTCCTACTGCCGCATCGTCCGTGCGGCGGGCGGCGCGCAGCTCTGGTTCATCCCGCTGATGTATCTGGCGCGGAAAAGGGGCTTTTTCCGGCTGTCGGAATATTTCTGCCGTTTCTGGCTCAACCGGTTCCTGCCGCTGTTCCGGAATGGTTCGGGGGAGAAGGGGGCGCGCCATGCCGGATAAACGTCCGCTGCTCAGCATCATCGTCCCGGTCTACAACACCTCCGAACGGCTGGAGGCGTGTCTTGAATCGCTGCTGGCGCAGACTGCGGCGGATCTCGAACTGATTCTGGTTGACGACGGTTCGACCGACCGGTCGGCGGACATCTGCCGGGCGTTTCAATCGCGCGATCCCGGCCGGATCCGGTTTTTCAGCGGGCCGAACCGCGGCGTGAGCGCGGCGAGGAACCGGGGACTCGATGCCGCGGCCGGCGAGTGGATCGCTTTCTGCGACTCCGACGACCGGGCCGATCCGGAGCTTTACCGGGTTCTGCACGCCAATGCCGTCGCCCGGAATGCCGAACTCAGCTGCTGCGCGATCCGCCGGATCGCGCCGGACGGCGAGAGGATTCTGACGGATTTTCCGTTCCGCGGCGAATCGGCCGTCATGGAGCGCGGGGAAATCATCGAGCGTTTTTTCCTGCCGCTTCTGTGCGGGCGCCCGGAGTGCAACGGCTTTCTGGTCTGCTGCCTGTTCCGCCGCGACCTGGTGGAGAAGCGGAAAATCCGCTTTGTGGAAAATCTGAGCATGAAGGAGGATGAACTCTTTCTGCTCGAATATCTTCTGCTGGTGCGGAGATTGACGGCGACGGAGCGCCCGCTTTACGATTATCTGCGCTTCGAAGCCTCTCTGTGCGCAACGTATTACAAGGAGGGTTCCGATCTGGACCGGGAGCGGAACTGGGTTCTGCGGGCCCGGAAGCAGCGGGAGATTTTCCGGAACAGCGGCCTGGCGGAGCGATATCCGGAGCTGGCCGCGGAATTCCGGCTGCGGGAGTACTATCATGCGGCGCAGTCCGTCTGCTGCGACCCCTCCTGCGGCGCGGCGGCACGCCGGGCGCGGCTGAAGCTTCTGGCGGAGCGGGCGCGCCGGGAAGATGGCGGCGGCGGTTCCGGCACGGGAGGGCTCTTCTGGTTTTTCCTGCTGCACTGTCTGCCGCTCCTGCCGCTGTTGTGCCATGCAAAACGGAAGAAGGACGCGTTCGGCCGGAGACGCCGCCGGAACGCGGGAAAGGTGCAGTGACATGCAGCATTCAGAGTCGGAAACAACGATGGGAGACGCAGTGACGCAGCCGGAATTTTCAATTGTCGTGCCGGCCTGCAACGTCGGCCGTTATGCGAAGGATATGATCGCTTCGATCCGGAACCAGACCGATCCGGATTTCGAAGCGCTTCTGGTGGTCGAGGAGTCGACCGACGGCACGCTGGAGATCTGCCGGGCCGAGACGGCCGGGGATGCGCGTTTCCGGGTGATCTCCCTGCCGCGCAGCGGTTCGGCGTCGAATTCGCGCAATTACGGAATCCGCCATGCGGCCGGGAAATATCTGGTTTTCCTCGACGGCGACGACTGGATCGAGCCGGAGTCGATCGGGAGATTTCGCGAAGCGGTCCGCGAATACGGCGAACTCGACATTCTGTTTGCGTGCGGCAGCGAGTACGGGGAACGGCCGGACGGCGGCTGCCGTTATCTGGGGCGCTTTCTGAATCTGGACGGCGCCGACGCCGGGAAGATCATGACCGGGAACGAGGCGGCGGTGCGGGTGCTCCGGGCCGGCCGGCTGCCGAGCGTCTGCGTCTGCCTGTCGGTCTACCGCCGGGAGTTTCTGCTGGAACACGCGCTTTTTCAGGTGCCGGGCATGCGGCACGAGGATCTCGAATGGGTGCCGAGGGTCTGGTATTTCGCGGAACGGACGGCCGTGCTCGACTACTCCTTCGTGAATTACCGGAAGCACGCGGGGTCGGTTACGACCAGCCTGATTCCGCAGTCGATTCATGACATCGCCGCGGCGCTCGACGCGCTTTTCGACTTCTGGTTCAGTCACGATGCGTCCGGGGAGCTCAGGAGGGTATGGGCTTCGCACTGGCTGTCGGTTTTCTTCTGGTACTTCTATCATCCGCAATATATCGTGAAGTTTCCGGAAAAAGACCGCCGGGAGGCGTTTTTCGAGTTTTTCAACCGCCAGGGACATCGCTGCCGCGAGGTGGCCCGTCATGCGCCGCGCGCGAAGCGTCTGGCGACGCCGCTGCTGCTGCTGGCGTGGAAAACAGGCTGGGAGTACCCGGTGCGCTGTTACTTCAGGTATCTCTATTATCCGTTGATCGCCCTGAAGGGAAAGGCGGCGGGAAAATGAAAATTCTGCTTTGCATTTCAGCAGTTGCGGCGATGCTGTCGCTTGCCGCCGCCGAACCGCGCGGCGTCTGGAGAATCGAGCATCTCGACGGGAGGACGCTGGCGCTGACCGGCGATTATACCGGTTTTCTGCGCGAACGCTACGCCGCCGAGAAGCTTGAGGCGCTGAAGGAGCTCTGCCGGCAGCCGTCGCCGGAGTGGAAGCGGACGTTCGGCCTCAACTTTTCCGCCGCCGGGGTGATCGGCCGGTACCGGCCGGAGATCGCCGGGATGCTTCAGCAGTTCGACCGCATCCGGGTGACGGACGCCGCCGGAAGCGCGCACGCCGTCGAAAAGGCCGGTTACTGGCTGAATCCGACCGGCGCGGCCCGCTTTCCGGACGGGAACGGGCGGGAGCGGCTGACGCGGAACGCCGATGTCGCGCACTTCGTCTTCCTGCGTTTTGCGGAGCCGCTGGCGCCGGGGGCGGGCTATGTGATTTCGCTGCCGACCGGCGAGACGCTCGCTTACCGGTTCGACCCGGACAATGTGCCGTCCCTCCTGTTCAAACAGAACCAGCTCGGTTATGCGCCGCAGGCCCGGCGCAAATATGCGTATCTCGGCGCATGGCTCGGCGACGCGGGGCCGCTGCCGATGAAGGAATATATCGGCAGGAGCTTCGAGCTGTGCGATGCGGGGACCGGCAGCGCGGTGTTTTCCGGTCCGGTCGCGGCGCGGATGGAGGACCCGGTTTCGCCGCAGGGGACGCCGTTTACCGGCGAAGAGACGGCGGAGCTCGATTTTTCGTCCGTTTCGGCGCCGGGAACCTATTTCCTGCGCGTGCCCGGCATCGGCCGCAGTCCGGATTTCCGGATCGACGGCCGCAGCATCGCCGACGCCTTCTACATCCACGCCCGCGGGCTCTACCACAAGCGCTGCGGGATCGCAAAGGAGAAGCCGTATACGAACTGGACGACGCCGCTCTGCCACCGCGAAGTCCTGCGCGGCACGTTCCCGCCGGACGACGGTCAGTACAACGCCGCTCCGAAAGGGAAAACGCGCGACTGGGGATTCTTCGATTCACACGGCAACAGCATATCCGTCAAGCATTTCAACCTGATTGCGGAGAATCTTCCGGCCGACCCGGAGCCGCTGTTTCTGCCCGGCGGCTGGCACGATGCGGCCGACTTCGACCGCCGTCCCTGCCACCTGTCGATCGTCGGTGACCTGGCTGCGGCGTATCTGCTGAAACCGGAGAACTTCAGCGACGGGCAGCTCGATCTTCCGGAGAGCGGCAACGGCGTGCCGGACATTCTCGACGAGGCGCGCTGGGGACTCGAACACCTGCGGCTCGCGCAGCAGCCGGACGGCGGCGTCGGAACCTGGATCGAGACCGATCATCACCCGACACCGGCCGAGTACCTGCCGTCGAGCCCGCAGAAACCGTTCCGGCTCTCCCTGGCGACCCGGGCGGGCACGCTCGAATATGCCGCCTATGCGTCGATGCTCGCGCTCGCGCTGCGGCAGGCCGGGGATGCCGCCGGTTCGGAGCTCTGCCGGGAGTCGGCGCGCCGGGCCTGGGAGTATGCCCTGAATCCGGCGAACCGGAAGATTCAGTATTATTCGTATTACCTGGACAAGCGCAAGCAGATGATCAGCTACCGCGAACCGAAGGAGCTGCCGGCGGAATTCCTGCTCAAAGCCGGTGCGAATCTCCGGCTGCTGTACGGCGATGCCGCTTATCTCGAACCGCTTGCGGGGAGAGGGAAGGAGCTGGCTGACCTGATCCGGCGGGAGTCATGGCGCTGGTCGCCGTTTCTGTTCGTCGAGCTCGAGGTTTTCCGGGACCGGCTGGAGGAGTTCGGGGAGCTCCGCCGCTTCTGGACCGGCAGGGTCGTTCAGGAAGCCCGCGAGATGGCCGGGCAGATCGACGGCGGCTATCCGTACCGGATTGCGTGGTACGGCGCGCGGAACTGGAAGGCGGGCAGGATGTCCTGGGGGAACTGTCATCCGCTCCGGCGCGCGCTGACGCTGCTGGCCGCTTACGCTTATTCGGGGGAAAAGAGTTTTCTCGATGCGGCCTATCTCTGCAACGATTTCCACAACGGGGCGAATCCGAACGGGACGACGATGACCAGCGGGCTCGGCTACCGCTGCCCGGTCCGCTTCCTCGACTTTACGAGCTACGCCGACGGGATCGCGGAGTTCGTCCCCGGCATCACGCCGTACCGCAACACCTACGGCATCGCGCGGGACGATGTCCGGCTGGCGCACGGGCTCTATTACGGCAAGCGGCCCGAAGCCGGTTTCGCCGGCATTTCGAAATCGCTTCTGCCGCTGTCGCTCCGCGGCGGCAGGGAACTTGCCGAGGACGAAAGCGCGAAGCTCCTGTCGCGGGCGTGGCCGATCTGGCGCCGCTGGGCGAACGTCGAGCTGTACTCCGTCGCGGCGAGCGAATATACGGTCTGGGAGACGATCGCTCCGGCGGCGGCGGCGACCGGGCTTCTGCTCGACCGCGCCTATCCGCCGGAGCCGGGAGCGAAGGAACGCGTCCCCGCCGCCGATATCACGCAGCTGCCCGGCTATGCGCCGCTGCCCTGAGGAAAGAGAAGGAGACAATGAAAGACGCCATCGAGGTATTCCTCTTTATCGACGCACTCGGCTGGGAACTGGTGCAGTCGACCGGTTTTCTCAGCCGCGAGCTGCCGGAACGGCGGTGCATCCGCATGCAGTTCGGTTATTCGTGCAGCGCGATTCCGACGATTCTGTCGGGGCGCACGCCGGCCGAGCACGGACACCTGTGCCTGTTCTGCTACGACCCGCCGCATTCGCCGTTCAGGTTGCTCGGCGCGCTGCATCCGCTGCTGCGTCCGCGCTCGTTCTGGGAGCGGGGGCGGGTGCGGAATGTGCTTTCGCGCCTGGTGAAGAAGCTGTACGGCTTTACCGGATATTTCCAGCTCTACCGCATGCCCCTGGACCGGATCGGCATGATGGACTACTGCGAGAAACGCAATCTGTTCGCGGCGAAAGGGATGGGGGAGGCGGGGAATCTGTATGACCTGCTGGCCGCAAGCGGGCTCGGTTTCCATATCTCCGACTGGCGGAGCAGCGACGCCGAAAATCTGGCCGAAGCGTGCCGGCTGACCGAAGCGGAAGCGTGCGATTTCCTCTTCGTCTACACGGCGGAGCTCGACGGGCTTGAGCACGAGTGCGTCGGCCGGCCGGAGATAATCCGGCGGAAGCTCGCGTTTTATGAGGAGCGGGTCGCCCGGCTGCTCGAAACCGGGCGCGCCCACGCCCGGAATTTCCGCCTGACCGTGATTTCGGATCACGGCATGACGCCGCTTGCCGGTACGGCCGACCTTCGCGCGGCGGTAGAAAAGAGCGGCCTGCGCTTCGGCGAGGATTACGCGGCCTGCTACGATTCGACCATGTTGAGAGTGCACTTTCTGAAGCCCGGCGCGAAGCAGGCGCTCTGCGATGCGCTCGCCCCGTTCGCCGGTTCGGGCCGCTGGCTGACGGAGGAAGAGGAGCGCGGATACGGCATCTACCGCGCGGACCGCAGGTTCGGCGACGCGATTTTCCTCATGAATCCCGGCATTCAGATCGTTCCGTCCGACATGGGCGGCAAGGCGTTGAACGGCATGCACGGCTTCGACCCGGCCGACCGCGACTCCGCCGCCGCGATCCTGTCGAATACGCCGCTGCCGGACGATGTGACGCAGGTCGCCGACTATTTCCGGCTTATGAAACATCGGATCGGGCAGCTCGCGGAGGCGCGCCGATGAAAATCCCGGTATTCAGGAATACGGCGACGAACTACCTGATCATGGCCGTCCGTCTCGCGCAGGGGATTCTGGTGACCCGCTGGCTGCTCGCCAGCCTCGGGCAGGAGTATTACGGGCTGTGGGCGCTGCTGTGGTCATTCTTCTGCTATTCGCTGCTGCTCGATTTCGGCTTCGGCGTGACCGCGCAGAAGAGCACGTCGACGGAGCTTTACCGGCGTGATATCGACCGCTACAACCGGACGATATCGACGGTGTTTTCGTTTCACGCCGCAATGTCCGCCGTCATCCTGCTCGGAACCGGCGTCGCCGCTTTTTTCGTGCCGGTGCTGCTCCATGTCGAACACTCTTCGCCGGAGGAGCTGGCCTATTTCCGGAGCTGTTTCCTCTGCTTCGGCATCGGTTCGGCGCTCGTGTTTCCGTTCGGCATGTTTCAGGAGATTCTGGTCGGGCTGCAGCGGCTCTATCTCCGGAATTACATCAATGTCGTTTCGAAGCTGGTCGAGCTGGCCGGAATCCTGGTGATTTTCGCGCTGGGCGGCGGTCTGATCACGCTGATTTTGTTCACGGTGATCCTGACGGCGCTGACGCAGCTGTCGATGCTGTTTTTCATCCGGCGGCTGATTCCGGGTTTCCGCCTCCGGTTCCGGGTTCTGCCGGACCCGGAGCTCTTCCGGGAGATCTTCCACTTCAGCGGCTTCGTCTATTTGACCTCGGTCGCCCGGCTGGCGTGGGGGCGCAGCGGTGCGCTGCTCATCAGCATCTTCTGCGGCCTCGGCCCGACGGCGGTCTACCAGCTCGGCGGCCGGCTGCCGGCCCTGATGGGGCAGTTGACCGGGCCGTATCAGGAGAACATTTCGCCGATCACGGCGCTGCTGCACTCCCGGAACAAGGTGCGCAGGCTCGGTCTGATTTTGCGGAATTCGATGCGCTGGAACAGCTTTCTGGCAACGGGGATGACGGTCGGAATCCTGTTCTTTTCTCCCGTGCTGCTGCGTTTTCTCTTCAGGGTGGAGAGTCCGGAAGCGATCGCCGTCTGCCGGATCATGACGCTTTCGATCTACCTGAGTCTGGTGTTCCGGACTATTCCGGAGCGTTATTTCCTGATGGCGGACAGCCACCGCTTCCTCTCGTGGCTGGTGATCGGCGAGAGCGTTTGCTTTGTGATCCTTTCGATCGTGTTTCTGCCGCATTATCAGGAGATTGCGGTGGTCTGCTGCGCATTCGGGGTCAAGCTTGCCGGCACCTGCGTTCTGGTCGTGCCGCGGTTTCTGCGCCGGACCGGCATCGGCTTTCGGCCTCTGCTGTGCGACACCTGTCTGCGGCAGCTCGGCGCGACTCTGCCGGTGGCGGCGGCCTGGTATGCGGAGCTGCGGCTGTTCGAAGGCCGGATCCCGGATTTCTGGCTGCTCGCCGTTGCGGGAGGGACGGCCGCAATTCTGTATCCGGCCGCCTCTTTCCGGCTGGTCGCGGACGAAAAGGAGCGCGGAAAGATTTTCCGTAAAATAAGAACTTATGTCAATCTGGTCAAAATAAAAGGAATCAGGTGATGATGGAACTCAAATTTGACAAAATCGGCAATGTGCTGAAAATCACGGTGGACGGCCGTCTGGTGGCCGCCTGTTCGGAGGAGTTCAAGGAGACGGTTTCCGGCTGGCTGGCCGACAACCGCTTTCTGCTCTTCGACCTGTCGCAGATGAATCATATCGACAGCAGCGGACTCGGCGCTCTGGTCTACGTGCTGCAGAAGGCGAACGCGCAGGACGGTTCCGCGAAGCTCGCCTGCCTGCAACCGCGCCCCCGGATCGTGTTCGACATCACCAAGGTCTACCGGATCTTCGAGATTTTCGATTCGGTCGACGCGGCGCTCGCCTCGTTCGGCGCCGAAGCGAAATAACCGGAAGGCAGACCGATGGCCCCGGCAATCAGTATTGTGATGCGGTCGCACAACGATGACCGCCATATCGGCCGCACGCTCGAAAGTCTGGCCCGCCAGCGCTGTCCGCGGAGCTTCGAGATCGTTTCGATCGACGACGGCTCGACGGACCGGACGCGCGGAATCATCGCGTCTTATCCGGAGATCCGGCATGTCGAGCCGCCCGCCGGTCCGTATGTTCCGGGCCGGACGCTGAATGCCGCGGTGAAGGCGTGCCGGGGAGAAGTCGTGGTCTTCAACAATGCCGATGCAATCCCGCTGGATGACGACTGGCTCGAGCGGCTGACCTCTCCGCTCTTCGCGGAGGCGGGACTGGCGGCCGCCTATGCGAACCAGCTGCCGCGCGCCGACGCTTCGTACCTGGTCCGCAAGGACCATATCCGTGCGTTCGGCGACGGCCGGACGGCGGCGAAGTGGCGTTTCTTCTTCTCGCTGGCCTCGTCGGCCGCCCGGCGCGCGGAGCTGGAGGCATTCCCGTTCTCGGAGACGGTCTGCTGTTCGGAGGATGTCGAATGGGCCCTCCGGGCGGTCGGCCGCGGCCGGAAAATCCGCTATGTGCCGGAGGCGCGGGTCGAACACTCGCACAACTACAGCTGGCGGGAGCTCGCGAGACGCTTCTACAAGGAGGGCGGAGACTCCGTGCAGATCTGCGGTTCCCCGCCCGGCTGGTTCCTCACGCTCGGGCGGGCCGGGATGGAGACGCTGCGCGACTGGCTGTTTCTCGCACCGCGCCCCGCCGGCTGGCGCGAGTTCGCCGCGGCCCCAGTCCGGCGGTTCATCCAGAGGTGCGCCTACCGGCGCGGCGCGCTGGACGCGGCGGGAAAGCGTGTGGAATCATGAAGGTCGCCCAGGTGGTCCGCCGTTTTTCGTTCGACGAGTGGGGAGGGACCGAAAACGTGGTCTGGAACAGCACGCTTGCGCTCCGCAAGCTCGGCATCGAGTCGGAGATTCTGGCGACTTCGGCGCTGTCGCTTCCGGGCGAGGAGGTGCGCGACGGGGTGAGAATCCGCCGTTTCCGCTACTTCTACCCGTATTTCCCGCTGCCGGGGAAGGACCGGCTGGCGCTCGACAAAAAGGGGGGCAGTCCCTATTCGCCGTCGCTCTCCCGGGCGATGGCGAAGGGCGGGTACGACCTGATTCATATCCATGCCGGTGGACGTATTGCGATGCTGGCGGTCGCGGCGGCGCATCAGTGCCGGATTCCGTGCGTCATCAGCCTGCACGGCGGATTCGCCGACGTGCCGAAGCAGGAGCTTGAGGAGATGCTGGCTCCGCTGCGCGGCAAATTCCATTACGGCGGGGTGCTGGACCGCCTGAGCGGGCTCCACTGCAATCCGGTCCGCGAGGCCGATGCGGTCATCTGTGTCGGGCAGAACGAGTTCCGTCTCCTCTCCCCGTACGGCGCGGAGCGCCGGGTCCTCTATTTGCCGAACGGGGTCGACATCGAAAAATTTGCGGGGACGCCGAAGGCGCGGCCGGTCCGCGAAGAGTGGAACATTCCGGCGGAACGCCGCTTGCTGCTCTGCGTTTCGCGCATCGACTATCAGAAGAACCAGAAGATGCTGATTCCGTTCCTGAAACAGCTGACCGGGCGCGGCGAGGAGGTCCATCTGCTTCTGATCGGGCCGGTTACTGCTCCCTGGTATGCGGAGGAGCTCATGGCGCTGGCGCGTCAGTGCCGGGTGGCCGACCGGGTGACGCTCGTGCCGGGACTGGCGCCGGACGATCCGCGGCTGGTCGCCGCCTTCCGGGGCGCGGATTGCTTTGTGCTGCCTTCGCTGCACGAGCCGTTCGGGATCGTTGTGCTGGAGGCGTGGGCCGCCGGACTGCCGGTGCTGGCCGCGAAGGTCGGCGGGCTGCGGCGGCTCGTGCAGAACGGTTACTCCGGGCTGCATTTCGAGCCCGGGATTCCGGCGACGCTGATGAGCGCCTACGAGCGGATCGTCCGGGAGCCGGGGCTGCGCGAATCGATCGTCGGCTGGGCGCGGCAGGAGGTCAGATGCTACTCCTGGCCGGTTATCGGCAGGGAGCTTGCGCGTCTTTACGAAGGGGTCTGCCATGGCTGAAAAACGAAGGATTCTGTTTCTCGGCGGCCGCGCCGGATTCGAGGGCGGCATCGAGCGCTACATGTTCGGAACGGCCCGGCTGCTCCGGGAACACGGCTATGAGGTCTCCGGCGCATTCGATTCGCCGGGCCGGGAGGCGGACCGCTTTCTCGGCGGGTTCGACCGGATCATGAGCTGCAGTGAGGCGGCGGACCGGGCGGCGGAGTTCGAACTCGCCGCGCTGCACAAGGCCGGTTCGGCCGCCGGGCTGCGGCTGCTGGCGCGGGCCTTCGGCCGCCGCCTCGTATTCTGGGCGCATGATCACGACGTTTACTGTCCGCGGCGTTATTACTATACGCCGTTCGGCCGGAGGAACTGCTCGCGGGCGTGTTCGCGTTTCCGCTGCGCGGGCTGCGCGCTGCTGGCCTCGCCGCGCAACTGGCAGGGCGGCGGAATCGCCGGTCAGCTCGGGTTTCTGCTGCGGGATGCGCCGCGGCGGCTCGATATCCTGCGTGAAACCGGTACGGTGGTCATCTCCGATTTTATGCGGAACAATCTGCTGCGGAACGGATTCCGGGAGGAGAACATTCACCTGCTCTCCCCGTTCATCCGGGTGGAGCCGGAAGCGCGGCGGCCGGAACCGGCGCCGGAATTGCGGCTGCTGTTTCTCGGCCAGCTCCTGCGCGGCAAAGGGTGCGACCTCTTTCTGGAGATGCTGCGCGCTCTCGGCGGTCCGTTCCGGGCGGTTATCGCCGGGGACGGCAATGATCGGGCCGGACTCGAGGCGATGAGCCGGGCGTTCGGGTTCGGAGAGCGTGTCCGTTTCCTCGGCTGGTGCGGCTGGCCGGAGGAGCTGTTCGCCGAAGCGGACGCGGCGGTTTTTCCATTCCGCTGGCAGGAACCGTTCGGCCTCTGCGGGCTGGAGGCGGCCGCGCACGGGGTGCCGGTGGTCGCCTTCGACCTGGGCGGCGTGCGGGAGTGGCTGATCGACGGCGTGACCGGGATCGCGGTCAAGCCGTTCGACGGGAAGGCGATGGCCGCCGCCGTGGCGCGGCTGCGCGATTCCGCCGGCCTGCGGCGCGAAATGGGGGCAAACGGCCGCCGGCTGGCAGCCGAACGTTTTTCGGAGGAGCGGTTTCTGGCCGGATTCGGCCGTCTGTGCGGAGGTTCGGCATGAGAATTCTAATTTCGTGCATTCCGTTCGATCGCGGCAGGTCGGGCATTTCAACCTACATCCGGAACGTGGTCGGCGAGCTGGCGGCGCAGGGACATGACCTGACGCTGCTGGTCGAACCCGGAGACGCCGGATTCTTCCCCGGCTTCCGGACCATTCAGGCGCCCGGCTGGACCCGCCGCGCCGTCTGTTCGATGCTCTGGCACCTGCTGATCCTGCCGTTCCGGATCCGCCGGAAAGAGTACGATTTCTGCCTGATCGCGGCCGCGAACCGGCGCGCTTTCGCCTGTTATCCGCTCTTTACGGTTGCGGTGGTTCACGACCTCGCCCAGTACCATGTCGCCGGCAAATACGACCGCCTCCGCATGTTTTATCTGAAGCATGTGCTGCCGTTCTTCATCCGCCGCGCCCCGGCGGTGCTGGCGATCAGCCGTTCGACGGCGCGGGATCTCGAAACGTTCTGGCGCGTTGCGCCGCAGAAGATCCGGGTGGTCTGGAACGGCCTCTCTCTGCCGGAGGTGTCGAATCCGCTGCACGACTGGCCGGAACGGAACGGCCTCGCCGCGGAGCCGTATATCCTGTACATATCGCGCATCGAGTCGCCCGGGAAAAACCACCTGAACCTCATCCGCGCCTTCGAACTCCTGCCGGAGCGCCTGGCCTCCCGCTGCCGGCTCGTCTGCGCGGGGGCGGACTGGCACGGGGCGGAGGCCGTCCACGCCGCGGCGGCGAACTCGTCCCGGCGCGGCCGGATTCTCTTCACCGGCTTCCTGCCTGCCGGAGATCTCGAAGCCGCCTTCCGGAATGCGGCCTGCTATGTGTTCCCCTCCTTTTTCGAAGGGTTCGGCCTGTCGCTGATCGAGGCGATGCACTATCGGGTGCCGTGCTGCTGCTCGAACAACTCGTCGCTCGGCGAGATCGGGGAGGGAGCCGCGCTGCTTTTCGACCCCCGCAAACCGGAGGAGATCGCGGCGGCGCTGACCGCCATTCTCGAATCGGAAGAGACGCGCTCCCGGCTCATCGCCGCCGGAGAGGAACGGGCGCGCGCATTCCGCTGGAGCACGCACGCCGCGAAGATCGCCGGCTGGTGCCGCGAGGCGGCCGCTTCGCATTCCGCGGCGGTCCTGTTCGGCATTCCGGTCGCCCGGGTCGCCACGGCGGAGGCGCTCGACCGGATTGCGGAGCTGGCGGGGCGTCCGCCGGCCGGCCGCTGCCGGATTCTGGTGACGCTGAACGTCGATTTTCTCGTCAACGCGCTTCCGGTATGTTTCCATCGCGCCGTGCCGGGGCTTCTGCCGGTGCTGCGGGGGGCGGATTTCGTCTGTGCGGACGGCATGCCGGTCGTCCTTCTGAGCCGCCTGCTCGGCTGTCCGCTCCCGGAACGGGTGGCCGGGGCGGATCTTGTTCCGCTCCTGGCGGAGCGTGCGGCGCGGGACGGTCTCCGGCTCTATTTTCTCGGCGGGGCCCCCGACCAGACGCGGAAGGCGGAAGCGATTCTGCTCGAACGCTTTCCCGGTCTCCGGATCGTCGGAATCGACACTCCGTTCGTTTCGCCGGACGACACGGAGGAGAGCCGCCGGCAGGATGCGGAGATCTGCGCAAGGATCAATGCCGCGCGCCCGGATCTGCTGCTGGTCGCCTTCGGCAACCCGAAGCAGGAGCTGTGGCTCGGCCGGAACGCCGCGCAGCTGAAGGCCGCCGCCGCGATCGGGATCGGCGGCTCGTTCAATTTTCTCAGCGGCTCGGTCAGGCGCGCACCGCGCTGGATGCAGCGGTCGGGACTCGAATGGGTCTACCGGATCGTTCAGGAGCCCGCCCGGCTCTGGAAGCGTTACGGACTCGGACTGTTGAAGTTCGGCTGGCTCGCCGGATGGTCGGCGGCGGCTTCGTGGATTGGCGCGCTCCTGCCGAATTACAGGGAACCCGTTTTCGCATTCCGGGAAAAGGAAAATGTCGTGGAGGCGGAGTGCTCCGGCGTTCACCGCCTCGGCAATCCGGAGCGGCGGACCATCCTCGCCGCCCGGCTGGAGGCGGACCGGAGACGGTGTCCGCTGCGCTTCCGCAATGCCGGGCCGCTGCTGCGTTTCCAGCTCCGGGCGCACCGTCTGCTGTGAGTTTCGTGCGTCGCGGAGCCGTTCCCGGGTTCCGCGGCCGGGCAAGCCGTATCGGCACCGGTCATTGATAGGAGGTGAGAAACTGCGCTTCGGGTCCGGCTTCGACGCGGCGGGTGAAGCGCGGCGCATTCAGCTCCACCTTCACCGGCTTTGCCGCCCGGATGCGGACGGCGGCGACCCGGCTGTTTTTCCAGGCCAGGTCGAGCGTCACGCCGTTCCGGGCGCGGACGCCGGTCAGTTTCCCTTCCTCCCAGCCCGGCGGCAGTGCCGGCAGCAGGTCGAGGATCATCGTGCCGTCGGCACTCCGGCGATGGCTCTGTACGAGCAGCTCCGCGATTGCGGCCGGAATGCCGAGATTCGCGTCGATCTGGAACGGCGGGTGCGCCGAGAGCAGATTCGGATAGATGCCGCCGGATTGATAAGAGATTTCCGCCGCGGGGTCCACCGGGGTCAGGAACTCCTTCAGCACGGCCTCCGCCCTGCCGCCGTCGCGGAAGCGGGCCCAGAGGGCGAGGCGCCAGCACATGGCCCAGCCGGTGCTGCGGTCGCCGCGGCGGATCAGCGAAATCCGCGCGGCTTCATAGCGCTCCGGATCGCAATCGGGAGTGAAGAGTTCTCCGGGGTAGACGCCGTACAGATGCGACAGATGGCGGTGGTGCGGCTCGGCTTCCTCATACGCTTCGTCGTATTCGAGCAGCTGTCCGGCTTCGCCGATTCCGGGCCGGCGGAGCCGGGCGAGCGCGGGTTCGCTCTCCGCGAGCAGCGGTTCGTCGAGCCCGAGTTCCGCGGCGGCTTCGGCCAGGTTCAGGAAGCATTCGCGAATCAGCTCGAGGTCCATGCTGCTGCCGCGGGCGCAGACGGTCGCGGTTCTGCCGCTTTCGGGATCGAGAAAACCGTTTTCGGGCGAGGTGGACGGCGAAGTCCCGAGTGCGCCGCTTTCATCCCCGGTCAGCAGGTCGAGCGCGAATGCGGCGCTGCCGCGCAGGAGCGGATAGGCTTCGCGCAGAAACTCGAGATTCCCGGTAAAGCGGTAATATTCGCAGATATGGCGGCAGAGCCAGAGTCCGGCGACCGGCCAGTACGCCCAGCGCGCCTGGCCCGTCGCCGGATACGTGAAGCGCCAGAGGTCGCTGTTGTGGTGCAGACACCAGCCGCGCGCGTGATAAAGCCGTTCCGCCGTCTCCTTCCCCGCCTCGGCGGCTTCGCGCAGAAAGCGGAACAGCGGCTCGGCGCATTCGGCCAGGTTGGCGGGCAGCGCCGACCAGTAGTTCATTTCGAGGTTGATGTTCGTCGTGTAATTGCTTCCCCACGGCGGCAGCGTGTGCCGGTTCCAGATGCCCTGAAGATTGGCGGGCTCGGTACCGGGGCGGCTCGATGCGAGCAGCAGATAGCGCCCGTAGTTGTAGAGCAATGCGGCGAGCGCGGGGGAGGGGGCGCCGGTGCCGGCGGCCAGCCGTTCGTCGGTCGGCAGCGCGTCGGCGGCGTCCTCCGGCAATTCGAGGCTTGAGCGCCGGTAGTAGAGCTGATGCTCTTCGATGTGGGCGCTCCGGAGCGCGTCGCTGCCGGCTGCTGCGGCCCGGTCGAGATCGGCACGGCACGCTTCAGCCGGAAACGCGCCGGCCGGTTCCCGGTTCCACCCCCGGAAATCGGAACGGATCGCGACAAGCAGCAGGATGGAATCCGCCCCGCTTGCGGTCAGGGCGCCTGCTCCGGCTGCGACGGTTCCCCCTTCGGCCAGCAGCCGGGCGCGGATTTCGAAACGGATTCCGCCGCGCCCTTCCGCATCGGTCTCGGTGATTTCGTCCCCGCGGGCGTGAACCGGGCAGACGCCGTTCAGGAAGAGGTCTCCCGCTTCGATGCCGACAGTGTGCCGCAGCGGCGAATCGAGCGACAGCGCGAAGCCGGCCGTTCCGGGGACGGTCGCGGTACAGCGCATGACGAGCACCTGATGCGGGGCGGAGACGAACCATTCGCAGAGGAGTCCGCCGGTCCGGGTCGCGGCGACGGCCTCCGACAGCTCCAGCTCCCGGCGGTATTCTCCGTCCGGAAGCGGACCGGCAAAGCGGAGTTTCAGCCGCCCGGCCGGAAGATACCCTTCGCTGTCGTAATGCAGCATATGCGAGGAGATGAATTCGTCCGCTTCGGCAAACCTCCGCTCCCGCAGGAGCCTGCGGGCTTCGCCGAGCTGTTCGAAATAGCCGCCGCCGTCGAAGCTGCGCGGCCGTCCGCCCCACAGGGTATCTTCGTTGAGTTCGATGAGCTCCTCGTCGGCACGGCCGTAGACCATGGCGCCGATGCGGCCGTTTCCGAGCGGAAGCGCTTCCTCCCAGCAGCGGGCCGGGTTCCGGTAAAAGAGAAGATGTTGTCCGTTCGTCATGAATCCCTCCCGAAATGTTTCCAACAACGTACACCGCGGAGCACCGGCCGTCAACCCCGCCGCCGGAATAATCGCAAAAAAGACGGCGCGGCTATTGACAACAGCGGTTTGTTTTGGTATAATTATAGGGTGAAACAACATGTTGTTTGTTGTCAGGAAGGAAACGAATGCCGGAGAACGTGAATATGCGGGATGTCGCCCGGGCGGCCGGAGTGTCGCCGGGGACGGTTTCGCGGGTGCTGAGCAACCGGATGGGGCGCACCCGGGTATCCGCCGCGACCAGGCAGAAGATCCTCGACGCGGTGCGCACGCTCGACTATGTGCCGAACATCAATGCGCGGCGGCTCTTTTCGAACCGCTCCGGCGTTTTCGGGCTTGTGCTGCCCCGGTTCGACTTTCCGATGCGGCGGATGTTCGAGGACCAGCACCTGATGCGGATTCTGGCCGGCATCGAAGAGACGATTTCGCCGGAGGGCTACCGGGTCCTGCTGATTTTCGCGGACCGCGACTTCGTTTCCGGCAAGGAGTATCTGAATATTTTCCGCAGCAAACAGCTCGACGGCGTATTCATCTGGGGGGCGGCCAGCGCGGACCGCTTTTACGCGGAACTCGGGGAGCACGGTTATCCGCATGTGTTCATTACGACCCGTCCGGACTGCGGGGACCCTGCCGCCTGTTTTCGGGGGAATTACACCGAGGCGAGCCGTCTGGCCGTGGAGCATCTTCTGGAGAAAGGGCACCGCCGCATCGGCTGGTGCGCGAACGGAGACGACGTGACGAGCCTGCAGGGCGAGCTGGATCTCGGCATCCGGCAGGCGCTCGACGCGAATAATCTGGGCTGGGATGAAACGATTGTCCCGATGCGCTGCAACTATCTGTATTCGCACGGCTGTGAGTTTGCCGAAGCGTTCGCTCCCGGCGGAGCCTCCCCGGTCAGCGCGCTGCTGTTCGTGAGCCACGATTCGGCGCGGGGCTGCTGCGACGTCTTTTCGTCGCGCGGAATCCGCATTCCGGAGGAGTGCGCGGTGGCCTGCTGCGACAGCCTGGTCGAAGAAAAATCGATCCTGAAAATCACCCGCGTCGCGATGGATGATTTCGAAATCGGGGCCGCCGCCGCCCGGCGGCTGCTGAAAACGGCGGATTCCGGAACGGACTCCGGCGATGAGGAAAAACTGCCGGTGATCTTTGTTCCCGGCGAGACGACCTGATCCGGATTCCGGATGAGTCACTGGTGCAACCGCTTCCCGGTAAATATAACGGAACAAAAGGAGACAGTGCCATGTACAGGAACCGCTTCACCCTGATCGAACTGCTGGTGGTTATTGCAATCATCGGGATTCTCGCCTCCATGCTCCTGCCGGCGCTGCAGCAGGCGCGCGAACGCGCCTACGGCGGCGACTGCGTCGGAAACCTGAAGCAGGTCGGCCAGGCGTCATTGATGTACACGAACGACTACAGCGATTATATCGTGCCCGTCCGGCGCGACCCTTCGATTGTGAATCAGGTCGATGAGGATGGCGGCGCCTGGAGCTGGCAGGTCTCGAAGTACACCGGCCAGGGCTACAAGGTGTTCCACTGCAAACTCGACAAGCATACGAAGGGATTCTGGCGCGACACCCGCCCGCTGTCGTATATGATCAATGCGGATGTCAATATGACGAATTTCGGCGACCACCCGAATCTGAATCCGCGGAATCCCGCCGGCAAGAAGATCACATCGATCAAAAGGCCGTCGAATATTTTCCTCTTCACCTGCATCAATAAAGCCTTCGACCGCCATCCGAACGGAGCCGAAACCGATGGCGCGGCCGTCGGATATGCGAACTCCATCGACCGTTTCGATTACTATTCGTCGAACTGGGCGCCGTTCGGAGAGTTCGGGCAGGGGCTGTATATCGACGGCCACGGCGGCGGCACCAACATCGCCACGGTCGACGGCAGCGTCCGCAACTACAAGTACTACGACATCGTCGGCTACTGGATTTTCGGCACGGATTATACCTCGGCCCGGCAGCATTACGACCTTACCTACCCCGACAATCAGTGACCGCTCCGGACGGAGACCGGCGGAAAAGAGTTTGAAGAGAAAACACGGAAACCGTATCGGAGTTGAGACATGAATCGATGGATGGTTTCGGCGGCGCTCATCGCCGCCGCGGGGGTACTGTATGCCGAAACGGTCCGGTTCGATGATGAGCCGCAGAAGATGCTGACCGTGAAAACACGGCGGAAGGAGATGAAAACCGTTCCGCTGTTCGACGGCGGCGGCAGGACGAACTTCCGGTTCGCCGCCGAGTTCCAGACTTTCAATTTGAATCCGGCCGGGCAGCACTGCGGGTTCCTGCTGGTCGGGAGCAGGCGCAAGCTTCATCTGCTGACGCGCGGCGACACGGTCAACTATGTTCCGCTCTCCGGCGGCGAAGAGGCGATAGGTCCGATCGCACCGAAGCTCTCCGGCACGCTGTCAAACGCATGGACGAAGCTCGAACTCGAATACCGCGGCGGTTTCATCGAAATCAGCTGCAACCGGAAGTATGTCGGCAGCATCGACTTCGATCTCGGGGAACTTGCGGAGGTGCAGGCTTACGGATACCGCGGCGACCTCGCGCTCCGCAGCGCCTCGCTCGAGGAGCTCGAGGCGGCGAATACGGCGGCCGACCCGGCGGCTCCGCCGATTCTGTATGCGCCGTTCGACGGTACGGCCGACGCGGGGCCGGTCAGGGCGGCGGGGAGCGGCGGCGTCTCGTTCGAACCCGGTTTGAGCGGTCAGGCGGCAGTGATCCGCACCCTGCGGAACGGAAACTCCGGGATCTGTTTCCCGGTCCGGCTGAATCCGTCGCAGGGGGCGTTCAGCTTCTGGTTCCGGCCGGACTGGGAGGGCGAGGTGCGCGATTCGATGCCGTGGTACCATTTGCTTACCGGGCAGGATGAGAGCGGGAAAAACGCCGTGAACATCTTCTGGTGGAACTGGCTGCGCGCCGATTTTCCGCGCCGCGGCGATCTCGAGCCGGTTTCGCTGGCCCGCATGATGCGGGCGATCAATCACCCCGGCGACTGGATTCATCTCGCGTTCGTCTATGACAACAGCGGCTGGAGCACGATCTATGTCAACGCTCTGCCGTACAAGATCGGTTCGACCTGGATGGATGAGAAACCGGTCCGGATCGGCAACTTCGATTTCGGCAAGGTGAAACAGCTGCTGGTCGGCTCCGCGCCGGAGACGAACGGTCTCGTCCGCGCGGCCGACGGAGCGATCGATGAGTTCAAAGTTTACAACCGCCCGCTGACCTGGCGGGAGGTCTCCGCCGAATTCCGCCGCTTCGTCCCGTTCGACCTGATGCTTGACAAGGCCGCCTTTACGACCGATGAGGAGGTTGTCCTCGAAGTCGCTGCGGCTCCGGCGGATTTCTACAGCGTGCCGAAGCCGGACGGATACGATCCGGACGAACCGCTCGCGGCGCGGAAACTCACGCTGAAGCTCTGCGACCCGGAGGAGAAAAAGGTGTTGTGCCGGGGCTCCTTCAATCCAGTCGGGACAACCGGCGTGCAGCGCTTTGCCCTGCGGGCCGGAAAGCTGCCGCAGAAGCTCTACCACCTGCAGGCGGAGATCGAAAACCCGGAGGGAGTTCCTGCCCGGCGGAGTTTCCCGGTGACCGTCTACCGCCCGGAGTATGAGCGGAAAACCGCCGCTGCCGGAACGGAGCTGAAGATCGGAGCGCGGATTTTCACCCGTGATCTGACCGCTCCTCCGCTGAGCGGATTTCTCGCGGATGCGCCGGTCCGGCAGGGCAGTTCCGAGGCCGGGAAGTACACAGAGGCCGGGGAACGCAAGGGGAACCGTTTCGCTTTCGAGATTCCGTTCGGGGCCATGCACCGCCGGGGCAGGCCGGTCCTGCTCGAAATCGAGTGGCCCGACGACAAACCGCGCTCGATGGGGCTCTATCTGTATGTGAAAAGCGATGAGGCGATGCATCGCGACCGCCTCGAGGGCGGCATTCAGGCCGGGGACGAGTATCCGAACTCCGGCAGGATGGTGAAGACGCGTTATCTGTTCTACCCCGGTGAATCGCGCTATCTCTTCGAGGCGCGCACCATGATTGACCATCTTCCGGCCGCCGTGTCGCGGGTCAGCGTCTACGAACTGCCGGAGGGGCTGCCCGGACTTGCCGTGAAAATGCCGGACGGCTGCCGTCCGCGCAGCTTCGGCCATCTCGACGAGGACCAGACCGTCGATATGACCTTCGGCTACGACATTGAGAGCCGGGTCCGGAGCCCGTTCCGCACCGGGCGGGTGGCCGACCGTCTCGCCGAATACATGAACTACACAGGGCAGAATATGCTTTCGTACTCGCTCCTTCGCTACGACTTCTGCTTCTATCCGCTGAACAACTATGTCGGGAACGGGCTTCTGCCGTATGCGCCGGGCGATGTGCCGCTCTTTCTCCGCATGCTGCACGGCAGCGGCATCGATTTCGTATCGAGCGTGAACATCTACAATCTGCCGGAGTTCAACCTCCAGCCGCAGAACCGCGCCGCGCTGCGCGAAAAGGGATTTCTGCTTTACGATTACAGGGATGAAGCCGCCGAATCGGCCGCGCCGAACTTTTTCCACCCCGAGGCGCGCCGGCTGATTCTCGATCACATCCGGAGGATCGTCGGGCGGTACGGCAATCTGCCGGGTTTCCGCGGGATCGACCTCTGGGGCGGTTTTACGCTGAATGCCGAACACGGCTACGACAACTGGACCGCCGGCGAATTCGCGCGGTTGCGGAACATCGCGCTGCCGGAGTCGATGAAGGAGCGTTACGAACTGCTGAACGGCCGTTACCGCGATGAATGGTTGAAATTCCGGGCCGACGGGCTCACCTCCTTCCTGACCGAAGTTGCGGCGGTGGTGAAGGCCGCGAATCCGGCGCTGTCGACGGTCCTGTCGGTCAGCGGCGAACCGCTGCGCGGCAGTTATGCGTTCGAGAGCGGCGACGGCATCGACACGGCGAAATGGTATTATGAAAACAGCGCGCTCGACCTCGGCGCCGCGGCGAAAATCCCGGGCTTCCGGCTCGCGGCCATGCGTTTTGCGACCGACTATCGCTGGGCGAAGCATTGGGGCAAGCCGGAGTCGACCATCGACGAGCAGCTCTACGACTTCGAGCGCATGAAGCCGTTCGGTCCGGCCGGCGTGGCCAACAGCTATCTGCAATACTTCGAGACCTTCAACGATTCGCTGCAGCCGGATGTGTTCAAGGCTTACTTCCAGAATGCGGACGTCAAGCCGCACGGGCGGTTCTTCCTGAAGGAGCTGGTGTTCAACGTCGCGGCGGCCGACGCCTCCCGGATTCTCATCGGCGCGCAGCCGATCGGGACCTGGGGGCGCGACGCCGAAGCGCGCGAGTTCGCCCGGGCCTATACGGCGCTGCCGGCCGAACCGTTCACGCTCGCCGAAGGACCGCACGACCCGGTGACCGTCCGCTATTTCGAGGCGAAGGACGGCACCTATTTCTATGCGGCGAGTTTGCTCTGGGACGCCGGCGCAGTTACGCTTTCGCTCCCGGCGGACACCATTGTCACGGATCTTTCGACCGGAGAATCGCTGGCGGTTCCGCCCGACGGCAAATTGACGCTGCCGCTGAAGGCGTACGAACTGCGCAGTTTTTTCACTCCGGGCAAAGTTGCTCCGAAAGTTGAAGGCGCGCAGATTTCGGAGCGCCAGCGGCAGGCGGCCGCAAAGCGCCTGAAGGAGCTCGACAGGACCTTGGAGTTTCTGCGGAAGGCCGGGCTCGCATCCGACAGGGCCGAGAAGAAACTCGGGGAAGCGAAGCGCGCCGTCGGGCGGAACGAGTACGCCGAAGCGCACCGGCTGCTGTTTTCGAAGCTGCTGAACGGCGTGATCCGGCAGTTGCCGCCGGCGGAAAACGGCCATTTGCTGAAGCGGCAGGAGATGATCCGGGCGTCGCGTTTTGCGGTGAACTGCGGCAGCGGCGAGTATGACTATTATGTGGCGAAGGACGGCACGCTCTTCTTCCCGGATCATCCGTGGGACGGCGTTTACGGCTCCGTCAGCGACGGCAGCCAGATCGGGCGGGCGATTCAGAACATCGAAGGTACCGACGACCCCGAACTCTATGCGACGGAGGCGTACAATCTCGACGCCTACCGGTTCAAGGTCCGCAACGGCGCTTACACGGTGAGGGTCTATCTGAAGATCGGCTACGAACCGAATGCAAAGGAGGGGAGGGGAGTCTTTACGCTGACGGTCAACGGGCGCAGATTCCTCGACAACTTCGACCTGTTCCGGGAGACGGGCAGCTTCAACCGGGCGATCGTGCGTGAAATGAAAGGCATCGAAGTGACGGACGGCATGCTGACACTCGACTTTACGGTGCCGGACGGAGTGCATCCGTCGGTGCGTTTCCTGAACGCGATCGAGGTGATTCCGGAATAGGTGCTCCCCCGGTCCGGTGCAGACGGATGGTTCCGGTTTGCGGCTGAAATGCGCCGCGGGCCGGAACTCATTTTTTTCCCGGCTGAACGGCGATGAGGCAAAAATACGGATTCGCGCATTTCCGGCGCTTGTTTTTTTCCCTGACCGGAATTATGTTATTCCGGATATCTGTTATGATGGGCGGAGATATGCCGCGCAGCCGTTTTCCGTCCGCTTCCCGAAATATGTGAAAGGCAGGCAGCAATGACGGTTATCGATGCCGTGAAGCAGGATGCCGGACCCGGTGTCTTCGCATGGAAATTTCCGGGAGTCTTCGAGCGGGACGCCGCTGATCGTTTCGGAGTCGCAGGAGACGGTCCAGCCGCAGGGCGGGAAGGTGGTCTGCCCGTTCTGCCCCGGCCGTCATGTTTCGAGCCCGGCCGATGGTCCGGGGCTGATCTCGATCGTGAAAACGGTGACGGAGGAGTCTCCCCTTTTCCGCCGAAAACTGGTTTATCCGGAAAGCGCTCAAGCTCGATATTCCGTGGAAGACCGCCGGACCGATGCCGCTTGAAGACCCGAATTCCCGGATCATGCTGCCGGTCAATGCCCGAACTGCGGCGGCAGGATTTTTGCTGGTGCTTCTGTGCGGGTGCGGTACGAAGTTGAGTTGATGGAAAGGAGACGCGAAATCATGTCAGGCAAATCGAAACTGGTATGGCCGGTCATCACGCTGCTGCTTCTCGGGATGACGGCGGCCGCCGGGCTGCTGCTGGTGGAAAATCCGGAGCGGGACACCGGATTCTGGGTCACCCTCGTGCCGATCATGCTGGCTGAGGCCATGTTCGGATTTTCGTTCGCCGATCTCGGCAGCCGTCTGAAGGAGAGCTTCGGGCTGTTCCGCGCCGGCAGCGGTGTGGTGGTGGTCGGCTATTTTATTTTCACGATGATCATGATTCCCGTCTATGGGAACGGCATTTCGACCCGGACGCTCCTGGTCGTGCAGATCATCGGCTTCGGCGTCACGCTGATCATGCAGCTGCTGTTCGGCCTGGCCGGCCGGGCGGCGGTTGAGGGGGTGACCGGTTTTGCGGTGACGGAACGGAACAAGACCGGCTTCAAGCTTGAGTCGGCCGCTCTGCTGTCGGAGCTCAAAACGCGTTTCCCGCGGGAGACGGAGCTCCTGAGGGAAAGCGGCCGGCTGGCCGAAGCGGCGCGGTTTGCGGCCGAGAGCGTGAAGGCCTCCGCCCACATCGACGACAAAATCTGCGACGGCTTCCTGAAACTGCGGGCATCCGCGGCAGAGTATCCGCCGGAACGGATGCTCGAGGAGATGCGCGCTTTGCGCGAGCTCTTCCGGCAGCGCGAGGAGCTGATCAAAAATCTTCGCTGACCGGCCTGTGCCGCCCGCCGTGCCGGGCGGCGGTTGAGGGCATGGGGACTATCTGGCGTTCAATTCCCGGGCGAGGCGGCCGGGATAGGTTTCTGCGTCGGGAGCGGCGGTTCCGGCTCCTTTGACCGCGGCGCCGAAGGTGATGCTGTCGCCGATGCAGAGAATGCGCTTCGGCTTCCATTGTTCGGCTTTGATCCGCTTCGCGATGGCGTCGGCCAGGCGGAAATAGCCGTTCGGAGTCGGGTGTACGCCGTCCTCGTTGCCGGAGTTGGCCGGATTGCGGATGAGACTGGCCGCGTCGGTCGTGGCTTTCCCGAGGATTTCGGTGGTTTTCAGGAGGGGGATGCGCTGCGCTTCGGCCACGGCCGCGACGATTTGGTTGGCGCGGCGGACCTTGTCTTCGGCGGTTTCGCGGCGGAAGAAATCGGCTTTGTGCCGCTTCTGCATGAGCTCCTGGCAGGCGTTCGGGATTTCGCAGAGCAGGAACTCGGCGCCGGAGGCTCTGGCGGCCTCGGCCATCGCGGTCAGGTTTTTCTCGAACTCTTCCGGCGGGACGAGGTTGTAGCTGTTCAGGTTGTCGTTGGTTCCGACCATCAGGATGATGAGGTCCGGCCTGTTTTTATCGAGCTCCTGCCGGAAAATTTCGCGCAGTTGCCGCGAGTTCCAGCCCGAATGCCCGGCATTGACGACTTCGACGCCGCGAACGAAAAATGCCGCGAAAAAAAGAATCGCGGCCGACAGAAGTTTTCGGAATTTCATAGACAGACTCCTCCGCGTTGGTTGCGTGGATACTATACCGCATGGGGCGGTTTTATGCAAATCGCCTCTCAGGGGCTCGAAAGCGGAAAGCTGATTTTGTTGACGAAGCCGTGCGGATGGTTGTCCGGTTTGTCGGCCAGCGTGACGATATCGTTTTCGACCGTGTAGAGATAATCGGTCCGAAAGGCATCCGGCGAAACGGCCGGACCGGACCGGGTCGGGCAGACGCAGGTGCCCGGCTCCGACAGATATCCGCCGTCATGGAGTGTTTTCAGGTCCGGAGGCAGGGAATGTTCGTCGGCAAGATATTGCTCCAGCATGAATTGCAGCTGCCTGAGGTTATTCCGGCACGCGATGCGTTTGGTGGGTTCCCGGATTCCGTTGGCCGGGAGAATACAGCCGAGAATGAAAAGGACTGCAAACATGACAGTGGCGCGGAACAGATACCTGCCGCGCGGTTTGTGAAAGACGGCCAGAATAAGATCAGCGAACATCCAGATCAGCAGCCCTGCGAAGGTGATGCTGTGGATGATGAGATACTTTGTTTCTTCTTCGGCGAGATCGCTGTCCACTGTGATGTTCAGCAGAATGAGCGGCAGGAATTTGAACATCCAGATTACCGGAGTCAGTTCCGCTTTATCCTGTCCGGCATGTTCTGAAACCGATGCCTCGAGACCGGACTGAATGATGGTGAGTCCCCCGAATACCAGCAATGCAGACACGGCACGCGGCCAGAAATACGGTGCGTATTGCGGTAGAAGGCTTTCGGGAAAGATCCGGTAGGAACCGATGAAACCGATCAGCCCCCAGAAGATGAGCCCCAGCCCCAGCAGAATGGTCCATTTTCCCCATTGTGGAAAATTGCCGATGGATTTGTCGAACCGCAACACCTGCCAGGTGCCCAGGCCGACACCGAGGCTGCCGAGTGCAATACCAAAAAATTGCGGCAGAAATAGCGTTACGGCTAAAAATAGCTGTGCAACGACGAGAAATCCGGCAACGAAAAAGATAGGCAGCTTTTGTCTCGTCATTTTCAAATCCTCCGCTCAGCGGCGAATCGGATTCGGGCGCAGGAACGGCGAGCTCGGCATCGTACTGCGGCTCGGCCGCTCCGAGCGTTCGATCGGCGACGGGCGGTTCTGCCGGGCGGAAGGCGTGCTTCGCGTCGAGCCGGAACGGTTCGCGCTTTCGCGTTCCGCCCCCGTACCGGGCGATGGCGATGCTGCGGAAGGGACCGGATTCGGGCGCGGCCGTATTTTCGGCGCGCTGCCGACGGACAGCGGCCCGATGACCTTCCCGCCGGAGTCGTGCACGAACTGCGGAGTCTCCCCTTTGCACGGGACTTCGGTGAAGGTCGAGGCTCCGTTTTTCTGGAAGATGACCGTATTGCCGGTTTCTATCAGCACTTCGGATTTTCCGCCGGGAGTCGTGACGATCGTCGCATCGCCGATTTTCACCGAACCGACGAGTGAACCCGGATTCAGCGGCTTTGCCTGTTCCGGCTGTTCCGCTGCGGGGGCCGGGGCTGTGGTTTTGACGGCCGATTCGCCGGCCCAGACCGAGATGCAGCCGAACAGCACAGCGGTTCGAAGGAGAACGGACAGCTTTTTCATGATCACACCTCCCTTTCTGATTCAATATAGTTTGATAAACCGAATAGTCAAGACAGTATGTTGAAATTTGCCGCACTTTCTTCGAGCAGCCGGAGAAAGAGGGAGGCGTGCCAGCCGTCCGCGGCGGCATGGTTGAGCCGCAGCGAAACCGGCAGGAGCGTCCGTCCGTCGGCGGACTCGTATCTGCCCCAGGTGATGACCGGGGCGAGACAGCCGGCATCCTGAAGCTCAAGCGAAAAAGCCGTTGTCGGGAACCACGGCAGGCAGGAGAGATGGACCAGATTCGGCGGAAATTCGCCGAGCAGGATGCCGCGTTCCCTGCTGCGGCGTTCGAGGTCGGCGGTCAGCGCGTCATAGAAATTGCGCGCGTCCGGGTCGTAGGGAGTGCAGAAGCACGAAAAGGTGTGGTCCTCTTCATGGAAAAACGGCAGCGAGGGAGAGACGTACTCCCAGTATCCCGGCCGCCCGTCCGCATCGACGGCGGTGCGGAATTCGGGGATTCGGTTCACGGTCTGCGTCACGAGCACGGCGAGCGCGGGATAGCTCCGCACCCCGGTTCGCCGGCAGGTGTCGAGAAAGCTCCGGATGTTGACTTTGGCGGTCAGGTTGAAGGAACAGCCCGACTTCCGGTAGTGCTCGAAATGGCTCCGGCGCGGCCAGTTTCCGGGATCGAACGGCAGGAATTCCGCTTTTTTCATAAAATCGTCCTCCTCTTTCCGGAAAGATACCACGGCGGAGAGGATTCGTCAAGTCCGGCATTTTCGATTTTCGGGGAAAGTGTTCTCCCGGACTTGACTTCGCGGGAGGCGGCTGGTATATTCCTGACATATGATACCATGAATGGAGGAATCTGCAATGATGGAAAATCAGTTTGACGGCCCGAACGGGGGAGGCAGCTTCAACAATCACGACTTCATGCCGGTCGACTCCTGGCGGATTTTGCGGATCATGTCCGAATTCGTCGAGTCGTTCGAGGATATGAGCCAGCTGCCGGAGCGGCTGGTCGCCGTGTTCGGTTCGGCGCGCACGGCGGAGGACAATCCGGATTTCAAGTCGGCATGTGCGCTCGGCAGGCTGCTGGTGGAAAATGGATACGGCGTCATCACCGGCGGCGGTCCCGGCATTATGGGCGGGGCGTCGAAGGGAGCCTTCGACGCGGGCGGCAAGTCGGTCGGGCTCAATATCGAGTTGCCGATGGAGCAGCACCCGAACCATTACCAGACCAATTCGCTTTCGTTCCGCTACTTCTTCGTGCGGAAGGTCTGCTTCCTGAAATATTCGACGGCGATCATCGTGTACCCGGGCGGCTTCGGCACGCTCGACGAGCTCTGCGAAGTTCTGACCATGATCCAGACCGGCAAGATCAACCGGATTCCGGTGATCCTGGTCGGCAAGGATTTCTGGAGCGGGCTGCTGCACTGGTTCAAGAACGTGCTGGTTAAGGAAAAGACGATCTCTCCCGCGGATATGGAGCTCTTCCACCTCGTCGATTCGGCGGAGGAGGCGGTCAGCTATCTCCTGATGTGTCACCGCTTCGGCTTCCGCACTACGGTCAGGCAGTGACGGTGCTGCCGTGCCTTGCCGTCTCCGGGGGCCGCGGATGCAGGTTCCGGAGAGCGGGCGCAGCGGGCCCGCCCGCCGCACCGTAACTTCCCGGAGGCACGGTTCTTCCGGGCTGCGGCCTTTCCGCGCGTTTCGCTGAAGCGGCGGAAGAGCGGCAGGGGGGGGCGGATTCCGGCGGTTCTGCCGCTTTGCGTGCCGGCAATCGTACCGGCGCTCTGTTCCCGCATGAAAACGCCCCGGAATCCATGTCGGATTCCGGGGCGCGTCTGTTCCGGCGGTTTACTTTTCCGGGAAGAACAGGATCTTCTGCTGATCGAGCTCGACCCGGACCTTCTTCGCCTTTTCGAAGGTGCCGCGCAGCAGTTCTTCCGCCAGCGGGTCCTCGATGAAGCGTTCGACCGCGCGCCGCAGCGGACGGGCGCCGAACTCCGGTTCGTACCCCTTCGCGATCAGGAAGTCCTTGACTTCGTTCGAGATCTCGAAGTCGAGCCTGCGGCCGAGCAGCCGCTCGCGCAGCTTGCCGAGCTCGATGTCGATGATTGCGAGCAGGTCCTCCTTGTTCAGCTTCCGGAAGACGATGATGTCGTCGACGCGGTTGATGAACTCCGGCTTGAAGAACTTCTTGGCGATGCCGAGAAGCTTTTCATCGGCATTGACCGACTCGATGGAGTCGCTGCCGAAGCCGAGCGGCCCGGAACCCTTCGCTAGCTGTTCCGCCCCGACATTGCTGGTCATGATGATGATCGTGTTGCGGAAATCGATGCGGCGGCCGAGCGTGTCGGTGATTCGCCCCTCCTCGAGAATCTGCAGCAGCATGTGCATGACGTCCGGGTGCGCTTTTTCGATCTCGTCGAACAGCACGACCGAATACGGGCGGCGGCGGACCTTTTCGGTCAGCTCTCCGCCTTCCCCGTGGCCGACGTAGCCCGGCGGCGAGCCGACGAGACGCGACACGTTGAACTTCTCCATGTATTCGGACATATCGACCTGGATCAGCGCGTCCTGGTCGCCGAACATGAACTCCGCCAGCGCCTTGGCCAGCAGCGTTTTGCCGACGCCGGTCGGTCCGAGGAAGATGAACGATCCGATCGGGCGCGCCGGATTCTTCAGGTCGGCGCGGCTGCGGCGCAGCGCGCGGGAGATGATTCCGACCGCGTTGTCCTGCCCGATGACGGTTTTCTTGAGTTCGGACTCCATCCGGAGCAGCTTCTTGCTCTCGCCTTCCTCCATCTGCTGAAGCGGGACGCCGGTCAGTTTCGCCACCACGGCGGCGATATCGCTTTTGCTGATGACCGTCTTCTTCTCGGCGCACTCCTGCCGCCACTTGTCCTGCAGATCCTGCAGATTGCGCTTGAGCTCGCGTTCACGGTCGCGCCACTTGGCGGCGGCTTCGAAGTTCTGCTCGACGATCGCGGCCTCCTTGTTCGCCTTGGCGGACTCGATCTCCTGCTCGGCGAGCGTGGTGTCGGGCGGCGGGCAGACGCTGCTGATCCGCGCCCGTGCGCCGGCCTCGTCCATGACGTCGATCGCCTTGTCCGGCAGGAAACGGCCCGTGATGTAGCGGTCGGAGAGCTTCACCGCCGCTTCGAGCGAACCTTTCGCATACTGCACGTGGTGGTGTTTCTCGTAGGTTTCCTTGAGCCCTTCGAGGATCTTGATCGAATCCTCGACGCTCGGCGGATTGACCAGCACCGGCTGGAACCGGCGTTCTAGCGCGGCGTCCTTTTCGATGCCCTTGCGGTATTCGTCGAGCGTGGTTGCGCCAACGCACTGGAGCTCGCCGCGCGACAGTGCCGGCTTGATGATGTTCGCCGCGTCCATCGCGCCCTCGGCGCCGCCGGCCCCGACGATCGTGTGCAGCTCGTCGATGAACAGAATGACCTTGCCGGAGTTGCGGACCTCGTCGATGACCGCCTTGATCCGCTCTTCGAACTGGCCGCGGTATTTGGTTCCCGCCACCATGAGCGGCAGGTCGATCGCATAGACCATCTTGTCCGCGAGCAGGTCCGGCACCTTCTTGGCGACGATCGCCTCCGCCAGCCCTTCGAGGATGGCGGTTTTGCCGACGCCGGCCTCGCCGATCAGGACCGGGTTGTTCTTGGTCCGCCGGCAGAGCACCTGGATCACGCGTTCGATTTCGTCCGTGCGCCCGATCACCGGGTCGAGTTCGCCCTTCGCCGCGAGATCGGTCAGGTTGCGCCCGAAGGCGTTCAGGGCGTTCAGCCCCTCCTGGCTGCTCTGCTGCGTTCCGCCCTGGCCGCTCTGCTGCTGCGGCGGGAGGTTCGGCGGTTCGGACTGGTCGTCATTGTTTTCGGGCAGGTAGTCCGAGTCGAGCGTCTTGATGACCGCCTGCCGCACCTCGTCGAGATTCACGTTCAGATTCTGCAATATCCGCGCGGCGGCGCTTTCGCCTTCGCGCAGGATCGCGAGCAGCAGGTGCTCGGTGCCGACGAAGTTGTAGTTCATCGCCTGCGCCTCGGTTGCGGCCAGCATCAGAACGCGCTTGAGCCGCGGTGTCAGCGGCAGCGGCCCGTCCGTCTGGGTCGCCCCGCCGATTCCGCAGGACTTTTCGACCTCCAGCCGGAGCTGGGCGAGATTGAGCCCGAGCGATTTCAGCACGTTGACCGCGACTCCCTCGTTCAGGCAGAGAATGCCGAGCAGCAGGTGCTCGGTGCCGATATGATCGTGATTGAACCGCTCGGCCTCCTGCTTCGCAAGAAGCAGGATCTGCCGTGCGCGCGGTGTCAGATTCCCGAAATTGTTGTCTTCTGGTTTTGCCATTATGCTCCTCCTCTCAAGTTGCATCAGCAGTTCAGGTTTAAGTCAATATAACCGCTTTTTTTCACAAATCAACTTGAAAAGTTAATCATTTTACTTTATACTATCGAAAAGCGTGTTTCCGGGAGGAATTTTATGAAGGAAAAGGTGATTGTCGCGTTGTCGGGAGGCGTGGATTCGTCGGTCGCGGCGGCTCTGGCAGTGCAGGCGGGCTGCGAGGTGATCGGCGTCACGCTGCGGCTGAAGCATCCGGACCCGGCGTTTTCGAGCGCGCAGCTCTGCGCGTCCAGAAACGACGAGGCCGCGGTGGAGCAGGTCGTGCGCGCGCTCGGGATCACGCACCGCTACATCGAGGGATTCGGGCGGTTCCGGGAGCGGGTCCTCGAGCCCTCGGCGCGCGAATATATGGCGGGCCGGACCCCGAATCCGTGCTGCGACTGCAATCTGCTGGTCAAGTTCGGCATCCTGGCCGACCTGGCGGAGGAGCTGGGCGCAGCGCGTGTGCTGACCGGACACTATGCGAAGCTTTCGCACGAAACGGCCGGGGCCGTGCTGCGGCGCGGCGACGATCCCCGGAAGGACCAGAGTTATTTCCTGTACCGGCTGACTCAGCGGGAGCTCGGGAAACTGTCGTTTCCGGTCGGCGCGATGGAGAAGAGCGAGGTTCGCAGGATCGCGGCCGGGCTCGGGCTCGTCACTTCGCAGAAGCCGGACAGCCAGGACGCCTGTTTTCAGGTCGGCGGCGAATGCTTCGGCGAGACGCTGCGGCGGCTCTGCGGCCTGGCCGCGAAACCGGGAAGATTTGTCTATCGCGGCCGGACGGTCGGCCGTCATGCGGGCGCGCACGCTTTTACGATCGGCCAGCGCAAGGGACTGAACGTTGCGCTCGGCGTGCCGGCCTATGTCGTATCGATCGACCCGGAGTCGGGGGATGTGCGGCTTGAAACCGATCCGGAGGCGCTGCTTTCGCGGAGCTTCACCGTCCGCCGCGCGGCGTGGCAGCTCGGGGTGCCGCCCGGGGGCGATGAGATGGAAGTGCAGATCCGTTACCGCAGCCGCGCGGTTCCGTGCCGGATCGAGCCCGGCGCGGACGGCGGGCTCCGGGTGGTTCCGGCCGATCCTCTGCGGGCGGTCACGCCGGGACAGGCGGCGGTCTTTTACCGCGGCGATGTTCTGCTCGGCGGGGGAGTGATCGACCATGCTGATTAAGCTCGTTCTGGTCGGCCGGCTGAAGGACCGCGCCATGCAGGCGCGCTGCGACGAGTTCGCCAAATGGCTTTCGCCGTATGCGAAACTCGAGGTCGTCGAGCTGCCCGATTCGACCGTTGCGAAGGAGGGGCTGGCCATCCTGAAGTCTCTCGGGCGGGAGCGGAACGCGGCGGTCGTCGTTCTGTCGGAGGAGGGGCGCGAATTCACGAGCGTGCAGTTCGCCGAAAAACTCGGCTCCTGCGACCGCAAGATTGTTTTCGTGATCGGCGGCCCTTACGGGCTTGCTCCGGAAGTCAAACAGCGCGCCGATTTGCTCTGGTCGCTCTCGAAGCTCACCTTCACGCACGAACTGGCCCGGCTGCTGCTTTTCGAGCAGTTGTTCCGGGCGACGAACATCCTGCACGGCGGCAGCTACCACAATCCGTAGCCTGACCTGAGTCTGTCTGGTATTGTTTTCGGCTGCGGTTATTTTCCTGTTTCGCATTTTTGGTCTTTTTTTGTTTTCCCTCTTGACATTATTGTGGTTTTTCCTTCATAATAAAATAGACGCCGACCGGTCATTTTAGTGGAATTGAAGTTCCAGAAACTGAAACCGAACAAGAAGGATTGCTGCGTATGAAACCGGAAAAATTCACTCTGATTGAGTTGCTGGTGGTTATTGCGATCATCGCGATTCTGGCCTCCATGCTGCTGCCCGCGTTGAATCAGGCGCGCGAAAGGGCGTATCAGACAACCTGCATTTCGAACTTGAAACAGATCGGGACGACCATGCAGGGATATGCCGATGACTTCGGATTCTTTCCTGACGTGGGATATTCCGGGAAGGCGACCGGAATCTGGCGCGATTATCTGTTGAAAACCATGTTCAAAAGTTCCGACAAGCTTTTCTGGAAGATGATGAGCTGTCCAAGCCGCGCCCGGGAGAAAAGCGGCGGAAGCGGCAGCGACGCTTACGGCATGCAGATCAACTGCGGATATAAAAGGAACAGCTGGAAACCCGGCGGAAATACGCCGCCTTCCTCCTATATGCTGGTCTGTGACGCGATGTGGCCGAATGTGGCGAGCTGGTATGAACAGTCGATCCGGCTCGAATCCTTCCGGCACAACCTTTTCATCAATGCCGTTCTGCTCGACGGGCATGTGTCGTCGGCGAAAGCGGTGATTCCTGAACCGCATAAGAACAGCCGCAGCAAAGACAATATCTGGTGGGATTGATGGTTACTATGAAATACGACAGGTACAGACTGACCGGAGTGATTTTCATTCTGTCGTGCTGCTTCTTTCCGCTCCGGGCCGGAACGTTTCAGACTGTTTTTGCCGATGGCGCGGCGGGATGGACCGTCAGCGGGGAATCATCCGCCTTGGTTCGGAAGAGCGGCGGAACCTGTTTCGATTCCGCCGCCGCCGTTTCGGAGGCGTACCGGTATCTGACGCTCACGTCACCGGAAATTATGGACGGCGATTTTTCCGTCGCATTCACCTTCCGCATCACACGTTTCGACCATTGGAACAGTATGCGGATTTCGGTCGGTTCGGTTCGAGGAAGCAATTGGAGTGCCGCGCTTTATCGTGCAAACGAGAAGCAGGGACAGGAACTGTTCCGCTGCGTGACGGCAACCGGCGGCAAAAAGACGGAAAAATCCGTTCCGACCGGGGCGTCTGCCGGAACACTGAAAATCGAACGAAAAAATTCAGAGCTCGTCTTTTCGTTCCGTCCGGACGGGCAGGAGGAATTCCGGGAGCTGCATCGGATCGGAGGAGGGGCTTTCACCGGTCCGGCAGCGGCATCCATATCGTTCGATACTCCGCCGAAAACTGGTGCCGTAGTTCAATTGGAGAATTTTATTCAAAGTTGGAGCCGGGATGAAATCAGCGCTTTCGCCCCTGTTTATCTTCCGCGTCGGACCATCGCGGAGGAAAAAGACGGGTCGGTACGTCTGGTTGTTCTCGAAAACGGCAGCCGGGAGACGGACGGGAGTGTCCGCATCGCTCCGGGCGGCCGTGCCGTCTACGGCTTCCGGGGGCCGGTCAACCTGAAAGATCACCGGATCGAGTGGAACTCGGAAGGTGCGATCAAACTTTCAGCCGTTCAGCCCGGAAGCGCCGAGTCCGTCGAGCTTGGCGAAGTGATTCTGTGGGATACGGTTCCGACCGGATGGAAAAGGCGTGCCGCCGACCTCGGCGGACTCGTCAGCCGGAATCAGAACCAGCGCGGCTGGAATCATCCGCATCTGAGTTGCGACAATCTTTTTTTCGTGACGGTCGTTCCGGCAGCGGACCGGGAGATCCGATTCGGCGGCCTGATTTTTTCAGCTTCGCCGCTCCGGATGGCGAAGCCGTTTCAGGCGGCCGCGTCTCCGGCAGGAAAGATCATTCGGAAAGGCGGCGCGTCGATGCTGACCTGGGAGGTTCCGGCCGGTGCGGACGGCTGGTTCGGCAAAGCGAAGGGGCCGTTTTCGGCCGGGGAATTTCGCGTGTTCGGGGAAATTCCGTATACGCTTTCTCCGACGGTGCTTTCTCCGGAGTGCCCGTCGATTTCGATTCCGGTTGGAATCCGTGCCGGCATGATCCATTTTCTTCATGCCGCCGGGCCGCAGGAACCGGAGGCATCGCCGCTGGCCGCCTCCTATCTGATTGTTTATGAAGATGGGACGACCGAGACCGTTTTTGCGGTTCTCCGTTGGAATTGCGGTGTCTGGTCCGACGGGTTTCTGCCGCGCGGAAAGGCTGATTTCACCTGGTGGGGACCGCCGGGATTTACGCGGGGGGCGGCTCATTATCTGCCGAAGCCGCCTTATTCTGTCACCTGGAACACACTTTATTCGGCGCGGATCATGAATCCGTATCCGTGGAAAACGGTTCGCCGGATTATCGCCTGCCAGATGCCCGGAGATACACGGCGCTTTGCTGTCCTCGGGATCACCGCCGGTTCTCCGGAAGAGGCCCGCATTGCGCTCGTCGAACCGGATGAAGCGACGTTTGAGCCCGGCAAGCCTCTCGGCGTCACCGTCGTCGGTGCAACGGCGATTCCGGGTGCAGACGGCGAAAGCGTGGTTCCGGTCCGGCAGGTCAAGCCCGGTGTTTCCTCCGAGATCGGCAGTGTGGCGATTGCCGTTCGCGGAACGTTTTTCGGCGGTCGCACGACAGTGGTGCCGGATGCTTCAGCCGGGGCAGGGCCGGTCCGGCTCGTGGCGGGGATCGCCTCAAGCAGTCTGCTCGGCCTTATGCCGGCCTCTTCTCCGGCGGACCGGCCCTTTCATCTGACCATGATCGCGGGAGGCGGGGAACCGCGAGGCGACTTCGAACGGATTCGCCGTCTCGGTTACGATTCGGTCAAGATTCACCTGCCGTGGGTCGAGAACGTACCGGGCCGGGTGGAATGGCCCGGCTGGCGGGAACGGATTGAGCGCATTGCTTCCGAGAAGCTTAAAATCGGATTTCGCAATCACATCGGAGCATCCCAGCCTGAATATGTCCGGAAAGGCGCCGCCTTTCTGGTCGAATATGCACCGGGAGAGGCGCCGAGGCCGCTCCCGGAACCCGACCCGGCCGATCCGCTCTACCGGGAAAGTGTTGTCAACTACTACCGGGAGAGTGCGAAACTCGCCGCCTCATATCCCGATACCGTATTCAGCATCAACGCAAACTACGGTATCCGCGGCGGGCTCGGCGTCAAGAAGCTGAAGGTCGGCGCTGTGACGCTGAAAAACTTCCGAGAAAAACTCGCCGCCGAATTCACTCTTCCCGAATTGAATGCGAAACTCGGTACGGCGTTGACCGGTTTCGACGGCGTCACGCCGGAGCTGATCATGTCCGACCGCAGCGGAACGCTTCTGCCGCGTCTGGCGGCAATGAACATGGAGGATCTCGGCACGCTCCAGCGCGAGGTTGTCCGGGCGATCCGTGCGGTGGGTTGTTCCGCCCACCTGACGTTCAATGTACCGTTTCATCTGACCGAGCACAAGCTGCTCGGACTCAACAGTACCGAATATCTGAGGCTGTCGCGCGAATTTTCTCCCGGATCGATTTTCCACGAAACCAGCGACCGGTACTGCCTGAGCTTCAGCAAGTGGCTGCTCGCCGCACGCACGCTGAATCTGCCCTACGGCGATGAAGGAAACCAGCCGCCGCCCACTTATGAACACAATGTTCTGTCTTATCAGTGGATGGCGATGATGCAGTGTTACGACGCTCTCTACTGCCAGTGGTTCGGCGGACGCCCCGCCGCACAAAATATTGCATGGCTGAAACCGTATTACAAGCTTCTGTTCAACGCCGAATATTTGCCGGACCCGGTGGCGCTTGCTGTCAGCCTCGATACCGGATTTGCGGAAACTCCCGAAGTGTTTCGCCGGGGGCTGCACCAGACCACATCGGCGCATTATTCGCTGGCAAACCTGCTGCGTGTGCTGAATATCAATGCCGATCGTTATCTGGTCGACCGTTTCCCGGAACTTGACCGGAACGTGACCGCGCGGCTGCTGATCGATGATGTTACCCGTGATGTCGGTTCCGCATTCGGCGACCGGCTGGAGGCGTTCATGCGGAATGGCGGAACCTTTTTGGCCACGCTCGACACAGACTGCCTGAACCGGTATGCTTTTTTCCGTCGTTTCGGTGTCGACATCGGGGACGGGGGCAGGATTTCCGGCCGGGGAGTCGCCATTCGCAAAGGCGTTCGTGATATTGCCGTGAAGCAGGTCGGCAAAGGCAGGCTGCTGATTCTTTCCGGAAGCTGGGCGACCGGAAACTGGGACCCCGGAGAGCCGGAGGCGTATCTGGAGTTCGTTCGCGGTCTGATACTGCGGGAGGGCGCCTTCCGGCAGATTGTCAGGACCGATGTGACGGATGTGTTCGCCACGCCTTTCCGGGCGCCGGAAGGAGATATCCTCATTCAGCTGTTCAACATTACGGCGGAGCCGCGCCGGGTGACGCTGACCGTCGACCGGTCGGCAGCCGGACCGGATGATGTGATGTTCGACCATGGACGCGGTACGCTGCTGCCGGCGGATTATTCAGACGACGGCCTGTACGCCGCCGCTGAAGTTCCGCCCCTCGGAAGCACCCTGATCCGGGTCGGAAAAAAACGCTGAAAAACGGACCGTCAGCGTTCGGCCGTGATGCCGATGACGATCGGCACGGCGTCGGCTCCGGCCGATACGGCCCGGATCGAGCGGACCGGCTTCTCCGGGTGCGGATTTTTCCAGCCGGTCACGTAGGCGCCGATCCGGATGCCGTTCGGCTTGGCCGTTTCGGCGACGATGCTGCCGTTCGCGACCGGCGTGTTGCCGACCCAGTCGGCGCACTCCTTTCCGCCTTCGATCGGGATGTCCGCCGTACTGCCGTCCTCATAGGCGACGCGGTATTCGAACTGCTTCCCGGCCTGGCCGCCCCAGGCGGCGGCGTGCAGAAAATAGAGCTTCTTCACCTTGCCGCCGACCGGGATGTCCGTCGATTCAAGCGGAAAATATTTGATTGCCCCGGCCAGCACGATACAGCTTTTTCCGCCGTTCCGGCCCGGATCGATCACTTCGAACGGCACGCCGGCGAAGTTCCGTCTGCCGGTCGGGAATTCGCGGAAGTCCATCGCTCCCTGGTCGGTCCAGCCGCCTTTGCGGTCACCGGCGGTCTCGTCGCGAAAACCCATGTTCGCGGCTTTCGAGAGATCGAGCGCGAAGCAGTTCTCCGGTTCGGCCGGATACGGCTTGCGCGCGGCGCGGAACGCGGCCGCCTCCGCCGCTTCGACCGCGGCCAGCTCCCGGTCGAGCTTTTCATTCTCGGCATCGAGTTTCTTCTTCGCCTCCTCCGCCAGGCGGCGGACGGCGTCAAAGGTCAGGGCGGGAGCGTCGGCTCCTTCCGGCCGCGCCGTCGAGACGGCGATCAGCACTCGCTCCTGCGACGGCAGCGCGACCGGGAAACCGGCCCGCAGTTCGGCGGCGTTCCACTCCTCCCGGCCGGACGGGGCGAGCAGCGGCGCCATGCGGACCATGTCGGTCACGTAAAACTGTTCTCCCGGCAGGGAGGCCGGATGGAAATCGACGGTTCCGGCCGTGCGCGCATCCCAGTTGCAGAGGAAGTAAAGATCGGTTCCGCCGCGGCGGATGACCCGCGCCTCAACTTCGGCGAGCAGCTTTGTGTCGGAACCCGTTACCCGGAACGGAGCCCGGTAGCCCGATGCGTCGAGCGCTTTGTTCAGCTCTTTCGCCTGCTCCTGCGGCGGGAGCCCGGCCGGGATCATATGGATGTTCGGGCCGGAGAGCTTCGAATCGGCCAGTTCCCGGCCGTACGGATCGAATTTCAGCGAGCCTTCACCGGCCAGCACGATGCCGCCGTTCTTCGCAAACTCGCGCAGCTTCGCGGGTGTCTCCGCGAACGTGTGCGACGGGTAGGGGACCGCGATGACCTTGAAGGAGCCGGGGCCGCGCTCGATGAGTTCCTGTTCGGTGATGACCGCGACCGGCAACTGGCGGCGCAGGAAGGCGTCGTACCAGTTGAAGCAGTTCTGCTGGTAGGGGAACTTCTGGTTTCCGCTCACGGCATGCGGCTGCCGCCAGACCGACGGCAGCGAGTAGAGGATGCCGATTTCCTGCGTGACGCGCGGATACGGCAGCGCCGTTTCGGCCAGCCGCCCGATTTCGTTTGAAAAATCCTGAAAACCTTTCAGCGATTCGAACGGGTAGGCGTACGGATTCAGCAGTGCGGGCGGGACGCTCTTCGTCGTCTTCCGGGCGTCTTCAAGCGTCTTCCAGCCGTTGTTCTTATATCCCTGCCACCAGCAGTAGACCTGCGAGCCGGAATAGTTGTGGAACACCTCGAACCAGAACAGCGTCGGAAAGTCGCTGCGGCGGGCCGGCACCACGCCGAGCTTGCCGTGCGTGCGCTTGACGTAGGACTCCTGGTTCAGGATCGGTTTTTCCCCCGCGAAGCTGCGCGCGAGGTCGCAGTAGAACATGACCTTGATCTTCGAGTTGTTCATCACGTCGTCGAGGTAGCTTTTGCCGCTCTCGGCGAAGAGCCCGAACGGCATGCCGCCTTCGGTTCCGAACAAATCGGCCGCCTTCATGAGTTTGTGATAATCGATGCCGTTCTGCTCGTACCAGAGCGAGGCGACCGCGATTTCGATGTCGAAATAGACGTTCTTCCGGCGCGGGTCGACGCTTTGGATCGCGGCCTTTCCGTCGTTGAAGATTTCGACGAAACGGTCGCCGAGAAACATCATCCAGTCCGCCTTCATCGCTTTGCCGTTCCACGGCGAAAGGGCGGCGACGGCTTCGAACGAGTCGGGCGTTTCGCCGCCCCAGACGGCCCGGAGTCCGGCGAGCGTGCCGTACTTCTTCTTCAGCCATGCGCCGAAGCGCTTTTTATTTTCGGGGTGTTTCGAGTGATACCACTGCACCTCGTTGAAGAGTTCGTAGACCCACGGATTGGATTTCCCTCCGTCGAGCCAGTATTCGGCGCCCCCCCGGAAATAGGTGTTGTAAACGGCGCGTCCGACCGGCAGTTCCGGCACGTACGGCATAAAGCCGCCGTCATGGTAGAGCTCGGCCGGGTATCCGGCTTTTTTGATCCGCTCGCGCTGGTTCGCCATCGTGAAGAGGTGCAGCGCCGAGTAATCGACGATGAGCGGGATTCCGGCGATGCGGGAGCGGTGGCGGGCGCGTTCGCTCCAGTGCTGCGGATAGCCGAGTCCGAAGAGTTCGTCGGCCTGTTCCGGCGTGAGCGCGAGCTCGGCCAGGTACGGGTCGGCCGCCTGCCGCGCCGAGGTCGGCACGTGCAGCGAATTGAAGCCCATCTTTCCGGCGGTTTCGCGGCTCATGAGGTCCGTGAACACGTCGTTCGGGGCGAACGGCGGCTCGGCGTTGAATTTGCCGAACTCCCAGAAATTCTGCGAGTCGTTGACGCCGAGCATGAAAACCGGTTTTCCGCCGACGTAGAACGTGCCGTTTTTGATTTCGGGACGGGTGAAACGGTCGACGATCTCCGGCTTCGGCGCCGGCGGGGCGGCGAGCTGTGTGACTGCAAGGTCCCGGATCTGAAGATCCGCGTTCCATTCTCCGCCGAACGCGATCGAACCGGAGAGCGGGGCCGGGGCCTTGTACGAGCCGATTTCAACGTTGTTCAGCTTGCAGCTGACCGTGTCGCCGAGGATGTCGACCTCGAGTTTCAGGGGGCCTTTGGCATCGACTTTCCCGGTGTAATCGAATTCGGCAGCAGTCTCGCCTCCGGCCGTGACGAACTTCAGCGTGCCGGGGGAGGGCGGCGAAAAGACGAGCTTTACGAATTCCGGGTAGCGCCAGCCGACATAGAGGTCGAAGCGCGAGCCGGTCGGGCGGATGAGCTCGAAGCCGACCCGGTAATTTTTCCAGTTTTTTCCGTCGAGATAGAGAACCGGATTATCCCTGCCGGAACGGATCGAAAGCGTATGGTCCGCAACGGAGAAGGCTCCGCCGCTGCCGCGCCAGTGCGGGCCGGGGCGGTCGCCCGGAAAATCGTCCCGGAACAGCTCCCCCGCGCCGAGGCAGAGCGAGAGGAGACAGAAACAGAATATCCACAGCCGCATGGCGTTGCCCCCCGTCACTTATTCTTCCCACAGCCGCTCGGTCACGATTTCGCCGGACGAGAGGCTTGCTGTGTGGCAGTCGAAAAACAGCGCGTTTGCGCGCGACGAGTGGCGCGTGACGAGCCCGTCGGTGCCGTTCGGGGTTTTCCAGCGGTCGGTCCACCAGTTCGAGCCGTCGGCGATCGCGATGAGGCGCGACGGATTCCGTAGCCGCAGCACCGGCAGGGATTTCCCGTCGCCGCTCATGCCGGTTTTCGGAGACATATTGTAGCAGTAAGTGTTGACCTTGGTCAGATCCTGTTCGCTCGGGCAGCGGAACAGCGAACCGCTCTCATTGACGTTTTTGCCGAGCTGTCCGTATTTGCGGACCAGGTCGTACCATTTGCGCCCGCCCCAGGCCTCGTGGGTCGGCGCCCAGTTGTTGTTGTTGTCCTGCGCATAGAGCAGCATGGACGTCCCGATCTGCTTGAGGTTGTTCATGCAGGTCGTCGAACGCGCCTTTTCGCGCGCCTGGTTCAACGCGGGCAGCAGCATGGCCGCCAGTATCGCTATGATCGCAATTACAACGAGGAGTTCGATCAATGTAAACGATTTTTTCTTCATCTGCATTATCCTTTTCAGTTCGGGGTGAATCTGCCTATAATTATACCAGATATGAATCACATTGTCAAGTGCTGTTTTAAATAAATAAAATAAAAACGACACTCTTGATAAAGTGATATATTGTGATATATTTATAGTGACGATATATGGGGAATCAATCAGAAAGGACTCGATTATGGAAGGGACGAACCGGGGAATTCCGATGACGCGCCGGATTGCGGCGGAGATGGAGGAACGGATCGCGGACGGAACCCTCCCGGCCGGGTCGCGTCTGCCGAGCGTGCGCGAACTCGCCGTGCGTTACGGCATCAGCACGGCGGTCTGCCTCTCCGCCTACCGCGCGCTTGAGAAAAAGGGGCTGGTCGAGCGGCGCGCCGGTTCCGGAACTTTCGTCTGCGGCACGCCCGCCGCCGCCGATCCGAAGAATTATTTTTACAGCTGGGACTGCGTACTGCCGTCGATGGAGGCGGCGAGGCTCGCGGCCTCGCTCTCCCCGGAGCTGGAGTTTTCGGCGTTCCCCGCCTCGACCTACGATTATAATCCGGACTATCTCGACTGGATCATCTCGAGGAATTCCGGCGGCGAATCGCATCCGGGGCTGATCGTGCTGGATGAAGGGCAGCTGCCGGTCCTCGCGTCGGAGAAGGCGCTGCTTCCGCTCGACGATCTTCTCGACGGCTCGGATTTTCCCGTCCGCGACGGCTTTCCGCCGGAGCTGCTGCGATCGTTGAGCTTCGGCGGAAAACTGTATGCGCTGCCGCTGGCGTTCAACCCGGTGTTTCTCTGCTACAACCGGCGCGTTTTCCGCCGCCGCGGCGTCGCGGAGCCGGACGGTTCCTGGAACTGGGATGACCTGCTGCGTCATGCCGAGCTGCTGACCGACGCGGGGCCGGAGGGCGTTTCCTGCTACGGACTTGCGATCCTGTTCACTCCGAACAGCTATGTTCCGTTCGTGTTCCAGAACGACGGGGAGTTCTTCGACCGGAACGGAAACTGCGTGATCGACAGCGAGCCGGCGTTCGAAGCGCTGTCGTTCTTCTCCGAGCTCTACCGGCTGCCGGGTGTGTGCAGCCACCGCCACGGCGATCCGCGCAGCGCGCTGGCCGACCTGATGAGCAACGACTTCGCGGCGATGCTCATCGGCGACGGCATCGATTATGCGATGCTGTGCGAGCGCATGCCGCCCGATGACTGGGGGATGGTGAAGCTTCCCGCCGGGAAACGCAGCGCCACGTCGCTCTCCGTGTGGGGAATCGGGCTCTCCGCCGGACCGCGCGCGCAGGAGCGTTTCGCGCTGCTGGAGCGCTGCTTCCGCCCGGGACACTGGGTTGACTGCTGCCGGAGCGTCAATACCCTGCCGGCGTATGAACCGGCTGCGAACCATGTCCCTCCGCTGATAACGGAGCTGCTGCGGGAGGCGTATCCGTCGATTCAGAGCACGAGCCGCCATGCGGTCAATGCGGTTTCCGAAACGATTCAACTGCTGCTTGCGCACAAGCTGCGGCTGACCCGCGAACAGTGCCGCGAGTTCTGCAGGAAGATCAACGCGCGGCTGTGACCGCGCCCCGGACCGGGGAGCCGGGCTGCCTTGCCGCTGTCTGCAGATGATCCGCCGGGCCGTCGAAATCCTGCGGGGCCAGCTGGACCAGGGTCCAGCCGGCATGGCCGATGCTGCTCCAGGAGACCCGCATCTTCTGCCCGTCCACCGTTGCGGTAAATTGCGGCACGTCGGCCTGCCTGATCCGTTTGAGCAGCTCTCCGCAGCGGAAGGCGGGCCATTCCGGCGCGGACGCCGGAGCGGAAAAGATGTCGGCGTGCTGCTGCTCGAAGTCCCGCCGTTCGGAGGTGAATATTTCTCTGCCCTCCGAATCCAGCAGGATATAGAGCGTCTGGAAATTTTCCCGCCGGCCCTGTTCGAAGATCGGGCGCAGCAATTCATGGTAGCAAACCTCGAATCCCATTGTTCCGATCTCTTTCCCCGCCCTGTCCAGAACCGGGCGCCAGCAGGAAACCACCATGTGTCCGGAGGTGTCCGGGTAAGGCGGGCTCCAGATCAGGCGGTGCGGCTGGGTGCGGTAGGCTCTCCTGATCCAGTCGCACTGGAAATCCCGGTTAGATGCGACCTCTTCATACATGCCGGGAAAGCGCAATGCGATCCCGTTGTCGAGAATATAGGTGATCCGCCTCAGGATTCCCCCCTGCAGGAAGAATTGCCGCATGTTCTCATCCTGCGCGTGCACAAACGAATCCTGCCTGATGAGATTGTCGAAAAAATGCGCCAGCCTCAGGGGATGGAGACCCCGGAGGCGATGCCCCCATTGTTTCAGCGTGTCGTCGGTTACATCGCCTTCTTTGAAGTATGCGGCGTGTTCCAGTGTGATCGGGTGTTTGTAAAACCGGGTCGCGATCAGGCCCGGCGGCGGAGTCTTCGAATCCGGGGCGAACTCGGAGACCATGTAAAAATGTTCTTTCCCGCTGTCGGCACTTGACCCGGCCATCCCGATTCCCAGACTCAGGCTGAGGGTCCTCAGCTGGTCCTGGAGCCGGAGCAGCCGGCTGTTGACCTCCGTCGCGAGTTTTTCGGTATTGCTCTGCAGCTGCAGGTTCCGGATCATTTCCCGGTTCACCTGCCGGAGGACGTGATTTTCCCGCTGCATCCCGTAGACCGCCATCGCGCCGGAGGCGCAGAGCACGGCCATGATCAGGAACAGTGTCAGGTAGCGGTGGCGGTACATGAGGCGCATGAGCTTCTGCAGCATGGAGTCGGGATACGCCTCCACCTCTTCGTTGAAGAGATAGTGCCGGACGTCGGCCGCGAGATGTTTCACGCACTGATAACGTGCGGCGGGATCGACGGCGCGGGCCTTTTCGATGATGGCGCGCAGCGCCGGCGCAAGCCGCCGCGCGGGATCGAGCGGGGTCGATGGTTCGAATTCGCCGCTGCAGATCCGGTTGATGATCTCCCGGCAGTCGCTGCCGAAAACCGGCCGGCGCAGCGTGGCGATCTCATTGAGGATCATGCCCAGGGCGAACACATCGGTCTGCTGCGTCGTCGCGCCTTCCCGCAGGCTTTCCGGGGCCATGTAGGAGGGGGTTCCGTCCGCATGTCCTTTCCGGTCGGTGCCCTCTTCGCAGGCGCTGCCCCAGTCCATCACATACACTTCTCCGTAGCGTCCGATCATGATGTTGGCGGGCTTCAGATCGCAGTGGATGATATGGCGGTTGTGGCTGTATTCGATGGCGTCACAGATATGCAGGAACATTTCGAGGCGTTCCCTGAGGGATTTGTTGTAACGCATCTGCCCGTAATGATGCTTCTGCTGCTGTTCGCGGCTGCGGTGCAGATATTCCTGCAGCGTGATGCCGTTGACGAACTGCATTGCAAGGTGCAGCCCGTCGGTGCTGTCGCTGTCGAGGCTGAACAGCGGGACGATTGCGGGATGGTCCAGCTGGGCGCTGAGTTTGGCCTCGGCGATGAACTTCTTCACGGTATCCGGCTGGGCGAGCAGCTCTTCCCGCAGCGATTTGATGACGGCGGGGCGCCCGAGAATCCGGTCCCTGGCAAGGAAAATCCGCCCGAATCCGCCTGTCGCCAGCAGCTTCTGGATGTGGTAGCGGTTGCCGCTTTTCTCCAGCGACTGGCGGAATTCAAGTGAAGAATCCACGGAGAAGTTGACCGGTCCGGCCTCCAGCTCCCCGTCGGATATGATCTCGTTGGAGGTGTCGGCCGACGACTGCGGCGCCTGCTCTGTCAGCACCTGCGTGATTCCTGTTGTGTTGTCGGAGGGGTTTTCTATCATGTGGTTATCTTCTTTCCGGTTATCAGGCTGCATGATAAATGAGGGGGAAAGGGGAGGCTTGCTGCCGGAGGACCGCACCGGCCGGCCGCCGGATTCCCGCAATGGTTCAACGGCGGGGCCGGGGATCGGCGGCGGCTTCAGGAACTTCGCCGTACGGCCCGGCCGGCGTCAGGCGGCGGGACGCAGTCGCGCCTCCGGCTTTCCCGGATGGAGAAACGCCGGTTTCCGGCGGTTATGTTGTTCTGCTGTTTTTCCGGCGGCGAATCTTCGTCTGCCGTTCGAACGATAGAGAGATGCATAATGAAAAACGGGTATTTACGCTTTTTTCCGCATTGTCGTGCTTCAACATCTGTAATTATAATATGATTGCGTATTTTTTCAAGATTCCCGGGTGTTTTTTTTACCGTATATCGGTTGCCGGAAGTATTTCCTTGACTTTTGGGGGAGATGCTGTATAGTATTCTTAAATGTTATTTATAAATATGGCGGAAGGGAGTTCGAAATTCCAATGAAAGTCGCGGGGACGTCTCCGAACGTGAGACAGTGCAATTGCAATCTGGTCAAATGGTTCCTGCTGTCGAACGGGAGCGCGACGAAGCCGGAGATCGCGGAGGCGACCGGCATCAGTCTGATGACGGTCGGCAAGATCGTGAACGCGATGCTGGAGGAAGGGACGCTGCTGCGCTCCGGGCTCCGCGAATCCGGACTCGGACGCCGGGCGGAACGTTTCGAACTCGACGGCAACCGGAGCTGTTCCGTGTCGCTGCGGTTCCGCGGCGTCGGCGTCGATTTCGTTGCGGCGAACGAGTTCGGCGCGGTGGTCCGCGAGGAATTCATGCCGATGCCGGAGGGATACCTGGTTGCGGAGCTTGCTCCGAAGCTCGCCGGATTTCTCGACGGCCTGCCGCCGATGCGCACGGCGGTGGCGGGATTTCCGGCGGCCGTGTTCGGCGGACGGCTCCACAGCGGCGGGCTGCGGCAGTTCCGGCAGATGGACGTTCAGCGGGAGCTCGACGCGCTCTTCGGCATTCCGGTCTGGATGGGGCGCGATCTGAATCTGGCCACGGTCGGCTACAGCCGGCGCGGGCTTGCCCCCATGGCGCTTGAAACGCCGGAGCTGCAGGACATCACCTGCTTTCTGCTCGACCCGGCCGGCCACGGCGCGGGCTGCATGGCCGGCGGCCGGGTGCTGCGCGGAGCCGATTTCTTTGCCGGGGAAGTCGGGCGGATGCCGCTGCCGGGCGGCCGCTGCATCCGCGATCTCGTTGCGGACGACGTGCCGGACGAGGAGTATATCGCCGGGGTTGCGTATCTGCTCGGCGCGGTGACCTGCACCGTGAATCCGCGCATCGCGATTTTTTCAGGCCGTTCGGTGCGCCCGGCGCTGCTGCCGGAGATCGACCGGCGGCTCCGGCAGCGGATCGGCTTCCATTGGGAGGGAGAAGGGAACGTCTGTCCCGAACTTGTCTGGGAGCCGGATATCTGGCCGTTCTACCGGGCCGGAATGGTCTACCGCGCCACGCGGCGGCTCCACTCCGGCGTCCAGATGGTCGACGACGTGTTCTGAGCTGCCGCGGGGCCCGAAGAGGCTCAGGCGAATTTCTTTTCGAGATAGGCGAGGAACGGCCGCGGGTCGGGCGTTTCGGAGCCGGTGAGCTGCTTCAACAGCTGCCGCGGCGGCAGTTTCGCGCCGTAACGGTGGATGTTCGCACGCAGGTATTCGCGGAAATTGTCGAATTTTCCGGCGGCGATCTCCTCCTCCAGCTCCGGAATCGCCTGATGCGCGAGTTCCCAGACCTGCGCGGCGATGAGATTGCCGAGCGCGTAGGTCGGGAAATAGCCGAAACCGCCGCTTGTCCAGTGGACGTCCTGCAGCACGCCGAGCCGGTCGTTCGGCGGAATGACGCCGAGGTACTCCTCCATTTTCGCATTCCACGCTTCCGGAAGTTCCGAGGTGGAGAGGCTGCCTTCGATCAGCTCCTTTTCGAGCTCGTAGCGCAGGATGATGTGCAGATTGTAAGTCGCCTCGTCCGCTTCGATGCGGATCAGGGAGGGCTCGACCCGGTTGACCGCCCGGAGGAAGGTTTCGAGCGGGATTCCGCCGAGTTCGCCGCCGAAGCGCTTCTGCATGACCGGATAGAGCCAGCGCCAGAACGGCAGCGACCGCCCGACCTGGTTCTCCCACAGCCGCGACTGCGATTCGTGAAAGGCGAGCGAAGCCCCGTCGGCGAGCGGCGTACGGTCGAAGGACGGATCGATTCCCTGCTCGTAGATCGCGTGTCCGGCCTCGTGGATCGTGCTGAAGAGGCAGGAGAGCGGGAGCTGCGGGAACACCTTCGTCGTGATGCGCACGTCGGAGAGGCCGAAGCTGGTCGTGAACGGGTGTTCGGCCTGGTCAATCCGGCCGCGCCGGAAATCGTAGCCGATCCGGCGCGCGACGAATTCGGCGAGCTTCAGCTGCTTCGCCGCCGGGAATTTCCGCCGCAGGAAGCTGTCGTCCTCCCGGCCGCGTTCGACGGCTTTGCGGACGATCGCGGCCTGCTCGCGCCGCAGGACGCCGAAGAGCGGATCGAGTTCGGCGACCGTGAGGGCTTCCTCGTAATCGTCGAGCAGCGGGTCGAGCAGATGTCCGGCCGGGCGGTAGAGCGCCGCCTGGCTGCGTTTGAGTTCAAGGAGCCGTTCGAGATGCGGGGCGAACACGGAGAAGTCCTGCTCTTCGCGCGCTTTCAGCCATGCGCCGAAAGCGGCGGAGCCGGCCGCGCCGAGCTCACGGACCAGCGCGGCCGGGATCAGGCGCTCCCTGTCGTAGTCGCGTTTCGCCCGGCGGAGCAGCGCCTGTTCGAATGAACCGGGGGGAAAGGAGGCGCGTTCAAGCGTGTCGAGCAGATTCCCGAGGGCTTTCGAGGTCGCTTTTTCGTGGTGAATTCCGGAGAGGGTCTCGATCTGGCTGCCGCGCCCGGCGGCGGCGTTCTCCGGCAGGTTGACCTGCATATCCCACTCCAGCAGCTCCAGCACCGCGGCAAGGTCGCGGACCTCGCCGATCAGGGCCAGAAATTTTTTCCATTGCTTTTCCACCATGCACCTCCCGCGGTTCGAATCTGCTTTATCCGATTGCATAATATAAGGGCATCGGGGCGGAATGCAAGATTTTTCCGGAGCGCGCGCTTTTTTACTCGATTCATCACCGTCAGCTTCCGGTTATTTTCCGGAAAGGTGATCCGGTAAAAGTGAAAAAATTATTGTTTTTTTGATAATTTACTCGAACGAATCGTTGAAAAATCAAGTGATTCATGATATGGTAAAACCTGCCTGTCGTCAGGCGGTCATTTTTCACCGTTCAGCAATCGGGAATTCCGGGAAAATGAGCAGAGGCAAGACATATCTGGGGTACGACGTTTTTGTTGGCGCCCGCACCCGCATTGCCTGGATTTTCGAAGAGTTTTCGCAGGTCTATCTGTCCTTTTCGGGCGGCAAGGACAGCACGGTCATGCTTCATCTGTGCGCCGAGGAGGCGAGGCGGCTGCACCGGAAATTCGGCGTTCTCTTCATCGACTGGGAGTGTCAGTACAAACTGACCATCGACCATGTCGCGGAGATGTTCCGGCAGTATGCCGATGTGATCGAGCCGTACTGGTGCTGCATTCCGCTGCGCACGGTCAATGCCGTCAGCGTTTTCGAACCGGAATGGGTTTGCTGGGAGGAGGGCAAGGAGTGGATTCGGGAGAAGCCCGCCGGCGCCATCACCGACGGCAGCTTTTTTCCGTTCTACAAGCCGGAGATGACCTTCGAGGAGTTCGTGCTTGAATTCGGCTTCTGGTATGCCGGCAGGCGGAAGGCGGCCTGCTTCGTCGGCATCCGCGCCGCGGAGTCGCTGAACCGCTGGGCCACGGTCTCCGGCGGGCGCGTCAAGCACACCTACAAGGGGAGGCGCTGGACCACGCTGTTCAGCAGCGTGCTCTGCAACGCGTATCCGCTCTACGACTGGAGCACCGAGGACATCTGGACCTACTGCGGCAAATTCGGCAAGTGCTACAATAAACTTTACGACCGGTTTTATCAGGCCGGCGTGCCGCTGAGCCGGATGCGCATCTGCGAGCCGTTCGGCAACGAACAGCGCCAGTCGCTCGATTTCTTCCAGATCATCGAACCGGAGACGTGGGGGCGGATGGTCGCGCGCGTCAACGGCGCGAATTTCGGCTCGGTCTACGCGCGCGAGCGCGGAATCATCCTCGGCAATTACCGGATATCGAAGCCGGAAAAGCATACCTGGAAGAGCTTTACGCTTCTGCTGCTCGAATCGATGCCGCAGCGGACGGCCGAGCATTACCGGAACAAGATCGCCGTGTACCTGCGGTGGTGGACCACCCGCGGCGGTCTGCCGGACGGCATACCGGACGAGCAGCAGAACGACCTCGGCTCGAAAGACGTCCCGAGCTGGCGCCGGATCTGCAAGTGCGTGTTGAAGAACGATTACTGGTGCCGGACCCTCTGCTTCGCTCCGACCAAAACAGCCGCTTACCAGAAATATTGTGATCTGATGGCACGAAGGAGGAAAGCATGGCAGTTGATCTGAAACAGTATGAGAAGATGCCGGTGTGGGCCGCGGACCAGCCGGTCGCCCGGGTTTACTGGATTCCGGTCGGGATGATCGAGGCGAACGATTACAATCCGAATGTGGTGGCTCCGCCGGAGATGGAGCTGCTGGAACTGTCGATTCGCGAGGACGGCTTCACCCAGCCGATCGTGGTCTGGCACCGCGAGGACGGCCGCTTCGAGGTCGTTGACGGCTTTCACCGCAGCAAGGTCGGCCGCAAACTCGGGCTTTCGCATCTGCCCTGCGTGGTGTTGAACCGGAACGAGGAGGAACGCAACGACCGGATCGCCTCGACCATCCGCCACAACCGGGCGCGCGGCAAGCACCAGATTATCGATATGAGCAATATCGTGCTCGAACTCAAGCGGCGGAACTGGAGCAATGCGAAGATCGGCAAAAACCTCGGCATGGATCCCGACGAGGTGTTGCGGCTTTCGCAGGTCGGAGGGCTGGCCGAAGCGTTCAGCGAACGCGCTTTTTCCGAGGCGTGGAAGTGAGTTTTTTGAACGGGAAGCTTGACTTTCCCGCTATCCCCTGCTATATATAAATAGCGTTTCTTCTTATGAAGCGCGGCAACCATAAAAGAGAGGAAAATGCATTATGAAGTCCGTCAAAGGCACTGAAACCGAAAAGAATCTTCTGAAGTCGTTCGCCGGGGAATCGCAGGCCCGGAACCGGTACACCTATTTCGCCGGAGTGGCGCGCAAAGAGGGTTTCGTTCAGATTGCGAATATCTTCGAGGAGACCGCGAATCAGGAAAAGGAGCACGCCAAGCGCTTCTTCAAGTTCCTCGAGGGCGGCGAACTCGAAATCACCGCGAGTTTCCCGGCCGGAATCATCTCCGACACGGCGACGAACCTGAAGGAAGCCGCCGGCGGCGAATACGACGAGTGGCACAATCTCTATCCGGCTTTCGCCGCGAAGGCGCGCGAAGAGGGTTTCCCCGAAATCGCCGCGGTGTGGGATCATGTCTGCGTCGCCGAAAAGCAGCATGAACGCCGCTACCGCGCCCTGCTCGAAAACGTGCAGAACGGCACCGTCTTCAAGAAGCCGAAAGAGATCGTCTGGCGCTGTTTGAACTGCGGCTATCTGCACGTCGGCTTCGAGGCGCCGCTGGTCTGCCCGGCCTGCGCGCATCCGCAGGCTCATTTTGAAGTTCTCGCCGAAAACTGGTAAGCTTCTGCTGCTGAACCCCGGGCCGGCCGGATGCCGGCGGGCGGGGATGATCGATTATGGCCTGCCGGCCGGAACGGTGTATGCCGTTCCGGCCGGCAGTTTTTGTTCATGCGGGGGGGACGCCGTCCGGTTTGCGGCGATGCCTGTTCAGCCGTCCGCACCCTCTCCCTTTATTTCGGCTGTCGATAAATTCGAAAAAATTTCGATGACGGTATTGAATTTGTTATAGGACTTTGCTATAATATATGGTCGGAAGCAACCAATAGCCGGAAAATGAACGGTTACCAAATCAAAGGGGGGCAGAGATGAAATTTCTGACGGGTCTGTTGTCGGTCGCATGTCTGGCGGCGGCGTGTTCCGCCGCCGAACTGCGTCCGCTGCCGTGGTCGGAGCGGCTGAATACCGCTTCGCGGTTCGACCATAACAGTTCGGGGCGCCTGACGATCAGCAATGATGCGGCGGAGAAGGCGGTCCGGTTCGATGTCGAATTCAAGCCGGGAACCGATTTCTGGTGCTATCCCGGCATCCGTTTCGGTGCGGATGAGTCCCTGGCCGATGTCGAGGCCATCCGTTTCGACATCAAGGCCGTGCAGCCGGCGGGCGGCAAGGGCTACAGGCACGCTTATCTGATGTATGACGGCAAGCCGCCGTACGTCACGCTGCCGGAGCTGAAGCCGGAGTGGCAGACCGTCACGGTCAGGGTTCCGGAGACGGCGGCCGATCCCGCCGCCGTGAAGTCGATCCGGATCGGCGCCAATCCGCGTTCGGAGAAGACGACGTTCTATATCCGCAATCTCGAAATGCTGAGTTCGAAACCCCCGAAGGGAGGTTTCGACGCCGCTTCGACGATCACCGTTCATGCGCCGGGTTCGGTCTTTGTCCAGGGCGAGCCGCTGACGTTCAGCCTGAAACCGTATGCGGCGCTGCCGCTCCGCTGGAAGCTGCTGGGCTGGAATGGCGAGGTTCTGCGTTCCGGCGAGTGGCCCGGTTCCGGCCGGGAGGAGCTGCGGCTGCCTGCGCTGCCGAACGGCTATTACCAGCTGGCTGTGGAGTCGGCGGAGGCGCCGTTTTCCGGAGTCCGCAGCTTTGCGGTCGTGCCGGACCCGGCCTCGCGCCTCCGCAACCCCGATACGTTTTTTGCGATCGATTCCGGCCAGAGCTGGCTCGGACGTCCCGATCCGGCGAATCCGGTTTATCCGGGCGACGCCTATGAACTGCTTTCGGAGCTGATCCGGCGCGGCGGCATCGAGATTGTCCGCGAGCGCATGAGCTGGGCCGACTGCGAGCCGGAACCTGGGAAATACGACTGGAAGCAGTACGGCCTCAACGCGAAGCTGCTGGCGGAGCGCGGCATCAGGGCCTCCGGCATGTACCACAACGCGCCGCGGTGGGCCAAAACGAATACGACGAACCTGCCGGGCGATCTTGTCGCCGTCTACCGCTATGCGAAGGAGGTCGCCGGAGCGTTCCGGGGAACCATGACCGACTGGGAGTTCTGGAACGAGCAGGACATCGGTTTTGCGCCGGAGTCCGCGTGGGATTATGCATCGGCGCTGAAAGCGGCCTACCTCGGGTACAAGGCGGCTGACCCGGAATTGCCGGTCGCCATCGGCGGTTATGCGATGATTCCGCTCCCGCAGTATGCCGACGTGGTCATGGAGAACGGGGCGGGGCGTTACTTCGACATCTTCAACGTCCACGCCTACCGGGCGATCCGGGACTACCCGGCCATCATGGAGAACGTCCGGAGCTATATGGAGCGCCACGGCATCGCTGACCGTCCGCTCTGGTTCACCGAAAACGGCACCGATTCGGAAGGATCGGGCCGCGTCTCTTCGGTGATTGCGGGGATGAAGGCGCATTCGCCGGAACAGGAGCTCCTGGTTTCCGAAATTCTGCCGAAGGTCATGATCACCATGCAGTCGTTCGGGGTGGACCGCGATTTCTTCTTCGTCCTGCCGCCCTACAACGAGCGGAACGGCAACAAGGACTGGGGACTCATGCGCCGTGATTTTACGGTCAAGCCCGGTTTCGTCGTGTTTTCCACGCTGACCGACCGGCTCGGCAGTGCGGTTTACCTCGGCGCCATGGAGCTCGGCGACGGAATCCGCGGTTTCCTCTATCGTCAGCCGGACGGGTCGCAGACGCTCGTTTACTGGAGCGTGACCGGCATCGAGACCGAGTCGAACCGCCCGGACCGCGATTTCAAGGATCTGTACCGGCGCGGTTTTACGCTGGATGTGAAGGACGGCGTCTACACCGGCTGCAACGCATTCGGGACTCCGTTCGAGGTGAAGGCGGCGGATGGAAAGCTGAAGCTGGAGGCGACCCGGCTGCCCGCCTTCCTCTCCGGACTCTCCGGGCTGACGCCGGCCGTGCCGTTCCGGGCGGTCGCCAAGCGCGGTGCTTCGGCGGACGGCTTCGACCGGACCATCGTGTTCCGTACCGAGCTTTCGGATGACTTCGTGCTTTCGAGCGGCAAGGACAGCGTGGACGTGAAGAAGGACAATGCGAAGCTGAAACTTCAGGTGTTCAACCTTTCGGACCGTGCGAAATCCGGCCGGATCGCCGTTTCGGGCGGTAAAGTGACCGGAGTTCCGGAGGCGGTGACCGTTCCGCCGTTCGGCAAGGCCGAATTCGAGCTCGGCTTCACGCCGGAGCTGAACGGGGAGTTCCGCGGCGCGCTCAAGGTTGACGGCGTATTCGAAGGCAAGCCGGCGACGCCGCTGGTGGCGCCGGTCGTGGCGGTCGGCAAGCTCATGCAGGGCGGCCGCAAAGTCGGCATCGTCGGCACGGAAGACCCGGTCAACTGGCGGAAAAACGCGGCCGGCGGCATGGAGATCGGCTATGACGGCAATGAGCAGGCGGTTCGGTTCGCGGTGAAATTTCCGCCGAACGTGGACCGCTGGGTCTATCCGGAATACGTGCTCCAGCTGCCGCAGGAGTCGCTGAAGGGAGCGGCCGGAATCTCGTTCGAAATCCGCACCGACGTCCCGGCGGACAAGATCAGCAAGTGCTACCTGATGGCCGTGATGGGCAGGGAGAAGGAACAGGGCAGTTCCGTCGATCTGCCCTATGACAAACCGTCGGCGAAGTGGGAGGAGCGGACGGTCCGCTTCCCGGACACGATCGACCCGGCCGATATCGAACAGCTGCGGATCGGCATGAATCCGCAGGTGGACCGCCCCGTCTACTGGATTCGGAATGTGAAAATCGTCTTCGCCCAGTAACAGTCAGTCCGTTTTTTGCGGGCGGAACGGCTTCGGCCGTTCCGCCCGTTTTCATTTTTTCAGGCGGAGCAGCGACCAGATCGCCGGGTTGTCGCTGTTGTCGGCGCGGGAGTTCGATGTCGCCTGCCGCCGGGGATAGTTCCGGCCAAGGTCGTCGACCGCCGTTTCCAGTGCGATTGTTTCGCCGGGACCGTCCGGCAGCCCGAGCGCCGCGAACGGGATAGCCAGTTGAGCTGTCCAGCCGCGTTCGTGGCGCGTGAAGCGGGTTTCCGCACCGGGAACCGTCTGGCCGGTCAGTCCCTCCCGGCCGCAGACGCCGTAGACTGCGACCTCCTGCCTGCCGTCGTTGCCGAACGGGGTGAAGAGCAACTGGTGGTCGAAGCTTTTCAGGAAGCCCGGCACGATCCGCTCCGGATCGGTGCTGATGAAGAGTTCGATCGCATCGCCGTTCCAGACGTGTGCGCCGCCGGCGGGGTTCAGTCCGGGCTGGGCGTCGGTGATGTCGAAGTTGAGGAACAGATATTCGGAGTTCCAGGCTGCATCCCAGCGGGCGGAAAATTCGGAGTCGGGGACTCCGGGCAGCGAAATTTTCCATTGCGGCGCTTTTCCGGCGAAGGCGGTTTCGAGGTTGTCAGCCCGGCGGCATTCGCGTTCCCCGCGCTTCCGGATCCGGCTCCAATTTCCGTTTGTCTGCGAAAGCTGCTTTTCGAGAGCGGGGCCGACTCCGGTCAGGTAGATCGGGTCGTCGGTCAAGGTGAGCGGCAGCCTGCCGTTCCGGACTTCCAGACGGCGTTCACGCCCTGTGATGTCAGTCAGCGTTACGGCTTCGGCATCGGGCCGGAACAGGATTTTCGCGGTGGTTCCGTCGGCGTACAGCGCCGCAATGCGCGTTCCGTCAGGACGCCGGAACAACATGGCGCCGATGTCGGTTCCGAGTCTCAGGTCGCCGATGAAGCGGCTTCCTTCAAAGAGGCGCGCCGTCGTTGCGTAGGCGGCGACTACCGGTTTGGGTGTACCGTTTTTCCGGAAGAAGCCGAAGAAATGTTCCTTGTCGGCCGGATCCTGTTCCGATTGACCGATGCAGTAGGGCATGATCCCCCGGATGTCTTCGGCCAGCATGATGAGCGATGCGCGGGCCGTGTAGGCGGCCTGTTGTCTTTCGGTGTTGGGAAAAGGGCCCCGGGGCGGGGTTGGCCAGCCGATTTCAGTCACGTAAAGAGGCAGTTCGCGGCCGAGCTCTTCGCGCAGGAGCTTGCGGTAGTTGCGGATGCGCTGCCGCAGTTCGGACGCCTCGGGGCTGGAAGTGAAGTCGGGACTGTACGGATGGATCGTAAGGAAATCCATATCCTTCATCCCCCCGGCCCGGCAGACCGCGGCGAGGTGCCCCATCGGCCCGAGGTTCGGGCCGGCCTGCGCGTCCGGGCGGACGCTTTTGATCGCCTGCACGGTCCACTGTGCCAGTTCGGCGAATTCTCCGGCGCTGATATGGTCCCACGGTTCGTTCCAGATTTCAAAGAGGTTCTGTTCGATCGGGACGCGGCGGATCTGTTCGCGGACGAACTCCATATACGCTTCACGACGGGTCGGCTTTTGGATCGTCCAGTTCGGGTCGCCGGTGTCGTCCGTGCAATGGGCCGGAAAGGTCTTGATTTCAAAACAGCCGATATTCGGTTGGTCGATGAAATACTGTTGCAGGAAATTGTCCTCGTAACGCCACTCCGGTTTTTCGCAGGTGCCGGCCATCGGCCCGAAGCACAGCAGTCCGCGGCGGAACGGCATGCCGAGCCGGGTCAGTGCGTCGGACATCTCCGGCGAGCCGAAGTTCAGTTGAATGCCGAATCGGGCATCGGCCGCTTTCGCCTCTTTCCGGCTGCGGAGCCGGTAGGGCTGTACCGCGAAGGAAGTCGTTCCCTTCAGCCGCCGTACTGTTCCGCCGGTTCCGGTCAGCTCCGCTTCGGTTTCGAGCGTGTAGTAACCCGGTTCCATCGTTCCGAGCGGCAGCGGATTCTTTCCCGGCCGAAGGGAGAACGAACCGTCGTCGACACGGTCGCCGAAGTAGTTGTATACGGCGTAGCGCAGAGTGCCGGTTTCGGCGGGTTGCAGTCCCGCGAGCACCACCGGCTCAACCGTTTTTGCGGAGTCGAAGATGTTGCAGGGCGCGTGGCGTTCGAATTCCAGACTGCCGGTTTCGCGGTTTCCGGCGGAACGGAGCTTTTCGAGCTGGCTTTCCGGCCCGCACAGTGAAATTTCGGAAATGGAGAAAAGGAAGCGCCCGAGTGCGGCCTTCTGAGTGATGGTCACTTCGAAGTAGCGGGCCGTGACCGGCTTCGGGAACGAAATCGCAAAGACGGTGCTGTTCTGTTTACGGTCGCCGGGATTCGGGAACGTGCAGACCGATTTCAGTTCACCGGCGGAATTACCGGCGGATATCTCCGCCATATCGAACCAGTGCTGCCCGTTGTGACCCCACATCCAGCCGAGCTGCACCTGGCTGATCGTGACCGGAAGAGGAAATTCGAAGCGGACGTGCATGGTCTTCTCCTGCCTTTCGCGGAAGACGGTCTGGGCGACCTTCTCTGTGTCGAATGCGCCGTCGTTCAGATGGGAGTTGCCGGGATCGCCCATCCTGCTGCCGGGGATCACCTGGCCGTCTGCGTCAAGATAGCGGTAGATGACCCCTTTTTCGACGGAGAGCGGCACATCGGCGGCGGACAATCCGAGGAAAAAGGCGAGGAAAAAGGCGAGGACGCAGATGAAATGGAGATACGGTTTCATGGAAGAAAGACTCCTGTTCCGGTTTATTGATAGGCGAAGGCGGGGTTGCGGGGGAAGGCGGTTTCGGTGATCTGCTCCGGATCCCGGCGGATCTTGTCCACATGGCCGTCCGCCCTGGAGACGTTGGCGCTGGACGAATGGCGGAAACTGACGTTGGCGGAGAAATCGAAGCTCCAGTAGCCGTGCCAGATCGGTCCCCAGTATTTTTCGTTCGAGCCGTCGGTGAATTTCGTTGCGTCGTAAGTCAGTACGACGACGGTCGGGTGCTTGATCCGGTTGAGCCGGGTGCTGCCCGTATTGCCCATGACTCCGGCCGGAGAACCGAAGCCGTTCAGGTAAAAATTGACGGTTGGATCGAGATCGCCCGGGTCAATTCCGCCGCAACTGAAGACATCGCCGGTATCTCCCGCGTTTTTTTTGGTGTAACCGACTCCCATCGGCGCGTTTTCAAGACTCCACCAGTCGGAGCCGAAAGTTCCCGTCCCGGGCAGATAGCGGCCTTTCAGCAGGTAGCAGGAGTAGTTGGCGAGCGTTCCGCCGGGTCCCCCCGTCCGTGGCAGGCAGTCGGCATTGTCCCCGGCGTACTGGATGCTGCCGAGGGCGATCTGCTTCTGGTTTGACGCGCAGGCCGATGTTCGTGCGCTCGCCCGGGCCTGCTGAAGTGCCGGGAGCAGCATCGCGGCCAGGATTGTGATGATCGCGATTACGACCAGGAGTTCGATCAGTGTGAAGTGTTTTTTCCGTTTCATCATGCGATTCCTTTCCGATCAGGGGTTGTGGTTGAAGATGATTCGAGGCAGGCGGGGCTGCCGCTGTCCGGCTGCCCAGCCTGCTTTCCCGGAATATACGGCGATTTTCCGGTATCTTCCCGGTCCGTGCTTGTCGGGATCATGATCTGGATGGGCGGATCGTCCGGCATTCGGAGTTTTTCGAGCAGTCGCAGCGCGGCCCTTCTGCCGAGCTCGCGCGGATTGAAACTGACATGGAGGATTGCAGAGCTTCGCCGGGGACGATGCGAGAAGGAGAAGAGCAGAACATCTTCCGGTACACGTACCTGATTCATGTGAAGCATTTTATGAATGATCCGCGCAACGTCGATATAACTGACGACAAGCACTTCGGGCAGGCTCTCTTCCGCCAGGAGATGGTAGGTTTCCTCGACGAACGAAGAGTATTCCGAATCCTTTACGATTCGGACATCCTCCGGCCGGATCGGAAGGCCGCGGCGCATGAGTTCCATCTGGAACCCGGCATAGCGCGGCAGATCGTACTCGGTCAGCAGGAAGCCGAACCGCTTCCGCCCAACTTCCAGCAGCCGGAGACACCCCGTGAGGCCGGCGTTGAAGCCGTCGATGGTCACGAGGTCTTCATTCCGGGTGCGGCAGTCGGCCGAGGCGATCACATACGGTATTTGCCGTTCGCGCAGCCGCCTCCGCAGCCGTTCGTCGGGGTAGCCGAGCAGGATTACGCCCTGCTGCTTCTCCGGCTGCGGCAGCTCCTCCGCTCCGGCCGGAAGGACCTGGAGCGAGAGATCGAACTCCTGCGGATTGAAATTTTCCTGGATTCCGGCGATGATTGAGCTGAAACAGTCGAGTGCCAGCGGATCGCTCTGCTCCGGTAGCGGGCACATCAGAATGGAGATCCGCGTATGCACACAGTTGCGGTAGTTCAGCTTCTGCATGGCATCGAGTACGAGCCGCCGGGTTGCGGCATTGATGCCGGAGTGGTTGTTGAGCACACGCGAAACCGTTGTTTGCGAGACATTCGCATATTCGGCCACGTCGTTCATCGTGACTCCGGACTTCGGACGGGATGGGTTCATAATCATCGGCACTCCTCCTGGGGTTGTCTTGCTGCTGTAAATTATACGTAATTTATGCTTCCTCGGCAAGAGGCGGCATGGAATAATTGATGAAATATTCAAGAAACAAATATTCATAAAATATTCGTGCATGAAAAAATTCGGAACAGTTGCTGTTTCCGGCCGTTTCTGAGGCGGCGGGTTGACAGAAATTCCCGTTGGTGAGTTCAGGCCGCATGCCGTGCCGGAAAGGACCGCTTCCGGCGGAGCCTGACGAAAGTGACCATCAACAGGGAGAATTGCCAATGGATCTGATGGAGATCATCGGAAAAGCCGCGGCGGGGGAGGCTCTGAGCGAGGCGGAACGCGCCCGGCTGGCCGGCTTCCGCCCCGGCGACGCCGGTTCCTCCGAACTCGAGAAACGCAACCGCGAACTCGAAGCCCGGATCGAGGAGCTCGAGAAGAGCGCCCTTACCGAGCCGGAACAGCTCAAGCGCCGCTATGACGCCGAACTCGCCCGGCTGCGCGAAAGCCTCGAGATCGCGGGAGCCGAACGCGACGCCGCGAAGCAGGAGCTCGCCCGCATCGGTTTCCGCCGCCGGATCGAGAGCATCGCGCAGGAGCACGGCTTCACCGACGCCGACTACCTCGAGTATCTGTGCGCCCGGAACCGGATCGATCCGGAGTCGCCCGAGGCGGCCGGGGCGTTCCTCGAACGGCTGCGCGAAAGTTCGCCGCGTTTTTTCAAGCTCGATCTGGCCCCGGGTGCGCCCGAGGTGCCGCCGGCTCCGGCACGGGCCGACCGGAGCGGGGACGACATCGTATCGCTTCTCGCCGAAGTTCCCGCCGTGAACGAATAACCAGAATTGCAGGAGTTTCCACAATATGTTGTACAGCTACAGTTTCCAGAATAAGAAGCGTGACCTCTCCGACGTGCTTTCGACCGTGATCAAGGACGAGCCGCGTTTTATCAGCCTCTTCAAGCCGAGCGAGGATGCGACGCAGCAGAAGCACGAGTGGCTCGAGGACCAGCTGACCGGGCGCAGCGTGACGGTCACTGCCGTTTCGTCCGGCACGCTGTCGGCCTCGGCTGCCGACCTCGCGAAGCTGAAGGTCGGCACGCTCGTGGTCGTGAAGGACGATTCGGCGCTTTTCCGGGTTGCCACGGTGACGTCGTCGGGCTTCACCGTCGCGCTGGTCAGCGCGAACGGTTCCAAGACCGCAGCGCCGGCGGCGGACGACGTGCTGTCGATCGTTTCGACGCCGGTGCAGGAGGGCAGCAATCCCGGCGACGGCGACGAAACCGGCCTGACCGGACAGACCGGGTTCAACTGCACGCAGATTTTCCGCAAGGACATCATTCTCTCCGGCAGTGCGCTCGCGGTCAATGTTTTCGGCACGGTCGACAACCAGCTCAACAAGCAGACCGCCTTTGCGCTCGGCGAGCTGGCGCGCGACCTGAACCGCGTGGCGCTTTTCGGCCGCCGGGTCGAAGCGACCGCGTCGGCGCGCGGCGAAGCGGGCGGGCTCTACTTCTTCGGCTGCGGCGACAACGGGCTCTCGGTCGATGCTTCTGCCGCCGCGCTCGACAGCGTCGTGGTGAACGATGCGGCTCAGGCAGTGCTCGGCGCGGGCGGCGACCCGTCGCTGATCCTCTGCTCGCCGGGACAGGCGCGGGTTCTGTCGAACGAGTATAAGAACCAGCTGCAGATCGTCCGTTCCGATGACCGGCGCGGCGCCTATGTCGCGGTGATCGTGAACGAGATCAACGGTCGCGGCATGACGGTCATGGCCGATCCTGACATGCCGGACACCGACAGCTGGATCATCGATCCGGCCGGTTTCGGCCTGGCCAGCCTGAAAGGGCGCGCGATCACCGACTCGGATGCGACGCCGAAGGGGTTCGACGGCATCAAGCGCATGGCGCTCGGGGAAGTCACTTTCGTCTTCAGGAACGCCGGCGCGCGTCTCTGCCGGATCAGCAACCTGAAGGCCAGCGCGACCGCGCTTGCGGCGCTCCGCGGCGGAAACTGATATTTCGGGGGGGCCGGTGCGGCCCCCCTTTTTCCGGCAGGAGAAAGTATGAATATGACACTTGTTGAACTGAGGTCCGCGGCGGAAGAGTATTTCCGCCGCCATCTGGCCCGGGAGGAGTGGAAGCTACTGCCCGAAGAGGTGAAGCAGAGCGCGCTTGCCGGGGCTGAGGCGGATGTCGCGCTCTACCTTGACCGGACCGGCATCGACCCGGAGAACCGCTGCGAGTGCGGCGCCGTCTTCGAGCAGGCGATTCACCTGGCGCGGAAGCCGCCGTGTTCCGGTCCGAAACGGCGCCTTGTCTCGGAGGAGATTTCGGGCGTCGGCCGCCGCGCATGGGAGTACGGCGACACGGAGGAGCCGGATTACGCGCCGCGTGCGCTGAAATTCATGGAGGCGGCCCGGCGCCGGAATTTCCGGATCGGGCGCGGCTGATTGCGGAGGGGGCCGGGAAACAGGCGGGACCGCTCTCTCGCCCCGGTTCCCCTCTTTTGCCGGCGGAATCGCGTTTTTTGTGGCCGGAACGGTTCTTCCGCATTTGCATTCGCCTCTTTTCCGGCTATTTTACAGGAAGTCCGAAATTCAACATTTGTGGAGCGGTCGGCAGGAGATGGCGGAAGCAGCGGAGAACCAGGCGGCGGAACAATCGGCGGAAGCGCAGTTCCGGGTCGAACACTATCATTGGCGTGAAATTTTCCGGCGGTTTGCCCCGCTGCTCGCGCCGTACAGATTCCGGATGCTCGGCACGGCGGTGCTGCTGATGCTGGTCGGCGCGGCGTTCGCGGCCGTGCCGCTCTTTCCGAAATACGTCATCGATACCGCAATCAAGACTCACGGCAGGGGGGACGGCATCTACTATGCGCTGGCGGCGGCGGCGGTCTTTCTCGTGGTCGAGTGCGGGCGCACCTTCCTCTGGTATCAGGCCATGAGCAATGTCTATCTGATCCAGCAGTCGGTGGTGTTTCACCTCCGCGCGCAGTCGTTCAACCATCTGCAGAAGCTCTGTCTGTCGTTTCACAGCAAATTCCCGTCCGGTTTCCTGTACGAACGGGTGTTCGGCAATTCGATCAACGCGCTCGGCACCTTCATCCAGAGCTTCATGCAGCAGTTCGCCACTTTTGTGACCGGGCTTTTCTTCAGTCTTTTCGTCTGCCTCTATCTGTCGTGGCAGCTCACGCTGGTCATCATCGCCGGGGCGGCCTGCTATGTCTTCGTCGCCCGGAAGCTGTCGAAGCGGATCTACACGAAATCGAAGGAGTCGGCGCAGGCCGGCATGCGCGTGACCGAGGTGATTATGGATAAGCTGCACGGCCACAAGACGATTCAGGCTTTCATCATGGAAGAACAGGTCCAGCGCGAATTCGAGGATGAAATCTGGACCGCCCAGCGCAAGTGGCTGTCGAGCGTCATGGAGTCGATGAAGCTCTCGCTGACCACCGAAAACATCAGCTATCTGCTGACCGCGACCGTCGTGGTGACCGGCGCCTATATGGTGCTCGACGAGAATATGGAGATCGGCACGCTCGTCGCGTTCGTCGGCTATCAGGCGACGCTGATCACGGTCATTCAGTCGCTGACCAACGTTTACGGGCAGTTCACGACCACGCGCGTCGCTTTCGATCAGCTGTTCACGGTGCTCGACACGCACAGCGACATCGAGGAGTGCGAACGCCCGGTGCCGGTTCCGGCGGAGGTCTGCGGCGGGCTTGAGCTGCGCCACGTCGATTTCGGTTACGAGCCGGATCAGCTGATCCTGAAGGATGCGAGTCTGGTCATTCCGGCGCGGCAGACCGTCGCGCTCGTCGGCCGTTCCGGCTGCGGAAAGACGACGGTGACGAATCTGCTGATGCGTTTCTACGATCCGTCCGGCGGCGCGGTTCTGCTCGACGGGACGGATATCCGCAAACTGCCGCTGCACGACTACCGCGCGCTTTTCGGCGTGGTGCTGCAGGACCCGTATCTGTTCGACACGACGATCTTTGAAAATCTGCACTGCGCGAATCCGAAGGCGGACGAGGCGGCGGTGATCGAGGCGCTCAAAAAAGCGCGCGCCTGGGAGTTCGTCGAGAAGCTTCCGGGGCAGCTCCGGTTCCGGGTGGGCGAACGCGGCAGCCGTCTTTCGGGCGGCCAGCGCCAGCGGCTTGCGATTGCGCGCTGCATGCTGCTTGAGAGCCGGATCGTGCTGCTTGACGAAGCGACCAGCGCGCTCGATCCGGAGAGCGAGGCGATCATTCAGCAGAGTTTCGACGCTTTGAGCCATCAGAAAACCGTGCTGATCATCGCGCACCGCCTCAATACGCTGCGGCATGTGGACCGGATCATTGTGATGGATCAGGGACGCGTGGTCGAATCGGGCTCGTACGAGGAGCTGCTCGGGAAGGGCGGACTCTTTGCGGAGCTCCACGCCATCGCCACGGCCGGAATGATCCGCGAGGCCCGCATGGCCGAAGCCGGATTTGCGTGATTGTTCCTCTGCCGCCTGCGGCCTTTTCTTCAGCCAGACGTTCTGCCCGGCCATTCCCGTGCAGAGTTGTCGTCTTTCCGCTTGTATTTGGGGAGTCCGGCTGGTATATTTCATGACAATGAATGATTGGCATGAATCAAGGAGCCGTTCGAAAGATGATGGAATGGAAGAAGCTTTTGTCTCCCCACCGGGTCGGGAGTTCGCGTCCCGGGGAAATCTCACAGGCGCGGTCGCCGTTTCAGCGCGACTTCGACCGGATTGTTTTTTCGAGTTCGTTCCGGCGGCTTCAGGATAAGACCCAGGTGTTTCCGCTCGCCAAGACCGACTATGTCCGCACCCGGCTGACCCACAGCCTCGAAGCCAGTTCGGTCGCGCGTTCGCTCGGCAGCGCGGTCGGCGTCCACCTGTGCCGGGAGTTCGATATGGGCGATGCGCAGCCGAGCGACGTCGGCGCAGCCGTTGCGGCCGCCGCACTTGCGCACGACATCGGCAACCCCCCGCTCGGACATGCGGGAGAGGAGGCGATCCGCCACTGGTTCACCCATTCGCCGGTCGGGAAGGCGATGCGCGACGTCATGAATGACGACGAAGCCGCCGATTTCGAGTTCTACGAAGGCAATGCGCAGGGCTTCCGGGTGCTGACCCGGCTCGAAATGCCGGATCAGGCCGGCGGAATGCAGTTGACCTGTGCGACGCTGGCGGCGTTTGCGAAGTATCCGTGCGCCTCGCGCGTCATGGTCAGGCCGACCGGAGTGGCCGGCAAGAAGTTCAATTTTTTCCGCGCCGAGGAACAGTTGTTCAGGGAGATGGCCGAGCACACCGGGCTGGTCCAGACCGGGCCGTGGGCGTGGCAGCGTCATCCGCTCGCGTATCTGGTCGAGGCGGCGGATGACATCGCCTACCGGATCGTCGACTTCGAGGACGGCCAGCGGCTCGGGCTCGTGTCCTATCAGGAACTTGAGCAGCTCTTTCTGGAGATCATCGATTCGGAGCGTTCGGCCGAGTATGTCGCGACCATCGCTTCGCCGCTGCGCAAATCCGAATTCCTGCGGGCGCAGGTCATCGGCCGGCTGGTCGGGGAGTGCACGAAAGCGTTTATCGATCATCACGAGGAACTGCTGTCCGGAACGCTCGAAAAACCGCTGCTGTCCTACATCGGCTGCCAGGAGCCGCTGCGGCGGATCGAGGCGCGCAGCACGCGCGACATTTATCAGCACCGGGCGGTCGCCGAGGTCATCGGCGCCGGGTTCGAAATGGTGTCGGGCATGCTTGACATCTTCGTGCCGTGCGTGAACGAGATGGCGCTCGAAGCGACCGGAGGAAAAACCGCTTCGTTCCGCAGCCGCCGGTTGTCGGCCCTGCTGCCGGACATGGCGGAGAATCTCGCGGACGAGGAGTGGAGACGCAGTGCCTATCTGCGGCTGCTGCGTGTGCTCGATTACGTCTCCGGCATGACCGATTCGTACGCGGTCAGCCTCTTTCAGAAGCTGAAGGGGATTTCGCTGTAATCAACAGCGCTGCAAGATGGTTTCCGTCAGGAAAAGCGCTGCTGGAATCGACAGGAAATAGGCCGGCATGTCGAATCCCTTCCAGCCGGTCAGGCGCTCGGCAAGCCATGCGATGATCAGAAAGACCGCGAGAGTTGCGAGATAACAAAGATGGCTGAGGGGATCTGCGGTGGAGAAAACGCAGGCGTAAAACAGAAAAGCAGTGATCAGCAGTTCAAGCTGGCGAAAAAATGCTCCGGTGAGTTTCAGGCGCGGCCGGTCTGTATGGGAGCAAGCCGGATTCTGCATGACAATTCCCTTTTCCGGAGATACAATATGCTCCCGGTTACGGGTTTGCAAGTGATGAATTTTTGAAAGGATGTTTTTTATGGAAATTCCATACTCGGTATACCAGTCTCCGCGCCGGATGTGCGAGGGGATCGAGGCGGTGATTCCGCCGGAGGGCGGCCGGATCGTGCGCCGTCCGTTCAACCACTATTCGCCGGCGCTGACCGACTGGTGGATCGTTCCGTCGCTCGAACTGCCGTTTTTCAAGTTCGGCAAATACTTTTTCACCTGGGATGAAAAAGTCCGGGACCCGCTCCGCTGCGGTCTCTATCTGGCCAAAGGGCTCGATCCGATGCTGAAGAAGGTCTACCCGACCAAAAAAGGGCGGCGGCTCCTGATGGACGATTCGTGGGGGTGGCACACCTTTTATCCGGCCGTCGCGTCGGGAATTCTGCAGGAGAAGGTTCGTGCCGGAGCCGCCGCGCTCGGCCGCCCGGTCGAATTGATTTTCGAGGGCGGTTATGTCGACGATCCCGGACTCTTCAACCCCGATTCGGAACTGCGCAAGCGCGATCGCTACACGCTGGTCCACGATCCCGCGGACAACTCGATCCGGGTCCTGACGGCCCGGCGCGACGCGATGAGCATGAAGTTCCTGAACAAAGTGCGCGACTGGAAAAGTTTCGGGGAGGCGATGAAGTTTCTGAACGAGGAGCAGTTCATGTGGGTCGATCTTTTTCTGGCCGCCTCCTACGCGGTTCCGCCCGGCGTTGAAGCGCCGGACCATGCGGAGACGGCGGAAGGCATCTGGACGAAATGGCTCTCGCTCTTCCGGGAATTCGTCCGCTGATGCTGCTGGCCGGAAAAATCTTTGTGCCGGAGTCCGAGCTGAACTGGCAGTTTGCGCAGTCCGGCGGCCCCGGCGGGCAGAATGTGAACAAAGTCTGCACGGCGGTCCGGCTCAGCTGGAATCTGCGCGGATCGCCGTCGGTGCCGGAGCAGTTCCGCGACCGGCTGCTGGCCCGGCTCGGCCCGCGCCTCAACGAGGCGGGCGAGCTCGTCGTCACGGCCCGGGAAGAACGTACGCAGCACGCGAACCGGCGCATCGCGCTCGCAAAGCTTGATGCGCTTCTGGCGGAGGCGATGACCGTCCGCAAAATGCGGCGGCCGACGAAACCGACGGCCGCGTCGGTCCGGCGGCGGCTCGAGTCGAAAAGCCGCCGCTCCGAGCTCAAGAATTCCCGCCGCGGCCCTCTGGACGAGGAATGACGCCCGGTTACAGCGCCGCGGCTTTCCAGTTCATCCGGCCGGGCCGTTCCGCGGCGAGACCGGGTTCCCGGGCCGCTTTTTCCTGCCTCAGCACAAAACAGCAGTACCGTTTGTGCTCCTTGAAGTTTTCGGCGTTGCGGGAGCCGCTGAAGTATTTGTAATCAAGCTTTTCGAGCTTGCGGCGGAAGAAGAGCCGGCCGATCCAGCGTCCCGGCAGCCACGCCCAGCGGTGGTGGGTCGAAAGCTCGTCCAGCACAAAGTCGCGGATCGGAACGGCCACCTGCTGCAGCGCTTCGTCCACCAGCTGCAGGTTCGGTGCAGTATTGTCCGTGATATCCTGCTCGTATTCGAGCGTGAAGCCCGATGCGGCGAGTTTGTCGCGGAACCGGCTCAGCCGGTGGCCGCCGCCCATGGCGCTCGACCCTTTTCCCGGAATCCGGAAGAAGTCGGAGATGATCACACAGCCGCCCGGATTCAGGAACACCGGCATCTTTGCGAACACCGTGTCGAGATCGATATATTGAAAACTTTCGCTGAACAGCAGGCAGTCGTATTTCTTTCCGGCCGGCAGGTCTTCGAAAATGCACTCGAACAAGGTGCCGCGGTCGAGCAGCTTGCTCCGGGTCACCGAAGAGAGATACGGGCTCGGCGAGACGCAGTCGACTTCGTATCCCGCAGCCAGCAGCACTTCGGCGTTGTGGCCGGTGCCGCAGCCGACGTCGAGAATGCTTCTGACGCCTTCCGGAATCCGGGCGCGCAGGAATTCGGTGTAGAGGTCCTGCGCCTTCGGCAGGTTTTCGAGGGCGACGGGGAGCCCTTCCGGCCAGAAGCCGTAATGAAGATGGTCGGTTTTCAGGAAGTAACGGCCGAAAATATTGGCGATGCGCAATCCGATTTCCTGAGAATTCGGATTTTTGCGCTTGCGCCGGAACAATCGTTTCATGGATGTTTTCTTTCTGTGATGATCTGACGGATATGACAGGGAGAAGAGGCGCGGCGGGGCGCCGTTCTCTCCGGTGGAGGCGCGGAAAAGAAAGAGAAAGGTCAACAGCGCAGAATCGGCGGCGCCGGACAGGGCGGAGCCGGAACGGACAACCGGCCGGAACAGCCGGCCGGAGTGCTTTCCGGCGGCGCCGGTTCGATGCGGAATGCGGCGGACGGTACCGCGGACGGAACGAAGTCGGGAAACGACTTCGGAACGATCGCTTCATCGAACTCGTCCTCCTGCAGTACCGGCACGGAGTGATCGTGCGCCGAGTCGTCGCAGCAGTCGTCGACCGGAGTCATGATATAGACCGGCACCGCCGGGGCGGGGCATGCATGGGAAGCGAAACGAATCGCTCCCGGCAGGGCCGCCGTCAGCAGCAGAAGAAAGAAAAAACAGCCGGTCAGCCCGGCGGATTTGAACGAAAATAAATTCATGCTTTTTAATATAGCATAATGCCGCATACTTTACAAACTGCGGCGCCGGAGCCGCAGGAATTCAAGAAGGATACGCGGCGCCGTGCGCAGCCGCAGCGTCGAACCCGGCACGTCGTGCCAGACGGCCAGCGGATGTTCGCAGATACGGTGCAGCGCGGCATCGCGCCCGTAACGCCTCTGATACCGGTCGAAGAGTTCGACATCGAACAGCCAGCGGGTTGTGAACGGCTCTGCGAAAAGCGCCTCCGCTGTCTCGCGCCGGAAGAGTTTTGCGCCGCACTGCGTGTCGTAAACCGGCAGCTTCAGGTGCAGCGAAGCCGCCGTGGCGAAGACGCGTCCGACCAGATGCCGCAGCGGGGAGCGGCGGATATCGGCTCCGAGCCGCCGCAGCCGGCAGCCGGTGACGAAGTCGAGCTCCGGCCGGCGTTCGAATTCGCGGCGCATGGCGACGGCGGCGCAGAGCGGAGTCGCCAGGTCGGCGTCCCAGAAGCCGGTGAACGGAGCGCCGGCGGCGAGCGCTGTCTGCATGCCGCGCCTGACCGCTTCGCCTTTGCCGGAGTTTGCTTCGAGCCGCAGCACGGAAACCTGTCCGGGCTGCCGTTTCCGCAGTGCTTCGAGCCGCTCGGGCGTGCGGTCGGAGCTGCCGTCGTCGACGAAGAGCAGCGCATAGCCGGGCTGTTCCGCGAGAAAATCCGCGAATCCGCCGGAGTCGAACCGTTCCGCTTCGTTATAGCACGGCACAACGAGGATCACTTCCTGCATATCGCCTCCAGGGAAAGGCCGGGCAGCCGGAGGCGGCTCCAGGCCTGACGGGTTTCGAATCCGGCTTCCAGACGCAGGAAGTTCCGCAGGCAGACATTCAGCCAGCGCGGAGAGATCGCTCCGCCGCCGACCCCGGGGGACCGCCTGCCGAACAGGAGCTCAAGGCAGCGGAACCAGTAGAGCGTCTGGAAGAAACTTCCGGTCTCCAGAATCCGCAGGCCGCTCCTTTCGAGCAGGAACCGCAGCGCGCCGTGATCGTAGCGGCGGAAGTGGCGCAGTTTCCGGTCGTGTTCTCCGAAAAGCCGTGCTCCGGCCGGGACGGTCAGGAAAAAGAGCGTTCCGGCCGGAACCATGTCGCGGACGGAGCGCAGGAAGGCGGCATCGTCTTCGATGTGTTCGAGCACGTCGAACAGCGTTACGGTGTCCGCGGCGGCGGCGCTTTGCGGGTTCACTCCGGTCGAAACGGAGACGCGGCCCGGCAGCAGCGCTTCGAGTTCGGCGGTCCGTTCCGGACCGGCCGCCGGGTCGACTGCCGCGAAACGCCGTTCGGGGAAGGCGGCTCCGAGGCGCCGCAGCAGGTATCCGTCCCCGCAGCCGATGTCGAGAATCGTGCCGGGACCCGGCGGAAGGCGGCGGCCGAGCAGCCGCACCAGGAAATCCGCCCGCGCCAGCTCCCAGAAATGACGCTCCCCGTCCTGCCGGAAACGGATGCGTTCCTCACTCAGATCCATGCATCGCCTCCGCGTTCTTCAGGTTCAGCCGGGCCCGTTCGTCGCCGGGCTTGAGCATCAGCGCTTTTTTCCAGCCGGCGACGGCGCGTTCGCGGTCGCCGGTCAGGTAGCCGTACAGTCCCGAGGCGAAGGCGAGCTCGTAACTGCCGCCGTCGCCGCGTTCGAGCTGGCATTCCAGCATGCGGAGCGCTCTTGCTTTCTCGCCGTCCCGCAGCAGCCGCGCGGCGGCGATGCCCCAGGCGCGGGCCAGGAACGCGGTCGGGGAGTAGACCGCCGGCAGGTCAAGATGTTCCAGCAGCGACGCAAGCTTTCGCTCCGCCGCCGGGTTTCCGCCCGCCATGGCCGGGGCCAGCGCGGTCAGCAGGGCGCCGGCCGCCTCGTAACTGCGGCGGACCGGCGCGGGCTGAAGCGCGGCGCGGGCGAGGAAGAGGGTTCCGGCTTCGTAAACGAGCCCGGGGTCGTTGCGGTTCAGCCCGACGAGCGCGAGGCCGTCGATCGCTTTGGCCGGACAGTCCGGCTCGGCGGCGGCGCGGGCGAACAGGAGCCGGGCGTCCGAAAAGGTTTCGGCATAAACGTATCCGGCGAGCAGATAACCGCCGGCCAGCAGCGCGGCGGCCGCAGCGGAGATGCGCGGAAAACGGCGGAACCAGCAGCTTCCCGCCACCCCGGCCCAGCACCAGAGCAGCGCCGAAAGCAGGAAGCCGTAGCGGTCGGCGTAATTCGTATTCGTGAAGCTCCCGCTTGACAGGACCGGCAGCGCGAGTCCCGCCAGCGAAACGGTGAAGGCGAGCGAGAGCCGCAACCCGCGCTTCGGGCCGAAGTTTGCGAAGCCTGCCGCCCACAGGCAGCCGAGCACCGCCGCGCCCCAGAGCGCTTCGGGCCACATGCGGGCGAAGCCGGCCGCGGGGTGAAGCGGATTGAGCGAGAGCGGTGCGAAGGCGGCCCCGGTGTAGCGGAGAAGGAGCCCGGCATAATCCGCCGCTTCCGGCTTCTGCGAGCCCGAAAGTTCGCTGAAGGTCACGGCGCTGACGATTGCCGCTCCGAGGATTCCTGCGGCGGCGACCGGCCCGAGGAGGTTCAGCAGCTTCCGGAAATCGCGCGGATAAAGCATCCACGCATAGACCGCCATGACGCCCGGCAGCGGCAGCACCCACGGCTTGAAGAAGAACGCCGCGAAGGTCAGCAGCGCGGCGCTCCATGAGGGACGGCCGCGGCGGCAGGCCGGCAGGAAGAGCCGCATGGCGCAGAAGGCGAGGAACGCGCTGGCGAGCCCTTTGCGCTCGGCGATCCAGCCGACCGTTTCGATCTTGCACGGATTCCACGCCCACAGCAGCGTCAGCACGACGGCCGCGACGGGCGGAATGCGCAGCTCCCGCATGATGAGGCAGAGCATGGCGGCGCAGCCGCCGTAAAGCAGCAGATTCACGAGATGGAAGCCGGCCGGGGCTCCGCCGAACACGGCGTTGTCGATCATGAGCCAGAGCGCGGTCAGCGGCGTATAGACTCCCTGCAGGTTCGCGGTCAGGTTGTAATGCAGATTCTCCCACGACAGCGCGAGGTGCGGATTGTGGGTGACGAAACCGCCGTCGTCCCACTCCACCAGGAATCCGTAGCCGAGCGACGGCAGGAAGGGCAGCACGGCGAACAATGCCGCCGCGGCCGCCGTCCATGCCGGATGGCGGCGGAGCAGCGCGGCCGTTGTCCGCCCGGTTTCGGAGCCGTCCATATTCATCCCATCTCGTTATTTTTTGATAATTTAGCATCAATTCGGCAAAAATCGAGTGTTCCCGCACAATAAACGACCCTCCGGCTGCGTTTTTACGGATATAAAATCAAGAAATCCGAATAAACTTGATCCTTACAGACGAAACGACGGGAGATGAATGGACTATGAAGAAGCTTTTACGGTTGTTCGTTACTCTGGTGATTCTGGCCGCGCTGGCCGGCGGGGGATACTGGGGATATAAGCGCTGGTTCGGGCAGAAGACGCGCACCGTCTTCAAGACCGAGACGGCCGAACGCGCGGACCTCGCCAGCACGATCAGCGCAACCGGTACGGTCGAGCCCGAGGAGCTGGTCAATGTCGGCGCGCAGGTGAGCGGCAAAATCGCCGTGTTCGGCGAGGACGCGAACGGCAAGTCCGTCGATTACGGCTCGCAGGTCAGGCAGGGTATGGTCCTGGCGCGGATCGACGACGCCGTCTACGGAGCCGAAATGCGTGCGGCGGAGGCCAGCAAGCTGCAGGCCGAGGCGAACATCAAGCAGGCGAAGGCGAACATCGATCTGGCCGAAGCGCAGCTGCTGCTCGCCAAAAGCAACTGGGAGCGCGCCCAGACGCTCCAGACCAAAGACGCGATGTCGAAAAGCGATTACGACAGTTACAAGGCGGAGTACGATTCGGCGGTCGCGACGATTTCAGTCCGCCGTGCGAACCTGGCGCAGGCCGAGGCGGAGCTCGCGAGCGCGCAGGCTTCGTATGACAAGGCGAAGCAGAATTACGACTACTGCATCATCAGCTCCCCGGTCGACGGGGTGATCATCGACCGCCGCGTGAGCGTCGGCCAGACGGTGGTCTCGAGCATGAGCGCATCGAGCATCTTCCTGATTGCGAAGGACCTGACGAGAATGCAGGTCTGGGTTTCCGTCAATGAGGCCGACATCGGCCAGATCAAGCCGGGCATGCCGGTCGTCTTTACGGTCGACGCGTTTCCGAACGAATCGTTCACCGGGCAGGTGCACCGGATCCGCCTGAATGCGACGATGTCGCAGAACGTCGTCACCTATGTGGTCGAAGTCAGCACCGACAATTCGAGCGGGCGGCTGCTGCCGTACCTGACCGCGAATGTGAAATTCATCCTCGCGGAACGCAAGAATGCGCTGGCCGTTTCGAATGCGGCGCTGCGTTATCTGCCGGCGGACTCCCTGGTCGCTCCGGAATACCGCGAGATGGCTGCGGAGGCCGCCTCCGTGAAGCGCAGCAGCAAGGAACGCTTCCTCTGGGTGCTGGAAGACGGCAGAATCCGTCCGCTGAAGGTCACGGTCGGGCTGAACGACGGGGTTTCGACGGAGATCGTCTCCGGCGATCTCAGGGAGGGGATGGAAGTGGTGACCGGTGCCACGCAGGTCGCCGTCGCCGAGGCGGCGGACGCGCCGGAAAACGCCGGCAGCCCGTTCCTGCCGAAGCCGCCGAAGCGCCGGTAAGACAGCGGAGGGGTCTCATGAAACTCATTGAACTGGAAAATATCACGAAAACTTACTTCCTCGGGGAGATCGACGTCCCGGTCCTCAAAGGGATCACGCTGTCGATCGGAAAAGGGGAATATGTTGCGCTGATGGGCGCCTCCGGCTCCGGCAAGAGCACGCTGATGAACATCCTCGGCTGCCTCGACCGCCAGACCTCGGGCGAATACCGGCTCGACGGCGAGGAGGTCGGCATGGCCTCCGGCGACCGGCGCGCCGTGGTGCGGAACAAGAAGATCGGCTTCGTGTTCCAGAGCTTCAATCTGCTGCCGCGGACGAGCGCGCTCGACAATGTGATCATGCCGCTCTCGTACACCGCCGGAAACCTGTCGCGCCGCGAGTGCCGCCGCCGCGGAATCGAAATGCTTGAGAAGGTCGGTCTGGCCGAACGGATGCACCACTACCCGTCGCAGCTTTCGGGCGGGCAGCAGCAGCGCGTGGCCATCGCGCGGGCGCTGATCAACCATCCGCCTGTGCTGTTCGCCGACGAGCCGACCGGCAACCTCGACTCGAAGACGAGCGAGGAGGTCATGCGGATGTTCGGCGAATTGAACGACGAGGGAATCACGGTGATTCTGGTCACGCACTCGGCCGAACTGGCCGGGTTCGCAAAGCGGCAGATCCATGTGCAGGACGGCCGGATCGTCACCGGGACCTATGAAGGAAAGGCGGTGATGGCATGAATGTCGCCAGTACGATTATCGTTGCGCTGAAGGCGCTGCTGCGGAATCCGACCCGGGCGCTGCTGACCACGCTCGGCATTGTGATCGGCATCGCGGCGGTGATCACGATGATGGAGATCGGCACGGGCTCCTCGCAGTCGATCCAGAGTTCGATCGAGAAGATGGGCGCGAACACGGTGCTGGTGCTGCCGGGTGCGTCGCGCCGCGGCGGCGTGAACCAGGGCTCCGGAAGCCGGATGTCCCTGACGCCGGAAGACTGCGACGCGATCCTCCGCGAATGCGTGGCGGTCGGAACCGCGGTTCCGGTCGTGAACGCGGGCGGCTATCAGGTCATCTCGGGCAACGTCAACTATGCGCCGAGCCGGATCACCGGAACCGCGCCGGATTTCCTGACCATCCGCAACTGGGAGGTCGAGGAGGGGAGGAATTTCACGAGCCGCGAAGTCAATTCGCGCGCCACGGTCTGCCTGGTGGGGACGACCATCGTGCGCGAGGTGTTCGGCGGCAACTCCCCGATCGACAGCGAGCTGCGCATCAAGGACACGGCGTTCAAGGTCGTCGGCGTGCTGAAGAGCAAGGGCGCCAATATGATGGGGTCGGACGAGGACGACGTGATCATCCTGCCGTGGACCACGACCCGGCTGCGGCTGACCGGGCTCAAGACCGGAACCGCCTCGGATACGACCAGCACGGCGGCGACCAGTCCGAGCGCGCTCTATCCGGGCGAGGGCATTGCGCTCTATCCGGAGCCGGACGAAAATCTTGAAACCGACACGCTCCTGATGCCGAAATTCATTCACATCGATATGATCCAGCTCATCGCAACCTCTCCGGAGAAGGTCGATGAAGCGATCGACGAAGTCACCACGCTGCTGCGGGAACGCCACCGGATCAAGCCGGGCGAGGATGACGACTTCCACATCCGCAATTCGGCGGAGTTCATGCAGATGCTGACCGGCACGACGACGGTCATGACGAACCTGCTGCTCGGCGTCGCCCTGATTTCGCTGGTCGTCGGCGGCGTCGGCATCATGAACATCATGCTGGTGTCGGTGACCGAGCGGACGCGCGAAATCGGTCTGCGCATGGCGGTCGGGGCGCGCTCGCGGGATATCCTCCAGCAGTTCCTCATCGAGTCGATGGTGCTCTGCCTGGTCGGCGGCATCGTCGGCATTCTGCTCGGGCACGGCGCGGCGCTGCTGGTGGAGCGCTATCTGAACTGGCCGATCGCGTCGAGTCCGGAGGCGGTTCTCGCGGCGGTTGCGGTTTCGGCGGCGGTCGGGCTGGTGTTCGGCTTCTATCCGGCCTGGAAGGCGTCGAAACTCGACCCGATCGAGGCGCTGCGCTACGAGTGAGTTCCGGTCCGGTTCCGTCGCTGGGAGCGGGCGGGAAGGGAGGCCCTTCCCGTTCCCCTGTTTTCATGGGCGGCCGCGTTTCGGGAGACGCTTCAGGTATCCGGCCACGGCGTCGCGTTCGAAGAGACCGGTCCGGCGGAAGGCGCCCGTTTCGAGCTTCTGCTTCAGGACCGGCGTGACGGTCAGCGTATAGGCGGTCACGGCGAGCGTGAGTTTTTCCGGAGGCGCCGGAACGTGCCGGCCGCCTTCGGCGCGGCATTCCGCATCGACTCCGGAAAAACGGAATACGCTGCGTCCCCGGCGCGATGCCGCGCCGATCTCCTTCACGAGCCGGGCGAACTCTTCGCCGGTCAGCTTCACCGTGCAGAGCTCGTTCTCATACGGCAGGAGCCGGAAGAGTTCCGCATTCGTGACTTCCGCCGGGATTCCGATCTCCGGCAGGGCCGACACCGAAAAGAGCGCGGCGTCGGCTCCGGTCGCATCGCGCATCGCTTCGGCGCCGAGGCGGCAGATCGGCGCCGTGTTGTCTCCTTTTTCCGGAAGGCGCAGCGGCTGTTCCGTCACGGCGAGCACCTTTTCCGCGACAGGACGGTATGCGCGCAGGAACGGTTCGAGCACCCGCGTCGTTCCGGCGTCGGGCGGTTGCGACGGATCGGGGCGCACGAGTTCCGAGCGGATGCGGAGCAGCCTGCCGTTCCGGTCGTCGAATTCCGCCGTAATCCGCGCGAAACAGCCGGCGTAACGCCCGGCCTGGACGAACCATGCGCCGGAGATTCCGCGGCCGGGCTCCTCCTCATGGCTGTGGCCGGCCAGCACGAGATCGATTTCGGGGAACTCCGCGAGGAAGCGGAACATCGTTCCGGGCGGAGTGTAGAGGCCGGAGTGCCAGGCCAGCACGATCAGGTCCGGTTCCGCGGCGAGGATTTCCGGCATGATGCGGTGCAGCGCGTCGCGGTTCGATTCGAAGCTCCAGCCGGAACCCGGCAGCAGCCGCGACGGCATTTTCGGGTCGGTCATGCCGGTCACGGCGATTCTGTATCCGTTCCGGGCCAGCAGCGTCCAGGCGCCGGGGCGGAAACCGTCGCGGGCGAACTCCGCGCCGAGCGTCGCGCCGCGGAATTCCCGGGCCGCCGACACGAGCGGCTCCGGCCCGAACTCGAAGTCGTGGTTGCCGGGAACCCATACGTCGTATTCAAGTTCGTTCAGGAGGGAGATCATGATCCGGCCGCTGCTCAGCCGGGAGAGCAGGGTTCCCTGCAGCGTGTCGCCGCAGTCGATGCGGATTGCGGCCGGATTCTTCCGCAGCAGCGGCGCGAGCGCGGCGAACTCCTCCGCCCTGCCGTGGAGGTCGGTCGTGCAGAGAATTTCGACTTCTCCGCCCGGGCAGGGGAGGAGCAGGAGCGCGGCGAGGGCGGCAAGGAGAGATTTCACGGTGCGATGGTTCCGAAAATCCGGTCGCCGGCGTCGCCGAGCCCCGGAACGATATATTTGTTTTCGTCGAGCCGTTCGTCGAGGCTGCCGGTGTAGACTTCGATCTCCGGGTAGCGCGATTCGATGACCGCCTTGCCCTCCGGCGCGCTGAGGATCGTGATGACGAGGATGCGCCGGAATCCGTTGCTTTTCAGGAGTTCGATCGCTCCGGCCAGCGAGTTGCCGGTCGCCAGCATCGGGTCGATGAGCACGGCGAGCGAGTGCTCCCCCGGTTCCGGCAGCTTGCAGTAGTATTCGCGCGGCAGCTTGCCGGCGTGGTCGCGTTCGAGCCCGATGAAGCCGACCTTCGCTTCGGGTGCCAGCTCGAGCAGCGCGTCGAGCATGCCCATCCCGGCGCGCAGGATCGGCACGAGCACGAGTTCGTCGCGCAGTCTCCAGCCCGCGGTTTCGGCCAGCGGAGTCTCGATCCGGAACTCCTCGAGTTCGAGCTTCCGCAGCGCCTCGCAGGCGATGAAGCCGGTGATCTCCTGCACGCAGCGGCGGAACCGCGGACACGGTGTGCCGCGGTCGCGCAGAATCGTGAGTTTTGCTTTGATGCACGGGTGTTCGACGATATGAAGCATGGTCCGTTTTCCTGACGTGTTGTTGAATTGAGCCGTCCGGCTTCTAAAGTATAGTTCCGCATCCGGGGTTCTGCAAGTCGGAAAACACGTAAAAAAATGCAAAAATCCTGCCTGCCGGACTTGAAGAATCGGGTTTCGGGGGCATATTAATAAGCATTGCCGTTTGCGGCCGGACTCTGATGGTTGTTGCAGTTGCTTCCCTCTGCCGGTTTCAACGGTGGTTTTATACAGAATCTGATTTGTGTGAACAATTAAAAATATGAGGTGATGATATGTCCCAGCATCCGAGTCTCCGCGTCGGCGGAAAAATCCGCAAAGTCCGCAATGTCATGAAGCGTTACGAGCGCATCGACGTGCTCCGCGCCGACGGCCGCATCCCGGAGGAGAAGGTCCTCGGGCTGCCGAAGACCAAGCCGGTCGAACTCTGAGCGGACGAACCATCCGGAAGGACGCGGGGCGGAGCAATCCGGCCTCGCGTTTTTTCTTTTCCGTGGGGATACATTTTTTCCGGAAAGGCGCACCATGCCCGAATTCGGCAACTTCGAGACCCTGACGCCCGATGTGATCTTCTCCGCTGCGGAGAAGGCGTTTTCCTGCCGGTTTTCCGGCGTGCTGATGCCGCTGCCCTCTTACATCAACCGGGTTTACGAGATGGAGTCGGCGGAACGGGAACGGTATATCTTCAAGTTTTACCGGCCCGGCCGCTGGAGCCGCGCGGCGCTGCTCGAGGAGCATCTGTTCACGCTCGAAGCGTGCGAGGCCGAAATCCCGGTCATTGCGCCGCTGCGGCAGGCCGGCGGCTCCACCCTCGGCACGGCGGAGGACGGTACGTTTTTCGCCGCCTTCCCGAAGCGGTGGGGCAGGAGGCTCGAGCCTGACTCCGGCGCACAGGTCTGGCGGAGGCTCGGCTCGCTGATCGCCCGGCTCCATACCGTCGGGGCCGCCCGCGCGGCGAAGCATAGGATTGCACTTGATCCGCGCGGCAATACGCTGAACGAAGTCGCCCATCTGCTGAGCTGCGGCGTCGCATCGGAGCGCGTGCTGCCGGCGCTCTCGTCGGTGCTGCGGCGGCTGCTCCGCATTCTCTCCGGGCGGTTCGACCGTTCCGGGGCGATCCGGCTGCACGGCGACTGCCACAAGGGCAACATTCTCGAGCGCCCCGGCGAGGGGCTTATGCTCATCGACTTCGACGATATGCTGACGGGTCCGCCGGTGCAGGACCTCTGGCTTCTGCTGCCGGGTCCGGCCGGGAGCTGCGAAGCGGAGCTCCGGGAGCTGCTGGCCGGCTACGAATCGATCCGCGGCTTCGACCGCGGGAGCCTCGCGCAGATCGAGCTCCTGCGGGCCATGCGCATGATCTATTTCCTGGACTGGTGCGCAAAGCAGCGGAGCGACTACAACTTCCGCGACCGTTACCCGGAGTGGGGCTCGGACGCGTTCTGGCGCCGTGAGATCGCCGCCCTCGAAGAGCAGTACGCCGCCATTGCCGGGCTCCCGTGGCGCGAATGAGGGAAATTCCGCCTGCTTCTCACTCCCGCCTGCGGTAGCTGCGGGGGCTTTCTCCGTAGAGATCCCGGAACTTTTTGGCGAAGTAATTCGAGTCGTTGAAGCCGCACCGGGCGGCGATTTCTCCGATCGTGAGGGTGCCGCTCCGCAGCAGGGCGGCGGCCCGGCGCAGGCGCACTTTCAGGAGATGTTCGATCGGCGTGCTGCCGGTGGCCGCCCGGAAGAGCCGCAGCAGGTGGTTCTGCGACATTCCGGCCACGGCGGCGAGTCCGGAGAGGGTGAGCGGTTCGGCGTAATCCCGCTCGATCCGGCTGATGACCTCCCCGACCCGCAGGAGCGCGGCTCCCCTGGCGGCCGGCGGCCCTGCATGGCAGCGCGATACGTGCACGATCAGTCCGGTCAGCAGAGCGAGCGAGGCGGCTTCATATCCCGGAGCGGCTTCCGCCAGTTCGCGCCGGAGTTCGCGGATCAGGTGCTCGGCGCGGGCGAGGGAGCCGCCCGAAAGCCGGAGCCGGTTCCCGCCGCCGGCGCTGCCGCGCGTGGCCGGTTCCAGGTGGAAAATCACGTTGTATCCCGGAATCCGCCGCAGGAGGCTGTACGGCAGCGCGAGGCGTTCGGGGTCGAACTGGACGTTCAGCAGGCTGACCGTGCGGCGGTCCGTAAAACGATGACACGAATGGCCCTGAATGAGAAAGAGATCCCCCGCCGCAACCGGATATTCGATTCCGTCGACGATCTGGGAGCCGCTGCCGCCGGTGACCAGCACGAGTTCGGAGAAGTCGTGGAAATGGTCCCGTTCGGTCAGGTCGTGCGCATGTTGAGCCAGCGGGGAAGCGCTGACTTCGGCGACCGCGACCGGCAGCTCCGGAGAGTTGAAATAGTTGCTCCCGAATGCTTTTTCCGAATTTTCCGTCATCATGGTGATATAATACCCGTTTTTGTTGAAAAATTCAAGGAAAACCCGGAAAAACGGACTATATTCCAGTAAATCACCATATAAATTCCGGGAGGAAAGAAAAGATGGATTTCAATCAAGGCTGTGTTTCGTACCGTTCGATGCCGTTCTGGTGTGTGGGGAGTCCGTTGAGCGATCCGTTCGGAGGCGCCGTGCTCTCCCGCTTCGATTCGCTTGAGATTGCGAAGATCATCGCCTGGGCCGGACGCGAGGGCTACATCGAGGCGACGAGCTACCACGACGACGACCTTGTGCCGTGGGATCCGGAGCACCCCGAAGACGACCTCGACCCCTCCAGTCCCGCCGGCCGGAAGCTGCGGGAGATCAAGGCCGTGCTCGACGATGCGGGCGTGAAGGTCCACGCTTCGATCTGCAGTTTGCACGGAAACAGGTTCTTCCGCGACGGCGGGCTCTGCAACCCGGACCCGGCCATCCGCCGCCTCGCCGCGCAGAAGGTCGAGCGCACGCTCCGCATCGGGCAGTTCTTCGGCGCGAAATACTATGTCTACTGGGTCGCGCGCGACGGTTTCGAGGTTCCTGTCGTCACGAAGTGGGAGCAGGTCTACGAGTGGCTGGCCGAAGGGCTGAACCATGTGACCGACTACATCCGCGAACGGAACATGACCAACTATGTCGGCGCGACGGTCGAACCGAAGCCGAACGAACCGCGCGGCCAGATGTTCCTGCCGACCAGCGGACACGCGGCCGGCTTCATCTGCGGCAAGCTGAAGGAACCCGATTTCTGGGGCGTGAATCCGGAGCTGCTGCAGCACGAATCGATGGCGCTGATGAACGCCTGCATGACGGTTGCCTACCTCTGCAGCATGAACAAGCTGAAATTCCTGCATTTCGGTTCGCAGATCAAGGCGCAGTTCGACAACGATTTCCCGCCGCTGATCGGTCCGGAGGGGCTCAAGGAGACGGTCATGATGTTCGAGGCGCTGAACCGGATCGGCTGGAAGGGCGCGGTCGAATTCGACTGCCATATGCTGCGCGCGGAGGGCAATCCGGAGGATGAGACCGGCTGCCGGAAGCAGTTCATCATCGACTGCGTGACGGCGCTTTCGATGGCGCTGAAGCTCGCGGAGCGGATCGAGACGCCGGCGGCGTATGCGTCCCAGTCTGCCGCCGACCTCGCGGGCATCCGGCAGATGTGCGCGCTCGGCGACATCGATCCGCGGAGGTAGGCATATGGCGCTCTATCTCGGCATCGACCTCAGCACGCAGGGCGTCAAGGCGGAGCTCATCGACCCGGAGAACCCGGCTGCCGGCTCCGGCGGCTTTGCGGTCGGATTCGGCGCCGATCTGCCGCAGTACGGCGCGCCGGAGGGATTTGTGCCGGACCCGGACCCGCTGGTCCGGGCGGCCGATCCGGCCATGTGGCTCGACGCGTTCGACCTCCTGTTCGCGCGGATGCGCGACGCCGGCGCTCCGCTCGGGGAGGTCGCCGGAATTTCGGGTTCCGCCCAGCAGCATGCGACGGTCTGTCTGCGGGAGTGTTTTCCGCGTGTGCTCGGGAGCCTCGACCCCGGGAAAACGCTGGCGGAGCAGCTCGTTCCGTGTCTGTCGCGCCGCTTTTCCCCGATCTGGATGGACCGTTCGACGGCGCGGGAGTGCCGGGAACTTGAGGCGCGGTTCGGCGACCGGCTCCGGCGCGAGACCGGCAGCCCCGCCGTCGAACGGTTCGCCGGTCCGCAGATCCGTAAATTTGCGAAGGAGGCTCCCGAAGCTTACCGCGACACGGCGGCGATTCACCTGGCGAGTTCGTTTTTCTGTTCGGTGCTGTGCGGCGCGCCTTCCCCGGTCGATTACGGCGACGGGGCCGGGATGAACCTGCTGAATCTGCGGACGCTCGGGTGGGACGGCGAGATCGCGGCCTTCACCGCTCCGGGGCTGCCGGGCAGGCTGCCCCGGGCGGTTCCGTCCGCAACGATTGCCGGAGGGCTGTCGGGTTACTTTGAAAAGTACGGATTCCGGGCCGGGACGCCGGTCGCAGTCTGGTCCGGCGACAATCCGGGCAGCCTGATCGGAGTCGGGGCGGGCGAGCCCGGAATCGCGGTCGTGAGCCTCGGCACCAGCGACACGTTTTTCGCGGCGATGCGCAGTTTCCACACCGATCCGGACGGGTACGGACATGTATTCGGCGACCCGGCAGGCGGTTTTATGAGTCTGATCTGCTTTTCGAACGGCTCGCTGGCGCGGGAGGCGGTCCGGAAGGAATGCGGCCTCTCCTACGAGGCGTTCGACCGCGTGACGCCGGTGCCGGAGAGCGAACATCTGCTGCTGCCGTACTTCGTGCCGGAGTCGACGCCGCTGGTGCTGGAACCGGGCGCCGAATACGGCTTCGACTGGGCGAGCGCCCCGGCTGAAGAGCGGGTGCGGGCGCTGCTTGAATCGCAGATTCTTTCGATGCGGCTGCACAGCGCCTGGCAGAACGAGGCGTTTCGGCGCATCCGGGTGACCGGCGGAGCGTCGAAGAGCGCCGCGCTGCGCCGGATCATCGCGGACGTGTTTCAGTCGGAGGTCGAAACGATTGCCGTGTCGAATTCAGCCGGGCTCGGCGCCGCGCTGCGCGCCGCGAACGCGATCGGCGGCATTCCGTTCGACATGCTTTACGGCCGTTTCTGTGCGCCGGTCTCGGTGACGCGGCCGGACCCGGCGCGGAAAGCGCGCTATGACCGCATGCTCGAAGCTTACCGGCAGCTCGAAGCCGGCAGGAGCGGAACGGCTGCCGCCCGGCTGCGATAGATTGCCGGAATTCCGCAAGGAGTTCTTGAATATTCAGAAAAACGATGTATTGTAAACGTCGGCCGTATTGATTCCGTCAGGGGAGGTTTGCCGCCTGCCGACCGGACTTCATCTGCTGTTGTTTTGTTGAGAATAGAGAAAGTTTTCCGTTTATGATGAAGGACATGACGCAGGGGGCACCGACCCGGTTGCTGCTGATTTTTTCGATTCCGCTGCTGATCGGCAATCTGTTTCAGCAGCTCTACAATGTTTCGGATACGATGATCGTCGGCCGCACGATCGGGGTCGAAGCGCTTGCCGCGCTCGGCGCGTGCGGCCCGCTGTTTTTCAGTTCGATGGGCATCTTCTTCGGGCTGACGAGCGGTTTTGCGGTCATCACGGCCCAGCGGTTCGGCGCGCACGACATGGCGGGAGTGAAGCGGTCGATCGCGATTTCGCTGACGCTCTGCCTGGCTTCGACGCTGCTCTACATGGCGGTTGCGATTCCGCTGATCCGGCCGATGCTGGAGCTGATCCATGTTCCGGCCGGCCAGATGGAGGATGCGTACTGGTACATCGCGGTCATTTACTGGGGAATCGGCGCGGCTGTTTTCTACAATATGATTTCAAGCATCATCCGCGCTCTGGGCGACAGCGTCACGCCGCTGATCTTCCTGGCGGTGGCGTGTCTGCTGAATGTGGGGCTCGACTTCTGCTTCATCCTGTGGCTCGGCTGGGGCGTGCCGGGAGTTGCGGCGGCGACTGTGATCGCGCAGGTTGCCGCGGGAGCGGCCTGTCTGATTTATGCGCGCAGAAAGTACCGGCTGCTGCGGCTGCGGCGGCGGGACTGGGTATTCGAGCCCTCCTTTGTATGGGCACATCTGCGCGTGGCTCTGCCGATGGCATTGCAGTTTGCGATTCTCGGGCTCGGCGGCTTCGTGCAGCAGCGGGTGCTGAACGAGCTCGGGGCGAATTCCATCGCGGCTTTCACGGCCGGATGCAAGGTCGATCAGCTGGCGATCCAGCCGATTTTCTCGTTCGGCGTCGCGCTGGCGACATTCGCCGCGCAGAACTACGGAGCGGGTTTCAAGGAGCGCATCCGGCAGGGAGTGCGCAGCTGCATTGCGATCTGTGCGGTCGTCTGCGCCCTCGGCTGTGCCGGGGTGCTGCTGTTCAGCGGCGAATTGAGCTACCTGTTCGTCGGGGAGGCGGTGCCGGAGGTGCACGGGAAAATCCGTATTTTCCTGCTGTTCAATTCGTTTTCTTATATCATTCTTGCGCTGATCGTCATTTTCCGCAATGCGATGCAGGGAATGGGGCATGCGTTCATTGCGACCGTGTCGGTCGGCTGCGAGCTGCTGGCCCGGATCTTCGGCGCCGTGTTTCTCGCGGCGTGGTGGGGATATGTCGGCGTCTGCGCAGCCGGGCCGTTCTCGTGGATCTGCGGCATGATCCCGATGGGGATCGCCTACTGCTGGATCATGAGCCGTTACCATCCGATGCCGCGCAGCCGGCCGCTGCCGGAAAAAAGCGACGGCTGACGACGTTTTACGGGATTTTATCCGGAAAGCGGAAACTGCGGTTTGAAATATTATGATATTGTGATATAATAATATTGTAATTTGTTTCAAAACCGGGAGGTCCTTCATGAAAACATTGATTATCGGCGGAGTCGCCGCGGGGGCAGGCGCTGCGGCGCGGCTGCGGCGGCTGGACGAATCCATGGAAATCATTCTGCTGGAGCGCGGCAGCTACATCTCCTACGCGAACTGCGGGCTGCCGTATCATCTGGGCGGCGTCATCCCGGAACGCGATTCTCTGCTGGTCATGCCCGAGAAAAAGTTCAGGGCGTGGTTCAACATCGAGATCCGGACCCGGAACGAGGCGATCGCCGTCGACCGCGTCCGGAAAACGGTTGCGGTCCGCCGGGCGGACGGCTCCGAATATGAGGAGTCCTACGACAAACTCCTGCTGGCGACCGGTTCCCGGCCGGCCGCGCCGGAGCTGCCCGGCGGGGACGATTTCCGCATTCATCCGCTCTGGACGATTCCGGATATGGATGCCCTCGGCGCTCTTGCGGCGGACGGCGCCCGGAAGGCGCTGGTGGTCGGCGGCGGTTTCATCGGGCTCGAAGCGGCCGAAAACCTGCGCCGGCGCGGCCTTGAGGTGACGGTCGTTCAGCACTCCGGGCATGTGCTTCCTTCGATCGACCGCGAGATGGCCTGGCTGCTCGGCGCGGAGCTTGCGGCAGACGGCGTCGATGTGCGATTGAACGCCGAACTGACCGGATTCCGGAAAGAGGGCGATTCGCTGTATGCGTGCCTGAAGGACGGTTCCGAACTGGCGGCGGACCTCGTGGTCATGAGCGTCGGCGTGAAACCGAATTCGGAGCTGGCCGGAGCCGCCGGACTCGAGCTCGGTCCGCGCGGGCATATTGTTGTAAATGAATATCTTCAGACCTCCGACCCGGATATTTACGCGGCCGGTGATGCAGTCGAGGTCACCGACTGCGTTTCGGGGCGGAAAACGGCGATTCCGCTGGCCGGTCCCGCCAACAGGCAGGGCCGGATCGCCGCCGACAACATCGCCGGAAACTCCCGAGCCTACCGCGGCAGCTGGGGGGCTTCGGTGATCAAGGTCGGGAGCCTGACGGCGGCGGCCGTCGGCCTGACCGAAACAAAGCTCCGGCAGCTCGGACTGGATTATCACCGGATTTACACGCACCCGGCTTCCAATGCCTCATATTATCCGGGCGGCGCCCAGCTGCATATGAAGCTGCTGTTCGGTTCCGACGGGAAGATTCTCGGCGCGCAGGCCGTCGGGGCGAAAGGGGCGGACAAGCGCATCGACGTGATCGGCGCGGCCATGCAGTCCGGGCGCACCGCGCCGGAGCTTGCCGAACTTGAGCTCGCCTACGCCCCCCCGTTCAACTCGGCGAAAGACCCGGTCAACTTTCTCGGCATGATCGCGCAGAACGTGCTGGACGGAGTGACCGAACCGGCCTATGCCGATTCGATTCCCGCCGATGCGCTGGTCGTCGATGTCCGCGAGGAGGCGGAGCATCAGGCCGGGGCGATTCCGGGCGCGGTCAACATTCCGCTCGGGCAGCTTCGCGGCCGCCAGGGCGAGCTGGACCGGTCGCGCGAGCTGATTGTGAGCTGCCAGGTCGGGTTGCGCGGCTATCTGGCGGAGCGGATCCTGAAGCAGAACGGCTTCCGGGTCCGGAATCTTTCCGGCGGCTATCTGACCTGGAAATACATGCATGCCGAAGTTCCGGCGCCCGCCCGGAAAAACGCCGTTCCGCCGCCGCAGGTGCCGTCTGCCGTTGCGGGCCGCACGCTCGATGTGCGCACGCTGGCCTGCCCGGGCCCGGTCGTCCGGCTGAAAGGCGAAATGGAGAAGCTCGCGGCCGGGGAGACGCTGCGGTTGCTCGCGGCGCCCACGTTCGCGCCCGACCTCGAGGCCTGGAGCCGTTCCAGCGGCAACGAGCTCGCCGCGATGGAGCGGAAGGGCGATCACCTGGAGGCGCTGCTCCGCAAAGGCGGAACGGCGCCGGAGGCCGCTCCGGTTTCGCTGTCCGGCGGCCACCGCGCCGCGATCGTCCTTTTCAGCAACGACCTCGACAAGGCGATGGCGGCGCTGATCATCGCGTGCGGCATGGCGGCTTCGGGAGCGAAGGTCGGAATTTTCTTCACTTTCTGGGGGCTCTCCGTCCTGCGCCGGAATCCGGCTCCGGCGGTTCCGAAGGGCTTCCTGTCCCGGATGTTCGGCTGGATGCTCCCGAAGGGGGCGGCGAAACTTGCGCTGTCGAAAATGAACATGGCCGGCATCGGCACCGCGATGATGAAGGATGTGATGAAACGCCAGAACGTGACCTCGCTGCCGGAGCTTCTGGAACAGGCCCGGCAGCTCGGCGTGCGGTTCGTCGCCTGCGAGATGGCGATGAACGTCATGGGGATCACCCGCGAAGAGCTCGTCGAGGTCGATGAAGTCGCCGGCGTTGCGAGCTTCGTCGGGATGGCGAAGGAGAGCAACAACACGCTGTTTATCTGAAGCGGCGGAAAGGAGGTGCGGCCATGTCGGAAACGGAACGGCTGCCCGATGAATTTCTGAATGCGATGGCGGAGGTGATCAAACTGATCGGCCACCCGCTGAGGCTGCGGATTCTGGAGTATCTCGATCTGCACGGCGAATGCACGGTCAACACGATCGTCGCCGGAATCTCCGGGCAGCAGAGCGCCGTCTCGCAGCATCTGAATAAAATGCGCATGGCGGGCATCGTCGCCTGCCGCCGGGAGGGGCGGCAGATCCTCTACCGGATCGGGGCGGTCAACGCCGTCACGATTCTGAACTGCCTTCGCGGCAAGTACCGCTCGCTTCAGGAGGAGTGAGGCCGGAATCGGCGGACAGCCGCATATGGAGGATCGGGTACGGGCAGCCCTGTCCGTCCGTCTCACTCCGGCCGCAGACCCGGAACCCGAGGCGCTCATAGAAACCCCGGGCCTGCGGATTCTGTTCGTTCACGTCGACTTCGCGGACGCCGCGGGCTTCGACGGCGTGACGCAGCAGCAGCCTGCCGACGCCTTTGCCCCTCTCCTCCGGTGCGACGAAGAGCATTTCCAGCTTGTTCCCGGCGATTCCCATAAAAGCGACGGGTTCGTCCGCGCCGTTTAAGGCCGCCGCCAGAACCGGAACTTCACGGAGGGCGGCGGGGACATACTCCGCGATCCGCCGGATTTCGGGTTCCGGCAGGAACCGGTGAGTGGCCCGGACCGACCGTTCCCAGATGTTCAGCAGCCTGCGGAGCAGGGGAGCGTTCCGCTCTTCTATTTCGATGATTCTCATGACGGTCGCCTTTCGTGTTGCGGCAGAGAGTATACTCTCCCCCGGACCGGATTGCAACCGGAATTCCGGGAATTTCCGCGGGGAAACCACGGTTTTGCGCTTCCGGCCTTGACATCGGCGCTCTCTCCTCATATATTACCGATCATTTCATATGGGGGATTTCAAATGAAAGTCAGACCGATATCGCCTGCCGATCTGGATGCGTGGACGGCGCTGCGCCATGAGCTGTGGCCGCGTCACTCTCCGGACGATTTGCGCCGGGAGAGCGTCGAACTTTTCCGGCGGAGCGATACCGCTTTTTTCTGTGCCGAGGAGCGGGGCGAATGGCTCGGCATCGCCGAAGCTTCTCTCCGGTCGCCGGCGCGGGGCCATCTGGAGGGATGGTACGTGAAGCCGGAGTACCGGCGGCGCGGCGTCGGCCGGGCGCTGGTCGGCGCGGTGGAGGCCTGGTGCATCTCCAGGGGCTGCACGGTTCTCGGATCGGATACCGACGGGGATTACCCGGTCAGCCCGGCCGCCCACCGGGCGCTCGGTTTTCGTGAGGACGGGTCGCCGCTGCTTTTCCGCAAGGAGCTCGGCACGTGTGCCAATACGCCCCGGCTCGAAACGGAGCGGCTGATCCTGCGCCGGTTCTCCGAGGCGGATGTGGACGACCTGTACGCGCTTCTCCGGGACCCGGACGTGAACCGTTTTCTTCCCTGGTTTCCGACGGAGACGCGGGAGGAGGCCGCGGCATTTCTGCACGAGCGCTTTCTCGATACCTGTTCGCTCCCTTCCGCCTATCGTTATGCCGTCTGCCGGAAGACGGACGACCGGCCGATCGGCTATGTCCGGCTTGCTGCGGACGACAGCCGCGACTTCGGCTACGGATTGCGGAAGGAGTTCTGGCGGCAGGGGATTGTGACGGAGGCGGCCCGTGCGGTGGTCTTCCGGCTCCGGCAGGACGGAGTTCCGTACATCACCGCCACGCACGACGTCAACAACCCGGCCAGCGGAGAAGTGATGAAAAAGATCGGCATGACCTACCGTTACAGCTACGAAGAACTCTGGCAGCCGAAGAACATTCCGGTCGTCTTTCGGATGTATCAGCTGAATTTTTCCCGGGAGGACGGCTGGACTTACCGGAAGTATTGGGACCGGTGCGAACACCACTTCATCGAAGAGCTGCCGTCGCGCTGAGCGGGGCCGCGCGTTTCGGGGAGCTCCGCATCCGGCCTTCGGGGGAAGGGCGGTCATGCAATGGAATTCAAGGGGATTGCGTTTCAGGGAACGAAGTTTTATCCGTTTGAATGAAGGAGCGGCAACCGTCAGCCTTCCGGTTCGGAGAATTTTTTCTTGATTCTTTCCAGAAAAAGCCCGGCGGCGGCGGAGAATACCTGATATTTTTTCCAGACGATATTCAAACCTGATTCCAGCCGGGGCTCGAACGGGCGGAAGCAGAGGTTGTGATGCCCGGTCACGCTCACGAGCTTGTCGAGCGAAATCGCGTAACCGATTCCCTCCTCCACCATCAGCGCGGCGTTGTAGATCAGATTGTAGGTCGCCACGATATTCCCCTTGTCGAATCCGTCGCCGAGCCAGTTCAGGACTTCGTTGTATCCGGAATTCTGCTGGAGAGGCTGTCTCGAACAGATCAGCGGCAATCCGGCCAGGTCTCCGCGGGCAACCGTCTTTTGGGCGGCGAGCGGCGAATCTTTGCGCATGACCACGCCCCAGACATCCTTCTCCGGCAAATTCACATAATCGTACTTCGCAATATTGACCGGCTGAATCAGGATGCCGAAATCCAGCATCCCTTTGTCGAGACGCTCCGTCACATCCTCGGCATTGCCGCTGTAGATATGGTAGCGGATATCCGGATAATCCTCATGCAGCTCTCCGATGATTCGGGCGATCTGCCGCATCGCGTCGGTCTCGCCGCCGCCGATGTGGATGTCTCCGGCGATATTGTCGCCCATCGAATCGAATTCGGCTTCGGTTTTATGGACCATCTCCATGATCTCTTCGGCGCGTTTGCGCAGCAGCATGCCTTCCGGAGTCAGCGAAACGCTGTGGCTGCCGCGAATGAAAAGCTGCTGCCCGAGTTCGTCTTCGAGATCCTTCAGCTGCCGGGAAAGCGTCGGCTGCGTGACGTGAAGCGCCTGCGCCGCACCGGTGATGCTGCCTTCGCGGGCCACGCCGAGAAAATACCGCAATACCCTGAGTTCCATCCCATGACTCCTTTCGGTTGACGCGACGACATGCCGCCCGGCGGTATCCGTTTCAGGCATGTCGGGATATCTGCTCGGTGAACTCTGCGCGGCTTCACCGGCCGCCCGCGCAGAAGCTTATGAAACGGGCCTGTCCTGCCCGTCCGGACCGGAGAAGCGGACGCGATATCGCCGCAGACCGGCGGGAAGGGAGCATTCCCGCTCCCGCCTGATCCGCGGCGCGGAACACCGGCATTACATCCAGTGCTTCAGGAGCTCCTCGCGGCTCAGCGTCGTGAAGTAGGCCGGCGGAATGTCGAGAATCGTGAAGGCGCCGGAGCGGTTCTCCCCGGCGAGGCGCGCCGCGGCGCGGGCGTGGGCGACCAGGACGTTTGCGGTCGCTTCGGGATTGCTGCCCCAGATGCAGCGGTATTCGACCCGGGCGGCATGGCGGTCGCCGGTTTCGCCGACCGCGATCGCGAGCCCGTCGTGCGGAAACCCCTTGTACTTTTCGTCGAGCTCCTGCTGGCTTACGAAGTTGACCGTGGTCTTGTACGGCGCGAAGTATCCGGGCATCGAAAGGATCGTCTTCGTGACCGCCTCCCGGTCGGCGCCTTCCTCGAGGACGACGAAACATTCGCGCGTATGCATGTCGCCGGGCTCGAAGGCCGGGTTTTCGCCGCGGCGGACCCGCTCGATCGCTTCGGGGATCGCGTGCGTGAACTGGCGCGCGTCCTTCACGCCCGGAATCGTCCGCAGCGCGTCGGAATGGCCCATGCTGAGCCCGCCCTTTTCGCCGAGGCCGTAAAAGCCGTAGGCCCTCGCTCCCGGAATGAAAGCGCCGCCGAGCACGCGCTCAAGCGAAAAAATACCGGGGTCCCAGCCGGTTGAAATGACCGATACGTGCCCGGCCGCCTTTGCCGCCGCGTCGATATCCGCAAAATATTCCGGAATCCGGCTGTGATTGTCGAAGCTGTCGACCGTATTCACATATTTCGCAAATTCGGGCCCCTGCTGCGGCAGGTCGTTTTTCGAGCCGCCGCAGAGAATCGCGACATCGGGACGGAACGCCTTTTTCCAGCCCTCCACATCCGAAATCGCCATGACCGGAACATCCGGCAGCTCTTTTCCGACCCGCTCGGGCGAACGGCTGACGATGCCGACGAGCTCCATATCCGGGTTCTTCCCAAGCGACAGACGCACTCCGCGGCCGACGTTGCCGTAGCCGACGATCATAACGCGAATTTTTTTCATAGAAGCGGCACTCCTTTTCGTGTCCATTCTGATTTGAATTGCGATTAAAATAGTCCGAAAAACGGCTTTTTTCAATATTTTTACGTCCTTTTTTCAGGAAAACGCGTTTCCGCCGGATCGGTTTCGAGTTGCGTTTTGGCATTACCGGTGTATAGTAATTCCAACAGAAATACGGCGGTCAGACAATCCGCGAAAGAAACATTCCGGCATCATGGAAAAAATGAATAAATCGAAAAAAAATCCTTACGAGATCCCTCCTTTTCCCGACTCCTTTCCGGTCGAGGCGCCGGATTATTTCAATTTCGGCTACGACGTCATCGACCGCTGGGCGGAAAAGGACCGCAACAAGCTCGCCATGATCTGGCGCAACCAGCACGGCGAGGAGAAACACTTCACGTTTCACGACCTGTCGCGGCTCTCGAACCAGGCGGCGAATCTGCTGATCAAGCACGGCATTTCGAAGGGGGACCGGGTTTTTCTCATGCTCCCCCGGCTGCCGGAGTGGTGGATTTTTTCGATTGCGCTCATCAAGCTCGGCGCGATTCAATGCCCGTCGCCGACGCTCCTGACGCCGCACGACCTTGAATTCCGGGTCAAGTTCGGCAAATTCAAGATGGTCATCACCGATACCGAAAACGCCTACAAGTTCGACGAAATTTACGACGAATGCCCGTCGCTGGCCTCCCGGCTGCTCGTCGACGGCGAACGGCCGAACTGGATCAGCTACCGGGCCGAAATCTCCGGGCCGAATGCGAAGCTTTCGCGCCGCGAGGTCAAAAGCCCGATCAAGATCCATACCAAGTCCGATATGCCGATGCTGCTGATCTTCACCAGCGGCACGAGCAAATACCCGAAGATGGTGCTGCACACCCACGCCTACCCGCTCGGGCACCGGGTCACCGCCGAACTCTGGCATGGGCTTTCGGCCAATGACCTGCATATGACCGTCTCCGACACGGGATGGGGCAAGAACCTGTGGGGGAACTATTTCGGACAGTGGATCATCGGCTGTTGCGTCTTCATCTACGACATTCGCGGGAAGTTCCACGCCGACGAACTTCTGCCGATCCTCGAGCATTACGAGATCACGAGCTTCTGCGCGCCGCCGACGGTCTACCGCATGCTGACGCTCTCGGACCTCTCGCGCTTCGACTTCTCCGAACTGCGCCACTGCACGACGGCGGGAGAACCGATGCAGACCGAAACCATCCGGCTCTGGAAGGAGAGCACGGGGCTCACCATCCGCGAGGCCTACGGCCAGACCGAAACGGTCTGCATGATCGGCACTTTCCTCGGCATGGGAGTCAAGCCCGGTTCGATGGGCATCCCCGCGCCGGGCTGGGACGTCGAGCTGCACGACGAAGACGGCAACCCGGTCAGGAAGGGAGACGACGGCCGGATCGCGCTCTGCCTTGAAACCCATCGTCCGGTCGGCCTCACGGAGCAGTATCTCGACAATCCCGAGGAAAACGCGGCTTCGTTCGTCGGGGATTATTATTACACCGGAGACCGCGCCTACTGCGACGAGGACGGTTATTTCTGGTTCGTCGGGCGGACCGATGACATCATCAAGAGTTCCGGCTACCGGATCAGTCCTTCCGAAGTCGAGGACGTCATCGCCAAGCATCCGGCCGTCTACGAGGTTGCCGTGGTCGGGGCGCCGGACCCGCTGCGCGGCGCCCGGGTCAAGGCGTATATCGTGCTGCGTCCGGATTTCGAAGCGACCGAGAGCCTCGTGCGCGAACTGCAGCAGTTCGTGAAACGTGAAACCGCGCCGTACAAATATCCGCGCGAAATCGAATTCGTTTCGAATATGCCCAAGACGTTTTCCGGCAAAATCAAACGGGACACGCTCCGCCGCCACGCCCAGACGGGAGAACAGTGGGGGGAGTGACGAAAGGGCCGCGATGCGGGTGAGAAAAAGCAGATGTTCCTGCGAACGGGGCGCCGCGATCTTCGAATCGATGGCGGCGCTCACCGTGCTGTGTCTGCTTTTTTTCGCGCTGCTGCAGATTTTTTACTGGTGCATCCAGACCCAGTTCTGCGAATACGCGGCCTTTTACGCGTCGAAATCCGTCGCGCTCGGCTACCGGCCGAATTTCTGCCTGCGCGCGGCGCGGGTGGCGGCCATCAGCATCTCGGGGCCGCGCCGCGGCCGGACGAACCTCTCCGAGAAGGAGGGGGCGGAGCTTTATATGACCGAAGGTGATGCGAGCGGCGTCTATTATGACTACTGGTATCCGCAGCGAAGCACCGCGCCGGAGCTGACGCTCACTGCCGGAACCGGCCCGGTGGCGAGCAGCACGATCCAGCTTAAAAACGCCCCGCTGCTCGAAGCGTTGTTCGCCAATTTCGCCAGGGTCTTCATGATCGGGGAGAATCCGGAGCCGAAGAGCTCCGTCGGGACCTACAACTACTCGCTGCTCTATATGGAGTAACTCCGCAGGGAGAGGGAAACGCGCGCCATGAAAAACAGACGGAACAAGCGTGAGTCCGGCCAGGTTCTGCTGACCGGACTGGTCATGATGCTGATCATTCTCCTCGCGATCCTGCTGCTCTTCGACGTCCACAGCGTCATTCGCGCCAAGTACAAGGTCGAGACCGCGAACCAGGCTGCGGCGCTCGCCGCGGCTGAGTGGCAGAAGGAGTCGCTGAATTTACTCGGCGAAATCAACCTCATCAAGGCGTGCGAAACGCTGCTGGAGTCGGAGGATCACTGGCCGGCCGCCTCGCCGGACCCGTCCCTGACGCCGGAAGAGGCGCGCGCGAAACTCCTGCGGGAGCGGATCGGGCTCCTGACCGAAATGCAGGTCCGCGTTTCGTTCCTCGGTCCGCTGGTCGGCTTCGCTGCCGCGCAGCAGGCGGCCAAGCAGAACGGATTGACGCCGGTCATGAATGCGGACAATACGCTCCCGCTCGAGGATTACGTTCAATTGCTGCAGGAAAACTGGCGGTATCTGCAGGTTTCCGACGTGCGGAATTTCAAATGGCGGATTCCGTATCTGAACATGGTTTCGGACATCGTCAGCCAGGGGATCGTCGTCTATCCGAATGCGCGTGTGGCCAACAATCCGATCGTGGAGCCGGGGGGGCTGGCCAAAGACGCGCTCTATCAGGAGATCATGCGCCACCGTGCCGAGATCGCCGCGGCGGATCCGCCGGAGCAGAGCGACTGGCATGGAGTCATCTATCCGTTCGTCCGGAAGATGAGCGATGCCGACTACGAGGGGAAATGGTGGAACATCGATTACAGCATGTCGGAGTTTCCGCACGAGAGCGAGATTTTCACGCTCGGCGTCGAATACGACTCTTCGGACTACGACGAAAACACCCGCGCGACCATCCAGACCCTGCTCGGAAACCGGAACGCATACAGCGTCACCGATCTGCCGCCGGTGCAGTTCTGCGTCTACGACAAATTCTGGTATCCGGACTACTACCGGAACAACTACACCGATTACGACGACAACCATTACAGCTGGTGGTTCGAAGCGGGCGTCCTGCGGCAGCCGGTCAAGCCGCAATACATCTACGAAGGGCCGGCCGCGTATGCGGAGAGCGCCGCGAACATCAACCTGGTCAGCCGCTATGCCGTGACCGGAGACCGGCGTTCGGCCGATGTCGGCAGGCGCTTTGTCCGCCGGCGGGACCCGGAGGGCGGCGGCTACAGCCGGAGAATCGGCACGCGCCGGGCGAGTTCGGCCAATGCGAATCTGGTCGAAACCGATTACCGCCCCGGCGCGATCGCCAAAGTGCTCGGCGAACTCGGGCAGGGGGCGCCTCCGATTACGCTGTCGGTCATCCTGCCGGTGTTCGACAACACGACGCTGACGCCGACTTACATGCCGATGCCGTACGGTTTCGGCGTCCTGCGGGTCACGAATTCGCCGCTGGACCGTTTTCTGAACTGGCTCTCGCGGGAGGAGTCGCTGTTCGCGTACGGCACCTCGCCGCCGCTCGGAACCTCCGGCTACCTCGAAGCGCTTCAGATCCTGACCGACGGGCCGGGGTTCCGCTGCTACGGCTGGAATCCGTCGTGGAACGCGAGCGCCTTCGACAGCCGTTACCGATCCGATGCCGCGCGGCTGTTCACAGACCGCAGCTACGTCTACTCCCGGTCGAACACCGGCGGCGCGGGGTGGCTGCAGGAGGCACAGGAATTTACGCTGACCAACTCCGCCGAGGCCGGCATTCAGGAGGTGGAGGATTACGTGAACGGCGGGACGGCCAGGCGCTTCTTCAGCAGCAGCAACAGCCGCGTTTACATCGTGGTGGATTCGAAGGGGCATATCGTCACCAACGATGAAATCGATCCAACCGTGCACTACTTCACCGGCGGCGGGAGCGGCGGGAGCGGCCCCGGCTTCAACGGCACCCAGGACCGGCCGGATACGCAGCCCGGACCGCCGAGGATATGAAAATGAACTGCGAAACGCACATGGTTCCGCACCGGGCCGGAGAGTCCGGCCAGGCGACCCTCGAGTTGGCCGCCATCCTGGTCGGGATCATCGCCATGGCCGTCGGCTTCCTGTTCGTCGCGGGACTGTCGCTTTCGGACAACCGGACGCTGCTCGAGGCCAAGAAATCGGCGGAGTGGAACGCGAGGAACGGCGGCAATGTCCGGGAATCCGCCGGAGAACTCACCGGCTGGGTTTACGGCGAAACCACCATCGGGCGGGAAAACATCGTCGTGCCGTTCTCGTCGCGGGACCGGAGCGGCAACACGCTTGATTCCCAGCTCAAAACGGCCGGCGATGCATTCCAAAGCGCCTCCAGCTCCGAGCCGGACGCCCGTTATCCCTACGACTACCGCTGGATCAGCCCGCGCACCTTCGACTCCGGCTTCGGCGCCGACTTCGTCAGCGGCCTGTCGAACGGCTACAACGCGGCGAAGCTGGTCCGCGGCAGCGGTTCGACCGAAAACAGCCCGGTTTTCTCCTTCGATGAGAGCGGTCTCCTCGAAGGCGGCCGGTATATCGACAACACCCGGACGCGGGCCCGGACGCGGGCGGCGATGCGCGACACCTTCCATCAATGGTTCGGCATCAGAATCCGCCAGAACCAGCTGACGGACAGCCCGGCCAATCAGGTCTACATGCCGTCCGGGAACCATGAGGACTGAAACGGCATGAAATGGCTTATCGCACCGGATTCCTTCAAGAACTGCCTGCGCTCGCCGCAGGTCGCCGCGCAGCTCGCTGCGGGAATCCGCGACATCTCCCCGGACGATGAAATCATCGAACTCCCGCTGGCCGACGGCGGCGAAGGAACCGCCGAAGCCGCGGCGCGCGCTGCGGGCGGCACGCTCGAAAGCGTTCCGGTAACCGGTCCGCTCGGCAATCCGGTCGAAGCGCGCTTCGCGCGGCTGCCCGCCGGAACCGTGGTGGTTGAAATGGCCGAAGCCGCGGGGCTCGAACGGCTGCCGGACGGAAAAAACGATCCGCTCCGGGCCACGACCTACGGCGTCGGCGAGTTGTTCCTCAAGCTGCTGAAAAACGGAACGCGCGATTTCGTCATCGGCATCGGCGGCAGCGCGACGGTGGACGGCGGACTCGGCTTCGTCCAGGCGCTCGGGGCCGTCTGCCGCGACGCGCAGGGGCGGATCATTCCGCCCGGAGCGGGCGGCGGCGCGCTCTCGGAGGTCGCCGCGCTCGATTGCTCCGCGCTGCCGCCGGAACTTGTGCAGGCGCGAATCCGCATCGGTTCGGATGTGACCAACCCGCTGACCGGTCCGCGCGGAGCGGCGCGGGTCTTCGGTCCGCAGAAGGGGGCCGGACCCGGGCAGGTCGAAACGCTTGAGGCCGGACTCCGCCGCTGGGCGGAGCTCTGGCGGGACGCGGGTGACGTTCCGGGCGACGGCGCTGCGGGCGGGCTCGGGTTTCTGCTGCGCCGGCTCGGCGCGACGACCGAATCGGGTGCGGAACTCCTGCTCGGCCTGGCCGGTTTCGACCGGAAGCTCGCCGGAACCGGCTGGGTCGTGACCGGCGAAGGCAGGACCGACCGCCAGAGCCTCGACGGCAAGCTCTGCTCCGTTGTCGCGGCGCGCGCCGCGCGGGCCGGGGTCGGAACCATCCTCTGCTCCGGCGCGCTGGAGCCGGGGCTCGACAGCAAACTTTTCGCTGCGATGTTCAGCATCGGCAGCGGTCCCGTTTCTCTGGCGGAAGCGTTCGCGCAGACGCCGGAGAATTTGCGCCGCATGGGGCGCAATCTCGCCAATCTTGCAAGGAAATCATCATTATGAGCATCGCAGTTATTTCAACCGGAACCGAACTCCTGAAAGGGACCGTTCTCAATACCAACCTCGCGTTTCTCGGGCGCGAACTCGGCACGCTCGGGCTTTCCATCCGCCTCGCCCTGATCGCCGGCGACCGGGAGCAGGAGCTCTACACCGCCTGCGCCGAAGCGCTCGGCGCCGCCGACACGCTGATCATCAGCGGCGGGCTCGGGCCGACCCGCGACGACATCACGCTCGATGCGACGGCCCGCTTCTTCGGACTCGAACTGGAGCCGCATCCGGAGCTGGTCGAAAAGGTCACCGCCTTCTGGCATGAGCGGCACCGGGGCCGGGTTCCCGGACAGGTGCTGCGGCAGGCGCGCGCTCCGCGCGGAGCCGCGATCCTGCCGAACCCGAACGGTTCCGCGTCGGGGTTCCGGATCGACACGGTTTACGACAGCCGCCCGCGGCGGATCTACCTGCTGCCGGGGCCGCCGCGCGAATTCGAGCCGATGGCGCATGCGTCTCTGCTGCCCGAGCTCGCCCGGAGCATGGAGTCGGAGGGGCATGAATACACGCTCGGCTTCCTGGCTGCGGGGGAACCGGAGTTTCAGCTTCAGGTGCGGTTTGAAAAAGCGCTCGAAGGGTTCCCGGTCGAACTCGCCTACTGTGCGACGCCGGCCGGAACGCGGGTTTTTGTTTCGGGGTCCGACTCCGGACAGGTCCGGAACGCGGCGGAACTCGCCCGTTCGCTCTCCGGCCCCTGGGCGCTTCCGTTCGGCGAGCTTGAACTGCCGGCGGCGGTTCTCGCCGAACTCGGCCGGACGCGCCGGACGCTTGTGACCGCGGAATCGTGTACCGGCGGCATGATCTCGGCGGCGCTGACCGCCGTGCCGGGGGCGTCGAACGCCTACCTCGGCGGCGCGGTCGTTTACAGCAACCGTCTCAAGCATCGGCTGCTCGGCGTGCCGCAGGAAATTCTCGACCGCTTCGGCGCCGTGAGTGCCGAATGCGCCGGAGCGATGGTTGACGGCGCGGCGGAACGGCTCGGGGGGGATTGCGCGATCGCGGTAACCGGCATCGCCGGTCCGGCCGGGGACGATACGGATAAACCGGTCGGACTCGTCTACATCGGGGTCCGGGCGGGAGAGAAGCGCTCCGTTGAAGAGTTCCATTTCCGGGGAGACCGCAACGCGGTCCGGGAGCGCAGCTGCGGTAGCGCGCTGCTAATGCTCTACCGGCTTCTCAAGGAAGATGAGGTCGATTCCGCAGCCGGAGCGGGACGGTAGCAGCACGGCTCCGACGTATTCGCCGGCCGGCGGCAGCTCCGTTCCGTCCGCGAGCCGGAGCAGGGTCCGCAGCATTTCCGGCCGGTCGCGCCAGCGGTCGACCTTGATTTCGACCCGCAGGTCCGGATTCGTCCGCCGGGCGGCGGCCAGCCGTCCGGCCACCAGCCACTGGCGGCCGAGCGACGTTCCGAACGATTCGGAGGCTCCGCCGGCGTTGCTCCGGATCTGCCGCGAAAAGTCCAGCAGGAACAGCAGCTCCAGCGCCAGCGCCGCTGTCAGCAGCAGCCGCCCGAAGAGCCGGTAGTCCGAGGCAAGCACGGCGTAGCCGCGCCAGGCCGGAAGCAGCCATGCGAATGCGAACACCGCCCCGTATTCCCCCCCGCCCGCGCCGGGGAAAAGCAGCGGTGAAAGCGGCAGGCCGATGAGAAGCGTCAGCGCGCAGCTGCCGGCGACCCGGTCGAAGGTGTTTCCCTCTCCGCGCCGGACGCGCCGGATGACGATGGCCACGCCGAGCACCACCAGAAACGCGACGGCCGGCACCGAGGCAAACAGCAGCATGCCGGGCCACCCGAGTCCGGTCTCCGGCGCAAAACGGTCCGAAAAGCCGAAGCCGGTCAGGCAGCGGGCGGAAAGCAGCGCCTCCCGGAATCCGTGCTGAAAGCCCGCCAGGGAGAAATCGCGGAACAGGGCCGTATGCAGTGCGGGCGACGCGGCCAGCAGCAGTGCGGCGGCCCCCAGCGCGAAATTTTTCCGATCCCGCCGGAACTCCGCGGGTCGGAACACCAGCGCCCCGGCGGCTGCGCCGGCCGGAAGCAGGATCGCTGCCGGATTCAGGTAACTCATCAGGAGGGCCGTCGCCGCCGATCCGACGGCGGCCCCGGCTTTTCCTTCGCGCATGTAGAGAGCCAGGAACATCGCATAAAGGAGCGATAACCCGACCAGCCACGCCGTGCCGACAGGCATCCGCAGGTAAAACCAGAGGTACGGCGAGCAGAAACAGAGCGCGGCGCCCGGCCCGGCAGGCACATGGAAAATTCCGGCCAGGCGCCACAGCGCCGCCCACGCGCCGAACAGCGCCGCAACGGTCACCGCCGAAGCGATGGCCACCGGGTCGGAAGTGAACAGCAGAAACAGCTGCGTCAGCCAGACCGCCGCCGGGCCGGCAGCTCCGCACGCGCCGGGAGAAGCCGGTCCCCCCGCCGCATTCGCTTCGAGCGCGAGCCGCACCGTCTCCGCCTCGGCGGGAGTCCAGGCGGCATCGCCGGGGTGAAGCAGGGCCAGAAGAGTCGCACCGGCGGCAAACAGCAGAAAACCGTCGAACTTTTTCCAGTCGAATTTCATAGCGGTTTTAAAATAGCGGCGGAGCCGCCGGAATGCAAACCGGGAGCGAAAAAAACACTCTTATAAAGCCGATACCAGCGCTCCGAGGTAGGAGTAGAAGCGTTCGACGCTCGCAATGTCGGCCCGTTCGGACGGGCTGTGCGGATCGAGGATGGTAGGCCCGAACGAGATCATGTCGAGCCCGGGCCGTTTCCCCGCGAAAATGCCGCACTCGAGTCCGGCGGGAATGACCTTCACAAGCACCGCACGGCCGAAAAGCTCGCGGTAGAGCATCGTCGCGGTTTCGAGCAGCCTCGACTCCGGCGCGGGGAGCCAGCCCGGATATTCATTGGTCACCTCCGAAACCGCCCCGGCCTTTTCGAAATGGGCGGCGACGCGCTCCGTCGCGGCCCGCCGCTCGCCATCGGACAAACTCCGCTGGCTGGTGCGGAACACGAGGCGGCCGCCGCGCTCGAATACCGCGGCAAGGTTCGTGCTTGTGCGTGGAATACCGAAGTTTTCGTCCATTTCCAGCACGCCGTCCGGACAGCCGGCCAGCGCGAAAACGGCCCTTTCATGCGTCTGCTCCGTCCAGACCCGTTCCGGCAGCGGCGCCTCCGTAAGTGTGATCGCAAAACCGGCGGGCAGGTTGAATTTCTCCCGCAACTGACGTTCGAGCGAGGCGAGAATCTCCAGCGTCTCCTTCCGCCGTTCCGGATTCAGCGCGACCGTCGCCTTCGCCTCGCGCGGAATCGCGTTGTCGAGCGAACCGCCCTCGGCCGAAGCTGCGCGCAGCGCACGGGCGCCGAGCAGCGCCGCGCCGAGAAACTGCACGGCGTTGCCGCGCCGGTCCGCGATATTGCAGCCGGAGTGGCCGCCCGCCAGCCCCTTTACCTCGAGCAATGCGCCGGCGAAGGACGGAGACGGCGTCTCGTACTCCGGCGCGAAGGAGGCTTCGAGGCGCGCGCCTCCGGCGCAGCCGATGAAAAGCTCCCCTTCGTCCTCGGAATCGAGATTCAGCAGATATTTCCCAGCGAGAAACGCCGGGTCCAGCGCCGTCGCGCCGTTCAGCCCGATCTCCTCGGAGAGCGTAAAAACCGCCGCCAGCGGCCCGGAATGGAACGATTCGTCGAACAGCAGCGCGAGCGCTGCGGCCACGCCGATGCCGTTGTCGCCCCCGAGCGTGGTTCCGGCGGCGGAACGGACGAAGCCGCCGTCGGCGACCGCCGGGATCGGATCTTTTTCGAAATCGAACAAGGAACCGGCTTCCGCCTGCGGCACCATATCGAGGTGACCCTGCAGGATCACGGTCGAACGGGTCTCGAATCCCGGCGAGGCGGCGCGGTCGATGCGCAGATTGCCGCAGGCGTCGCGCCTGGCCTTCAGGCCGTGCTGCTCCGCCATCGCGGCGATCGCATCGGCCAGCGCCTTTTCATGGCCGGAGGGATGGGGAATCGCACAGATTTCCGCAAAAATTTCCCAGACCGCCCGAGGTTCCAGCGTACAGATATTTTCCATGATTCTCCTTCTCCGCATTCCATTGTTTCTGTGTCTTTCTGGAAATATAGCGCATTTTTCGCCCGTGACAATCGGAACGGGGTTGAAAATCCCTGAAAAGGCGGTATGTTTCCGATAAGAGAAGGGGTCACAGGAGAGACCCCGGAGGGCTTTTTTTCCACAGTACCTCGAAAGGAGTAAGAAATTATGAAGAAGCTCACACTGTTTCTGCTGACCGCCGTGCTCGGCGCCGCCTTCACGCTGTCGGCGACCCCGCCGGACCGGAACTGGTTCACGGACTTCGGGAAAGCGCAGGCCGAAGCCAGAGAGAAGAACCTGCCGATGTTCCTGCTGTTCACCGGCTCCGACTGGTGTCCGTGGTGTGTGAAACTCCACAAGGATACATTGGCGACATCGAAATTCAAATCGTTCGTGAAGGACAAGGTCGTGCTTGTTTACCTCGATTATCCGCGCCGGCTGAAGCTGCCGGAAAAGACCGTGGCGCAGAACCAGAAGCTCCGGAAGGAGTATGGGATCAAAGGTTATCCGACCATCATCGTCACGAATCCGGAGGGACAGGAGATCGGCAAGCTCGGCTATGCGAAGGTCAATGAGTTCCTGCCCCGGCTCCAGCAGGTGCTCGATACGCAGAAGAGCGCGGCCCCGGCCGCCGGAGAGGAGAAGTCTGAATACCTGACCGACTTCAAGGAAGCACAGAAGCTCGCCAGGGAGAAGAAGCTCCCGATCGTCGCCCTCTTCACCGGCTCCGACTGGTGTCCGTGGTGCGTGAAACTCCACAAGGAGTCGCTCAGCACGAAGGAGTTCAAGGATTACGCGGCGAAAGACGCGGTTTTCCTCTATCTGGACTTTCCGCGCCGCACGCAGCTTCCTGCCGCACTCAAAAAACAGAATGACGAGCTGGCCGGGCGGTATAAGGTCAGCGGCTTTCCGACCACGGTGGTCATGAATGCCGACGGCAGAGAACTCGGACGGATCGGCGGTTTCCTTCCGGTCGCGGATTACCTGAAAGAGCTGAAAGCGGCCGCCGCAAAGAAATGAACATGTTCAAGCTGCTTTTGGCCGTAATGTTTTGTGTTGCGGCAATGGCGGTCCGTGCCGCCGGCGAGGTCAAGCCGTTCCTGTGGACGGCTGCGGCCTCCGGCGACACGCTTGAGCTGACCGCGACGGTTGCGCCGGGCCACTATTTTTATGCGAACGAAACCTTTGAGATCGCGATCTCCGGGAAGGACGGCCGGGCGGTTGTCGCCGAATCCGTTCCGAAACCGGTCGATACCGATGACGAGTTCATGGGGAAGGTGAAGATTTTTCCCGCCGGCAAATGGGTTTGGAAATTCAGGGGTGTGCCGCCTTTCAGCGGAACGGTGGATTATCAGGGCTGCCGCAAAGCCGCCGGGAGCGAACCGGCGCTCTGCTACATGCCGGAAACCTACACCGTCGGTTCGGCCGAGGCGATTCCGGCCGCCGCCGGTGCCGCAAATGCGGAATCGCGCCTCGACGCTTTCCGGCTGGAGCGGAAGGCGGTCGGACTTCAGAGCGTCGCGGAATTCCGGGAGTTCCTGGCTCCGACCGGCGGCGAAATTCAAACGGAAAAGAGCGGCATGTTCGACGGCGTCGGCATCTGGCTCGTCATTCTGCTGACGCTGGTCGGCGGGCTCGGGCTCAACCTGACGCCGTGCGTGCTGCCGATGATTCCGGTGAACCTTGCGATCATCGGGGCGGACGGAGCCGGGCGGACGGCCGGATTCCGGCGTGGCCTCGCCTACGGCATCGGCATGGCGGCGGCCTACGGCATCCTCGGCGTCGTCGTGATCCTGACCGGCGCGCGGTTCGGAGAGCTGAACTCGTCGAGTCTCTTCAATTTTGTGATCGCGGCCGTTTTCGCCGTGCTGGCCGCCGCCATGTTCGGCGCGTTCAACCTCGATTTTTCCGGCAGGGTGCGGATCAGCCCGAAGAAGCTCCGGGGCGGCAAAACCGTCATCGCCTTCGTGATGGGAGCGCTGGCGGCACTGCTGGCCGGCGCCTGCGTCGCGCCGGTGGTGATCGGTGTGCTGCTCTTCTCGGCCGAGCTCTACAACGGCGGGAACTATTTCGCCCTCGGGCTGCCGTTCCTGCTCGGAATCGGCATGGCGCTGCCGTGGCCGCTGGCCGGAGCCGGCTTCGGCGTACTGCCGAAGCCGGGCCGGTTCATGGTCGTCGTCAAGTATGCTTTCGGAGGAATCATCGTGCTCGCGGCCGCCTGGTATGCGTGGACCGGTTTCACGCTGCTGCCCGGCAAATTCTCCTCGCAGGAGGAGCTCGCAAACCTCGACCGCCGGCTCGAAGCCGCGCAGCTCTCCGGCAAGCCGGTGCTGATCGATTTCTGGGCGACCTGGTGCAAGAACTGCAAAGAGATGGAGCGGGACGTGTTCCCGGAGCCCGAAATCAAAACGCTCATGCAGAAGTACGAAGTCGTGAAGTTCCAGGCGGAGAAGCCCGGAGCACCCGAGGTCAGAGCGATCCTCGACCGTTACGGCATCCCGGGGCTGCCCGCCTTCGTCATCCTGTCGGAGAAGCGGTAAGTTCCCTGCGCCGCCGAAGTTCAAAAGCCGCGTCCCGTTCCGGGGCGCGTTTTTTTATGCGGCCGCGCAGTTCCGGTTGCGGAGAGCGCCCGGAGCATGTATATTACCGGCCCCGCCGGGAGAAGTCCGGCGGAGTCACGGAGAGATCATGAAAAAAGAAGAATACACCGTCTGGCGGAATCCTCGGGGGAACGGTCTTCTGCACGACGGGGAAAGCGTAACTCCCCCCGAAGGCTGGGAATTCGTTCCGAGCGGGGACGCGGGGCTGACCCGCCGCCTGAAAATGGCCGGTGAATGCTGGGTCATGGTTCACCGGCGGCGCAACCGCATCGAGGCCGTCGGGCTCTGGACCTCCGCCAGACGGGCTGCGGCGGTCCGCGCCGAACTCGAACTCGAACGCCGGGACCCGGCCCGGCAGCGCAGGCTTGAGGCGGACAAACGCCGCCGCGAAGCAAAACAGGCCGCATATACGGTCGAATTCAGGAATGCGGTGGCCGCCTATCTGCATTTCGCCGAACGCTGGTCCGGCCTCGAGGCGAAGCTCGCCGCCGCCGTGACGGAACACGCCGTTCCGGTCGGCAGCGGAACCGTGGCGCGGACGCAGCGGATTCCGCTTGAACGCCGGGCCGAAGCGGCCGTCATCGCCTGGATGCGGCACCGGACCACCGCCTACGACCATATGCGGATCGCCCGGGTCAAAGGCGAACGGCGCGAAGTCCGGCGGCAGCTGGCCGAGCGTTCCCGCCGGCTGCTTGAGCGCTACCGTTCCGGCGAAGAAGCGGACCTGCGGAACTGCCCGCTGGCACAGGCGCTCGGAGAGAGCGGAGAAGCTTGACTTTTCCGGACGGCATGGTATAGTAAGCTCTTTCACCACAAGCATTCAAGAGAGATGAGATACCATGAAAAGCGTGAAACTTCAGAAAAGGCCGGACGAACCCGTCCTCCGGCGCATGACCGAAACCGCCCGGAAGCTCGTCGAACGGCAGAAACTCCAGATGGGCTACCCCTTCGACCAGGAGACGAATCTCACGGGATTTTACGAGTGGCTGCTTGAAACCGGTTTGTGCAATACGACGCTGATCAGCGTCGGCAGCCCCTACAAAGAGGCGTGGGATATGCTGCACGTCGATGAGTTCGAGCGCGAAGTCGTCGACTTCGTCGCCGGAACTTTCGGTTTCCGCGGCGGCCACTGGGGCGTCGTCACCAACGGCGGGACGGACGGCAACCTGCACGGGATCTACTTCGGGCGCAAGACGCTCGAGGCGAAATCCGAACTGCCGCCGATTCTTTACGTTTCGGCCGAAGCGCACTATTCCGTGCAGAAGCTCGGGGACATCCTGCGCATCGAAACGCGCATCATCGGCGTCCATCCGACCGGTCAGATGGACATCGAAGACTTCCGCCGCCGGCTGGACCCGACACGCCCGGCGCTCGTCGCGATCGCTGTCGGCGGCACCTTCAAAGGCGCGATCGACGACCAGCGCGCCATCGACCGCGTGCTGAAGGAGGTCAAGCCGCCGGCCTGCTACCGCCACCTCGACGTCGCGCTGTTCGGCGGTTACCTGCCGTGGCTTGACGACCCGGCTGCCCGCGAACTCGTCGACCAGGCGGCGATGGGATTCGACTCCCTCGCGGTTTCCGGGCACAAGTTCTTCGCGCTGAATGAGCCGGCCGGCGTGTTCCTCTGCCGGAAAGAGATTCTGCAGCATCTGACCAAGCTGACCGTGCCGTACCTCGGCGGTATCGTCATGCCGACCATCAGCTGCTCGCGGAGCGGATTCGACGTGCTGAAACTTTACTGGCGGATCATGACCACCGGGCCGGCGGGGTTCCGGGCCGAGGCGAACCATGTTCTCGCCATGACGGCGAAGCTCCTTGCCGCCCTCGCCGCGCGCGGCGTCGAAGCGCATGCGAACCCGTGGTCGAACACGGTCTATTTCCGCCGTCCGCGCGAGGAGGTCGTGCACCGCTGCTGCATGGCCTGTTCCGGAGAGTTCTCGCACGTCGTCGTCATGCAGTACTTCGACGAAGAACTGGTCGAGCGCCTCGCCGACGAAATCGCCGGCTGACTCCGAATCCGCCTGCTGAAGTGTGAAATGCGAGGGCGGCGTTTCATTTTCCCCCGAACCTTCTTCCGCCCTGCCGGACGCCGTTCCGGCAGGAGACGGGAGAGTTCTCCGGCGGATACAGCTTTCTGTCTTTTCAAAAAGCATGGCCCGTCTTCGTTCCGGATACAGGTTCCGGAACGGAATGACCGCATGATTTGACAAATTCTTAAATCGTGTTATTTTACTCCTGTCCCGAGCAAACACGGAATTATGAAAAATACGGGAGGCGAAATCATGGCTTCTTACGACGACAGCAACTGGCGGGATCTGCCGGATCATTACAGGCTCAAGCTCGACAATGTCGGCAATACGGCGGTTACGGAACTGATGCCGGGCGAGTATGTCGGCAACGGCGACAATGTCGATTTCCGGCAGATCACGGTTGCCGAAAGCGGACTTTATTCGTTTCACTTCTACAACCTGACCAACCCGGCGGAGCTGACCGTTTACGCCGAGGAAAACGGCAGACTGCGGGAACTCGAAGATGAGGACGGCAAGCGGGGGGAGAACATCATCCTCGACCCGGTCCGGCTTTATGCGGGGCGGACCTACTACATCGCCGTCCGCCCGGAAGGGATTTCGCATCAGCAGGGCGCAAGCTACACGGTCGGCGTCACCCGGAGCGGCGGCGGGCAGAACCCCGGCGGCGAAGACGACGACTGGACGACGGCGCCGCGCCTGGTCGTGCCGGGTTCCCGGCAGAAGGTCGATATGGACCTCGTCGAGGACGGCTTTATCGGCGGCGGCGACGAAATCGATTTCCGCCGCGTCACCTTTGAAAAGGACGGCACCTACACCATCAAGCTCGACGACCTGCGCGGCAGCGCGAAACTCACGCTTTACCGGGTGACGGGGGGCGGAATCGTCGAGGTCGCCTCCGTCACCGGCGGCCGGAGGCAGGACGGCGTACTGCGCAATCTCGACATCGGCGCGGGGGAGTATGTGCTGTCGGTCGAGCCCGGCGCCTCCGGCGTTCCCGGCACCGGATACGAGGTTGAGATCGAAGGCGTCGTCCACAGCGGCTCCGGCAACAACGCCGACGACACGTGGCTGAATGCGCCGGCGATCACCGTCGCGCCGGACGCCGCCGGCAGCATCGACGCCGATCTCATCGAAAACGACTGGGTCGGCTACGACGACCTGATCGACTGCCGCAAGCTCGACATCACCGATGCGGGGGTCTATCGCTTCACGCTCGACGATCTCGACGGCGATGCGAAGCTCACGCTCTACACCCTGAAAAACGGCAGGCTGAAAAAGCTCAAGACCGCCTCCGGCAAAGCCGGCAGGGACGGCGTTATCGCAAATCAGCTCCTGGAGGGCGGCACCTATTATCTGTCGGTCGAGGCATCGGGCAGGACGAAGAAGGGCGGCACCGAATATGATGTCGATGTTTCGGGAACCGCGTTCACGAAGGGCGACACCTCCGACGACGACTGGCGGAACGCGCCGGAAATCGCCGTCGACGGCGGCAGCGGCCGGGTGGACCGGACGCTGATCGACAACGGCTGGATCGGTTACGGCGACCTCGTCGACTACCGGGAGGTCACGCTCGACACGCCCGGGATCTACCGTTTCGAACTCGACGATCTCGACGGCGATGCGAAGCTCACGCTCTGCACTCTGAAAAACGGCAAGCTCAAGAAGCTCAAGACCGCCTCCGGCAAAGCCGGCAGGGACGGCGTCATCAGGGAGCTTCTCCTCGATGCCGGGACCTACTATGTCGCGGTCGAAGCGTCGGGCAGGACGAAGAAGGGCGGCACTGATTACGATGTCGAAATCATCGGGAGCACCTTCACGAAGGGCGATGTGACCAATAATGATTTCAGTTCCGCGGACGAATTGCCGTCCGGCGGCGTCGCCCGGGGCTGGGTCGGCTTCGGCGACGCGAGCGATTATTATCGCTTTTCGCTGGACCGGAGCGGATTCCACGATTTCGCGCTGGCTGCCGAAAAGGGCGGGGCGACGCTGACCATCTACCGGGAAATCGGCGGGAAAATGAAGGTCGTCAGGAAAATACAGGCCGGGAAAGCGGTCGCGGACCTCGAACTCGACCGCGGAACCTACTATCTTCAGGTCCAGTCGGGCGACAAGGGGAAAGGGAAGAAGAACACCGACTACGAGATTCTGACCGATCTCGCGGCGGCGCCCGCATCGCTTGCATACGAGCCGCTGCCGGGCATCCCGGAATCGGTTCTGACGGCGGCGCCGGATCTGGATTTCGGCGCATCCGCCCTCGAAGCCGCGGCCCCGGAAGGCTGGATGCGCGGCATGCCGGCGCTTGCCTGATCCCCTTTCTGAACTCGTTTCGGTTTCGGCCGAAGCGAGTCCGTCACGAAACCGGGACGAAGTATGCGTCCCGGATTTCCACCGCAGTTCCGGGCGGCCGCCCGGGAAAAGCGTTCAGGACAAGGCGGAGGCCGTCTGCAGCTCTCCGTGCAGATACCGGAACAGCGCCCGGGCGATGGATTCCCCGTAGAGGAGCATCGCATGACGGTCGACCGTGACGTCGCCGAAATTCGCAAACGGAATCTCGATGGTCTGGGCGTTCCGCACGAACGGCAGCGTGGCGGCGTAATGTTTGATCGTCATTCCCCCCGCATAATTTTCGGCTGTGTTCCAGGAGGTGCCGAACGGGAGGTTGTTCTTCTTGAAATACGGCGCTTCGGGGATGCGCTCCTCCTCCAGCAGATCCGCGAAGCGGTCCAGTTCCGCATCCATTCCGGCATGGCCGGTGCCGACCATGTAGGAGACTTCGTTCGTATCGCCGCCGCGGATCCAGGGGCAGTGCAGGTCGAGCACGAATTCCGGCCTGATCCGGCCGATCAGCCCGCGCAGCGCGACCGTCTCCGGATAGAGTCCCGGCTCCTGATAATCGCGCGCGTGGTCATGCGGCATGCGGTTCTTGCCCTGGTCGCCGTCCTCGACGCCGTCCTTGTCGGCGAACGGGACCGCATGGAGGGCGACATGCCGCCGGAAACCGCGCCCGGACTCCGTATCCGCCAGGGCGAAACGCAGAATTCCCTCGAGCGCGTGGGTCGCCATCATCTCCCCCGCGTGGTGGCGGGAGGTCAGCAGAACGGCGTGCTCCGGCTCCCCCTCGCGGATCGTGACAAGCTCCACCTCGCGCCCCTTCCGGCTTCTGCAGAGCGTTCCGGCATGCAGAGCCGGATTCTCCTCGAACTCCCGGAGGAACGCCCTGAAATCACGTTCGAGATACTGCATGCCCATGCAGAAGAGGACCGTCTGCCCGGCGGCGGGACACGCATAGTCGAATTCGCGGCTGTTCTCCCGGTACTCCGGGTAAAGCCAGCGCCAGCTTTTTCCTCCGTCGAGGCTGACCGCCGGGCCGTGCGTGCCGACTTTGTTGTCGCGGACGAAGCGGAAATGCCAGTTCCCCGCTTCCGGAAACACGGCCTGGAAGCACCAGTAAAACCAGTCTCCCGCGGTGTCCCGCAGTTCCACATCCAGCTCGACATTGCGCCCGTTCACGGAAACGACTTCGATGTTTCCGCCCGGAATCCGGTTTGTGATCATGATTTCTCCCTGTCGTTTTCCATATGACACCCGTATTTTTCCCGAACCAGGCCGATCATGGCCTGAAGCGGGGGTGAAAACATCCGGTCCGGATTGGTCAGAAAGCCGGTTTCGACGCTGCAGCCGGTTTCGAAAGCGGGAGCCGCGACGCCGGGCGGCAGACTCCCCAGATAGTAATCCGGTATGATCGAGAACCCGAGATTCCGCTGCACATACGCAATCAGCGTGGTCGTATAACGGGATTCCACATAAAAGCGGTTTTTCTGCAGATACGGCATGTTCCGGAACACCGTGCTGCGGATGGAGTCGTAGGAGTGCGCGAGAAACGGCTCCTTCGCCAGCAGCTCCGGCGTGATTTCCGGCGCCTTCGCCAGCGGGGAGAGCACGGAACAGATCAGCACCAGGCGGTTCCGGTACATCGGAACGTAAAGCAGCTCCTCCCCGTCATATCCCTGAATTCCGAACATGATGTCGAGCGAACCGTTCTTCAGGTCGGCAAGAAAGGAGTCTTTTTCCCGGACGGACGGCTCGATGCCGGGATGCCGCCGGATAAGCTCGGTCAGCAGGTCCGGCACCACGTTTCCGGACGTGTACGGCCCGCAGCCGATGCAGAGCCTGCCGGAGATGCGATGCCGGAACGAGCTCATTTCCGCCTGCAGATTTTCGAATCCGGCCAGCAGAGCGCCGGCCCGTTCGCGGAGAAATTCTCCGGCCGGCGTCGGAACCAGGCGGCCGCCGCTCCGGTCGAACAGCCGGCAGCCGAGTTCGTCCTCCAGCTGCCGCAGCTGCTTGCTGACCGCCGGCTGGGTGATGCAGAGCTGCCGGGCGGCCTGCGTTACGCTGCCGCACTCCATGACCTTCCGGAAATATGCGAGCTGTATGAAATTCACGGGGAAACCTCGCCGTTTCTGCTTTTTATACAATATATCCTGCTTCCGGCAAAAAGAAAATGATTTTTTCTCATCCCGGCCATAACCCGGAATTATAACGCCGTGCAGCCGGCCGGACTGTCCGGCGAACCCGGTTTTTTTGCAATTTTTCGGGTTTGTGTGTTGCAAAATTAAACTAGGTCAATTATAATATAACAAAGTGACATAGTTTTAGAAAGGAAAAGCAGGATGCGCCAACAGCCGTTTCGGGAGATTGCGCGGGAATTGACGCGGCGGGTGAGGGAGGGAATCTATGCGCCGGATTCGGCGCTGCCTCCGCGCCTTGAGCTGATGCGGGAGTTCGGAGTGGCGCGGGCGACGCTGGACCGGGCGATCCGCGAGCTGATGAGCGACGGAGTGCTGATCGGGCGGCATGGCTCCGGGACGTATGTGAACGGCTCCGGCGTCGGGCGGCGCCGGGTGGCGGTCATCGGCGGCATCAATCCGGAGGAGGATATGGGGACGCCCTTCGACCTGACGGTGATTCCGGTGTCGGAGCTGAAGGTGAAATCGGCATGGAAACGGCTGTTCGACTTCGACGGGCTGCTCTGGATGCGGCCGGAGGCGGAGCTGCTGCCGGTCATCGACGCGGTGGGCGGGCAGCTGCCTCAGGTGCTGGTCAACCGCGTTCATCCCGGAACCGCATATGTTTCGACCGATCACCGCGGCGCTTATCATGCGATCACGAAGGAGCGGCTGGCGCTTTATCCGGCGGCAAAGGTGTTTTTTCTGCGTTCGGCCCTCAACTCCCTCGCGCTCGATTACCGGTTCGACGGTTTTGTCGACGCCTGCCGCGAGCAGGGAAGATTCTATGAGCTGCTGCATATGCCGACGGAGTTTGAGGCGAAGCTGGCGCTGCTGCACGAGAGAATCCCGGTTGCGCCGGGCGAAATGCGGATTCTGGTGGCGGATGCCCGCGCCCATACCGGCGCGGTCATGCGGTTCGCCGCCGAGCGCGCGGCCTGCTGGAAGCGGGAGCTGCTTTACAGCGACTTCGACAACGACTACGGCAGGGATGTCTGGGGGGTCGAAGTGACGAGCTTTCTGCAGGAGCCCTCCCGGCTGTTCCGCGAGGCGGCGGCGAAGCTCGGGCGCATGCTCGAGGGCGGCGACGACGGGGAAGAGGGCGTTCTGATCGCGCCGGAGCGGCGCGACGGGGATACTTAGTGTTTTACAGCAAGGGGGAAGGAAAGATGGGCGAACCAATTCGGGTGGGAATCGGCGGGCTCGGGCGCAGCGGATACGGCATCCATGCCGAGTATCTGAAGGATGATCCGGATTTTCGGATCGTGGCGGCGGCGGACGAGCTGCCGGAGCGGCGGAAGGATGCGCAGGAACGGTTCGGCTGCCGGACCTACCGCTCGTATGCGGAGATGCTGGCGGCCGGCGGTTTCGAGCTTTTCGTGAATGCGACGCCGAGCCGGTTTCACGTCGAGGCGTCGCTGGCCGGGCTGAAGGCAGGATACCATGTGCTTTCCGAAAAGCCGTCGGCGACCACGCTGGCGGAATTCGACCGGATCACGGCGGCGGCGGAGGAGCATGGAGTGCTGTTCTTCCCGTTTCAGAACTCCCGCTTCTATCCGTATTTCCGCAAAATCCGCGAGGTGATCGCCTCCGGCGTGCTCGGGGAGATCATCTGCATCCGCAGCAACTGGAGCGGCTTTGCGCGCCGCTGGGACTGGCAGACCCTTCAGCGCGAATGCGCCGGGAATCTGCTGAACACCGGCCCGCACCCGGTCGATCAGGCCGTGGTGCTGTTCGGCGACGCATATCCCGAGGTATTCTGCCGGATGGCCGCATATCACTTCGATTTCGGCGGCGACGCCGACAACTTCTGCGCTTTGACGCTGTACGGGAAGGGGCGTCCGACCATCGAAGTCCAGGTCAGCAGCTTTCTGGCCTACCCGCAGGGGGAGCAGTACAACATTCAGGGCACCTGCGGCGGGCTTTCCGGCGGCCCCGCCGAACTCCGCTGGAAGTATTTCGATCCGAAGTCCGCGCCGAAGCATACGCTCTGGAAACCGTGGAGTTTCGACCGGCAGTACTGCAGCGAAACGCTCGACTGGCAGGAGGAGAGCTGGCGTTTCGCCGAGGCGTCGTCGAATGCGAACGGCTTTGTATCGCTGAGCCGCGGCGTCTACCGCAATCTGTACGGGGTTCTGCGGAACGGGGCCGGGCGGGAGATCACGCTCGAACAGGTGCGCCGCCAGATTTTCGTCATGGAAGAGGCGCACCGGCAGAATCCGCTGCCGGTTAACGAATGAGGTAAAAGTATGAGTGAGATGAAGATCGGCATGGTCGGGCTCGATACGTCGCATGTGACCGGATTCGCGGATTGCTTCAATCTGCCGGAACACCGGTTCCACCTGCCGGGGGCGCGGATTGCGAAAGCGTTTCCGGGCGGCAGCGCCTTGTTTTCGCTGAGCCGCAGCCGGGTCGGGCAGTTCACGTCGGAACTGCGCGGGAAGTACGGCGTCGGAATCGCCGGTTCGATCGAAGAACTCGCCGGGCTCGACGCCTATTTTCTCGAAAGCGTGGACGGCGCGCAGCACCTGGAACAGTTCAGGCAGCTGGCGGAGTTCGGAAAACCGGTTTTTGTCGACAAGCCGCTGGCCTGCTCCTACGCCGACGCGAAAGCGATCTTCGAGCTGGCGCGGGAGAAGGGGATTCCGCTCATGACCGCGTCGAGCATGCGGTTCGCCGCCGGAGTCGGCGACGTGCTGCCGGCGGGCGCCGCGGTGTTCGCCGCCGAGGGCTTCGGCCCGCTCGCATTCCTGCCGGATTACCGCGACTACTTCTGGTACGGCATCCACACGGCCGAGATCGTCTACCGCTATCTCGGGCGCGGCTGCGAGGAGGTGCGGAGCATTTCCGGCAGCGGAATCGAGCTTGTGACCGGCCGTTGGAAGGACGGCCGGATCGGGCAGATCACCGGCAACAGCGTCGGCAGCGGCAACTTCGGCGTCCTGCTGGTCACCGGGGAGGGGCACCGCGTTTCGGTGCAGAACGCCGATATTCCGTATATGTTCCCGATGGCGGCGGCGATTCTGGAATTCTTCCGGAGCGGCGTCTCGCCCGTCGATCCGGCCGAGAGCCTCGAGATCATCGCGTTTCTCGAGGCGGCGAGCCGCAGCCGCGCTTCCGGCGGAAAAACGGTAACGCTTTCGGAACTGTGAAATTCGAAAAGAAGGAAAGGAAATCCCGATGAAAGTCCGCATCTTTGACGACAAACGTTCCCTCGGCGCGGCCGCGGCCGCGGCCGGAGCGGAGAAACTGCGCGCGGCCATCGCCCGGAAAGGGGCGGCCGCCATCATTCTGGCGACCGGCGCAAGCCAGTTCGAAATGCTCTCGAGTCTGCTTGCGGAGCCCGGCATCAACTGGAACGCCGTCTCGATCTTTCATCTCGACGAATATATCGGGCTGCCGGTCGATCATCCGGCCGGCTTCCGCAGATACCTGTGGGAGCGGTTCGTTTCGAAGCTGCCGGTCCCTCCGGCGGCGTTTTACCCGGTCAACGGCAGCGCCGCCGATCCGGAACGGGAGTGCGAACGCCTCGGGAAGATTCTGGCGGAACACCCGGTTGACGTCGCTTTCATCGGCATCGGCGAAAACGGGCATATCGCCTTCAACGACCCTCCGGCCGATTTCGAAACGGAGAAGCCGTACCTCATCATCACGCTCGATGAAAAGTGCCGCCGCCAGCAGCTCGGGGAGGGGTGGTTCCCGTCGCTCGACGATGTGCCGAAGCGGGCGATTTCGATGGGCGTCCGCCGGATTCTGAAGAGTGCGGCGATCATCAATACGGTGCCGGACCGGCGCAAGGCCGAAGCGGTGAAGGGGGCGCTCGAAGGAGAGGTCACGAACCTCTGTCCCGCGTCGATCCTGCGCACGCACGCGGATGTGACGACCTTCCTCGACCGTGGTTCCGCTTCGCTGCTGGAGAGGACGCATGCGTAATCCGGGCTGGATCGATCTTCAGGTCAACGGCTGTTCCGGCATCGATTTTTCGAGTCCGGAGCTGACCGGGGACGACTTTCTGCGCGCGGCGGAGCGGGTGCTCGAAAGCGGCACCGGGTGTTTTCTGCCGACGCTGATCACGAGCCCGTTCGGCCTCTACCGCCGCAACCTCGGCGTGATCCGGCGGGCGGTCGTCCGGCACGGGCTGGAGCGGGAAGTGCCGGGTGTTCATCTCGAAGGACCGTTCATTTCCGCCGATCCCGGCGCGGCCGGGGCGCACAACCCGGACTGGGTCGTGCCGCCGGATCCCGAAAAAGTCGAAGCGCTGCTCGATCTGGAGCCGGGTTTCGTGAGGCTCGTCACGCTCGGGGCCGATGCGGAGAACGCGGCCGGCGCGGTTCGCCTTCTGCGTTCGCGCGGAGTGGCCGTGTCGGTCGGGCACCACCTGGCGGATTCCGGTGAAATCGCCGCCGCCGCCGATGCCGGGGCGCAGGCGCTGACCCACCTCGGCAACGGCGTGCCGGGCATGGTTCCGCGCCACCGGAATCCGATCTGGGCCGGACTGGCCGAGGAGAGGCTTTCGGCCATGATCATCTCCGACGGTCACCATCTGCCGCCGGAACTGATCCGGGTGATCTGCAAAGTCAAGGGCGCCGCGAAGATCATCGTCACGAGCGACGCATCGCCGGGGGCGGGGCTGCCGCCGGGGCCGTGCCGCGTGTTCGGCTGCGATGCGATTCTCGAACCGGGCGGACGGCTTTACAATCCGGCGACCGGCTATCTCGCCGGGTCGGCGGTCATGCTGGCGGAGTGCATGCGCCGCCTCGAATCCCTCGGCATTTTCAGTGAGGCGGAGCTCCGCATGGCCGGGCGCGACAATGCGCTGAAGCTGATCGGGCCGGCATAGGCCCGGAGTCACGCGCCGGGGAGGCGGGAGAGTTCGCGCAGCGCGGCTTCGGCTTCGGCGGAATCGGTTCCGCACAGAAGCACGGTCTCCTCGTCGACGGCGGCGGCGCAGTTCCCGCCGTAGCGAAGGAAACGTGCGCGGCGGATCGGGGCAAGCGCCTCGGCGATCCGGCTCCGGTCGCCGCCGATCTCGGGCCAGACCGTTCCGCCCGGAATTCCCAGTTCCCAGACCAGGTGGACCCGGTGGGTTTCGGGGGCCAGGGCGAAGAGCAGCCGCCCCGCCGCCGAGCTGTAGAGGTCGTCGATGCGCGGCGGATATTCCGCCGTCGTCTCGCGGCCCGTCCCGTCGAAGGCGAGGAGGACGGTCCGTCCGGGGCCGAGCCGTACCGAGAGTGAGGCATCCGTCCCGAATTTTCCGGCGAAGGCGGCGAGGGGAGCGGCGAAAGCCGCGTGAAGTTCCGGCCGGTAGCGGCTCCCGGCGAACAGATAGGCTGCGGACGGGCCCGGCCGGTAGCCGCCGCGCCGGGACGCCTGTTCGATAAAGCCCGTATCGGCGAGGTCCTGCAGCAGCCGCCGTGCGGTCGAGACGTTGAGCCCGAGCTCTTCCGCCGGCGCGGAAGGGGTGGCGGAACCGTCCCGGCGGCGGGCGACGGCGAGCAGGAGTTCCAGAGCGTCCCGAACGGCTTTCATGGATTCAGAACTCCCGCAGCTTCAGCGGCCACACGGTGGTCTCCGGAATCTCCCTCGCCAGAAAGAACTCCCGCAGCGTTTTCGCGGCGGCCCCCCACTCCGGCTGGAGAAAGGTGTAGTGCAGCTTATGTTCCGCCTGCCACGCCGCCGGCAGCGTGAAGCTGAACAGCCGCGGGCTGCCGAACCTGGTGCGCCGCTTACACTCGGGCCGTCGCCGCCCTCCCATTTGCTGGCTGCCTAAAAACTCCAGGTTCAGTCAGCGAGAATTGTTCTGCTCCGCGCCAGCACCTTGCGGAACTTCACCAGATCGGTGCAAAGGAGGCCGTTTTCCTCGATCGGCTCCGGATAGTTCCGCAGAAAAAAGCCGCGGTCGGTACGGAACCGGTGGAATCCCATGCTCCGGTAAAAATGCTGATTCCCGATGCTGGAGTTTCCGGTGCCGACTTCCATCACCCGGAAATTTTCCGCGCAGCAGTCGCAGACATAACCCAGCAGCAGCCTGCCGACTCCATGCCGTTGCCTCGGCGGGACTACCGCCAGATTCTTCAATTCGCATACCCCCTCTCCCTGCGACACCACCGCCGCGACCGCGATGCACGCCTTCCCGGAAAAGCAGCCGAAAAGCTCACTGCGCGTCAGGTATCCCCGGACCATTTCCTCCGAAGGGTCGGCCAGCAGCAGCAGTTCCCACGGCGGCTCCTCGTCGGCGGAAAAACGGCGGCATTCCAGGGTTTTCATCAGAACTCCACTCCCATTACCACCAGCTCCTCCTGCGGTTCAAAAAATTATAAATATGCTTCACAAAATTTGGGACAATAGCCATTTCTGATATCTGAAGAAGTAATATACCTTCAACAGAAACAAAAGCAAATGACAAAATCTCTTGATCTTTATGATATTCAGGCAAGAAAGTATAAACAGACTTTTTCATATTTGCAGTGTCGGAATTGATGTTCCCGGCAGAATAAAAGATTCCATCCTCGAATTCCAAAAGATGTTGCTGATTGCTTTTCAACCTCAAGATTAGGAAAACCGTACTTATAATGAGGAATGAAAGGCCCTTTTACATACACTTTTACGGTTATTGACCGGCAACGAACCTCGCTGCATCTAGGCGGCATATTTTACAGAGTCTTTTCGGAAAAACTTTTTATATGTCCCGGCCGCTTTTGAATCCTTCTCATATACGATTGAACATGGGCTTGCAACTCTCCTTTTGGTGTGCGATTCCGACTTCCGTGATAATGCGCTTTTCAAATCACTGTTCAACATTTCATCCGGGTTTAAATCAGGGCTGTAACTTGGCAGTTAGAAAATCTCAATAAAAGCTTTATTTTCGGACAGCCATTCCTGTAGGATTTTGCTGTGATGAACACGCAAATTATCTAGATCGTGTCGTCAATAGTTAAAAGACCCAAGCCGCAATACACCTGATTTGT